>Ga0207433_10000006_pt1 | contig 615934 bp, 596 predicted proteins | sample YelNatPaOPGAMG01_FD_187559 | JGI IMG/M metagenome (GOLD analysis project Ga0207433, IMG submission 187559) | Hot spring thermophilic microbial communities from Obsidian Pool, Yellowstone National Park, USA - OP-RAMG-01 (SPAdes) (version 3) | ecosystem: Environmental > Aquatic > Thermal...
TGGACGCCTGAATCTATTGCCAAGGCTCAGACATCCAGAACAAAGCAAATAATTGAGTTTGTCAAAAAAGACAGGAACTTCAAGCCTTTCAAAGTGAGATAAAGGACAAAACTCTACTCCCGGACTTTTAGGAAATCACTGCGCCAGCGGTTGAGGCCACCCGTATCGCAGGCTCCTCCACTGTTGCCCAGACCTCACAGATACTACCCAATCCTGCTTGACTTATGGTAAAAGCTCCCTCATCCTTTCCTTAGCCCAATAAAAGCCCTTAAGCTCAGGGTATCTTCCCAGCAGCCTGCCCACCTCCTCTCTTCTCATTACTTAGTCTCTCCCTGCCTACTGCAAGTATCCTCCTCGGGATCTTTTTTTCTTCTCTTTCTATGTACGTCTTGTTCTATCCTCCTGGCTCCACCCATTCTCCTGTTGGCATCGGCAAATGAGGTGAAATGGGTCCACCACTACCTTCGCCGCGGGGGAGACCGCCTCTGCTGCCTTCCCTAATCTTTCCCTCATGTCGATGCATCCCTCTTTTACTTTGTCCTGGATATCTGGCCGAGAAACTTCTTCAAGGTAGCGATGTGGTCATCTCGGAGAATCCCCAGTGCTCGCCTCTGCTTAACCTCGGTTATGGTATAAACCGTCTCCTTGTGTTTGAAGCCGTGCTCATCAATACCAAGATATCCCTCCATTTCCTCCCCGATAAAACCCATCCCTTATTGACAGCAGCATGTAATATATGATAACTTGCTGACGAGGCTTTTCGGCCTCCAGCCGGTTAGCAGCCCGGGGACGGCTGTAAGAAATAGTCGTTCGCCAGCCTCACGAGGGGGAAATGGAAAAGAAGATCGTGACTGGAGGGGCGTTGCGTCCATCACAGAGGCGGCATGCAGCGAAGAGTATTCTCGGCTACAGATATGGGACTTAAGGAGGGCGGATGATACAGATGGATGACTACAGCGGGGAATTCAGGCCCATTCTAACATTCGAAGACTTGTCGAAGAATGCTCTCATAAAGATGCTAACGGAGATCTGCATGCTATACCTCTTCATGTCGGAAAGCTGGGCTGCTGTCGTGAAGGAAAGATATGGAGATCAGGCCTCTTTTGAAATGGACATGGAGAACTGGAGACGAATGGGCCCTTACGCTTCTCAAAGGCTACGTGAAGCTATGAATATTAGGGGAAACGACGTAGAAACCTGGTTCAAGGCTCTTCAGGTAGATCCGGGTTGGGGTCCGCAAGTCCTCTATCATTACACTATGGAGCTGAAGAACAAGAACCACGGGATTTTGACTGTTCACCGTTGCATACCCCTGGAATTGCTTGAAACCGCTGGTGAGGCTGAAGTGATAAGGATTTGTCGCGAAATGGAAGAACCTCTCTTCAACAACACCGCGCGCTCTATCAACCCTAAGATTGTGGGCAGGCCCCTCAAACTGCCACCCCGAGCGAGCAAGGAAGAAATAGCTTGCATCTGGGAGTTCAAGATCGAAGAGTAGTCCACCTGCACCGTCAGCGGCAAAGGCGAGGACTGGGAACAGGGGCGAATTCACCTAGAGAAATAAGCACGAAGGTGCTCGTTGCTGGCGGTACAGGGCCACCCGAAGCAGCTATAGTGCAGGATGCTTGGTACTGTAAGGCGCATAAACTGCCTGCTATAGTCAAGAAGACATCCGACGAGCCAATACGCGTCCGTTTTCAGCTCGTTTAATTTGTCAACAATATTTCGGCTGTATTGCAGAATCTGTGGAAATAGGGGATTAAGTGGTCTAAGCAGGGGAAGGTCTTCTGTGACGGTTTTCCACAAAATTTTGCGATTAACTCCGAAGTATTCGTGGATCATTTTGTCCCTCATCCCCGGGATTTCCTTCCAGGGAAGAGAGGGATATTTGTCACTGAGAGGTTTCGGGTTTTTTCGTCGCCTCTCCGATAACTTCTGGACACCTTATCACCGCATAGATTGTCTTTTTGTCCCGGGCGAAGGAGTCAAAATTCATATTTTCAGTGAACGACTTTATTTCGTCGAGGGAATTGAGGATGTCCTGAAGATAGTCACGGTATTCCTCTTCCTCACAAATAGCTGACTTCTCTAAGGATACGCTCACCAATGTATGGCTTGAGAGCTTCTCTGGTGACGGGATCGACTCTAGCTCCGAGAAGGTCTTTAAGATATTCTTCCAGTTCCATAAACTTAAAAAGCCCATGGCTTCTTCGAACTCCCTCCTCCTTTCCATATGACATTGTGTATCCAGGGATGGGGCTGATAGGCGGAGTCACTGCGCTTGCGATAGAGCAGTATCGGTTTTTTGGTCGTGGAATATGCACCGAGCCTAGTCGCGACACTGCCGACTGTCGAAGACTCCGGGTATCAGGGTGTAGTAATCAAGGTGTTGTGACAGCCTGGCGGTGACCGCATCAAGGTAATCCGTACCTGTATAAGAGGCCAAGAACCCACCGCGTTTGAGAACCAGGTGCGCCAATTTCCCTAGCTCCTCCCACACTTCAAGATACTCCCTCGCATAAGGGGGATCAGTGAACATCAAATCGACGCTGTCATCAGAGATGTTCTTGCCCACTACTCTAAAATCGCCTTCTATAATCCTTATATCTTCCGGCAAGTCACCCGTTTCACCTTTCTTCGCGCACTCCGCTCGGAAACTTTCTACCTGTTTACGTTTAGCTAATCTGAAAGCCTTGTCAATAGGAATTCCACCGGGTTTAATGTCGCGAAGTAACTCCGGGATTGGCTAGCTATGTACTTAAGCTTATCCCACTGCCTTCCGCTGCCTAAGGCTATCCTTTCTGCTACAATGTCGTGTGTTTGTCCCACGTCAGGAAAATTTTCCTTAAGTTGTTTGTTGCGGCCGCCACTGAAAATACCCTAGAAAAAATGAAGGAAGAAGAACTAAGAGCAAAGTTCTTGGGATCCTTTCTGGGAAGCGCAGTCGGGGATGCTCTGGGCGCACCGTGGGAAGGAAGAATGATGCCCCGCAATGAAGACATCGTTCTGGTCGCTAACAACATGCAACAGCTAATTTACACTGATGATACGCATATGACCATAGGTGTGGCTCAATCTTTGATCGAAAACAAGGGTTTTGACGGAAAGCACATGGCGGAGACCTTCGTCAGAAACTATGAGTCGGAGCCGTGGCGAGGTTATGGACCAGGACCGCCCCGGGTCTTTCACATGATCAAGAATGGCGAGGCATGGGACAAAGCAGCTGAGAAACTGTATGCGGGTGGTTCCTGGGGAAACGGAGCGGCTATGAGAGTAGCGCCCGTGGGACTTCTTTACTCTCACCACCCTCAGATGCTGCGGCATATTGCCTACACCTCAAGCCATATTACTCACTCCCATGAGCTAGGAAAGGAAGGAGCGGCACTTCAAGCTTATGCGGTTGCCCTAGCTCTCAACACACCCTCAAACGAAGAAATTCAAGCCGAGACTTTCCTTTCCAGACTGCGAGATTTTGTCCGTCACCCCGTATATCAACAAAAAATAGCCCAAGTAGCAGAATTGCTAACAGTGCAGGATAAGACAAAGGTGGTCTCAGCCCTGGGAAACGGCATCGAAGCGCCAAGATCGGTTCCCACAGCTATTTACTGCTTCCTGAAACATCCACGATCTCTTAAGGATGCCATAATCTATGCTATCAGTTTGGGTGGTGACACTGACACCATAGCAGCCATGGTCGGGGCTATTTCCGGAGCGTATCTAGGCGAAGATGCTATCCCACGGCAATGGAGAGAAAGACTGGAAAATAAGGATCATATTGAATCACTCGCTGAGGAACTCTGGCGTATTGCAGTTTCATTGATTAGGTCGCGGGATTGAAGCTCACCCGGTCGCGTTGCAAAAACGGAATATCTCTAAATCTTAGTAACCTCGACCAAAGCCGTATTATAGACATAGCCACCGCTGGGAGAATACTCGTCAGCAGTTAGGACGTTAGCGCAACCCCCCATGTCCACTCCCGCCTCAGGGCTATACCAGGCACCGTGAGGGACATCCACCACCCCGGGCATGATCCTTTCCGTTACCCGAGCTCGGATCATGATCTCGCCCCTTTCATTGAAGACCTTCACCATGTCACCATCCCTGATATTTCTGGCGCGGGCATCGTCAACGTTAATCAACAACGCCTGCTCTTCCAGCTCCTTCAACCAGGGAATGTTATCAAACTGACTCAACGCGCGCCTTCTAAAATGGGTAGTGATAAGCTGGAGAGGATACTTCTTCGCTAGAGGATCATTCTTTCCCTCCCAGCTTTCTATGTACTTAGGAATAGGCGGAAGTTCAGAAATATTCAGATCTGCTAACCGCTGGCAATAAATCTCGATCTTTCCCGACGGGGTGGGAAATGGGTGGTTGACCGGATCCTCTATTTGTTTTTTGAATGCTACGTAAGGCTCTTCAAGTTCTAGCTTATACACACCGTCCTTCTTGAAGGCACCATAGTCTGGCACGCCATTTTGCCTAGCGAAATCTTCCAAGAGCTCCTCTTCGTCTCTCTCTGCCAGATTGTAGATACCCAGCCGCTTCCCCAACTCGATGGCAATCTCCAGCGGCGATTTCGATTCACCGATCGAGTCAATCGCTTTATTGACTCTACCGATGAAAACCGTGCCCACTCCTAGGGTAATGTCATTCCTTTCCAGGAAAGTGTTCACCGGTAGCAGAATATCAGCGAACTTCGCTGTAGGTGTGAGGAACTGCTCTTGAACCACAATAAACTCCACTAGCTGCAAAGCCTGGACAATCTTATTTACGTTCGGCCACTGTGTTACATAATTGCAATGGGCCACGTAAAGTAGCTTGTAGTCATGAGGATATCCACCAGCCTTGCCCTTAAGAATTGCATCGGCTAGCCTAGCGCCATGTATGCCTTGGGTATAAGGCATGAATTTTTTCACATAGGTAGCTGCTTTTGGTTCTGCTGGAGTCACAACCACAGGATTACGAGCCCTACCCAGAAGTCCCCTCATCGCGCGCAGACCATTGATAGGATAAGGGTACCCGGGGTACACTGATTCCCACGCTCTTCCCGATGCATCGCCCCCATGGATACCAACATTGCCAGTCATGGCTGCTAAAGTGATAGCAGCACGGTGATACTGTTCCCCATAAGCAGTACGCCCAGGGGCAATCCCCGCCATCAACGCCGCAGGCTTGATTGTGGCATACTCCCTCGCTACACGACGAATGGTAGCAGAAGGTACCCCGGTAATACCTTCAGCCCATTCCGGCGTCTTCGCTACCCCATCCTCTTTCCCTAAAACATAGTCCCTAAACACCTCAAACCCAAAAGTATACCTATCCAGAAAAGCTTGATCCTGAAGATTTTCCTCCACTATCACATTAGCCATGGCTATGAGCATGGCACAATCCGTCCCCGGCCTTATCGGTACCCATTGGTCAGCAAAGGTTGCGGCCGTGTCGGTAAACCGAGGGTCGACAGATACGATTCTGGCTCCCCTTTCTTTAGCTTGCGCCAGATACCAGCAGGTATTGGTGCCCGTGATCGTACTGGCAGGATTCCAGCCCCACATAATTATCAATTTCGAATTAACCAGATCGTCCCGGTTATTGGCAGTATGAAAGGTACCATAGGTACACAGCGACGCCGCTACGCCCTGATGAAACGATGTGATGCCCCAGGTGGAAGTATAGCCGCCAAACAGGCTGAGAAGTTTAGTCAACGGACCGAATGGGTGCAAAAAATGGACGTCCCCTACAAACTGTTGCAGCACAATGGAAGCGGGGCCGTAAGTATCCCTGACCCTTTTCAGCTCAGCTGCCACGGTATCGAGAGCCTCTTCCCAAGAAATGCGCTGAAACTTGCCCTCTCCCCTCGCTCCCACCCTCTTCATCGGATACCTCACCCGGTCCGGGGCGTATACCCTTTGCCTGTAAGCTCTTCCCCGAAGACAAGCCCTCAATTGAGGCTCTTCCCCATCGTCAGTTTCAATTCGGGTGATAACGCCATCTTTGACATGGACTTTAAGAAGACAACAGCCGCCACAATGGCTAGCGCAAACAGTAGAGATGACCGTTTCTGACATCCTTAGTCCTGGTACTTGACCACCTGAACCAATGCCGTATTCGACGGTAAAGCCCCGCCCGGTGAGGGTTCATCCCTGGTCAACACATTAGCACACCCACCTCTGTCTGTACCATCCTTGTCCGGGTTGTACCACGCCCCCTGTGGTATATCAACCACACCAGGCATGATCCTCTCGGTGACCTTGGCAGAGATAATCATCCTACCCCTGTCGTTAAACACCATAACCAGGTCACCATCTTTAATGCCTCGAGCTTCAGCGTCAACAGGATTAATCTTTATCGCCTGACGCTCTAGCTCTCTAAGCCAGGGAAGATTATCAAACTGGGTGTGAGCACGACGCTTAAAATGAGTGGTAATAAGCTGTAAAGGGTATCTAGCAGCGAGGGGATCACTCAAACTTTCCCAGGGCTCGATATACTTAGGAATAGGAGGCAGCTTCGAATTCTGCATATTTGCTAGAAGCTGGGAATAAATTTCGATCTTGCCCGATGGCGTGCGGAAAGGATGCTTTTCCGGGTCTTCGATTTCCCTCTTCAACGGAATGTAGGGACCGGGAAGAAACACCTTGACTACAGCTCGTTTTTTGAAGGATTCAAAATCGGAAACTTCGCTACCCTGCATCACCTCTCTCAATAAGTCTTCCTCAGTCTTGTCGTTGTAATCTCGCAGCCCCAGTCGGGCTGCCAGTTCATTAGCGATTTGCAACGGAGATTTAGACTCTCCCAGAGGGTCCACAACCTTGTGCCTATAACCATAGAAAAGGGGAAACGCCCCAGTTGTCACTTCGTTTCTTTCTAAAAACGTACAGGTGGGAAGGAGGATATCGGCAAATCTCGCTGTGGCAGTCACAAATTGCTCTTCAACCACCACAAATTCCAGTTTTCTCAAAGCTTGCGCTACCTTGTTAGAATTAGGCCATTGATTCACTATGTTGCTGTTACTCAAATAAATTAGCTTGTAATCCGCAGGATAACCACCGGCTTTCCCCTTTAAAACAGCATCCGCCACCCTGAAAACATTAATGACACCGTGGCCATAAACATAACCACTGCTCCGATTAGGAAGTTTATCCCTTGGTGGCGGTGTTTCTGTATCCACAGGATTCGGAGGCACTCTCAATCCCGGACCTACCCTTAACAAATTCATGATAGACCAGGCTTTTCCAGCCGCAGAACCACCAAGCACGCCAATATTGCCAGTCATGGCTGCTAAAGTGATAGCAGCACGGTGATACTGTTCCCCATAAGCAGTACGCCCAGGGGCAATCCCCGCCATCAACGCCGCAGGCTTGATTGTGGCATACTCCCTCGCTACACGACGAATGGTAGCAGAAGGTACCCCGGTAATACCTTCAGCCCATTCCGGCGTCTTCGCTACCCCATCCTCTTTCCCTAAAACATAGTCCCTAAACACCTCAAACCCAAAAGTATACCTATCCAGAAAAGCTTGATCCTGAAGATTTTCCTCCACTATCACATTAGCCATGGCTATGAGCATGGCACAATCCGTCCCCGGCCTTATCGGTACCCATTCTTGAGCCAGGACAGCTGCGGTATCAGTATATCTCGGGTCAATCGAGATAATCTTAGCCCCGGCTTCCTTAGCCTGTATTAGGTACCACACGGTATTGGTATCTGCGATGGTATTGGCAGGATCCCATCCCCACAGTATGATCAAACGTGAATGGAGCAAATTATCACGAGTCTCCGTTACCCAGGCACTTCCATACGTAGCCAGTTCGGCAAAGATAGCACCTTCGTAGGAATGCAGTCCCCAGGGACGAGTATAGCCACCTAGAAGGCAAAATAGCCGACTCATCCTTCTCCAACCATCATGCAACACGCCTTGGTCACCACCAGAAACCCAATACAAAATGGCTGAGGGGCCATAAGTATCCCTGACGCGGCGGATCTCACCGGCCACCGTATCCAGAGCTTCATCCCAGGAGATACGCTCAAACTTACCCTCTCCTCTCTCACCACTCCTTTTCATAGGGTACAGTAGACGATCAGGAGCATATATCCTTTGCCTGTAGGAGCGCCCCCGCAAGCATGCTCTCAATTGAGGCTCTTCACTATCATCGGTCTCAATGCGGACAATAACTCCGTCTTTAACATGAACCTTCAATACACACGACCCGCCGCAGTGACTGGCACAAACCGTGGGAATTATCCTTTCTCCTCCGTACGACGTATCTTTTCCGCTGCTAGCCATCTTGTCTTCCTGAACTTCTTCGCTCGATCAACTCAAATATCACACCACCAATCCTATCGCTTCCCACATAGGCAAAAGCTGCCCCGAACTCCGGTAGACTGTGATAAAACAGAGGCTCGATCCCTTCCTTGGCCAACTCAGCCAGCATGCTATCCAGGTCATCAACCTGAAAACCGAGATGGTGAACACCTTCTCCCTTGCTTTCAAGAAATTCAGTGTAAATATTCTCCCCCTCAATCGGCTGAATAAGCTCGATTTGGATTGGACCAGACCTGGTGAACGCCGCCCTGATCCTGGTGTTTACCCGCCTGCCTCTCAATAATGCCCCCTCTAAACTAATGTCGACAGTACGAAAGGGACCAAGCCCGTAAACGGAACTATAGTACTCTGCTGCCTTGCTTATGTCCTTAACCACGATACATATTTGATTTACCGGCGGCAGCGATATTGCCGGTCTCTGTTCCTCCGCCATCAACATCTCCCCCTAGAAGGCGGCAACAGGAACCTGGGGCTTGGGTCTAAAAACGACAGCAGGACGAACTTTCTCATCATAAGTAAAACCTGCCGCTTCACGAACCTTGCCGTATCTCTCCTCCATCTCTTCTATCGGTCCCGCATCCAACGCTCGTGTGGGACAGCCAGCTACACAGACCGGTTTTTTACCCTCCGCCCATCTTTCAAGGCAAAAATTGCACTTTTGCATCGGAGCATCCTCCTCCGCCGCAAACTGCGGTGCACCGTAAGGACACGCTTCAAAACATAACCCGCAGCTTGTTTTGCCAAGACAAGCATCCCCTCTTACCACCACTATGCCATCTTCTTTTCTCTTACTTATAGCACCAACAGGACACACAGCTACGCAGGCTGGCTGGGCACAATGGAAACAAGAAAGAGAAAGGAAGGCAACAAACAGTTTGGGATACTTACCGCGTTCGATAGTAAGGACTCTCCTCCAGCTAACCGGACCAGCTGGTATGTCATACCAGTCCTTGCAAGCTACCACACAGGTATAACAGCCGATACAGCGCGTTTGATCAAAATAGAATGCCAGTTGCATTGCCTTTATTCCCCGGTAAGAACTATTATGCGCGATGTTCCTTGGAGAAAGATGAAATCAATCGTCACGTTCTTGGGTGAATAGAGCTCGTCCACGTTTCTACTTTATTCCTCCACATCCTTGTCGCGCAGGTTGCCCTGGCCATTTTCGCAGCCTGGTCCATGTTGGCGACAAGACGGACAATAGACTCAACAGCCCCATTAGACACTTTAGCGCAGCGCCTATCGGAATCAGCATCGGGTACCAGAGAGGTGAAAGGGATCTTTGGCTGTAGTCCCATTACGTACCTCTTGACCAAGCGATCGCGCCTATGTTACCACACGGCGCCTACAGGTGTAAAGCTGACAGTCCACGCGGTTCAAGTTGTACCGTGCCACTGCTTAAGTCTCAAACCAAAATGTCACCATGGAGGAGAGAGCGGGACGGCCTTATAGCGTCCGCCCAAGAACCAGCTCCAAGCATGCGGCGCCACTTGATCAGGAAGCCACCTTATGCTAACGTTTAACGCGTTTAACCGATATGACATGAAAGCATTGCTAATAGGGGGGACCGGCACTACCGGCCCTTACATCATTGAGGGGCTGCTACAAAGGGGTTATCAGGTGACCACGCTCCACCGTGGAGTTCACGAGGTGGAGACGCCTCCCGGCGTGGAACATCTTCACGCCGAACCCCACTGGATAGAAAACTTAAGCAAGGCTCTGGAAGGAAGAAGCTTTGATGTGGTAGTCGCCACTTATGGAAGATTAAGATATATAGCCGAAGCCGTCAAAGGGCATACTCGTCGCCTTATCTCGGTGGGAGGACAAGCAGTCTATAAAGGCTGGATGAGAATTACTGACCCTGAAGCAGTGGTTCACGGTGAGGACTCGCCAATACCGGTCGGAGAGGACGAATTTCTGGAATCGCGAGGAATCGACCATTTTGTTGACCGCATGCTAGAAAGCGAGCAAGCAGTTATGCAGGCACATGAGCAGGGTTACTACAATGCCACCCATTTCCGTTACCCCATCGTTTATGGACCCAGACATATCGCTCCCGGGGAATGGAGCATCGTGCGGCGAATACTGGATAGCAGAAAACGGCTTGCGCTCCCCGGCGGGGGGCAAATAATAGTATCCCGAGGGTACGGACAGAACGTAGCTCATGCTGTCCTCCTCGCGCTTGACCACCCAGACGCTTCGGCAGGACAGATATACAACATCAGAGACGAAAGACTGCTCACTATGCGCCAGTGGGTGGAGGGAATCGCGGCCGCGCTAGACCACAAATTTGAATTTATCGAAGTACCTCTCTTCGCCACTCACCTAGGCCCTCGCTATATCCCCGTCCCTCTATTGTTCCGCTATCACCGCGTGATAGACATACACAAGATCCAGCTACAACTGGGCTATAGCGACGTAGTGCCTGCTGAGCAGGGGATAACACTAACCGCAAGATGGCTAGCGCAAAATAGACCAGAGCCAGGGGGAGAAGTAGAAAAAAGCATCGGTGATCCCTTCGATTATGCTGCCGAGGACGAGCTTATGACACAAGTAAGCGATGTCTGGGAGAAGCTCAAGCAGATGCCCGTCAGCAAACACGGTTTCAGACACCCGTACGCTCACCCTAAGCGCCCTGGGGATCTTCGGTGAGGTCTGTCCAGGATCTGCCGCGGGCCCCGATAACCTTTCTGTGCTAGAATGCTCAACGCTCCAATGTTCTTCTTTGCGTGGCACAGCCTGCACATGTGAGCCCGAAGCGCTTTTTGTACCCTTCCGTCCATTCCAAGTTATCGAGAGGCGACCAGTGAAAATAACCACCCACATCTATGGTTTCTTCACACGCCTTGCCCCGGAGAAGATGGCGATGGGCACCTGCCGTCCGCGCAGATCCAATTCCACATCGGACATGCCATTTTCGTGATGACCAAATGGGGTGATACTTCTCCCAAAGAAATTGCGGTGCCAGATCGATTCCACAGGCTAGTCATGCGCAGTCCAACGAATTTGGGCTGGAATGAACCTTAAGACCAAGGGCAGACAGGAAAAAGAAGCGGGGTTGAAAGGGTAACCTTTCCCTTCTTGATCCCCAGGCCCCGTCGATTTGAAGTTCACCTCCTTAATCAGGAAGGAGACTCAAGCCAGTTTTTCAGCTCGCTGTCGGCGATGCCTGCAGCAATCCTGTAGCGATCTCGCCATATGCGCTTTGACTTCACATCTATACCGGCGTCAGCCAAAAGCTTAAGTGCCTTCGCCGTATCTTCTTCGTCTATGACACGACCGCCGCCGGTGTAAACAAGTGTGCCCAGCTCATCATAGCTAGCGTTGTCAGTCACAATCCATATTGCGGCCTGACACACCTCATAATAGTTCTCACCTTCAAGATATGGCGCCAGTTTTTGAAGCTCTGTGCTTGCTGTCGGTGCGACGTCAAAGGCATCGCCCTCACCTGGGATCTCGCGGTGAATATTCGCGCAAGCTGCAGGTAGCTCCACTCTAATCCATTCGTCGTCTTCAAGCACCACTACCTTCTTCCTCGTGGCTACCATGTTTTGTTTCGAGACGTCAGCGGCAATAAAGAGGGTTCCCGCGGGGATAATGACCATGACATCCTGATCTACAAGTCGTCGTAGCTCAAGCGCTATCCTTTTAATGTCCATGCCCTGTACCCTCGTCTCAATAACGCCCTGGTCAAGAAGTGTCTTCACCTCCCCCTCTATCAGCTCGCTGCCGGTGTTTGGGGATGGTTGTGGCGCCACCGAGGGTGTGCTTTCTACACCCGTAGAAGCTGGAATCGGTTCTATCCTGTACGCCTCTAGTTTATAATCTGCTCTAAAGATGTCTTCTCCGCAAATCTCCCAAGAGACATTTGAACTGACTTGTGCCGTTTCCCCTATTCTTCTTATCGTGTATTCGATACCACGCGCATTTCTTACACTCTCGTTTCTCCCCACTCTTTCAACTCTTCCCGTTAGCTTTATTGCTTTAGCGCCTTTAATGCTAACGGGCTCCCCTATATTCATTAGGCCAATAATACGGGGCGACACACCCCACCAAACGATATAACCGCCATCATAGATTATCCGTCCTCCCTGTTCAACAGATTTACGAGTCTGTTCCCAAAGGTCAAGAGTGGGAAAGAATTTCGCTTTATCCAAAGTTAGAGTTACTTCCTTTCCCACGTATGATTCTAGATCCAGCAGAATCTCTATGGTAAGCGGATCCGTATAATCTTCAGACAGTGTGCCCTCGCTTCGACCACGATCCTCAGACTCTATGCTCTTACATCCGATGTGCGAGAACCCTATTGTTGCGGCGAGCAAGATTATCAAAGCTATTTTCCATGCACTCCAGCCTTTCTTAGCCGCAGAGGCTACCTCTTCAGTGTGTTTCTTGAACATATGCTTACCTCTTTGTGTTTTAATGGATCACCTCTGCTCTATATGTCTCGATAACGTAAACTATACGGCCCTCTTGCCATAGTTTTTTAACTTCGCCTGTAAGCTTTACAGCTTTAGCTCCTTTAATACTAACTGGATCGCCTAAATATAATACGTCAACACATACCACGCTACCATCAGAATTGTTTATCGTTTCATGGCGAATATGATAACCTCCCTCGTATGCTACTCCTCCGTCTTCATCAACATGCTTCCGAGATGGCTCCAAAAAATCAACAATAGCAAAATATTCTTGTTTATCTAAGGTCAGGGTGACTTCCTTTCCGACGTATGGTTCTGGATTTTCCAACAGTTCTTTGGTAAATAAATCAGTATAGTCCACGTTACAGGCACATCCAATTACAGTTCCTATACTAACAAGAAGCACAATAATTGTTTTCCACTTCATCATTTGTAGGTTTCCTTTCCCACCAGTTCGGCTGGCGAGCAATTGCTTTCCCACGAGTGCGGTCTTTTTCCGCGAAAGTACGAAAAAATACTTTGGCATGCACTCCGCACTCGCCTGCCAACTCGCTCCGCTTGTGACCATCCAGCTCGACTCTCCTTCTAAGGACATTCTGTCACCACCATGTCCCAGTATATTCAGAGCTATGTCGTTCTACCCTAAGATCCCTGGATTTCTTGTTTTGCTTGAGAGCAGGCCATCTGTCAATGAATGTAGGATTCGGCAAGCTCAAAATAGCCTTGAGCGTCCTGTAGAGCTTTTGCCTTTTCTTCCGCAGAAATAAGCGGATCGTCAAGCTTGAAGCTCTCCACTTTGCCCCGGACATAGGCACGATAGCACTTGTAGAAATCAAGAAGCGCCAAAACCTTCTTGTCGCCACTCAGGCTCACGTAAGTCTCGACGAAACACTGGGAGAGGACCTGTTCACCATAGTGATCCAGGTCCATAGCCAGAAAGGCAACTTCCGAAGCCACGTCACAATATCTGAACCTTTCGTTGAATTCAATGCAATCATAAATACATACGCCGTCAGGGAAACAGATATGGGCGGCGTGTAGGTCACCGTGACAGTCCCTTATTTTCCCTTCTTTCACCCGTTCGCGGAACAGCTCCGCATTAGCGGCGATGAACCTGTCAGTATAGTCCTTGATTCTGCGGTATCTCGACTCAGGGATGGAGACTGCAATATATTTCTTGGTCTGAATGAAATTTTCCTCAGTATTCTGGCGAACAATTTCCAATTCGCCAAAGCCAGCTATACGCTCATTTGTCTCCGCTTTGCGGTGAAAATCCGCTAGCTTCTCCGCCACCCTGACAACCATCTCTTCGGTCACCTGCTTGCGTAATAGAAGAACATCCATCATACGGTCCGCAGGGAGCTGCTTCATCTTCACCGCATACTCTATGACTTTGCCCTGCCCTTCAACGTAGAGCTTTCCCCCTTCCCTCACGATAGGTACCACAGCTAGATAAATATCAGGGCAGAGTCGCCTATTTAATTCCACTTCCTGACGACAGAGCAGGAGACGCTTCTCCAGCGTACTGTAGTCCAGATAACCGAGGTTGACTGGCTTTTTCACCTTATAGACAAACTCACCAGTGAGAAAAACCAAGGACATCTGAGTCTGCACAAAGTGTATCTTCTGCGGCTTATGAGGATAAACGTCAGGATCGAGCAACTTCCAGCTTATATCCTTCCACTCCATGTCGTCCATCAAAAAGCGCAGCCCAACACCACTTGTTTGTCATGCTGGCCTGAACGCTAAGACACTTTTAGAATTGTCTTCCTTGCGCTGAAGAAATTCCACCTGGAGCGGCATACCAACTTTTATCGTCTCTGGCTGAGCCCCATTCACTCCCTGGATGCGAGCTACAACTTTCACCCCCTCCTCTAATTCCACTACGCCGCAAACGTAAGGATTTTTCCTGTTGTACCCCTCCCGCATCATATCTGGGGGGCCAACTGCGATACAAGTGAAAGCGACAAGCTTGCCCCTCCCTTTCATTTGTACCCACTCCATTTCTGTGCTATAGCACTGCACACAAAGAGGACGGGGAGGTAGAAAAAGGGCACCGCATTTTCTGCATTTCGAGCCCATGAGCTTTCCCTCACTCAGGAACCGCTCGTAGGAAATATCGTTGAAGAGTCGTTGCTCCATTGGCTTCGCCTCCCGTATTTATCGAATTTCACCTTTCCGCGGGAACGAATTCATACGTCAGCCTCTTTTCCTCAGGAATTACCCTGGGTCTCAGTTTTAGCTTCATCCCTACTCTGAGCTCCTCCCTAGCTATACCACTGACCCAGGCAAGGACTCTAGGGCCCTCCTCCAGTCTACCTATGGCACATATGTAATCAGGATAGCTACCAAAACTAGCCGGCTTCACAAACACCTGAGTAAAGGACTCCAGCTCAGCGTCACCACTGAGTTCAATCCACTCCATGCCAGAGATCATGCAGTCAGGACAGTCCACCTTTGGGGGGAAGTAAATTTTATGGCATTTTTTACATCGCGTGGTTAGAAGCTTGCCCTCTCTTATTCCCTCCCAGAACTTCATCACCCTGTGCACTGGTATAGTGAATCTAATAAAAAGCGTACGTGAAGACCTGAGCTGCACGTTGCCCCTCTTGTCAACCTCGAAAGGCAGCACAGTTTTTTCTTCAGCCATTTATTCCCTCCCCAATATAGTGACATAACACGAATGACCTGTCCCGCCGACATTATGTGCCATGCCCCACCCCTTTCTTATTCTTACCTGTCTCTCCTTTTCTACCTCTTGCCTCAGCTGCTTCGCTATCTCATACACCATGGAGCAACCTGTCGCTCCGATGGGATGTCCCTTTGCCTTCAGCCCACCATCAACGTTGGTCGGTATCCTGCCATCGTGATAAGTTTGCTTCTCTCTGATAACCCTCGCACCTTCCCCTTTTCGGCAGAAGCCAAGATCTTCGTAAGCCAGGATTTCTCCGATAGTGAAGCAATCGTGGACTGTGACCACGTCTAAATCCCCGGGGCTTATGCCGGCCATCTTATAGGCCTTTTGTGAGGCTATCTCTGTGGACCGGATACTGAAGAGATCACGCCTTGCCCCAATATACGCTGTGTCTCCCGCTGCCCCCAGTCCTTTTATCCAGATTAGGGGCTTCTTCGTGTTCCTGGCTATTTCCTTCGCTCTTTCCTCAGAAGCCAAGATTAAAGCTGCCGAGCCATCATTAATAGGACAGCAGTCGAGAAACTTGTTCGGCCAGGCAATAGGACGTGATGCCAACACGTCCTCAATTGTGATTTCGTTTCTGAGATAGGCATTTTCATTTATCCTGCCATAGTGATGATTTTTCACTGCTACCCTGGCAAGATCTTCGGCAGTGGTGCCGAATTTCGCCATATGATGTGTAGCGAGCAGGGCGTAGTATCCCGGGAAAGTGAGTCCGAAGTTTTCGTACTCCCATAAATAAGAACCAGCTCTAGCGATAAGCTCTACCATTGTCGGGGTATCAACTTCCGTCATCTTCTCCACACCCACTACCAACACTGTGTCTGAAAGTCCACTGGCGATTCTCATGTAGCCTATATGCACTGCAGCCGACCCAGTAGCACAGGCTGATTCACACCTTACGTGCCCTGTAGGTACCATATTGGCATATTCGGTCACCGCCACCGCGGGGAGCATTTCTTCGTAGCTTAAGGAACTAAATCCGCTGCCCACGACACAAAAGTCTATTTCTTTCGGCTTAAGGCGGGCATCCTCCAAAGCTAATCTTATCGCCTCCCAAGCCAATTCACTTACGGTAACGTCTGTTCTAACGCCAAATTTCGCATGACCTATGCCAACGATAGCCACATTGCTCATACCTTGCCTTTTCATCTCCTTTCCAGAATGGTGAAGGTGCAGGTCCCTCCCGTACCTCCAAGATTATGTGCCGCGCCGATTCGCAAATCTTTGATAGGAACTTGCCTTGCCCCAGCCTCACCTCGAAGCTGCTTCCAGATTTCTACTATCTGTCCTGTGCCGGTAGCACCCACAGGGTGTCCTTTACATTTAAGTCCACCAGAGGTATTGATCGGCTTGGGACCGTCCAGGCGCGTCAACCCTTCTTCCACAGCTTTATATCCCCTGCCGGGGGGGAAAAATCCTAAGTCTTCAATGTGCACGATTTCCGCTATAGAGAAGCAGTCGTGTACCTCTGCAATCTGGACATCCTCTGGCTTAAGTCCCGACATTTCATAGGCTTGCTTTGCTGCATATCTGGTGGCCTCGAAATAGGTAAGGTCCTCCTTAGCATGTAATCCTCTGCCGCTACCCTGCCCTATGCCCACAACATAAAGGGGATTGTCACTAAGGCTCCTCGCTATCTCTTCAGCTACTAAGAGCGCACAACTGGCCCCGTCGCTCACAGGACAGCAATCAAAAAGGTGCATGGGCCAGGCAACCACGGGGTTGGCCTCGGGATCACGAAGAAAAGCCTTCTCGTCTTCCCAGGAAGGCAGAGGCTCTCCCCTGCTCCTTGCCCGCTCGATTCTCTGCTTCATAATATCCCTGATAGAAACATTGAACTGTGCTTTGGGATTAAAGCGAGCATTGTTGTGGCTCTTTATCGTAACATTCATGAGATGCTCACGATTCGCCCCATATTTGGCAAAGTAAGCTGTGGCAATAGCACCAAAAACACCGGGGAAGGTGAATCCCACCTTTACTTCGTAAGGGACAGCAGCCATTGCCAGTCCTTGCGTCACCTCCTCGGTACTGCGTTTCGACATTTCCTCTACTCCGCCAACCAGAACAATATCGTAAAGGCCCGAAGCAATAGCTATAACCCCTTCTCTAAATGCTAGAGCACTGGAAGCACAAGCTCCTTCTGTCCGAGTCGCCGGCTTGGGTGTAAGCCCGATCAAGTCAGCAATTATCGGTCCCCAGTGGCCCTGCTGGACAAAAAAATCGTTGGTGAAGTTCCCCAGATATAACGCTTGAATGTCTCTGGGGTCGATCCCTTTATCCACGGTGGAAAGCATTTCCAGAAATGCCTCAGTGAAAAGGTGCTTAGAATCCTTGTCCTTAAATGCGCCAAATTTTGACATCCCCGCCCCTACTACCGCTACTCCTCTGCCTAGTTTCCTCGATTTTTGCATGGCGGCTCCTTCGATAACTCTTCCTTGCAAATCGGTTCAGTATACCAGATCCGCTCGCTTAATCAAAGAAACAGTTTGGGACAGCAGCGGTAGCAAAATCTTGCTTCCTTGAAGTCGGTATCAGCCAGACTATTGGAAAAATGCATCACACACTTGCTATTAGAGCAGTGCCCCAGGCCAAACAGATGACCCAGCTCATGGACTAGTTCCTTTATTGCCCGCTGTAAGAATAGACCCTTATCTGGAGATAAGCCATAATATTCCTGTCTCAGCCGATACAATGACACAATAGCTTTCCCTGAAGTGACGTCGGCTTCTCCAAATACAAAGTTCAGCCGGGGCACGTACAGGTCAACATCAGTGATACCGACCACTTTCTCGTCTGCCGCACACGGCAACGAAGCCAGCAACGTCGTTGAACTGTACTGCTTCCTTTGAGCATTATAAGCCAAGGACAAATCACAAGAACCTGGTTCCACCGCCACAGAACAACAAAATATGTTGCTGACCCCCTTCTTAAGCGCCTCCACCACGTCCTCGTCTATGTTGCCCAGCGGCCTGAGCGTAATCTTCATCGCGGAGGCTCTGCGCATTTTATCATACGTCAAGCAGATCTGGTGCTCAAAATAGTATAATAGACAGCCATAGCGACGAAATTGGACTACCAGCAGGCAGAAAAGTATCTCAGTACCTTTACCAATTACGAGCAGATCCCGGGCATCTCCTACGCAGAGCATGGCTATACCTTGGAGCATGTGGAGCACCTTCTGTCCCTATTGGGTAACCCCCACCTAGCAGCCAAAACAGTGCACATCACCGGCACTAAGGGAAAGGGAAGCGTAGCAGCTATGATCGCCAGCGTTCTAACTACTTCGGGATATAGAACGGGACTTTATACTTCCCCTCACCTCCTGAACCTAAGGGAGCGCATAAAGGTAGGCGGAAATTCCATCTCAGAAACTGAGTTTGCCGCGTCCATGACGGAAATTATGCCTGCTATTGAATCCATGAAGCAGAGCGGCAGATACCGAGAATTGACCTACTTCGAAGTGCTGACGGCGTTGACGTTCGTCTACTTCAGGATCAAACAAGTGGACTTCCAGGTGCTGGAAGTGGGTCTGGGAGGGAGACTCGACGCCACTAATGTAGTGCCTCAGCCTCTTGTTTGCATAATCACTTCTGTTAGCCGTGACCATATCCAGATACTGGGCGATACCCTGGAACAAATAGCTCGGGAAAAGGCGGGTATTGTCAAACCCGGCTGCTGGGTGGTGGTCTCCCCTCAACATGAGCAAGTTGCCTCCGTAATTAACGAGATTTGTGCTCAAAAGGAAGCAAAGCTAGTTCGAGTGAGCAAGGACGTGTCTTGGCACAAGATAGGCGGCGACCTTCAGCATCAATCGTTAGTCATCCAGGGTAGAAACGGCAGATATGAGGTCGATATCCCGCTTTTGGGCGACTTCCAGCTGGAGAATGCCGCCACAGCTGTAGCAGCTTTAGAAATTCTGTCGTCGCTAGGCTTCCACATCTCCGCCACCGATATCACTCGAGGGCTAGCTAAGGTGCAATGGCCGGGGCGATTCCACATCCTTCGCTACCACCCCATTGTGGTAATCGACGGCGCCCATAACAAGGAGTCGGCAAGAAGACTAGTAAGCAACCTTAAGGACTATTTCCCTTCGCAGCGGGTTATCCTTGTTTTCGGCACCTCTCGTGACAAAGACATACCGGGAATGGTGGAGGAGCTAGCTTCGTTGCATGCCGAAGTCATCGTCACTAAGGCACAGCATCCGCGCGCTGCCAACATTCCCGACTTGATCGCTGAGTTTGGTAAACGTGGCGTCCAGCCACAAAGTAAAGAAACCACCGCCCAAGCTTTCTCTACAGCCCTTACCCGTGCTGAAAGGAACGACGTCATCTGTGTCACCGGGTCGCTATTCCTAGTAGCCGAAGCGCTGGACTATTTCTCCAAGACCTGAGCTTCCGTAGGGGAGACCAGTGCCTCAGGGGGCAACATTCTTTTCAGGATCTGCTGCAATGCCATCACATGGCTGCAGGTCGCCCATTGGGAAAAAAAACGGCAATTGCAGCACCATTTTCCTTCACGATAGCTTAACTCATGATTATCATTGTCCCCACGGAAGACAGCGCTTAGACTTGAGAGGGTAACACGCTCTGGCTCTTGAGCATACCTCTTGGCTTTCTCGATCTTTCCAATAAGGCTGGATCTCATCAGCTGTCTCGGCTCCAGTATACATCACAGCACGGGAAAAGTCTAACACCGAGATCGCCGTGCTAGCCCCCTTCGTTCCTCAGATCAGCGTTGCTACTGGCACGCACGGAGGGTACTCACGCTATTGCTTTTTTGTTGACTCCACAGTTTACTTCTGTTAACATCGCTGTAAACTCAGAGGAGACTTAATAGATGACAGAACACAGACTAGAAAGATTATTTAATCCTAAAACTATTGCAGTAGTAGGCATTTCCCTTAAAGGGAAGGACCCGGCGTCGGGATGGGCTGCTGGTGGCGGACAATATATCCGCGAATATCAGAGATTGGGATATGAGGGACGTATTTACCCTATCCATCCTACAGCCACAGATGATATTCTCGGGCTAAAGCCCTACAAGAGTCTTGCCGAAGTTCCCGAGCCCATAGACCTGTGCATCATCTGTCTGCCTCCTAAAGTTGTCCCAGAGATAATGGAAGAATGCGCTAAAGCGGGGGTCAAGTTTGCCCACATTTTCAGCGCCGGCTTTGCTGAGTCGGGAGAGCCAGAAGGAATAGAACTAGAAAAGAAGGTAGTAGAAATAGCGAGGAAGGCGAATATAGGTGTGGTGGGGCCCAATTGTATGGGGGTAGCCTATGTTCCATCAGCGAAGCTATCCATATGGCCAATACTGCCACCGAAGAGCGGCCCTGTTGCTTACATTTCTCAAAGTGGAGTCAACTGCTTCCAGTTTATTACTTATGGATTGGGACAGGGACTGCTGTTCAGCAAGGTAATAAGCTACGGGAATGCCGCCGTGTTGGACGCTACTGACTATCTCGACTACCTAGCACAGGACTCTGAGACAAAGATCATCTGCATGTACCTTGAAGGGGTTCGCGATGGAAGAAAATTCACGCAACTTGTCAGGGAGACCAATAAGAAGAAGCCAATAGTGATATGGAAAACAGGCACTACCAAATTTGGAGCTAGGGCAGTGGCCTCGCATACTGGAGCCCTTGCCGGAAGTGAAGAAGTGTGGGACGCCTTCTTTAAACAGACAGGCGCAATTAGAGTAAACTCGCTCGACGAGCTAACCGATGTAGCCATGACTTTGTTGTACCTTCGTCCCCGCCCTCGAGGTAACAGGGCAGGAGTGATGCTGGGTGGTGGTGGATACAGTGTGCAGACAGCCGATCTCTGCGCCAAAGAAGGGCTGGAACTTCCCATTTTTGCCGAAGAAACCCAGAGGGAACTCAAGAGCTTTATCCCTGTTGTCGGCGCCGGTTTCAAAAATCCCTTGGACTCAGAACCGATGGCGGAGCACTCTGAAGCGATATTTAGGGCAGTTAAGACATTAATGGCTGACCCCTCCGTGGACCTCGTCATCATAAGCACAGAGTTAGGCTTCCTGCGAGGTCCCGAAAAGGTGAGAGAGCTTACTGCCAATCTTACCCAATTTGTTAAGGATAATCCCTATAAGAAACCGATAGCCGCCATCATGGACACTGCCATGGTAAGAGGTGACGATATGAAAGAGGCGGTGTCCGAGCTAAGGAAAGCACTTCCCATGGCTTCGATCCCCATTTACCGCACCATGGCGAGACTGGTTCGTGCCGTGGCTAAGGTAACCGAGTACTACCGTTTCCTTCAACAGGCAACAATTTGAGCAAAAAATTTTGTAAGGAGGTTTTAACATCATGGTAGAAGCTTCAAAGGTCAAAGGGTTACCCCAAGAACATGTGCTCAATACCGAGGGACTGGATCTCGGTAAGAGCCACCTTCTCTTTGAGAAGGACTACGACAGGATGTGTGCCACCATCACTATAAATCGCCCTGAAAAACTGAACGCATTAACTAAAGAAGACTTTTATCGGCTTATCGAGATAATCGATGAAGTGGAAGTTGACGATGGCATAAAATCGGTAGTAATAAAAGGCAACGGTCCCTGCTTCACCACTGGAGCCGATGCTGCTTTCCTTGGTGGTTACCATGGTATAAGGACGCCTGCTCCGGGAGAGAAGGTACGGCGCAGCCCAGAGAGAGATAGGCTTACAGCTGACCGATTCTTCTTCGAGAGAATGTACAACAGATGGGCTAAGTGTTGGAAGGTCACCATCCTCCAGGGACACAGTTACATCATGGGCATGGGTCTATGGTTCGCCCTTCTCAGCGATATAGCTATCGTTTCCGACGACGCTGTGTTCGGACACTCCGCTTACAGGATGACGGGACCTTCAGTCGACGGACTTATCGGATACTGGATCCTCAAGATAGGCACGGCCAAAACCAAAGAACTGCTTATCACGGGAAGATATATGGAGGCTGAAGAGGCACTTCGCTGCGGTCTGGTAAATGAAGTTGTCCCCAGGGATAAACTGGAGGAGCGAGTCAATCAGTGGGTTGAGGCAATTAGCCTCCAACCACTTGATGGCATTGTGGCTGGCAAGGCAGCTTTCGATGTTCATTTCAATATGTTAGGCATAGCAAATTCCATTTCCGCCGGCTATTTGCTCCATACTATAACCACCAGTATGCGCTTTGAGCCTGAAGAATTTAGCTTCTTCAAGGCACGAAGGGATGTCGGGCTCAAAGAAGCATTCAAGGAAAGGGATGAAAAGTTCAATAAGATCCCCGGGTTTGGTGTAATTAAGCGACCCGTCAAGTAGACTGAAGATATCCCTCGTAGACAAGCACCGAGGTTGACGCCACCCAAAAACCATTCCCTGGGTGGCGCCAACCTCAGACTTTTTGAGCAAGATAATGCTGTGAAGCCAAATGTACAAAGCGGCGAGCAACCATCTTAGGGCAGACCAGCTTACACCCCTGTTCTGACCCATAGCCGCTGCCCATCGGTGATAAACTCAATGGTGCCCCTATCTATGGTACAGTAAACGTTATCTTCCCCCACCCTCGCATTTAGTCTCTCCACTACCTCAGCATGAGGGTGACCGAAGGGATTGCCTTTACCCGCAGAAATAACCGCCACCTCAGGGTCCACCGCACTTAGAAACTGTGCCGAGGTTGACGTTCTACTGCCATGGTGGGCCACTTTGAGTACGGTAGCCTGCAAGGCAATCCCCTGCCTGACAAGTTCCAGTTCAGCCTCCTCTCTGATGTCAGCGGCAAACAGAAAGCTGACCTCTTTCCAGCTCAGTCTTAGCACCACGCCGTTATTGTCTACATCGTCAGAGGTAAACCGCAATGGCTTCGTTGGCGGATTCAGCACCTCCATGATAACCCCGTCACCCAAATCAATCCGTTGACCCGCCTCAGCCTTCAACCTCGGCATCTGCTTTTCCGCTGTTACTCGACACCATTCCTGATAGAGGGAGGTGTTGTAACCAATCTCCGACTGCAGTATCTCTCCTACTTTGTATCTTTGCACGACGTCAATGAGCCCTGTAACATGATCGGCTTGAGGCTGGGTACATACAACCAGGTCTATAGTGTGATCCCAAAAAGGTAGCTTTTTGCTCAGTTCCAAGTTCAGTTTTTGCGTATCAGGACCACCGTCAATGAGTACGTCCTGTCCGCAAGGAGTCTGAATGAGTATGGCATCTCCCTGTCCCACGTCAAAGAAAGTCACATGAAGCCTGTCATCGGGCAAGTTAAGGACCAGAAACCACAGGAATATCGCTATCAACAAGAGCGGAGGTACAAGCCACTTCAGGGAAAAACGAAATCGAGCCCGGGGGATAGCTGTCAGCACGCTCTTTGTCCTCCACATCATCCTAGTAACGAGATCATTCAAGTCCCTTCTATAATTGATGCATCCTATGAGCCCGGCCAGTCCCAGATAATATGCCCAGACATACGGGGCGGAAGCAGCGGATACAGGCAACGAAGAGTGCGGCAGGGCATCGAAGCCTTTAACCAGGAGCACTAGATAGCTCAAAAAGAGCCAGGCAAGCCATCCCATCACTTGCGCTATAACGGGTGCCAGGAGCCCGGTTAAAGCAACGAGGGCCGTTATCACAATAACTGGCGGCAGGGCAGGCAAGGAAAATAAGGTTGCGGGTATGCCGACCAGGGAGACGAAGTCAAAATGATAAGCAATTACAGGCGCCACCATTATGGTAGCTGCCAGAGCTGCAGCGAAGCCATCAGTCATCATTGCGCCAATAGCTGATGCCGTCACCTTGTCGCCAGCCAGACTCTGGGTTGCTCTCCTTCCCAGTTCCTGGAAGCGAGGGTAAAAGAGAACAAGCCCGGCCATAGCTAGAAAACTGAGTTGAAAGGACACGGTCCACAGCACACCTGGCTCGATACCCACCATCAGCGCCGCAGCAAAAGTCAGAGCAATAATCCCACTGCGTTGCCTGCCAAAAAACTCAGCGAGCAAAAACGAACTCCCCATGATTGCCGCCCGAATCAGTGGTGGACCCATACCGGCTAGCATAGCGTAAAACCAGAGGGCGCCGAGGGTAAGCCAGACATGTATGGATCGCTGCCGACCAAGAATCAGTATACCCAGGCTGAGGAACATGGCGATAATGACACTGAGATGCACCCCGGAAATGGCCAGCAAATGCGCTGTCCCGGTTCGAGAAAAAGCCTGGCGGAGAGATTCGGGAATGTTGCTTCTCAGCCCTAGCAGGATGCCCTGAGCCAGGGAACACTGGGGCTCGGGCAGGGCCCTAGCTAAAGAAACGGACAACCTTTCTCTCAAGGAATAAATCCACTGCCAAGGTTTGCTGCCCTGACCACGGTCTAAGAGCTCCACCTCAGGATAGTAGATGACCGAATAGATTGCCTCACGCTCCAGATAGCGCTTGTAGTCAAACTCTTCAGATCGGTAGGGGCTCCCGGGTTCGCCAGTTATCCTGAGCACATCGCCGTATCGGTAGGCAGGGTATCGAGGCACTCGAACCAAGGCAGCCCCTGACACCTCCTTCGCCTCGCCGTGCATGATTGCTTTGAGAGCGGAAAGTGTCAGCAGAGTGTAGTTACCTCTGACATCGGGCTGCTCTGCCACCACACCCTCAATTTCCATCTCTCCCTTGTCATTGTAGAAGCACAGACAGCTCTCCTCCCCCGCAGGCAAGCTGGATGTGAAACGAAGCGCACCACCAATCAAGGCGAAAAGACATAACGTAGCTACTATCAACACCTTCTTGCTGCTGGGCAAAAAAGGTATCAACATCAGCGGGATTAGTCCCGGGAACAGGGTAAACCAGGGCAGGCTAACCTTTGAGCCCAAGAATACACCGGCGACCCAGGCACAGCTAATCTGCAGAAGCCACATGAAAGAAACCTCAGTCCCATCCCGCAATATTGCGGCCTAGTTTACCACCTTGACCCCCAGCCAGAATAGAGGCGTCACAATTGATTGCCCGTACCAGAACGAATAGGTTGAAGATCCTTGGCTCCCACCAAGGAATTCAGCTGGTTATGCTCGGACGCGCAGTCACCACAAGGACGTAGCTTGACAGGCTCTGCCAAGCATTTAGCAAAGTCGAAGCTACCACTGGGATCACACTGTAGGGTTCTTGAACAGCTTCCTGCTTATTCTTGTCGACGGAACGGGTAGCCGTAATGATTGCTAAAGAAAAGTGGTCACTCCGGAGTAAAACCAAATCGCGTTGCCTGCCGATCGTGATGGTTATCAGGCAGGCATTATGTCTTGTAGCGAGAGAGTCACATGCCACCGCCTTTACTCTGATACAGTTATGTAGTCCCTTATTTTTTCCAACGTGCCTACGCTTATACCGCTGACCCTCAGCAAATCCTCAACTGTGCCAAACGGACCGTGTTCGTTGCGATAATCCACTATTCTTTGAGCCAGCACCTCACCTATGCCAGGCAAGGCTTCCAATAGCCAGGGCTCAGCCCGATTGATGTCTATTCTCTGGGGAAGAGTGGTTTCTCCTTCCCGTGGAACGTAAATCCTGATATGATTCAGATCTGAGTCTGCTGCCACACCAGCTCGCAAAAGGAGCGCCTGCAGGGTTTCTCCCTCGCGCAAAGGATAAACACCCGGGCTACCCACACCACCGCTAACGTAAACATAGCCAGCAAGTGAAGGGACTTCACCTTCTTCACCTTCCGATATAGTGATCTCCACAGGTTGACTCTTGTTGCGCCCCAGCGCTAAGGTGACGCCCGCCACTACTACAGCAATGGTGAGACAGATCACCACATACAGGTAAATCCTGTCCTTGCCGCTCATGACATCGCTACTTTCTCAATAAAAGCCGCCAAATGTGTAACGCTCTACCGAATCACGGGGCATGATACACCGCCCGAGTTGCCGCAACAACAAGCCTACCTGGATCTTTCCAGCCCTTTGAACCTACATAGCAAGAAACGATACTACAGTGGCATTTACCCTTCATCGTTCCTTGTGCGGCGCATGAGGTCATCAACCGACTCGTGTTTGAGCACCAGCTCACTACGGTCAATCATCCCCCTCGGTATCCCAGTGACATCCGCCAGCGAGGTGAAGACTGGCGGGAGTGGGTCCCTTTTCATCATCAGTTCCAAAGCTTTCTGAACATTATAAGGAACGAGCTGTCGCTTTTCGGCACGTGGCTTGAAAACGACCGCGGGTTTGGTGATCTCGCTGCTGGGCATATCTTCCAGATCCCTTCTGTCTCCGTAAAGCGACGTAAGTGCACTCAGCGGCCCAAAATCAAGAGCTCTCGTGGGGCAGGCGAGTACACATATTGGTTGCTCCCCCGTTTCCAGGCGGTCTATGCACATGGTGCATTTTCTTGCTACGCTCCCGGCCTCATCGCTTTCGAAAACAGGAGCGCCATAGGGGCAGGCGTCGTAGCACACCCGGCACCCATTACACTTCTCCGCGTTTATCAGCACAGCGCCATATTTGCTCTCTTTGTAAATTGCGCCAGAGGAACAACTCTTGACGCAGGCTGGCTCTTCGCAGTGGTAGCAGGGAACCCACTGAAAATGAAGGCGTACATTGGGGAAGGCACCTTTCTCATACTCGTAGATCCTTAGGTATTTGAGCGGTCCTGGAGGAAGTCCATGCCAATTCTTACAAGCCACGGCACAGGCGTGGCAACCCGAGCATCGGCTCTGATCAAAGAAAAAACCGTATTGTGCCACTATGACACACCGTCCCACTTCTCAACTTGAACCAGCCCCTTGCAGGGGAACATGCCAACGACAGTGTCGGGCAGGTCAGTATTATGAATGAGCACATTAGGACATCCGCCTACGTCAATACCATCCGGCATCAAGTCGCTCTTTTGTTCACTCGGCCTATACCAACCGCCATGAAATACGAAGACCGTTCCTGGTACCACTCTCGAAGTTACGTAGGCAGGGATAATCATTTCTCCTATATCATTGAACACCCTTACCATGTCGCCACCCTTTATCCCTCGCGCCTTAGCGTCAGCGACGCTTATCCAAATAGCATGGCGATAACAGTCTTCTCTTAGCCATGGATTGTTGTCCAGAAAGGAATGCACGCGGTAAAGAGAATGAGGAGAGGACATCAGCAATGGATACCTTTCTGAATCCTTGCTATGGAAGGTGTCTTTCCCACCCAGCGTCATCTGTGCCATTGCCGGCAAGTTTCCCCTGCCATAGCACTTGCCACTTCCAGGGGGATAGTCGTTGTCTGCAAGATAGTCCGGCCCCTTGGCCAAAAAGTGGGAATAGAACTCTATCTTGCCCGAAGCCGTCCCTCTAAAAGGATTCTTACCGCGCTCCAAGTCGTTCCTGAAAGGATAATAAGGGTCTTTGACTGGATAGCGGAAAACAGGCTTCTTCTGGAACTCTTCCCAGGTTGGGGGGTTCAACGAGGCAACGTCTTCTCTGTTAGCCCATTTTTCGTATGCCTCTTTATGCAGCTGCTCCACAGCCTCATCCCATTCATCATCGGGCACATCAGCCAGACGGGGGTTGAACATCTCAGCTATTCCTAATCTCTTGGCTACCTGCGTCCAAAACCAGTCGTACGACTTAACTTCGCCGACCGCGTCGATGCACTTCTGGCAATATAAGAAGTAGTTGGCAAGGTTCATTCCAGTCCTGAATAAGTTGTCTTGTTGTCCATAAATCATCAGGCAGTTTCTACCCTCGAAGGCGGTGTAAATCTGAGGCAGAAGTATATCCGCATACCTCGCCGTCGGCAGATCGGCATACTGCGAAAACACCAGCACAAAGTCGACCTTCTTCATCGCTCTTATTGTCGTGTTTACGTCGGGCAAACTGTTGAGGTGATTGTTCCCGTCTAGGATCACCATCTGAATGTTGGGAGGGGGATTTCCTGCCTTATTTCCGATAATGTTGTTGTATTCTTCACAGCTAATCTCACCTTTGTCCAGCTTTTCCCTGAGATCAATAGCCTTTGGCCACTTAAATGCAGCCATCAAGACCGGCGGATTATAGCTTCCAGGTTTTCGTTGCCAGTCCACCACCGGTGTCCGACCAAGATATCGACCTAGGGGCAGCCCTGTTTCTGCTGCGGGTGTTCCTCCCGGAATGCAACTGTTGCCGCTCAATGCCTGGAGGTACATAGCCGCCCGGGTAGGGTTTTCCCCATAGAACTGGCGACCCATAGATAGAGACACGTTCAGGTTGACTGGCTTGCTTCTAGCATAGAGCCTGGCGAATTCCCTGATTGTCTCAGCTGGCACGCCACATATCCCCTCAGCCCATTCTGGAGTCTTGTCCACGCCGTCCGCCATCCCGAGCACATAGGCCCTCCACCGCTGTAAGCCCTCCAGCTCAACCCATTTTTCCATAAACTCCTTGTCACAAAGGTCTTCCTTAAACCACACGTCCGCCATAGCGACCATCATAGCCACATCGGTGGTGGGGCGGATAGGAATCCACTGGTCAGCCAAAACCTCCACAGATGGTGTGTATCGAGACTCAATACATATGATAGGGATACCCCGCTCCTTGGCCCGAATCAGGTTATACGCCCATCCGCCACTGAGAGTCGATAAAGGATTGAGCCCCCAAAGGACAATGAGCCTGGAGTTAAATAACTGAACCTCGTCCTGGCGCAAAGTCGCCTTTGCGATGTCTTTTCCCAGCACCCATTTTTCCGGCTCTTCCCATCCGTTAGTGGAGTGAGCTCCCCATCCCGCAATCCCCACCCCGAGCCAGGGAGCGAGCGGGAAGCTACACCGACCAAATATACTGTAGGGATGATGTATGATTGAGTACGGACCATATTTTTCTCTTATTTCCAGGAGCTTCTTCGCCACGGTATCCAGTGCCTCATCCCACGATATTCGTTCAAATTTCCCCTCGCCTCTTGTACCAACCCGCTTCATGGGATATTTCACTCTGTTGGAATCGTATATCATCTGCCACTGCGCATATCCCTTGGCACAAGGCCGCGTCTGGATCATGCCTTCGTTAATCAGGTTCTCTGGCAAGTACCTGTCTTCCCGCGGTATGCCCGGGTTAATAGTATCGTCGGGCTCGCAAGCCGTAATAACGCCGTCTCTGATCCGCACCTTGAGAATACAAGTCCTGAAACAATGATACCCGCAAGATGTATACCTGATGGTATCGCCGAGGTGTCGCTTGCTGCCAAATGCCACTGAGTTGCTACCCTTTCACCGACGCCACTTGGTGCTCTTGGAGCCGAGAAAGGCAGTGTATGTTACGTGCTGCCTAGTTGTCAACCCACCTGTTCTTTGTTGCAATTGACAGGAATGGTGTCAACTGGTACACTTTGCAACATCGACCCGTAGTTTTGCGTTAGGCGGCAAAAAAGTGGGACCTGCCTCGGGGACTGGACGCAGGAGCTTTGGGGTGATAGGAGGCCGAGCGCGAACGTTTTTGCCCGCGGCGTTTTTTGTTGTCATGCTCTCTCTGATTGCGTGTGGCCGAGGGGAAAGGCCCGGGGTGAAACAAGAGCTGCCAGCTGAGCTTAAGTCCGACAATTTGGTCACATATACTGAGGCTCGCGAACGCTGTGAACGCCGCAACGAATACAGAAATCTGTATTTCGGAGATCTGCACGCCCATACCACACTGTCCTACGACGCATACATGTGGAAGACTAGCACGACTCCAGCGCAGGCCTACGAGTTCGCCAAGGGCGGGGAACTGGTTCTCACTCCGTTGAGCTCAAATTGTAGCGGCACGCGGCATGTGAGACTTTCACGACCGCTTGACTTCGTTGCGCTCACAGATCACCGGGAGTTCTTAGCCGAGTACCACCTGTGTACGGATAGGGGCTCCGCCGCATATGACAGCCCCATCTGCCAAAAGTACAGAGAAGGCGGCAATGTCAATCTACTCGAGTTTGCTCGTATACTTTTGGATAGCTCCCCGTCACACAGCAAGGAGCTCTGTGACATCCCAGGCGTAAACTGCACAGAGGCGGCTAAAGAGTTGTGGCGTACTATTGTGGACAATGCAGAGAAAGCCTACGACCGAAGTTCAGCGTGTACCTTCACTGCGTTCGTGGGCTACGAGTATACTCGGAATACTAATCTGGCGGACCGCAACCGCAACGTCATTTTCCGCAACGCCCAGGTTCCTGAGTTGCCCCCGTCTTTCATCGAGCAGTGGACCGAACAGGGACTCTGGGCTGAGCTGAATGAAACGTGTCTGCAAGCCGATAATAGCTGCGACTGCATCGCCATTCCACACAACTCAAACTGGTCCAATGGCAACAAGTTCACACGGATGGACTATGGGGAGGGCCTGAGTCTACAAGAGCAGCAGGAAGCTGCCGCCCTTCGCGGCCGAATGGAGCCGCTGGTCGAGATTCACCAGCATAAGGGATACATGGAATGCAAGAACGGTTTTGAGGGGGTCGCCTACGATCCACAGTGTGATTTCGAGCAGATACGGGAGGCGGATTTCGTTGACTGCGGGGACACGCCCGGTGATGGTGGGGTTGCTGGTCTTGGTTGCGTGTCCCGGTATGACTACGTTAGAAACGTTCTGCTTCTCGGCCTTTCGGAATGGCTAAGAATCGGTATCAATCCATATAAGCTGGGAATTGTCGCTGGAACTGACAACCATAACGGGCTTCCCGGCAAGGTTGAGGAATACGATTATCCGGGAGCTATGGGGGTCAACGACGATGCGGCAGAGGAGCGCCTGGGTCAGGTTGGTACACTTCTCCCGTATAAAAGATACAACCCCGGTGGTCTGACCGCAGTTTGGGCCGTGGAGAACAGCCGGGATGCTATATTCGAAGCCCTCCAGAGGCGTGAAACGTACGCTACAACAGGCACCCGTATTGAGGTGCGCTTCTTCGGGGGGTGGGAGTACCCCTCTGACATGTGCGAACGGGATGATTTCGTGGTAATCGGCTACGAAAAGGGGGTCCCGATGGGCGGTGACCTTCCTCCGCCACCGGATACGACCAGCGCACCCACTTTTGCCATCAGGGCAATCAAAGATCCGGGAGTAGAAGGGCATCCGGGAGCTGACCTGCAACAGATCCAGGTCGTCAAAGGATGGGTTGACAGACAGGGAAACGAGCGGCAGAAGGTCTTCGTGGTTGCCGGGGATCCGGAAAATGGCGCCGGCGTCGATACCAGGACCTGCGACAGGGTCGGAAAAGGATGGGAAACGCTCTCCGCCCTGTGGACGGACCCCGACTTCGACCCTGATGTTCCCGCCTTTTACTATGTCAGGGTTTTGGAGAATCCGAGCTGCAGCTGGAGACAGTATGACTGCAACACTTTTCCCGACGGAGAACAGCCTGAGAGTTGCCTGGACCCCACTGTCGCCAGGATCATTCAGGAACGAGCCATAACGTCACCTATTTGGTACGAACCCGGTAGGTGAATCACTGGCGATATCTTTGACAATCAGAACTCCTATTTCAAAGTGTGATACCAAGGACTCTCCGCGTGTTGACTGAGGCGCTATACCCTCCGAAATCGCGGCAGACCACTTCGATGTAAGCGTCGACGGAAATACTATGATGTGAACCCAGAATAGAGCAAACCGCTTACTGAAAGATGAAAGTCCGGACGCCGAAGAAGACACTCCTTCTAGGCTCTTCTCGGCCGCTACACTCTGAGACAGCCTCTCGTAGCAGGTTGCTCGCCACGTGTGCCGGCGCTATAATTGCTCTATGGCCAGAGCTTCTAATGTGATAACCGTCAATCGCAAAGCCTATCATGACTACGTTATAGAAGAAAGCCTGGAGGCAGGTATTGTCCTTAAGGGCTCTGAAATAAAGTCCATTAGAGCAGGCAGGGTGAATCTGCGCGATGCCTATGCCAGACCGGAAAATGGCGAACTATGGCTTTATAATTGCCACATTGCATCATACGACGCTGCCAGCTATAACACTCATGAACCAACTCGACCCCGCAAATTGCTGCTTCATAGAAAAGAGATTGACGTCCTTTCTGGCAAGGTGGCACGCAAAGGTTTGACTTTGGTGCCGTTGAAGCTTTATATTAAACATGGACTGGCGAAGATAGAAGTGGGGGTCGCCAGAGGAAAGAAGGCTTACGACAAACGGGAAGCCATTATCTGTCGGGATACTGAAAGGGAGGTGGAGCGGGTAATAAAGTATAAGGGTAGGACGTCGGGAACATTGTACCGGTGATTGCGCACTGCCAGTTAAAGGCGGTCACGAGGAACGAAGCGAAAAATTAGAGATGGGGGCGCGTGGGTTCGACAGGGGAAGGCCTACAGAATTGCAGGCTGAGGTGCCACTAACCTCATAAAACAAGTGGCAAAAAAACAACTGCCGAACCTGTTTACGCGTAAAGGTTCAATCTAACCCGGACTCTCCTCGAAGTCCGGGATTAGGGGTAGAAAAATCGAGGCGCGCCAGTCCTGATGCTAATAGGGGCTGGCTAAGGAAAGATTAGCTGGTCTAGCTGGATTCGGTCAGCAGATGAAAGCTAGACGAGAACGAGGGAGCTGACTAAGCCTGTAGCAAATTCTGGCAACCTTCTTCTGGACGGGGAGTTCAACTCTCCCCCGCCTCCACCAGTGGGTTTGGCTCCAGTTTGATCGTCGCCATGTCACCACCAGTCTTCCCGCTGAGCTTTTAACTGGATAACCTGAGACTCTGTTTCTCCTATCAACGTGCGCCCCGGCCGCTCAAACTGCTGAACGATTTCTCCTTGATTCAACGCGCTAAACAACGCAGCAGGAGCGCATAAGTTCCCTGTATCTCTCCTGTACCTTGGTCCACGTCCAGGTTTGTTCCACCAGCCTGCGTCCATTCCTGGACAGCGCCATTCTCAACTGCTTTTCACCGAGCAACTCGATTACCCTTTTCACCATCTCTTCCTCGCTGTCCACAAGAAAACCCACATCCTCCCCCTGAAAAACAAAATCATGGGCGGGAATGTTGCTTACCACGGGAACAGCGCCTGTAGCCATGGCTTCAACCAGGGGGATGCCAAAACCTTCGAAGCTGGAACTGGATACATATATCGCTGAACTCCTAAGTAAGGCTATCTTTTCCCTCTCAGGTAGATGGCCATGCATCACCACATTGTCGGACACGCCAAGCTTTGCTATCTTCTTTTTTAGTTTTTCCCGTTGCGGGCCACTGCCCACTATATGCAAAATCACGTCGGGGAAGATCTTCCTTACCTCGCGGACTACCTCTATAAGCGAGCCGACACGCTTAAGTTTAGTTAGCCTGCCAATATAGATGAGGCTATGAGGAGCTTTGTCTTCTGAAAACCCATATTCATCTGTGTTAACACCATTGCCCACAACGATGACATCCTCGGGAGGAAATCCTTTCTTGAGTAGAATGTCTCTGACCATTGGGCTGACCGCGGCAACCTTATCCAGTCTGGCTATTTGAAGAGCCAGTCTTTCTATTATTCCAATCCCCCATATCATGTGTTTAAAAGACTCCTCGTGGTCTAGAGCATGATACAGATGATGAATCACTCCTATCTTGAAAGCCTCCTGAGAGATAAACCTGAGCAAACAAGCGCTCACAATTCCATTCCCTATTACGATGTCAGGCTTCTCTTGCTCCACAAATCTGGAAGCCTCCTGGAAAAAGGAAAGGTTGGCATACTGTGCCTCCTGTATCCACATCGCACTGCCCAGGCAGACGATTCTAATACCTTTGTACTCAACTTCTCGCCTCTTTTTATACCCCGGGGGATTAGGGCAAAGAAAGGTGATGTCGTAATCCGAACTTAAGCCTGAAAGTGCCGTCACCCCGTGTACCAGACCGCCCTCAGTGAAAGCACAGTCGTTTCCTTTGATTATCAACCCGCCAGTAAGGTGAATAAATACTATCTTGTTCATTCAGTATCGTGGTGTTATTATAGTCACAAAAAGATTTAGAGCACAATCAGGATTCAAATGGATTACATTCTGGGCATCCTGGGCACGGTGGTGGTAGGCAGCTTATTCTGGCTGGCGATAATATTTGTCATAGCTCTGCTAACCGAGATAGCTTTCCCCGGTGCATGTCCTTTCCTGGAAACTCTACTTATCCTCGCTGGATTTAAGATTGCCCAAGGAGCGCAGGTTCATACCTTTGTACCTCTCATAGTTACAGCCTATGGTGGGCGCATTTGTGGTTCCACCGCCCTTTACTGGGTTTCAGCCTTCCCCGGAGGCAGACTTCTGAACAAGCTCAATAGTCATTTCCGAACTGCGAGGGTATCCCTAAGGTGGGTAAGATGGAAACTAAGCAAAGCCGCCTTACCTGTGATTATCATCTCCAGGTTTACACCCGGCTTTGGCATCGCCAGCACAGTTACCTGCGGAATATCCCGCATAGAGTACCGGAAGTTTTTCGCTGCACTTACCATCCATATACTCGCCTGGGAAGCAATTTTCCTCGCTTTCGGAGCTCTGGGAGGTGGAGTGTCCCGCATGTTCAATTTCTTCTCTTGTCCCTGGTTCCTTGTTACCTGGATAATAGTAACTCTAGTGTTGGGAGCAAGCCTAGGATTCCTCTTTTTCCGCCATACCCGAGCCAGACTTCAGTCGGGCAGTATTGAGAAGTAAGTTTCAGAAAGGTCACTCTACAGTTCCTGCACCCGCAGCCTAAACCGAGCTTACCGCTTCAGAGCAAAGTCACCGAGGTTTCACTCGCTTCCCAGGCCTGACAACACCGCGATAGTCAGGAGCGATGATGTTGAACACCAGGCTCAGCTTTGGGTCCACCATGCGCGAGCTGATGCGGGTCTCGATTTCATCCAGGGACAAGCAAGTGGTCACCACCATCGGCAATCTAGCGTTGTAACGGTAGTTAATCAACTGATAAAGCTTCTCCTGAGCCCAAGACGTCGCTGCTTGCTCCCCAAAGTCGTCCAGTATTAGTAACGGCGTCTCCTTTATCTCCTCAAAAAATTCATCATAAGATATCTTACTGTCCGGGCTGAAGGTAGAACGCAGGTAGTCGAGAAGATCAGGAACAACAACAAAGAAGACTGGCTGTCCCTGTGCCAAGCGGTAGTTAGCGATAGCCGCTGCCAAGTGCGTCTTGCCGCACCCGTTGACACCCTGGAATACCAGCCACCCTTCAGGTGAACGGGCAAACTCTACTGCCAGCTTAAAAGCCTGCCTCACGTTCTGTCGCTGCTCTGGAGGGAGGTCGAGTCTCCTATAGTCAAAATTGTCAAAAGTCATGTGGCGCAGCAACTCCAAATTCAATCCGCCTCGCTGCGCCAACGATGCTTTTTGCTGCACTACCAAGAGCTGGCAAAACTCTTTGTCAGAAACATAGCTCTGAAAGCGCTCACTAAGTTTTTCCACGGGAACGTCGGTAGTGATCACTGTAGCCAGCCTCGCATTAAACCGATGGCTGAGCAATTGTTCCAGCTTTTCCCTTGCCCAGGAAGTCGCACCTTCAAGACTAAGGTCATCAAGCACAAGTAACGGCACATTCTTTACCTGTTCGAACAGCTCGTCGTAGGTAATCAGGCTACTTGGGCTGAAGCTGGAACGCAGATGGTCAAGCAAGTCAGCTGCAGTGATGTAGAACACTGGTTCACCCAGACCAAGCCGATAATTGGCAATGGCGCAAGCCAGGTGCGTTTTGCCGCAGCCACTGGAACCATAAAGGATCAACCATCCTTTGGGGTTATCAGCGAAAGCTCTCGCAGCTTCATAAACCCGAGCAAAATCTCCCGGAAAGACTCCTGATTTGCCCTGTGGTGAAAGGTTGCCAAACGTCAGTTGGGACAAGAAACCAAGATTGCTGTATCTCTGTAACAGCTCCGTCTTCTTCTTTTTCAGGTTATCCTTGCTACAGGAGCACGGCACCACACGGCTAAAGTCAGGCTTTCCGGAATCCAGAAAGGGATGAACAAAACCTGCCCCTTTGCAAATGGGGCAACCATTTCCTTCTTCCGTCCTATCTTCTGACGAGATGCCCGTATCTGCCCTTAGTGTATTTATCCGGGCTACCCTTTTTAACGTCTCCTTTATGTTCTCCACTGTTTTTCCCCTCGCTTGCCCACCTCTCCAGAATGCGAAGAATATATCTCCAGCTACGTTTATTTAACATTACCGCTTCCCGGAAAGCCTCTTCAATCCACTCAGGAGGATAAAGGCTAGCCGCCTCTTTTAGCTCCTCAGCAATCATCGGCGTTATTATGCCGATGTTCTGCTCATAGAGGGCGAAAATATTTGCAGCCCCTGACTCACATAGGTACGGAGGTAAGGAATAGATAGGCTCCGAGGCTCCATCTACTTCCGCTACCGAGCGCAATAATAGTCCATCATTTACTGCCAAGTCCAATGCCTGGCGAAGATCCTCCCCTAAAGCAGCCAGTGGTTGCGAGGACAACAATTCTTTATAAGTGACATGTTTTACAGAACTTTCTTTCCTCTGTAGGAGATAGACTACATACAGCACGGTTTGAAGTTCCGACAAGCTCCGGAACTTAGAAAGTAGTTGAGTAAAAAAGGAGTCGGGCAGGTACACAAGACGCGTCCTCATTTGCAACCCCGAGATTTTTTGCCCTACCATTGCTCATTCCCGCGAAGGAGAAACCGGCTCAATTTGCAAATTATCAAATTTCGCAGTCCTGCTAATAAACCGCAGCTTGACCTGCCCTAAAGGCCCATTACGGTGCTTGGCGATGATAATGTCGGCGATGCCCTTAGGATAAGGTTCTTTCTCAATATCATGCAATTTGCTCCATTCCTCCTGAGAAAAATACATTTCGTCTCGATAGATGAAGATGACGACATCGGCATCCTGTTCAATACTACCACTTTCCCTCAGATCAGCAAGTTGAGGTACGTGAGAGGCACGCCATTCTACCGCCCGACTCAGCTGGGATACCGCCAACACAGGTACGTTTAATTCCCGGGCCAGGATTTTCAGACTGCGCGTGATGCTGCTAATTTCTTGAACCCGCGTCTCGCTTTTACCATCCCCTTGTATCAACTGAAGGTAATCAATGATAATAAGGTCAATGCCCTGCTCAAAGTGAAGGCGCCGCGCTTTGCTTCTTATGTCCGAAGAACGAAGCTGTGGTGAATCGTCAATGTAGATTGGTGCCTCGGACAAAATTCCGCTAGCTTCCATAATTCTACTCTCATCTTGTTCAGTAAACTGTCCTAGGCGAACTTTCTTGGAATCCACGCCAGACTCGGAGGCAAGAAGCCTTTGTACCACCGCTTCCCGCGACATTTCCAGACTAAATAAAGCAACGCAGGCTTTCTGGTTGACTGCCGCGTTTCTGGCGATGTTTAAAGCTAAGCTTGTTTTGCCCAGACTTGGTCTGGCGGCCAACACAATCAAGTCTGACCTTTGTAACCCTCCCAGGAACTCATCGAGCGCGGTGAAACCAGTCAAGATATGCGCTATTTGCCTTTCTGGCGCTGTGGTCACAGCGCTCGGCGTCATCTCTTCAAAATACTCACTCAATGCCTGGCGAATGGATACAAAATCACGGGCGCTCGGCCTCAGCCTCACCTCAAACAATATATCTTCAGCTCTGTTCAGGGTAGCTTCGATGTCGGGGCTGGATTCATACCCAAGCGCAGCGATCTTTTCTGCCGCAGCAATTAACCGACGCATCGTCGCTGTATTACATACCAGCTGAGCATAATATTCCACATGAAGAGAAGTAGGAACTGAACTTATCAAATGGCTGAGAAAGGCAGCGCCCCCGATCTGCTCAAGTTTATTTTGCCTTGTCAATTCGTGTGCCACCGTAATCTGATTTATCGCCTCGTTACGCTGATAAAGAGAAAGACACGCGTTGTAAATACACTGATTCTCTGGCGAAAAGAAGTCTTCCGGTTTGAGAAAGGTAGCCACCTTGATGATGGCATCGGGATCAATGAGCAACGAGCCAAGCACGGCCTCCTCGGCTTCGATGTCATGAGGTGGCAATTTTTCTTCGTTCCTATCAGCCACTTTCTTCTCCTTCTACAACCACAGTTATCTCCGCTTTTATGTCACCAGTCAACTTGACCCCTACCTGATAGCTGCCTGTTTGACGTATTGGCTTCTCCAGATCAATTTTTTTCTTATCGATAACGAAACCCACAGTTTGACTCAACCGCTCCGCTATATTTGCTGCAGTCACGGAACCAAATAATCGCTCCCCAGCGCCCTTGGGAGCTTTAACGTGGATTTCCTTGCCCTGAATTTGCCCCGCCAATTCGAGAAGCTTCTCCCGATCAAGGCTTCTCTGAACTCTTTCCTTCTCCAACCTCAATTCCGCTTGCTTGACAATGGCTGGTGTAGCTACCAAAGCTAGACCGCGAGGCAAAAGGAAATTCTTGGCATATCCCGCACTCACTTCCTTAATTTGCCCTGCCTTACCTTGTCCCGGAATATCCTGCAACAGGATAACCTTCATAGCTACCTCTCCGCTAAGACAGAAATTTTTGTGCTGATAATGCTGCAGTAGCTCCGTCTCCAGCGGCGGTTATTGCTTGCCTTGCTGAATTGCGCCGGACATCTCCAGCAGCAAATATTCCCGGGATCCTCGTCTCCATGAGCTCGTTGGTAACTATATATCCTGCTTCGTCCACGGGCAGCACGTCTCTCCACGCCCCGGTATTTGGTTCGGAGCCAATGGCCACAAACACTCCCGCCACGTCTAACGACGATATTGTACCATCTTTAACGTTTTTTAGCTTAATTGCCCTGACCACGCTGTCACCTTCAATCTCTGTTACCACGCTATCCCAAACAAATTCTATCTTTGCCTCCGCTCTAGCCCTTTCTTGCAGTATCCCGGCAGCACGAAGCTGGCTGCGACGATGTATTAGTTTGACCGCAGAAGCAAACTTACTGAGGTAGAGAGCTTCGCTAACAGCGCTATCTCCGCCGCCTATTACTGCTACTGCTTTACTCTTAAATAATGGGCCATCACACGTAGCACAATACGAAACCCCCCTATTCAAGAATCTGTCTTCGCCCGGCACTCCCAGTTTACGAAACCTTGACCCGGAAGCAACGATTACCGCCTCAGCAAAAAATTGGCCTTCGTCAGTCTCCACCAGATTGTGCCTGTACTCGGGCACTATTCTAACCACCTCGGATAGCAAAGTTTGTAAGCCATGACTTGTGGCTTGCTCATACATCAGTCGTCCCAGTTCCATACCAGAAATACCCTGGGGAAAACCAGGGTAATTCTCTATCCGCTCAGCATTGGTTATCTGCCCTCCCATTACTCCTTTTTCGATAAGTAAGGAGTTAAGCTTGGAACGGGCACAATAAAGGCCAGCGGTGAGTCCTGCCGGACCCCCTCCCACGATTACTACCTGGTACCTCCTATCCACTGAGTTCCGTGGCGATATCATGTGTACTAAGACCCGACAATTCCTTCCCAGCGATCGCAACGTCCTCCCCAGCGCCCTATGACTTTGCCCCCGGTGCAAACCTGAGCAATTTCACACAAATTAGGGCAAGCCTGACAAAGGAAAGACGAGACCTCAAAATTGCTTTGACTTACCTCGAATCCCTTAAAATTGGTCTGGCGACCACTGTTCCCTATCTCTTCGCGGAGCAAGAGAGCCACTCCTATAGCGCCCATCAGCTCATGGTGAGGCGGAATGATAACCTCTAGGTTCAACATCTCCTGTAACGCTTTGACTATCCCTCGGTTAAAAGCCACACCACCCTGAAATACCACTTGAGGCAAGATCTCTTTGCCCAAAGCTACATTGTTAAGATAATTCCTCACCAGAGCCTGACAAAGCCCATAAACGATGTCTTCAGTCTTATGTCCGATCTGCTGTTTGTGGATCATGTCAGATTCAGCGAAGACGGTGCAGCGTCCTGCAATGCGCACCGGTGCGTTGCTTCTCATTGCCTGCTCTCCTAGCTCCTCGATACTGAGATTTAGCCTTTGGGCTTGATGGTCGAGAAAGCTACCGGTGCCAGCAGCACATACTGTGTTCATGGCAAAATCAATTACCACACCGTCCCGGATGAGAATAATCTTGCTATCCTGTCCTCCAATCTCAATAACAGTTTGTACTCCGGGAACGTAATGCATGGCAGCTACAGCATGGCTCGTGATTTCGTTCTTTATTAGATCGGCACCCAAAATGACTCCGGCAAGGTAACGAGCACTTCCTGTAGTAGCAACCCCACAAATTTGAGCCTCGGAAGGCATCTGTTTCCTTATTTCCTCCAGCCCTTTCTGTATTACGCTTATCGGTCTGCCTTGTGTACGGAGATAAGTAGAAGCTACCAGCCGATCTTGTTCATCGAGGAGAACCAGCTTAGTAGTCACAGAACCGACGTCAACCCCGAGATAAGTTTTCATTTCTCCTTCGCTTCCTCCGGAACCTTAGCAAATCTACAAAGGCCTCAAGCCTCGTGATCATTCCCTGGCGAGCCATCTGTTCATCACAAAGGATAACAAGCACGGGAATATCTTCCTTGGTTGAAGGCATGATATTCTGGGCTACTATCTCAGGCATACAGGTAAAAGGTGCCAAATGGATGAGACCGTCACATCCCTCCCTGGCACGAAGGACTTTTTCGCCCACTGATTCCCAGCCATCGCCACCCACACAACGTCGCAGATAAGGCATAGCTGCCTTATGAACTTCCTTCCACTCATCCACCCCAAAGTGATGCAAAAACAGATTATATTTAACCCAGTGGGAGAGACTCATAGTCCTCTCTACCTCCACTCCTAATTTACCCAGTTCCACCTCTATGTCCATATTGGCGAACGGGTCAAGAACTACAAAGATCTCCCCCACGATAGCTACCCTCAGCGGGTCAGCATTGGGATCGCGAGGTAACTGGTTCAATTTCTTGATACACTCTTTGGCAACTTTCTTCACCGCGCCCACTGTCGTTGCCTCATCAACCAACTTTATCGCCTCGCGGTAAATTTGGTTAGCTTTCCCTTTCTCTCTCTCAACCGGTCTTACCTTGCGAACCACCCTATCCACCTCGTCTAAAGAAAATAGCTTAACCAGTCCCAGGCGGGCAGCAGAAAGGATCCGGGGCCAGGGAGCATTATTGCTGATGAGCTTTATCATCTTCAAAATACTAGCCAGTTTGCGCCTGGAGACATCAACAGTAAAAAAACGAGCGTCGTAGCCCAGGTCCCTAATGATTTGCTCCTGAACTTTGACGTAATAGCCCAGGCGACAAATGCCAGTGCCTCTTCCATGAACTAAAGTATCAGCACCTGCTTCACAAGCCTCAATTAAATTGCCTAGAGTGAGCTTGAAGGGCAGACAGGCTTCCGCCGGCGAATACTTGACCCCAAGGTCTAGGGTACGCTGGCTGGTCGGCGGCGGAATTACCAATCTGGTATCGCCGTCACCTAGTTTCTGAGCTATGGCTTTTATGGGAATATAAACATGGCCAAAGTGAGGAATGGCTACACGCACACTTTCTTCCTCCTTTTGACCATCTCCAGAAAAGCTTCCAGCCGTATTATTAGTCCGCCCTCAGTGGTATGCTCATCCACACTGAGATGCAAGAATGGAATCTTTAGCTCACGCGCCCGATGCGCTATCATGTTTATCATCATGGAGTCCGGTCCGCAGCCAAATACAGCCACGCTTATTATCCCGTCTATTCCTGTCTCTAAATAGTACTGTCCCGCACCCACTATATCAACTTCAAAAGACCAGTGTGGAGCTTTGACCACCTTCGCTAGAGCCGTCTCCAGTGCTTCGGGGTATGCCATCTCCGGTGTAAAGACCCTTGCTCCCATACCTTGTAATCTGGAAATGAGTCTGTGGTTAACATAGTCGTCGTGAATCACATATTGATGCCCGATGACTGCAACGTCTAATACAGGATTCCCAAAGGACCTAGCGCACCGCTTTTCGCCGTTTCCCAATATCCTCGAAAGGGCCTCAATAGTGGTGATCCTTCTCTCAGCGGTTTCTTGACGGTAGCTTGAGTACGCCTCTAAAGCCTGTTCTAGAGCTGTTCTTATCCTTTTCTTGTCGCAATGAAAGTAACGCCCTAATTCATAAAATTCCCGATACAGTCCGTCGAGTCCCTTGTTCAGATCAACTTCGGGATCAAGAACAGGAACGCAATCTCGTATTAACGCTCGAGTCATATCTGGTAGACCGAGAAACTTGGAACAGTGAAAGGCTTTTCTCCCCAGACTACGCAACGCAGGAATGAACATGAAATCGCATTTGTCCACTATGGAAACAACATGACCAAAAAAGAGTTTCACGGGAAGACAGGTCTCAGCGACCGCCCGGGAGTTTCCCGCCAGAAATATTGCCCGATTACTGGGCGGCGAGATCACTACCTCAGCGCCCAAAGCTTCAAAAAATGTCTTCCAGGCAGGGAAGTACTGATAAAAAGACAAAGCTCGGGGAATGCCTACTCTAGCCACACTGAAACTCCTCCCGGATTCTTTCCAGCACGCCTGGCTGACATAGGATATCAACCAGGGTCATTGCCATAGCCTTAGCCGCGTCCAGCAAGCCTTGATGACCTGCCTCTGAGGCAGCAGCGGCAGCAAATTCTGGCGTGTGGATCAATACCTCTGCGGGGGCGATAGCCACAGTACCATGTATGCTCGGCACCACCTGACTTACGTTACCCATATCCGTGCTGCCGAGGCCGAAATCAGGACTGAAAGCTACTACCTGGCGACCCAGCAGTTCAAGGTTCTTTCTGAACAGCTCAGCTAGGGTCATGTTGTTTTTCATCGGCGCATAACTTCTATTTCCCCAGCGATACTCCAATCTTGCCCCGGTGGCGATAGAAGCGGCGACAAAACACTCTAAGACCCTTTCCCTTAGCTTTTCAAGGTACCTGCTATCCAGGGCACGTACCAAAAAAGTTGCGGCGCTATGAGCGGGCACAATATTGGGCGCTTCGCCACCATCGGTGATTATCCCATGCACCCTGGCTTCGCTTTTCATATGTTGGCGCAGCGAGTTTATTGCAGTAAAGGCCAAAATTAGAGCATCGAGAGCGTTTATGCCAGCATGAGGCTGAGCCGCGGCATGCGCTGGGCGACCAAAAAACTCCACTTCCAAAGTAACACACGCCAGTGTCTCCTCAGTTGCCATATTTCTGGTATTTGGATGTACAAGCATCGCCACATCCAGGCCATCGAAAGCACCCGCCTCAAGCATGTTTATCTTCCCACCGATAACTTCTTCGCCCGGGGTGCCCAACACCACCACGCTACCTCCATGCTCGTCCACCACCGACCTGCAGGCGACAGCAGCACCGACTGCTGCGGCAGCTATTATATTGTGACCGCAACCATGTCCTATTTCAGGCAAAGCATCGTACTCAGCGAGAAAGGCAATCCTCGGGCTGCCCCCGCCATACACAGCACGAAAAGCGGTAGCTAATCCAGCAATCCCCTTGCTCACAGCAAATCCATGTTCTTCAAGGTAAGAGCTTAGCCATGCCGCGGCTTTTTGTTCTTGAAGACCCAGCTCAGGATTATCATGAATAGTGAGACTTAACTCGATGAGCCTGTCTCGTTGCAGCTCTACAATTTTCTGCACACTGTCTTTCAGCGTTTCCACCACCGAACGACTTGAACCTCTTGGCAATAGCTATTATACTTTGTGCATTATCTATATTCTAGGTTCAGGATCATGGAAAAGTCTAAAAACAGACCTCTGGAGAGCTTTATAGACGTAAGCCAGCTATTGAAGGAGCGGATTGGCTCAACTCAGAGTTACGACATAAGTGGCACCTTCTCCCAGGAAGTAGAAGGCTACGTGGACGGAAAATTGAAACTGACCCGCAGCAATCGAGGAATTCTGGTCCAGGGCAATTTTCATGCTCAAGTCAGTCTTCAGTGCAGCCGTTGTCTCGCTATGTTTTCTTGCCCCCTGGGATTTGCCGTGGAGGAGGAGTTCCTTTCCCCCTTCGACTTTGGTTTTGCGGCCTCTCTGGCTGAAGAACGAGGAGATTTCACTATTACTGCACAGAATATGCTCAACCTGGGCGAGTTGATACGGCAGTATGTGTTACTGAACTTGCCGATGAAACCTTTATGTCGCCCCAACTGTCCCGGGATGAAGGAGAGGAGTTGAAATGCCAGTACCAAAGAAGAAAACCTCTAAATCTCGTCAGGGCAAAAGACGCAGCCATTTGAGACTAAGACCGCCTGCCCTGGACATCTGCCCCCATTGCCACAATGCCAAGCTAGCCCACCATGTCTGTCCCAACTGCGGTTGGTACAAAGATAGAGAAGTGGTGGAAATCAAAAGCACTAAGAAGTAGCTACCATGGCTGAACGATGTGCGGTGGCTTACGTATTTCCAGGACAGGGTTCCCAGCATCCAGGTATGGGGCTCGACCTCTACCATACTTATTCGTGCGCCAGAGAGGTCTTCCGTGAAGCTGATGCCTCCCTCGGATTTCCCCTTTCTCGCTTGTGCTTTGAGGGTCCTGAAGAAGAGTTGACCAAGACACATAATGTACAACCGGCTATACTCGTGGTCAGCATAGCCTGCCTTAGAGCACTAAGAGAAGCTGCTCAGAACAACTTTCCGGCTCCTGTTTTTGTTGCCGGACACAGCCTAGGTGAGTACACAGCGCTGGTCGCTGCTGGCGTATTGAGCTTATCTGACGCTGTAATCCTGGTCCGGGAAAGAGGCAGGCTGATGTATGAAGCAGGGCTGAAGAACCCGGGAACTATGCTGGCGGTCATAGGCCTTGATGAAGAAACAGTCAAGGAGCTCTGTCTCTGTACCGGAGCCGAAATTTCTAATCTGAATTGTCCCGGGCAAATTGTTATCAGCGGGCCTGTCGCAGCTTTGAACGAAGCGGCTAAACTGGCTAAAGCAAGAGGGGCTCGCGCCCTTATACCACTTAAGGTCAGCGGCGCCTTTCATTCCACTTTGATGGAGCCAGTATTAAGCGAGTTTAGCAAGGTAGTATCGCGCTTTGAGTTCTCCCCCCCTGTCACCCCGGTAATATCCAACGTAACGGGGCAACCCTTGACCGAAGCCGAATCCATCCGAGAAGAACTGGTAAGGCAGCTGCGCAATTGCATCCAGTGGCAAAGATCAGTGGAATACATGATGCATCAAGGGGTCACTACCTTCTATGAAATAGGACCCGGTCGGGTACTTACTGGACTGATAAAGCGGATACACCCAAAACTGCAAACATACAACGTCTCCGGGAGCGATGATATAACGCAGCTAACTGGCAAAGGGCCCAATAACAACAAATGAGAAGATGTCTCGTTTTTCCCTAGTTGCTCCTAATTGGACAGTGAAAAACCCGGGTTGAGCCAGGCGAAATCCAGAGGTCCTACAGCGGGAAAATGGCAGGCGTGAGGCGAAAAGCAAGAATTGCTGCCCTTCAGGCGCTTTACGAGCTCGATTGCACCGAGCATAAGGCAGAGAACGTCCTAGCCCGCATACTAGAGGAGAAAAAGCTACCGCCGGAGGCTTTCGAGTTCAGCCAAGAGCTGGTGCTCGGGGTGCTTCAACACAAATCCCAGCTTGACGCCATCCTAGAAAAGTTTGCCCCGGCGTTTCCTCCACAGCAAATATCCGTCATTGATAGAAATATTCTACGTCTGGCCATTTTCGAGATCCTGTTCAGCACTAAGTCTCCACTCAAAGTGGCAATAAATGAAGCCGTGGAATTGGCCAAGATATTCGGGAGCGATTCTTCACCGCGCTTTATAAACGGTGTACTCGGAGCTATAGCACACCACAGAGAAAACAAGGCAGGTATTTAACGCATCAGTCATAAGTCAAGCGTACTCGCCCGTCTCCGAGAAAGCCAACCTCCCGCGTTCCCTATGGACTACTTCGTTCCATTTCTGCACTTCTGTCAGCTTTTCCAGCCGGCAATAAAGCGAGAAATCTTGTCCGACGCAGAAGTCGTCAGCAATGCAAGCCCAGTTCCACTGCTTGCAGGACACTCCGTGAATTGCCTCCTTGTTTGCTTTTCCACCGACACTAGGCCACCGTCCTTCAAAAAATTTTTGAGAAAAATCTTTGTTTTTGGGGCAAACTGTGGTATCATATGCCGCTGCGCCATGAGGCTTCTCGCCCAAGAACGTAACTATAAGGACCAAGGTTCATTCTTTCCTGTCACCAGCGCGTAATTGAAAATCGGTAAAAGAGAGGTAACAGCGAAATGGAAGTACTGAGTCCTTACCTCGAAGCCAGAGACCTCATCATCGAAGCCGGGGGTGAACCTCTCAAGCTATGTTATCAATGTGGCCTTTGCAGCGGTGTTTGCCCCTGGAATCTGGTGCGCACCTTTATTGTCCGTCGTATCATGCATGAAGCTCAACTGGGGGTTACCGACTTTGGCAGCGAAGAAGTGTGGACCTGTGTTACCTGTCGGGCGTGTGTGCAGCGGTGCCCTCGTGGCGTTGGGATCATAGACGTTATGAGAGCCATACGACGCGCCGTATCTAGCCTTGGCATTGGTGTTGTTCCTGACGCGTTGAGAATTTCGGCTAAGAATATTGCCGCCGTGGGTAATCCACTGGGTGAGGCAGCAAGCAAGCGGAACGACTGGGCTAAGGACCTTGGCGTGCCGGACTTCGCCCCCGGAACAGAAATTCTGTTTTTCCCTTGCTGTGTTCCTGCCTACGATCCAAATGTAAAGTCAGTAGCTCAGGCGACTGCTACCATCTTTAATAAACTTGGAATAAACTATGGCATTATCAGCACCGAGGCAAAATGCTGCGGCGAATCAATTAGGAAAGCCGGGCACGAAGACGTTTTTCAAAACCTGGCTCAAAACAACATTAACCTTTTCAGCAAGAACAATGTTAGAACAGTAGTAGTCTCCTCACCACACTGCTACCATACTTTTAAGAACGAGTATCCTGAGCTCGGAGCCAAGTTTGAAGTATTCCATGTTGTTCAGTATTTAGCCACGCTTATCGAGCGAGGAAAACTAAAGTTCTCCAAAGAAATAAGTAAAAAGGTGATTTATTCTGATCCGTGTTACCTGGGTAGACATAACAGTGTTTACGAGGAACCAAGAAAGATACTAAAAAGCATTCCCGGTGTGGAATTGATCGAGTTCCCCGACTCTCGAGATACAGCACTCTGCTGTGGCGGTGGAGGGGGGAGAATCTGGATGGATACGCCGAAGGGTCAAAGGTTTTCCGACATCAGGACGGAACAAGCTCTGGCAAAGGATGCTGCTGTAATCGCAGTGGCCTGTCCTTATTGCTTCCTCAACTATAGGGACAGCGTACTGAGTATGGGAAAGGCAGAAATCATCGAAGTTAAAGATATTACTGAACTTGTTGCTGCCGCCCTGTGATGATAAGGCTAGGAAACAGAATGAAGGAGTGATTATGGACGAGCCAAGAATCGGAGTTTATATCTGCCATTGCGGTTTGAACATAGCCGATGTCGTAGATGTGGAAAGTGTAAGAAACTACGCCGCTATGTTGCCTGCAGTAGTGGTTTCGCGGGACTATAAATTTGTGTGCTCCGACCCGGGACAGAACATGATTAAGGAGGACATTAGGAATCTTCACCTCAATCGGGTTGTGGTCGCCTCCTGCTCTCCGCGAATGCACGAGCCGACGTTCCGACGTACAGTTCAAGAAGCGGGGCTAAATCCTTACCTCTTCCAGATGGCCAATATTAGAGAACACTGCTCTTGGGTGACAGGTGACCGCCAAGCAGCTACGGAAAAGGCAAAAGCCCTGGTAAACGCGGCGGTAAGGCGGGTTTATTATCATGAACCTCTGGAAGCAAGACAGGTGCCGGTGAATCCCAACACTCTCATCGTTGGCGGTGGCATTGCCGGTATCCAGGCAGCCCTAGAGATCGCTGACTCGCAACACAAGGTGTACCTGGTAGAAAGAGACCCAAGCATTGGCGGACACATGATCCAGTTCGACAAGACCTTCCCTACACTCGATTGCTCTGCCTGCATCCTCACACCCAAGATGACTTCCGTAGGGACCCATCCCTACATCGAGTTGTTGACTTACAGCGAAATAGAGGAAATTTCTGGATTTGTAGGCAACTTCAAGGCAAGAATCCGCAAGAAAGCGCGTTACGTAGACGAAAACAAATGCAACGGCTGCGGCACTTGCGTAGCTAAATGTCCCTGGAAAGTAGACAGCGAGTTCGATCTGGGGTTGAGCAAGAGGAAAGCCATCTATACGCCTTTCCCTCAGGCAGTGCCCAATATTCCCGTCATTGATAAAGAACATTGTGCTTACTTCCTCAAGGGAACCTGCCGGGCTTGCGAAAAATTCTGCCAGCTAAACGCTATTGACTTCAATCAGACCGACGAGATCTTGGAGCTGGACGTAGGTAATATCATTGTAGCTACAGGGTATGACGTTTTTGATCCCACTCCTATCGCCCAATATGGGTATAAGAAATTCCCAAACGTCTACACTGGTCTGGAGTTCGAGAGAATATGCAACTCCGTGGGACCGACAAATGGTCGTATAGTTTTAAGAGACGGCTCAGAGCCTAAGAGTGTGGCCATCATTCACTGTGTGGGTAGCCGTGACGAGAACTATCACGAATACTGCTCCCGAGTCTGCTGCATGTATGCACTAAAGTACTCTCATCTGATAAAGGAGCGAACTAATGCCCAAGTATACCAAATGTATATAGATATGCGCTGTTTCGGCAAGGCCTATGAAGAATTTTACAAGCGCGTTTCCAACGAGGGAGTCAATTTCATACGGGGAAAGGTAGCTGAGGTTACCGATCGCGCCATCAACGAAGAAGAAAAGGGTAAACTGATAGTCTGTGTCGAGGATACCCTACTGGGCAAGATCGTGCGGGTTCCCGTTGATATGGTTATATTGGCTACGGCTCTGCAACCAAGGTCAGACGTTGCTCAGGTAGCGAGGTTGTTTGGCATTACCCAGACTGCTGACGGCTTCTTTATGGAAAGACATCCCAAGCTTGACCCTGTGGCGACCATGACTGATGGCGTATTTGTCGCTGGCTGTTGTCAGGGTCCTAAAGACATACCCGACACGGTTGCGCAGGCTTCGGCAGCTGCGGCTCGAGTCTTGGCCCTTATCAGCAAGGGGAAGGTGGACCTGGAGGCGGCTACTGCTGTTATCGACGAACAGCAGTGCTCAGGCTGCCGCATCTGCAACTCTCTGTGCCCCTACAGCGCTATATCTTTCCTTGAAGAAAAAAAGGTATCCCAGATCAACGAGGCACTATGCAAAGGTTGTGGGACCTGTGTCGCTGCTTGTCCTAGCGGCGCAATCACACATAGGCAATTTACCACACAACAAATTACAATCGAGTTAGAGGGGGTATTAGTATGAGTTTCGAGCCGAAAATTGTTGGATTTCTCTGTAATTGGTGTTCCTACGCAGGTGCTGACCTTTGTGGCACTTCCAGGGTACAGTACCCTCCCAACATCAGGATAATCAGGGTCATGTGCAGCGGCAGGGTAAGCCCTCTATTTATCCTTAAAGCATTGAGCGCTGGTGCCGATGGCGTCCTGGTTCTCGGCTGTCACCCCGGTGATTGCCATTATATCGAGGGCAACTACAAAACGCTACGTCGCATGACTTTGCTCAAAAAGATGCTGGCACAACTAGGTATCGAAGACGGCCGGGTACGCCTTGACTGGGTTTCAGCTTCCGAGGGTGCTCGTTTCGCCTCCATAGTCACCGAGATGACAGAAAAGGTGAAGGCTTTAGGCCCATTCAAGCAGAGTTCTTAGGAGGGAAACATGGCTAAACTTAAGATAGCGCTCTATTGGGCAGCTAGTTGCGGTGGTTGTGAAATTGCTACCCTGCAGATAGGCGAAAGGATTCTTAAGGTAGCTGAAGCAGCAGATATCGTCTTCTGGCCGGTAGCGGTGGACACCAAGTATGCTGATGTGGAGAAAATGCCTGATAAGAGCATTGATGCCTGCTTGTTTAACGGAGCTATCAGGACTTCAGAAAATGAACATATGGCCAAGCTCTTGCGCCAGAAATCAAAGCTAATGATCGCCTATGGTTCCTGCGCCTATGAGGGTTGCATACCTGGACTGGCTAACTTTTACAACCGTCAGATGATATTCGATCGTGCTTATATCGAGACTCCTTCGACTGACAACCCGCACAAGATCTATCCCCAAACAAGAGTGAGGGTGCCTGAAGGCGAGCTTGATCTGCCTGAGTTTTACGATACGGTGAAGACTTTGGGACAGACGGTAGACGTGGATTACGTGGTTCCCGGGTGCCCTCCGGAAGAAAAGACCACCTGGCTTGCCCTGGAAGCCCTCGTCTCAGGCAAATTGCCCCCTAAAGGGACAGTGATAAGCCACTCGGTAAAAGCTGTGTGTGATGAATGTCCGCGCAAGAAGGAAGAAAAGAAAATCAAGAAGTTCTATCGCACCTATGAGATCGTTCCTGAACCAGAAAAGTGCCTCCTGGAACAGGGCCTATTGTGCTGTGGCATAGCTACTAGGGGGGGTTGTGGCGCTCTTTGTCCCCAGGCTAATATGCCCTGCACCGGTTGTTATGGACCTGTCGAAGGGGTGGTCGACCAAGGAGCTCACCTTTTGAGTGCCATTGCCTCAGTCATTGATTCTAATGACCCTGATCAAATCCAGAAAATAGTTAATGACATTGTTGATCCCGCAGGCACTTTTTATCGCTACAGCCTGCCAGACTCTTTACTGAGGAGGGCAAGGATAAAATGAAAAAGATAATGATAGACCCCATAACCAGGCTTGAGGGACACGGTAAGATTGCCATTTTCCTCAAAGATGACGGTAGCGTAGCCAATGTCTACTTCCAGGTCCCTGAATTAAGGGGTTTCGAGAAGTTTTGCGAAGGTCGTCCTGCCGAGGACATGCCCCAGATAACCCAGCGTATCTGCGGAGTCTGTCCCGAAGCCCACCATATGGCATCAACCAAAGCTCTTGATGACTTATTCCATGTTGAGCCCACCAGTACCGCCAAGAAGCTGCGCGAACTGTTTTACAGCTCTTTCTATGTTACCGACCACACCACCCACTTTTACATCCTGGCCGCCCCTGACTTCGTCGTGGGTCCCGATGCCCCACCAGCCGAGCGTAACATCTTTGGAGTTATCGCTAAAGTGGGATTGGAGCTCGGAGGTGCCGTAATAAGGACGCGTCATGAGAACCATTGGGTCATCCAGACAATTGGTGGAAGGGCAGTGCACCCCTGCTTCGGACTACCCGGTGGTGTCAGCAAGGCTATAACCGAGGAAGAAAGAGTAAAGATAGAAGAAATAGCGAAAAGGTCAGTCGACTTTGCCAAACTGTCACTGAAAGTCTTTGACGATGTGGTTCTCAAGAATAAACAATATCTGGATATGATTTTGAGCGATACGTATACCCACCGCACCTATTACATGGGACTGGTGGACGAAAAGAACAGGGTCAATTTCTATGATGGCAAGGTACGGGTGGTTGACCCCGACGGCAAAGAGTTCTGCAAATATGCTCCTCGTGACTACCTAGAGCATGTAGCGGAACACGTCGAGCCTTGGACGTATCTAAAGTTCCCATACCTAAAGAAGGTCGGCTGGAAAGGTTTTGTTGATGGCAAGGATAGCGGAGTTTATCGTGCCACGCCCCTATCCCGGCTAAATGCTGCCGACGGTATGGCAACCCCGCTGGCTCAGGCTGAATATGAAAAGATGTATTCTACCCTAGGAGGCAAGCCTGCCCACCAGACCCTCGCGACTCACTGGGCACGTTTGATCGAGCTTCTCTACGCCGCCGAAAGGATGCTGGAACTTGCCCGTGATCCGGAGATCACCAGTCCCAACATACGTAATATTCCCACTGCTATTCCCGATGAAGGGGTGGGTATCGTCGAAGCCCCACGTGGTACGCTGACGCATCACTACATTACCGACGAGAGAGGCGTGATAAAGAAGGTTAACTTGATCGTGGGCACCACCAATAACTATGCTGCCTTTTACATGTCAGTTAAGAAGGCGGCTGAGGACTTCATAAAGCCGGGAGTAAAGATAACTGAAGGGTTGCTTAACCGTATCGAGATGGCTTGGCGCCCCTATGACCTTTGCCTTGCTTGCGCTACACATTCCCTTCCCGGGCAAATGCCTCTGGAAGTGGTTATCTACGATTCCCAAGGTAACGAGATAAAAAGGCTTAGCCAGGGCATTGCTTAGCATTGGTTAGCAAGCCTCGACAATGAGGACCTTGGTTCTGGGGCTGGGTAATCCTATCCTTTGTGACGATAGCGCCGGGATCAAAATAGCCCAGAGAGTACGGGAAAGGCTCAACAATGCCAGTGTCAGTATAATGGAAACAAGCAAAGCTGGCCTGAGCCTGTTGGACATCATCACCGGCTACGACCAAGTCATCATCATTGATACCGTCCAGACCCGCGGAGGTAGGGCAGGGCAGATATACCGCATGACGCCCGAGGATTTTTCCTTTGCCAAACATTTTTCTTCACCACACCAACTGAACCTGGTCACTGTGCTGGAGCTGGGCAAGAAGCTGTGCCTGCCTATGCCCTCGAAAATCACCATATTTGCCCTAGAAGCAAAAGATACCGCCACTTTTACCGAGAAATGTACCGCCGAAGTTGAAAAGGCAATCCCTCAGGTAGTAGACCTGGTACTGGAGGAGCTCGCTGCTAGGGCTTCAAACTGATTTACCCAAAAAGTCTTGCCTGATTTTCCCAACCTGGCTTGTTCAACGCAGCCCAAAGGAGTGATAATGAGATCTGGCGGGATATTAGTAGCGGTAGGTGCAGTTATCCTAAACGAGGACGATAGTGTCCTCTTGGTGAAACACAAGAAGGAGAGGGGTGGCTACTGGCAGGGAAAATGGATTTGTCCCGGCGGGGAACTCGAGTACGGCGAGCAAATTGAACAGGGGATCAAACGGGAAGTTAAAGAAGAAACCAACCTCGAAATAGAGCTGATCAAGCCTCTCGTTCCCTTTGAGCGTATCGTAAAACGCGGTGGAAAAACCGTCCTTCACGTTATTTACATTGATTACCTCGCCCGGCTACACGGCGGAGAACTCAGGATAGGTGATGACGCTGGCGAGGCCATATGGGTCAAGAAGAAGGACATCCCCCACGTGTGGAACGAACTACATGAAGATACACAACGATTACTGAGAATAGCCGAAGTGGTCTAACTCAAGCTTATCAGCAATCGTTTTCCCTCACTCAGTTCGCGTTAGCACCCTTTCCCTCCTTTACCCGGTACCAATTTCTGACGCCTACCTAGTACTAAGCTCCTACGTTACCCTCTTGTGCAGCAAAAGGTACTAGTACAGACTTAATATCAAGACATCCTGGAAAGTAACGTTACCTCCACGAAGCCGCAACAGTGAAAGGAACTAAAAGTTAAATCAAAGTGAGAGGATTATGAAGGAGGTGAAGAACCATGTGGTAAATACATAACTTGAGGCTTAGCGAGACAAAGTTAAGTAGGAAAGGAGGTACTAACTAGTGAAGAAGAAGATCTTATTCAGCATAATGGTCATGGCGCTGGTCGCCATGTTGCTCGGCACCGGCATCTATGCTTACTTTAGCGATGTGGAGACGAGCACGGGCAACAGCTTTGCTGCTGGGACACTGAACCTGAAAGTTGGAGGCGACGACCCCACCAGTGCTTCCATCAGTGTGTCTGGACTCAAGCCTGGCGATGCGGGCAACGCCGCTGACTGGTTTGTCAAGAACGTTGGCACACTCAGTGGCAACCTTAGCATCAGCGTAGGCACGATAACCAACTACGAGAATGAGCGGACAGAGCCGGAGGAATCGGCGGGCGATATCAGCAGCGGCCAGACTGAAGGGGAGCTTGGTAGCTTTCTCAAAGTAGCTATGTGGCTGGACATGGACAAGAGTGGCAGCTGGAACTCGAACGACATTGCCCTCAGGTCTAATGGCTCCATCCTCGTCAACGACGGCGATGATGAGTTACCCTATGACTATCTGAACAACTACGGCGGAAAAAGCTACGCCTCAATCGTCACCCTGAGCGGAAATGGGGAATTTCGTTTCATGGTTGATTATGACTTCCCCAGCGACCCCAACGATGACAGAACTCAGAGTGACAGCGCCGAGTTCGAGCTCACCTTCACTTTGAACCAGGCCTAACTAACACGGGATGGCTTGGGCAGAACCCAGGCCATCCCTTCTGCGAAGTCAGGGAAGGCGTGAGCTTCGCTAGATCGGTCAGGAGGCAAAAGCATGAAAAATATGGCCGAGCATTTGGGTCTCTTGATGCTCATCGCTCTGATGGTTGCCTGTGTAGCGACATTCCTGGCACCTCATTTTGGCTGGAGAGCAGATGTTGTGTACTCTGGCAGCATGCAACCTGAGCTCAAGGTGGGAAGTATAGTGGTAACTCGCCCGGTAAGGCCAGACGAGATAAAACCCGATGACATTATTACCTTTTATTCGCCACTTGATCAGAAACTGACCAGCCACAGGGTCATAGCTATCGAGCCAGGCTTGCAAGTCTCTATCTTGACCAAGGGAGATGCCAATGGCCATCCTGATCCCTTTATCGTGCCCGCTGAAAACGTGGTGGGCAAGGTGTGCCTTCATATCCCTTACTTAGGCTATTTCGCCAGGTTTGTCAAAACCCCTGTAGGACTTTTGATCACATTATGCCTCCCGGCACTCGCAATCATTATCCTGGAGCTCAGGAATATCTGGCGCACGCTTGCCGAAGCAGAAATTGAGCGGAGATACAGGATAGAAAAATGAGGGTTAGAACGTGGGTTGGCTTGCTATCCAGCCTCGCCCTAGTCATCTTAGCCAGCAACATCGGCGCAACCGCAGGATCCTTTGTCGATAGAGAAATTTCCAGAGACAACATCTTTCAAGCCTGGGGTTCCCTAGTATGGGTGCAAAGTACGAGGTCAGATTTTGAGGCCGGCGTTCTCTATAATGCAGACGCAGCTTCCAGCCCCGGTGACGTCAAGCTGGGGGTTGACAGCTACGCCGAGGGTAACCTGATCCTGTTCTGGGATAGCGCCACCATTCCCAGTGGCTGGACTTGCATCTCAGATGAGGAAGGAGAGGACTTCTATCACCGGTTTCCCCGAGGTGGAGAAACCTACGGGACCAAAGGTGGCGCCCTAAACCACACACACACCGTGACTCTCATATCTTGCAGTGTTCCATCTGAAACCATCCCGGTTCAGAGCGGACAACCCAAGCAAGTTTCCACAGACAGTCACACCCACGTACTGTCATCAGGCGCAGTCTCTTCAGAATCTAACCTACCTCTTTACCGTGACCTGAAAATCGTCCGATACAACAATGGGACGCCGGCCAGTATCCCCGCAGGGGCTATTGCCATCTTTGATACTGCTCCGCCGTCCGGTTGGACACGCTACAACATCCAGGATAATTATTTTCTTAGGGGCGCAGAGTCAGCTGGCACCACCGGGGGTTCCAATACCCATAGCCATACAGTGGACATCACCCTAGCTCCTTCAGAGAGCTACACCGAAGTTCGACCCGGGCTGATAAGATGGGTAAGCAGCGAAGCACATACACACACTGCGAGTGGCATAACGGAGTCTGTGGATAGCCGACCCCCGTTTATCACCGTGATACTCGCCAAGGCCGATAGTGATAGCCCAATTCCTCATGGCATGATTGGCATGTTCGACGCACCTCCCGGCGGAAGCTGGACCGTACTCAGTGGCGCGGGAGGGCCGTTCTATTCCAGGTTCATAGTGGGTAACCCAACCTACGGCATCACCGGCGGTAACAATGATCACACTCATCCCAACCTGACACTCACCACCGCAGAAGCTTCCTCCGATTACGAAAACGCCAGGATCATAGGCAACGATCCCGTGGCGGTCGCAGCTTTACGAACACATACCCATGATGCCGTCGTTGGATTCAGCGACGCCATCAACCTTCCGCCCTATTGTGAGGTGATATTTGCTAGAGCCGGCTACTTCTCTTCAGGAACTCTTGCCTCCCAGGTACTGGATAGCGGAATTCCCGGGGCAAACTGGAATCTCCTTGCCTGGGATGAGACGCTATCCACCAATACTGACATAACCTTTGAAGTTAGAGCCAGCAATGCCCCGTTCGCTAAGGATGCCGCTCTACCCTCCTGGACCGCGGTGGGGGGAACTTCTCCCGTCACCCAGGGGCTTCCCACGGGAAGGTACAAACAGTGGCGGGCAACGTTGACCACCTCTAACCCCTCTAAGACGCCGGTATTGCACGAAGTCAGAGTTTATTATTATCGGCCCTGACCTCTTCGGCAAGGTAGAGTCCGCTTCTCCCCCCGCTTTTCTTTACCAGACGGATCTCTCGGATGGTCATAGCCTTATCCACCGCTTTACACATGTCATATATGGTCAAGGCAGCCACGGAAACAGCAACCAAGGCTTCCATCTCAAATCCCGTCTTACCCACCCCTTTGGCGCTGGCAGTGATGTCAATGCAGTCACCACTCTCAGGAACATAGAACTCAATATCAACATGAGTAAGCTGAACGGGGTGACATAGAGGTATGAGGCGGTGAGTCTCTTTTGACGCCATGATGCCCGCTGTCTTCGCTACCGCCAATACGTCTCCCTTCTCCACCCTCCCCTGCCGGATAAGCCCCAATGTGGCTGGCTTCATTTCAATCCTGCCCTTAGCTACCGCTTCCCGCTCAGTGTCCTTCTTTCTGGTTACGTCTATCATGTGAATATCTCCTGGTTCCATTGCTCAGCCTCCAATCTGAGACATCCTTCGACATAACCCGCTAGCCTTTTTCCCCAAACCATGACGCTCCTTTTTCTTCATCACCGCGGTCACGATAAGCTCCTCTAGCTCATCGACCGAACCACCTCCGCGCAACGTGCTCTTTAAATCCACCTCATCTTTGCGCAGGAGACAAGGACGCAATTTGCCGTCCGCAGTAAGCCGCAAGCGATTGCAGCGGGAACAGAAGGAAAACTCGCTAATGGGACTGATGAATGCTATAGTGCCCGCTGCACCAGCAAGACGATAATATCGGGCAGGTCCGTTGCCTGTCAGTGGCTTAGACGGCTCCAGCTTACGCCACGTTCCAATGCGCTGCTCCAATTCACTGGAAGGAACAAACTCAGCCACGTTATTGAAAGGCATGAGCTCGATGAATCGGACATGCCACCCTTCGTTACAGGTCATTCGGGCAAAGTCAAGTACCTCGTCATCATTTACACCTCGCATGATCACGGTGTTTATCTTTACCGGCTCGAGACCGTTTTCGCGCGCTGCCTCAATGCCTTGAAGCACATCGTCCAATTCCCCGCTACGGGTTATGTGGCGAAACTTGTCCTTCTGCAGCGTATCCAGGCTGACATTGACCCGGGTCAGCCCCGCTTGCTTCAACTCTGCAGCGTATCTTCTTAGCAGTGTGCCATTTGTGGTCAAGGACACCTCCTCAACACCCGGCAGCGAAGATATCATCTGCACCAGCTTGGGAAGTGCTACCCTCACCAGAGGCTCACCGCCAGTAAGCCTCACCTTACTGATGCCCAGCCGGGCTGCCACCTGAACCACAGTGCATATCTCTTCATAACTCAGGATCTCTTCATGAGGCATTAAGGGTACCCCTTCAACCGGCATGCAATAGATGCACCGTAGGTTGCAGCGGTCAGTCACTGACACCCTGAGGTAATTTATCCTTCGCCCGAAAGAGTCTTCGATTCCGTTCACGACTTCAGTCCTTTCTCTATAATGTGCGCCCCGGTAGCTTTAAAGCTGACGTGAACTTCCTTGCCCTCTACTAGATCCATCTCCTCGGCTGAGATTCTGGTAACCAAAGCCACAAGACGGAGACCATGCCCCGATTCCACCTCCACGCGGCTCAAGGGTCCAGACGATATCACTCTAATAACTTTAGCCGGGAAGCAATTCCTGGCTGAGCTTTGAATCCTAGCTAAAGATAAAGTTACATCCTCAGGCCTGAGACAGACCCACACTTCAGTGTCCACAGGATACTCACAAACCCCCTGTATAACCTCACCCCTTATCTCAATCAAGGCGATGCCCTGGTTGCTCTCGAGTACTTTGCCTTCTAAGACATTCTCCACACCCACAAAGCTGGCTACCTTTTCATTCCTGGGCAAACGGAACACCTCGTCCGGGCCACCTATCTGGATAAACTTGCCTTCAAGCAGCACCCCAACTCTATCAGCAAGCTGCCAGCCCTGAGACATGTCATGCGTGGCAATGATCATAGTGATATCACGCTGTGCTGCAAGGTGAGAAATCAAGGACTCGATTTTCGCTGCAGATAAAGGATCGAGGTTAGCTGTGGGTTCGTCGAGCAACAGTACGTCAGGCTCCACCACCAGCGCTCGGGCGAGAGCTACTCTCTGCGCTTCCCCTCCAGAGAGGGTGCGAGCATTCCTGTGCCTGTGCTTTTCCAAGCCAACCATTTCCAGAACTCGCTCCACCTTTCTCTTAATCCCGTCTTCCTTTTCCCCTCGCCATTTCAGACCACAGCAGATATTGTCGTAAACACTTTCATTAAACAACTGCGGTTTCTGCAGGACAAAGGACAACCGACGCCGTATCTGCAGCCTTTCCCTCCCCTTCTCCGGAACACGTCTGCCATCGAAATAGATATCCCCTGAGCTGGGAACCTCGAGTAGGTCTATGAGACGCAAAAGCGTGGTCTTGCCTGCCCCGGTGGGACCGATCACCGTGAAGACTTCACCCCTCCTCACATTTAGATTCAAACCCTCTAACACTCTCCTGTTGCCGTAGCTGTGACTCAAGTTTATTATTTCCAGCAAAGCGTCGCTCATCTCTGTTGCAACCTGCTCAGGCTGACATTCACCAGCAGCGCTATAAGCAACAGAATTATACCCAGTGCTATGGATAGCTCCAGATCACCCTTGGAGCTCTCCAGCGAGATCGTGGTAGTTATCACCCTGGTGAATCCCTTTATGTTACCACCAACCATCACAGCACAGCCGACCTCCGAGATAGCCCTACCGAACGCCATTATCACCGCAGCCATGACTGCGTACCTTGCTTCTCTGAGGGCGAGCCACGCAACCTGGAAGCCGTCCGCACCAAGGGAAACAGCGGTATCTATGAGTTCTCTGGCTACTCCGTTCAACGCTGAAATGGTCAGGCCGAGCAGCACCGGAGAGATAAGGAGCGTTTGACCAATGACCATAGCCGCAGGAGTGAAAAGTAATCCCAGCCCGCCGAGAGGACCACCCCGGGAAAGAAGAACAAATAGAAATAGACCGACCAGCACGGTGGGCAGGCTAAATAGCGTCTGTATCAGGTTTATTATGACTCTCTTGCCCGGGAAGCTGCGGAAATGAATCAAACTCGCCAGAGGCAAGCAGATCACGCTAGCGATGACACATGCACTTCCTGAGACGATCAATGACCTGCCCACTACCTCAACCACCTCAGGATCCAGAGAGACAATGAGCTCTACAGCTTTAACCAAGCCATACCATATTTCGGTCATATCTCTCCCGATCCTCCTCCCCTGCGATTCTAACTCGCAGGCTCGGCCCCCGCACAAGGATAGAATAGCGGTACACCATACTCGCTCACCCCATAATTGCTGATAAACCCTTGCACTTCAACAGAAACGAGGAAACTTACCAGATTATCCGCCATCTCGATGTTAGCTCCGGGACATTTCTGCGCATTGATAGGAATCACGGAATACACATTGAGCAGGCTCTGCCCTCTGTCTATCAGTGGGACCAGGTTAAGCTTGCCCTTGTAACTTAGAAAAGTGCCTACGTCAGTTAGGGTGTAGGCGCCCATTTCGCTCGCCATTGATAAGGTCGGTCCCATGCCTCTTCCAGCCTGCACATACCAGCCTCCCGAATTTGCTACAACCTCATACTCAAAGCCAGCTTCTCGCCACAGAGACTTCTCTTTAGCATGGGTCCCTGACTCGTCTCCCCGGGAAACGAATCTCCCCTCCTTGGTCTCTATCAGTTTGCGGAGTGCCTCCTCAGGACTCAGACCTTTAATTCCAACCGGGTCCTCGGGCGGCCCCACAATGAGAAAATAGTTATAAGCAAACGGAACCCGTTTACTTCCCCAGCCTTCGTCGACGAACTGCAACTCGCGCACCCTGTCATGAGTGACGATAACATCAACATCACATCTTCTCCCATACTCAAAGGCTATACCGCTGCCGGCATAGAGAATATCCAGTTCCACGCCATATCTTCGCTCGAACATCGGCTCAAGGTATCCCCATAATCCGGTATCGTAGAGGCTGGTGGTAGTCGCTACCCTCAGCCTTTCCTGTGGCTCTTTACCGGAAGTACATACCGCTACCACAGCGCCCCCTATCACTATCAGCGTTAGTGCCGCTGACAGAATCACCTTTCTCACCATAGCCGCCTTCCTCGCATACTAGGTAGCAACGGTGCTTTGCGTGCAAATCACGGGAGACGCACTAACGGCGGCTGGAATTTAAAAAGCACCGCAGCGCCGCGGTGCTTTCCACAAATTAGCTTCCATTTCCCTCCTTTCCAAACACGGGAGGCATAGACATTTCTATCTATACCCTCGAGGCTTTTGAAGCCCACCGGCTGCGCGCCATGGTACCCCGTAGGCGACACAGCTCGGAGAGAACCCAGCTCAAATTCTAACACACACTCGTGGTCGGCACAACAACGTGTACTCGTTGGTAAACTTCGGAATGGCTACAACGATGGGCTTACGCCCGTTCCGCCAAGATGCTACCGTTAGACTTCGATCCGCCACTCGTGGCAGTAAACGGTAAACCTCTCTGAGCTGGCAAAACCTACCAAGGTTATACCATATTCCTGTGCCTCGGCTCTCGCCAGGTCAGTAGGAGCAGCAATGCTGATCACAATCGGTATGCGGCAATATGCTGCCTTCCTCATGGTAGAGGCTGTCTGCCGGCATGAACTTATCAGAGCGCTATTGGTTAGGTCCATCCCTTGCTTAATAGCCCTGCCAATAACTTTATCCAGGGCACAATGCCTGCTTATATCCTCAACGAAAATCTCCCTACCACCTTCACAAAGCCCGATGACATGAGTGCATCCCGTTTTGCGGTATAGGAAGCTGTTTTCTTCCAACCTTTCCACCAGATGAAAGATCTCGTTTTTGGTCAGCGTTTTTCTGGAATCACACCTCGTCGGAGAGGTCGTCGTCGGAGGTATAATCGCCTCGAGTTCAGTATCACCAGTTTTTTTCAGCGACAGAGAGGAAACATCTATCCCCCTAGAAACCAGATTGCCTATTATCATCTCTTCGAGATCAGCAGGAATGCAATAAAAGCTATGCGTTTCTCCATTGAGTTTAACCACGACCTCTTCTTCGTGTATAATCTCGTCCTTTGCTCTCTGTTTACCGTCTTTGAAGATCCGCAAAACGTCTATTTGGTAACTTCTCTTCCCCACGACTTGTGCAGCTCTTTTATGTCATCTATTATGCTGTGACAGGCAGCAAAGGCTGGCTGTCTGTGGACTGCGGAAACAGCGATCAACAAGATGTTTTCCGATATCCCCAGAAACCCTACCCGATGAACTATAGCCGCGTCCTTGATATCAAAGTTCAATAGAGCCTTCTTCCTTATCTGTTCCAGTTTTTGCAGTGCGGACTCGCTGTGTTTAAACTCCAGCCCTGCACCTCGGGGGAACTCGCGCACTGTGCCCAGGTAAATCGAAATTGCCCCTACCTCAGGGCTTTTCATCGCTCTAACAATTTCGTCGATAGAAAAATCTTCAGCGGTTATCCTTACCACAGGCTAAAACGATCCAGCGAGCGCCAGGGAAAAAAGGACTGCCAGCTGACTGAGGGAGCTATATCTTGCAGCTATCGCAACTGGTGGCGGAACACGCGCTGCAGGAAGATCCACCACCAATTCGAGTGGGCGTTCCCTCACTGCCCTTAGAAAAGCAGGCAAAAGAAGAAAACAAGCGGTGAGCATCAGCCTGGCACCGAGGGCAAGAAGCAGGTTCATTCACCTGATCACGACGACGCAGCAACTCAAACCTGACATTGCAAGCGGGGCAAAAATATTCGTAGATAGGCATTCTCACCTCCTTATCCTTCCGTCCCGTCCATTCTGTAACCATAGAATGCTTTAGCCTCTATTCCCTCACTCATTCTCCTCCTCAAAAGCTCTCAAAAATACTTCCGGGACTCGAGGAGCCCTGTCTTCGACCCACGTCCTAAGGCAACTGGGAGAGCAAAAATAATAATGCTCTACAGCCTCCACGTCTTTCCATTCGGAGACCATAACCCAGCCCCGAAGCACCTCACAGGGTCGCTCCTTAATACCGTATTCCACCCTCTTGCCACACGAATCACACAAAAATTGCCCTTGCGGCATTAACTCCCTCCGCCTTAGTTTCGTTCCTACTTGCAGTGGACGCCAAGATCAAATAGCTATCACTTCCTTGACTTCCGGCACGAGCTCTTTGAGCTGTTCCTCAATTATTTCGAAAGCTATGTCTTTGGGAACCCCGGATACGCAAAAAGGCACCACTAGCTCTACTGTGACTACGCCGTCATTAACATCAATCAACACTACCTCAGCGCCTCTTAGGCTTGACCTTATTCTAGATAGGGCTGCTTCAACCTTTTCTCGCATTGAACCATTTTGCCCTGCTGCTTATTTCTTCGCTCAAATGGCCACCACCTGTTTGACCTCAGGCACTTCTTCCTTTAACACTCGTTCGATTCCACCTTTCAGCGTCATGGTAGCCATAGGGCAACCGCCACAGGCGCCAATCAGCCTCAGAGTCACCACCCCATCTTTGACGTCTATCAATTCCACGTCGCCACCGTCAGCCACCAGAGCGGGTCTTACTTTCTCCAGCGCTGCTTCTACTTTTTCTCTCAATTTTGCCTCCTGTTTTGTTTATCTGGAGAGTACCTCCACGGTTAAATAGTAGGGCTAAAGACATAGGTTGTCAAATCTCACCGCCCCCTCGGCTTTTACAGAACTGTAGTCACACGGGTGGCAACCTCAGGGACTACTTAATGGCGGGGAGAAGGGGTTAAGCCGGAATGCTCATTTTCTCCACTTGCTTAGCTGTGGCAGGCTTGGTGTAATGCTTGTCCTGATTTATCGCCCGGGGTAGACAGGTCTGCACACAGGTACCACAATAGATGCATTTGAACGGATCGTAAGTTATCTCTTTCTTCTCCACATTGACTTCTATTGCCTGGGAAGGACATGCTCGGGCACAATCCCCACACAAATCACACTTACTGACATCCCAGTACACCTTGCCCCTGTAGCCGGGAAAGGGTTCCCTGATGTCCTTAAAAGGGTAGCGCCTTGTAGCAGGTCGGGAGAAGAGGTTCTTCACTATTACCGGTAACATCCGCGCCATCTCTTTTACCTCTCAGTACAGGCAATACACGGATCTATCGACAAGGTAATCACTGGAACGTCAGCCATCTCACAGCCGGGCAGCATCACCAGCAGTGTAGGAATATTGGCAAACGTTGGTGTCCTTACTTTCATTCTTTCTAGATGGTTTGTACCGTTGCCTCTTAAATAGTAAATAAGCTCACCGCGAGGCTGCTCCGCCCGGGATACAGCTTCGCCTTCAGGATAGCCGTCAACTCTGACCAATATCTCCCCTTCGGGCATCATCGCCAGCGCCCTACGCATCAGCTCAATACACTGGTACACCTCTCTGGCCCGGACTAGGGTGCGCGCATAGCTATCTCCCGCTGTTTCTACCACGGGCTCGAACCCCACTTCTTTATAGGCAGCATATCCCGTCTGCCTTATGTCTATAGCAACACCACTGCCACGAGCAGTGGGACCAACTGCTCCCAGGAGCTCAGCCTGTTCCTTAGACAGCATTCCCTTGCCCACAGCACGGCGCTTTATGGTAGGATCGTTCAATAACACCGGGGTCACGGTATTGTCCAGCATTTCTTTAAGAGCCACGAGCTTCTTGTCTACCTCCCTGGCCATTTCCTTATCTATATCTCTTCTCACTCCGCCCACGAGACAAGTAGAAGTGATCACCCTGTGCCCTGCAGTCATCTCGAGAAGATCCATAACTAGTTCCCTAGCCCGCCATATCTGCATGAACAAACTTTCAAAGCCCAGAGCGTCAGCAAGAAGACCCAGCCAGAGAAGGTGACTGTGCGTCCTGGAAAGTTCACTCCAGAACACTCGCAAGAACCTGGCCCGCGGAGGCACCTCTACCTTCAACAACGCTTCCACGCCCTGGCAATATGTTAAGGCGTGAATGATGCTGCAGATGCCACATATCCTCTCGCACAGAAAGACATTCTGATGAAAAGTGTTAAGCTCAGCTGCCTTTTCAATGCCACGATGCACATAGCCGATGATAGGTGTCACTCCTACTACCCTTTCATCCTCAAGCTCCAACTTAAGATGAACCGGCTCAGGCAAAACCGGATGCTGAGGACCGAAGGGAATCACGGTTCTTGTTGCCATTTCTAAGCCTCCAAATCACAACGCCAGCATCGCTGACCTTCACCAATAGCCATTTCCTTGGTTAACCCCAGCTCTACCTCGTCAAACCCCTGCAATCTTTTTTCCACCGGAAGAGAGGGCATCTCCACCCGTTTCGTTTCCCTGCGCCACCTCTCTATGAAAGTGTGCCGTGAGGTCGGTTCCTTCACTCTTACTTCCTCCACGGGTAAAAGTCCCTTCCCTCCGAGATACTTGTCAATGGCAATAGCTGCTTTCTTGCCTGTCCTTACCGCCTCCACTACTGATGCCGGTCCTGTCACCGCATCACCAGCGCAGAATACTCCCTTCCTTGAAGTAGTCATAGTTTCAGCGTCCGCTACCACCACGTTGCCCCTGCCAATCTCCAGATTGAATTCCTTGGGGATATCAGGCTGTTGCCCGATCGCAGCGATGACAGCGTCAACCTCTACCCTGAATTCGCTGCCTTTTACCGGCTCGGGACGCGGTCTTCCGCTCGCATCGGGAGCTCCCAGTTTCATTCGGATATTCTCCAGAGCAAGGCGACCGTTCTTGGCGTCCACTCTGACCGGCGCTGCCAGAAACTCTATCTTCACCCCTTCTTTGATCGCCTCCTCAATCTCTGAGGCATTGGCTGGCATCTCAGCTCTCGTACGCCGGTAGAAAATGGTCACGTTCTTAGCTCCAAGACGCAGGGATGTCCGTGCTGCATCGATAGCAGCATTACCCCCACCAATAACCGCTACCCTATCTCCCAGTAGCACTTTATTGCCAAAATTTACCTCCCTAAGGAAATCAATGCACTCCATCACCCTAGGATGTTCTTCTCCCTCGACTCCCATTTTTATGCCTCGATGTGCCCCGGTGGCGACCAGGACCGCTTGATAGCCACCCTGTAGGAGATTGTCTAACGAATGCACTTTGGTGTTAGTTCTTATCTCCACGCCCAAGCTCTTAACCATATTTATCTCGGCGTCAAGGATCTGCCGCGGCAGCCGGTAGGCAGGAATCCCCACCCTCATCATCCCACCAGCTTGAGGCAACGCCTCAAAGATTGTGACCTCGTGTCCCAGCTTGGCCAAATAATAGCCTGCGGTTAAACCAGCAGGACCTGAACCAACAATAGCCACGCGCTTACCCGTCTTTTTCTCGGTCACCTTTTCCTCGTAACTGGCATGATCGTAAGCGAATCTTTTCAGCATTCTGATAGCCACTGGCTCTTGCTGCTTCGCCTGGCGACAGTTCTCTTCGCAGGGAGCGAAACACACACGCCCTAGGATACCAGGGAAGGGCAGCGCTTGCTTTATCACTGCTAACGCCTCAGCAAACTTTCCTTCGCCAATGAGCCGCACGTAACGAGGAATATCAATACCCGCGGGGCAAGCTTCACCACATCTTACAGGAAGACGGGAGGGCGGCTTTGGCGCATAGCCTGCCGGCTTCAGCAGTTCCGCTTCAGGACTCTCCTTGCTCCGCAGAAATCTCTTTTGAAAATCAAGAACTATGCCACTTATCCGAACGTTGAAAAGCTCCTGTATCTCATTTTCAATAAGAGCGGCGCAAAGATAAAGGGAAGAAATGCTGGGCAACGTATCTTCCTTAGCTATCCTGACTTTTATATGCCGTAAGGGCTCGGGGCGGTCCTGCGGCTCAAAGTGATAGATGATCTCGAATCCGTCCCCCACATCAATGCAGCTCACCGTGCCCAGCCTCGCCTTTTCCGCCAGAAGCTTCTGCACCGTGGGAATAAGGTCCGCCTTGTCAACTAAGATTTCATTTTCCATAGCCCTTAAACTTCTCCAGAGCCAGTACAACAGCATCTATAATAGCTTCAGGTCTGGCAGCACAACCAGGAACGTAAACATCTACAGGAATAACCTTGTCTATGCCTCCTATGATATTAGGACAATTGTGAAATACGCCACCAGTACAACCGCACGTCCCCACTGCTATCACCGCTTTAGGGTCTGGCATTTGCTCGTAAAGATTACGCAATACTCGATAATTGCGCCAGTTCGCCGGACCGGTCACGAGAAGCACATCAGCATGCTTGGGGTTGCCCATATTGAGGATGCCAAACCTTTCCACATCGTAAAGAGGAGTGAGAGCAGCCAGTATCTCTATATCGCAACCGTTACAACTACCGCAATCAAAGTGCAGCAACCAGGGTGATTTAGCTCTTGATATACTCAAAAGTCCCATTTCTCACATCCATCCAAGATTAATGAACAATATGTTTAGCGCGATAAGGCTTGTGCCCACACTCCAGGCAAACTTCACCATCCATGACCAGTTAAGACGAGCACTAGCATTGTCTACCAGCAACATAATGAACCAGCTTCCTAGGCCGATGATTATTGACAGCCACCACAAACCACCGGTAACCCAGAAAAGTCCTAAGATGGACAGGAGCAGCGCCATTTCATACCAATGCCCCAGCTCTATAAGCGCAAGGTAAGGACCCGAATACTCCGTGATCACTCCTCTGACTATTTCCTGATGGGCATGCTCCGAACTAGAGATATCAAAGGGAGATTTCCGCATCACTATAGCCAGGGCAACAAGCAGGGCAATAAATGTAAGCCAGAGATGGGGCAGTAGCGGTTGGCCATACTCAAATATATTGGAGACGGGAAATCCACGCGACTTCAAAGCTATAGGGATAGTGGCCAAAAGGAGAATCGGCTCATAAGCCAGGAACTGCAGCAACTCCCGATGACCACCAAACTGACTGTATGGTGACTTGACACTTAACGCTCCCAGAGGAAGACAAAGGCTACCAAAGAACAGGATAAACAGCACCACCAGCAAGTCTTGCCTCAGAACAAAGAACACCAGAGCAGTAACAATCAGCGCTAAAAAGGCGTAAGCAAACGCAATCTGAAATCCATTAGCCGCAATACGTCTCTTGCCTAGTAACTTGACAACGTCGTAGAAAGGCTGTAGTATCGGCGGACCGATTCTCCCTTGCATATGGGCGGTCAACTTTCGGTCAATACCTTTGAGCAAACCTCCAACTAAAGGAGCCACTATAACAGCAATAACAGCACTTATAATTAACCAGGCTGTAGTCATATCGCTGCCACCACAAATAAAATAACCAGTAATGCTATACCCACAGGCACAATGATCCGGTTAAGATTCCGCTCACCCAACACGTTTTCAATATAGAATCCGCCAGTCCTAAGCGGCGACCTTTCATCAGCCACAGCAACAAACTCATCGGCCCCTATTTCAACATTTTCCCCACAGGCGTAGGCAGCACGCAACTCCTCCACCCTCGGTCGCGCACTGAGCACCGGAACTAATAGAGCCAGGCCAATGATAATGAAAATGGGCCACGCAGCGAAAATACCTACCGAGGATTTTAGGAACCAGGTACTCGTGCCGAAAGCCAGGGAAGGATTGTAGCCCATTTCACTCAAAGCCGGCGCCACGATTCCGTTGTATAGCGGAGCCACCAATATACTCCCTATCACAGCAAAAGCAATCAGCACTAGCAGAACACCATGATAAAGAGGGATAAGAGGCTCTCTTGTTGCAACCCCAGGAGCCGGGGTATGACAAAGGAATCGACCCATCCACTTAGCCCAGAACACGGTGGTAGCCCCAGAACCAAGCATAAGTAATATCAGCACCAGCGTCGACCACACACCGATGCCAGCCGCTGCTTCCATAGCACCCCACTTAGCCAGCAGCACACCAAACGGAGCCACCAACATGGAAAGCATAGCGCTGATAGTTATCCCCGTGAGCACCGGCTGCTTCCTCACCAATCCCTCCATGTCCTCTATATTCCGACTCCAAACATAATGTTCTATAGCCCCGACACATAAAAACAGAAGCCCCTTGGATATAGCATGAAAGATCAACAACATTATGCCCGCCGACATGGCTAGAGGAGTATTTATGCCAGCACAAAGTATGATCAGTCCCAAATTACCAATGGTGGAGTAGGCCAGCACCTTCTTCGCCTCGCTCTGACTTATGGCCAATAGCGCAGTAACCAGGAAGACCACCCCGCCAAAAACAGCCACAAAGGTGGAAAGAGGAGTGCCCTGAAAACCCGGAGCGATACGCAATATCAAATAAACTCCAGCTTTGACCATGGTGCTGGAATGCAGCAAGGCAGAAACTGGTGTGGGAGCAACCATAGCTCCCAGTAGCCAGCTGTGCACTGGAAGCTGTGCCGCTTTAGTAAAACCAGCAAGACATAGCAACGCAAAAGCCACAAGCAGAATAGGACAATTTATTGCACCCCCTCCGATAATGGTGGCTAAAGACAGAGTATTAAGCGGGCTGTTCCAGCAATACATGATGGCCAGACTAAAGCCTACGCTGCCAATAAGACACATCCACAAGGCACGAAAGGCATTATCTATGTGCGCAGGTACCTCATCATGGCGGATCAAGCCCCAACAAGCCAGTGTCGTCACTTCCCAGAAGAATGCCAGCCAGATAAGATTGTTAGCAAAAACAAGACCATTCATCGCCCCGAGGAACATGAGCATCAGGAAGAAAAATCTCGGCTGCGCCGTTCCCTTAAGCTCACCCAGATGCATACGATGCTCCTCATGGTCCTTCATGTACCTTATGGCATAAATACAAATGAGGGAGCCAATAATAGAAATGACAAGACACATGACCATGGACAGATGGTCAATATAGAGGGTGGGAATTACTTCGAGAGGCGTGTGTGGAGCCCAGGAAAATTCGAAAATCGCTAAGGGAATGCCCGCAGCCAGGGTTAATACAAGGGCGAGGATATTATGCGGGGAGAGTCCTCTCCGAGCAATATCTTTAATGGCAGCAAAAATAAAGAACGCCAGTATAACATAGTTAAAGGCCAAAACAACAAAGTCCCAGACGGCCGCCGGACTGTACTCTGCAGGAAAGGAACCCTGAGACAAAAAAAATATCGAGCCCGCTATCAGAACTATTGCTGTGAGCCAGACAAAACCCGCCCGCGCTCGGTGATCCTTGATCAGCAAGCAGATGAAACCAGTAACGATAGGCAGCAACACCATGACGCCTACTAGGCTGCCTGTCGTCACTGACGCTCACCTCCTGACATAACCGCGGGCATTATAGTGACGTCGTGCACAAAAATCAATACTTTTCCCCGATTTTTCAAAAATTTTTGCCAGCTAAAGGGGGCAGCGGTCCAGTTCCGCAACCCGAGTTCATACTGGAATACAGAATAAAGATAATCTATAATGCCATTTCGAGACGAAATGATCTCCGTAGAAGAAGCCCTGGAAAAGGTCCTAAGTTATATTGACGTCCTTGATCCGGAAGAAAAACCAATTTTGCAGTGCATGGGGCAAGTTCTGGCCCAGGACGTTTACGCCAGCTTCAACATTCCTCCCATGGACAACGCAGCTATGGACGGCTATGCGGTACGCGCCCAGGATACGAAAGACGCCAGTCCATCCTCGCCACGATATCTACTGGTAATCGAAGAAGTTGCTGCCGGTTCCTTACCTAGCAAGGAAGTGGTACCCGGTACCGCCGTCAGGATTATGACCGGGGCGCCATTACCCCCAGGTGCCGATGCGGTTGTCCCATTTGAAGATACCGATGAGGTGAACCGTAAAGCGCTGGGGGGCGATTTGTCACAGATCGGGATAATGTGTGAGGCGAAAAGGGGGGCGAATATACGTCGCCACGGCGAAGATATTGCCCAGGGTGAGCTAGTCCTCAGAAAGGGGACAGTGCTTCGTCCTCAAGAGATCGGCGTGCTTGCCTCCTTAGGACGCTCCACAGCGCCAGTCATTCGCCGTCCCCGCATTGCCATCCTAGCTACAGGGGATGAACTCCTCGACGTAGGACAACCCTTGACCCTGGGCAAGATTTATGACAGCAATACTTACACCATCGCTGCCGAAGTTATCCGTTATGGCGGAATCCCTCTAATTCTGGGCATAGGGCGTGATTCCGTAGAGTCCTTATCTCGGAAGATTGAACAGGGGCTGGACGCCGACATGCTCATAACTTCCGGCGGTGTCTCCAAGGGAGACTATGATATGGTAAAAGACGTACTGGCACAGTATGGCGAGATTGGCTTCTGGACTGTACGTATGAAGCCAGGAAAACCACTCGCTTTTGGAACCATAAGAAAAGTGATAGGAGGAAGGGAAAGGCAAGTGCCCCACCTTGGGTTGCCAGGCAACCCGGTGAGTGCGATGATTACCTTTGAACAATTCGCCCGACCAGCAATACTTAAGATGATGGGAAAGAAATCCTGGACCAAACCTACAATACGGGCGACTATTGAGGACGAAATAGCAAACAGCGATGGACGCCGCATCTTCGCCAGGGTGGTGGTGACCAAACGAGGTGAGCAATATTATGCTAAGCTCACCGGGCCCCAGGGCTCAGGAATTCTCACTTCCATGACCAAAGCGAACGGGTTAGCTATTGTTCCAGAAACTGTTAAAGGAGTTAAACCAGGGGATGTAGTGGAGGTGCAAATGTTGGACTGGGAGCAAGAATAAATATGCCAGCAGCAGTTTCCGTCGTAGGAAGGTCAGGTTCGGGGAAGACAACACTCATAGTCCGACTCATTGCTGAATTCAAAAAAAGAGGCTACAAAGTGGTTGCGATAAAGCATGCCACCAGGGACGTGGAAATAGATCAACCAGGGAAGGACAGCTGGAGATTTGCCGAGGCAGGGAGTGACGCTGTGATCTTAACCTCCCCGCATAAGTTTGCGCTCATCAAAAAGGTAGACCATGACCTGGGTATTGAGGAAATCCTGCCTTTTGTTGGTGCCGGGTTTGACATCATCCTTGTAGAGGGATTCCGGGAGAGCAGGATCCCAAAGATAGAGGTGTACAGAAAGAATCTGGGGGGCAACCTTATATGCTCCCCGGCGGAGCTTGCCCTCGTGATCACTGACGAGCCACTAGATCTAGCCATACCTCAGCTTTCCTGCGAAAGCATCGCAGCAATAGCTGACTTTATCGAAAAGGAATTTGTACTGAAAACAGAAAGCAGGTATCCTAGTATGTGAAGACGAACCAATTAAGGCGAAGTGCGCAAATGTTCCAGTTGGGGATACTGACTGTCAGCGACAAAGGTTCTAGAGGAGAACGTGAAGACAAGAGCGGTGAGGTTATTCGCCAAATCCTTTCCGCACTGGATGCCAAAATAGCAAATTACGACATAGTTCCTGACGAAAAAGAAATTATCGCCCGTAAGCTAATTCAGTGGGCTGACGACGCCAAGCTTGACCTCATTGTAACTACAGGTGGCACGGGACTGAGCCCCAGAGATGTAACCCCTGAGGCGACTCTTTCGGTGATAGACAGAATCGTCCCTGGCTTCGCTGAAGCCATGAGAGCCGAGAGCCTCAAGAAAACTCCCATGGCTATGCTGAGTCGAGCAGTTGTGGGCACCCGAGGTAAGTGCCTCATCATCAACCTGCCGGGGAGTCCTAGAGCTGTACGTGAATGTCTCGAGGTAATACTGCCCGTCCTGCCTCACGCCCTAGAAACGCTTAAGGGACAGGCGACTGAATGCGCTTTGCCCGAAACCTGAGTCTGCTTAAGGGCCAAGTCCATCTCTTTTGAAAATGCTGCTCCCGACAGGAGGCTTCTCCCAGTCAATGCCTATATCTTGGTAAAGTCGCCTTTTAGGTTCTATCTCAGCTCGACGGCTTAGAAAGCGAGGCCCGCTTGGTCTTATTTCCTCCTCCAGATGACGCTTCGCTTCCTCCAGCCTCTGCTCTTCGTTCATAACTTCAAAATGCAACTCGATTCTACTTCCTCTAGGCCGGAGATACACTGTAGTGTAATGGCAGAAGGCACATCGCAGTTCCATTGCACTTACCAGCTGAAAGGCGGTACTGAAACAGTAGGGGCAGCAATCATGCTCCGTGAAAAGCTTCTCCCCCCGGGCTTCAGGATCAAATATCGTTAACCTATGAACAGCAGGAGAAAGCCGCTCTTCCTCCCCCTTTAAAGCAAGTACTAGGTCGCGTCCCAACCGGTTTACTTGTCGGGGGATAGCCTCCCGTTCGGGAAGCAGCACTTCTCCCGGGCCTACAGAGATTCCCACGAAGCTGGCAAGAACTTCACAGCCGCAAAGAGCGGCAAAACTATTGAGCAGGGGAATAATCCAGTATTGCAGGTGTCTCCATCCTGCAGCGCCTATGGTGATCGCCTTCTTTGTACTTGCTTTCTTACTTTCGGCACGTTCTATCCAGCTCCTTAAACCGTGGAGTCTATCACCGATCGTCTTGAATATCCCCAACGGTGCTCCGGCATAATCCGCCCCACCGATGATCAGACCATCGGACATATTCAGCTGCTCTTCGAAAAACGCCATATCGTCGTTGAGTCGACACTCCTCACCTTTAATGACACATGCCTCACATCCATTACATTCTTTAACATAAAGGTCGGTTATCCTCAGTATGGCTATTTCCGCTCCTTCTTCCCTTGCTCCCTTGAGGGCTTCTTTTACCATAATCTCCGTGTTGCCCAGCTTGCGCCGCGAACCAACAATTCCGAGAATCCTCATAGCAATCTCCCCTTTTAGTGAACTTATGGTAAAGGTAGCACAACTTAGAGCCTGCAAGAAATGTTGCTTCCAAGACAAATTTCTTCTTGCTACAATTTCATCCTAAAATTATGGACTATTTCCTCGGTGTAGACATCGGATCAGTCAATGCCAAGCTAGCTCTGATTGACCATAATGGCAGCACCGTCTGGCTTGATAGCGAAAGGGTAACCTCCAGCCCTAGAGCTGCAGCCAGCGCACTTATCGCCCGCTTGGGGGAAAGAATCGACCTTAAAGATATTGTCGCTGCCGGGGTCTCCGGTTCAGGCAAAGGCATCATTCCCAAGGAGCTTGGCTGGGCAGAGTATAGCAGCTCACTGGCCACTGCTGCAGGATTGCTCCACCACTACCATGAAGTCAAGACTATCATACAGATTGGTGGTCAAACTACCCTGGTAGTAGAATTGGAGGATGGCTTGAGGAAGCCGTGGAAAGTAGCCTCTAATCCTCTATGTGCTGCGGGCACCGGCAGGTTTCTGGAACAGCAAGCATACAGGCTGGGCATGACGCTGGAAGAATTAGCTCGCCTGGCATTACAATTTCAGGGCACCACACCACGGATCGCAGCACGGTGCAGCGTATTTGCTAAGACCGACCTTATCCACCTCCAGCAAAAAGGAGCACCACTCGACGCCATGCTTTACGCACTCTGTGAAAGCGTGGCGCGCATCGTTGCTTCCCTAAAAAAGGGGGTCTTCGGCGAACCTATCTACTTTGTAGGTGGAGTTGCCGCTAACCCTGCTATCGCCAAGGCCCTTAATGAAATCATTTCAGAAAGAAATGGCTATCCCGTTGAAGTGATCATCCCGCAGCATTACCTCCATATGGAAGCTCTAGGAGCGGCGTTACTTTCTATGGGGAAAACCTCCCACGGCGTAGCACTGACAGGCACCGATACGAGACAGCGTTACTTTCAGATGCCCGGGCTGCAACCAGTCACTGTTCCTGATGGAGAAGAAGGACAAGAAATAACCGAACCGTGTATTGGTTACCTTGGCGTTGACGTTGGCTCCACCAGCACCAAGGCAGTGATAATGGATCAATCGGGCAAGCGAGTGCTGGCGAAAAGTTATTTGATGACCGCAGGCAGACCAGTTGAAGCTATCAAGGAGGTGTTTCGCAATTTGCTCCGCGATGGTGCGGCTCAGGTGAAAATAGCCGGCGCCGGCGTTACAGGCTCAGGAAGATACCTTGTGGGCAGACTAATTGGTGCCGATCTCATCAAGAACGAGATAACAGCACAAACCAGAGCCGCTGCCGAGATAGACCCTGAAGCTGATATTATCGAGATCGGCGGGCAAGATTCCAAGCTAGTTATCAAGAGAAATGGTATCGTTGTGGACTATCATATGAATAAAGCTTGTGCCGCGGGAACAGGAAGCTTCATTGATGAGCTGGCGGAACTTCTCGGCGTCTCTGTCACCAATGGACAGTTCTCCGACCTAGCGTTCGCTGCTCCTTATACTATAGAGCTGGGAACTAGATGCGCTGCTTTTATGGCACAGGCGGTAGCCGCAGCCCAACGAGAAGGAGTTCCTCTCGAGGTGATCGCTGCCAGCCTGGCCAACTCAATCGCCAAAAATTACCTTTCCAAAGTGGTGGAACACAGGAAGCTCGGCAACAAGATTATCCTCACCGGTGCGGTTTTTCATAACAAGGCCGTGGTCTCTGCATTCCATCAGCAACTTCCTGGCAAAAGATTGATTGTGGCACCGCATCGTGAGGTAACCGGCGCAATTGGCGCGGCTCTTCTGGCAAAAGAAGCAGTGGCGGGAAGGGACTCCAGGTTCAAAGGATTTAGCGAGGTGATAAACAGTGTATGCAAGATGAGCACCTTCGTGTGCCGAAAATGTAACAACAACTGCACCATTACCAGAATGGAATTACCTAACGAAGAGCCTAGTTACTACGGCAGCCGCTGCGACCGCTATGACGCCGTGGCAAGCCACACTAAGAAAGATACTCTGTTTGACAGACGAAAGCAGCTACTTTTCCGAGAATATAGCACGGATTCAGGTAAAGGTCCTAGAGTGGGGATTCCTAGAGCATTGCTGGTGTATGACTTTGCCCCTCTGCTCACGGGGTTCCTTGGCGCTCTGGGTGCCAAAGTCGTTTTCTCCAGCCCTACCAATGCAGAAATCATGGAGCAAGCCATCGAGTTAAGCTACACTGACAGCTGTTTCCCTCTCAAGCTTCTCCATGGGCATGTTGCAATGCTCAAACAAAATGTTGACTACATCCTTTATCCCTGTGCCATTCGTTTGGGGAGAAAGGATGGCGACGAAAACCAGAAATATTCCTGTCCTCTGGTACAGGCTTCTCCCTTCATCGTCCGCCAGGCACTTGACCTGGGGGACCAATTGCTGGCACCTGTGATAGACTTCAGCCGCGGCGACAGCGAGGTGGTGAAGAACTTGACCAGCGTTGCCCTCAAGATGGGCTTCAGCCCCAAACTGGGCAAGCAGGCAGCTCTGACGGGGCTTGAATGTCAGCGTAAATTTGAAGTTGACCTGGCGAAGCTCGGGGAGGAAGTACTGGAACAACTGCGACGCGAGAACCAGCTAGGCGTAGTGCTTCTGGCCCGTTCCTACCTAGCCCAGGATGCTGGAGCAAACCTTGGCATAGCAGAAAAGCTAGCCCAGCTCGGTGTCACCCCTATACCACTTGACTTTCTTCCTCTGAACTCGGTGAATGCCAAAGATTACTCCGATCGCCCTTACTGGTTTTATGAAAACAGATGTATAGCCGCAGCGGCTATAATCGCTTCCAACCCGCAGCTTTACGGTCTCTGGCTGACCAACTTCGGATGCGGTCCCAATTCCTTTATTATTCACCTTATAGAAGATATCATGGGAAACAAGCCCCTGGGTCAACTGGAGATAGACGAGCATGCTGCTGAAGCAGGCATCGTTACCAGGCTGGAAGCTTTCGTAGACACCATCACTGCCTTCGCCCGTTCTGCCACAATACGCAGAGTACCAAGCAAAAGCGAGATCTACCGCGGCACCTCAGCGCTGATAAGCACCAAAAAGACCTTTATCATCCCCAGAATGTCCCCCCACGCAGAGCTGGTAGCAGCCCTCCTCGAAAGCGCCGGTATTAAAGCCATGGTGCTTCCCGAAGCCAACGAACGCAACCTGTTCTATGCCGACCAAGTTACCTCGGGCGTGGAATGCTTACCCTATCGGGTGACACTGGGTGATTTTCTCCGTTTCTGCTATGAAGACGGTGCTGGCATGAAAGACGTGGAAGCCCTTATGGCCGGAGCATATGGCCCCTGTCGTCTAGGCAAGTACGCCTTAGAACAAATCAGGATACTCAAACAGCTTGGTCTTGATCTCCCAATACGAGCTAGTGTCTCCAACAAGGCTTATCGAGACGTGGATATCAGCCCCCGTCTCGCCCGTTTAGCCTGGAAAGGCTGCGTCGCCATTGACTACTTGCAGAGATTACTATGGCGCACTCGCCCCTACGAAAGGCGCCCTGGCTCAGCAGACGAGATGTTTGATCACTACCTTAAAAGCATAGTTGACCGCGTTCGTAATAGACAGGGATTCCAGGATATTCTACGTCGGGCAACTTCCGACTTCAGGTCTCTCATTGATCCTGAACTGCCGCGAAGACCACTGGTGGGCATCAACGGCGAGATCTTCCTCCGCGCCAATAGGTTCAGCAACCAAGACCTAGTGAGAGAGTGCGAAAGGGCTGGACTGGAGGTCATCGTTTCCCCCATGAGTGAATGGGTAAAGTACATCTTTCATCGGCATGTTGAAGATGCTGTGAGGGACAGAAAGTTCTTGAAGGCAATGATCAGCTATATATTGAAGCGAATACAGGAACATGATGAACACAGAGTAGCTGAATATTTTCATGAGTTAGTCGGACAAGGGGAACCCTCTATTGAAGAGCTACTATCCAGGACAGACCGCTGGCTCTCCACCAGATGTGGTAGCGAAGCTGTACTCAGCATAGGCACAGGCATACTATGGATGGAAGATCCAAAGTTTGCCGGGGTCATTTCGGTAATGCCCCACGGCTGCATGCCCGGCGGCATTGTGGCGGCTATGTCAGAGAAGTTCAGCGCCATTTATAAAAAGCCCTGGATCAACCTCACCTACGACGGTTTTGCCGAAAGCACTAACACCACCAAGATTCATAACTTCGCCGAGATCGTGAGATTTTGCAGCCAACAGCATGCAGGATAAATCATGCTTTGGGCTCAGATTTTTGTCCTAGTACCACATGGCTATTCCTATGCCTTGCGCTCTTGCCCCAGCCCCACTCCTTTTTCTCCGATGCCCCCTTCATAGGAAGGGTGAGTTACCATGTTTAGCACTTTTGTGCTACGATAGCTATTACCAAATGGCTATTTACAGCATTGAGAACGTTGTGGCATTCTCAAGAGTAAATTGCAGAACAGAGATCATTTTCCCAGAGCAGAAAGGCCGATGACAACTAGGTCATTCTCCATCAAGGCACGAAATCGCAAGGGGCAGACCACGCCGCCAGACGTGGAAGCTCTGGTCCAAGCTTTGTTCCACAAGACGGCACTGGCATTGTATATTAGTCACGATGGGAAATTCCGCTACGTTAATCCCCAATTTCAAAACTTGACCGGATATAGTGAAGAGGAACTTCTGGCAAGGTATTCCCTTGACCTAGTTCATCCCGAGGACAGAGCGGTGGTCGCCGCCAAAGCCGCGGAAAACCTTAAAGGGCTGGTGGTGCCTCCTTACGAATACCGATTGCTGCGAAAAGACGGCCAGACAATATGGGTCCTAGAAAATCTCGCCTCAGTGCAGCATAAAGGGAAAGTGCTTGCTATAGGTAACGTGATAGATATCACCGTCCGCAAGCAAATGGAGGAAAACCTGAGGGAATCAGAAAAAAAGTACCGTCATTTATGCAAGAGCATAAATGAGGCTGTGGCGCTGTTTCTCTTCCCCGACCTGAGGATTGCTTTCTGGAACAAGCGCTTTGAGGAGTATGCCAGACGAATCTACGCTAAGAACGTAGAAGAGCTCACCATAGAAGACCTGGCTGCCCCCGTTGAACCTGAAGATTGGCGCAGAGCGATGGAAGACATCGCCCCTGTCCTGCGTGGCGAGTCCAGACCGCAAGTACGCGAGATGAGAGTAAAAGACTTAGAAGGAAGAACCCGAATCATCGAAGCACGACCGTCGATGTACAAAGAAAAGGGCGAGGTTGTAGGTGTCCAGGTGATAATATCCGATATCACCGAGAGAAAACAAATCGAGGAGGCTCTAAGAAAGTCCGAGGAAAACTACCGGCACCTCTTCGAGGGTATCAATGAAGCCGTAGCTTTGTTCACCATTCCTGATTTCAAGATTATCCACTGGAACAAGCGCTTTGAACACTTCCAGAAACTCATCATTGCCAAGGACACTGCAGAGGTTACCATAAACGACCTGGCTGCGGTGGTAGATACCGAGGACTGGAATAGAGCAATGACAGACCTGTCCAGGAAGCTGGCTGGCGAATCCGTACCCGATTTATACGAAATCAGAGCCCGAGATTTGAACGGAAAGCAGAGGATCTTCGAGATAAGAACGTCGTTCTTCCAAGAAGAAGGACACATCACGGGGGTCCAGGTGGCGTTTACCGATATTACCCAGCGGAGACTGGCGGAAGAAGAACTGCGACAGTCCCGCGAAAAATACATGAGACTTTACGAGGGCATCAATGAAGCTGTGGCTCTATTTACCCTCCCCGACTTTAAGGTCAGCCACTGGAATAGGCGTTTCGAAGACCTCTACCGGCAGCTGTTTTCCAAGAGCATTGACGAGCTCACTATTTCAGACCTGGCCCGGGCGATCCCGCCGGAAGACTGGAATAAGGTGCTGGAGGAGGTAACCAAGATAGAAAAAGGCGAGCCCTTGCCCGAGTCGCAGATATACGAAGTCAGGATTAAGGACCTGTCCGGGAAAACGCGGGTGATAGAGGTCAAGCCCTCTTTCTACGAAGAAAAAGGAAAGGTAGTGGCTGTTCAGGCAGCCATGTCGGATATCACCGAGCGCAAGATGGCAGAGGAGGCATTACGAGAGTCTGAAGAAAAATACAGCCAGCTTTATAGAAGCATAAACGAAGCCGTAGCAGTGTTCCTTCTTCCCGACCTCAAGGTTGGCTACTGGAACGACCGCTTTGAGGACTACGCCAGGGAGGTCTACGGTAAAGACCCTAAGGACGTCTTTGCCACCGAGATCCCACCGTCGGTGGAAACCGAGGACTGGAATAAAGCTATGCAAGCACTGACCAGGGCATTAAGCGGTGAACCCGTGCCTCAGATATACCAGCTAAGGATAGTGGACAAGAAAGGCAACCGGCGGGTAATTGAAGTAAAGCCGTCGTTTTATAAAGAAAGGGGAGAGGTCGTTGGTATACAGGTAATGATTGCAGACATCACAGAACGCAAACGGGTTGAGGAGGAGAAAGAAGCTCTGCTCCAGGAATTGAAACAAATCAACCGCAAACTGGAAGAGTCTAATAAAGCACTTCAAGATTTCGTTTACATTGCTTCGCATGATCTACGTGAACCATTGCGCAAGATCTCCGCCTTCGGTGCTCTTCTCAGGGATTCTCTCCAGGGCAAGCTGGACGAAGATCAAGAAGAGAACTTCAAATTTATGATAGACGGCGCCACTAGAATGCAGGAGATGATTGATGATCTGCTTACCTATTCGCGCCTTACCACCAGAGCCAAGCCACCACAGCCCGTGGACCTCAACCAGGTAATAGAAGACCTGAAAAAGGTGGAGCTGGCTGCGTTACTGGAGGAGACCGGGGGAAGCATCGAGGTACCCAAGCCACTCCCTACAGTTTTCGCCGATCCGTCCCAGATGCACCAGCTGTTGCAAAACCTGATTGGTAACGGGCTCAAATTTCACCGGGATGGCATACCGCCGCGCGTAATCGTACGTGCCGATACTACGGAAAAAGAGACGGTTCGCATCGAAGTGGAAGATAACGGCATAGGAATTGATGAAAAATACCACAACCAGCTGTTTACCATGTTCCGACGTCTTCACTCTCGTGAAGAATATGAGGGCACAGGAATTGGCTTGGCGGTATGTAAGAAAATCGTGGAACGGCACGGGGGAGCCATAGGAGTGAGATCGCGTCTTGGCGAGGGATCAACGTTCTGGTTTACCCTTCCCAGAGCAAAATCGTGAGGTCCACGGATGGAACAATTTAAGCCAGCTATCATACTTCTTGTGGAGGATGACATAGCGGACCAGAAGCTGATTAAGGCTTCACTCAAGAACGAGAAAATCGCTAATGAGGTTTATACAGTCAGAACAGGTGAGGAAGCGATGGATTTCCTCTGCCGGCGTGGTAACTACGAAGCGGCACCTCAGCCTGATCTAATTCTGCTCGACCTCAATATGCCCGGAATGGGTGGAAAAGAATTCCTGAGGAGGATCAAAGAGGACAACAACTTCAGACATATCCCCGCAGTTATCTTGACGACTTCCGACGCGGAAAGAGACATATTGGAAAGCTATAAGTTGCAGGCTAGCGGCTATGTCCGCAAGCCGGTGACCCTTATGGAGCTAAAGGAAGCGATGAAAACGGTGAAGGAGTACTGGTTTCTCCTCTGCAAGCGAGTGTCCAGGGACCATGTTCCACCGGGGAAGCCAAGCATCAGTTAATGAGTAATGCCCAACGTTGAGGCAAGTATGACCAAGCTGGAACCGACAGTGATACTGCTGGTAGAAGATGACCGGGCAGACCAGAAGCTAATTAAGGAGGCTCTGACGGAGGAAGGAAGTGCCTTTGTCCTCTATGTAGTGCCAAGTGGAGAAGAGGCTTTGGATTTCTTATATCGTCAGGGCAAATATGGGGAAGCACCACAACCCGATCTCATCCTCCTCGACTTAAACATGCCCGGCATAGGAGGCAAGGAATTTCTCAGACGAATCAAGGAAGACGAAAGATTGAAACAAATTCCCGTGGTTATTCTAACGGTGTCGGAAACAGAAAAGGACATCTTGGACAGCTACAACCTGTACGCGAGCGGATATATACAAAAGCCGGCAACCTTGAAAGAATTTCGTGAAGCCATGGCAAAGCTCAAGGAGTACTGGTTTTTGCTTTGCAAACGAGTACCCAAAGAGAGCTAGGGCAGGGGAAATGGAACAAAAGTTGCTCAAAGTGCTCATCTGTGATGATGATCCTGCAGATCGAAAACTCGTTCGCAAGTATTTGGAGAAGATACCGGATAGGGAGATTGTACTGCTGGAAGCCGGTCATGCCGAGGAAATTCAAGATGCCCTGGACAAGGGCAGAATCGATCTCGTGCTGATGGACAATCAAATGCCAGGGAAATCAGGGATGGAGTGGCTGGCAGAGATTGTGGGCAGAAATCTCGCCCCTGTGGTCATGCTCACGGGCTCGGGAAGCGAGGAGATCGCCGTTCAGGCACTTCAGGAGGGAGCCATCGGTTACCTTTCCAAAAGCGCACTTTCGCCGGAAAAACTGATACGAGCCATAGACACTGCCCTTGATAAATGGGCTCGGTTGCAACAAGCTAGAGCGGACAGAGAACAACTGGAAAGACTGGCTAATTTCGACCCCTTGACCAGCCTGTACAATCGACAAGCGATTCTGGGCAAACTTCGAGAGCTGATCAACCGGGCCCAGCGCTATGATGAGCAACTCGCTGTCATCATGTTAGATATTGACCATTTTAAGAAGGTCAACGATTGCTACGGACATCTCACCGGAGACGATGTGCTGGAGAAGCTCGCCAACCTGATTAGAGCTAATATTCGCAGCACTGACATAGCAGGGCGCTACGGAGGCGAAGAGTTTATCATCCTCCTGCCTCACACCGATTTGCTTTCTGCCCGGGTTGTTGCGGAACGACTGCGAAAGATGGTTGAGAATGCTGAGATGAAGGATTCTGCCGGGAACACCTTCTGCATAACCGTTAGCCAGGGAATATCGTCGTGGGAAGCCGGTGACGATGCCTATGCCCTTATTTCCCGCGCTGATGAAGCCCTTTACCAAGCAAAAAAGAATGGACGAAACAGAGTAGAGATGTCATTCAACCCCAAGATAGAAGGAAGATTACAAACCTCTAATGAACTCGTCGAATAGTAAAAAGAAAAACTCGACATCATTGAGCAGAACAGCTTTCGTGATTGACTTTTCCAGTTCGCGTGCTGTGCGATAGTGGAGCTGGAGGGGAATGGGTTCCTGGAATCTTCAGTCCTAGTGCATCGCGCCAGAAAACTTTTGCTTATTCATTGAGTCATGAGCCCTAGCGGTAGTTAAAGAGCCTTGCTGCCGTCTACCGGAACTTCAACCTCACCCTGTTAGCGACTCCAACAGTGGCCCGCGAAAGCTATTCCTCTTGCCGAAAAATAGCCACCACACCTATTGAAATCCAGCAGGAAATGCTTTAAAATAACCTAGCTTATTTGTCCATTTTTGCCCCATGCATGAGCTTGCGGTAACAGAAAATATCGTCAGCATTGCTATAGCCAAGGCTACCGAGGTACAAGCACAGAGGATTATCCAGATCAATATCGTTATTGGCGAACTCTCAGGGTTTGTACCAGACTGTATTCAGTTTTACTTCGACTCGCTGAGCAGAGAAACCATTGCTCAAGAGGCAACGCTTCACTTTCAAACGCTGCCAGCACAACTGCGCTGTCGGGATTGTGCCACGGTCTTTTCTCCCCACAATGGCGCATGGCTATGTCCTCAGTGTCAACGTCACCGGGTAGAGGTGGTGCAGGGACGAGAGTTTTACGTCGAGAGCATCGAGGTGGAATGAAAAAGATCGAAGTTATGCAAAATGTCCTGGAAGCTAATGAAGTGATTGCCAGGAAAAACTGCGAGCTATTGGAACGGCACCACATTCTTGCGATTAACATTATGTCAGCTCCCGGTGCTGGGAAGACCAGTCTCATCCTACACACTTTAGCCAGGCTAGAGGATAAACTTAACATTGCTGTCATTGAGGGAGACGTTGCCTCCACCCTAGACGCTCAGAAGGTGAAAAACAAAGCCAAAGCGGTGGTGCAAATAAACACCAAGAACATGCCAGAAAGCTGCTCGCTTATGGCTGGCATGATCGCTAAAGCTCTGGAAGAATTGCCATTAGAAAGCATTAACCTGCTTCTGATCGAAAACATAGGGAACCTGGTTTGCCCCGCTGAATTTATGCTGGGAGAACATAAGCGAGTGGTAATTTCCAGCCTCCCCGAAGGCGACGACAAACCTGTAAAGTATCCCTTGATCTTCGCCACTGCCGACTTGGTGCTAATAAATAAGATGGACCTCCTTCCTTACGTTGATTTCGACGTCGCCGCTTTCTGCCGTTCCGTCACAGATCTGAACCCCAAGGCCGAAATCATTTCCCTTTCCTGTAAGACCGGCAAAGGGCTGGAAAACTGGTGTTCCTGGATATTAGCGCAGACAAGGACTGTTAGCGCAAAGCAATAAAAGGGATTCGACTATGGGAAAGCAACTGACTGAGATTCTAGCTCCATTTCAGGGTGAACGAGGCGCTACTATTCCCGTACTGCAACGGGTACAACAAGAATTAGGATACCTCTCTGAAGAAGCGATCTCGGCAATCGCGGAATTCCTTAACCTCTCCGAAAGTGAGGTCTTTGGAGTGGCCTCATTTTACACCCAATTTCGCTTTATCCCCTGTGGCAAACACAATATCAAAGTCTGTCTTGGCACTGCTTGTCATGTGAGAGGCGGACAACGAATTAAGGAGACTTTGGAACAGGAGCTTGGCATTTCAGCCGGGGGTACCACGCCTGACTTGGAGTTCAGCCTGGAGCGTGTCGCTTGCTTCGGCTCCTGTGCTCTGGCTCCCGTGATAGTTCTTGACCATCAAGTTTACGGCAGAATGACCCCAGCAAAAGCAAAAGAAATAATTTCCAATCTCAAAAGTAAGAGTAAGGAATGAATTTCGCTGAGATAAAGGAACAGGCCATAGCTGAATGGCAGGCCCTGCAGCAGAGCCACAAGCCAGTTATTTTCGTCGGCGCCGCTACGTGTGGAAGAGCCGCTGGTGCCGAAGCGGTCCTCACTGCCCTCAACAGAGAACTGAAAGACAAGAATATCGATGCCATCGTCATCGAAACCGGCTGCATTGGGTTATGCTATGCCGAGCCGCTGGTAGATGTAGTTAAGCCCGGGCGCCCTCGCATCTGTTACCGAAATGTCACCCCGGAAATCGCGTCCCAGATTGTTGAGGATTACTTAATCAAAGATAATCCTCGTCCTGATCTGGCTCTGGGTACCATCGGCGAGGGCACTTTGAATGGCATCCCCAAGCTTTTTGAGCTGCCAGTGCTGAAACCACAGGTGCGCATCGTTCTCCGTCGTTGTGGTTTTATCGATCCCACCAATATAAGACACTATATTGCCACTGAGGGCTACACCGGTTTCGTCAAAGCTCTAAGGATGAAGCCAGAGGAAATCATCGAGGAGATCAAGAGATCAGGGTTGCGGGGCAGAGGGGGAGCTGGCTTCCCCACAGGACGGAAATGGGAGTTCTGCCGCAACTCACCAGGTGAAGAAAAATACATTATCTGCAATGCTGACGAGGGTGATCCCGGAGCATTCATGAACCGATCGCTACTGGAAGGAGACCCGCACTCAGTGTTGGAAGGCATGCTTATCGGTGCCTACGCCGTTGGAGCTAAAGAGGGATATATCTACTGTCGCGCTGAGTATCCTCTCGCCCTGGAACGCCTCAAGATAGCTTTAAGACAGATGCAGGAATATAATCTTGTCGGGGACAACATTCTGGGTTCCGGATTCAGCTTCCACATAAAGATAAAGGAAGGGGCCGGAGCATTTGTTTGTGGAGAAGAGACAGCGTTAATAGCTTCCGTTGAAGGAAGGCGGGGTATGCCGCGTCCGCGTCCGCCGTTTCCCGCGGTTTCCGGGCTATGGGGTAAACCTACCAACATCAACAACGTGGAGACGTGGGCCTGCGCTGCAGCTATTTTGCAACGTGGAGCCGATTGGTATGCTAGCTATGGCACCGAGAGGTGTAAGGGAACTAAGACTTTCTCCCTGGTAGGCAAGGTAAAGAACACCGGACTCATCGAAGTCCCCTTTGGTATCACAATGCGCCAGATTGTGGAGCAAATCGGCGGCGGTATTCTCGCAGACAAACGCTTCAAAGCAGTGCAAACTGGCGGTCCTTCTGGAGGCTGCCTTCCTTCGGAGTTTCTCGACACACCTATAGACTACGAATCACTTACCTCTGCTGGCTCCATTATGGGTTCAGGGGGCATGATAGTGATGGATGAAGACACCTGTGTGGTGGATGTGGCTCGTTATTTTCTCGATTTTATCCAGAAAGAGTCCTGCGGTAAGTGCGTCCCCTGCCGTGTGGGTACCAAACAAATGCTCAGTATTCTTGACAGGATAACTCGAGGCGAGGGACGTCTCGAAGATATCGATGTATTGCAAAAGCTAGCCATGACGGTCAAACAAGGCTCCCTCTGTGGCCTGGGGCAAACCGGTCCCAACCCTGTGCTCACTACTATTCGTTATTTTAGACAGGAATACGAGGCCCATATCGTTGACAAGCGCTGTCCTGCTTTAACCTGCAAGGAACTGTGTTTCTACTATATCCTCCCCGATAAGTGCCAGGCCTGTATGATCTGCCTGCGCAATTGTCCCGCTAACGCAATCAAGGGAGGCAAAAAATTAGTCCACGTCATTGACCAGAGCAAGTGTACCAAATGCGGTACCTGTCTCGATGTTTGCCCGCCCCGCTTCAGTGCCGTGGTAAAGATTTCCGGAGAAAAACCAAGACTGCCCCAGGAACCCGTCCCGTTAGAAAGGGCGAGATAGGAGGCTGATCTGAACACAGTTCTAACTCTAACTATTGACGGACAGGAGGTCAAGGTACCCCAGGGAGCAACCGTATTGCAGGCAGCCCAAAAGGCGGGCATCTATATACCCACACTTTGCTATCACCCTGACCTTTCTCCTTACGGAGCTTGCCGTTTATGTATCGTAGAAATTGAGGGAATGGCCGGCTTTCCTACATCCTGCACTGTTCCAGTGACACAAGGGATGAAGGTCCGTACTAACACACCACAACTGCAACAACTGCGACGCGATATCTTCGAACTTATCCTCGCGGAACACCCTTACAACTGTCTCACCTGCGCCAAGAATTTACGTTGTGAACTCCAGGCTATTGCTGCTTACATTGGCCTAGAAAAGATATCGCTTCCTCCTATCCATCGTCAATTCCCGGTTAGTGAGGATAACCCCTTCTTTCGCCGCGACTATAATTTGTGTATTCTGTGCGGTCGTTGTGTCAGGGCATGCCAAGAACTGCGTGGCATCCGAGCCATTGCTTTTATAGGCCGGAGCAGCGAGACTATGGTAGGAACTGCTTTCAACCGCTCTCTCGCAGACTCAGGATGTAAATTCTGTCTTGCTTGTGTAGAGGTTTGTCCCACTGCAGCCCTAATTGACAGCGTGCCGTTTTGGAGAACCAATCAAAGCAAAGAAGCTTACGTGGTGCCCTGCCGCCACGCCTGTCCTGCAGGCATAGATATACCGCGGTACGTCCGCTTTGTCTCGCAAGGCGAGCCAGGTAAAGCGGTCGCGGTGATTCGAGAAAAGGTCCCCTTTCCCGGGGTGTTAGGACGGGTCTGTATTCACCCTTGCGAAGAGGAGTGCCGCCGGGCTCAGCTAAACGAGGCCATCAGCATCAGAGCCTTGAAACGTTTCGCTGCCGATCATGATGATGGTACATGGAAGCAAAACTCCCGCATGGCTGCTCCTACGGGTAAGAGCGTTGCCATAGTGGGCTCCGGGCCAGCCGGCTTGACCGCCGCGTACTATCTCGCCAAGTTAGGCCACAGGGTAACCGTATGGGAAGCTCTCCCCCAACCCGGAGGGATGATGAGGGTCGGCATTCCTGCCTACCGCTTGCCTCGGGAAGTCCTTGACAGGGAAATCGCTGAGATTGTCAGCGTAGGTGTGGAGATAAAGTTGAACCATAAGGTAGAATCCCTCGAGTGGCTTTGGAAACAAGGTTGTCATGCCATATTTCTCGCTTTAGGAGCGCACCGAGGAATACGTTTAGGTATACAAGGAGAAGAAAGCCCGGGCGTAATAGATTGTGTCACTTTGTTGCGCCATGTCAGCCTGGGGGAAGAAGTCACACTCGGGCAGCGAGTTGCAGTTATCGGAGGTGGGAACGCCGCCATTGACGCCGCACGCACTGCCCTTCGCCTTGGAGCCAAAGAGGTTACCATCGTCTATCGGCGCAGCCGTGCTGAAATGCCAGCCAGCCCTGAAGAAACCGAAGAGGCCCTCCGCGAAGGAGTAAACATCTTCTTCCTCACAGCTCCCAACAGGATAAGTCATCAACGAAATAGGTTGCAGCTCGAATGCATCAAGATGGAACTCGCCGAACCCGACGCAAGCGGACGAAGACGCCCAGTTCCAATAAACGGAAGCGAGTTCACTTTGGAGTTCGATAGTGTAATAGCCGCCATTGGACAGCAACCCGAGATCCCTGCCCAATTTCAACTGAGAACCACCCGTGCCAATACCATCGAAGTTGACCCTGCCACCCTGTCCACATGCATACAAGGGGTCTACGCCGGCGGAGATGCGGTCAGCGGTCCTGCTTCGGTGATAGAAGCTATTGCCGCAGGAAGGAAGGCAGCCCTATCTATAGACCGATATCTGGGAGGAAGCGGCAACATTGAAGAAGAATTGGTCCCCAAAGAAAAGCCTGATCCCTGGCTGGGAAGAGACGAGGGTTTTGCTTACTGGAAACGCGTGGCCATGCCAAGTCTGCCTCCAAAAGAAAGAATTTCCAGCTTCTGCGAAGTGGAACTTGGCCTGAACCGGGAACAAGCAGCGTTTGAAGCCCAACGTTGCTTGCAATGCCACCTAAGGCTGCAAATCACGCCACTTACTCTTCCCGTTGGAAGCAGTCCCGGTTGACACCGGAACCTCAATTTGCATCGCAGCGTTGCCTCAAGGAGGAAAAGCAAGGGACGTTGACAAAATTTAAGACCTGATTTAGCATAGTATTAACTAAATAAGGAAAAGGCTGGGAACGGGACTAGTATAGCCTGAGGCGGAGCGACAGAGAGTCGGATAAGGTGAGAGCCGATGCTTGCGCGAGGCTAGAATGGACCCGGGAGCCGCAAACCGAAAGGTTAACACCTAGTAGGCTTTGACGCAGGGGCAGCGTTACCACAGCCCAGGGTATCGCCTCTTGGCTGTACCCGAAAGAGATAGCCGTACAGGCTGAAAAAGGGTGGCACCGCGAAGGTCAAAGAGCCTCTCGCCCCTTTGGCGAGAGGCTCTTTTTATGAACGGGAGTTATCGAATGTACTATCCCAGCTTGCAGGAAGTTCGCCACTTAAGAAAGCAAGGAAATCTGGTGCCCGTCTGGTACGAAATTAGGGCCGACTTGGAGACACCAGTGTCGGCTTACCTTAAGGTAGCTAGAGGCCGTTACTCTTTTTTGCTGGAAAGTGTTGAAGGCGGCGAGCACCTAGCCCGCTATAGTTTCATTGGCACCGAGCCCGCTTTGGTCCTGAAGACTGGAAAACAGAATTCAGTCGATCCGCTTTACTTAGTGGAAAATGTGTTCAGGAAGCTCCGGCCCGTGACCATACCTGGCTTGCCCAGATTTCACGGTGGCGTAGTCGGCTATCTCAGCTATGAAATTGCTCGCTATTTTGAAACTCTCCCCTCGCCACGAAAAGATACGCAAGGGCTCCCCGAAGCAATACTGATGCTCGCTGATACGTTGCTCGTGTTTGACCATGTTACCCACAAGATCAAAGTGGTCTCCCATGCTTCCCCGGATGATGATGTTGATGCAGCGTATGCCAGGGCAGTCCGCAAAATCGACACTCTTATCAAGAGACTGGAACAACCAGTGCCTCGTGTCGAAGTCTCCAAAACAGCAGCGCCAGAACGGTGCAAAGTATCATCTAATCTTTCTCGGGCAGAATTCGAAGCTATGGTCTCTAAGGCTAGAGAGTACATCTTTGACGGAGATATAATTCAAGTAGTGTTGTCGCAGCGCTTGGCTCGACCGACCTGGGCCGCTCCGTTCGCTATTTATCGGGCATTACGCTCCATCAATCCTTCCCCTTATATGTACTATCTGCATCTGGATCGGTTCCATATCGCCGGAGCCTCTCCGGAACTTCTGGTTCGGGTAGAGGATGGCGTAGTATCCACCCATCCTATTGCCGGCACTCGTCCCCGAGGTAAGGATGTGAATGAAGACCTGGCTTTAGAAGAAGAACTGAAACAGGATGAAAAAGAACGTGCTGAGCACGTCATGCTTGTCGATCTGGGGCGCAATGACATAGGAAAGATAAGCGAGCCAGGTACAGTAAGAGTCACCCAGTTCATGGATGTGGAACGCTATTCTCACGTGATGCATCTGGTCTCGCATATTCAGGGTAAATTAAAAGCCGGCTTCTCTCAGTTCGATGCTTTTCGTTCCTGCTTTCCTGCTGGCACTGTGTCGGGCGCTCCCAAAATTCGGGCTATGGAAATCATTGCCCAACTGGAGCGGGAAAAGCGGGGTCCCTATGCCGGCGCAGTGGGCTACTTTGACTTTTGTGGCAACTTAGACACGGCGATTGCCATCCGTACCATCGTGATCAAAAACGGAATTGCTTATATTCAGGCTGGGGCGGGCATTGTAGCTGACAGTGTACCAGAACGGGAATACCAAGAAAGTCTGAATAAAGCTCAGGCGTTGCTTGCTGCTATAGAACAGGCGGAGGCCGACGGGTATGCTTCTGCAGCAATTAGTTCTCCGGCCATTAGCATATGAATGGCTCAGGAACCTCGATAGCACTTTTACATAGGGGGGTTAGCCATGATCAGAGACGCCATAGCTAGTCTGGTCTCAGGTTGCTCACTCTCTTTCGATGACGCTGCTACTGTAATGGGGGAGATAATGAACGGCGAGGTAACCCCGGCACAGTTTGCCGCCTTTGTCACCGCACTGCGGTTGAAAGGGGAGACAGTAGAAGAAATCGCGGGACTGGCGAGCGCGATGCAATCTCGGGCAATTCCTGTTCCTACAACCTCATCCGTCATAGATACTTGTGGCACAGGGGGAGACAATTCTTGCAGCTTTAACATCTCCACGGCAACTGCCTTTGTTGTTGCTGCTGCAGGCCTTAAGGTGGCCAAACATGGCAATCGAGCCATGTCAAGTCAGTGCGGCAGCGCCGACGTCCTCGAGGCGCTGGGAGTAAAGATAGACCTGGGACCCCAAGCGGTGGCTGAGTGCGTGGAAAAGATAGGCATTGGCTTCATGTTCGCCCCAAATTTCCACCCCGCAATGAAGTATGCCGCTGCCCCTAGAAAAGAAATTGGAATAAGAACTGTGTTTAACTTTCTTGGTCCTCTTACTAACCCAGCAAAAGCCCGATTTCAAGTGGTCGGTGTACCCTCGAAGGAATGGGGAGAGAGGATTGCCCTGGCGCTTCATCGTCTAGGTACTGCCCATTCTCTGGTGGTTTGTGGGCTAGACGGCATGGACGAACTCTCTATCAGTGGAAAATCTCTGGTCTGGGACGTCACGCCGTCAGGGGTAGCGCCACCCTACGAAGTATCGCCGGAGGATTTTGGCTTTGCCAGGTCGAGCTTGAAAGAAGTCAAGGGTGGAACAGCCAGGCAGAACGCTAGGATATTGCGCAGTGTGCTTGCTGGAGAAGTAGGGGCAAGACGAAACGTTGTGGTCATAAATGCTGCTGCGGCACTGACCGCGGGAAATCTTGCCTCCAATCTAAGGGAAGGAATCCTCATCGCAGAAAAGGTTATTGACAGCGGGGAGGCTCTAGCGAAGTTAGAGCAACTAGTCCAGCTAAGCCAGAGTCTCGCCGCACGGGCACAGGGCTGAAATGCTAGACAAAATTGTTGCCCGAAAAACAGAAGAGATAGAGCAGAAAAAAAGAATGGTGCCGCTATCCTACCTCAGGGAAGAAATCTCAAGGCAACGACCTTCACTGGACTTCGCCGCTGCCCTCCAAGGGGAGAATATAAAGTTGATTGCCGAGATAAAACGCGCTTCTCCTTCAAAAGGACTACTCCGGAGCGACTTCGATCCTATAAAGCTAGCTCAAACTTATGCCTCAGGTGGTGTCGCCGCTATCTCGGTGGTAACCGAGGCCAATTACTTTCTTGGCAGTATCGACCATCTGGAAGCCATAAGAAAAGCGGTCAGGCTTCCTTTGCTGAGAAAGGACTTCATCTTTGACCCTTATCAAATATACGAGTCTCGCGCCTGCGGCGCTGATGCCCTGCTATTGATAGCCACCATTCTGAGTCGCGACCAACTGAGAGATTTTATCTCACTGAGCCACGATCTTGGCTTGAAGTGCTTGGTCGAGGTGCATACTGAGGAAGAAGTGGAAAAAAGCCTCCTTAGCGAAGCAGAGATCATCGGGATCAACAATCGTGACCTCCGTACTTTTGCAGTTGACCTTGAGACTACTAATCGCTTACGACCACTTATTCCCAGAGATAAAATCGTGGTTAGTGAGAGCGGCATTAAGCATAGAAGAGACCTGGAGAGATTGAAAAGCTGTGGGGTCAACGCGGCGTTGGTGGGGGAAGCTCTGATCACAGCTAACCGTATTGCGGCGAAAATAAGAGAGTTAACGGGAAAAGCATAACATGACCCGTATCAAGATTTGTGGAATTAAGAACAAGGTAGACGCTTTGGCTGCGAGCGAAGCTGGTGCTGATTTCATTGGCCTGGTTTTTGCTCCAAGCAGAAGACAAGTGAGCCCAGCTGAGGCGCGCGAGATAGCGCAAGCAGTGAGGACCAAAAATAGTAACACAAAGATAGTCGGAGTATTCGTTAACACTCCTGCGCACGTGGTCAATGAGGTTGCCGAGGCCTGCCTTCTGGACTGGGTTCAGCTAAGCGGTAACGAACCCTGGGAGTATTGTCTCGCAATCGAAAGGCCGCTCATCAAGGCAGTCCATGTAGGACGGCAATCTCTCCAGGAGCTGGATAGCGAACTCTGCCGAGGGAGCAAAGTGCTTTCTCACAAGAAGTTCATCATTCTTCTCGATACCGAGGTGAAGGGTAAATATGGCGGCACGGGAGAAAGGTTTGACTGGGACGTGGCCCAGCAGATTTCAAGGGAACTTCCTATCATGGTGGCAGGAGGGCTAAACCCTGAAAACGTAGCCTATCTGGTGGAAAAAGTGAAGCCCTGGGGCGTTGATGTCTCCACGGGGGTAGAGAGCGGAGAAAGCAAAGACATAACTAAAATAAGAGCGTTTATCACCGCGGTCAGGAAAGCCAATGAAAAATAAAGAAGGGCTACCCGATGCTCGTGGCTACTATGGCGATTTCGGAGGCAAATTTGTGCCCGAAACACTCATGCCCGCGCTGGAGGAATTAGAGGCGGCCTACCAAGTGGCGAAACAAGACAATTCTTTTTGGGCTGAATTCGATTCACTGTCGCGTGACTATTGCGGCAGACCAACGCCCCTCTACTTTGCCGCCAGACTTACTGAACACTGTGGGGGGGCTCAGATTTTTCTCAAAAGGGAAGATCTGCTTCACACGGGAGCCCACAAGATAAATAATGCCCTTGGACAAGGCCTTCTTGCCCGAAGAATGGGAAAACGAAGGATTATCGCTGAGACAGGTGCAGGACAACATGGAGTAGCTACGGCCACCATATGCGCAAAGTTGGGAATTCAGTGCGTCATCTACATGGGAGAGGAAGACATACGACGCCAGGCTCTCAATGTCTTCCGAATGAAGCTTCTGGGCGCCGAAGTACGTCCCGTTTCATCAGGCACGAGGACATTGAAGGACGCCATTAACGAAGCGATAAGGGACTGGGTAACCAATGTAAGAGACACCTACTATCTTCTCGGCTCGGCAGTCGGTCCTCACCCCTACCCCATGATGGTGCGAGATTTTCAGGCGGTAATAGGTAAAGAAGCAAAGGAACAAATTCTGGACAGATGCCACAGGTTGCCCGACTATATTGTTGCTTGCGTGGGCGGCGGAAGCAATGCCATTGGGATCTTTCACCCCTTTGTAAGCGATGAAAACGTAAAGTTAATCGGGGTGGAAGCAGGAGGGAAGGGTGCTGGAAAACACGCTGCATCGCTAGCAGCAGGGTCGATAGGTGTGCTGCATGGAGCAAAGACCTACCTTCTTCAGGACGATGCAGGGCAAATTCTTGAGACTCACAGCATTGCCGCCGGGCTCGACTATCCTGCAGTGGGACCGGAACATAGCTACTACAAGGATACAGGGCGCGCCGTGTATGTGACCGTGAACGACAAGGAGGCACTTGAGGGCTTCCAGCTTCTTTGTCGCACAGAAGGCATCATTCCCGCACTGGAACCAGCTCACGCCATCGCTTATGCTACCAAGCTGTCAAGAACACTTTCTCAACAACAAATCATCATTGTTAATTTAAGCGGGCACGGCGATAAAGATATGGATATCGTTACCAGAGAACTGGGGGTGAGCCTGTGAGCCGCATAGCTTCCATCTTCGCCGCAGCGAACCATGTTGCCCTCATACCCTACGTCACTGTAGGTTACCCAGATATCAATACCACTCTGGAAGTGGTTCCTTTGCTCGCCGAAAACGGGTGTGACTTGGTGGAACTGGGAATTCCTTTCTCCGACCCTCTGGCTGATGGCGCTACCATTCAGCGGGCTAGCCATCAAGCCCTAAAACACGGCATTACTCCAAGACTTTGCCTGGAACTCACGCGACAATTACGCCAGCGTACTCACATTCCATTAGTGTTCATGACCTACTACAACCCGGTATTGAGATTCGGCTTAGAGGAATTCTGCCACAAATGCGCCCAAGTTGGAATTGACGGACTAATAATACCCGACCTGCCACCTGAGGAAGGGCAGGAATTAGAACCAATAACGGGGAGATATGACCTTGACGTTATCTACCTGCTTGCCCCTACCAGCACGGAAAAACGCATCGAGCTTGTAGCAGAAAAATCTCGGAGCTTTATCTATCTCGTCTCCTTGACTGGCGTTACCGGTGCGAGAGACAAACTACCCGAGGAACTCGAAGACTTTGTAGCCAGGGTGCGAAAAAAGACTGGCAAACCCCTTTGCGTTGGCTTCGGGGTCTCCACTACGGAGCACGCTCGCAGAATAGCCAGGGTTGCTGATGGTGTTATTGTCGGCAGCAAGATCGTGCAGCTGCTTGAGGAAGATAGGTCGCTTAGACAGGTTTGTTCCTTTGTCAAATCTTTGAAGAGCGCTCTGACACGAAAGGAGGCAAATATGTAGCCTAGAACAAAGCACCTGTGAGAGACAAAATATTCTAGAAAGGAGGAGTCATGGACACTAAGGTTGTTCTCACGGAAAAGGAAATGCCTGCCTCGTGGTATAACATTCAAGCCGATTTACCTAGCCCTTTGCCACCGCTGCGACACCCGGTGACAAAGGAGCCGACACGCCTTCCCCCGCCTTTGTTCCCCGAGGCGCTGAACGAGCAAGAGTTCAGCAAGGAAAGGTGGATTGAAATTCCCGGGGAGATTCAGGATATCTATAAGCTCTGGCGTCCCACTCCCTTGATCAGAGCTTATCGTCTGGAAAAGGCGCTAGGCACTCCGGCCAGGATCTATTACAAGTATGAGGGCGTTAGCCCAGCTGGCAGCCACAAGCTAAACACCGCAGTAGCTCAGGCTTACTACAACAAGAAAGAGGGCGTGAAACGGCTGACAACTGAGACCGGGGCAGGGCAATGGGGCAGTGCGCTGGCAATGGGCTGTGCTTTCCTAGGTCTCGAATGCAAGGTATACATGGTCAAGGCAAGCTATTACCAGAAACCGTACCGCCGCATCCTCATGGAGACGTGGGGAGCCAAGGTAGTGCCCAGCCCCAGTGAAGATACCGAGATCGGAAGAAAAATTCTTAAAGAAGACCCTGATTGCCCTGGAAGTCTGGGAATTGCTATCAGCGAAGCAGTAGAAGACGCCTTCGGCCGGGACGATACCAAGTATTCCTTGGGGAGCGTACTAAACCATGTGCTACTGCATCAGACGATCGTGGGATTAGAGGCCAAGAAACAGCTGGAAAAGATTGACGTCTACCCCGACCTCATCGTGGGCTGCATCGGCGGCGGCTCTAATTTCGCTGGATTATTCCTGCCCTTTGTGGTGGACAAGATAAAGAAGAAGAAACCACAGCTGCAGATAATTTGCGTTGAGCCCCAAGCTTGCCCTTCCGTCACCAAAGGCGTGTACGCCTGGGACTACGGTGACGTTGCCGGCATGGCTCCAATTGTCCTTATGTATACCCTAGGACACACTTTTGTGCCACCACCAGTCCACGCCGGCGGGTTAAGATACCATGGCATGGCCCCAATTATATGCCATCTTCACAGGCTGGGCTTCGTGGAAGCACGGGCTGAATACCAGGTTCCCGTCTTCAAGGCAGCAGTGCAATTCGCTCGAGCTGAAGGTATCATACCAGCGCCAGAACCCGCACACGCGATAAAAGTTGTTATCGATGAGGCCTTAAGATGCAAAGAAACTGGGGAGAAAAAGAATATCCTGCTAGCTCTAAGTGGACACGGTCACTTTGACCTCGCTGCCTATGACGAGTACCTCAGTGGCAAGCTTAAGGACTACGAGTACCCCAAAGAAATGGTAGAGAAAGCGCTCGCTTCTCTACCCAAGGTAGACTAAAGGATAGGTGCCATAGCAGGGATATGCTATGGCACCTCACATAAGTTCCAGCCTGGGCACAGGCCAAAAAGACTGGGGAACACTCAGTCCACAGGGATGGTCATGCCTTCATAGCCCAGACTTATGTCCACTCCCAGCTCTTTGCTCACCTGGGATACTTCTTCTTTGATCTCTCCCTCAAAGACGTTTCCAACGTGGATGATAATCACCCGAGGCAAATAACCTTTCAGACGACGAAATTGTTTAAGCTCCTCTTCTAGCAGCTTCGGGCAAAGATGTCCACTCTTTCTGAACCACTTCTCGTATCTGTTCGGCCCCGAAACTTCGGTGATAAGCAGACTAGGAGAGATCTGCTGCCAAAACTGAGATGCTCCAGAGGTGGTGTCGCCGGTGTAAAACAAGCTCTTATTTTGGGGAAGGCTAATCTGATAGCCAATGCAAGGCACCGAGTGAACCGACGGCACGGCCAAAACGTCATAGTCCGCAATTCTCGCTTGTCCATAAGCCTCGATAGTCCGCAGTAACAGAGCAGGTTCTTCTTTGCTGGGATACTCCAAGAAATTAACGTACATTTTCCCATCAAGCAGACAGCTGGTGACGATGTCCAGAGTATGGCGCAGGCCGTAAACCTCCAACTGTCCTCGCCAACAATAGGCAACATTGGCTGCGAGCGTGACTAAATCACGGGTGTGATCAAAATGATGGTGAGTGAGCAGTACAGCTCTTATTTTCCTTTGCTGCTCCAAGGAAAGAATCGAGGTAATGCTTCCCGCATCTATAGCTAGGGTACCGTCGATCAATAGCGAAGTGAGACGCGCGCCAGATGCCTCAAATTGATGGGCTCCCAGAATCTGAACGTACATTAAGGTCAGTCTATTACCTTACCACTTGCTGACTCTCGATTACCTTCTCGGTGGCGCTGAGAAACTTTTGCCATTGGGCCAGTTGCTCGGCCAGGACCTTTCGTCCCCTTTCAGTCAGCTCGTAATAGCGACGCTTTTGCCTGTAAGTCACCTGTTGCCAGGAGCTCAATATGAGCCCCCTGCTCTCTAAACGACGCAACGCGGAATAGAGCGTACTTGCTGCGAGGTTAAAATACCCTTGACTCCTGCGATCTAATTCCTTGGCAATACCGTAACCATATAAAGGCAATTCATCGATGATATACAGCAACAAGGGCTCTATGACGCCTCTTAATAATTGCTTAACATAGGATCGATACATTGCCCTTAGTATACCACTGTGACATAATTAATTCACGCTGGTCTCAAGATGAAGGCAAAGATTTTTAGAGGAACTCTTGCAAATAACTCACATCCATAACATGTCTGTAAAGACTAAGCACATTCTCGCTATCTGTATGCTGGTAGCGGTGGCATTCGTCACCGGCTGTTCCTTCCTTTCCCCCTTATTTCCAGCTTCACCCCAGTCCGATAAGACAATTGCCCATACCAACCCAGATTGGACGTTTCCTTCGGAGAACGAGTTACCAAGTGTCGCTTTACCCGATTTTCGCCCCGTGATTGCCAAAGTTATGCCCTCCGTAGTTTCAGTAACTACTGAGACGGTCTTTTCTGGCTTTTTTGGGCAATATACACAACGTGCAGCTGGCTCGGGAGTGATCATTGATTCCGACGGATATGTGGTTACCAATAACCATGTGGTTGAAGGGGCGAGAACGATATATGTTGAGCTTACCGACGGTAGAATTTTTTCGGCAAATATTGTGGGCACGGATCCTCTATCCGACCTTGCAGTAATAAAAATTGACGCTCGCGGCTTGCCCCACGCTGACTGGGGCGATTCAAGCTTACTTTCTGTTGGCGAGTGGGTAATAGCCATAGGGAATGCTCTGGGAGAAGGAATAACCGCCAGCGAAGGCATAGTTAGCCGCCTGAACGTGTCGGTGGAAGTCCAGGGGAATACCCTCTGTGGCTTGATTCAGACTACAGCAGCCATCAATCCCGGGAATAGCGGTGGACCGCTAGTAAATATGGCTGGCGAAGTGGTGGGCATCACCAGTGTGAAAATGGCTGCCCTGGGAGTGGAAGGCATGGGCTACGCCATAAGCAGCAACGAAGCCAAGTACATCATTCCCGACCTGATTCGCCACGGACGAGTAACTTACCCTTGGCTGGGCGTCGGCGTGTACACTGTGGACCCCTATGTGGCTAAAACGAGGGATCTCCCAGTGGAAAGAGGTGCGCTTATTGTAGAGATCGCGCGAGGCAGCCCGGCAGATGTCACAGGCTTACAGGTTGGCGACGTTATCATCCGGTTCAAGGACAAACAAATAAACAACGTTGCTGACCTTATTCAAGCCATCCGCAGTAGTCAGGTGGGAGAGGAGGTAGAGATAACTTTCGTTAGAGGCAAAAGTACTAACACGGTTGTGGCTCGCCTGATCGAACGCCCCAGTATCTAACATATTTGAGCTGATCACCAGCGCCTGGGTTGAACCAATGCCACTTATTTCTTTGTAATCGCTATAGTTACGTCGCTATTAGCTACGCGATGCGTTTCACTATGGGCTTCAGGCGACAAGGGCAAACCCTCTACGATTTCTTCACATAGAGTCTCTTGCTTGATATAAGAAGCAAATGCATGCATCGCCTGCTTAATCAGCGGCTCTCCTGTTCGGTAATAGACAACGATACGATCGGCAATGTCAAACCCAGCGTTACGCCGCATATTCTGGATATGACGTACAAGATCCCGACTTATTCCTTCCGCAATCAAGTCTGGACATAACTCTGTCCTTACCGCCACCGTGTGTCTGCCATCACTAGCTATACTGTAACCAGGTGTGTCCGAAGAAAAACTATTTGATCGACTTAATAGGAGCGTAAGTTGCTTAACATTTATCTCTTCTGCTATCTCATTAGCCAAGTTCTGTAACGCCTCTTTCTCCCTACCGGTCTCTACCACTACTATAGCTTCCTTGAGGGGCTGTCGCACCTTGATTCCTGCCTTGGCCCGTGCCGCTCGCCCCAGGCTACAAATCTCCCGGGCTAGTTCCACGTCACTACTCAACTTTTCGTCAATCCTACTTTCATCCGCGGAAGGAAAATCTGTCAGGTGCACACTTTCTCTAGCCTGAGGATCAACAGAACGAACTAGATTCCGGTAGAGAGCTTCAGCCACAAATGGCACAAAAGGAGCTAACACAGCAGATAGAGTGACCAGACAATGGTACAGCGTAGTATGAGCTGCTAGCTTATCAGCATCGTTCTCACTTTTCCAGAAGCGGCGGCGATTTCTTCTCACATACCAGTTTGAAAGGTTATCCACGAATTCTTCAATTTTACGTGTTGCCGAGGTAAGATCGTATTTATCCATTAGCGCGGAGACTTCCTTTACCAGCCGGTTGAGCTCAGAGATAATCCACCTGTCTAGCTGAGTCAAAGACATCAGCTCAAAGTTTTGAACACGCTGCGGAACGAAACGGTCAATATTAGCGTAAAGAGCAAAGAAAGAATAAACGTTCCACAAGGTCAGGAAAAATCTCCTCACCGTTTCTTCCAACGCTTTAGTGGAAAAACGATGGCTATCCTCGCCCGAGGTGGATACTAACATGTACCATCTCAGAGCATCGGCACCATAACCATTAAATACCGACCACGGGTCAATTACGTTACCCTTTGATTTGCTCATCTTTTCGCCATGGGAGTCCACAACATGCCCCAAACAGATAACGTTCTTGAAGCAGGCACGACCAAAAAGCAATGTAGAGATAGCGTGCAAGCTATAAAACCAGCCTCGAGTCTGATCTATCGCCTCGCAGATGAAATCAGCAGGAAAGTTTCGCCAGAACTCCTCCCTGTTTTCGAAAGGATAATGCCATTGAGCTACAGGCATAGCTCCTGAATCAAACCAGCAGTCAATTACCTCAGGCACACGTCGCATAACATTTCCACATTTGGAGCAGGCGAACGTAATTTCATCCACATAGGGACGATGCAAATCTAAAGTAGCAGGCAAGGTGCCTGCATCGGCTCGTAGTCTTAATTCTTCCAAACTGCCAATGCACTCACAGTTGCCACACTCGGAACAGCGCCAAATATTCAGGGGTGTTCCCCAGTACCTTTCTCGAGAGAAAGCCCAATCAACATTGTTTTCCAACCAATTACCAAAGCGACCATGCTTGATATGCTCCGGATACCAGTTTATTCCAGCATTGTTCGATAGAAGCTCTTTTTTTCTTGCCGTAGTCTTGATATACCACGCAGGCTTGGCATAGTACAGAAGAGGGCTATCGCATCTCCAGCAAAAAGGATAAGTATGAACAATTCTGTCACTACGATAGAGAAGATTTCTCAGCCGAAGTTCCTCTAAAATGTCAGCATCAGCGTCCTTTACAAACTTGCCAGCAAAACGGGGGTCTCCTATCATAATTCCTTGTTCATTCACTGGCTGAAGGAAATAGAGCCCTTGAGAATAACCTGCCTCATAGTCCACTTCACCAAAAGCAGGGGCCACATGTACGATTCCTGTGCCTTCATCTAGAGAGACGAACTCCGCACTAATGAGCCAGAAATTCTCGCCTAGAGCAGGGGCCTTCTTAACCAGAGTTCCTGAAACGTAAATAGGAAGTTCCTCGCCTTTCGCACCACCCCACTCCGCTCCCCCAAATTTGCGGTAAAGTTCGTTTGGCAGCCTGTACAGCGGCTCATATTCCACCCCTTTACCGGGTATCCGTTCTCCTGCAAGTTCTTTGCCCTTACAACTTCCCAGAATCTGGTAGTCATGGACTAGGGCGCTTCCAAGAAGTGCCTCAGCCAGAATGAACTGCTCACTGCCACCCTCCAAGTTAACTCTCACCAACGCATACTCGGCATCAGGAGCTACTGCCAAAGCAGTGTTGCCTGGCAATGTCCAAGGCGTCGTCGTCCAAGCAAGAAGATAGGCGGGTAAATGAGGATCAGCCCCATACTTATAAAGATATTCTCTAACTACCTTCTCAGGCACCCTAAATTTCACATAAACAGAAGGATCTTCAGCCTCTTTATATCCTAGGGCCACCTCGTGAGAGCTGAGAGAGGTGCCGCATCGAGGACAATGTGGCGTTACTTTGTAGCTGGAATAAATTAAGTCTTTATCCCATAGCTCTCTTATTATCCACCAGCATGACTCAATGTAACTATTGTCCATAGTTATGTAGGCATGCTCCATATCCAGCCAGCAACCAAGACGTTCAGTCATGGCTTCCCACTCCTTGATATAGCTGAGTACGCTCTGGCGACAGCGTTCGTTGAATCGAGCAATGCCAAATTCCTCAATTTGAGCCTTGCTGGTAAGACCTAATGATCGTTCCACCTCCAGTTCCACAGGCAGACCGTGAGTGTCCCATCCTGCCCTTCGTGGTACGTAATAGCCCTTCATCGTTCTGTAGCGACAAACCACATCCTTGTACAGGCGAGAAAGCACATGATGGACTCCGGGACTGCCATTGGCTGTTGGTGGCCCTTCGTAAAAAACATAAGGTATTCCCGCTTCTCGTATCTGGACGCTCCTACGGAAAATTTGCCGCTCTCTCCAGAAGCTGAGAATATCCTGTTCCAGTGCAACAAAGTCAACTTTGCTGCCTACTTCAGGGAACATCTTAACCTAACTCTGCCTCAATAAGATGACCACTTTCCTGTTTTCTCCCTCACCTATGCTGCGGGTGGTCACATCAGGATTATCAGCCAGAGTGAGGTGAATAACCCGACGCTCGTCGGGCGGCATCGGCTCCATGGTTATGGCACGGCGTTTCGTCTTCACCTGTTCCGCTAGCTGCAAAGCCAGCCTTCGCAAGGAGTCATAACGGCGTTTCTTGTACCCCGCAACATCCACAGTCAAAGGTAACCACGCCTTCAATTGCCCCGCCACCACCAATTTAGTAAGATATTCCAAAGCGGCCAACGTCTGACCACGGCGACCGATCAGGATACCCAAGTCCTCTCCCTTAATGTCAAGGGCTAACGGTATTCCGTCTGAGACCACCTCAACTTTGCCCGATACACCGATCAATTCCAGTATAGTGGTCAAAACTTCTTTAGCTACTTTACTCACATTCATTTCAGATTGAACCAGCGGGCTCACCCGTATCACAGCTTCCTTACTTCCTAACCCTAGAATCCCCGACTTCCCTTCCCTGACAATCTCAATGCGAAATTTGTCTCGACTTAACCCCAACTGCGCTTCCGCCTTTTCAATCGCTTGCTCTACCGTAGCAGCCGTTATCTCCAGTTCCTTCATGATCGATCTCCCCCCTCTCATCAGTCAAAAATCTGTCTTTTTCTAAAGCGTCAGCTCTTTCTTGTTTTCACCGAAACAGACTGTGTTGGGGAGCGAAACCTAAGATAGCCCCAACCGCCAGTCAACAAATATTGGCTTATGATGCCAATTATATTAGACGCAGCCCAATAAAGAGGCAAGCCACTGGGAAACATCAAAGTAAATAAGCCGAACATAAACGGCATCATAAGCAGCATCATGTTATTCGTCGCCTGTTGCCTCGGGTCAATACTTGGAGGTGTGGTCATTTTTTGCTGCACCCACGTAGTCACGCCAACAATGAGAGCCAGGATCAGTGTATGATCAGGCTGTCCTAAGTCCAGCCAGAGAAATCGGCTACTTAGAGGTATCGCCTCAGTTACCGGCTTCCAGGAATAAAGATGGTGCGCTAACTCAAGCAGGTTTTCAGGCGTAGTGCCTAAGGCTCTAGTGATAGCTTGATACAGGGCAATCCATATGGGAAATTGAACCAAAAGAGGCCACAAGCATCCCAGGGGGTTGATACCTGCCTCCCGGTAAAGTTTCATCATCTCTTGCTGCAACCTCTGCTGGTTCTTGCCATATTTTTTTTGCAATTCTAGCATCTTCGGCTGCATATTCTGCAGGGCCTTGGTGGAACTGAATTGCCTCTTGGTGAGAGGCCAGAGAGCTAAACGTATAATAATGGTGAACGCGACGATTCCCAGCCCGAAATTGTCAAACAGAAAATGACTCAACGCAATCAGTGCGTTAAGCACGGGGTCCGCTATGATCAAATACCAAAGGTTTGCCATTAGTGCATTTTAACATCGCGTACGCAGAAAAGCTTTTCCACCTTCATGTCTTGCACACCTAAACGGTAGACGCAGTCGTCCTGAGCATGAATATAAACCTTATTCTCCTTGACCAAGAGAGATGCTCTTACCCTGGCATCAACAGTTGGCCTGCTATCTACTGAAGGATTCTTCACTCGCTCACCCTTTCCCGTCTCAACATCAATTAGGTATACGTTACCCGACTCTGTCGCCACTACAAGCACATCACCGGCAACAACGGGCGAAGAGACAATAGGACTCTTGCAATTGAATCTCCACAGTTGTTTTCCCGTCCGACTTTCAATAGCATACACGTTGCCGTCAAGACAACCAGCATAAACTCTTCCTCCCACAACCAATGGAGCAGCCCAGAACCACTTCCTTCCCGCAAAACTCCACAATGGCTCAGAGGCACCAATTTCTATCGCGTATAGTTTATTATCAAAAGAGCCAATGTAAATAGTGTGGTCATAGATTACAGGGCGCGAGACAAACCCAGACGCAGATTCAAAAGACCAGGGCAATACCTCTCCACTCTCGGCAGAGACGGTAAGCAATCGCCCTTCAAACGTACTTAAGATCACGATATCATCATGAAGCGCTGGCGAAGTCCAGAGCCTCTCAGATAGGGCATCGGATTCCCAATTCAAATCACCAAATTCCTTGTCTAGGGAATAAACTTTACCATTGGAACAGCTTACGTAAATTGCACTCCCGCTGGTAACCAGATCAGTCACAATGGCGTTGCCCCCTCTGTTCGCGGTGGGACAACTCCATTCCCACTCTCCGTATCTCTTCTGAGGAAAGGTCAGGCCTTCTTGTCTAGCCACCATGTTGAGGGCTAAAACCTTCCCATCATAGGTGCCGACGTACACCATACCGCGCTCCACCAAAGGTGTGCCGTAAATGGCGCTGGGCACTAACGTTTCTCCGCATGATGCTGTGCCCGAAGCCATCACGATCTGATAAAGCCATCGCAGTTGTCCATCTGTGGCGTTAATGCATACGATTTTGCCATCTAGCGAGCCCGTGTAAAGGAGATCACCTTCAACTGCTATGCCTGCCCACCCTCCTGCTGCAGAGGAAGGAGCACAGGAAATCAACGACAAGCTCAGAAAAAGTATACCTGCGAGTAGTACTCTCGTTTGCTTCACTTCAGACAAGATCTAGGGTACCGGATCATAACCGCCCTTGGAAAAGGGATTACATCGCACTAATCGCTTCAGGGCGAGCCAGCTACCGCGGACAAACCCGTATTTCTCAATCGCTTCATACGCATATTGGGAACAAGTAGGCTGAAACCGACAGGAATGAGGCGTAACCTGCGATACCGTTTCCTGGTATGCCTTAATCAGGTCCAGAGCTAATTGCTTCACTAATCATTTCTCCAGTAATTGCGCTCGAGTCAAAAGTCTGACTATTACCTTCTCCAGTTGATGATACTTAGCATTAGCCGCCTGGGGGCGCACAATGAACACGACGTCCCACCCAGGTTTTAACGACTGGCTTCGCATTATTTCCCTGAGTAATCTTTTCAACCGATTCCGCTGGACAGCTTTGCCTACTCTTTTTGCTATAGAGAAACCATACCGGGTCAGAGTTAACCCGTTAGGCAAAGTTTTCATTATCACCAAGCTGTCTATCCAAGTCAAACCCCGTTCATAAATCAAACGGTAGCTGAGCTTGCTTTGGTGGGATTGAGACTCTCCCATGGAAGAATTAGGCTGGGGTTAGTCTCCATCTCCCTTTAAGACGCCTCGCCTTAAGCACCCGCCGCCCACTCTTAGTCGCCATCCTAGCACGGAAACCCAGCTTGCGCTTTCGGGAAATCCTTTTTGGCTGATAGGTGCGCTTTGGCATCTTCTAACTCGTTGGGTACTGCGACAGCCCTACACCGCCTGTCTTCCATATATGACAGGGAGCATAAGGCAACAAAGCAAGGAAACGAGCCCTCTTTATTGCTTCCGCAAGACGACGTTGGTGTTTAGCGCAAGTCCTGTTTTTTCGCCGCGATAATATTTTCCCTTGGTTGGAAATGTACTGCGATAAGAGAGAGGCGTCTTTATAATCTATCTTGACTTTCCCGGCGCAAAAGGGGCAACTGGCTGCAGGCTTAGCAAACAAGGTTCTTGTCCCCTTTGCCCTCGTAGTGTTAGTCACCTGCTCCTCCTTCTATTTCAAAAGGCAAATCTTCAGGCTCAAGTTCCCCCTCCTCAGGTAGAGAGGTTGAAGGTTGCTTGCCAAGGAAAAGAACACGATCCGCGGTGACTTCAAGACTGGTATGTAACTGCCCGTCTTGCCCCGTCCAGTTGCGAGCATGCAGCCGTCCCTCTACATAAACCTGTCTTCCCTTGCTCAAAAACTGGTTACATTTCTCAGCTTGTCTGCCCCACACACTGACACGAAACCAGTTCGTCTCTTCCTTTGTCTCGCCATTAGCAGTGGTATATCGACGAGTAGTCGCCATACGAAAAGAAGTAACTGCCTTCCCTTCTGGTGTGTACCTCATCTCGGGGTCAGAGCCTAAGTTACCCACTAGTATTACTTTGCTTAGTCCTGCCATCTCTTTCTTCTACCTTTACCACAAGATAGCGCAAAATTTCCCCCGCCATAGCGATCTCTTTCTGTAGTTCCTTGACCACATTAGGCGGCAGTTCAAAGCGAGTTAAAACGTAATCAGCTTCCATGAATTTCTTAATAGGATAAGCCAACTTTCGCCTGCCCCACCTATCTACGTTCCGTACTACGCCCCCTTTACTGCTAATACATTGGCTTATCCTGTCAATAACCTTAGCCAAGCCCTCTTGATCAACTTCAGGGTTGACCAAAGCAACTAATTCGTAGTCACGCATCGCTGGTTATTATACCACATCAGGGAAGAAGAGTGACAACAAGGTAAAACTTTGTAATAGAAGGCTCCATGAAATGAATGGTATAATTTTCGCTTGTGAAGGTCTCGCAATTGGGAGAATTTGGCCTCATCAAGGCAATAAAGGACATTGTGGAACAATCCCAACACATGGCATCCTCTTCGGGACAAAAAATCTTATTGGGTATTGGCGATGACGCTGCTGCCTGGCAGAGTAACCAGCATATCGCGCTAGTGACCACGGACACCCTAGTTCAGGACGTGCATTTTGACTTGAAAGCGGTGACTTGGGAAGAGTTAGGCTGGAAGGCGCTGGCGGTGAATCTGAGCGACATTGCTGCCATGGGCGGCATCCCCACCTATGCTTTACTTTCCCTGGCACTGCCACCACAGCTTGATGTGGACGATATCATTCGGTTTGTCAGAAGCATGATATACTTGGCCAATCAGTTCGATGTAATCTTGATCGGAGGCAACACAGTTGCCGCTCCTCAAGTAGTGATCAATATGACGCTCATTGGTTATTGCAAGACTAACGCTATGCTCAGAAGAACCGGAGCGCTGCCTGGCGAACAAATATCTGTCACTGGATATCTCGGTTCTTCAGCCGCCGGTCTGGCAATGCTCAAGGGCAAATTTATTCGCGACCGCGAAGCCAGCAACTTTCTTAGGCAGGCACACCTCAAGCCCACGCCAAGAATAAGAGAGGGGCAGATCCTGCTGCAACAGGGAGTCAGGACCGCCATAGACATCAGTGATGGTCTTCTTGCTGATCTCGAGCACATATGCGAAGCCAGCGGAGTCAGCGCCAAGATAAGAGTCGACCAGTTACCAGTACATCCCGTAGTGAAGACAAATTTTCCTGACTTTCAACAGCTTGCCCTGTTTGGGGGAGAAGACTACGAACTTCTTTTTACTGCCGATCAGGAGACCATCTCCCGCGTCCGACAAAGCCTTGCTTGCCCCATCACAGTGATAGGCGAAGTCACCAGGGAAATCTCGGCGCAACGAGTAATGGTAATAGACGACCGGGGAAACATTCTACGGTACGAAAAAGGTGGCTGGAACCATTTCAGAAACGCAGCTACTACAGGTAAATTCACGCAGCCCTGAACAAACCCAACTCCTTGGCCGTTACCTGGGAGAACTAGCGTGCAAAGGTGACCTTTTTCTCCTGGCAGGCGCATTGGGCACGGGCAAGACTTGCTTAGTTCAAGGCATCGCCCGTGGCTTGGGCGTAAAGGAACATGCCTTTAGTCCGTCTTTTGTTATAGTCAGAGAATACCATGGCAGGCTACCACTGTATCATATTGACCTTTATCGCCTTGACCGTGTTCAAGAGATCGCCAACCTAGGACTAGAAGATTACCTCGGGGGAAACGGGGTCTGTGTGATCGAATGGGCAGATAAAGGGCTTCCCCTGCTGCCCCAGGATAACCTACATATTACCCTGCGCTACGTTCCAAATGCTGAAGCAGAGCGTACCATCTTGTTAAAGGCTCAAGGCAGACGCTATTGTGAGCTACTAGAACAATTAAGAAGAAGGACATCCTCAATCAACAGCCTAAGATAATGGAGCTAGCTATAGACACTTCTTCAGACATTGTGGGCATCGCTGTATCCCACCGCGGTCAAATAACGACTTCTCTTACCTGGCGATCAGTTGGGCGACACACCGCCGAGCTATTGCCAAAGTTAATGTGGTTGCTTCAGCAAGCCGAATTGGAACTAACTTACGCAAAAGCTATTGTTGTGGCCAAAGGACCAGGAAGCTTCAACGGGCTACGAGCTGGCGTGAGCACCGCCAAAGGATTAGCTTTTTCGCTAGGTATTCCTTTGCTTGGAATAAGTAACCTCGAGGCTGAAGCTTATCTCTTCGCTTTCACCGGACTGCCCATATGTGCTATTCATAAGGCTGGACCTGATCAGCTGTTCGCCGCTGTCTATCTTCAGAAAAACGAGGAATGGCAATGTTTGGGGGAAAGCGTAACTACTCTCGAAGCCCTGTGCCACCGTATATCAGAAAAGACTCTACTTTGCGGTGAAATACCGCCAGAAATAGCCAACCAAATAAGACAGCGCTTGGGAAACCAAGTTATAATTACATCAACTGATACTATTGTCCGGCTGAGTTCACTAACAGCGTTGGGGTGGCGAAAATTGAGTCAGGGCATTCGAGATAACCCAGCGACATTACAACCGTTGTATGTCCGGCCGCCCCATATCACCGCACCTAAAACACCTTATCCAGAACAGGTGCTCACCAAACCACAAGATGAAAGTCCCAAAGTTGGAAGTTAAATATACCACAATGCTTTGTTTCGCCTGTGGGAAAAAGAATCCTATAGGCTTGAGATTGAAACCGTTTCACGATGGAGAGAAAGTTGTCATTGAGTTCAGACCAAGTGAATTTCATCAAGGTTGGGATAATATAATCCATGGCGGCATTCTTTATACGCTCCTCGATGAGGCAGCCGCTTATGCTATGCTTTGCCACGGGATCGAGCTTGGCGTCACCGGCAAAAGCACAATAAGATTCAAGCACGTGGCACCGGTGAATGAGCCCATCTACACCTCTGCCTGGGTCACGAAGATAGCGAGAAGATTGGTGACAGTAAAAGGCGTGCTCACTTTAAAGGACAACACAGTAGTTGCTGAAGGGGACTTTCTATTTTACGTCTGGAACTGGTCACGCAAGGCTTTTCTGTGGGATCTGGATGGCGTCATCGCCGATTCTTACGCTTTTCACTTTGCTGCTTGGCAGGAGGCCTTTGCCAGAAGAGGGATAAGATTTTCCTCGAAACAGTTTGCCCAGCTTTTCGGTACCAGAAATGATTTCATAGTACGGCAGGTCATGGGCAATAAAGTGAGCCAAGGAGAAATGAGAGCCCTGCTGCAGGAAAAGGAAGAAACTTTCCGCCAAGAAGCTAAAGGGAAACTTAAAGCTTTCCCTCAAGTCTCTGCGTTGCTGAATACTATCAAGAAGGGAAATTTTAAACTGGGTTTGGCTTCCTCGGCCCCGAAAGAGAATATAGATTTTGTCCTGAGCGAACTAAACTTGCACGGACTGTTTGATTGCATTGTTTCGGGGCAGGACGTAGCTGAAAGCAAGCCGAGTCCGGAGATATATTTGACGGCGGCAGAAAAACTGGGAACAGCACCCAACGACTGCATTGTCATTGAGGACTCTCCCGCGGGGATCAAAGCAGCAAAAGCCGCGGGAATGAGATGTTTGGCAGTAGCCAGTACACATCCCAAAAAACAACTGCGAGAGGCCGACAAAGTGGTGGAGTCTCTCGAAAACCTAGACCTGATTTCTCTGCTGGTAAAAGTGTAGCCGACAAGAAAACATGGAAAAAAGTCTGGTATTGATCAAACCTGATGCATTGCAGAGAGGTCTGGCGGGAGAGATTATCTCTCGCTTAGAAAAGACGGGACTAAAGATTGTAGCCATGAAGATGCTACGTATGGATAAAGCTTTAGCGGAACGGCATTATGCTATTCATAAAGGAAAACCTTTCTTTGACGACCTCGTAAATTTCATTACCTCTAGCCCTGTGATTGCTATCGTATTTGAAGGTAAGAACGCCGTCCAAGTGATAAGAAAAACGATGGGAGAAACAGATCCGGTCAAAGCCCAACCCGGCAGCATTAGAGCTAATTTTGGTTTGGATATAGGGCATAATCTAGTTCATGGTTCTGACTCGGTGGATAACGCTTTAGCCGAGATAGCGCTATTCTTTTCCGAAACAGAGATCTATAGTTACGAACGCGACGTAGACAGGTGGATTTATTGAATTCTCAGCACGGAGATTGCCTTTTTCCACAGCTTATCGAGCTGATAATAGTCTCGTTGCAGCGGTGCAAATATATGCACGACAACCGATCCGAAGTCGGCAAGCACCCAACCGGATTCCGCTGTCCCTTCATTGTGATGCGGAACTACTCCTTTACCTCTTAGCTCCGTGTCGATGCCCTGCCAAATCGCGTCAATGTGACGCTTTGTTTCCCCGGTGCAAATAACAAAATAGTCGGCGAAGGAACATATACCCCGCACGTCAAGCAGACAAATATCCCTTGCCTGCTTGTCATAAGCGACTTCTACGGCTAGACGCGCTATCTCCTCGCCTTCCAGGAAGCCGTAACCTCCCTACGTCTATCATTGTAACATTATTGCTAGACTTGTAACACCTCCATGGTTAAGCCCCAAAATGCTCATGCACTCCTTATTTTTCCCACAAACGCACTCAGTGTGATCTGCTAAGAAGGCACCATCCTCTCGATGCGCACCTAGCCTATTGTCAAAGAAAACCATGTGGATAAAGTCCCACTCATTACCTATAATTTCCATACTATGCCAGCGCTTTATGTTATCGGTACTCCTATTGGAAACTTAGAGGACATTTCTTTGCGTGCTCTGCGTCTACTCAGAGAAGTAAAGCTTATTGCTGCCGAAGATACTCGCACCACTCGCCATCTGCTTCGTGCTTACGATATAAAAACTCCGGTAACAAGTTACCACGAGCATAGCAAAAGAGGCAAACTCGAATATTTGCTCAATTATTTGCGAAGCGCGGATCTAGCCTTAGTTTCGGAAGCAGGAATGCCGGGGCTAAGTGATCCTGGTTATGAACTTATCTGCGCCGCAATCGAACGCGGCATTGCCGTGATACCGGTTCCCGGCCCTTCAGCTGTGATTACAGCACTAGTCGTTTCCGGCCTGCCCACTGATCAGTTTATTTATCTTGGATTCTTGCCTCGTCGTCAAAAGCAACGACAGCGCTTTCTTAGTTCTCTAATGGATGAACCGCGCACGATGGTAGCTTTCGAAAGCCCACACCGCCTCAGAGAGACGCTAAATGATATCGAACAAACCCTCGGAGACAGGAGGATCGCTGTATGCCGTGAACTTACCAAGGTTCATGAAGAGATCTTCAGAGGAAGGGTGAGCGAGGCAAGAGACTATTTCACCGAACCGCGAGGAGAATTTAGCTTGGTCATCGAGGGAAAAACGCGAGCCTGGCAAAAATCTCGAGAAAGGAGCTGACCATGCGTCGCGGCTGTATCGCAATAGGAAAAGTGGAATGTGACAATTGTCAACGTCGCCTTAAATATGGGGAGCGCTACCTCTTCCTTGAGGTGGAAGGAGGAACTAAACAGCGCTTGTGTATCGCCTGTTGTCAGAAACTTGGTTACGTTTCGCCCAAAACGGAAAGGGGAAAGGCAACAATCACTTTTTTCCCCTGAAAAACTCTTCGGGACTTTGTTATAACCCGCTGATTGTGATAGGCTAACGTAATTTGGGGAGGAAAGCTTGAGCGAGAACATTTTTATTGGCGTTGCATGGCCTTATGCCAATGGACCGCTACACCTGGGACATGTCGCCGGAGCTTACCTGCCAGCCGATATTTTTGCCCGCTATCACCGTCTTAAGGGAAACAAGGTGTTAATGGTTTCTGGCAGCGATCAACACGGAGCACCGATCACCATCCGTGCTGACCTAGAAGGCATCACGCCGCAAGAATTAGTAGCGAAGTACCATCAGCAGTTTCTTGACTGCTGGAAAAAAATGGGGATTTCCTTTGACTTGTTTACCACCACAGGTACTGAAAACCATACGCGGGTTACCCACGACATATTTCTATCTTTGCTCCGCAGAGGCTATATCTACAAAGATACCATGCTTCAAGCTTATTGCCCCAGATGCCAGCGTTTTCTCCCCGACCGCTACGTCGAAGGCACCTGTCCCCATTGCGGTTTCGCTAAAGCCAGAGGTGACGAATGTGACATGTGCGGCAAGCCACTTAGTCCTCAGGAGCTGAAGCAACTTCGCTGTTATCTTTGCTCCGCTATACCTCGCTTCGAATCTTCAGAGCATTTCTTTTTCCGGCTCTCCGCGTTTCAGGAAAAACTGAGCTCCTGGATAAAGGAAAAAAGTCACTGGCGCCGCAATGTGCTCAGCACCACCTGGAAATTCCTGCAGGAGGGACTTAAAGATAGAGCGATTACTCGTGACCTGGACTGGGGCGTGACTGTACCAGAAGTGGGATTTGAACGAAAGCGGATCTACGTTTGGTTTGAAGCGGTCATCGGTTATCTGTCGGCGACTAAGGAATGGGCAAAATTGCAACGAGACGAGGATGCCTGGAAAATCTTTTGGCAGGGGGATACCAAGACCTATTATTTCATTGGTAAGGACAATATTTTCTTCCACACTATTGTGTGGCCAGCAATGTTGATGGCCTACGGGAATCTAAATCTTCCTTACGACGTTCCTGCCAACGAATTTCTGACCATCGAGGGCAAGAAGCTCTCCACCAGCCGGGGGAAGGCAATTTGGCTTCATGAGTACCTGGAGCGGTACCATCCTGACCCTCTCAGGTATGTCCTGGCTGTGAACATGCCAGAGACAGGCGATAGCGACTTTTCTTGGCAGGAATTTTTTCGCCGCAACAATAATGAGCTGGTAGCTACCTACGGGAATCTGGTGCACCGCGTTCTTACCTTCTGTTATCGCAACTTCGATGGCATGGTGCCTGTTCCCGGTGAATTAGACGAGTCCGGGAAGATCTTGCTTCAAAAGGCCCAGTACACCTTCGATACTGTGGACAAACTCCTATATCACTGCCAGTTCAAAGAAGCTGTAAAGCAAGCCATGTCTCTAGCTCAGGAAGCCAATCGCTATCTTGATGAACAAGCTCCCTGGAAAAAGGTCAGAGCAAGTCGGGAAGATGCAGCCAGGTCTGTTTACAGCGTACTGGCAACGCTCAGTGCTTTGAAAACTATTTTTTACCCCTTTCTTCCCTTCACGTCAGAAAAACTTCACTCTATGCTTGGTTTTGCTGGCGATTTAAAAGAAGCGGGGTGGAAAATACAACACATACCCCCGGGGCAGAAACTTGCCCCGCCGCAACCACTTTTCGTCAAGCTCGAGGAAAGCATTATTGCCAAGGAAACAGAGCGTCTTGGTTCCTCTTGAAGAAACCGACTTCTAACCAGCGGGGGTGGGTTGTGGCATCAATCCCTCGAATATCTGGTTAAGTTCGGACTCGGTTAGAGTTTCCTTATTGATAAGTTCTTCAGCTAGCTGTTTCAGTTTCGCCTTATTTGCCAGGAGAATATTCTTGGCCTTAGTGTAAGCCCTGTGGATAATATTGTGGACTTCCTCATCAATCTCCTGAGCTATTTTGTCACTGTAATCCCTTTGTTCGCTGATTTCGCGACCCAAGAAAATTAACTCTTGCCGCTGCCCGAACGTCCGTGGCCCTAACCTTTCACTCATGCCGTACTCAGTAACCATCCTTCTGGCCAACTTTGTTGCTTCTTCCAGGTCATTTTGAGCCCCCGTAGTAACCTCTCCAAACGTAATCTCCTCAGCAGCACGACCTCCCAACGTAACCGCCAGCCTATCTTCAAACTGGGACTTTGTCCATATATAGCGCTCTTGGGAAGGCAAGAAACGGGTCCAGCCACCAACAATTCCTCGGGCAATAATGGAAATCTTGTGTACCGGATCGGCATTGGGCAACATCCTCGCAGTCAACGCATGCCCGCTCTCGTGATAAGCAACGATCTCCTTCTCCTTAGGACTCATGACCCGACTCTTCTTCTCGGGACCTGCAATAGTACGGTCAATAGCCTCCTCAAGCTCCTTCAGAGTTATCTCCTTGAGGTTACGCCGCGCTGCCAGAATAGCAGCCTCATTAAGGAGATTAGCTAAGTCAGCACCGCTGAATCCCGGTGTCTGTTTAGCCAAGATTTCAAGGTCAACCTCTTTTGCCAGAGGTTTCCCCTTGGCATGAACTTCAAGTATCGCCTTGCGCCCTTTGACGTCTGGCAGGTCAATCACGACATGGCGGTCGAAACGACCGGGACGCAGCAAGGCTGGGTCGAGGATGTCAGGACGATTAGTAGCCGCCAAGACAATTACGTTAGTATTGGTGTCAAACCCGTCCATTTCGGCCAAAATTTGATTTAAGGTCTGTTCTCGCTCGTCATGTCCTCCACCTAATCCGGCACCACGATGCCGTCCCACAGCGTCTATTTCATCTATAAATATTACACAGGGCGCGCTACGCTTAGCCTGATCAAACAAATCTCTCACCCTGGCGGCGCCAACACCAACAAACATTTCCACGAACTCACTACCACTGATTGAATAGAAAGGCACCTTAGCTTCCCCGGCTATCGCCTTAGCCAGCAATGTCTTGCCCGTACCCGGCGGTCCTACCAGCAATATCCCTCGGGGTATGCGTCCTCCCAGAGCGCTGAATTTTTGCGGAGACCTAAGAAACTCCACTATTTCCTTGACTTCTTCCTTCGCTTCGTCTATTCCAGCAACGTCAGCAAAGGTGACCGAAGGGCGATGGTCCGAAGTCAGTCTAGCCCGACTCTTGCTAAAATTGAAAGCTTGCGTGCCAGCCCCGCGGGCAGAACGGAAAAAGAAGTAAAATAGCACTCCGAGCAGAACAATAGGCACTACGACCTGCAAAATAACCATTCCCCAATCGTAACCACTGGGCCTTACGTCAATTTTCACTCCCTCCTCACCAAGATTCACACCCTCTTCCTCAAGGTATCGTCGAAGGTCTGCCGTGCCCCCCAGGAACGCTGCTTTAATCTTCACGTTGCCGTCTTTTAGACCAATAAGATTATCACCCTCCTGTCGTATAGTATCGATTTCTCCCTCTTTGGCACTGCGCACAAAGTCTGCCAATGCGACTTCCTTGGCACCCTCACGAGGAACGAAGGCAATTATTAGAACCACCGCCACCACCAGAAGCAGCAAATAGAAAAAGCCTGTACGCCACCACTTAGCCTGCATACGTTTATTCTAGCAAAACTACCATAAATTAGGAAATTTGCTTTCGCGTGAGGCTGTGCAATAGGTTCACACCCATCACACGGAAAGTAACAGGTTTGCAGATGCTCACCGGTTCAGTTTGACAGTTTATTGCTTGAGTCGGTGCGCTTGGTTATAATAAGGAGTGCGCTGGGGATTAGTCTAGCGGTAGGACGGCGGGCTCTGGACCCGTTGGGCCAGGTTCGAATCCTGGATCCCCAGCCAGTTAAGTAAATAAAAACGTATAACATTTTGGCGCGCCTTAAAAACTGTCGTCAGCCAAAAAGTACCGTTTCTCGGTGATGCATGTTTAAGCTCAGGCCCAGTTGCCACCGGAACGCAGGTCTGACGTTTATCTCACTCAGACCAAATTCAGGAAATTGTGTTGAGTTGCCAACCAGGCGCATTCGTCTAGTGGCCTAGGACACCTCCCTCTCAAGGAGGAGATCGCGGGTTCAAATCCCGCATGCGCCACCAATGACGGAAAGGGACGAATTGCTGATCGCGGTCAGCAAGAGCCAATTTAGCCTGTGAGCTTCAACATCGTGCTGTGGGCTACGCGGACAGGACACGACTCTGGGGCTTCGCCCTCGATTGCATTACCACAATACTGACGAACATGAATCGGCTTCTCTTGGATAGCCGTGCCTTTTTCGATAAGACTTAACGCCGCTCTGAATAAACCATGATGGACATGCTCCGCTCTGCTCGCTAGACCGAAAGCGCTTCTCGCTTTGTTGCCGGCTTCTAACTTAGCCTGCGTGAGAAATTGGGGATACGTCTCTATGAATTCGTAACTCTCGCCACTTTTGGCATTTCGGCCTCAGCAGCAGAAACAAGCAACGTAGCCCCTTTACACAGTTGAATCTCTGTCACATTTTAATGTTGCACCTCAATAATGTCGTGATAGGTATTGAACCCAAAGAAATATGCATGAAAAATATCCCCCGTTACGTTTTGACGCTACGAGACAAAGTTGCTAAGCTAAAAAGGTTTAAAGGAGAGCAGCGATGCCCAAGACAGATATGGAAAAGATCGTCTCTCTGTGCAAACGCAGAGGTTTCGTTTTCCCTAGCAGCGAGATATACGGTGGAGTGGCGAGCTGCTGGGACTATGGTCCTCTGGGGGTCGAGCTCAAGCGAAATGTAAAAGAAGCGTGGTGGAGGTCAGTAGTTCTTGAGAGGGATGACGTAGTGGGGTTGGACTGCGCGATCATTATGCACCCTCGCGTCTGGGCAGCCAGTGGACACATAGACAACTTCACGGATCCGCTGGTTGAGTGCAAGTCATGTCACTTAAGGTGGCGCGCCACAGAGATGTCGGAAAACAAATGCCCTAAATGTGGTGGAGAACTGACCGAACCTCGCATGTTCAACCTGATGTTTAAGACCTTCATGGGTCCTGTTGAGGAAGAAGCCAGCATAGTCTACCTTCGTCCTGAAACAGCTCAGGGCATATTCGTAAACTTTAGCAACGTGATTACCACGTCGAGAAAAAGGCTGCCCTTGGGTATTGCCCAGATTGGCAAATCTTTTCGCAACGAGATCACCCCAGGAAATTTCATTTTCCGCACTAGAGAGTTCGAACACATGGAGCTGGAATACTTTGTCAAGCCCGGAACTGACCAGGAATGGCTTGATTACTGGGTAAAGGAAAGGTTTAACTGGTATGTCAAATTCGGCATCAAGAAGGAAAACTTGCGTCTCCGCCGCCACAGTAAGGAAGAACTGGCTCATTACGCTAAGGATTGCTACGACATTGAATATCTGTTTCCCATGGGGTGGGCCGAACTGGAGGGAATAGCCAATAGAGGTGATTTCGATCTTGCTCAGCATTCCAAGTACAGCGGGAAAGACCTAAGTTACTTTGACGGTGAAACAGGACAGAGGTATATCCCTTATGTTATCGAGCCTTCTGCTGGAGTTGACCGCTCCATCCTCGCCTTTCTCATTGACGCCTATGACGAGGAAGAGATCGAAGGAGAAAAAAGAATCGTACTGCATCTCTCTCCGTCGCTAGCCCCATTTAAAGTTGCCGTCTTACCCTTAAGCAGGAATGAAAAACTGGTTCCTTTAGCTAAAGAAATATACAAACGTCTGCGTACTAAGTTCGTGACCGAGTATGACGATTCCCAGAGTATAGGCCGAAGGTACAGACGACAGGATGAAATCGGGACTCCTTTCTGTGTCACTATAGACTTTGAGTCCTTAGAAGACAACCAGGTAACTATTCGAGACAGGGATACTCTGGCGCAAATTCGAGTGCCCATTGAAGAACTGGAAAAAGTCTTAGAAGCCAAACTTAAGGGGGAGCCTTTTGATGCGTCTCCCCTCTGGGCAACAAGACCAAAGTAAGAGAGTGGCAGTCACTGCCCAAGTTTGTCCTCAGTTAACCAACCTAAGCTCCTTCACATCCACCAGTCCCAGATCAGTCAGCCTCAATTCGGGAATTACCGGAAGAGCCAAGAAAGAAAGGATAGAGAAGGGCGCAGGGGGCAAATTTCCCAGACTGGCGGCAGCTTGCTCAACCTTTCCGTGCTGCTCTACCACACTTTCCAGCGGCTCGGGAGAAAGAAGACCCGCAATAGGCAAGGGAAGAGAGGCAAGGATGTTTCCGTCAGCGCAGACGACAAGCCCACCCTGTAATCGCTCAACTTCTTCAATCGCCCTGAGAATATCAAGGTCGTTGGTACCGACCGCTACAACGTTATGAGAGTCATGAGCCACGGATGAGGCTAACGCTCCTTTTTTCAAACCGAAACCGTTAACCAAACCTACCCCAATATTGCCACTGGCCCTGTGTCGCTCCACCACCACTAGCTTCAAAATATCTCTCTCTACATCAGGCAGGATCTTGCCGTCGGCAACTGCCATTCTTTCTTTCCTTTTTCGGGTAATAATCTGCCCGGGGACAATTTCGATCACAGGATAGATTTCCTCCCCCCTCTTCCTTCGCTTTGCCGGCAACGAAAGCAACTCTGACGCAAGCCTCCTCATGCGTACGGTGTGAGTCAACTCCGCTGTTATCTCAGGCAAAGAAAATAGGGGCTTGCCTTCCTTCGCCACCAGCTTCCCCCGATAAAATACCATGTCCACATCCAGCTTCCTCAGATCATTCACGGTTATCAGGCTCGCTAGATAGCCCGGGGCAATGGCACCCCTATCATAAAGTCTGAAATACTCCGCGACGTTGATGGTAGCCATACAAATTGCCCGAACAGGATCAAAACCTTTACTAATAGCCCGGCGCACCACAGCGTCGATATCGCCTTCTCGAACTAGATCTGAACAGCTTCGGTCATCCACTACAAACAGGCATCTCTTATACGTGTTCTCAGTAATCAAAGGAAGGAGGGCATCGAGATTCTTTTCTGAGGAGCCTTCACGAATCATAATATACATTCCCCGCAGCAATTTCTCCTTTGCTTCTTCACACGTGGTACATTCGTGATCTGAACGGATGCCAACGCTCAAGTAGGCATTTAACTCTTTACCTCCAAGCCCCGGAGCGTGTCCATCTATCACTTTGTCCTGAAAAATAACAAGTTTTCTAATTACCTCTTTCTCTCCCCGGACGACGCCAGGAAAGTCCATCATCTCTCCCAGCCCAATCACATTGGGATTAGCTAGAATCTTCTTCATCTTTCGAGCCGTGATTCGGGCACCAGAGGTCTCTAGACGCGTTGCAGGCACACAAGACGGAACCATAACAAAGATGTCCAGAGGCACCTTTTGCGACCAACGCAGGAAGAACTCGATGCCCGCTTCACCACAAACATTAGAGATTTCATGCAGATCGGTAATCACAGTGAGGGTACCTCGCGGAACCACAGCCTGGGCATACCTTGCCGGATGCAACATGGAACTTTCAACATGAGTATGACCGTTAATAAATCCCGGAAGCAGAAATGCGCCTTTCAAATCAATAACCTGCTTCGCCTTGGTATATTCCCCTACCCCAGCAATCTTCTCACCAAAAATTGCCACGCCGGTGCGCTCCACCTTGCCGACGAAGGTATTTACCACCTGCGCATCCTTGAGCAATACGTCGGCAGGTGCCACTCCCCTAGCGACAAGAAGGAGTTCCTCGAGATAATTCTTTAATCGCCCACAACGCATATATCGGGTAGATTGCGGAACCTCTGATCAAAATCCAGCCCGTACCCCACAACAAACTTGTCTGGTATGGTGAAACCGAGATAATCAATATGCACTGGAACTCTACGCCGCGCTGGTTTATCTAGCAGAGCGCAAAGCCTCAATGATGCAGGTTTCTTTCTTCTCAGATAGCGTAACAGAAAAGAAGTGGTGATGCCAGTGTCTACAATATCCTCAACCACCAGTACATCTCTGTTCTGGATGAGGGTTTCCAGCCTGTGCACTACCCTGACCCTCCCCGAGGTTTCCTTTGCCGCACCATAACTGGAAAGCCGGACAAAGTCTACCTCTAGAGGCAGGTCCAGCTGGCGAATAAGGTCAGCCAAGAAAACGAAAGAACCCTTGAGGATGCCAATAAGAATGAGCTGCCTGCCCTCGTAGTCCTTATTGATTTGTCGAGCCAGCCTCTCCACTGCTCTGGCGATTTCATCCCGCGGAATGAGGACATCCAGTTGCAGAGTTCTCTTCTCCTTTTCCCTAATATTATCTGCGGCAGACGGAAGACTCGCCTCTCCAAGCAAGGTTCATTTACAGCCCGATATGTCCGAAGATAAGTCTTTTCTCTGGCACTTCCTATGGTAGCACAACTGTAGATAAATTGGTGAGGTCCCTTCTGCTCGAGCGTACACTCCTAGCCAACGGAATGATCGATGGACTACAGCCTCGGAGCCACCGACCTCCTCGCTACCTTGCTCCAGAGGGAGCATTGCAAGAAAACTTGCTGGATTCCGGTTTGGCATTATCGCCCTATCCCGTCAGATAGGTATGACTATTGCCCCGCTAACTTTTATGTTATAATGGGCTTGTGCCGATGACAGCAGGTACCCTCTGGGTTTAAAGATTCGCCTGCCGAGGCAGAAGGAACCCTGTGTTATTGGCACAGGGATTTTTTGTTCCGATGTTTTCATGACGGGGATAAGATGCCAAAGGAAAGAAAGAAACAAGTAGTAGACAAGCTTATACAAGATTTATGCCGAAGTAGCTTGATCATTGCTACCAATTACCAAGGCCTACCTGCCAAACAAATGGCGGACTTCCGCAGGGCTCTAGTAAGACAGGGCATAGAGTACCACGTAGTGAAAAACACGTTATTACGTCTTGCGGCAGAAAGCGTCGGCAAACCTCAACTGATGAGCATAATTGAAGGTCCTACAGCTCTGGCCTTTAGCCGTGATGACGCGGTCAATGCAGCTAAGGTATTTACCCAGTGTCTTAAGTCCATGGGGCTACCCCTGCAGGTCAGAGGAGGGTTGCTCAAAGACCGGATTCTGCTTCCGCAGGAGGTAACGGAGCTAGCTAACCTGCCAACCAAAGAAACTCTGATCGCCAACTTAATCGGACAATTACAAGCTCCGATAAGAGCGTTACAATGCGTGCTCAGCTTGCCGGTACAGGGACTGATCAATCTCTTGCAAAGTAAGAGCCAAGTTGCCACGAACTAGCGATAAACAAGAAAAGGAGGACATTATGTCAGCAGAGGAGTCACAGCAAAACAAGGAGAGCAGGAGTATGACCAAAGAAGAAATTGTAGCTGCCATTAAGAACATGACAGTAATGGACCTAGTTGACCTGGTTAAGGCCCTGGAACGCGAATTTGGGGTCACGGCTGCTCCCGTGGCTGTTGCTGCCCCAGTAGCCACAAGTGCAGCCGCTCCCAGCGCACCAGCTGCGGAAGCCCCGGCGGAGGAAAAAACAGAATTCACTGTGGTTTTGAAGAGCTATGGCGAAAAGAAAATCGAGGTTATCAAAGCTGTACGAGAGGTAACCACCCTGGGGTTGAAACAAGCCAAGGATCTGGTCGAAGCGGCGCCTCAGGTAATAAAAGAAAATGTCCCTAAGGAGGAAGCCGAAGCTATAAAGAAAAAACTGGAAGCTGCCGGGGCGGTTGTGGAAATAAAGTAGGCTTGACCTGAGGCATGCGTTGTTGTCCCGTGGAAATTGTCGGGGCGCGTGATGATGTTTGTGGCGGCTGAGCCAATGATAAAACTGGGAGGTTTTTTCCTTCTCCTGGGCACCGTTTTCATTCTGGGCAATAGACGGGAACGGAAGAAGTATTACGAAACCATACTCTTAACCCGTAAGGACATCAAGGAATCTCTCACGTACGAACCAGAACGACCCTGGCTGAATGCCTGGAGAATTGGGGGAAGAATTTCACTTATTCTCGGGGCCTTGCTCCTCAGCGCTGGTGGAGTCCTTTGGTTCACTATGAGGTAGATAGCTGCTAATTCACAAGGCATCGAAGGACTCTCGGGCGCCTCATCGAGTCTACAGATGTAGACGGGCAAGCAGCTTTAATTTGCTGACAATGTGACTGTAACTATAAGTTAAGTGACTGCATCGCATCCGAACACCAAGCGGCCTGCTTTGTATAAAGCAACCATGAGCGAAACAGAAAAGATTTTGCGTTATTGCCACGAATGTGGTGTCTGCTGCGAACAATGCGAGTTCCTCAAGCAAACTGGTGGTACCCCCAAGAAGCTAGCGGAAGGATTCCAGGCCGGCGACTTTCACCACACTCCCCATGTCCCCTACTCCTGTAATCTTTGTGACCTGTGTGAAGAACTCTGCCCTGAGAGACTCAACATAGGCAGAATGTGTCTGGAGGCACGGCGGCAGCTGATACAGAATGGCATAGCTCCCCTGCCCCCACATATATACATCAAAAGGGAACTAGAATGGGTTACATCGGATTCCTTTTCTCTGTCCCTTCCCCACCCCAGTGCCACGACCTGCGAGAGAGTGTTTTTCCCGGGTTGCAGTTTATCGGGATATTCCCCTTCCCTCGTCATCAAAGTTTACAACTATCTCCTTGAGAGGCTACCCAATACTGGCATTATCCTAGGTTGTTGCGGTGCTCCTGCGAGAGAGTTAGGAGACCAATCAGCATTCAACCAAATGCTGCACAAGCTTAAGTCCACTATGAGAACGATGGAAGTCCTCGAGATCATCCTGGCTTGCCCCAATTGTTACTATAACCTGAGACAATACGCGTCTGAGTTTCACTCAACCTCTTTGTACCAAGCAATAATGGAAGTAGGGCTCCCTCACGGAACTACGCAAAGGCGGTGGACATTTTCCCTTCACGACCCATGCAAAGCCAGGTGGGAGCAAAGTTTACAACAAAGTGTGAGAGCCCTGATACGCAAGATGGGCTATACTATCGAGGAAATGGAATACTCCCAACATAAGACTCGTTGCTGCGGTTCAGGAGGCACAGTCTTCTATGTAGACTTTGACCTCTCAAAGAGAATCGTCCGCAAAAGGACTGAGGAGGCCTCGTTCGATTTGCTCACCTACTGTAGCACCTGCCGCGAAACTCTTGCCCGGGAAAAACCGACTCTCCACGTGCTCGACCTCATTTTCAACCCCAACTGGACCAAAGACAGACTTAGACCTCCCCATAAAGCATCAACTCGCCGCCAGAATCAGGCGTTACTTAAATCGTTACTGGCTAACAAACGGGAAAATTTGTCCTTGCCGTAACCACGCCGCAAAGGTAAGATGATAGCAACGCAGTAGCGCCCAGAACTTTAGACGGGAGCCAAAGGATGAACCTCGATTATGAGAACATAAAGTTACAAAAGGATGACAAGGTGAGGGAAACTTTGCAGTCTAGGCATATTCTGGACGAGGAGATAAAAATGGTTATCTCTAATGCCGAAACTACAGGAGAAAAACTGTATCAACCGGATACGGGGAAATTCCTGGCCAAGCTCAAAATAGGGGACGTAACCTTTTACGTGGAATACTCCGCTTTTGAGGAGAATACCTATGTCATTCACACTGCCTATTCCCATAGAGCAGTCCTGGAGGAATGATGGAAGAATGGTACTGCTTCAAATGTCAGGAAAAAATGCAATCACGAGACCTCGCTGCCACCTATCTGGAAATAGTTCGCTTCATTCCTGGGCTGAAATGCCCTAAGTGCGGAGCTGCCTACTTAACGGAAAAGACCGTGGTAGAGGTAGTGCAGAAGGGAGAAGAGGAAATAGAAGCCAAATTGTAGTCCAGCTTTGGTTGTCGCAAGGTTCATGTCTGAGACAGAAACCTCCTTCGCCATAACGCAAAGCCTGTGTCCTGTCTGTCTAGCAAGGATTCCAGCCAGGAAGGTAATCCAAGGGGGGAGCGTTTATCTGGAAAAATCTTGCCCACAGCATGGCGACTTCAAAGTTCTCATCTGGAAGGATGCCAGGCTTTATCAGGAATGGGGAAAGGGACAAGTAAGTACGAAGCTAATCAAGAAAAGACTCACCGCGATCGACAGAGGATGCCCTTACGATTGTGGACTCTGTCCCAACCACGAGGGGGAGACATGCACTGTCCTCATGGAAATCACAAAGCGTTGTGATATCAGGTGCCGTGTCTGCTTTGCTGATGCCAATGTTCACGAGACAAAAGACCCTACGATTGATGAGATCGAAGGAATGCTGTCTACCGTTCTGGAAACCTCGGGGGCGTGTCCCGTCCAGCTAAGTGGAGGAGAACCTACGCTCCGCGACGACCTGCCGACTATAGCGGCTCTAGCCAAAAACTTGGGTTTCGAGCATGTCCAGATAAATACACACGGCTTGAGAATCGCCAAGGATAGAGAGTACCTCCGGGAACTCAAGGATGCCGGTGTTGACCTTATATACTTACAGTTTGACGGGCTATCGGATGACGTATACCAGGCAATTCGTAATACCAACCTCCTCCGACTTAAACTTCGAGCTATAGAGAACTGCGCCGAATCCAAAATGGGCGTTATATTGGTCCCTACTGTAATTCCCGGGACTAATGACCACCAGTTAAACGACATCATCCAATTTGCTAAGAAGTGGATCCCGCTGGTAAAAGGTGTTCATTTTCAGCCTATTAGTTACTTTGGACGTTACCCTTGCGTGCCACGCGACGTCGACAGAATAACCATCCCAGACATTCTCAAAGCATTGGAAAGCCAGTCAGCAGGCGAGCTGAAAATGAACGATTTCGTGCCCCGCAGACGTAGAGATCCCCATTGTGGTTTCTCTGCCTTTTATGTATTGATGGAGAATGGTAGGTTGCAAGCCACCACCTCTTTTCGCTTCGGCCAGAGTCCTGTTCTCGGCTCGGGCTGTCTTAAAGAATCCCCCGCAGAACATGTGCGTCGCTTTATCTCCCAACGGCAAAAATTTGCAGAAGAGAGACCAGAGCAAACTCCAGCTCAGCCAAATTACTGGCAAAGCTTTTTTCACCGGGCCAAGACCCATTTTCTTTCCGTCTCAGGCATGCCGTTTCAAGATGTCTGGACTGTCGAGCTAGGACGACTTCAAGGATGCTGCATTCATGTAATTACCCGAGATAGAAGACTGGTGCCCTTTTGTGCCTTCTACCTTACCAGCGTCACAGGGGAGAGGTTACATAAGGATGTTCCTTGAACAGTGGATTCAACGTAGAATCAGCCAGGAGGCGCGGGATAATCCTGAACTCCATCGGGACATAGTTCAAAGCAAGCTAGATTCTTTCCCTAATGATGCGGTGGGCAAGTTTCAGCTCTTTAAGCTAAGAAGAGCCCTACGGTACGTCTACCAAGAGAGCACATTCTATCGCCAGCTATTTCGCAAGCAGGGCGTCGCTCCTTGGGATCTAGAAACCTTATCTGATCTATCTCGGCTCCCCTTCACTACTGGAAGTGACCTGGTGAACTTTCCTTATCAGCTCCTTTGCGTTCCACTCAGTAAAGTTACTAGGATTTTCACTCTAAACACGTCGGGAACGTCAGGACAACCCAAGAAAGTCTTCTTCACCCTGAATGATGTGGAAAGGATAGCAGAAACCGTAGCGGCTATCATCAATACTGTAGTTTCGTGCAGTGGTCTAACGGCTCAAGGCTCGGCGATCCAGATATTCTTGCCTAACGGGACGCCCGTGAGCCAAAGAAACTTGGTGGCAAAAGGTGTGGAAAAACTGGGCGCTTTCCCCGTAGCGGGAGATACCGCTGCAACCACAGAAGAACAAATCCAGTCTATCGAAGCCGCCAAGCCAATTATGCTCCTCGGCTCAGCCTCCCGTATCTATCGTCTTACTCAGGAAGCAAGACAGTTCCACCGCCTGAGCGGTACAGGAGTCAAGATCGTACTTATTACCTCTGAGTATCTCTCGCCTGGCATGAGAAAAAACCTGGAAGACTTCTGGGAGGCACAGGTCTATCATCATTACGGAATGACCGAAGCCGGACTAGCAATGGCAATAGAGTGCCCGGCGCATAACGGTTTCCACTTCGATGAAGCTGACTTTTTCTTTGAAATAGTGGACCCCGTCACGGGAAAGGTATTACCAGATGGAGAAGAAGGAGAGCTGGTACTTACCACTCTTAACAGGGAAGGCATGCCCTTAATCAGGTATAGAACTGGCGACATATCAAGGCTCCTTCCCGGTCGCTGTAGTTGCGGTGCCTCTACCAGAAAGATAGACGTTATCGCCAAGAGAACAGCGTTGATGGTAAACATAGGCAAGGAGACGCAAATCTATCCTGCGTTGTTTGATAACGTGCTTTACGCTTTCCCCGATGTGATTGACTATCGAGTTATCCTTATCTCGGAGGGAAACAAGGATTGTTTAATTTGTAGGGTAGAATTGACCAGTGAAAGGGCGAGCTTCGAAAGGGACCTGAGTCAGGCGATAATGGAGATCCCACAGATCAGGCAAAATGTTGAGGCAAATCGACTAACGCCGCCACGCGTAGAGTTGGTCAAAACCGGGCAACTAAGGCGGGAAGGGAGGACAAAACAGAGAATAATAGACAAGAGGATGGACTCGACCATACTCTATCCCAGCTCCGCTTGAGCTAGCAGTGCTGCTCCCAGAGCACCCATGGTCTGAGGCTCTGCAGGCACAATAATGTTCATCTGTATCTCTTCCTCCAAAGCCTTTTTCACTCCTATGTTCTTAGCTACGCCCCCGGTGAAAACCACGTCCCTGCGAAACCCGATCCCCCTTGCCATAACCGCCACCCTTGAAGCAACTGCTTTCACTATCCCGGCAATAAGATCCTCTTTTGGCTTTCCCTCGGCTCTAAGGGAAACCATCTCAGATTCAGCAAAGATGGTACAGGTACTGCTTATCTGACATGGGCTGTTGCTGGTAAGAGCTATCTTGCCCAGTTCCTCTATGGGAACGTTAAGGACATGCGCCATAACTTCGAGAAACCTCCCTGTACCGGCAGCGCACTTGTCGTTCATTACAAAATTGCTCACATTCCCTTTCTCATCCAGTGAAATAGCCTTGCTGTCCTGTCCTCCGATGTCAATAATCGTCCTGGCGGTGGGAAGCAAGAAATGTGCTCCTTTAGCGTGGCAAATAATCTCGGTTACCGCCTTCATGGCAAACGGCACACTATGCCGCCCATATCCGGTCGAAATAACAAAATCAAATAACTCCTTGAAATCAACCCCTTCCTTCCACAGTCCCGCCTGTTGCAACGCTAGTCTCGTCGCGTTCTCCGCAGCGGTCACGACACGATCACCAGTGGGCACAATGGCTTGCCCCACGATTCCGCCATTGGATAGAATCACCGCCTTCGCGGTGGCTGCTCCAACGTCAACACCGGCTACCAGCATTTGCCTTACCTCCTGGCTTCCAGCAACTTTCTGCTTCTCAGCAATTCAGCAAAGGTTTCTACTCTCGTCTTCAGCGCCTCAACACTGTAACTGCGGGTATCCCAGACATCTCCCTCCAGTGCCAGTACTGGAATACCCAATTCCTTTTCTATAGCTTTCTTAACCATCAAGGCAGAAAAACAGATAGGACGACAAGAAAAGAAGTAAAGGTAGAGAAACCCATCCACGTTGAATTCTTTGCAGCAGCGTTTGAAAAACTCAATAATCCCTTTAGTGCTGCGGTTAATTCCACCCCTTACCGTCTGGTCAGCCACACGCTCAGCAAAGGTAGTAAACTCACTCTTTATTCTCAGCCACGGTGGAGTCCAGATCACAGCAGTCACCGGGATAGCGAGGCCCGTTTGCTCAACCATGCGCATCACACCTGGATCTGTAGCATGGTGACAAAACCAAGCTATCTTTGGCGCTCCTTTTGCTACCACACCATAGCCTGACTCAATCCTGGCCTTTATCTCCCGAGCAAAATTATTGGATATCGCCAGTCCTTCTTTCAAACTTTTCTGCTCCGGCGCCTGTATCAGCCAGTAAAGCAGCCCCAGATCTACCTGACTTATCGGTTGCGGATCGGCTTCCTTCAACATCTGCATGATTTCCTGGTAGACAAAAATGGGTCTGGCATACGCTGCTCTTGCCTCACGAAGCCGCTCCTCAGACAATGTGACCCCCGCTGCCTCCTCAAACTCCTTTATGACCCTCCTTATCTCGGCAGCAAAGTAGCTGACACAGCGAGGTGCCACCTCCACGGGCTCGTCCCATGCGGCATCCATACAATTGTCTAAGAATATGTTCCGTACACCGTAGAGTTCATGGAGCAACTCGTCTGTTTTAGGTGTTTGGTCACAGAAAAAGCTAGTCGTTATGGTCATGTCAGGCACCGGCACTACACCTTTAACTATTCCACCCAGCCGGGCTTGATTTAGAGCGCACATTGCCAATCCGGGAGGTAAACCATGTTCTTCACCTGCCTCCAGTACCGGGTTGATCTTGTCGAATATTTGCCCCAAGACTACATCCATGACTATTTCCGGAGTTTCACAAAACACGTCCTCTGATGCCATTGCTACCATGGAAACTATTCTGGGCTCGGGAGGCCAGCTGGGATAAACTATTATTTTCCTGCCCTCTTCCCTAGCAAGAACCAGATCGGTGAACCGTTTCAACCATATCTTTAAGCTTTGGCGCACACCTAGCAAGGTTGTGTCAAAATACTTCCTGATCCTCCATTGGGCCCGCTCAATATCCTCAGGACCAAGACCAGCTATGTGAAATGCCCTGTCGATCCGAGAACTTTCCTTTCTTATTTCTTCAGCTTCGAAACCACATGACTGAAGAAATTGGCTATACATTCCAAATCCTCAGTTCTTTCTTATTATCTGAATGAAGGTCTCAATCCGAGTTCGAAACGGCCCCAGCTCGGAGGCATCATAATCTGAGGCAATCTTCAACATGGATAAGCCCGTCTCTTCCTTCAGGATACGCGGAAAATAGAAAGATTCAATGTCATACGAATCCCGATACATTAACTGGTACCAGATGACGCCGTCAACGTCGAATTCCCTGGATAATCTTATCAGATAGTCCAGTCTTTCCCTCGCCGGTCTGAACCATGCCGGCGGAATTCGCCGGCGAAAGTAACAATCGGCAAGCGCCTCCATCAGATCTCCGTCAAGACTAACCTCTGCAGAAAAATGCCGCATCCCTTCAGCAAATTCTTCGGCTACTACTATCGCGCCACCAGTATTTTCCACCAAATCGTAAACCTTGTAGTCTCCCAAAGCAAGCGTGGAACCAGTCAGTAAAATTCTGGGCTGTCGAGGCCGACTGCTTTCCTGCTGACTCAATTCACTGCAAAGGGAACGAAGTATTTCTACCATAGCCCCTTTGTCTATAAGAAAAGAAGCATGATTTAGCTCTACGAACTCGCGTCCGGTTAAGGGAGGACATTTGGCTTTACGCATCAAGCTAATTTCCTGAAAAAGCCTACGTTCTTCATTGCATAACCTAATAGCATCTTTCAGCCGGGAGTCCGTTATCTTGGTTCCAGTTAGCTTCTCGAGCTTTTGTTTCAGCAAATGCAATCCCTCAAGGTAGTAACGGAAACCATTCTCTGTCTTGGCATGAGGCACTCCGTATCTAAGAACCTCCACGTCCGTGTAAAAATTCCAGCAATCCGCTATAGCCCTTACATTATTGTCTGTAATTGGCACAACTAGAAGATCGATCAAATCATAGAGCGGTTCTTCTTTCAAAACCTTGTAACCAATCTGAGCTCTACAGAAGGTATCTATCCATCGAGGAAGATAAGCGCCAGCGACGAGAACCGGCTCATGCTCGCCACCGCGAAACAAACCTACAGGTACGGGCACGGCTTCACAAGCATATACCAGCTCTTCCGGCATATAGCCGCCGGGAAGATAACCAATAACTTTCCGTCCCTCACGTTTCAGTTCACTCAGTTCGATTATCCTCGATCTCAGGTGAGCTGAGAGCTTTTCCCTGGCTTGCATGAAAGGCTATCCCTTTCTCGAGCAGCTTTACGCGCCTTTACTACCTCAGCAAAAGTCTCTATCCTCGTCCTTGCCGCTTCACCACTGTATTCATGCGTGCTATGAAAATCACCTTCTAAGATCAATATAGGCAAACCTAGCTCTTCCGTCACCCATTTCCTCAGTGCTATCGGATTCAGCGCCGCCTGAACGCGACAATTGTACATCCAATACCAGAATACGCCATCTGCGTTATAATACCGACTCGCTTCTCTGATCCATTGCATATTTATGGGGAGGTAACCGCAAATATACGGGTTGCGTAGGTAGTTTTCCGCTATCCGCAGCAAAGGACCCTGCACCGTTTTAGGCTTCTTTTGTGCCTCAATCGGCCATAGTACCACCTGCATGATTATCACTAGCCCTGCCTTCTCGGCGATGTGTACCACGCTGTTGTCCACATTGGGCAGCCAGGTGAAAAGAACCCTTGGCGCTCCCTTGGGAACCACGCCATATCCCTGAGCAATTCTCTCCATCCCCTCCTCGCAGATGAGCCGACACGCCGCATCAACTTTATCCCGGCCAGCTACGGGATTGAAATAGAGATATACTATGGGCATTATATCGCCCACGCTTATGGGAGGAGGATCATTTTCTAACAGCTTGTACACACTCATCACTCCGTTTAATGTTTGGAACAAATTCACCCGTGCCTTCTGTATATGTTCATCGGTGATTGGTACCCCGATCACCTCCTGAGCTTTATCCAGAGCCTTTCGCATCTGACCTGCCAAATACTTTATTTTCCGGAGCGGAATCTTGTCCCATTCGTCCCAGTTTAGATCCAGGCAGTTATCCACATAAACTGGCTCAGGAAACCCGTAAACTTCACTGATCATTTCCTCCGTTTCCGGTGTTTGATCGCAAAAAATACCCATGCAAATAGCCAAATCCGGCGGAGGAATAAACTTCTTAACTACACCTCCTACCTTGGCCTCCCCCACAGAACAGTGAGCAAATCCAGGCGCCAGACCGCTCCTCTCGCCTACCTCTACCAACTCATCTTGCTTGCCAAACAGCGCATCGAGAACTGTCCCCAACAAAAGTTCGGGATTAGCACAATAAACCCTCTCGGGGGCAGCCACCCTGATAGCCTCAAGCAGCTCACAGGGAAAGCCCGGCGCAGTACCATAGATGAGCTTCTTCCCCTCTTCCTTAGCGAGCATTAGATTGAGAAGCTCTTCAAGCCAAATACGCAATACACTGCGTACACCTTTCAGACTAATGTCGAAATTCTTCGGAATTGTGTCTAAAGCACTCTCGATATCCCGCGGTCCTAGCTCTAACTTTGCCAGAGCTTTCTCGATTCTGGGTTTCTCCTTCTCGATCTCATTTGCCTCAAAACCGCACATCCTGAATAGTTCCTCATAGCTCATGTTCACTTCCTCCGGCTTATCATCTGCACGAACGTCTCTATCCTTGTCCTGAACTGACCCACTTCCCCGGCTACATCCCAGTCTGACTGCAACTTGAGTATAGGGATCCTTAGCTCGTCGTTCAACATACGGGAAAAACGATAGGATTGAATGTCAACGCCATCACGGTACATCAATTGATACCATACAATCCCGTCAACTTGAAACTCCTTAGCCAGCTTGAGGATAAAATCAAGCCTCTCACGGGAGGGTCGGAAATAAGCCGCAGGAACTTTCTTCCTGAAGTAACTCTCCGCCAAATCCTTCAACAGGTCGCCGCTCATCTCTATGTGTTGCCAGTAGTCTCTCAGCCCTTCGTCAAAATATTCGATGACAACTTGGGCTCCATTCCCTTCCAGCAGATCCACCACCTTATAGTCACCCATTGCCAGTGTCGAACCGGTCAAAAGAACTCTGGGCGGGGGAGAACCTAAATGGACTTCCTTCTTCTCCAGTTCACTCAGCACAGACTCCAGTATCTCAAGCATCACACCATTGTCAGCATAAGAAGAAGCATGGTTCAATTTGATAAAGTCCTTGCCCGTTATCGGGGGTTGGGGCGATTGACGCAATGAACTTATTCTTCTAAACAGCGCTCTCATCCTATTGGACAACTCAATAGCTTTCTTTAGTTTGTTCTCTTCAACCTTATTCCCAGTAAAGTTTTCTAGCTTTTCCTTAAGCGACCTTAAACCTTCGAGGTAATAATCGAACGCCAGATCATCCTTTACATGGGGAACGCCATATCTGAATACCTCAACCTTGGTGTAATAGTTCCAGCAATCGGCTACCGCCCTAATGTTGTTATCAGTCACCGGCACCACCAAGAGATCTATCAGCTCGTAGAGCGGCTCGCCTCCCAGTATCTTATACCCGATCTGAGATCGACAAAAAGTGTCAAGAAAGCGGGGCACGTAGCCAGCGGAAATCGCCACCGGCTCAGGGTCGCCCCCACGGATAAGTTGCACCGGGATCGCGTCACAAGCATACACCAGCTCCTCTGGCATGAACCCGCCGGGCAGATAGCCGATGATTTTCTTCCCACGCCTCTTTAATTCCCTCAACTCCTCCACTCTTACCTTCAAATATTCATCCAGTCTTTGCAGCGCTCGTAGAGTACTCATAGGTGAAACAGCCTAGCCCGTGTTCTATCTTCAGCCTGCGACAATAGGTTTACCTATATCAGAGCTGTTTTGCGTTGTCAATAAGTTTGGACTAGCGGTCAGGCAGCTTATACCCGGCCTCCTTCAAAAGCGCATCAAGGAACATGACTCGGCCCGAAGTCCATCCCCCATCAACCGTCAGCACTGCCCCGGTAACATAAGAGGACTCATCCGAAGCCAGGTATAAAGCTGCATAGGCAACATCCTCGGGTAACCCTATCCTTCTTATCGGCTGCCCGGGCAAAGGTACGTGCTCGCCGGGTACTCCAGAAGCTGCAGCTATCGGCGTCTTAATGCCGCCGGGGCAAATGCAATTCACCCTGATATTCTTGCCCCCGTATTCCATGGCCATGGCTTTGGTCAGCTGAATAACGCCCCCTTTAGAGGCAGAATAAGCAGAAAGATATGGCAAAGCATCTATACCAGCAGTGGAACCGGTATTGATAATAACACCCCCACCTTGATCAAGCATCACCGGTATAGCATATTTGGATCCAAGGAAAACTCCCTTCAAGTTTATGTTAATAATGCGATCCCAATGTTCCTCCGTCATCTTTGCCGTGGAGGCAAACCGACCCATTACTCCAGCATTATTGAACAGAATGTCAAGACGTCCGTAGGTTTCCACCACCACCTTGACCATCCTTTCTGCATCAGCCGCCTTAGAGACGTCGGCTTCGATAAAAATAGCCTCACCACCTGCTTCCTTTATCATTTTCACCGTTTCCCGCCCACCCTCAGCAACAACATCAACCACCGCAACCTTAGCGCCTTCTTTAGCGAAAAGAAGGGCCGTCGCTCGCCCAATTCCTGACCCTGCTCCTGTGATTAAGGCAATTTTTCCTTCTAACCTGCCCATATTTGAGCTACCTCCTTTTTTTATTAAGAAACTCGCCTCTGTGCCAAAGCTAACTTGATAAGAGACCCTATTATACCAGAAATATCTGTGTCATCTATCCGGGGAAATACAACGGCACATTTGTATTCGTCAATGCAACCTAGTCCTGTTTGACAGAAAGGAAAATTTCTTATATCTTTAGGTGCAAAAATTTGCCCTCAAGGAGGTTACTGATGCCACTCAACATGATCGTCTGCTGCAAGCAGGTTCCTGATCCTGAAGCTCCTCCCTCCGCATTTAAAGTAGTGAACAATACTATGACACTTCCGCCGGAGATAAAACCAGTGATCGGGCAATATGAGGAATTTGCTCTCGAGGCTGCCCTGAGGATAAAAGACGCAATGGGGGGCAAGATCACTGCGCTTGCCCTCGGTAATAACTTCGTACGGGACGTGATCAAGAAAACTTTAGCCGTGGGAGCTGACGAATTGATCCTTCTAGAGGACCCCGCTTTCGAAGGCGGAGATAGCTGGTCTACCGCCAACTGCCTAGCTATGGCAATAAAGAAGATAGGAAGCTATGACCTTATCTTCTGCGGGCGGCAATCTTCCGACTGGGACGCCGGGCAGGTAGGTTTAGGAATTGCTGAATTACTGGGCATTCCTGCCGTGACTTTGGCTCGTAAGGTTGAGGTTGTTGATGGAAAAGCAAAGGTGGAACAAGTTATTCCTGATGGCTACCGCGTGGTCCAGGTAGCGTTGCCTGCCCTGATCACGGTGACTAGCGAACTGGGTGCGCTTCGCTACGCTAGCTTAAAGGGCATCATGGCTGCAGCCAAAAAACAGCCAATCGTGTGGAAACCCAAGGACATTGGTCTTGACCCTTCGCAAGTAGGTGCTGCAGGAAGGCGCGCTAAACTGAACAAGCTCTTTCAGCCAGTCAAAGAAGCCAAATGTGAGATAATCCAGGGAGAAAATGCCGCAGAGGCAGGAGCTAAGTTAGCCGTAAGGCTTAGAGAGGCAAAATTACTGTAGGAGGCAAAAATGGCTAGCTATAAAAATGTTCTCGTCTTCGGTGAGTTACTAGATAAGAAACTGGCGTCTATCACCACCGAATTGTTAGGCTGCAGCAGAAAACTTGCTGACCAATTGAAGGAAGAGGTGTGCTGCCTATTGTGCGGTGATGTCGTGGGAGACCTCGCTAAGGAAGCAATTGCCTTCGGGGCCGATAAAGTGTATGTGGTGGAAGACCCGAGGCTCAAGGAGTATGTTGCAGATCGTTACATTCAGGTAGCAGAAAAGGTGGTCAAGGAACTCTCTCCTCGCGTAGTCCTTATGGGACAGACAGCCATTGGTAGAGAGTTAGCTCCTCGCCTTGCCTTCAGACTGGGAACAACTGTAACAACAGACTGTCTCGACCTGAACATAGATCCGCAAACAAAATTACTGCTACAGACGAAACCTGTTTACGGAGGCAATGCTCTGGCTGTGTTCACCAGCGAATCTATGCCCCAGATGGCAACCGTGCGGTCCAAAGCAATGTCGCCGTTAGCGCGCGACCCTTCGCGACGCGGAGAGATCATAAAGACCAAGGCGGATATTGATGAATCAAAGGTCAAGACGACTGTGTTGCAGACTGTAAAGGAGGAGGCGGTGGGAGTCAAGCTGGAAGATGCGCCGGTTATAGTTACTGGAGGTAGAGGGATGGGAGGTCCTGAGCCCTTCAAGACAATCTTAAAGGAACTCGCTGACCTGCTTCATGGCGCCGTAGGTGCCTCACGTCCTCCCGCTGACAACGGCTGGGTGCCAGAGTCGCTGCACATTGGCCTGACGGGCAAAATTGTTGCCCCTGACCTCTATATAGCTGTAGCGGTCTCGGGAGCTAGTCAGCACATGGCGGGCTGCTCAGGTTCCAAGCATATTGTGGCTATAAATAAAGACCCCGACGCAAATATTTTCAAAGAAGCAGAATTTGGGGTGGTAGGCAGGTATGAAGAGGTGCTTCCTGCATTTATTAGTAAATTAAAGGAATTGCTGGCTGAGTAGAAAAAACACGAACCTGGGCCTAAAGTAGAAGAGAGCGAAGCTTAGGAACTTTTCTTCTTTTCCTCGATGATTCTTTGTGCCAGATGCGGTGGCACTTCTTCGTAGTGGTCAAATTCCATCTCAAAGCTGCCACGCCCTTGCGTGATCGACCTTAAGTCAATGGCATAACGAAGCAGTTCGGCATAAGGGGCCTGGGCTTCAATGATGTTATTCCCATCGGCAGGATGTATTCCCAGCACCCTCCCTCTTTTAGTGTTAAGGTCACTGGTAATATCGCCTGTATACGCTTCAGGTACCGTTACCTTCAGATTCATTATCGGCTCGAGTAGCACCGGACGTCCTTGAGCAAGTCCCTTTTTCAATGCCTGAGCGCCAGCAATCTTAAACGCAATATCAGAGGAGTCTACGGGATGAAAGCTACCATCGTAAAGCGTCACTCGTATATCAACCACAGGATAGCCAGCCAAAACCCCTTCCTGCTTCGCCTCGTTCACCCCCTTCTCTACAGAAGGAATATAGTTCTGTGGTATGGCTCCACCGACGATCCTCTCAGTGAATTCAAATCCCCCTCCTCGAGGCAACGGCTCCAGCTCCAGAAATACATGACCGTATTGGCCATGCCCCCCAGTTTGCTTTTTATGCTTGTACTCCGCTTTAACAGGCACGGTAATGGTCTCCTTGTACGGAATTCTAGGCAATTCCAATTTCACATCCACACCAAACTTGCGGCGCATCCTTTCCTTGGCTATTTCTAGGTGAGTGTCACCAACTCCCAAGATAATAAACTCATTGGTGTCCGGTTCCCTACGTATCTGTAAAGAAGGATCCTCTTCACACACCTTTGGTAACACCGCGCTCATCTTTTCCAGGTCTGTTTTGGTCTGGGGATGGACTGCCATGCCGAAATTTGCCTTTGGCAACTCGATGCCGGGCAATATCAGCGGGTGCTCACGCAAACACAAAGTATCCCCGGTAGTGGTTACATTTAACCTCGCCACTGCACCAATATCGCCGGCAACAAGTTGCGGTACCGGCTGCTGGTTTTTGCCCAATAACGAAAACAATTGACCAACTCGCTCCAGACTACCCTTGTTTCCATTCCACACCTGAGAGTTACTGGCAAGGGCGCCAGAGTAAACCCGGAGATAGCTAAGCCTACCCACGTAAGGATCCGCGGCAGTCTTAAACACAAAGCAAGAAAGAGGAGCTTCTTTATCCGGTCTGATCTCCTCCTCTTGATTCGTGGCTACATTTTTAGCTTTGATATCCTTGCCTTCTTGCGGCGCAGGCAAATAGGAACAAATGCCATCAAGAAACGATTGAATGCCAATACCCTTGAGAGCAGACCCAACAAAAATCGGCACTATATGACCAGAAATAACGGACCTCTTTATCGCGGTCAACAGCTCTTCATCGGTCACATTTTCTCCTGCCAAGTATCGATCTACAAGTGCGTCGTCAGCTTCAATCGCGGCTTCCACCAGTTTTTCCCGATAAGATTCTGCTTCCTCCCGGAGCGCTGCAGGTATTTCTGCTTCCACGGAGGAAGCGCCGATATAAGCTTTCATCCTAGTCAAATCCACGATGCCCTGAAAGCCGCTTTGTGCGCCAATGGGTAACTGGATGGGTACACACCTCGGTGATAGTTTCGACTGTATCGATTTCAACGTAGAATAGAAATCGGCGTTATCTCTGTCCATCTTATTCACGAAGATCAAACGAGGCAGACCCGCCCTGGTGGCATCTTCCCACCTTTGTTCCGTGCCCACTTCCACAGCGGAAGCAGCACAAACCACGATAATTGCCCCCTCAGCCACCCTTAAACCTGCCCTGGCTTCAGCAACAAAATCAGCGTATCCCGGAGCGTCGAGAAGGTTCAACCTGACCCCCTTCCATTCGAAGGAAAGCACGGAAAGATTGATGCTCATGCGACGCTCTGTCTCAAGGGGATCAAAATCAGAAACCGTAGTACCGCTGTCCACGCTTCCCAGGCGTTGAATGACACCTGAGACAAAAAGCATTTGCTCAGCAAGAGAGGTCTTTCCCGCGCCTTGGTGTGAGATCAAGACACAATTACGAATGTGCATGGTTTCTGATTATACCGTCAAAGTGTCAGTATGAGCAAGCCTTGTCCGTGGCTATACTCCAGCATCAGATGCTATAATTATTCCCGATGTTAAAAAGGAAATTAAGTCATGAGCAGGTGAGACACGTTGCCTGGCTTGCTCGCCTGGGTCTCAGCGAGGAAGAGGTGGAAAAGTTCAGCCTCCAGCTATCCGATATCCTGGAAAACTTCGAAGTACTGAGGGAGGTAGACACCACCAATGTGCCGCCAGCAACACACATTGTGCCCCTCCGAAACGTGTTCAGAGAGGACGTCGTGATGCCGTCCTATCCCGTTAGTGAGATATTAGCCAACGCACCGAGACAGAGCGAGGACTGCTTCCAGATTAGGCCAATATTGGAGTAGGTGGCGGCGAATATGTTCGATATCGCCATTAGTGTCGTTGTGAGTTACCTTTTGGGCTCTATCCCTTCAGCCTACCTCATCGCCCGCTTTCGCAAGGGCATAGATATCCGCCAGGTAGGAAGCAAGAACATGGGTGCTATGAATGTATACTATCAGGTTGGGACTATAGAAGCGGCGGTAGTGCTATTTGTTGACGTAAGCAAGGGCATAGGAGCGATTCTTTTGACCCGTTATTTGCTTGGCATCCCTCTTATTTCTCCGTTTGGTCTTCACTCGGCCCTTGCCGGGATAGCTGCGGTACTGGGGCACGCTTTTCCCCCCTTCCTCCAGTTTCGTGGCGGCAAAGGGGGAGCAACCACACTCGGTATACTGCTTTTCTTGATGCCTAAAGCTATTCCCTTCTTTATTGGTGTTGCTCTTGCTGCGCTACTAATCACACGCAATCTCACCTTTTGCTACTCGGTGGGCTTTGTAGTTTTTCCCGTTGTTGCCTGGCGGATCTACCAGCTGCAGCCTTTGATCTTTTTTTCCTTAGGCTTGCCCATTTTCGTAGGTATCTTATATGCTCCCAGGCTCAAGGAAATGCATCAAAAAACTTCAGGCGACTGGCAAAGGATTATCAGGCGTAGCAGCATCAAACAGAGATTTTGAACGGCAACAATGAACGAATTATATCGGCTAACAATTCAAGAAGCACACGACCTATTGAAACGAAGAGAGATCTCTTCAAGAGAACTAACACAATCGGTACTTGAGCGCGTAAATGAAATAGAAGATAAGATCCGCGCCTATGTTACTATCACCGGGGATATTGCTCTAAAACAGGCCGAAGAGGTCGACAATTACCTCAAAACTGCCCTTGAGATTAACCCTTTGACCGGCGTTCCCGTATTGATCAAAGACGTCATCTGCACCAAAGCGATAAGAACCACCTGTAGCTCTAGGATGTTGGAGAACTTCGTTCCGCCGTACGATGCCACGGTGGTAGAAAGATTGAAAGCCCGGCGCGCTGTAATAATAGGAAAATCGAACATGGATGAATTTGCCATGGGTTCTTCTACCGAGCATTCTGCTTTTTTCCCCACTCGCAATCCGTGGGACTTAACCCGCGTTCCGGGAGGAAGCAGCGGAGGTTCCGCAGCAGCAGTGGCAGCAGACGAGACTATCTATGCCCTTGGTTCGGATACCGGAGGTAGCATACGCCAGCCGGCAGCATTCTGTAGCGTCGTCGGGCTCAAGCCGACTTACGGACGAGTAAGCCGCTTCGGCCTCGTTGCCTTCGCCAGTTCCCTGGACCAGATCGGACCCATCACCAAAAATGTCACGGACTGTGCTCTGGTGATGAATGCTATCGCCGGATACGACCCCAGGGACTCAACCTCAGTACCCTACCCTGTGCCTGACTACACCTCCCAGCTGAAGTTGGACATCAAAGGGTTGAAGCTTGGTGTCCCCAAAGAGTATTTCGTGCCTGGCATGCAAGAAGAAGTAAGGGTCGTTCTGGAAGCCGCCATAAGAGTGCTGAGCGAGCTCGGAGCAGAGGTACATTGGGATGTCTCTCTACCTCATACCAAGTATGCCTTGGCTGCTTATTATATCCTTGCTCCGTCGGAAGCTTCAGCCAATCTGGCTAGATACGATGGGGTAAAATATGGCTTTTCCGTATACGATGCCGCCAATGCAGTGGAGGCAATAGAGAAAACGCGAGCGCTGGGCTTCGGCGCTGAGGTCAAACGACGTATCATGCTGGGCACTTACGCTTTGTCCGCTGGCTATTATGATGCATATTACCTCAAGGCACAAAAGGTGCGTACTCTGATAAAACAGGAATTTGAGGAAGTGTTTCAGCATTATGACGCCTTAATCACTCCTACTTCCCCAACCCTGCCCTTCAGGCTGGGAGAGAAACTGGAAGAACCCCTGCAAATGTACCTCAGTGACGTATGCACGCTGCCAGTAAACATAGCCGGTGTCCCGGCTATTTCCGTGCCTGCCGGTTTTGCCCACGGTTTGCCTGTAGGTATGCAGATTATTGGCAAGCCCTTTGCCGAAGAAATACTGCTCCGTATCGCTTTCGCCTACGAGCAAGCCACTGACTGGCATAAGAGAAAGCCGGATATTCAGACATGAGATAAGAACACAAGACAGCAAGAAAACTCGTAGTGCGCTGGTGGATGAGAAAAACGAAAAAACTGTTCAAAAGTTATGGCTAAAATGCTATAGTATTTACGTAGCTTCAAGTCACGTTGTCGGTCGGTGATGCTGAGGTAGCCGACGGAGCAGAACAGTGAAAGAAATTTTCGAAATCTTAGAGCAAAATGCCCGGGCAACTCCAGAGCAGATTGCTGCCATGGTAAACATGCCCGCTGCCGAAGTAGAAAAGATAATCAACCAGGCGGAGAAAAACGCTATCATCCTGAAATATAAGACTGTAATAAATTGGGATGAGCTGGGAGAGGGGGATGTATGGGCTTTGATCGAGGTGAGAATAGCGCCACAACGCGGTGCTGGTTTTGATGCCATTGCCGAGCGTATTTACCGCTTTCCCCAGGTCCACTCGGCTTACCTCGTCTCTGGTGCCTACGATCTTGCTCTCTTGGTAAGGGGCAAGAATATGCAGGAAATTTCCACCTTTGTTACTGAGAAATTGGCGCCTCTGGAAGGAGTACAAAGCACTGTTACCCATTTTCTCCTCAAACGGTATAAGGAGAACGGGGAGATCTTCCGTATCGCCAAGGAAACAAATAAACGCTTGCCGGTTACTCCGTAGGAATGCTAAATACAAAGTCAGTTCCAATTCAGGCCCGGGCTAGCCTAATTTCTGAAAAAGTACAGAGCCTGGCGCCTTCAGGAATCAGAAAGTTTTTCGACCTCCTTTCCTCGTTGAAAGATGTTATCTCCTTGGGCATAGGCGAACCTGATTTTGTCACCCCGTGGCATATTCGAGAAGCAGGCATATATGCCTTGGAAAGAGGTCACACTATGTATACCTCAAATGCGGGCATGCCAGAATTGCGCCAGGAAATAGCCCGCTACCTGGAGGTCCATTATGGAGTCAGCTACCACCCCGAGCATGAGATCCTGGTCACCACGGGAAGCAGTGAGGCGTTAGACCTCGCCATGAGGGCAATTATTAACGCTGGGGATGAAGTCATCATCCCTGACCCTTGCTATGTAGCTTATCCTGCCGATGTCATCCTGGCTGGCGGTGCTCCTGTTTCCGTGCCCGCAACGGTAGAGAATGATTTCGTGATTAAAGCTAGTGACGTTGAGACCCGGATTACGCCACGAACCAAGGCTATCCTTATAGGCTATCCGGCAAATCCTACAGGTGCGGTCATTTCCCGGTCGGAAGCAAATGCTATTGCCGAGCTAGCTCAAAAGTACAATTTAGTGATAATCTCTGACGAAATATATGCCCGGCTAGTTTATGGAGTAGAGCACGTTTGCTTCGCCAGCCTCCCCGGACTGAAGGAGCGTACTATCCTCATCGGAGGACTCTCCAAGTCTCACGCCATGACCGGATGGCGTATTGGATACGTGGCGGCTGAACGCCACTTTATTCACCCCCTTACCAAGATCCACCAATACACCATGCTCTGCGCGCCCACGCTGGCTCAAATGGCAGCTCTTGAAGCTTTGAGAAACGGAGAGACTGAGGTGGAAAAGATGGTACGGGAATATGATAGGCGCCGCCGTTTCATGGTCAACAGACTGAACCAGATTGGTATGTCGTGCTTCGAACCAAAAGGTGCTTTTTACGCCTTCCCTTCCATCAAAGCTACCGGAATGAGCTCAGAAGATTTCGCTACCAAGCTACTCGAGGAAGAAAAAGTTGCGGTTGTGCCCGGATCTGCCTTCGGACAGTGTGGAGAGGGGTTCGTCCGTTGCTGCTATGCCACCTCTTTGCCCACCATCGAAGAGGCATTCAAGAGAATCCAGAGGTTCTTCAACAGGCACACGAAAATTTAATCTCCTGTTCCATCACCTGAGCATACACCTGCCACTGCCACTAGAGTGAAACTTCCGTCTGCCTATTTCACCTCATCGCGCAGCAGAAGCCTCATCTTTTCTTTGGCTTCTCGCAAGGTCTGGCGCGCAACAGCTTCAGCTCTCCTCGCTCCCTCCGCCAGAACCTGAGCGACATACCCAGGCTTAGAAGTGAGCATAGCCCGCTTTTCCCGAAAAGGCTCAAACGTCAAACTTATGTTTTGAGCCAGTATCCTCTTACAATCCACGCACCCGATGCGAGCACCGCGACAGTCAGAACCAATCTCTTCCAATCGAGCTGCGCTGAAGAAATTATGCAGGCGGAAAACATTGCATACCTCGGGATGGCCGGGATCGGAGCGATACCTGCGTGCCGGGTCGGTCACTGCACTCATCACTCTTGCCAAAACCTCGTCCGGGGGCGCGGCGATCTCGATATGATTATTGAGGCTCTTACTCATTTTCTGCACTCCGTCCAGCCCCAAAACCAGGGGAAAGGAGGTAAGTTTTGCCTGCGGCTCGGGGAATACATATCCGTAGATGGAATTAAAGCGGCGCACTATCTCCCGAGCCAGCTCCAGATGAGGAAGCTGGTCTTCACCTACGGGGATAACTTCACCCTTGTAGAGCGCTATATCGGCAGTCATCAGCACCGGATATCCTACCAGTCCATAATTTACGTTATGTGGTTGCATCCTCACCTTTTCCTTAAAGGTAGGGACACGCAATAGCCAGCCCAGTGGAGTAATCATACTGAATAACGTATGAAGCTCCGTTACCTCAGGCACATGCGATTGCACAAAGACTACGCTTTTCTCCGGGTCAATGCCAGCTGCAAGCCAATCAAGCACCATCTCATAAATGTCTCTCTTCAGCGATTCGGTACTTTCCAAAGTGGTTAGAGCATGAATGTCCACAACGCAATAAAAGCACTCATATTCATCCTGGAGAGCAACGAAGTTCTGCACCGCTCCCAGATAATTCCCTATGTGCTGCCTTCCCGTGGGGCGGAACCCTGAGAAAACGCGTCTCTTCATACGGCGGATAGAAAGTGTATCACGCAGCGACTACGGATAACAAGGCTGAGTGAGGCAGCTCAGACCCAGGCGGACCTGGTGGTATTGACAAACGCAGCCCACTTATATTACATTTACACGTTCAGTATGCCCTATTGCAATAGAGGCCTGAGACGGCACGCAAGCTCGTGCCGTCCTTTTATCTTTGAGCAGAAAGGAGAGCCATGGATCTAATCTGGATCTGCATAGCCGCGGGACTAATTGGAATAGCCGTGGTAACGTATTTTGTACGTTACGTTTTGAGACAGGACATAGGGTCGCACAGAATAAAAGAGATCTCCGATGCGATTAAGGAGGGAGGGCTTGCTTTCATCCATAGAGAATATCGCACCCTGGGCATCGTGGTACTTGTTGTAGCCCTGGTCCTTGCTCTGGTGCCAGCTCTGGGCTGGAAAATGGCGGTGGCATTTATTTTTGGTGCCCTGTGCTCCATGGGTGCAGGCTACGCTGGAATGAACATGGCGCTGCGGTCCAATGCCAGAACCTGCGCCGCAACACAAAAGAGCCTCAACCGGGGCCTTCAGGTCGCTTTTCGTGCCGGCGCGGTGATGGGATTAACTGTGGTGAGCATTGGCGTTCTAGCACTATCTATCCTCTACCTTGCCTGGCACGACGACCCTAATTTCCTGTTCATTATTCCAGCCTATGCCACCGGGGCTTCTCTCGTAGCGCTTTTTGCCAGGGTAGGAGGTGGGATCTTTACTAAAGGAGCTGACGCTGGTTCAGACCTGGTGGGCAAGGTGGAGGCTGGCATACCCGAGGACGATCCGAGAAATGCCGCAGTAATAGCCGATAACGTGGGAGATAACGTGGGCGACGTATGCGGGATGGGGGCCGACCTCTTTGAGTCCTACGTGGAGACGGTGGTGGCAACCATGACCCTGGTAACAGTGGGTACGGTAATAGCGCCGTGGGTCAAAGGTGTACTGTTTCCTACACTTTCGCCGGAATTGGCATTACAAAATGCCGTGCTATTGCCACTTCTGGTGATGGCTGCGGGCATCATAGCCTCTGTAATTGGCTGTTTCCTGGTCAGAGTGGGCGAAAAGCTGGAAATGAGCGCCCTTCTGGGAGCTTTGCGGCGGGGTACACTCACCGCCACCGTGCTCTCTGCCGTATTTGGCTTCCTGATAATTTACTTCCTTCAGGCTAGCCTGGGGCTCTTCTGGGCAATGCTGGCCGGGCTTATAGCCGGTGCCCTGATGGGCGAGAGTACCAATTACTTCACATCTTATGCCTTTAAGCCCACGCAAGAGATTTCTCAGGCCTCCACTTTTGGTGCTGGTGCCACCATTATCCGTGGCTTTGCCACCGGTCTGCTAAGCACCTGGCCGCCAATCATACTGATAGCCTTAGCCACTATTGTGGCTTACAAATTCGGCAGCTTTTATGGTGTGGCTTTAGCCGCGGTGGGCATGCTGTCTACCCTGGGGGTAACGCTGGCAACCGATGCTTACGGTCCCATAGCCGACAACGCTGGAGGTATCGCGACACAGGCAGCGCTGCCACCAGAGGTGCGAGAAAGAACTGATGCACTGGATTCTCTGGGCAACACCACTGCCGCCACAGGCAAAGGGTTTGCCATCGGCGCGGCCGTAATGAATGCCTTGGGATTAATCCTGGCTTACGCCATGGCGGTGGGGATAATAACCACTTCACCTGGTGGTGAACTCAATCCCCTGCCGGAGCAATTGAGCCTGCTAAGCATGCCGGTGGTCGTCGGTCTCATCCTTGGCGCCCTTATTCCGCCAATATTTTGTGCCATGACGCTCAAGTCTGTAGGCGTTACCACACAAGCCATTGTAGCTGAGGTTCGCCGTCAGTGGCGAGAAATAAAAGGGCTCATGGAGGGCACAGCACGTCCAGAATATGGCAAATGCGTGGATATTGCTACCAGGATAGCGCTCAAGGAAATGATAGTTCCCTCAGTTATGACGATTATAGCTCCTATAATTGTGGGTGTGGTTCTGGGCAAGTACGCGCTCGCCGGCTTTCTTATCGGCGCCCTAGCTACCGGTTTCATACTTGCCATCACCTTGAACAATGCTGGTGGGGCCTGGGATAATGCCAAGAAATGGATTGAGGCGGGACGCTTCGGTGGCAAAGGCTCAGATGCCCACAGGGCAGCTGTAGCAGGAGACACTGCTGGCGATCCCATGAAAGATACATCGGGGCCATCGTTGAACATTATGCTTAAGTTAATGTCGGTGATCTCCCTGCTCTTAGCCCCCGTCCTGGCCAATTTTAATGGTTTAATCTAAGTACAAGAAAGCCGTCGGCTTGGGGTTGCTCCACGGTGCCAGACGTTCCGTGCCACCGCTTGCCATTTCTGAACATAGCGGCATCGGTGCTAAAATAAAACCACTATGCCCGATGCCATATTCGTCAAAGGTGCCAGGGAACACAATCTCAAAGACATAGACGTCGTCATTCCCCGAAACAAACTCGTAGTCATCACCGGCGTTTCTGGCTCGGGAAAAAGCTCCTTAGCCTTCGACACCATATATGCCGAAGGACAACGCCGCTATGTCGAGTCTCTTTCCGCATACGCGCGGCAGTTCCTAGGGCAGATGGAGAAGCCCGACGTTGATTACATCGAAGGTCTCAGCCCTGCCATCTCCATTGACCAGAAGGGCCCCCCTCATAATCCCCGTTCTATCGTTGCTACCATGACCGAGGTCTACGACTATCTACGCCTTCTTTTTGCGCGTATCGGGCACCCTCACTGCCCTCAATGCGGCAGGGAAATTTCGCGCCAGACAGTACAGCAGATTGTGGATGCTGTTCAAGAAATACCAGAGGGTACTCGAATTATGATACTGGCCCCTCTGGTTAGAGACCGAAAGGGAGAACACCAGGCGGTGTTCAAGGACTTGCAGAAGGCAGGTTTCGTCAGGGTCAGGGTAGACGGGCAGATCTACGACCTCTCCGAGGAATTCCAGCTGGACAAGAACAAGAAACACACCATTGAAGCGGTGGTGGACCGACTACAAATACAAAAGGGTGAGAATTTAGCACGCCTGGCGGACTCTATTGAAACGGCCTTGAAGCTAGGCTCAGGAGTGGTATTGGTGAAGATCATCGATGGAGAAGAGCTGCTCTTCTCCGAGCACTTCGCCTGCGTCTATTGCGGCGTAAGCCTGGGTGAAATTGCACCCAGAACATTCAGCTTCAACAGCCCCTATGGAGCTTGTCCCGCCTGCACCGGGCTGGGCTGCAAGTTAGAGATAGACCCCAATCTGGTGATTCCCGACAAGGAGTTAAGTCTGGCAGAGGGAGCCATCCAACCCTGGACGAGACACGGACAGCTTAGCACCTGGTATAGCAGCATGCTGGAGTCACTGGCACGGCGCTATGGCTTTTCCCTTCACTCACCGGTGAAGAATTTAACCCCAGAACAGTTACATATCATCCTTTACGGCGATGACTCAGGAATGATTCCAGCGACATACGAGGACCGCTACGGCAGGATGCACCAGTATTACACCAATTTTGAAGGGGTTATACCTTACCTGGAGCGACGCTATCGGGAGACGGATTCCGACACGGTGAGGGCGGAGATCGAACGTTATATGGCATCCAACCCCTGCCCCGCCTGTAAAGGAAAGAGGTTAAAACCGGAATCCCTCGCTGTCACCATCGGGGACAAGAATATCATGGATATCACCGCTCTTACCGTCAAGGACGCGTTAACATGGATAGATGAGCTGGGCAGTAAGATTAGTCCCCGAGAAGCTTTGATAGCCAACCAAATTATCAAGGAAATCCGGGCGCGGCTGGGCTTTCTTAAAGACGTTGGTTTGGGCTATATAACCCTGGATCGACCCTCATCTACCTTAAGTGGCGGCGAAGCTCAACGGATACGCCTAGCCACCCAGATTGGCAGTGGACTCACCGGCGTCCTGTACATTTGTGATGAGCCCACCGTGGGGCTGCATCCTGCCGACGGCGCCAAATTGATAACCACGTTAAAGCGGCTCAGAGACCTTGACAACACCGTAATCGTGGTGGAGCATGATGAAGCGATGATGAGGGCGGCTGACTACATTATCGACCTCGGTCCCGGCGCCGGCAAGGAAGGAGGAAGAGTCGTAGCTGCAGGAACACTTGAAGACATCATGAGGTGCCCACAATCGATTACAGGACAATACCTCAGCGGCGCAAAACAAATTCCCCTCCCCGCCAAACGCCGCCCAGGCACAGGAAAAGAAATAATAATCAAAGGAGCCAGAGAAAACAACCTCAAAAACATTGACGTCCGCATACCCCTGGGTAGGTTCGTCTGCGTAACCGGTGTTTCCGGCAGCGGCAAGAGTTCCCTCATCCACGATGTGCTCTATAAGAGGCTGGCGCGACTTTTCTACCGCGCCAAAGAGAAGCCAGGAATGTGTGATGCCATCCTGGGCACGGAACACATCGATAAGGTGATCAACATTGACCAGTCACCCATTGGTCGTACCCCCAGAAGTAATCCGGCAACTTACACCGCTACATTTACTCCCATCCGGGAACTTTTCGCCACCGTGCCTGAGGCTAGAATGCGTGGTTATCGCCAGGGACGTTTCTCCTTCAATGTAAAAGGGGGAAGGTGTGAAGCCTGCCAGGGAGCAGGTTATGTAGAGATCGAAATGCAGTTCCTGCCCAACGTTACCGTCCCCTGTGAGGTATGTAAAGGCAAGAGATATAATCGTGAAGCACTGGAAATCCAGTTCAAAGGGAAGAACATTGCTGAGGTACTGGATATGACTGTAGATGAGGCCCTGGTCTTCTTTGAGCATTTCCCCAGAGTCAAAAGCAAACTGGAAACTTTACGTGACGTGGGTCTGGGCTATATTTGCCTGGGACAACCAGCGCCTACCCTCTCTGGCGGCGAGGCACAAAGAGTCAAATTAGCCACAGAGCTGTCGCGCCGCTCTACTGGCAAGACACTTTATATCCTGGATGAGCCCACTACGGGACTTTCTTTCCCGGACATCGCCTGCCTCTTGAAAGTGCTCCACCGTCTGGTGGACTACGGCAATACCGTGATTGTCATCGAACACCATCTCGATGTGATCAAGAATGCCGACTGGATTATTGACCTTGGGCCCGGAGCTGGTGACGAGGGCGGTTATGTCATTGCCACCGGCACTCCGGAAGAAGTAGCAGCAAACGAAGCTTCCCTCACCGGACGATATTTGCGTGAAGTCCTCTTTAGAGCTGGGGAAAAGGTGCTGGTCTGACCTACCCCAACCTCGACCCACCCGGTCTCAGGACTATCCAGGACTAACTTCCTAACAGGAGCAGTACTAACTTCCCACATCGGCCTATGGTGTAGTTTAAGTGGTATATGATAATGTGTAGTAGTGAGCGCTATGAGGAGCTATGAAAAAATGAAGTGGCGAACAGACGATTTGCCTTCAAGAATGCTGACGGTAAGGGATATAGCCTTCGTTCTGAACGTTCATACCAACACGGTGAGACGGTGGCAAAAGAAAGGGTTGCTTCAAGCATATAGCATTGGACCTCGTGGTAACCTGAGGTTCCGGCAAGAAGACGTGCTCGAATTCTTGACCAGATCCAAAAACAACCTCTCCACGAGAACCAGTTCGGCAGCATAGTTTTTGCTTTGAGGGAAAGGCGGTTATTATGAGCTTGCGAATTCGAGAGACGCCCCCTGAGCGAGTGCGTCAATTGCAACAGAAAATAAAGGAGCTAAGAAAAACCCTGCAAAGATATAACACCCTCATCATGTCCTCTCAGTACGCCATTGTGGCAATTGACGAAGAGGGGAAGCTAATACTGTGGAACAGGGGGGCAGAGAAGATTTTCGGCTATTCTCCTAAAGAGATACTGGGACAGCCGGTGACCCGATTAATGCCAGAGCAGTATAGAGAGGCGCACCACAAAGGACTCCAAAACGCTCTTGTGCACGGTAAACGATCAAAAAAATTCATCCTCGGCGAAGGATTGAGGAAAGATGGCTCCGCCTTTCCTGTGGAATGGTCCTTAACCAGCTGGAAAGAAGGCGGGAAGATTGTATTAGCTGCCATTGGACGGGACTTGAGCGATTACAGGAGAGCCGAAGAGATGCTAGTACAATCGGAAAAAAGGTATCGCCAGCTATGTGAGGGCATCAGTGACGCCATGGCTCTGGTACGCCTCCCCGACTTCAAGTTTAGCTACTGGAACAAGCGCTTCGAAAAGCTGGCTGAGCAGTTCCTTGCCAAGAACATCGAGGAGGTTACAATTCAGGACCTGGGTCAATTGTTTGAAAGCGATGGCTGGAACAAGGCACTCAAAATGCTGGCCAAGGCGGCGGCCGGCGAGTTCGTTTCAGACAGTTACACTGTAGAACTCAAAGCCGTTGACCTCCAGGGTAAGCAGCGGGTTCTGGAGGCGAAATCCTCCGTGTATAAAGAAAACGAGAATGCCACGGGCGTTCAGCTGTTGATAAGAGACATTACCGAGCGCAGGGAGCTAGAAGAGGGGCTAAGGGCATCGGAGGAAAAGTGGCACTCTCTGGTGGAAAACGCTCCTAGCAGCATAATGATCCTGAATGTCCAAGGGAAGATCGAGTTTGTCAACCGCGCCGCGGCAGGACTTAGTACAGAAGAGATGACCGGTAAGAGCATCTATGAGTACACTCCGCCAGAGTATAGAGACAACTTAAGGCAAATTCTGGAACAGGTTTTCACCGAGGGAAGTACCAGCAGTTACGAAGCCAAAGGGCTTTTCCCTCCCGGGGCGTGGTACAAAACCCATATCGCACCCGTGAAACGTGATGGACAGGTGGTTGCTGCCGTTCTCATCAGCGCCGACATTACCAAGCTCAAGCAAGCTGAGCAGTCGCTGAGAGAATCAGAAGAAAGGTATCGCCGCCTCTACGACGGAATAACTGAGGCTGTAGCTGTGTTCCGCCTCCCTGACCTCAAAATCACCCACTGGAATAAGCAATTTGAAAAATATGCCTCTCAAGTTTATGGAAAAAATGTGCAGGATGTGTCGGCCACCGATATAGTGCCTTCCATGGAGGCTGGAGAGTGGAACAGAGCAATGGACGCATTGCACCGATTATTAAGTGGTGAAAGTGTGCCCGCCGTCTACCAGTTCGAGTTAAGAGGTGTCACTGGAGGAAAGCGGGTTCTGGAAGTGAAACCCTCACTTTACCGGGAAGAAGGACAGCCCCTTGCTATCCAGGTGCTGATAAGAGATATCACCGAATTCAAGGAAGCCGAAGAAAGGCTGAAGGAAAGCGAGGAACGTTATCGCAGTCTGTTTGAAAACTCCCTGGAAGCTGTGTTTACCTCGGACCTCAAAGGCAATATCACCGCGGGAAACAGGGCCCTCGAGGAGCTGACCGGTTACAGCCTGGAAGAGCTCAAAACAATGGACTGGAAGAAGACAGTAACTCCCGAAAGCGTCGAGCCTATTCTGAGAGCATACGGCAAGCTGTTGAGAACGGGCGAGCCGATACACAACATCATATATGAAACAGTGAGGAAAGATGGTCAAAGGCGAATAACCGAAGGCTCTGTTACCCTTCTCAAGAAAGGAGGGCAGATCATGGGATTTCAGGGTGTAGTTAGAGACATTACGGAGCGTAAGAAGGCAGAGGAACAATTAAGGGAGTCCTTTATCAATCTGGCGGAAACGGTTTCCCGGGCGCTGGAGTCGTGCGACTCCTATACGGCGAGTCATCAGCGTGGGGTAGCAGAGCTTGCTCGTGCCGTAGGTGAGAAGATGGGACTGGACCAGGATAGGGTTCTGGGACTCTACATTGGTGGATTGCTCCATGATATTGGCAAGATCGCCGTTCCCTCAAGCATTCTGAGTAAGCCAGGCCGGCTGGCCGAGGAAGAATGGGCTCTTATCCGCTCCCACACCAAACAAGGCTACAACATATTAAAAGATGCCAGATTCCCCTGGCCCATAGCTGAGATGGCACTGTATCATCACGAGCGGCTTGATGGCTCTGGTTATCCGTACGGTGTCACTGCCGATAGCTTGAGTTTAGAAGTTCGCATTCTTGCCGTTTGCGACGTAGTTGAGGCAATGGGTGCTCACCGCCCTTACCGTCCCGCAAGAACTCGAAGAGAGTGGGTAGAGGAAATCAGGAGAGGCAGGGGAACCAAGTATGACGCCGATGTAGTGGATGCGATACTGGAGATGATGGAGAGGGGCGAATTCAAATTCGCTCGCAATGGCAGGAACTCCGGGCGCCTATCTGCCACTGCTCCAACTCCCGAATGAGGTCAAAAAAGGTCTCAAAAGGCCTGTGAGGTAGTCCTCGTTCCTGGCAATAAGACAAAAGTTCTCCCCGGGCGAAGATGAAATGGGCACGTCTCGCCGGTGCTGTGTCTGAGTCACCATTCCCTACGTATAAGACGCGATACCCAAGATTTAGAAAGCATTCCGTATATGCCTCTTTAAAGCCGTCCTGCAAACATGTGCCGTCAGGTCCAATGTACTGAACCTTCATTCCCTGGTCAGAAAACACAGCGGCGGCAGCATGCACTTCAACGTTCTCAACCTCGAGCTGTTTCAGGATGGAGTGGATGTAGAATTCGAGACCATTGCTCACAATAGCTAGCCTGAGCCCTTTGTCGTTGCAATATTTCACAAACTCACGGAACCCCGCCCGTATCCTGGCCTTTTCCTTTACTGCTTCGAGCACCTCGTCCTTTCCAGCCCTGACCATGGAGAAAGCTTTGGCATTGAATTCCCCCACAGAGATCTTGTGCTCCTTGTACTCGCGTAACAACTGCCGCCAGTCGCCTTGAGCGAAGGCATCGAGGAGCAGGAATGCCACGTCTTCCTCGGTCACTGTGCCATCGAAATCGCACTGGACCAGCGTTTTCATCATGTCAGTCACCGCAGCAGCTACCTAAGGCTGTTGCTTGGCTTGCGAATCGAGAACAGACGTTCAGCTGTCGTTATCAGCCAGATCGGCGGAACAAGAGGAACAACTCCCTTCTCGTGCTTTATTCCTGACTATGGGCCATCATGTCCCGGCGATAAAGTCCTCCGCCCTCCGCCACGCCCGAGCTAAAATCCCATAGGATAACGCCATACCCCGTAAACTTTGTTCCTTATCTGGCACAGTTCCCCCACCGTGGCATAAGCCCTTACCGCCTCCATGGTAGCGGGAAATGTATTCTCGCCACTGCGGGTGACTTCTTCCAGCTTTTGCAGCGCTTCCTTAACTTTAGCATTGTCTCTCTTCTCCCTGAGCCTCTTCACCCTTTGCGCCATATACTCGGAAGACTTTGGATCTGGCCGGAAGATAGGCACCTCATAGGGCACCTTGTCCAATCGGAACTTATTCACGCCGACCACAGTGATCTCGCCACTTGCCAGCTTACGCTCGTACTCTATCATGGCATCCTGATACTCGCGATGAACCCAACCGGATTCCAGCGCCGCTACCCATCCCCCCATGTCCTCGATTTTCTGGATATATTCCCAGGCACGTTTCTCCAGTTCATTGGTGAGTGACTCCACAAACCAAGAACCGCCCAGGGGGTCGGTAGTCTTGGTTATACCCGTCTCATACTGCAGTATTTGCTCCGTCCTGATGGAAAGAAGCATAGATTGCTCTGTGGGCAGACAAATAGCCTCGTCATAACCGTTGGCATGTATTGACTGGGCTCCGCCCAGAGCCCCGGCAAGCACCTGATACGCGATGCGAATAATGTTGTTGTAGGGCTCCTGGTAGGTGTGAGTAGAGCCTGAGGTCTGAACATGACAACGGAAGTGGGCACAATGGGGATCTTTTATCCCATACCTCTCAGCAATGATCCTGTACCACATACGCCGTGCTGCCCGTAGTTTGGCGATCTCCTCGAAGAAATCATTGTGAACTGCCATCTGAAACGAGAAACGCCTCACAAACCGGTCCAAAGGCACTCTCCCACGCCGTTTCTCCTCCTCAATAAGCTGGATAGCCGCGGCAAAGAGCATTCCCAGCTCCTGAATGGCACTGATGCCATTTTCCCGAGGATTATAGGAATTGATCGAAGTGGGATACCACTTGGGAGCGTTTTCACTACACCATTCGATGAAATCCACGGCATACCGCAACTGGGCTCGAGGCGGTATCTGATTGTAAATGTTCAAAGCGCTCGGGGTACATAGATCACTCGGAGTAGTGCCACGGAGTTGCCTTATGTCCAGGCCCCTCTTTTGAGCCATAACGAAATACATGGCGGTGAGCGGAGTGCCACATCCGTCGGCAAGATACGTGGAAACCTTCTCTATAGGCAACCCCTCAAACGTCTCCTCCATATCTTCCAGGGAACAGATGGGAGCCCCCGAATGCCCAATGTCAGCGCGTACTCGGGGATGATCAGGATCCAGTCCACACATGGCAGCGAAATCAGGCGCAACAGAGAAGCCTGTCTGCCCCAGTTCGTACTCCTGCCGGAAAAGCTCATTGGTCTCCTTGGGCGTGTTAAACCCGCTTAATCGCCTGATTGTCCACAACTGCCCTCGATACATGCTGGGATAAACACCCCGGGTAAATGGAGGTTCCCCGGGAAAACCAATGTCCCTGTGGTAATCAACGTCTTTAACATCCTCAGGAGTATATACCTCCTTCACCGGAATTCCTGATGCAGACAAGACCTGTTGTTCCTTTGTCTCCATGGCAGACCTCCGTCCTGTTTAAGTTCTGCTCCCAATATGTTTAGGCTGACCCTGTTACCAAGCCACAAATGTTAGTTAAACACATTATTCGCCGCTTATCAAGTGAGAGCGGAAACGCAGCTACGCCAACCGATTCACTCTCTGTCACTTGGAGCAGAGGACGGTATCGTCTCTGTCAAATCGCTTCTACTCCTCCAGCTTCAACTCCCACTTACAAGCGATGTCATCGGGGCTTTGTCGGGGGGGCAGTTTCAAAGGTATTACCTTCACCTTAGGGTTAATAACATATTTTTCCATGATTGGTTTTTCATTTACCTGGCATAGAGGAATTATCCTTTCTGGCTCACTTTTCTCCAGATATTGCAAAGTGCGGCACTGAGTTACAGTCAATATGACATGATTGGGATTAATGATCTCATACTCCACGGGGAACAATCCACCAATATTATTGTCTAAGGGCAACTGGCATGCCTTGAGCGAGTCAAGAACTGTATTCAACTGGATATTGGCTATCTTGGCATAACGGGGATTTACCCGCTCCGCCATGCTCACCCATGCCTCCTGTTCACATTCATTGGCGGCATCACTGCCCCACCGCTTCTTAATAGCGTTGTACCAGGCGCCAGCCATCTGCAACCAGGCATATTGCCATACGTGCATCAACTTTAACAGAAATTCTTTGGAAAAATCCTCAAACTTCAGGTCAGGTCTAAAAGGACCACTGTAGTCATTCAGCTCTGCCATTTCTCCTCCTCCGTTTCTTAATTTTTCGCTGCAAGCTTGCTGTCTTGCTCACGCCACCTTTCTTTTTTGACCCGCTCAACGATATGGTCGATTATTTCCTGAAGCGGAGTTCCTGGACCATATAAACCAGTAACCCCTGCGGCTAGAATTTCAGGCTTGTCCGCTTCGGGAATGATACCACCACCCACCACGCAGATATCCCCGGCACCCCTTTCCTTAAGCATCCGCGCCACCTCAATAAAGTATGCTTTAGGAGACCAACCGAGATAACTCAGGGCAACCACATCCACGTCCTCAGCAATGGCAGTATTCACGATCATCTCAGAAGTCTGATACCTTCCAGTGTAGATCACCTCCATGCCCGCATCACGGAGAGCCCGACACAAAAGCTCTGCCCCCCTGTAGTGTGAATCAATCCCCGGTTTAGCAACTAAAACCCGTATTTTTCGGTCTTTTTTCATGAACTACCTCCAGCATGCTCAGCGCATTAGTTGCTATCAATCTAAGAAACTGGGACGCGGCACCATCCCCGCAGTGTCATAGGCATAACCGTAACCTTCCCTTATCATCCCCAGTATCTCAGCTCTGGTAGCATTAGCCTTAAACGCTTCCACTATGTAATACATCAAATTTTCCTTCCCTTTTGCTTTCTCCCTCAACGTGAGTAAGGCTTGCCTTGTCTTCTGGATGTCACGAGTCTCCTTGAACCTCTTGACCTCAGCCAGCACCTCAGCCTGAACTTTCTCTATATTCTCAAAGCGATACTCCTTGATCTTCATATCCTGCTCTTCTGGTATTCGGAAGAAGTTGACACCAACCTGAATCAGTTTCCCCTGCTCGAGTTCCTTTTCTCTCTGCTCAGCAGCATTGACCACCAGCCGCCGCAGCCAACCGCTTTCGGCAACCGCCACCATGCCCCCCAGGTCATCTATTTCCTTCATTAATTTAAAAGCCTCTTCCTCTAGCTTCCTTGTAAACCATTCTACGTAGTAAGAGCCACCAAGGGGGTCAGCAGTGAGCGCAACTCCCGTCTCCTGAGCGATGATATGGTTCATTGCCACGCTGACACGCCGCGATTCCTCCGTGGGTATGCACCTGGCTTCATCATGTGCCGCATAGTCCACAGTATTGGCACCACCAAGGACAGCAGCCAAGGCTTGAAACGCAATCCTGGTGATGTTGTTGAGTGGCTGCTGTTTGGTTAGAGACATGCCCGGAGTCCTGACCGCGATTCGCAGGCGACATAACGCCGGATCATCAACCTTAAATCGCTCCTTTACAATCCGGGCCCACATCCTGCGGGCAGCCCGCACTTTAGCCACCGTCTCGAAGAAATCCATACACGAAGCCATGCTGATCGTGGTTCTTCGCAGTACTTGTTGCGGGGTTAGTCCCCGTTGTAGAGCAACCTCCACATAAGTAATCAGTGAAGCAAGTATCAGTGCCAGTTGCTGTACTGAATTACAGCCAGCCTCATAGTAGTTATAACCAATGGGAGCAAAAGGAGTGAACCTGGGCATATGCTTAACGATATATTCTGTAAGATCACCATGGAGTCTCATGCTGATCTCGAGAGGAAAATCTCTGGTGAAATCGGTCGCCTTATTGTTTAAGGGATCATTTATACACGAGCCCCTTATTTTGGCCTTATCCACCCCCTTCCTTTCTGCCAGCGCAGCAAGCTGGGCAACGCAAAGAACGTCATCATACTGACATGAAGCTCCGTGAAATTGAAATATGCCACTTTCTAGTGCGATGCCAGACATGAATCTCTCGAATGCATCCAAAGAATAGGGCTCAGGATGATAGCCAATATCATATTTGGCTAAAGGATGGTCCATATCAATTCCTGCCCTGGTGATCTCACCACCGGAGTAGTACACCACGGCGTAGCCTTCCTTCCACATGGGGACAAGTTCTTTCTTGGTTTTCTCCACTGTTTCTCGAACCAAGACATGCTCATCCAGCCACAGCATATTGCGGTACATACCTTCATATATTCCCCGCGTGAAAGGATAACTCCCCGGATCTCCTAGGTCCCTCTCGTAGTCAAAATCTTCTACGTCCTCAGGCCTATAAACAGGCTTAACCTCAAAACCGCACTCCGTCTGCAACCTGATAATACGATTCTTAGTCCTGTCCAGCACTATCTCTTTTTCTGCCATGACAAGCTAACCTCCTCGAAGACCTTTTTCCCGCACCCTCTGTCCTACCAGAGCCGCCTGCTTCGCGGGACTACACCACGACAAAGTGTATAGCAAAGGACGCCCTTTGTCAAAGCATGCAATCAGCCCCAATTAACCTCACAAGACGCGATTCTCCTTCACGTTTGTTGTCTTCTCTGTTCACTGATAAAATCAGTTCCTAGTAAAGAGGGATCTTGAAATGGACTTTTCTTTGAACGAACAAGAGTTAATGGTACAAGCAAGAGCAAGGGAATTTGCCAATAGACTGGTAAGACCTCGAGCTGCTGAGATAGACCGTACCAACGAATGGCCCTCCGATATGATCCCTGAGATGGCCAAGGCTGGTTTCTTTGGCCTCCATTTGCCCCCACAGTACGATGGCGCCGGAGCAGGTTACAAATGTTATGTTCTTGCCCTAGAGCAGATCGCCCAGGCTTCTATGACAGTGGCGGCAATAATCGCCATCAATGCTCTGGGACAGGAGGCAATCTATCGCTATGGCAGTGAAGGGCAGAAGGAGAGATTTCTCAAACCCTTGGCCAGAGGAGAGCACACCGTGATGTTCGCCTTCACCGAAGCAGCTACCGGCACAGATCCCAAAGCCATTACCACTACGGCCTATGCGCAGGACGATGATTATGTACTCAACGGCAGCAAGACCTTTGCTTCACTAGCGCCGGGAGCAAAAGTTGCGGTGATTTTTGCTAGACACCAAAGCGACAGGCTCAGTGCCTTCATCGTCGACCCATGTTCAGAAGGCTTCGAAATCAGTAAGCGATTAGAAACAATGGGATTAAGGGGCTCAGGAACTTGCCAGCTCTCCTTGAGAGACGTTCGTGTACCCAAAGAGAACTTGCTTGGAGAGAAAGGACAGGGTTACGAAATCCTGTTACTGTCCATAAATGTGGGGCAGTTAGGCATCTGCGCTGAGGCGGTGGGCACGGCACAAGCAGCCCTAGATATGTCAGTGGAATACGCCAGGAAAAGACCGGTGAAGGGTAAACCGATGCTGGAACTGCCCACAATTCAGACCTACATTGGAGAAATGGCTTCCAGGATTGAAGCCGCTCGGTGGCTAACATACCGTGTGGCGGCACTCAAAGACGAAGGGAAAAGCATCCGCAAGGAGGTAGCTATGGCCAAACTTATTACTTCCCAGACCGCGGTGGATGTCACCAGCATGGCAATGCAAATTCACGGCTCCTATGGCTATACCCAAGACCTCCCCATCGAGCGCCTCTATCGGGATGCCAAGGTTACCCAGATTTATGAGGTCGTCTCTGAAATTCAGAAAATAATAGTTGCCTCTTTCTTTCTTTGATCCCGTAGTACATGGACAAAAACCGACAAAAGCTATTGACAAATCACAATTCCCCAAGATAACATGAACGTGAAGAACTTTTTACAGGAGGTGATGAAATGAAAGTATGGAGAATTATGGGGTTGGTTATGGCTGTGCTGCTCTTGGGAGCTGTGGTTTGTGCCTGTGCACCGGAAACAACGCCAACCCCGACACCTACGCCGACTCCGACACCTACTCCTACCCCGACGCCTACTCCCACCCCCACACCGACACCCACTCCTACCCCAACACCTACTCCAACACCCACACCCACTCCCGGGGCGTTAATAACCTATACGGGCACTGATGTGGAGGGCAGGCATTTCAGCATTGGCTATCCACAGGGCTGGACCTCAGATGATGCTGCCAGAGCAGCAAAACAGGACTACTACAAACTGGTATCAGTTGCTGGTTATCAGCTTGCCGGTGCCTGCTTGATGTTTTACCGCTCTCCCAAGCGGGATGCCTACCTAATGGTGACCAGTGTGGATTCACCGTTACCCATAACTGTGGACCGAGTACTCGAAGCCACTCCGAAAGAGACTCTCGAAGAGAGATTCCCCGGATATAAGGAGGTATCTCACCAGATAATAGATACCAAGAAACTCAATGCTATTGTTGTTTTTACCTGCAACGAGGGTAAGGCGAAGCAGCTTCAATCGGTGAGAGTCGATCCGCCGCAGGTGTGGGCTGTCACCTGTATGGCGACAACCGCTGCGTTTGCTGAGTACGAGCCCATCTTTGATCAGATAATACAGAGCTTCAAGATCATTGCTTCCTGATGACTATATGACGGAGAGAAAATCCCCTCCCTTTTAGCCCGGGGAGGGGATTTTTGTTTCCTAAGCATCTTTTCGTGAAAGCAGACTTCCCAGCCATGTGGAAGCTTGTCCAGGGGGCAGCGTCGTTAGCCATACAGCTGAGTGACAGGCAGATAAAACAATTCGAGCTTTACTATCAGCAATTAATTGAATGGAATAAGAAATTCAACCTCACCGCCATAACGGACTACTCTGAAGTACAGGTAAAGCATTTCCTTGATTCTTTAACCCTAGTCCTGGCTTTAAATAGAGAAGAAATAGGAAAGCCGGATTTCAATATCCTGGACATAGGTACGGGGGCAGGTTTTCCTGGCTTGCCCCTCAAGATTGCTTTCCCCGAACTCAAGGTCGTTCTCGTCGAGTCATCAGCCAAGAAAACGATCTTCCTGCAGCATGTTATACATGAACTAGGGCTGGAAAACGTAGAGGTGCTCAATTGTAGAGCCGAGGAAGCTGCGCACTTGCCACCATACCGGGAACAGTTTGCCGTTGTAGTCTCTAGAGCGGTCGCTCCGCTACCTACCCTCGTGGAGCTGACCCTGCCGTTTTGCCGCATTGAAGGCAGGTTCATAGCCCAGAAGAAGGGAGAAATTGGCAACGAGATAGACAAGGCAACAAAGGCTATCGCTGTCCTGGGAGGCAAGTTAAGCCAGATAAGAAAGGTGCACCTGGACGAGTTTGATGATACCCGGTATCTGGTAATAATTGATAAAATATGCCCAACACCAGGGAAATATCCTCGTCGCCCTGGTGTACCTAAGCACAGACCGATTAGCTAGAAATTTGGGAGGTGAATAAAGATGTGGCACAGGAAGTCATGGAGATTCTATTTTGGTTTTCCTCCCTTTGGGTTCTACTTCCACGGGTTTAAACCCTTCCCCAGCAGGAAAGAATATCTTGAGATGCTAGAGGAATATAAGAAAGATCTGGAAGAAGAGCTCAAGGAAGTACAAAGGGAGATTGAGGAAATAAAGAAGAGCTTGTAGCGTCTGTCCATGCTGAAGGATAGCGAATGGACGATCCAGAAGCAAGCTGATTATATTGTTAGCCAGCAACTGCCCTCAGGGGCAATCCCCTGGTACCGCGGAAGTATCATCGACCCGTGGGACCACGTAGAGTGTGCCATAGCTCTGGACCTCAGTGGCAGGTTCAAAGAGGCTAAGATGGCCTACGAGTGGATGCGCCGCAGTCAAAATCCTGACGGCAGCTGGTATTTCAGTTACCACGGAGATGCGCCCAAAGATCTTACCAGAGATACGAACTCGAGCAGTTATATAGCCACAGGAATGTGGTTTAATTACTTGGTGACCAGAGACCGGGATTTCCTCAGCTATATGTGGCCTGCAATAGAAAAGAGCATAGACTTCGTCCTGACTCTACAACTGCCCAGTGGAGAGGTTCTGTGGGGTGTGGACAGGAATAACAATGTGTGGCCGGGAGCAATTTTGACTGCTTGTTGCTCCACCTGGCTGAGTATCAAATATGCCATAAGGATCGCCACAAAGCTGGGCTTGAACAAGCCTTTATGGACAGAAGCAGAAAAGAAGCTAGCTAGGGCTATGAAGCTACACCCTGAGCTATTTGATAGATTCGGTGAAGATAAGACTGGTCATGCCATGACCTGGTATTATCCGGTCCTTGTAGGATTGATTAAAGGGAGGCAGGCAGAAGAACGTATCGGCCGAGGGTGGCACGACTTTGTGATCGAGGGTTGGGGATGCAAGTGCTTTGCTGACCGGGAGTCTGTGTGCGTAGCCGAGACATTTGAGTTGATCTTGGCTCTCATCAGAATGGGAGCGAAAGAAAAAGCAAAGGTGATTCTGGATTGGCTATCACAATTTCAGGACGACGAAGGCGTATTCTACCGCGAGGTCTACTGGCCCTGCCGCGAAATAAGGCGCTCAGAGGTAGAACCCCAAACCGAGGAAAGAAATACCTGGACTTCAGCTGCGGCGATACTGGCACTGGTCGCTTTTAATGGCATTAGAACTCGGTTCCGTCCCACTGCTGCAAGATAATGAGGTGAGATTGCTTCAGATAGAAAGATTTTCCCCTACAGTTGGCTTATCTCAAGATGATCCTGATGACTTTGTGGGTTACGAGATTCTGGTTGACTTTATCGAACAGCATTCCTTGCCCCAGCTTGGCGGAGACATCGTAGAGATCGGTGTTTATATGGGCAGGGGCACAGCGAAATTGGCGCGGTTAGCACAGAGATATGGCAAAAAAGTATACGCCATTGATATCTTTGACCCGGACTTTGACCAGACCATGAGCCGGAGCGGGGTCAGGGCAAGCGATGTTTACCGCGCCTTCCTTTCCGGTCGTTCTATGCTTGAAGCGTATCAAGACTCTATTGCAGGGTTAGATAACGTGATAACAATCATAAAGGATTCTAGGCAAGTTAGCTTTCCACAAGAGCAGAGGTTTTTCTTCGGATTCATCGACGGCTGCCACCAACGGCAATACGTGGAGAATGACTTTTACCTGGTCTGGCCTCACCTCGTTTCTGGAGGTGCCCTGGGCTTTCACGATTACAAGTTTGACGATTGGCCCGAAGTTACCCAGGCGGTGGAAACACTGGTTCAGAGACACGGAAGCGAGATTAGCCGATTATATGAAATAGAGGGCAAATACCATATTTTGTCTCTGGTAGTGACAAAGAAATGACAGGGCTTTTTATCCTCGGCAAAGTCAATTTTTGGGCTACACCCTATAAGGAAGGCCACGCATGCTGTTGCCTTGCTCTGATGATACTAAGTATAATGGATTAGATTTTTGAGGTACGGAGGAGAGCATGCCGGCTTATGCTTTTTTCGACAAACGCTTTATGCCACTAGCCGAAGCAAAGATTGGAATTTTGACGCACGCTCTCCATTATGGCACTGCCTGCTTTGAGGGCATTCGCGGCAACTGGGACAGCCAGCATCGAAGGTTTTGTCTCTTCCGAATGAAAGACCATTATCGGCGTCTCCTCAACGGCTGTCGCATCCTCAAAATAAGTCTCCCTTATTCTGTCGACGAACTGTGCCAGATAACTGTGGAACTTGTGGAAAAAAGCGGTTATCAGGAGGATGTTTATATTCGGCCTCTAGCGTATAAGAGCTCTCAAGCACTGGGAGTGCGCCTTCACAACCTAGAAGACGACTTCTTTGTCATCGTGACTACATTACCTCCGTATCTTGACACTAAAAATGGGGTGCGATGTTGTACCTCTTCGTGGCGTCGCGTTAGCGATACTATGATCCCTCCACGGGGCAAGATTTGCGGCATTTACGTGAACAGCGCCTTGGCTAAGACCGAAGCCTGGGAGAATGGATTTGATGAAGCCATAATGCTAACCCAGGACGGACACGTTTCTGAGGGCAGCGGCGAAAACATCTTCCTTGTTTTGGACGGCAAACTGGTAAGTCCTCCTTCCTCAGATGATATTCTGCTGGGCATCACTAGAGACACGGTGATTACACTGGCGAGAAAAGAGCTGGGCATAGAAACCATAGAAAGACCTGTTGACAGAAGCGAGCTTTATCTGGCTGAAGAATGCTTTTTTACCGGAACTGCTGCCAATATCGCTCCTATACTGGAGATCGACCACCGTCTTATAGGGGGAGGACAGATCGGCAAAATAACCTCCCAGCTACAGAAGATTTACGCCGAAGTTATGCTAGGAAGAAATCCTAAATACACTGACTGGTACACTGTGTTCTCTCCCAAATCTGCGAAGATGCAGAATATCGCCCCGGTCACTGGGTAATAGCATCAGGGTTTATCTTAAGAAGCTTGAGTAGGTAAAGAAGGCGGCAGCTTTGTTCCAAAATAGCGGTGAGGTGGTAAGCTTCCTCCAATAACTGACCGGTGGCAAAACTACCGTGTCCTTGTACCAGAACTACACGATAGTCCTTGAGCAGAGTGGCAATGTTATCGGCAATGTGTTTGCCCTTTAACAGTCGGGTGCGCAAAACAGGCACTCTGGGCAACAAGGCACGCCCTTCTAGGTCACACGGTACAATTTCTTTCTCGCTGAAGGACAGCACTACAGCATAAGGGGGATGGGCATGCACCACCGCCAGTGCCGGAGTCTTTTTGTAGATGCAGCGATGAACTTCCAGCTCGGTGGAAGCCAGAGGAGTAAGCCGATTGTTCTTGTTCAGTCCTGTTTCCACTAGGTCGTTCTGTTCAATAGCGCCCAAAGTGCTGCCCCGGTGCGTAATAATGAGGCGCTCCCCTAGTCTGATACTGAGATTACCACTCAACGGAGAAACAAGCCCTTCCGCAAAAAGAGCCCGCCCCACTCTCTGGAACTGAGATAGCATCCCTGAACCTACACCATACGCCGAATTACAGCAATGACCTGCTCCGGACCAGTTCCTCGCTAACGTCTACCTCTTCACTGGGAAATAAGTTGGTGGGTTGATTCAGTTCGATTGCCAGGGATATGTCGCCATGACGAAGCAAACATCCTGCTTCCCCCAGCTTGTTGAAGTTACAAGCCAACACTGAAGTCAAACTTACGCACATCCCCGCACACTAGCTCACAAAAACAACAAGATTGATAAAGTTTTGTCCTCAGGGGCCTCTTTTTTCCTGAGATTGCCCCGCCCCACGGGCGAGGAGTGAATTGAGTCTTTTCATCAGGCGGGATTTCAACCGCGCAGCCTTATTGCGGTGAAAAACTCCCTTGCTCACCGCCTTATCAATCTGGCTTATCGCCAGTTTGGTTCTTTCTTGAGCAGACTCTTCCTGGGAGGCAATGGAAGCCTTCGCCTTAAGGATGTAGGTTTTCACTGTGCCGCGCACCAGGCGATTCCGCAATCGTTTTCTCTCCGCTGCTCGGGCTGCTTTATTAGCTTTAACGCCGGGCATTTATCCCCCTTTTCTCATGACGCTTATCACATTCCAAACGGAAGAAACTCGCCTTATTATTTTACTCAACTGAGCAGTATCTTTCACTTCCAAGGTAAAAAATATGGTAACAACGTCACTCTCACTGCTGCCCATACTTACGTCACTGAGGTTCACCCCTTCTTCGGCTATGATGGCACTTATGTCTCTGATAAGCCCAACTCTGTCCCAAGCGTCAACCTGAATAGTTATGGGATAAACTTGAGTCACATCACCCCACTCCAGTCTTATTAGTCTCTCCTTTTCTTCTTCGTTGATAACATTAATGCAATTGCTGCGGTGAACCGTAATACCCCGCCCTTGAGTGATATAACCTATGATTTCGTCCCCGGGTAAAGGATGACAACAATTAGCCAGACGGGTAAGCAGGTCGCCCGCACCCCGCACATTAATACTCACCGGACTGAGCTTGCGCTGCACAACGTGACCCTCTCCCTCAGGTGCTCCTAGGTCGAGATTCAATTTGTCTATTATCTGGGAAAAGGCGACGCTTCCGCTACCCAGCGCAGCATAGAGATCTTCCGCACTGGAGTAGCTGAGCATATGAACAATCTTGTCCATGCTCGGCAAGCTAAGTCCCAATCTCCTGATTTCCTTCTCCCATATCTGCTTACCTGTCTCAATGCATTGACTACGCTCCTGTTTTTTGAACCATTGACGGATCTTACTACGAGCGTGAGAAGTCCTGACATAGCCGAGATCGGGATTAAGCCAATCCAAACTAGGACCTTTCTCTACCTTACTGGCTACAATCTCCACTACATCGCCATTCTTAAGAGTGTAGTTCAAAGGCTCAAGTTTGCCATTGACCTTAGCCCCGATGCACCTGTAGCCTAGGTCGGTGTGAATTCGAAAGGCAAAGTCCAGCGGAGTAGCCCCTTTAGGTAACTCCTTGATCTCCCCCTTCGGGGTATATACAAAAACTCGGTCTACAAGAACGTCTGTTTTGACCGATTCAAGAAATTCCTCACTGTCGAGTTCTTCTCGCCATTCTCGTAGTTGTTGTAGCCAGGCTATTTCGTCCTCAAAGTGTCCGCCGCTTTTCCCCTCTTTGTACAGCCAGTGGGCCGCCACTCCATATTCGTTAACTCGATGCATCTCGTAAGTGCGAATCTGTATTTCCAGAGGCGTGGTACCTTTGTAAATCACCGTGGTGTGTAGTGATTGATAGCCATTATCCTTAGGGTTAGCAATAAAATCGTCGAATTCCTCAGGCAAAGGGCGCCACAAATTATGAATTACACCCAGAGCCTTGTAACAATCGGAAACCGTCTCTACCAGTACACGCAAGGCAAATAAATCATGTATGTCATCGAAATCTTTGCCCTGGGCACCGTAGCGGTTTATCTTCTGATATATGCTATATATGTGCTTCGGCCTACCATAGACCCTGGCTTTGATATTATTTTTCTCCAGTTCGTGGCGCAGTATCTCACTAACTTCAGCTACAAACTTCTCTCTCTCGGCTCGCTTTGCTACCACAAGACGAGCAATTTCGTGATAGCGGCGTGGCTCTAAATAGCGGAAGGCCAGATCTTCCAGTTGCCACTTAGCTTTCCACACACCCAAACGATGTGCTAAAGGCGCATATATTTCTAATGTTTCTTGAGCAATGGCACGCCTTTTTTCGGCAGGCAGAGCACCTAAAGTGCGCATATTGTGCAGCCTGTCCGCCAATTTGATGAAGATTATCCGCAGATCCTCAGCCGAGGCTAACAACATCTTGCGGAGGTTCTCCGCCTGGCTCTTAAGATTCATTTCCGTGGCCGAAGCGCGGTTGGTCAATTTGTCCAGTTTGGTCACACCGTCTACCAATTTTGCTACCCGATGGCCGAAATTGGTTTCCAGCTCCTCTAATGTGACCTTACAATCTTCACACACGTCATGTAGCAGGGCGGCAGCTAAAGTTTCAGCGTCGAGACGGAACTCGGTCAGCACCATGGCCGTGTTGAAAGGGTGCTCAAAGTAGGGCTTCCCGTTCTTGCGTAACTGCCCATCATGAGCCTTGGAGGCAAACTCGTACGCTCGCTTTATGAGGTCAAGCTTGTCCTCAGGTATATAAGTCTTTGCCTTCTCCAGGAGTAGCTCAATATTCATACACTAGCTTAAATTCATAATACTGCAACCTGGAAAGTAAAGCAAATACTTATCGGCCAGGACGCTTGAGGATCATCAATGTACGCCCAAAGGTACAAACCGCTTCACGGCGTTGATTAACGACCTCCTGGTCAAGCTCCACGATCCCTGCATCGGGCTGTGACGAGCTTTCCCTCTTATTTCTTACCCTCGTTTTCAGCATTATAGTGTCTCCAGGCTTCACAGGCTTGATAAACCTTATCTCGTTCCAACTCAGTACCGCTACAGACGTCCCGTGATAGAGATAGTCACCCAATCCTATAGCATAGGACACTATTAGCGGTGCGGGCGCTACAGTGCCACCAAAGGGCGTATGGCGAGCGAACTCTTCGTCAATAAATAGAGGGTTATGCAGCCCGCATAACCCACAAAATGCAGCCACATCCGCCTCAGTGATAGTTCTCACCGGGCTAAGAAATTCCTCACCAACAGTCAGCTCCTCAAAGTACTTCCCAGCCATGATCTGCCCCCTTGTAGCATTGCGGTCGCCCGTTTTCTCCTATTATACACCTGAGGCGCTTCAGTTCGAGGCAGTGCCCAGGTGCCTGTTGAACCGAGCAGCAATTTGACACAGCAACGTCGACTCTCTAAAGTAAGAATTGCCTACGTAGTAGCGCTCACTCGTGCCACCTATGGAGCCAGAATATGTTGGGCTGTACCGCCGTGGTGAACTGCAACGGCGTGTGCAAGCGCTAGAAGCCCGGCTGGCAGCGTGTGACATCTGCCCCAGGCAATGTGGGGTCAATAGACTGCGCAATGAACTCGGCTACTGCCATTCGGGATATCTTCCTATAGTCTCAGCGACATGCGCTCACTTCGGTGAAGAACCTGCTATTTCTGGAACCAAGGGCTCGGGGACGATTTTCTTCGCCAATTGCAACATGCGCTGCGTTTATTGTCAGAATTACCAGATAAGTCAGAACTGGCAAAAGCAAAAAGGGAAAGAAGTGACTTTTATCGCCCTGGCGGAGAGAATGCTCTTCCTACAAAACGAACTGGGGTGCCACAACATCAACTTTGTCACTCCGAGTCACTTTATCCCGCAAATTGTGCGGGCAGTTCTAGAAGCGGTGCCTCTGGGACTTCGCGTGCCACTGGTTTATAACACTAGCGGCTATGACTCCGTAGCTTCGTTAAGAGAGCTCGATGGCATCATAAGTATCTACTTGCCTGACTTAAGATACGCCTCTAACAAGTGGGCAAGAAGGTTTTCTCATGCTCCCGATTACGTAACACAAGCCCGCAAAGCGATTAAGGAGATGTACCGTCAGGTCGGCGATCTGGTGCTGGACGAGTTTGGCATAGCCCAGAAAGGACTGATAGTCCGTCACCTCATTCTACCCAACGGTCTAGCAGGCAGCCAGGAATCACTCACGTGGCTCCTTCGAAACGTTTCCCATTCCGTGACAGTGAGCATAATGTCACAGTACGTGCCCAGGTACCGCGCGTTGCGGATACCGCTGCTATCCAGAAAAATCTCCCAACAGGAGTATGACGCGGTTCTTCAGTTGATAGACACCTTAGAGATAGAGAACGGTTGGATCCAGGAAATGGGCGCAGCAGAAGAGTACCTTCCCGACTTTGACCGAGAAGGCCACCCTTTCGCCTCGGAAAAAACAAAGGAGCGCTTACGATCGAATCCAATTTTGTAAGACCTGGTATGCCCCACAAACCAGGGGGCTCACCGCTCTACCGATAGCGGCTGGAGCAATGGTTTTCAAAATTTCGGCTCGGGGGGATTGACTTTTTCTCCCACTACTTTCCATAATCTTGTTTAGTAGGAAAATTAGAAAAGAAAGGAGGTGTTGGTCTCAAGGAAAGAGCATCTTGATATATTAGAGAAGAAGTATGCTAGTTTTTTTCGCGTATGCGCTGTGAAGGAGAAATAACTGTTTAAGTGAAGGGGGTGTGAGATGTCTCCAGCAAAGAAAAACATTCTCGGTTTCATCGGTTTCTGGGCATTTGTTGCCGGCTTCATTCTTGCCATCCTTGCCGGCATATTCTGGCCTCAGAACGAGCCCATTATTGTAGCGCTGGTCATTCTAGGTATTATAATTGGGCTTTTGAACATAACAACTAAGGAATTTACCGCCTTACTTCTAGCCACGATAGCGCTGGTCGTTGTCGGCAATGCATTTGCTCCCCTGCAAGCCCTGCGCCTAGGCGAAATATTGGGCGACGTGCTTGGTCACATTGCGACCCTGATGGCACCAGCAGCGGTTATCGCCGCTATAAAAGCGCTGTGGGCAGTGGGCAAGCCGGGAGATTAATTTTTTCCAGGCGCATTAGGCACAAAGCAGAATAAGCCCAGTTGCGGACGCTCAAGCTGTAGCAATCAGCGGAGATGCCGCCGGGACGTCCTGTCGCAGTCGGTCATACGAATCGACGTTCCCGACGAGAAGATCCCACAGTGGAACGACCGATCTAATGTCGTGGGGACGAGAAAAACTCGGCTAGCGACAGAGAAGACTGTGTTGAGAGAGGCTGAATTTGTTCCTCTGAGGATAATTGCCGTTTTTTTTCTGCTTCCGAGGTTTCCCTGAGAGCGGCGTGCTCTTTTTGCCTTCAAGCCGGCGGACGATGGCCCAGCTCCCACTTGGGTTCTACTTCTCAGACAGGCAAATGGTTTGAGCCAGCTAGGCGTTACTGCTATACTTCTTAACAAATGGCTGACTGGAACGAGTGTCAGACGAGCCTCGGGATACGTTTTCGTCAGGAACATTTGCTGCGTGAGGCTTTCGTACACCCTTCTTTTGTCAATGAAAATCCGGGGCTGCTTGAGTCCAGCAACGAACGGCTAGAGTTTCTCGGTGACGCCGTGCTCAATTTCATTGTAGCTGAAAAGCTGTATAGAGAGTTTCCCACGCTATCCGAGGGCGAGTTGACCGAAATGCGTGCCTACCTGGTATGCCGTTCTACCCTCGCGGGGATCGCTTGTTCATTGAAGCTCGGAGAGTGGTTATTGCTGGGCCAGGGCGAGGAGATAAACGGCGGAAGAATGAAACGAAACAACCTGGCTAACGTCATGGAGGCTCTAATTGGCGCCATCTTCTTGGACCAAGGACTGGCTGAAGCCGCAAGATTCGTTCTCAAGCAACTGGAGCCCGAGTGGGAAAAAATAAGGACAGGGAAGATAACCCCTAACTATAAAGGCTTGTTGCAGGAGCTTGTCCAGGGGCAGGGAAAATCAACTCCCGTCTACCGCTTGGTAGAAGCCACCGGACCCGATCATGACAAACAATTCACCGCCGAGATTATGGTGGAAGGAGAACCATTAGGCAGAGGAACAGGGAAGAGTAAAAAGGCTGCTGAGAACGAGGCAGCGAAAGCAGCCTGGGAAAGTCTGAGGTGCAACTATGGGCAGACGAGATTTCGTTCGGAGAGAACCCAAAAAACCTAGAAAGGGTGCACAGAAAAGCAAGCCAATATCCGAGTTAATCCCTCAGCCCACAACCGAAGTAATCAGGAAAAAGAGAAAGACCGAGGAGGAGTCTGAAGAATAAACGAATTGGCTGCCTATTTGAAGCTTCACCAGAGCAGCAAGTTGAAACAACGGACAAGGGCAGCATTGTCTTTATTGCAAAATTGCTCTCTGTGCCCGCGCAAATGTGGGGTAAACAGACTCAGTGGCGAGAGAGGCAGGTGCCGCACTGGACGTCAAGCTATGGTTTCTAGCTATGGACCACATTTTGGGGAAGAGGAACCATTGGTGGGTAAACACGGTTCAGGCACCATATTCTTCACCAACTGCAATCTTAACTGCGTTTTTTGCCAGAACTACTCTATTAGCCAGCTGGGCGAAGGCGAGGAGGTTAGTAAAGAAGAACTAGCTTCCATGATGCTCTCCCTGCAAGCCAGAGGATGCCATAATATAAATTTGGTATCCCCTACTCACGTCGTACCACAGATCTTAGAAGCCCTAGAGATAGCAGTGGAGGGAGGTTTGTTTGTACCCTTGGTATACAATAGTGGTGGCTATGACTCGGTGGAAACGTTACAACTACTTGATGGCATTGTCGACATCTATATGCCTGACATGAAGTATGACGACGAACAAATTGCCAGAGAACTGTCAGGAGTACCAAATTACCCTGAGGTAAACAGAGCGGCGGTGAAGGAGATGCACCGGCAAGTAGGTGACCTGCAGATAAACAAGGAAGGAGTAGCAATACGAGGACTTCTGGTCCGCCATCTGGTCCTGCCACACGGCCTGGCAGGGACCAAAGGGATAATGAGTTTCTTGAGCAGGGAGATCTCCCCCGACACCTATGTGAACGTCATGGCTCAATATCATCCCTGCTATAAGGCTTTCCAGATACCAAAGTTAGAACGTCCCATATCAGTAATAGAGTACAGTGAAGCCCTGTCCCTTGCCCGAGAGGCAGGGCTACGCCGACTGGACAGGGCACAGCCTCTGAGGATTCTCCACATTACGCCTAACTGATGGAGCCTCAAAATGACAGAAACAGATAACAAAGCACATCTCTCTGCCATAGTCTACGGGCGTGTCCAGGGGGTTAACTTCCGTTATTTTGTACGAAGTATTGCCAGAAAATTGGGCTTGAAGGGTTATGTGCGCAATCTTTCTCGTGGGGATGCTGTAGAGGTCCAAGCTGAAGGCGAAATAGGACAGCTAAACGAACTGCTGGAACGACTCAAGGTAGGGCCGCCCGGGGCCTCGGTGGAAAAGGTCGAAGTAGAGTGGCTGGACTACTCCGCCCAATTCAACGACTTTAGCATCCGTTACTAAGTTAAGAAAGAATTAACCCGTTTGCATAGGAAAACGCGAGGGGCCTGCGGACAAAGACGTCAACCTAAGACTCGACTGTGCAAATTGATGCGGCATCTGGTTCAGTCCCCTAGCTGCACTCTGCCCTGGCTTATCAGTTTAAGGTGCTCCGATTCCACCCCCGCTATCTTGGATGCCTCGAGGTCTACTTCGTAAGGCTCGCCAACCAGCACCCTGCCATAATTTTCGCTCCTTCCCCAGCTAGGGTCATCGGTGTAGAAAAATTTTTCGCTCGCTTCGATAATGCCGAGATCAAAGGGCAAGGTAAAATAGAGGTCAGCAAGTACCTTTTCGATACCCAGATCATAAAGAGTACCCCAGCCACCTGACTTGCCCTTTTGGTATTTACTCACTGGCAATAAGCTCAACAGATTGGCAATAGTGAAGCGCCCGGAACTACCGCATACCTTGAACGGAGTTACACTGATCAAGTAATCGCTACGCAGCACGATATTGGGCACCCAGAAGCTTTCCATGGCATAGAATTGCGTCAAAGGGTTCTCCACCTCAATAAAGATAGAATCCTTGATATCAAGCAGCAGGACATGGTGGAAGTCATACCCCAGAGCTTGATAGATAGGATAAATCGGCTCACCGGTAGGTGTAGCGTCGGCAATGAGGATATCTGCCTTGCTCACTTTTCGGATGCCTCTGATGATATTGTTGAGGAGTTTAGCGCTTGTAGTGACGGGATAAGGCAAAGGATATCCGGCGCATGGCTTGATTAAGATGCGGCGCGCCCAGGAAATCTCACGAGGCGGAGTGAACACGAAATCGCTATCTTTGACAATCATTAGTTTTTTCGCAGTGTTCACCCCTGTACTACCTATAAAGCTGGTTGCAATACTATGATTTCCCTGACAGAGGGAAGTTTCCCCTGTTCAAGATCTATTTCGCTTGCCTCAAGCCTTTTGACTTCTTTTTTGCCCTTCAAGAAACTTTCTACCCCTGCTATGGGATAAGCACACTTCGGTGTCTTGAAATGCATCGGAATAACCACTTTTGGTCTCAGCTGTTCACATACCCGCGTGGCAGCCGATCCGTCAATGGTGTAGAAACCCCCAACCGGTACAAGCAATACGTCCGTACTGCCGATTTCGCTAATCTGCTGTGCAGTAAGCACGTGCCCCAGATCCCCAAGATGGCAGAGCTCGATGCCATCCAGAGCGAAACAGAAGACGGTGTTGGTTCCCCTTTGCTTGCCTTGAGCCTCATCATGAAAGGTAGCTACGCCCCTAATCTGAATTCCTTTGACCACTTTGCTGCCTGTACCTTTAACCACTTCCGGATTACCTAGCACCGCGGCAACATTGTTGTGGTCACCATGATCGTGGCTCACTGTTACGATATCAGCAGATTCCTTAATCGGAAGGTAGTCAATACCGCCACCTACGCTGTAAGGATCGGTCACTATCCTTAGACCGCTTTGGGAGGTAATCAAGAAGCAAGCATGACCTAACCACTTTATCTTCATATCATCCCCCTTGTTCTGCCTCGCTTAAAGCCAGCTCAATCAAGGTCCTAACTCCTACTCCGGTGCCTCCTTTTACAATATAGCCACTCTCCTTGGTAGAAAAAGCTGGACCGGCAATATCGAGATGCACCCAAGGAGTATTGCCGGCAAATTCCGCCAAGAACAGGGCAGCGGTAATTGCCCCACCATACCTGTCCCCCGTATTCTTTATATCAGCAATTTCGCTCTTGTTTTGTTCCTTATATTCCTCGGGCATGGGCATCTGCCAGACCTTCTCCCCGGCCTGCTTCGCAGCTTTGAGAACCTTCTCCGCCCAAGGCTGATCGTTGGCAAAAAGCCCGCTATATGAGGTGCCTAACGCAATGCGACAAGCCCCTGTCAACGTAGCCAAATCGATCAACGGAGATAGACCCTGTTGCACCGCATAGCTGAGAGCATCAGCCAACGTAAGTCTTCCCTCGGCGTCAGTACTAATTACCTCTATGGTCTTTCCGTTCATGGCCCTTATTATGTCGCCAGGCTTCAGCGCATTGCCGCTGGGTAGATTCTCTGCAGCAGGAACGATCGCCGTTACATTTATCTTCAGCTTCAATTGAGCAATAGCCTTAATCGCAGCCATCACAGCAGCACCGCCGGCCATATCAGCTTTCATGTCACCCATTCCCTCCGAAGGCTTAATGGAAATCCCTCCAGAGTCAAACGTTATGCTTTTACCAATAAACCCCATCGTCTTCCCTGAGCTCCCATTCCCCTTATAGCTTAGAACTATGAATTTCGGCGGCTGGCTGCTTCCCCTAGCTACTCCGAGAAGTGCCCCCATGCCCATCTGTTCCATCTCCGTGGCGTCAAACACTTGGAGCTCCAAATTGTGTTGCTCAGCTATTTTCTTAGCTACTTCCGCGAGCCTGGTGGGTGTCATGTAGTTGGCTGGCTCATTCACCATATCTCGAGCAAAGTTGACGGCTTCACCTATTATCCTGCCCCTCGCGATTCCCGCCTCGAGGATAGGGATCTTTTCCTGCTCCCTTACCACTAATAGGATTTCCTCAACCTCTTTGTGCTCAGGCTTTCTGTATTTGTTAAACCCATAAAGCCCCAGAATAGCACCTTCCGTAATTGCTCGAGCCGAATCCTCCGGGTTAAGACCACCTAGCCCTGAACCATGAAGTATGGTTGCTATCCTGCGGCAGTTTAACCTGCGCAACGAACGACAGAACTCTCCTGCCACCTCACGTACCTTGTCCATGTTGAAGTTCTCTCGCTTGCCCAGCCCTGCTACCGCCACTATTCGTGCCGGTAGCTTGCCCAAAGTATGAACAATACCAACTTCCGCTAATTTGCCTTTCAACTCCCCCTGGGCAATAAGAGAGGAAATAGCTCCTCCGAGAGCAGCGTCCACTGCCGCTGTGGCACCACCAGGTTTTTCCACTCCTTCAAAGAGATTGACTACAATAGCATCAGCTTGAGCCTGAACTATGTCTCCAGCTATAACCTTAATTTCCATGGTTTTCTCCCCCGTCGCCACGCGCCCAGCTTGTGTGAAAATTCCGCAAAGAAATAATTTTATTTTATTTGGGCGAAGAATTGAAGAGCCCGAGGCAAAAATTTGTTTATCTTGTTATCGCCCGGACGATTTTCTCCAGAGCCGGGGTGATGTCTTGCGAAGTGTCTACTACGAAATGGTTCCGCGAAATTTTTTCCTTGTGTCGCTTCATCCTGACGTATACGTCCCAGCCCGCGTCAGAATCGTACTGAGGAACTTCGCCTTTTTCCCGAGCAACGAGCCGTTCGCGTATCACCTCCGGTGGAGCTTCCACAGATACCACGATTAGTTTTGCTTTCGTCTTTTCAGCAATACGGTAGAGGTATTCCCGATGACGCTCCACGAGATTAGTAGCATCGAAAATCACTGGAATGCCTTTGCTCAACAGCTCCTCGGTAAGGGCATACAGAGCTGCAAACAGGCGCCTGTTTTCAACTTCTTCATAGCAAGGCGAGGAGAACAAGATCTTGCGGCAAGCGTCGCTCGTCAGGATAACGAAGGGCAACCTCTCAGCTAGCTTGCGACAAAAATAGGATTTGCCACTCCCCGGAAGCCCGCTCACCACCACCAGGGGGGGCTCCACCTGAGGCTCAGGCAAGTTACCAAGACTTTGTCTCAATCTTTCTACGTCTTCCTGGAGAATAGCCGCATCCACCCAATCAAGATTATCGGCAGCAGCGTGCCCTTATGTCAAGAAGCCCTGTTCTTTCTTGCGAGAGAGTGCTATGTCGGCTGACAACAGACATTGCCCAGATATGGTCCCTTTTGTCACTTTACCGCGGGGGTGATATTATTCTCAGTGAGCAGTCAGTGTCCTTTTCTTCCCTGTAAGGCTATCGAATATCGAGCGAGCGGCGCAAATTACAGAAATGTCATTGAGAAACAGAGCGGTATTCACAGGACGGCTAAATAGACTGAGAAGCCTGATGGCTAAGCAACAGCTAGAGGCTCTTTTGATCTCTCAGGCTGAGAACGTCCGTTATCTTTGCGGGTTTACCGGCTCGTCGGGATGGCTACTCGTCTCGGAGAACAATGCTATGTTGGCAACTGACTTTCGCTATATAGAACGGGCTAAGCTAGAGGCACCTGGTTTCGAGATTGTCGAAGCCAAACGAGAGCTGAAGGAGTGGCTTCCTCGGTTGGTAGCGGAGCTTGGCTGGCACAGGTTGGGTTTTGAAGCGAAATCTGTCTCCTATGATAGCTATGTCAAGTTAGACGAAAGCTTTAAGAAAGGAGAATTCAAAGCCGACCTTGTCCCTACCAGGGACATGGTAGAGCAACTGCGCTGCATAAAGGAAACCAAGGAACTAGACTGCATCAGCCGAGCGATAGAGCTAACCCTTGCCGCTTTTGAACACGCGAAAAAAGTAATTCGCCCTGGCATATCCGAGAGAGAAGCAGCGTGGGAGATAGAAAAATTTCTCCGTGAAAAAGGAAGCGAGGGTGTGCCCTTCGATATCATTGTCGCTGCAGGTTCAAACTCTGCCCTACCTCACGCCAGACCAACAGAAAAAATAATAGCCGAGGATGAGCCAGTTTTGCTAGATATGGGAGCTAGGGTGGAGGGTTACTGCAGCGACTTCACTCGTACTCTGCTGCCGGAGAAGACGGATAAAACTCTTATGGAAATCTATGCCACAGTGTTCAAAGCGCAGGCTATCGCCATAAACGGTATTACCGCGGGAATGAGTGCTTCGGAGGCAGACAATCTAGCTCGAACCGTAATTAGAGAGGCTGGATACGGTGACGCCTTCGGACATAGCCTGGGCCACGGCGTCGGTTTAGCCACCCATGAATTACCTACCCTCAGCCCTGCTTCTTCCGACGTGCTTGTCGATAATATGGTCTTTACTATCGAGCCAGGAATCTATCTTCCCGGATACGGTGGTATTAGAATTGAAGATATGGTAATTTTGGAAAAGGGTAAAATTAAAGTGTTGACCCAAGGGGCAAAGTAACCTCTGTGGCCAAGCAAACCTTTGACTCCCCGGTGCGGTTCGCGCCACAGAGACGGGGGTGCTTCTACTATGATGGATGCTGGAGAACTCAGGAAAGGAATCGCTATAGAATTGGATGGGCAAATATATCAAGTCCTGGAATACCAGCATGTCAAAATGCAACAAAGACAACCCGTAGTAAAGCTCAAGCTTCGCGATGTTAAAAGCGGCAACGTTATGGAAAAAACTTTGCAGGTTGGGGACAAGGTTATACCCGCTTTCCTGGAGCACAGGCCAGTACAGTATCTTTATAGTGATGGCGACCTCTATTACTTCATGGACAGTGAGAACTATGAACAAGTTACCCTGAGCGCGGACCAGATCGGAGACGACAGGAATTACCTCAAAGAAGGGTTGACACTGGAGATATTGACCTATAAAGGGAACGCGGTGAGCATAGAGCTGCCTAATTCCGTGGAGCTTCGGGTTGTAGAGACACAACCTGGTTTTAAGGGAGACAGGGCCACGGCAGGCACGAAACCCGCCACATTAGAAACAGGAGTGGTGGTGCAGGTACCCCTTTTCATTAACGTCGGCGATGTAGTCAAGATTGACACGCGGAGTGGAAAATACCTTGAGAAAGTAAGCTAACCGCTTTGATCGAAGCAACACCTCGGTCACTTGGGTTCCTTGGCTAACAAGGCAACGGCAGGTGGATCAACTTGTTAAGAGCGGACCTGCATGTTCATACGTGTTACTCCAGAGACTGCCTCAACCCTCTGAGCAAGATAGTAGAACATTGTCTCAACAGAGGCATTAATTGTGTAGCCATAGCTGACCATAATACCATCGCTGGTGCCCTGAAGCTAAGAGAGATAGCTCCCTTTAAAGTTATTATCGCCGAAGAAATACTAACCACTGCGGGTGAGATAATGGGTATGTTTCTCACCGAAGAAATCCCCCGGGGATTATCTCCCCAGGAAACGATATCCCGAATAAGAAGCCAGTGCGGCTTGGTTGCTATCCCACATCCCTTCGGCAGGTTCCTTTTCTCCAAGAACCAGAAACTATTGGCATCGGATCTCTTGTCCCAAATTGACATCATCGAGGTCTTCAATTCACGGACGCCATTTCGGCGTAGTACAGCTCAAGCACAGAAGCTCGCGCTGGAACAAAAGAAGATTGCGAGCGCCGGCAGCGACGCTCACACCTTAAGCGAAATAGGGCGGGCTTATGTAGAAATGCCAGATTTCAATCAAGCAGAAGATTTCCTGTACAGCCTAGCCCAGGGTAAGATATGCGGGCAGAAATCAAGTCTAGGAGTTCACTTTATTACCACCTGGAATAAGATAAGAAAAGCTGTGGCGAGAACAAAAGCGTAACAGACTAAAGTCAAAGGGGCTGGGTTTGCTTTACATCGGTTGGTTTTCTTCAGGGAAGGACAAGGCGGCTAGAGAACTGCTGCGCACGGTGCAGGAAAACATCATTCGCGGTGAAATTGAGGGCAAGATTACTTTCGTCTTTAGTAACCGAGAACCAGGTGAAACAGAAGAGAGCGATAAGTTCTTCCAGCTAGTCCAGAGTTATGGCTTGCCCTTGATCTGCTTGTCCCACAGAAGATTCAGAGCCGGCCTTCCTATCCGACAACGGGAAGGAAGGGAAAGCTGGCGTCTTCAGTACGACAGAGAAATAGAGCGAAGAATCGCAAATTTCGCCCCTGACCTTTGCGTCCTCGCCGGCTACATGCTCATAGTAGGCGAAGAACTATGCCGCAAATACAATATGATTAACCTTCACCCCGCACCGCCGGGTGGTCCCACCGGTAGCTGGCAGGAGGTGATCTGGAGTTTGATACATAACCGTGCCGACACCGCTGGTGCCATGATCCATCTGGTCACTCCAGAGTTAGATAGAGGTCCGGTGATCAGTTACTGTCTGTTTTCTATCAAGGGCGAACCCTTCGAGCAATACTGGCAACGAAATGACAATGAGGCGCTTTTCCACCTTATTCGTCAGCACGAGCTTGCCAGAGAGCTTCCCCTCATTACGGTGACCTTACAGTCGCTGTGTCGAAAAGAAATCGTTATCAAAAATGGCAAGATTTGGGACACGGAAGGCAAACCAATTTCAGGATACGACTTTAGCGCCAGAGTAGACGAAGTGGTCAGGAAATTGATCAAATGAGATGGAAGTGAGGATACAGAAGACTAACAAGAGAGACTGCCATGAATCCGATTTGCTTTGACCTGGAAGGACCCTTAACTCCTGAGGATAACGCCTATGAGTTGATGAAGCTGATCCCGGAAGGGGACAAGCTCTTCCAGATTATCAGTCGCTATGACGACTTGCTTACCCTGGAAGACAGAGCTGATTATGAACCGGGAGACACGCTTGCCCTCATCGCTCCCTTTCTCGCCTCCGCTGGAATAACGGAAGAGCAAATCACCAATATGGGTCGGCAAGCTAGGCTTACGCCAGGAGCTGAGAAACTAATCACAAAGCTCAAGTCTCACGGCTGGGAGGTATTTTGCATTAGCACCAGCTACCAGCAGTATGCGTTTGCTGTAACCCAGAGATTAGGCATTCCTCAGGAACAGGTCGCCTGCACTTATTTCCCTCTGGAGCCTATTCGCCGCCTAATACATCCAGAGAATCTTTCTCTGCTGAAGGAAATAACAGCAAAAATCGCTAATCTCGCCCCCTTTGTTGATGATAACGAAATAAAGAAGTGTCTGGACCAATTCTACTGGCAAGAACTACCCCAGACCGAATTAGGAAAGATTATTGCACAGGTAAAGCCAATAGGGGGCAAACGAAAAGTACAGATGCTGGAAAATTTCAGTACCAAGGTGGGGAGACAACTCTCCTACTGGGTGGCAGTAGGAGACAGTATCACCGATTTCAACATGCTCCATGCTGTGAATAAAGCCGGCGGTCTTTCTATCGCCTTCAATGCCAATGAGTACGCCTTATCCTATTGCACTCTTGCTCTAGCATCGGTAAACCTTGAGGATTTGTGGGCAGTTCTCGAAGCCTGGGCAAAGGGGGGGCGCGAAGCAGTAAAACAAATGGTCAAAGAAAAGGAGAGAACCGGCGGCATCGACAATAGAGAGCATTTTCATTGGCTTGACGGGGAAAAGATAAGCGCAGCAGTTATAGAAATCCACAGGAGAATACGGCACCTGGTCAGGGGAGAGGCTGCCAAACTGGGCTAATTCTTCTATTCCCGTCCCCTCGTTTCTCGAAAAATCCACACGACAGTGAGGATAATAAGTACAAGAACTACGGCAACGGTGACCAGCCCCGGCTTATCCAACTCTCCCAAGTAAGTTACCCCAAGACCTGAATATCCAACACACCATCACGTCAGCGGTTAAGTTCACTTCTTAGCCGGTCTGGTAAGTATCTCGTCTATAATGCCGTATTCCACAGCCTGCTCCGGAGTGAGATAGAAATCCCTATCGGTATCATGAGCAATCTTTTCCACTGGTTGACCCGTATGCTTAGCGATGATGTTGCGTATCTTTTCCTGCAGCCTCATGATTTCCCGAGCAGCTATCTCGATATCAGCTGCCTGCCCCTGAGCACCCCCCACCGGCTGGTGCATGTGGATGGTAGAGTTAGGTAAAGCGTACCTCTTTCCTTTGGTTCCAGCACATAAGAGCAGGGTACCCATGCTAGCAGCCAGCCCCACGCAAATAGTGGAAACGGGACAACGGAGAATTTGCATTGTGTCGTAGATGGCTAAACCAGCGCTGATTATGCCACCAGGGCAATGGATGTAAAGATTAATGTCCTTTTCAGGGTCCTCCCTTTCTAGATAGAGTAGCTGAGCAATGATAAGGTTAGCAACCTGGTCATTGATGGGCGTGCCCAGAAAAACAATCCTTTCCCGAAGCAGAAGAGAATATATGTCGAAAATGCGCTCTCCCCGAGCACTGGTCTCCATTACCGTGGGTATAATTATTTGAAATCGTTCCATCACACCCCCTGAAATATCGCTCTTAGTTCTTCAAAACGGAACGCCTCTATTATAGCCAATATTCAGGCTTCCCCGTAACTCCTTGGCCAAGCCCCGGCTTTGAGAAAAAGAATGAGTGGGAATTATGCTTTGGTCAACCGCGTGGCAAATTCAGCCCTTGCAAAGCAATGATATTCTTCCGTATCTCAGTCGTGCCCCCGGCAAGCGTGGTACCACAACCCCACTGGCACAAATCTTGGAACCTGCCTAACAGTGGAGCCCATTTGGAGTTCTTCTTCACTGTGCCATACAGACCCATAATTTCCACCGCGGTATTAGCAACGCGCAAGTTCAATTCATTGGAGAAATACCCGCAGGCCGCAGCTTCAGCCGCCGGGTCCTTTCCTTGGCTTTGCAGCCAGCCAACATAGTAGCAAAGTTTCAAGCTAGCTTCGTAAGCAATGACATACTCCGCCAGTTTGTGCCGAACTAAAGGTTTTTGAGCCAGAACTTCCCCGCCGACATAAGTCTCTTTACAGTATTGAATGAAATCTTCGAGGTGTCGCTTTCCCGTAGCAGGTATTCCTATATGGGCGCGGGCAAAATTCCTACCAGCGGTAAAAACATACCACCCCTGATTCAACTCTCCTATCATATTCTTCCTGGGCACACGGAAATTATCAATAAACGTCTCATTGTACACGTGACTGCGGTTCATATAGATCAAAGGGCGAAACTGTATGCCCGGCCCGATTGGGTTAATGAAAAAACTCAGCCCCCTGTGCCTCTTCGACGGATCCGGGTCTGTTCTTGCCAAAACAAAAACATGATCTGCATGATGAGCGCCACTAGTCCACGTCTTGTGCCCATTTATTACAAAGTAATCCCCCTGCAACACAGCAGAGGTTTTGAGAGAGGCCAGGTCTGAGCCTGCGTCTGGCTCGCTCAACAACTCCGCCCAGCATATCTCCGCCCGAGCCATCTTGGGCAGCCATTCCTTCTTTTGCTCTTCCGTTCCGTATCTCAAAATACCCGCGGCTACCGTCATGAAGTGCAAGGGAACAGCGGGAACTTTGTGATAAGCCATGGTCTCATGGAAAATAAGCTGCTCAACGGGACCGTATCCTTTTCCTCCATATTCTTCCGGCCAGGGCAAACATAACCACCCTTTCTCCACGACCTTTCTGACTACTGAGCGATGGTAAGCCCAGGCCTCGTCCGACTCCTCTTCGGCAAGGCCACCTCCGATCCACCACTCAGGCGCCCGCCTCTCCTCCTCTACAGCAAACTGCTCAAATTCTTTTCGCATCGCCTGTTGTTCCGGGGTAAAATTGAAGTCCATCCTGCTACCTCTTGTTGTTTTTTATTGCGAAGCGTGGACCAAGTCGGTTATTCTAGTTCCTCTCTCTGTCGACAGTCAAGTTTGCGATTAAGGCACAACTATTGCATCTAAGTGCATGATTCACCACTCAACCCGGATATTGTCCTCACCTATTATGCTGCTAAGTTCTCTCACTAGCTCAGGGCAGTAGTTTATCGCCATATTAGGCATCTCTAGCCCAATCGGTTCACCATCGCCGAACACAACAAAAGAAACCTTATCCTGTCCAGGATAGCTCTTAAGCACGTTTACAATTCTTCTTAAGTTCTCAATATCCTTCCCAACGTCGTCTGACTTATTGATGTTTATTACCACATGCCGCGGATCAAACTCCCTTAGCCTTTCTTGTCGTGTTGGGACAAGCATTGCCTCCTGGCACCTCAACTGTACCTCGCCATCCTTAACCTTAACTATGCCCTTGATTCTCACAATGTTGCCCTCTCGCCACAGATCCCGCGTGCTTTCATAAAGCTTTGGCCATACTGCAACTTCAACACTTGCGTCCAGGTCCTCTACAGAAGCAATAACGAACGGACGCCTGTCCCTGGTATAGGACTGCCTTAGCGAAGCCACCATGCCGGTAATTGTCACCGTCTCCTCAGCCATATCAGCGTTGATCTCTCCACAAGAAACAACATCCGGACCTGAGAATTCAGCGGCAAAGTCAAAGGGCTGAGAGAAGTAAACCCCAAGCAATTCCTTTTCCCAAACAAGCTTTTGCTTGTAGGACACCTCTTCTCCTTGTCTGTAGCTAGCTTGCCCAGTCAGAGAAAAGTCCTGAGCCCACAAATTAAACAGGGCAGCCTGCCCTGACTCTCTTGCTTTTTGTTCCGCTTGAGCTAGAGCAATGATCTTGTTCAAAGATTCCAGCAACGTCTTTCGAGTACCCAAACAGTCAAAAGCGCCAGCTTTTATCAAGCTTTCTAACACTTTTTTGTTTATGTTGCGCAAGTTAGTGCGATAACAAAACTGTTCTATGGACGTAAACTCACCGCCTGCATCCCGACTCTCCAAAATTTGCTGAATTGGAGAGAGCCCCACATTCTTTATAGAAGCCAAACCAAAGCGGATAGCTAAGCTGCTTTGCTGCCCCTTCGGAAATGCGGCACCATCGTCGACGGTCTCAATAGTGAATTCTGCCCTGCTCTTGTTAATGTTGGGAGGAAGTACTTTTATCCCCAATCTTCGACATTCCGCGATCCCGGAACGCACCTTTTCCATGTTATCCAGGTAGGTGTTGAGAAACGCAGTCATGTATTCCACAGTATAATTTGCCTTGAGATAGGCGGTACGGTAAGCTAGGAGAGCATAACTAACGCTGTGTGCTTTGTTGAAGGCATAACCAGCAAAGGGTTCAATCAGCGAGAATATTTCTTTGGCTAACTTCGGGGATATACCCCTTTTCTCTGCTCCGGCAATAAAATTGCGTTCTTCCTCCTTCATCACTGCAGGTATCTTCTTACCCATAGCTTTACGAAGAATGTCAGCCTGTCCCAGAGTATAGCCCGCAAGTGCCTGCGCGATACGTATTACCTGCTCCTGGTAGACAATGACTCCGTAGGTCTCTTCAAGAATATCCTTGAGAGCGGGATGAGGATACTGTGCCGAGATAACCCCTTGCTTTGCCTGGATAAAAGTGGAAATTTGTTCCATCGGACCGGGACGATAGAGAGCTATCATGGCAGCGACGTCATTGAAACTGCTTGGCTTGAGTTCCTTAATGTAACGGCGCATGCCAGCGCTCTCTAATTGGAAGATTCCCCGCGTCTCCCCTGAGGCGAGGAGGCTAAACGTGTTGGGATCGTCCAAAGGAATGCGTTGCCAGTCCACGTTGATGCCCCTGGTCTGGGCAATAATTTCTTTTGCTTTGGCCAGGATGGTCAAATTCGATAGCCCGAGGAAATCCATTTTTAATAGCCCCAAACGGGCAATGGCTCCCATGTGAAACTGGGTCATCACTGCGCGCTGGTCGCCCTTTCCCATAAGTTGCAACGGTACGTATTCAGTTAAAGGCTCACGCGATATCACTACGCCAGCGGCATGGGTGCTTGCGTGCCTTACAATGCCCTCAAGCTTTCTCGCTGTGTCAATCAGGTTTCGTACCGCCTCGTCCCGTTGATAGATGTCGTAAAGTTCCGCGCTTTGCTCCAGGGCTTTATCCAGTGTCATAGCCGGCTCCGCAGGAATCAGCCGGGCTACCCTGTCCACGTCGGCGTAAGTCATGCCCAGAGCTCGACCCGTATCTCGCACCGCGGCCCTGGCTCCCAGAGTGCCAAAGGTGATGATCTGAGCTACATGCTCGGTGCCGTACTTGTCATAGACGTAGGTCAGAACTTCGTCGCGACGGTCATCCTGAAAATCAAGGTCTATGTCAGGAAGTTCCCGACGTTCCACATTCAGGAAGCGTTCGAACACCAGCCCGTGCGCCAACGGGTCAATGTCGGTAATGCCCAGACAATAGAGCACCACGCTGGCAGCGGCGCTTCCTCGCACGCCAAAGTAAATGCCGCGCCTCTTAGCAAACTCGACGATATCCCAGATGACCAGAAAATAGTCTGCAAACCTAGTCTGCCGGATAACTTCAAGCTCGTGCTTAAGCTGTTGTCTCGCTTTCTCATTCGGCTGGGGATACCGTTTCTCCAGCCCTCGCCAGCAAAGCTCGGCAAGAAATTCGTCAGCTTCCTTGCCTCGAGGCAATTCCACCCGTGGCAAATGGAGGCTGCTGAAATCCAAGTCCAACTGACACATCTCAGCGATAACCCGGGTGCTCTCTATCGCCTGGGGCAGGTCGCTGAAAATTTCTACTACCTCTTCGGGGCTCCTCAGATAAAAGAAGTCGCCAGCCATTTTCAACCTTTTCTCATCATATATCGAAGTGTTGGTCTGGATACAGAGGAGAAGTTCGTGCGTCGATGCCTCTTTCCTATCTAGATAATGCACATCAAACGTAGCCACCACAGGTATATTTAGCTGACGGGAAATGGAGATAAGCCCCCGATTTACTACCTCCAGCTCAGGGATAGGATGCCTCTGTATTTCCAGAAAGTAGTCCTCAAAAACCTCCTTGTACCAGGAAGCAACCTGGACAGCCTCCTCGTTGCGCCCCTCAAGAATGAGTCGGGCGAGTTCCCCCTGGGTGCATCCGGAAAGAGCAATAAGCCCATCCCGATGAGCCTTTAACAATTCCTTGTCCACCCTCGGCTTGTAGTAGAACCCCTCCAGATGGGCTTTGGTAATTAGCTGCACAAGGTTGCGGTATCCTTGCCTGTTCTTCACCAGCAAAATAAGATGAAAAGGGTTCTTATGAGAAGGATCTCGACTGTGACGGCTGGTTTCAGCTACGTAAACTTCACAGCCAATTATTGGCTTTATCCCCGCTTCTCTGGCGGCAACATAAAAATCAATGACCCCGTACATTGCACCATGGTCGGTGATAGCTAAACTATCCATGCCCAGTTCCTTGGTGCGGGCAACGAGCTGAGGAATACGACACATACCGTCGAGCAGGCTGTACTCGGTATGGACATGAAGATGCGTGAACGTTTGCGGCATCACCTGGATTATACCACGGACACCTCCTCCCCTATTCCCATGCCAAGGATGAAGCCAGCTCTATTTTTGCTACTAAGATGGCAAATTACGGCGGCGATATATCTTTCAGTTTCTCCGAAGCTGGCTCGCCTCCAATACCCCAGTGCGTCTTAGGGATCTCGTGAATCAGCACCTCCACAGCATGCTCCGGGACACCCAGCTCCACCATAACGTTAGTTATACCCCGTATCATCGCCTTGACCTTGTCCTTCCCCACGCCTTCCCAAAAATGTACGTGCACAATCGGCATTTCTTCACCTCCTCACTGGATTTTCTTCACAGCCTTAACTTTATCCATAGCCACACCCATGCTGAGAGGTCACACAGAATAGCATCCATTCACACTTCGCGAATCTCAAGTATCCTGTCTACCCGGAATACTCTTTCTTCATTCCGTCTCAAACAAAGGGCACGAACGCCGACGTAACTCTTGCCGCAGTACTCCATCTCTCCAACGAATTCAGGTCTTATCACCCTTCTTGACTTCTCATCATTGGGTTTCAGGTACATTATTTCCAGCAGTGCGCCGTTTTCAATCGCTCTTCTGATCAGTTCAACCTTTTCGTCAACGGGCAGGCACTGTGCTGCCCTATGGTACTGGTACTTCGTCAAGAACTTGACCACCTTGTAATCGGTCCAGATGTGCTTCTTGAGGATGGGCTTTTTCAGCACAATGCCCTCAAGCGTGGTACATCGGCTCAACGCCACATAAGCTTGCCCATGGGCAAATGTCCCTCTTCCGATATCAATCACCACCCTGTCAAATGTCTTTCCCTGGCTCTTGTGGATCGTTACCGCCCAGGCAAGCATCAGTGGATATTGGGTGAAACGCCCAATGACTTCGGAGTTCAGTTGTTCCTCCTCCGCGAAGAGCTTGAAAATCTCCCAGGTATAAGGCGTCACTTCTACAATACCGCCGTCATTGAGTTCCACCACAATGATATGGTCATCCTTCCCCACCTGCATGACATCAACGATTTTCCCGATGCTTCCATTGACCCAGCGACCGTCAGGGTCGTTATTGACCATCATCACCTGCGCCCCGGCCTTGACCTGAAGGTGGACTGCTGTGGGAATATACTCTTCGTGGAACTTCCCTTTGAGCTTCGCGGTGAAGACATAGAGCGGGTTTTGCAGCCTTGCCAGTTGCCTCGCGTTTATCTCTTCCGCCAGCTCGTTGGTAGTGGTCAAATAAACGTAGAAACTGTCTGGTGGCGGCTCGAACGCCGCCAGGCAACGCCTGTTGAAGAGTTCCAGCTGGTCCTCGGTAACACTGTTGTTGCGGATGGCATTAAGGACGCCAATGAGCTCTTCGTCGTGCTGACGATAGATTTTCTCCAGCTCTACAAACTCCATATCGAGAGACTCAAATACCTTCGCACTATAAAAGTAAGGGGTCTCGTATACAGAATCGAAGGCAGCTTTTTCCCCGCCGGTAACAACGGGTGGCAGCTGGTACAGGTCGCCGATGAATATCATCTGGATGCCTCCAAACGGTCTGTCGCGCCTCGGACCATAGAAACGCAAAAACCTGTCTACACAATCGAGCAGATCCGCTCTCACCATTGAGATCTCGTCAATAACGATGGCATCGAGATATTTATACACGTTCTGTTTCTTGTCTCGAAAATGGAGTTTCTTTACCTTGTCCGGAGTAATGCTCGGCTTGAATCCGAAGAATGAATGTATCGTCTGCCCTTTGACGTTCAGCGCAGCAACGCCGGTCGGCGCTAGAACCGCCACCCTTTTCTCGGTGGTATTCCGCCAGTAGTCAAGCAGAGTCGATTTGCCCGTGCCTGCCCGACCAGTAATGAAGACGTTTTTACTGGTACGTTCCATAAGATCCAGAGCGCGCCTGAACTGTTCATTCAATTCTATTGTGGGCTGCCTGCGTTTCGCTTTTGCCAACTTGACCTGCACTTCACCGGGATTCTGTGGTCAGAGAGATTATAATCGAATTACCCCACCAGAGATAGCGGAGCTCCCGCAGACACTGTCTTCCCTAATGCCATCACCTGTGGCGTGTTTCTTGAGGGCGGCTACGGAAACTCGACCACTAAGGCCGGTACCAAAGAGTCTGAAGGAAGGTGGTTCATTCATTGTTCCGCGCCGTGGTCCCTCACCAGCACGCCACTTACCAATCCTCAGGCTTGTGGAGCTTGCTCATTCCAGCGCTGATATGGAACGGGCGTTACCGATCCCGTAGTCCCGTACTCGACACTTCAAATTGTGTTAAAGACAATGTCACAGTTACCCATTGACCGGCAGGATCAAGCGAGACGGTCAAGCGCCGCGCAGAACAGGATTGTGGAAAGGAAGATAATCTTCTGGGTAGAGGAAGCGCCAGAACGCGGTTGTACCGCCAAGGCCGTCGGATACGATTCTTCACCGAAGCCGACTCCCTTACTGAGCAGAAAAAAATGGAGCCTTATGGCTCATTCCAGCCCAAGCCCTTTGGCCGCTCCAGTCTACCATTGAGCTGTTCGCTCCTTCATGTCAGAATTCCCAAATCTTCCCTGTCGTATATGCCCGCCGCTGCCCTGATATCTGCGATAACGGCGGCTACGGCTTCTCGTCGACCACCTACACCGCTGGCCTCTACCCCCTCACCGCCCCCATGTAGAAGCGGTCTGGCACCGAGCAAGGGACAAAAACTTTCACGGCATGCCACTCTCTCGCCTTTTCCAACAGAGCAACGAACGTCTTGTTCACGTTGGAATTGTCGGGAAAAAGTAGCCTGTCCCCTTTTTCGCACAAGAAAATTCTGGAATTGTGACAACAGAAACGACATCGGCTGTCGCTGGGTTGTGCTATAGTCTACATTAAGTCGGCTTGTGATAAGGAGGCCCAATTGGTGGAGGAAGGCCCTCTCAGCCGTGCTGTACGGCTAGCGCGGATTCAGCATCTCCTTTACGCCCACCCGCAAGGGCTTACTAGCCGCGAACTGGCGCGACTTTGTGGCGTGTCTATGCGCACCATTCAGCGAGATCTTATCGCCCTTCAAAGCGAACTGAAAATTCCCTTGGCCCAGAATGGAAAGTACTACAGCATTCTGGAAAGCTACGTACTACCACCGGTATCCTTTTCCCTTTACGAAGCCATGGCGGCTTTCTTGGTGCTGCGCCTGGCGTTACGGCAGACCGATAAGGAGAATCCTCATATCAAGAGTGCTCTTACCAAGATTGCGGCGCTGCTACCGCCGCCGCTCGCAAGAGATATAGAGGCCAGTATCGCTTCAGGGAAGAAGAGTGCGGAAGACCCAGACCGGACGCGTATCTTCGAGCAGGTGGCGCTCGCATGGACGGCACGGCGGCAGATAAAGATCAGCTACCAATCTCTTCAAAGCAACGAAGTCAAGGAGTGGTTGCTTGAACCCTATTTCGTAGAGATGACCGGCATTGGCTATTCAAGCTACGTCATCGGGCATGCAGTTAGAGAGGGCAAGGAAGGGATCATCACCTTTAAGCTGGACCGGGTGAGGCAGGCCGAGGTGCTCGCCACGAGTTTTGAGATACCGACGGATTTTGACATTAGCCGTTTGCTCTCCTCTGCTTGGGGCGTAATCTGGGGCGAGGAAACCAGAGTCAGGCTGAAATTCTCTCCCACTGTGTCTCGCCGGGTGAAAGAGTCCGTTTGGCACCCATCGCAGCAGCTCGAGGACCTGCCCGATGGTGGAGTGGTTATGACACTCTATGTGGGTAGCATTTTGGAGATTACTCCTTGGGTACGGAGCTGGGGCGCGGATGTGGAGGTGCTGGAGCCAAAAACACTAAGGGAAGCTCTGCGGCAGCAGGCTATCCTGCTTACAAAGATTTATCAGCCTCGGCGGAGGTCGACATGAGCCAAGCCTTTGCCCATTACGACAAGGTCTCAGGTGGTGAACCACTGATCGAGCACCTTTGCCTCGTTGCCAGAAGAGCCAGTGCATTTGCAGCTGAGTTTTCCGCCTCAGAGGAAGGATACATCGCTGGTCTGCTTCATGACCTGGGCAAATATGGTGAGGCGTTTCAGCAGCGGCTGAAAGGTGAGCTTAAGGGCGTTGACCACTGGTCAGCAGGCGCCTGGGAGGCTCTGCGCACCTATGAACTGCAGGGTATCGCCAGCGCTCTGGCCATCCAAGGGCACCACATTGGGCTCTGCGAAGCAAGCGAAGACTCCCTGCGCGGGCTAGATCCCGACATACTCAGGAGGAGACATCCCCTCAACCTGACTCTCTCACACAGTGACGCATCACAGCTTGCGGTGAGGGGAAGAGAGCTGCCAGCGAAGGGAACCTTTTCTTCGCTCTACTGCTGGTCAGAGAGAAACTCGAGTTCAATGCTCGATGTGCGCATGTTGTTTTCCGCACTAGTAGATGCGGATTTTTTGGAAACCGAAGCCTGGTTCCACCGTGACGAGAACGGCAACCGGCGCTACCGCCAGAGTGGACCTTCGCTACAACCAGAACGAGCTCTAGCTGCGCTAGAGGGATATGTCCAGACGCTGCATGAGACCTCCCTGTCTTCTTCGCCAATCCAGCAGATAAGAAACGAGCTTCTCTCAGCCTGTCTTGAGGCAGGAGAATGCAGCCAGGGTATCTTCACCCTTACTGCCCCTACAGGCAGTGGCAAGACGCTGGCAATGCTGGCATTCGCATTGAAACACGCGCTCACGCACAAGCTGAGGCGCATCATTGTAGTGCAACCGTACCTTACCCTCATTGAGCAAACGGCCCTCGTCTATCGTGAGGTGTTTCAGAGATTTGTGGACAAAGACTTGGAAAGATATTTCCTTGAGCATCACAGCCTGAGCGGGGTGCATAGCCCCAAGAATGGACCGCCAGAAGACGACGGAGGCGAGGAAAGACTGCTTAGCGAGAATTGGGATGCACCGGTGATTCTGACCACCAATGTACAGTTTCTGGAATCGCTCTTTTCCAACCGCCCGTCAGCCTGCCGCAAGCTTCACCGACTGGCACACAGCGTTATCCTCTTTGACGAAGTTCAGACTCTACCCCTTAAGCTGCTTATTCCAACACTGGGCACCTTGTCCCATCTGGTCGAAAAGTATGGCGCCAGCGTAATTTTCGCCACCGCGACCCAGCCGGCCTTCAGCCATCTCGATAGCCAGGTGAAGAAACATTGTGCGCTTGGCTGGCGTCCGCGTGAAATTGTGCCTGACCCGGGGAAGCTTTTTGCGCTATCGCGACGGAACCGAATCCTCCTTGCCCCTCCTGAGGAAGTTGTCAGCCTTGATGACCTGGCTGAAAGACTCGCCAGGGAAAGACAGATATTGTGCGTTGTTAACCTTAAACGCCACGCCAGAGACCTGTTTAACAGGGTAAAGAGGAAAAGGGGGGAGGGGGTGTTTCACCTATCAACCAACATGTGCCCGGCACACCGGCGCAAAGTATTAAGCCGGGTACGAAAGCTCCTGGAGATGCGACAACCCTGCTGCCTCATTTCCACACAGTGTGTTGAGGCTGGCGTGGATATTGACTTTCCAGTCGTCTTCAGGAGCTTCGGTCCCCTAGACGCCATCGCCCAAGCGGCCGGCAGATGTAACCGCAACGGGCGTTCCGAGCCGGGGCTGGTCTACGTCTTCCACCCAGAGGATACTGGATATCTGTATCCCGACAAAGCCTACGAGCAGGCTACTCAGGTCGCGCTGACCGTACTTTCAGGCAGGAGAGAGTTAGATGCCACGGATACCAGTGTTTTTCAGCGTTATTACCGCGAGCTATACGACGTGCGCGGTCTTGATCGTGCAACTGCAGAAAATGATGACCTCCTCAACGCCATCGCTCGGCAGGACTTCGCCAGAACTTGCCAGCTCTACCGCGTTATCCCGCAGGATAGCATCAATGTTCTGGTGCCCTACAAGCCACAAGATAGCCCTGCTGTGTTTTATGAGCTCCGGAATGAAGTGCGCTCCAGAGGTCTCAGCCGCGAGTGGATTATGAAGGCCCGCCCCTACACGGTCGCGCTTTTCCGTCCTAGGTCCGCCCACGATGACCTGTATCTCAACCTGGAGCCCGTGAAAATAAGGCCGGATAGACCCGAGGAATCCGATGAGTGGTACATATACAGAAAGGAGGAAGACTACGATGAAGAGACAGGACTGACGGTATCCCTGACAGGACAGGTAATCATCGCTTAAGGAGGTAAGATGCCAGAGGAGCAGATTTTAAAAGTGTGGGGAGAGTTTGCCTGCTTTACCCGCCCGGAGCTAAAAGTAGAGCGTTTTAGCTATCCTGTGATCACTCCCTCAGCCGCGCGTGCCATTTTTGACGCTATCTATTGCAAGCCCGATGAATTCCGCTGGCAAGTCACCAGGGTGGACGTGCTCAAGCCAGTACGATATATCGCCTTGAGAAGAAATGAGGTTAAAGATAAGGCGCCACCACCAAGTACCGTACTGGGCTGGGCAAAGGGAAATGAGGTGGTGCCTATATGGGCCGATGGCACACCAGAAATGCTGGGGACCGACAAAAAAGGCCGCACCCAGCGTCAGACCATGGCGCTCAAAAACGTCGAATACTACCTCCATGCCCGCGTCCGGCCCTGGCCGGGATTCAGCGACAAACTCCCCGCTTTGGAGGCGCAGTTTCGCCGCCGCGCATCGCAGGGCAAATGCATCTACCAGCCCTATCTTGGCTGCCGCGAGTTTCCCGCTTACTTTGAACTCGTTGAGTCCGGGACGCCACTCGAGGCTCCAATCGACATTGACCTGGACATCGGGTTGATGCTTTACGACGTCTTCGACCTCTCTCAGCCAGGCAAGCCTCTAGACACGGAGCGTGATCAGCTGCCCTGCATCAGCCTATTCCGGGCAAGGGTAGAAAAAGGGGTGCTGAAAATTCCACCATATGAAAGCGCCGAAGTCCTCAAAGGAAGGAGGTTCAATTAATGCTGGAGCTGCTGATTAAACGCACAGTCGGGAGCGAGCCCGGCTTTAGCGAAAAGCGGGTGCGCTGGGCAATCGTGCTTGACTCACAAGAAGGCTTCCAGGGTGTAATTGAGCTGGGGCAGCCGGAGCAGAAAAGGAACCGTGGGCAAGCTTTCCATAAGTGTCCCGACCTCGCCCAGCCGGAGCTGGTGTCAGGTCCTTCGCCGAGAAGCCACTTCTTGGTGGAAACTGCCAGCGTTGTAGCCTTGCTTGACGTGAAACCGGACGATACTAAGACACGCCAGAAACATGAGTTCTTCATACATATGCTCAGGGAGGCTGGGAAGGACATTCCCCAGCTTGCCACCATCGCCCGCTTCATGGCTGATGAGAGCCAGCTTAAGAAGATAAGGGATGCTATGCAGCAGAATCGTGTGCGACCTGCTGACAAGGTCACCTTCCGCCTTGACGGCGAGACTCCGCTGGAAAAGGACTACTGGCATGACTGGTGGCGGCGCTTCCGGCGGAAATTAATATCAGGTTCACGAAAAGGCTTGCCTGCAGGCCGGATGGTCTGCCTGGCAACGGGAGAGGTAGTCACACCGGCAAGGACGCACCCCAAGGTGAAAGGGCTGGCCGCGGTAGGGGGAGCTACCAGCGGTGACGTCCTCGTCGGCTGCGATAAAGACGCCTTCTGCTCCTATGGGCTGAAGCAGTCTTTCAACGCCGCCGTCTCAGAGGAGGCAGCCGCGGCGTACACCCAAAGCCTGAACGAACTGGTACGCCAGGGGGAAACGCTTGCCGGCTCCATGGTGGTGCACTGGTTCAAGGAAAAATTGAGGAATGAAAAGGAGGATGACCCTCTGCCCTTCCTCACCCAGCCTCCTGAAATTGCCCAGCTTGATGCCCAGGAGAGAGCAAGGCAGCTGCTGCGCAGCCTCCAGGAGGGCAAAAGACCGGACCTTGCTGGCAACCGCTACTACATCCTGGTTATCTCTGGGGCTGGGGGCCGCATCATGGTACGCGACTGGCTCGAGGGTGAGTTCACCGAACTTGTCGCCAATATCAACCAATGGTTTGATGACCTTAGCATAGCCAGCTTTGCCGCTTCTGGTTACGCGCGAAGCCCGAGGATGGAGGTTGTGGTCACCTCCCTCCTGCCGCCGAGAAAGAAACAACAGCAATACGAAGACTGGGTCAAACCTGTGACCCAAGTGCAACGTGAGCTACTGCGAGCGGCAGTCAAAGGCGCAGCTTTCCCCCACAGCATCATTGCCAGGCTGATGCCAGTCCATCAGGCTTTCATCCTCTCAGAGGGCTGGCAGAAACTTCTGAAAAGAGAAAATGACAAGGACACCGCTCTTCAATATTCCATCTTGCATTGCAGAATGGGGCTCATCAGAGCCTACCATTTGAGAAAATACCGAAAGGAGGGAAATACGTTGGAGAAACAACTGACACCACAACTGAATGAGGACTTCCCTGAAGTAGCCTACCAGTGCGGCCGCCTGCTAGCGGTGCTAGCAGGGCTACAGCAGGCGGCACTGGGAGATGTAGGCGCAGGTGTAGTGCAGCGCTTTTACGCTGCCGCAAGTGCCACGCCGGCACTGGTGCTGGGGCGACTAATAGCTAACAGCCAGCATCATTTGAGCAAGCTCGACGCCGGGCTTGCCCGCTGGTACGACGATATCATTGCTCAAATCACTTCCCGTATTACCCAGCCCTTACCCAATACATTCACTCTGGAAGAGCAAAGCCTCTTTGCTCTGGGCTACTACCACCAGCTTGCCCGCCTGCGGGCTGGCAAGACGGAAAAAAGCAACGAAAGAAAGGAGGAATAAAAATGGCTGCGATCGTCTCTAACCGCTACGAGTTCCTTTACCTGTTTGATTGCCAGGACGGCAACCCTAATGGTGACCCCGATGCTGGCAACGCCCCCCGCCTTGACCCCGAGGATATGCATGGGCTAGTCTCGGACGTCGCCCTGAAGCGGCGCATCCGCAACTACGTGCAGATAGCCCGGGGCAACCAGATGCCCTACGCCATTTTCGTGGAGCACGCCACCAACCTCAACACCAAGATAGTGAGAGCGCATGAGGAGACTGCAGGGGGTTACACCCCTGGGAAGAAGGCAAACAAGAACAAGGTGGAGCTTGCCAGAAAGTGGATGTGTGCCAACTTCTATGACGTAAGAGCCTTTGGTGCCGTTTTGGCCGTTGGCCCTAATGCAGGACAGGTGCGCGGTCCAGTGCAGATTACCTTCGCCCGCTCCTGTGACCCTGTGCTCCCACTCGACCTTTCAATCACCCGGATGGCAGTCACCGAGGACGTGCCGGATGCCAAATCAAGTGCTGACTATCTCAGGTGGGAGCAAGACCAGCCAGAGGATACCCTGCGCACCATGGGCAGAAAAGCCCTCATCCCTTATGGTCTCTATATAGCCAGAGGCTTCATAAGCGCCCACCTTGCCGAGCAAACTGGCTTCACCGAGGAAGACCTTGCGCTGCTCTGGGAAGCGCTGCTGCGCATGTTTGAACACGACCGCTCCGCCTCCAAGGGCGTTATGTCAGTGCGAGAGCCCCTGGTCATCTTTAAGCACGTTGGCACGGATAGCGATGTCGCTCAGCGTTCCCGCCAGGCGAAGCTCGGCTGTGCTCCCGCCCATAAGCTCTTTGACCTTATCAAAGTAACGAGGAAAGCAGGAGTCAAAGCGCCGCGGTCATTCCACGACTATGAGATCACTTTCAACAAGACCGGAATTCCCGTTGGCGTCGAGGTAGGCTTCGCCTATTGGGACGGGGCGGGCACAATCATCAAACGAGAGCCGCCTGAGTCCTGGAAGGTAGGATAGGCGTGTACTCAGAAGACGAACTGCTTCCTATTTCGGCGCTCTCGCAGCTCCTTTTCTGCGAACGCCGCGCTGCCCTGATACTGCTGGAAGAGCGCTGGGCAGATAACATCTTCACCGCCGAAGGCAGTCTGCTGCATGAGCAAAGCCGCCAGCCCCTTGTTGAGAGTCGTGATGAATGGCGGATAGTGCGGGGGCTCTGGCTACGGTCGCTGGAGCTGGGATTGTATGGCCAGGCTGATGTGGTTGAGTTCCGACGCAGCGAGTGCTCACCAGCCGCCGCAGTGCTGCCTGGCTTGGGAGGGTGGTGGCAGCCGTTTCCAGTCGAATACAAGCGGGGGCGGTTAAGGCATGAGATGAGCTTTGAAGTGCAACTCTGTGCTCAGGCTATCTGTCTTGAGGAAATGCTAGGCATCACCATACACAAAGGAGCGCTGTACTACGGCAGGACAAGGCGGCGTCTGGAGCTTGAGCTGACACAGGGTCTAAGGGAGAAGACTCGGGATGCTGCCAGGCGTCTTCACGAACTTGTTAACAACGGGAACACACCACGTGGCGTGCTTGGTAAGAAGTGTCGCTACTGTTCCTTACTTGGCATCTGTCTGCCGCGAATGATGAGTCCCAAGAAGAGTGTTAGCCGATACCTGAAACAGGCAATGGAGCCAGGCGATGAGGCGGTTACTTAACGTACTTTTTGTCACTGCTCAGGGTGCTTACCTGCACCGCGAACGGGAATCCGTGCTGGTTGAGGTCGACGGCAAGACGATGGTTAGGGTGCCGGTGCATACCCTGGAAGGAGTCATCTGCTTCGGCCAGGTGTTTGTCAGCCCACCAGCCATGCAACTTTGTGCCGAGCGCGGTGCAAATATCTCCTTCCTCAGCCGCAATGGCCGCTTCTGGGCGCGGGTGCAGGGGCCGGTTTCTGGGAATGTGTTGCTGAGGCGTGCCCAATACCGCTGGGCTGACGACGAAGAAAGGTGCGCCGCTATCGCCCGGGCTATCGTCATCGCCAAAATCAGCAACTCACGAGCTGTGCTTCAGCGGTACGTGCGTAGCCACGTCTCAAGCGAGGGTATCAACGCCGTCACCGACGCAATTGCGCATCTTGGCGAGCTTCTCAAAGGGCTGAAGATGTCCCAACCACTTGCTACACTAAGGGGTGTGGAAGGCGAGGCAGCCCGGCGTTACTTCGATGTCCTTCGTCATCTCATCTTGACTCAGAAGGAAGGATTTCCATTCCAAGAGCGTACCCGACGACCGCCGCTGGACAACATGAACGCATTGCTTTCATTTGTCTATACGCTTTTGGTACACGACGTCTCCTCGGCGCTGGAGAGCGTAGGACTCGACCCAGCAGTGGGGTTCCTCCATCGCGACCGACCAGGCCGTCCTGGGTTGGCGCTGGATTTAATGGAGGAGCTTCGTCCTTATATTGCCGACCGCCTGGTGCTGTCTCTGGTAAACTTGAAACAGGTCACACCAGACGGATTTCAGAAGACAGAAACGGGAGCTGTCAATATGACCGAAGAGACACGCCGGCTCGTCATCAGGGCTTATCAGGAGCGAAAGCGCGAAGAAATAACGCATCCCTTCCTGAAGGAGAAAATACAGGTCGGGCTTGTGCCCTATACACAGGCACTGCTGCTTGCCCGACATATCAGAGGTGACATGGATGGCTATCCGCCTTTCCTATGGCGGTAGGACGCACCTTAACAACTGAATATAGGAGGTATCGGTCGCAGGGGGCTAGAAATGCTGGTACTCATAACATATGATGTCAGGACGGAAAGCGAAGACGGGCAGAAGCGACTCAGACGAGTGGCGAAGGTCTGCGAGGATTATGGTCAGCGTGTGCAAAAATCGGTATTTGAGTGCCTGGTTGACCCGGAGCAATGGGTGAAGCTAAAGGCCAGGCTACTCATGGAGGCGAACCTCGATGAAGATAGTCTTAGATTCTATTTCTTGGGTAAGAACTGGCAGGTCCGTGTTGAGCACGTTGGACGGCAAACAGCGTACGACCCGGAGGGTCCGCTGGTGGTCTGAGGGACCTGCGGCAGACCATAAGCAAACAGTGCTCACAGCTGAGGTTGGCGAGCTCCCTTGGGTGTTTTCATCCGCCGTTGCACGCCAAGAACGTGCCTCCAGGGAGCACCGCAAAAACGTAAGTCCGGCCTGAAGTGCGGTCGCCCCTCGCGCGGGGGCGTGGATTGAAACTATATTCTATCAAGATTATCATCTGTATACAGATAGTCGCCGCTCGCGCGGGGGCGTGGATTGAAACATATGCTTCTTCGAATCCCTCGGATATTTCTATGATGTCGCCCCTCGCGCGGGGGCGTGGATTGAAACTTATTGCATTTTCATTATTGTGAATCACAATCCTAGTCGCCCCTCGCGCGGGGGCGTGGATTGAAACTCGTCGTGGGATTATATCCTAACAGACACGGTACCTGTCGCCCCTCGCGCGGGGGCGTGGATTGAAACTAAGCTATAATGTTGGCGCAGCGGATATTTACTCCAGTCGCCCCTCGCGCGGGGGCGTGGATTGAAACCAAAGACATCAAATAATCCACGATAGATTCTTTCTTGTCGCCCCTCGCGCGGGGGCGTGGATTGAAACGCAGATTGTGTTTCCTTATAATACAAGGCGGATATGTCGCCCCTCGCGCGGGGGCGTGGATTGAAACATAGCTTGGTTTAAGGAATTTTATTGTAATTACGGCGAGTCGCCCCTCGCGCGGGGGCGTGGATTGAAACTGCGAAGACCATCCATGAAATCCATTGTATTTAAAGTCGCCCCTCGCGCGGGGGCGTGGATTGAAACTGCGAAGACCATCCATGAAATCCATTGTATTTAAAGTCGCCCCTCGCGCGGGGGCGTGGATTGAAACAGCTTCAGCTCGATATCGCTTGGCAAGCTGCTTTCGTCGCCCCTCGCGCGGGGGCGTGGATTGAAACTTTTCCAGTGGCGAGAGTTTGTCTCTTTTCAAGATGTCGCCCCTCGCGCGGGGGCGTGGATTGAAACAATTTTGCCTTGGCATGTGACCAAAACAAGCTACGTCGCCCCTCGCGCGGGGGCGTGGATTGAAACAAGCGATTTTACAAAAATTTCCAAAATTTTTTTATCGTCGCCCCTCGCGCGGGGGCGTGGATTGAAACAGCAATGACTTAACTTCAGAATCAATTCCAGATGCAAGTCGCCCCTCGCGCGGGGGCGTGGATTGAAACACTTTCTTGAGTCTGTTTTCCCACAAGCCTGAATTGTCGCCCCTCGCGCGGGGGCGTGGATTGAAACATGCGTATAGAAAATCGGATGTCTTCGCTGATCTAGTCGCCCCTCGCGCGGGGGCGTGGATTGAAACGACAGGATTTCATCGGACTTGGATAAGATTTTGCCGTCGCCCCTCGCGCGGGGGCGTGGATTGAAACCTTGCCCAGAATATCCCTCACTCTTACATACTTCCTATGTCGCCCCTCGCGCGGGGGCGTGGATTGAAACCTTGCCCAGAATATCCCTCACTCTTACATACTTCCTATGTCGCCCCTCGCGCGGGGGCGTGGATTGAAACAGCTATCTTGATAAAATCACCGATTCAATTACTTGTCGCCCCTCGCGCGGGGGCGTGGATTGAAACCCAACAGACGAGCGGATCCTCTTGTTTCGTCGGCGGTCGCCCCTCGCGCGGGGGCGTGGATTGAAACTAGGAAAAGGAATGCAGGAAATTGTAGATAATGCTAAGTCGCCCCTCGCGCGGGGGCGTGGATTGAAACTTTGACGATATTGCAACTCTCTTATTGCTAATATTCACTAGTCGCCCCTCGCGCGGGGGCGTGGATTGAAACCTGTGCTATTACTTCAGCATTATGCATAAGGTATTTGTCGCCCCTCGCGCGGGGGCGTGGATTGAAACAAAACAAAAGCCAGCGATATCTCCCGCGTGAGCTATGCCTCGGGCGGACCACGAACGGGACGTGAAGAAACTGTTCAAGAAGCGACCCCGAGGGGATTTGAACCCCTGATCTCCACCGTGACAGGGTGGCGTGTTAAACCGCTACACCACGGGGCCACTGAGTCAATTTTTATCACACTATAGGCCAAAATTTGCCCCCTGTCAACACGCCCCGATGGCTACCCAGTTCTTCGGCGTCCCTGCACGGTATAAGCAAGGTTTCTAACCCTGCCCATGCTATCACAGTCCAGGGTACACACCATGATAAGCGCGTAGTCCTTCCTTCTAGCTGACGCGCCGTTGCCCATTTTGCCGGGGCGGGGCTCCCAGTCCAGAATATTTTTGTTGGCGACTAACAAACACTTGACTTTCTAAGCATAACACCTTAACTTTATACGATGGTTAATTTGGCCATGGATATAGGCTATTATCAACAAGAAGAAGACAAGGCAAGGTTAAGGGAAAGATTAACCAAAGAGGCGATAAACCTGGCCCTTCAAGGTAAATGGGAAGAGGCCGGAGCCTTAAATAAGGCAATAATTGAGAAATTTCCCACCGATGTGGAGGCTTACAATCGCCTCGGGCGGGCTTTGACTGAACTGGGAGACTTCGAGCAAGCCAAAGAGGCCTACCGAAAGGCGTTAGAACTTGCTCCGGAGAACACCATCGCCAGGAAAAATCTGAGTCGCCTGTCCAGCCTTCCAGCGCCCAGCAGTGCCGGATCCACCGAAGTCGCACGTGCCAGAGCCCAGAATCAGAAGGTGGACCCGGAATTTTTCGCCGCCGAAATGGGCAAGGCAGGAATTGTTGAACTCCGCAACGTAGCTTCAGGCAGGATACTGGTCCGGCTCTCTTACGGAGACCGAGTATATCTGAGGACAAGTGGACGGCGCCTCCTAGTCGAGAATGGCAATGGGGAATATTTGGGGGAGGTGGAACCGAAGCATGCGCTGCGGCTGGTCAAACTGATGGAAGGTGGCAATAAGTACGATGCTGCAGTGCTTAATGTAGACGGCGACAAGGTTAAAGTGGTTATCAAGGAAATATACCGGCATCCCAGTCAGCTGGGACGCCCCTCGTTTCCTATCAAGACGGAAGAGCGTCTCCGTTCGCACCTCCTGGAAAGCCTGCTCAAGCACAAGGCTCTGGAAGAGGCTGAGGCCTTTCCTGAAGTTGAAGCTTTGGAAGGCGAAGAATATCTGGAACAGGAAGAGGAAGAACATTTGCCCGAGGGATTTTCCGTACTTATCGAGGAAGAGGAACGAAGTTCTGACCTGTAATGGAAGCGGGGATCATAAAGCCGGTCGATATTGAGGAGGAGCTCAGGCATTCCTACCTTGATTACGCCATGAGCGTAATCGTCTCCCGGGCACTGCCAGATATACGTGACGGGCTGAAACCGGTTCAGCGCCGCGTGCTTTATGCCATGCAGGAGCTGGGGTTGCGACACAACAGCCCTTACAAGAAAAGTGCTCGTATTGTCGGTGAAGTCTTGGGCAAATATCATCCCCACGGTGACGCACCGGTATACGAAGCCATGGTGCGAATGGCTCAGGACTTCTCACTTAGATATCCGTTGATTGACGGACAAGGTAATTTTGGTAGCGTTGACGATGACCCTCCAGCAGCGATGAGGTATACCGAAGCCCGCCTCGCCGAAATTGCCCAGGAAATGCTGGTGGACATTGACAAGAACACGGTGGACTTCGTCCCGAACTTTGATAGCACCCTTCAGGAGCCATCCGTGTTGCCGGCGAGACTGCCAAATTTGTTGGTCAATGGCTCTTCGGGCATCGCTGTAGGCATGGCCACTAACATTCCTCCCCATAACTTGGGGGAAATATGTGACGCCATCATTTATCTCATCGAGCATCCCGAGGCAACGGTGGAAGAACTCATGCGATTTGTTACAGGTCCTGATTTCCCCACGGCAGGCATAATCTGGGGCAGAGAAGGGATAGAAAACGCCTATGCTACAGGCCAAGGGAAGATCGTGCTCAGAGCTAAGGCTACCGAAACGGTTGGCAAAGGGGGCAAGAAACAAATAATCGTCACCGAGCTCCCCTATCAGGTGAATAAAGCAGCCCTGGTGGAGAGGATAGCTGAGCTGGTGAAAGAAAAGAAAATTCCCGGAATAGCGGAAATACGTGACGAGTCAGACAGAGAGGGCATACGGGTTGTGATCGAGTTGAAAAAAGAGGCACAAACCCAGCAGGTGCTTAATAGTCTTTACAAATACACCCCGATGCAGTCTGCTTTCTTCATCAATATGGTTGCCCTAGTTAACGGGCAGCCAACGGTCATTAATCTTAAGGAAGCACTGAGCTCTTATGTTGATTTCCGTTTCCAGGTAATCACGAGACGCTCCAAATTTGAGCTGGAGAAAGCTAAAGAAAGAGCTCATGTTCTGGAGGGCTTCAGAGTAGCCCTGAACAATCTGGACGAGGTTATTAAGGTCATTCGCAATTCTCCTAACGTAGAATCCGCCCGCACCAACCTTATGACCACCTTTGCCCTGTCTCAGGTACAGGCTCAAGCCATACTGGACATGCCGCTCCGCAGACTGGCAAAGCTTGAACAAGACAAGATAACTGAGGAATATGCTGCAGTGACCAGAAACATCTCCTACCTGGAAGACTTGCTCTCTACCCCCCGAAAGATACTGGCCGTGGTGGCTCAGGATGCGGAGGAACTTAAGAAGAAGTATGCTGACCCGCGAAGAACCGTGATAATGGAACAAGAAATAGAAGAATTTCGTATGGAAGACCTGATTCCTCACGAGGCGATGGTAATCATTCTGACTAAGAAAGGGTTTATTAAGAGAATGCCTCTGAGCACCTACCGCCTTCAGCATCGTGGGGGAAAGGGAGTAGTGGCAATGACAAGGCGCGAAGCCGACACCTTAAGCCACATCCTCGTAGCTGACACTCATGACGTCCTGCTTTTCTTCACCAGCGGAGGCAAGGTTTACTCCCTCAAATGTTATGAGATTCCAGAAGAGTCGTCCCGAGCGGCTAAGGGCGTGGCGTTGGTCACTCTTCTACCCGTTGAATTGGAAGAAGAGGTGACTACGCTACTGGCTATTCCTGGCTTCTCTTCCACTAAGTCTTTGCTGATAGTTACCAGAGAAGGCGAGATCAAAAAGACTGCCTTGGCAAAATTCGGCTCCATAAGAAAGGGCGGACTTATCGCCATGGGGCTGAAGAATAAGGACAAAGTAATAGCAGCCGGGGTGGTCGACAACGAAGACGAAGTTATCCTCATCAGTGAAAACGGAAAGGGAATCAGATTCAGGGTCGGCGGCCTACGAGATGCATCCCGCAGGAGCGGCGGGGTGCGGGGTATTCGGCTCGACAACGATTATGTTGCCGGGATGGGCGTGGTATCACCCAAAGCTTACTTACTGACTGTGACGCAAAACGGCTTTGGTAAAATGACCCCTGTGGAAAGTTATCCGGTGCACCACAGAGGTGGAAAGGGAATACGGGCCTACAGAATCACTCCCAAAACAGGAAAGATAGTCGCTTGCAAGCTTGTTAGCGGAAAAGAATCCTTATTCTTACTGTCAGTAAAGGGCAACGTGGTAAACATCCCCTTAGCACAGGTTCCGATCCAAGGCAGAAATACCCAGGGCGTCAAGCTGATGGCTCTGGATGAGGGAGATACTATAGGCTCGGTTACTTTGGCCTCCTTTGCCGCGTAGGACAGTTGGGTAAACTGTGCGATCCGGGATCCAAATTCAAAGCAGTGAGAGCCTGTAAGTTGCTCTTCGGGGAAAGACAGTGGAATTGTTGCGAGAATTAGCTCTAAGCTTCGTGCCCATTTTTTTTGCCATGGATGCTATAGGAAATTTGCCTATTTTTATTGCTCTAACAGAAGGAATTAGCCTGAAGCAGAAGAGGAGAACCATAGACCTGGCTACGTTTACTGCTCTAGTGGTCGGACTTGGATTCGTGGCCGTAGGCAAAGGCATCTTTCTGCTTCTAGGTATCCAGGTAAGCGACTTTCTGATTGCCGGCGGCACCATTTTGCTAGTTTTGTCGGTGAAGTACTTAATTACAGGCAGGGTTGTGGAACTCGGCGAAGGTTCGGCGTCGGAAATGGTGGGGGTTGTCCCGTTGGGTACTCCTCTTATTGTTGGTCCTGCGGTGCTTACCACGCTGCTGTTGCTCATAGACCAGTATTTCATCGGCGCCGTGTTATTCTCCTTCCTCCTCAATTTAGCAGTCCAATGGGTGCTACTCAAGGAAGCCAATCGGGTGCTGGGATTTCTGGGGCATACGGGTGTCAACGCAGCTTCAAAGATAATAATGTTACTCCTTGCTGCTATTGCAATAAAAATGATTCGACAAGGTGCGGTCACCTTCTTAGGATGAAGATTCGAATTTTGGCGGTATTTGGTGTATCATTTTACTGTTCCGCTTTCGACAATGGGAGATTTACTTCCGCGGCCAAGAAGGCGAAGGAGGTAAGGAATGGCACAAGTGCGGCAGGAATGGTCTGAGGTCGTCATTAGCATACAGAGAGACGTGCGACGTCTGGTGGACGAGATGGTAGGTCGCAAGCCTCCCGCGGTGCGGTTCTCCCCCCGGGCGTGGCAGCCAGCAATTGACGTTTTTGAGACCGATACGGAGATAGTGGTTCTGGTAGAACTGGCCGGGCTCAAAGAGACTGACATCGAAGTAATTGTGCACAATAGTATGCTCATAGTTAGAGGAGATAGAAAAGATGTGAAGCAAGGTGTGAGAAGAACTTACTACCAGATGGAAATTCTGTGGGGTCCCTTTGAGCGCAGCATTGCCCTGCCCAGCAACGTGGACGTAGAGAAGATCAAGGCCTTCTATGAATCCGGTATATTGGAAATAGTACTGCCCAAGCAGGACGAAGTTAAACCACGTCGCGTAGACATACGGATCAGCTAATCGGAGGCAGGAATTGCTCATTACCAAAGAAAAGGGAAAGAGGGCGGAGAAGCTACAACTACCCGAGGAATTACCTATTTTGCCACAAGCTCAGGTAGTTATTTATCCCTCTCTTATTGTACCTCTTGCCACGGCAGACACGAAGATAGTCAGGCTTATTGATGAAGCTGTCGGCAGTGACAAATTAGTGGGATTTTTTGTCCAGAAGCCTGACGCGAAGGAAGTAACCGACCTGTACTCCATAGGCACTGCTGCTCTAGTAGCCCGGATGTTCAAACTGCCCGATGGCTCAATCCACGCTTTCTTTCAGGGGCTGAGTAGAATTAGGCTAAAGAAGATCACCCAGATCGAGCCCTATCTGAAAGGTAAAGTGGAGGTAATTGAGGACAAAATAGAAAGGACCCCTGAACTTGAAGCCCTAGTAAGAAACTTAACTGCGCTGTTTCAAAAAATAGTGGAGCTCGCCCCCAACCTACCTCCAGAGTTGAATATCGCTGTGCTGAATATGCCTGATCCGGGAAGCCTGGCAGATTTCGTCGCCGCCCACATTAATCTCAAGCCTGAAGAAAGACAGGAAATCCTAGAAGCCATTGACGTCACAGAGCGGATAAAGAAGCTGACTGTTTTCGCCAACCGCGAACTGGAAGTTCTGGAGCTGGGAAGCAAGATTCAATCCCGAGCTAGAGAGGAAATGACCAAAGCTCAGAGGGAATTCTTCCTCCGGGAACAACTCAAGGCGATACAAAAGGAGCTGGGCGAGATAGACGAGAGAACCATAGAGATAAACGAACTAAAGGAAAAAATCGCGCAAGCAAAGTTACCGCCTGAAGTACAGAAGGAAGCAGATAGGGAACTTGAGCGCCTGGCCAAAATGCCACCAGCGGCCGCGGAATATACTGTATCGCGCACTTATCTGGACTGGCTGATCAATCTCCCCTGGGCAAAGGCCACCGAGGATAACCTGGACATCGCTCGCGCGTCCCAGATCCTGGATGAGGACCATTACGATCTGGAGAAGGTGAAACAGAGGATACTCGATTATCTAGCGGTACGCAAATTGAAACCAGACATGAAAGGTCCGATCCTCTGCTTTGTTGGTCCACCAGGCACAGGTAAGACCTCGGTAGGACAGTCCATTGCTCGAGCTTTGGGGAGGAAGTTTGTCCGCATATCCTTAGGAGGTATCAGGGATGAGGCCGACATACGGGGTCACCGTCGGACATATGTAGGAGCTTTACCCGGCAGGATTATTCAGGGGCTCCGCCGCGCAGAGTCTAACAATCCTCTCTTTATGCTGGACGAAATTGACAAAATGGGCGCAGATTTCAGAGGTGACCCTGCAGCAGCTTTGCTTGAAGTTCTTGACCCCGAGCAAAATTTCTCCTTTGTCGACCACTACCTCGATGTACCTTTCGACCTCTCAAAAGTGATGTTCATCACTACCGCCAATGTAACAGACACTATCCCGCCAGCACTTCTGGACCGGATGGAGGTAATCGAGCTACCGGGCTATACCGAAAATGAGAAACTGCAAATTGCCAGAAGATTTCTCATCCCCAAACAACTGAAAGAAAATGGACTGAGGCTGGAGCAACTTGAGATAACGGATGATGCCGTGCTGACGATCATTCGGAATTATACCAGGGAAGCGGGACTGCGAAACTTAGAGCGTGAAATCGGCACTATTTGCCGCAAGGTAGCTCGTCAGATAGCTGAGGGAAAGGGAGCGAGCACGACCGCAATCACAGCAGATAATCTTCCTGAGTACCTAGGGCCGAGAAAGTTCCGTTACGAGATAGCGGAAGAGGCGGACGAGGTAGGAGTGGCTACAGGACTGGCCTGGACACCTGCTGGAGGAGATATCATTTTCGTTGAAGCTACACTGGTGCCGGGAAAAGGAAACCTCATCCTCACTGGCAAACTGGGCGAGGTGATGCAGGAATCGGCCAAAGCCGCCCTCACCTATGTCCGCTTTCTCAGTGCTCAAGACCAGCACAAACTGCAGATACCCAAAGACTTCCACGAAAGGAATGACATCCATATTCATGTCCCTGCCGGTGCCATCCCTAAAGACGGACCCTCGGCGGGCATCACCATGGCAGTGGCTCTGACTTCAGCGGTCACCAAAATCCCGGTACGGAAAGACATCGGGATGACCGGCGAAATCACTCTTAGAGGCAAGGTGCTTCCAGTAGGCGGCATTAGAGACAAGGTTCTGGCCGCTCATCGCGCGGGGCTCAAGAAAGTAATTCTGCCCAAGGAAAACGAAAAAGACCTAGTGGAGGTTCCCGCTGAGATTAAGGACAAACTTCAATTTGTTTTTGTAGAAAATATTCACGAAGCTCTGGAATGTACCTTGAACCAGCTCCGTAATGTTTAGAGCGGGAGCGATGTGATAGGCTATTAGCTTGTCTATTCCCCGGCGGGAGCACAGTTGCTGAAAAGTCATTGACATCCCTGCCACGTTAGTATAAATTTAGTCCGTACGGAGGTGAGAAATGTTTTGTCCGAAATGTGGCGCGGAAAATCCCGACGGGGCGAAGTACTGTTCCAAATGTGGCGCCGATCTGGGAGTCTCTACAACCAAACCGGAAACGGAGACAACCGTGGGGCTGGCGCCTAACGTAGCTGGGCTTCTTTGCTACGTGCTCGGCTGGATAACCGGCATAATCTTTGTTGTTCTGGAAAAGAAAAGCACTTTCGTCAAGTTTCATGCCTGGCAGTCTATTATCACCTTTGCAGTATTAAGCGTAGCGTACCTTGTGCTGTTCTGGATCCCTTTTGTCGGCTTTGTTCTGGCAACCCTCATTGGGATTTTAAGCTTCGTTCTATGGATCATACTTATCATTCAAGCAGGAAGCGGCAAGATGTGGAAACTGCCTGTAGCAGGTGACTGGGCAGAGAAACAGGCACAGAGATAGTATGTAGCAAGCTTCCGAACCGCGGAGGATTAAGACAGCGTTGGTCATGCCTTTGTTGAAGGAAAGACAGATGAGAAAGCGGACAGGGGTGGCTGTTGCCGTGACCTTGATTTTCCTCTTGTTACTGGGTTGTGCTCCTTCTACCCCATCGCCGACCCCTTCACCTTCGCCGACTTCCCCCGGGAACGATGGTAGACCGTCCATATACACCGGGTTCATGACGCCTGCAGAAGGACAATGGGCGGAATACGTTCTTTCCATCGATGGACAAGAGGCGCACCAGAAGATGGAATACATAGGAAAGGACACAGTTGATGGAAAGAACTGCATCGGGTTCGAGATGACAATGTCCACGCCGGGAGAACAACAAACCGTCCTGCAAATATGGACTGATGCCTCAACCCGTCAGGCTGTCAAGTATGTCATGAAGATGGGAGAGCAAGTGGTATGTATGGGCATTGCTCCAGGAGATTACCAAGCTCCACATACTGAGACACCTGATGAGTACGACCCGAACCTTCCCCATATTTCTTATGGAAGGTATACCACGCCTACGGGAAAGACGATCGATGTCGCCAAATTTACTCAGGATCAAGTAGAGACATGGGTGAGCAGCCAGGTTCCCTTCGGCATGGTAAAGGTGATTGATCGCGGTGGAAAGACCGCCATGTATCTCTACGATTTTGGTACCGCTGGAGCCCACAGAGATATATCAAAGTCAGAAATGGAAAGCTGCATGCAGCTAGTTCGTTGACGCACCAGATGGGCGTGACAGTTTGACTTCCAAGATCATTGCTGTCCCAGGCTGCATCGAGCTTCTGCTTTGAAGTGCCGCGACTAAACCTTTATTTGCCGCGCGCCGTTTTACAGTATAATAGACATCAATCTGATGTCTATTGACGATGAAAAGGACATAGTGCGGCGAGCACAGAATGGCGACGCCGATGCCTTTTCCCAACTTTATGAGGAGTATTTTGATAAAGTGTATCGCTATGTCTACCTGAGGCTAAGAAATCCCAGTGAGGTTGAAGATCTAACTCAGGAGATTTTCGTTAAAGCCTTGGAGGCACTCGGTTCATACAAGTGGCGAAATCTACCTTTTTCCTCCTGGTTGTTTCGCATCGCCCACAATCATGTGATTGACCATTTAAGAAAGGAAGGAAAGCTGGATAGAGTAGATTGGCAAGATAACATGGCCGATGTTAGAGAACCGGACCCGGCACAAATGGCAGAGCAACGGCTACAACTCCAGGAGTTGAGAGACAACATAGAAAAACTTTCCCCGGCTCAGCGCTCCGTGATCTATCTGCGTTTTGCCGGTGGTCTTTCTGTGGCTGAAGTGGCTCAGATTCTGGGGAAAAGTCCGGGCACAGTGAAAGCCTTACAACATAGTGGCATAGCCGCATTAAGGAAAATGATTTCGCCGCAGGATAAAAGATGAGCAACAGCATAGATGAGATACTAGACGGGTGCCTACAACAGCTATTCCAAGGGGAAAGCATAGAAAACTGCTTGAAAAACTATCCTGAATTAGCATCCCAACTGGAGCCGCTGCTTAACACTGGTCTCCTTTTACTCAAGCAGGCGTCTACCATCCACCCTGATCCCCGGTTCAAAGACAAAGTTCGCACCCGTCTTCAAGGAATGCTCTCTGCCAGAAAGGAGAGGAAAACTGCATTCCCTCTGTGGCGCAGACGCTGGGCCATTGCTATGATTGCAGTCCTGCTGATTGCCGTCGCCGGCATGGGGACAGTGGTAGCTTCAGCCCAGGCTTTGCCACATGAGCCTCTCTACAGCGTGAAGCTTGCTACCGAGCAAGCACAACTGTGCTTGGCTCTCTCTGACGTCCGCAGGGCAGAGCTTCACATCAAGTTTGCTGAGAGAAGAGCAATGGAAATGGCCGAGATAGCTCGCCAAGGGAGGGAAAACGAAATTAGTCTATTGGCAGAGCAAATTGCTGCACACCTAGACCAGGTGTGGGGGGTCAAATCAACAGAGGGAGTCGCCATGGGAAAGTCAGAGCCTTCACCTCCTGCTATGCTGGAAAGAGGTAAAGACTCAGGCAAGATTAAGAATCAAAAACTTAGAGAAAAACTCACTGCGAGCCGTCAGCAGACCTTGAGTCTGCTGGAAACGGCCTTGGGTCAGACCCCCAAAGATGCCAGACCTTCCCTCGAGCAAGCCATCAGGAAGGTAGCACAAGATTATGACGAGGCCATCGTCATTCTGGAAAGCTAACCGAAGACCAGGCTGATTTTCATCTCGAACAAAGTGGGCTCTTCCCGCATTAGCCACTGCAGGAGGGAGAAAAAATCAATTCTCGTGCGCCGCAATAGGAATTTTTCTTTAGAGACTCCTCACAGGGGTGTATAATAAAGCTTGACCCATGGGCTCAGAGGTATTCTACCGTAAGTGGCGCCCACAAAGTCTAAGCGAAGTTGTGGGGCAAGAACTTATCACCCAAACCCTGCGCCGTGCCGTAGAGAGCGGCAAGATAGCTCACGCGTACCTCTTCTGTGGACCTCGAGGTACTGGCAAGACCAGCACAGCCCGCATCCTGGCCAAGATAGTTAACTGCCCCAACCAAAAGGGCGGTGAGCCATGTAATACTTGCCATATTTGTCAGGCCATCACTGAAGGTAAAGCCCTGGATGTAATAGAAATAGACGCTGCCAGCAACCGTGGCATTGATGAAATTCGCAATCTCAGGGAGAAAGTAAATTACGCTCCTAGCCTAGCTCGTTACAAAGTCTACATCGTAGACGAAGTGCATATGCTTACCGAAGCAGCATGCAATGCATTACTGAAGACTCTAGAAGAGCCGCCACCACATGCAATTTTTGTCCTCGCTACCACGGAACCACATAAAGTGTTAGCCACCATCGTATCAAGATGCCAAAGGTTCAACTTTCGCCGCCTGGGGCAATCCGAGATAGTGGACAAATTGCAACTGATATGCTCCAAGGAAAAAATCAACATTACCAGGGATTCTTTGGCGCTGATTGCTCGCGCCGCCATGGGAAGTCTCAGGGACGCGGAGAATATCCTACAACAACTTATTACCTACCATGGCAACCATATTCAGCCGGAACAAGTTCGGGAAACACTCGGTATGAGCTGGGACTCACGCGTCAGAGAATTGGCGCGGTGCATAGTGTGCAAGAATGTGACCACAGGGCTAAGCATTATAAATAGCATAAACCGGGACGGTGTTGACCTTCGCCAGTTCAATCTCAACTTGGTAGAGTATCTGCGCGGACTGTTGCTGGCCAAGTCCCGATGCACAGAAGCTCTTGACTTCACTCGAGAAGACATCGTTGAAATGGAAAATCTTGCTGCCAGCACTACCCTTGACTATTTACTCCAGGTAGTCAAGGCGTTCTCCAGTATAGATTTCCGTAACGAGGGTTATTCTACTTTGCCTCTAGAGCTTGCCCTATTGGACTGCACTTTATCTTGCACCGAAAAGCAAGAAGAACAGGCTCCGAGCAGACCTGTAGAAAGGACGGAAACAATCACCATTAACGATGATGCGCGGGACCTCAAGCCCGCCACGATGCCGCAGAACAGAGAGGACATTTCTTCACGCGGTACAGAACTTCCCCATGATATCAACTACCTGCGCAGCCGCTGGAAGGAGTTTATCGCGTCTCTAAAGGGAGAGGGCTCAACTGGCAATTTGGATGCGTTCCTGCGCAGCGCATGTGATCCTTTGCTTTTAAAAGATGACATCCTCGTACTCGGATTCTACTATTCATTTCATAAGGAGAAAATTGAGGATCCGAAATATAAATTTCTTGTGGAAAGAAAACTGAGGGAAGTCTTTGGTCATCCTTACAAAATAGAATGTGTTTTGGTTGACCGTAAGAAAAAGATTGAAACTAAGAAGGAAGACCCTTTGATCAAAGCTGCTTTAGAGATGGGTGCCAAGATCAGTGAGAGGGAACCATAAAAGGGAGGATGTGAAAAATGGACAGATCGATACTACGTCAGGCGCAGCAGCTGCAGGCTAAGCTACTCAAAGCTCAAGAAGAACTAGGTAAACTTACAGTAGAGGCAAGCAGTGGAGGTGGCGCCGTTAAGGTGGTGATTGATGGACATCAAAAAGTCCAGTCGGTAAGAATTTCCCCTGAAGTGATCGAGGCCGGAGATGTTGAATTGTTACAAGATCTGGTCATGACCGCCGTAAACGAGGCAATAGGCAAATCGCAAGAACTTGTCACTAAACATCTCAGCAGTTTAACCGGCGGAATCAGCATTCCCGGACTGTTTTAGACAAATGGCGTTCGTTGCCGAACCTCTAGCTAAATTGATCGCAGAATTCAATAAATTGCCGGGCATCGGACCGAAAAGCGCTCAAAGGCTGGCGTATCATTTATTACGTAGCTCGGAAGAAGAAGCTAGAGCGCTAGCTGAAGCCATCCTAGCTGTGAAGGAAAAGGTCAAACTCTGCTCCGTCTGTTTCAATACTACTGATTGTGACCCCTGCTCTATTTGCCGGGACACGCAGAGAGACCATAGCAAGATTTGTGTGGTAGAAAAACCTTCCGATGTCATCCCTTTAGAACGTACAGGCAAGTTTCGCGGCACCTATCACGTGCTCCACGGCACAATCAATCCCAATAAAGGTATAGGGCCGGAGGACCTAAAGATAAGAGAACTTCTGTCACGTTTGCAAAATGGCATAGTTTCTGAAGTTATTATAGCGACGAGCCCAAACGTAGAGAGCGAAACCACAGCTCTCTATTTGCAACAGATAATCAAGCCCCTACGCATTCGCGTCACCCGTCTCGCCCGGGGACTGCCCTTTGGTGCCGAGCTAGAATACGCCGATGACCTGACTCTGGGGCAGGCACTTGAGAATAGGCAAGAATTCTGAAATGTTGGCTGCCTTAGCCCGATGGAGTTATAAGAATCTAGATGACCACGAGAGGAATTGTGCCCCTAGAGAGACGCATTCAACATGAACACGTCTCGAACGTATCAGGTAGAAGGAGTTATACTAAAGCAAGCTAGGTTAGGGGAAAACGACAGGATCCTGACGGTCTTTACCTCTGAACTTGGTAAACTAAGGGTGGTGGCCAAAGGAGCCTGTTCCCCTCGCAGTAAGTTCACTGGTAACGTTGAGCCTTTGACTCATGCCGTTATGTTGCTGGCCAAAGGGCGCAACCTGGATATCCTCACCCAGAGCCAGACAATAAATAACTTCCTCGATCTAAAGAAAGACCTGTGGCGCTTGGCCTGTGGTCTTTATGTCCTCGAGCTTGTTGATTCCTTTACCATTGAAGGTAGCGAGAGCCGCCCCCTATTTACATCTCTGTTGGAAATCCTGAACGAGCTAAACGCCGCAGCAAACAGTGAAATCGCGTTGCGTTACTTTGAACTACGCCTGTTACGATACGCCGGGTATCGTCCTCAGCTGCAACGCTGTGCCATATGTGACCAACCCCTCAGACCGGAACTCAATTTCTTTGAGCCCAGCAAAGGCGGAATCGTCTGCCCCCATTGCTATTCCAGGGAAAACCCCAAGGCGCGCTATCCCGTTTCTGTGGAAGCCTTGAAAGTTTTCCGGCTGTGGCAAAGTTGCGACTATGCCACGGCAAAGCGCATTAAGCTAAAGTCCAATCTATCGACAGAACTTGACCACGTGCTACATGGACACATAAGCTATCTGCTGGGAAAAGAGCTCAAATCAAGATTATGGCTACAGAGACTGAAAAAAGAGTTACTATCAAAGGAAAGAACGGCTACGGTGAACCAAGGAGTATGTTAACCTCCTATTCGATTCGAGCCAAGAAGTCAAGTCGATCGACAATGAACAGCCGGGAAACTAGAGTCCCGGGATAACAATTAGCGTGATCCAGGACTGGCAACCTAAACCAGGCGATAGATTTGTTCGACTTCGCCGCGCCAAAGCTTACCCGCTAAAGCGCGCACTGGGGGTTTTAGGCCTCTTCAGTGCGGGATATGGGGATGTGGGCTCGTCGATCTACTATGCTCTGGGGCTTGTTGTCTCCATTGCCTATGGGGCAGCCCCTGTGGCTTTGCTCGTGGCCGGTATCTTCTACGTTTTCACTTCTTTGTCCTATGCCGAGGGCACAGCCATGCTTCCTGAAGCTGGAGGAGCAGCCAGCTTTGCCCGCAAGGGATTCAACGATTTTTGGGCTCTGATCGCCGGCTGGGCACTCATATTCAGTTACGTCATCACCATGGCTATTTCCGCTTACACAGTGCCCGCTTACCTCAAATACTTCTGGAGTTGGTTAAGGGAGCCCGGGGCAGACGTTATTTTCGCCATTGCGATCGTTTCCTCACTTATGTGCCTTAACATTGTCGGGGTTAAGAAATCAACACTTTTGAATATAAGCTTTGTCGTCCTTGACATACTTACCCAAGTAATTATCGTAGCTCTTGCCATGCTATTCTTGTTTGACGCTCAAGCCCTGTTTCACAATATTACGGCTTATTGGCCCTCGGTTCCTGATTTTATCTTTGGTATCGCTGTCGCCGCAATTGCCTACACTGGAATTGAAAGCATATCCCAGCTCTCTGAGGAAGCACGACAACCCCGGTTAAGCGTTCCCCGAGCCTATATCCTCACGATGGCGGTAGTGCTAATTCTGTTTTGCGGCATCTCGGTCGCGGGCTTTTCTACCATGACTCCCCTAGAAATGGCCTCACAATGGGCCAGAGATCCCCTAGCCGGTATTGCCCATGGGTTGTCCACAAGCATTGTGCCTGACGAGGTAGCGGCACGATTATTCTCCGATCCATTAGCTATTGGCATCGCGGCGGAAACCTTGAATGGCCTCCTGCGGATTTTGCCAGCCCTAGTAGCTATACTGGCGTCAACAATCTTGATCGTGGCCACAAACGCAGGACTTATGGGCATCTCCCGGTTGACATTTTCACTGGGAAGATTCCAACTTGTGCCATTATTCTTATCTAAAGTTCATCCCCGGTTCAGCACTCCCTATAGGTCCATAGTCCTGTTTGCCTCCATAGCAATCCTGTTCCTGCTTCCGGGCTTTTTCACCACTGACATTTTTTCTAAACTTGGCGGACTTTATGCTTTCGGCTCACTGCTCGCTTTCGCCTTCGCTCACGCTTCGATAATCAGGTTGAGAATCAAGTCCCCCACGCAGCCGCGACCCTTCAAGATAAGAGGCAATATTAGACTCGGCGGACACGAGCTTCCGCTGACAGCGATTCTGGGGTTGATAGCTACAGGCGCCATCTGGATAATAGTCCTGATTATGCACCCCTACGCCAGATGGGTAGGCTTGGGCTGGTTGGCCGTGGGTGTCGGCGGTTATTCCCTCTTCCGCCATCGAAAACATTTGCCCTTCATGCAGATGGCTCGAGAGATAAAAGTTTCTAATTGACTAGCGGATGTGGATAAGTTACCATTTCTAATTCGTGCAAATTAAGAAAATACTGGTACCGGTAACAGGAAATAGTGCTGATGATGAGGTAATAGAGCTCTCGTGCAAACTGGCAGCAAGGTCTAAAGCCAAAGTCTATGTAGTTTACGTCATAGAGGTAGAGCGCAGCCTTCCTCTTGACTCTCCCACCGAAGCCGAATTAGAAAAAGCAGAAAGGATTCTTACACACGCGGAGGAGGTCGCTACCAACGTGGGCTACGAGATAGAAACAGATTTGCTCACAGCGAGAGAGGCAGGTCCTGGTATCGTCAGGGAGGCAGTGGAGAGAGGAGTAGACCTGATTGTCATGGGCATGGGCTATAAGGTCCGTTTTGGTAAGTTTGATTTGGGCGAGACTGTCCCATACGTGTTAAAGGAATCCCCTTGCCAGGTCTTAGTGTACCGAAGGCCTATTTCTTAAACGGCGATGAATGTCATTATTATGGGTTGTGGCCGCGTAGGAGCCGAATTAGCTCACCTTCTCGATGCAGAAGGACACGAGGTTACCATACTTGACATAGACCCCGCCAGTTTTGATAAGCTTTCTCCCGACTTCAAAGGCACAGCTCTTATTGGGGACGCTACCGATGAAGAAGTATTGAAAAGGGCAAACATTGCCCGGGCAGACGCCTTTGTGGCAGTGACTCGCGATGACGACAAAAACGCCATGGCAGCCCAAATTGCCAAGGAAATATTCAATGTCCCTAAGGTGATTTGCCGTATTTATGATCCCCTGAGAAAGGACTTCTACCAAGAACTCGGGCTTGAAGCTATTAGTCCCACTGTAGTTTTTGCCCGATTGATCAAAGAGAAGCTGGGGGACAAATAGTCGATGTACATCATAATCGTAGGTGGCGGGGATGTCGGTCGTTATTTATGCCGCGAATTTCTTCGAATGGGATATGAAGTATTGGTAATAGAAAAAGACACCAGGAAATGTGAAGTATTGGAGGAAGAACTGGGCAGCGTAGCTCTGTGCGGGGATGGCTGCGAGGTGGCAGTGCTTATCAAAGCAGGAATAAATAGGGCAGATATGCTTATCGCTGTTACTCCCGAGGACGATGATAATCTGGCAGCTTGCCAGATGGCCAAACAAAAGTTCAACGTTCCTTACGTAATTGCCAGGGTAAACAATCCTAAAAACGTGCACATTTTCGCCAAACTCGGCATCGAACATGCCGTGGATGTGACGGGTCTTATTGTGGAAAATATAAAAGCACGAACGCCCACCTGCCCTTTGGTTCATCTTATGACTTTCAAGGAAAGAAACGCAGAACTTATACTGCTCCGAATAACCGAGGGCCCGTTGGTGGGCAAAATGGTGAAGGAGCTGCCCCTGCCTCTTGGATCCATAGTCTCGCTTTTAATTCGTCAGGATCGGGAATCGCGAACGCCCGATCCCGAGACTGTTCTGGAAACGGGTGACCAGCTTCTTTGTTTCATCCCCAGCGGCACCGAGGAAATGCTCCAGACGTTTGTTAATCCGTGATCAAAGTTGCGTTTCAAGGAGAAAGAGGAGCCTTCAGCGAAGATGCTGCCATAAAGCTTTTCGGGCAAGGTATAGATTTCCTACCCTGTGCCCAGCTGCGGCATGTCTTCCAAGCTGTATTAGAAGACAACGTTCAGTATGGAGTGGTGCCTCTAGAAAACTCCCAAGCTGGCAGCATAAATGAGACGTACGACCTGCTGCTGGCCTATCCCCTTAATATATATGCCGAGGTCATTCTCAGGATAAGCCATTACCTTATGGCCCTCCCGGGACAGGACTTGGGCCATATTAAGACAATTTATTCGCACCCCCAAGCTATAGCCCAATGCAACGAGTTTCTGAGCAAGCTCAACGTGGAGATTATCCCCACCTATGATACCGCCGGAAGCGCTAAGATGATAAAAGAGAAAGGGCTGAGGGGCTGCGCTGCTATAGCAAGCAAAAGAGCAGCTGACATTTACGAGCTGGAAATCCTTGTTCCCGAGATTGAGAGCAGTGTTAACAACTATACCAAATTTGTGGCCATCTCCAAGGAAAAAGCTCAACCAAGCGAAAACAGCAAGACCTCCATCGTCTTCGCCGCCCAACACAAGCCTGGAGCCCTATACCGGATTTTAGGCATCTTCGCCACAAGGAACATAAACCTGACCAAGCTTGAATCCCGTCCGAGCAAAGCTAAGCCCTGGGAATACGTTTTTTATGCTGATTTTGAGGGCTACGTCGGGAGTGAAACTTGCCAAGAAGCTCTCACAGAGTTAAAGAGGGAGGCTACCTTCGTCAAAGTACTTGGCTCTTATCCCCAAGCTAGCTGAACAGCCATCAGCCAGGATAGTCTAGACCGCTCTTCTTAGCCGGAACAAAAAGAAGATGGAAACGAGCTCCGTAATCACCACAAAGATGAATATGTAACTGGAACAAAGTTCGTAAAGCATCCCTAGGACAGCGCTCCCGGTGAAGAGAGCAACTCCGTGAATCGTATTGAACATCCCGTAGGCAAACCCTCTCCTTCCTAAAGGCGCCAAGTCGGCTATAGCAGCGCGCATGATCGTTTCTTGAATTCCCAGTACCACTCCCCACAATACCATGCCTATAAAGACCAATTTAACGCTAGCACCAAAAACAAGAGGAGGAATTGCTAAGCTGAGGAGAGGTATTATTACCAAGGACGCAATCCCGATCTTATCATAGACCCTGCCCACAATAAGCGCTGCCACGCCGTCCACTGCCATAGCAATGGCGTAAATCACAGGAATTTGAGCATCAGCCATAAGGGATTGTGTTTTGATGTGGTAAGAGATTAGGGGGAAGTTCACAAACCCAGCTACAGAAAACAAAGTAAATACGACATAAAACCAAAACACTCTAGGTAATTTGCTTTCCTTCACTGGCTTTCCTGGTTCCTCATCAACTTCAAGCATGAAAGGCAGGGGAAATTTCCTTCTCGCTAAACTAAGGGTGACCAGGAGAAGCAAGACAGGCATTCCTAAAAGAGCAAAACCTTGGCGGTATCCCATATGAGAAAGAAAAGCTAAGGAAAAGATCAAAGGTCCGATAATGGCGCCGATTTGGTCCAGTGCCTCATGCACTGCAAAGCCCCACCCTCGCCCCACCTTTTTTGTGGCATGAGAAAGCAGAGTGTCTCTTGCCGGCGTTCTTATCGCCTTGCCAATCCTTTCCAGAATAAACAACAGAGCAGCAACTTCCCAGTGACTAGCCAATGCCAGCAATGGCATGGAAACCAGCAACCCGTAACCAACAAATACTAGAGCCCAGTAGATCTTAAGACGGTCCGCCAAGTAACCAGAAAGAAGGCGCAGGGCGTAGCCACTGAGCTCTCCAATCCCGACGATCAGTCCGATGAGACTGGCATCCGCCCCTAAAATGCCAAGATAAGGCCCCATAACGCTTCTTGCCCCTTCGTAGGCTATGTCCCCAAGAAGACTGACTATGCCGAGAAGGACAACAAAGTACATGGCGCACTGTTCAATCCATGCGACTCAGCGTGGCTGCCCCCTTTAGTAGAGCCACATACCAGCTTTGAGAGACCTCGTCTCAGAAAAACGGAGTTCTATAACCTCGCCTTTAACCTCTGATAAACGCTATTCAAAGCCTCGGAAATAACCCTAGTATTGGAAAGTACCGGCATAAAGTTAGTGTCGCCTTCCCACCTGGGAACGATATGGGTATGGAGATGTTCCGTTATTCCAGCACCGGCGACCTTCCCCAGATTCAAACCAATGTTAAAGCCGGACGGTTGTATCGCTTCCTGTAACAGCCTTACGCCCTTTTTCAACAGTTCAAAATGCTCCCAGGCTTCTTCGGCGGTTAAATCCCACAAGTTGGCGCCGTGGCGGTAGGGAGCTATCATCAAATGACCGGGGTTATAAGGAAAGACGTTGAGAATTATGAAATTATGCCGCCCGCGGTAGAGGATGAAATTTTTCTCATCGTTGGTTTCTCCACACTTCTGACACAGGACACAGCCGGATTCCTTAGCCTTTCTGATGTACTCAACGCGCCACGGTGCCCAGAGTTGCTCCATAGAGCCCATTATAGTATCCTGAAGTCTGTCTTAGGCGCAACAGCGCTTCGAAATTTGGAAAGAAAAATTTCGAGCCCGGCAGGAGAGGCGAGGAGTATAACCAAGAATGTTTGAATTTCTAACCCAGAAGCTAAGCGGCATATTTGATAAGCTTGGCAGAAAAGGCAGACTGAGCGAGGAAGATGTAGATGAGGCTCTACGCCAAGTACGACTAGCACTTCTAGAAGCAGATGTGAATTTCAAGGTAGTTAAGGAACTTCTTTCCAGAGTGCGAGAACGGGCCATCGGCTCTGAGGTGCTTCACAGTTTAACGCCGGCGCAGCAGATCATAAAAATTGTCCACGAGGAGCTGGTTGCCATTTTGGGCAAAGAACCAAGCCGTCTGGTGCCAAGTGGCGCTATGCCAGCAGTTGTGCTGCTGGTAGGACTGCAGGGGTCGGGAAAAACCACGACAGCAGCGAAGCTGGCCCTTCAGCTTAAACGGCAGGGACAACGTCCCTTGCTGGTGGCTGCCGATATTCGCCGTCCTGCTGCCGTAGAGCAACTCAGATTGTTAGCCACCCAACATGATCTTCCCGTTTACACGGAGATCACACAATCATCAGCGGTGACAATTTGCCGCCACGCCTTAAAGGAAGCCAAGGAAAAAGGCGCCGCGTGGGTTATAGTCGATACTCAAGGACGCCTTCATATAGATGAGGAAATGATGAAAGAGTTAATGGATATCCGCTCTGCGGTTCAACCCTCGGAAGTATTACTTACGGTAGATGCCATGATCGGTCAGGACGCTGTAAGAGTAGCCCAGGAGTTCCACAGCAGGATCGGTCTCACCGGACTTATTCTTACCAAAATGGATGGTGACGCTCGGGGCGGAGCTGCGCTTTCCATCAGATTTGTTACGGGTGTACCCATAAAATACCTGGGCACGGGGGAAAAGATAGACGCGCTGGAGCCATTCTTTCCTGACCGGCTGGCGTCGCGAATACTGGGCATGGGAGATGTCCTCACGCTAATTGAGCAAGCCGAGACAGCTTTCGACCTAGAGCAGACCAAGAAATGGGAAAAGAAAATCCGCAGTGGGCAGCTTGACCTGGAAGATCTCCTCACTCAGATGCGTCAAATTCGCAAGATGGGCCCCCTGGCTCGTATCATGGAAATGATGCCAGGGCTTGCACGTTTCGCTTCTTATTTGCCCGACGAACAAAGCGAAAAACAATTTAAGAAGGTAGAGGCTATCATCTTATCCATGACCCCTGCGGAAAGACGCAACCCCGCCATTATCGATGGCAGTCGGCGAGCTCGTATCGCTCGCGGTAGTGGCACTACGCCCAAGGATGTGAATCAACTTCTCAACCAATTTCGCGAAATACAGAAATTAACCAAGTCATTGAGCCGAGGCAGCCTTCTCAGGAACGTGGGGAGCATATTCAACATACCATTAAGGTGACTCAATCAAGATAACCTTTAAGTTTGCGGCTGCGCAGGGGGTGGCGCAATTTCCGTAACGCTTTACCTTCAATCTGGCGTATTCTTTCCCGCGTTACATTGAACTCCCTGCCTACTTCTTCAAGGGTACGGGCATGTCCGTCCTTAAGACCAAACCTCAGTTGAAGCACTCTCTTTTCGCGCTCGGTGAGCTCATCGAGCACTTTCTCTATCTGCTCCTTAAGCAGCTGTTGCGAGGTGGCTTCAGTGGGAGCCAAACTAGTCTGATCCTCGACGAAATCGGTGAGGCGGCTATCAGCATCCTCACCAATAGGTGTGTCAAGGGATATCGGTTCGTGGAAGAACAAATCCATAATTCCTTCCACCTTTTCTGGGGCAATGTTCAACCGGGCACCGATTTCCTCATAAGTTGGTTCTCGGCCCAGCTCTTGGACAAGCTGCCGCGTAGTGCGTAACAGCTTATTGATCGTTTCCACCATATGCACTGGAATACGGATAGTACGTGATTGGTCAGCTATGGCCCGGGTAATGCCTTGCCTGATCCACCAGGTAGCATAGGTGCTGAACTTGTATCCCTTTCTGTACTGAAACTTATCCACAGCCCGGATAAGTCCAATATTTCCTTCTTGAATGAGGTCGAGAAGAGACATTCCGTGCCCCATGTATTTTTTGGCTATGCTCACCACTAGCCGCAAATTGGCCTCGGTCAGGTGTTTCTCCGCCATTTTCTCGTCGTTCTTTACTTTGTCGAAATAAGCCTTAAACTCTTCCCTATACGATTCGAGCTGGGAAAGAAATTCATTATTGGTGGCCAGGGCCTTTAGTTTTCGCCACGGGGTCTTGCGCCCTATAAGCCTGAGCAATCCCGGCGGCAAAAGCTGAGTGCATACAGAAAGGTTGATAATCGCTTCTTCCGCAGCGGAGGCGCCCTTTTGTATACCCTCGCTCACCGCCGCCACTAAGGAATGGTCTATCACGTCGTCAATAGCAGAGCGAAACTCAGGATTTTTTATTGTCTCTATCACCCCGGCCGAAGGGTCACTACGGAGATGTCGACTAAGAATCTCAACCACAGGATAAGCCTTTACCAGCTGGGAAAGAAGATGAAGGACCGTATCTACAGAAGAAGGATATCTTCGATATTTCCTGAAATAAGAGTCTTCAAACCTCTGTAAGTACCGACCTAGCTCTATTTTCTTCGAAAGTGCCTTTTCTTCCTGCGCTGTGAGCAAGGACACTCTACCAATTTCCTGGAGATACATGCGCGCGGAATCATCAGTTATCTCATGCTCTTCTAACGCCGCTGCTATCTTCGTTTCTTCCGCTTCCTCAGCACAAAGTTCTCCAACCTCCTCCGTTTCCTCTCCCTCTTTTACCGGCACTACATCCCCCGCATCCACAACCTCTTCAGCCTCGTCGCTGAGCAGGTCTTCAGACAATATTTCATTCCCGTTCAAGTCAAAATCTCTTCCTCTGGTTGGGTCCATTGCTTATTCTCCTCTTAAGGAAAATCTCGTGAAGTCGCTTCGCTGAATCTATACCCAGCTCCTCTAATTTAAATAGTTCTGAACCTGTACCTCCTTTTTCCCTTTCCGCCTCGAGGAGAGCCTGTTTCGCTCTTTCTAGCCTCCGCGCCCAAGCTTCTTGTAACCGAAGAGCACAATTGATAAAATCCAGCTGCCTCTTCTGCTCGCTTTGTTCTACCCCTGGCGGCAAAGGTTTGCTCACTAAGTAGTGTAAATGTTCTGACAAGCTTGGGTCAAGGTTTCTCCCCAGTTCAGCATTGGACTGACACTGCTGCCATCGAGCGAAGATCTCCTTGTTTTCCGTATGTTCGAAATGCTCTGGGCAAAGTTCCTGAGCTAGAGGACGAAGCTCCGGGTATCGTAACAGAAGTGTCAAACAATACTCTTCGAGACGACTGGACGCAGAATGCACCGCTAGCTCTGACCTCTCCGCTATTCCGCGGTGCTGCCACCTTCTCCCCATACGCCTGAACTCTTGCCATGCTGCCTTGATGGCAGACTCTTCGATTCTTAACTGCTGCGCGAGCCTTCTCATGTAATGAGATCGTTGTACCGGGTCTCTTGTTTCCGCAAGCGCAGGCAAGAGCTTTTGCACCGCCAAAGATTTGCCTTTAGCGCTACTGGTATCAACCTTGCTAAGCACAGATTGAAAGGCAAAGTCAAGTATGGGTAGAGCTTCTTGTACCAATCTTTGCCAGAGGGTTAAGTCCTCGTTAATTATTTCGTCGGGGTCCTTGCCCGATGGCAATAATACAACCTTTGCTTCAGCGTTGGAATGGCTTAATATTGTTCCGCCACGGAGGATAGCCTCCTCCCCGGCAATATCAGCATCAAGAGCCAACGCCACCCTGCTGGTAAGCCTCTTGACAATATCCACTTGCTTCTCGGTCAAAGAAGTGCCCATTGAGCCAACTACATTTTGCCACCCGCATTGGTGAGCAGCGAGCACATCCATATACCCTTCCACGATTACCACCAGATTCTCTTTTCTTATCGCTGTCCTCGCTTTATCGATGCCATAAAGTAAGCTCCCTTTATCGAACACAGCTGTCTGGGGCGAATTAATGTATTTCGGCAGTGAATCGTCGAGGGCTCTAGCTCCAAAGCCCACAACATGACCATCAATATCGCATATGGGGAACACTAGTCGGTTGCGAAATCTGTCGTAAGTGCCGCTCTCCCCTTCGATTACCAGACCAGCGTTGATGAGTTCCTGTTCCGCATAACCTTTGTCCCGCAGATAGTTCTTAACTATCTCCCAACCATCAGGACTGACGCCAAGAAGAAAGTCCCTTACAGTTTCCAGGCTGACCTTTCTTCTTGCCAGATAATTCCTAGCTGTTTCGCCTGCTCTAGTGTTCAAAAGCAGGTGATGGTAATACCTTGCGGCCGTCTCGTTAATTTGGAACAACCTCTCCTTTTCTTTACCCTTTGTCTCAGTCGATCCTTCGAGTTGACTTACGTCCACACCCGCTTTTTGTGCCAAGAAACGGAGAGCTTGCCTGAAATCAAGACCTTCTTTTTTCATAACAAAAGCAAACACATCACCACCCGTAGCGCAGGCGCCGAAGCAATGCCATGTCTGCTGCTCAGGGTAAACAAAAAATGACGGGTGCTTCTCGCTGTGAAAGGGACAAAGCCCTTTTAGATAACGACCCGCCTTCTGCAGACTAACGTAGTTAGAAACGACTTCGACTAGGTCTAACCTTTGTTTTACTTCACTAATTACCGTCATGAAGAAATTTCCTCAGCTAATCTTAGCGCGTATTGGTCAGTCATTCCAGCTATGTAGTCAACAACTTTACGCTCTTTATCGCCCGGTAAACAAGCAAATTCAGGAGGCAACCTTTCTTCATGTTTGAGAAAATAATCGTACAACAACCCAACTACCTGCCTCGCCTTCACCGCTTCCTTCTGAACTAGGCTGGGGGAGTATACTTTATCAAAGAGAAACTGGCGCAGCGCTTCTGTCGCTTTTAACACTTCTGGACTCATTGCTATCGCAGGTTTATGCAAGTTGCCACCAGCAGTAATCGACCAGGACGAGTTCACTATATCACAAACCAGGGTATTGATCCGCTGCGAATGCGTCTCCCCCAGGGTCTGGGTTACCATCGTGGGCAAATCCTGACAGGATAGAAGCCCAGCTCTTATGGCATCTTCAACGTCATGGTTGACGTAAGCCACAATGTCGGCAATCTTACAGACCTGTCCCTCCAAAGTACTCACGTCGCCCCAATCTTTTCCCAGAATCTCAGCCTGGCCTTTGGAATGGTGAAGTATGCCTTCTCGTACTTCCCAGGTAAGGTTTAGCCCCTGCCCGCCGCGCTCCAGCACATCAACAACCCGCAAACTCTGCTCGTTATGTCTAAAGCCACCAGGGTACAATTCGTTCAGGACTTCTTCGCCTATATGACCAAAGGGGGTATGTCCCAGATCGTGCCCCAGGGCAATGGCTTCAGCAAGATCTTCATTCAGGTTTAAAGCACGCGCTATCGTCCTGGCTATCTGAGACACTTCCAGCGTATGAGTAAGCCTGGTTACATAGTGGTCGCCTAAGGGCGCAATAAAAACCTGTGTTTTATGTTTTAGACGCCGGAATGCTTTACAATGAATTATACGGTCGCGGTCACGCTGAAAAGCCGTTCTTATAGGGCAGGGCTCTTCCCACCTCAAACGACCCCGGCTGAGCCTGCTTCTAGCAGCACAGGGCGAAAGATTTTCTTCTTGCTCTTCTGCCCGCTGCCGTACGTTAAGTTTTTGTACCGCTGCATGAATTCGCACCAGAATGGAATCGCTGCCCGCCATATTCACAAATATCTCTTCTCCATTTCAGCCACTCTCAACCTCGTTGACAAGGCGACGTCCGGGTTCAAAGAGATAGAATCTATGCCACATTCTACTAAGAACTCGGCAAATTCGGGGAAATCACTTGGAGCCTGGCCACATATTCCTACTTTTCGTCGCGGCTTATGATTATGTGCCACCTCTATTACCTGCTTTATTAGTCTTTTCACCGCTTCGTTTTTTTCATCGAAGATGTGCGCTACCAGCTCGGAATCTCTATCCAAGCCCAGAGTCAACTGCGTTAGATCGTTTGACCCGATACTGAACCCATCAAATATGTCGGCGAATTGTTCGGCTAGAATTACATTTGAAGGTATCTCGCACATCACGTAAACCTCCAGACCACCTTCTCCTTGCTTCAGGCCAAATTCTTCCATCACCTTTATCACCTTCCTTCCTTCCTCGGGTGTTCGACAGAAAGGAACCATAACCTTTACATTCCGCAACCCCATCTCATCCCTCACCTTCTTTATCGCCCGGCATTCTAGGCCAAAAGCAAGTCTGAATTTCTCATCATAATAACGAGAGGCTCCGCGCCAGCCAAGCATAGGGTTACTTTCCCGCGGTTCATATAAATAACCAGCGATTAAATTGGCATACTCATTGGTCTTGAAATCGGAAAAACGAACGATAACTTCGTTGGGATAGAAGCCGGCGGCTATCTTGGCTATCCCCATGGCAAGATTATCAACAAAAAACTCTTTCTTGTCCTCGTACGACCAACTTCTGCGCTCTATCTCCCTAATTACCTTAGCTAGTTTCCTGTCTTGCTTCGCCGACCGTTTAAGCTTGTCATACTCAATCAACGCCATAGGATGTATGCCAACATAGGAATTGATGATGAATTCTTCCCGAGCCAAGCCGACTCCATCATTAGGGATCTGCCCCTGAACAAAAGCACTGTCAGGAATGCCGATGTTCATCATTATCTGAGTACGCGGTCGGGGAAGGTTTGCCACCTCCACCTTTTCTAGTCTATATTTGAGCTTTCCCTCATATACTTTACCTCGCCCCCGAGAGCAATCTACTGTCACCTCCTTTACACCTCTTAACACCTGTGTCCCCACAATAGTGCCAATGACACAGGGCACCCCAAGCTCCCGACTCACTATAGCAGCGTGGCACGTCCTGCCGCCCTTGTTGGTAATTATAGCGCTGGCAATCTTCATTATCGGCTCCCAATCCGGATCTGTCATATCAGTAACCAGCACTTGCCCCTTTTTGAACCTGCGGATCTCGCTGCTATTCTCAATCACGTTCACCTCGCCCTGCCCAATCTTTAAACCCACCGCCTCACCCTCTAGCAACAGCTTACCCTCCTCCTCCAACACATAAACCTGAAGAGAGGAAGGCTCTTTATGAGAATGTACGGTCTCCGGCCGCGCTTGTACTATGAAAAGCTCTCCACTTATACCATCCTTCGCCCATTCAATGTCCATCGGCTGTCCATAATGTTCTTCGATAACACAAGCCCACTTTGCCAGGAGTAAAACCTCGTCATCATCCAAAGCGAACTTTCTCTGCTGCTTAACCGGTACTTTCTTTTGTTCGGTTCCGAGCCCGTCCCCTCTATACACCAGCTTCGTTTCCTTACTGCCTAGCTTTTTCTCCACAATGGATCTGAATCCCTCTTTCAACGTCGGTTTAAAAACATAATACTGGTCCGGATTGACAATTCCCTGCACTATGTTTTCTCCTAAACCATAGGCAGCAGTTATGTAGACTGCGTTCTTGAATCCCGTTTCGGTATCAATAGAAAACATAACCCCGGAGCAAGCGAGATCAGAGCGGACCATCTTTTGTATTCCCACGGAAAGGTAAACACTGAAATGGTCAAATCCCTTGTCCACGCGATAGGATATGGCCCTGTTAGTAAATAGGGAAGCAAAGCAGTCCATTACTTTTCTCACCACCTCATCTTCTCCTCTTACATTGAGATAACTAGTCTGCTGTCCCGCAAATGAAGCTGTAGGGAGGTCCTCTGCAGTAGCACTGCTTCTCACCGCAACGTCAACCCTGGCTCCGTACCTTCTTTCCATCTCTCGATAGGCAGCTCTAATCTCCTGTTCCAGCTCCTGAGGGCAAGGAGCAGTACTTATCAAGTTCCTTATCTTTTCGCCTCTCATTGCCAGATCCTCAATATTGTGCGTGTCTAACCCAGCGAGAATATCCCTGATCTCGTTTGTTAAACCTGTTTTCTCGAGCGTATATTTATACGCGTCGGCAGTGACAGCAAACCCCGAGGGCACGTTTATCCCCTTACCGCCCAGGTGCCTTATCATCTCGCCAAGAGAGGCGTTTTTTCCTCCCACTAGTGCTATGTCCTTTGCCTCAATATCTTCAAACCACCTTATGAAGCGCATAATATCTTCTCCTTGCTAAGAGTCTTGTTCTAGCAGGTTGATAGGCTCCGAGAACGGGTTCTGGGAGCTTATCCCCTCGCCATCTCCTGTAATGCGATTTTTATTTTTTCTTCCAGGCTGAGCCGCGAGGATGGAAGTCTGGAGACGGCTTTCGAGGCTTCAGCCAAGGAGTAACCTAAGCTGGTCAACGCCAGTATAATATCGGCATTGTCTGTGGCACAAGCCACTCCGTGCCGTTCCCTCTCTAGCTTTCCTCGAAGTTCAAGAACAATGCGGCTTGCTATCTTCTTGCCCACACCTGGCACCCGAGCAAGAAGCTCCTCGTTGCCTGTAGATATGGCAGTGACCAGCTGCTCCTGATTCATCGCCGAGAGAAGTGACAAAGCTATCTTGGAACCAACTCCTGAAACGGAGACCAGTTTCCTAAACAAGGCTAACTCCTCAGGGGAGGCAAATCCATACACGACGATACTGTCCTCTCTCAACTGCAGGTGGGTATAGAGAACTACCTTACCGTTCGTGTTCTTAAGCTGATTCAAAGTGGAGCCAGATACGCACACTTGAAAGCCTATACCGCCCACATTAACGATAACATAACCCTCACCGCGGTATTGCAGTGTACCTTCTAGTGTGGCGATCATGTCGATAGATGTCTGCTTACCCGGCGCTCATATTGGCTCTGTCGCAGATGACAGATTGCCACGGCCAAGGCATCAACAGCATGGGTGCAATGCACTCGGGTGCGAAGCCCGAGATAAATTTCGATCATCTTTTGCATTTGCTGCTTGTCACTTTGACCATAATTGGTAATCTGTTGTTTAACTATGGCGGGCGAATAATAATAGATCGGCAACCCTCGGCTCGCTGCTGCCAAGACCACAATAGCCTCACATTTGCCAAGGGCAAATGCTGTTCTTGCATTCCGTCCCACAAAGGGCTCCTCAACAGCTACCTCATCGGGCTTATGTCTGAGAATGATTTGGTTCAGTTCACTATAAAGCTTGCATAATCTCGTCTCGAGAGGAAGCCTTGCAGAAACCTTGATCGCTCCAGAGTCCACCATCTGCACCGCGCCATCATCCTCTGCGATGATACCATAGCCAAAATTTACGGTACCCGGGTCAACGCCAAGGACACGCATTCTAGGCCCGACTGCGCAATTTTTCTAATGTGGCATCTGAGAAATCGATGTTCGAGAAAACACGCTGCACATCATCTAATTCTTCAAGTTGATCGAGAAAACTAAGAGCCTGGGCTGCCTTATCTTCATCTAGCATCACCGTAGTCTTTGGAACAAGGCAGAGCTCCGCAGAGATTATACGCCATCTCGCTTCCACTGCCTTCCGTATTTCTTCCAGGCTGTTCGGCGACGTATGTATCTCAACGTAGCCATCGCCCGTCTTGACATCCTCAGCCCCGGCATCAATGGCCAACATAGCTATCTCTTCAGCATCCTCTGGATTGCTTTCCACCGTAATGACACCTTTATTCTCAAAGAGCCAGGATACACAGCCGCTTTCCCCCAAGTTCCCACCATAGCGAGTAAAAACGCGACGGACATCTTGAATAGTGCGCTTTCGATTATCGGTCAACGCTTCTACCAGGACCGCTAGTCCACTCGGACCATAACCCTCCAGCCTGAGTTCTGTGAGCGCAGCGGCCTCAACCTCACCGCTAGCTCGCTTTATTGCCCTTTCGATATTCTCCAAGGGCATGTTATTATCGCGAGCTTTCTGTACCGCTAAACGTAGTCGAAAGTTACTCTCAATGTTAGGCCCTCCTTGACGTGCTGCCACTATTATCTCTCGTGTAAGTTTAGTGAACAGCTGACCCCGCCTAGTATCGGCTATCCCTTTTTGTCGTTTAATTTGTGCCCACTTGGAATGCCCTGACATGCCAACTCCTATTGTAACACCGCTTCCACAAGAGGTAAAGGCGAAAGCTATAAAGGCTAACTGTCAACTGCTAGTCTTTACGAACGTCTATCCCACCCTTCCGTGCAACTTTGACCGGCGCTAGCAGCCGCTGCTCCGGCCTCATCCCGCCATAGCCCCATACCCTAAACGAACCGCTGCAATTCCTCTCCATTCGTTGAACCGCTCTGGGCCTCATGGCTAGAGCGATCTGCCCGCATTCACAGGTCCTCCTCACGTCAATATGATACACTAAAAAGGGGAAAATGGTTTTGTATAAAGCGCCACGGGGCACGTTTGATATCTTGCCGCAAGATCACGCTTACTGGAAATTTGTAAAAGAAAAAGCGGTCGAGATCTGCCGACTTTACGGTTATCAACCGTTGAGCACACCTGTATTTGAAGATGCCCGCCTCTTTACCCGGGCAATAGTTCAAGGAACTGACATTGTGGACAAAGAGATGTATGTCTTCAAGGACAGGAGTGGACAGGAGCTGGCGCTGAGGGCAGAAGGGACAGCACCCGTGTGTCGGGCATATATAGAACACGGACTGTTCAACCTACCCCAGCCAGTAAAGCTTTACTATTTTGCCTCCGCTTTCAGATATGAGCGCCCCCAGGCAGGAAGATTTCGACAGCATCACCAATTCGGGTTCGAAGCTCTGGGTGAAGCTGATCCTGCTCTCGATGCCGAGGTCATAGAGATGGCACAGCGTTTCTTTCTTTCTTTAGGGCTCTCCGATTTCTCCATCCAGATTAACAGTATCGGGTGTAGGAGTTGTCGCCCTGGGTATCTGGAGCTGTTAAAGCAGCACTATGCTAAGTATCGAAACCATCTCTGCTCCGACTGCCAGTCCAGATTAGCCAGAAATCCGCTGCGCCTTCTTGACTGCAAAAGAGCCTCCTGTCAGCAAATAGCGCAAAGCGCACCACAAATTGCCCTTTATCTGTGTAGCCAATGTCAGCTCCACTTCCAGAACGTGCAAAGATATTTGACGGTATTGAACATCCCCTTCGAGCTCAACCACAGGTTGGTGCGTGGATTGGATTATTACACGAGAACTGTTTTCGAGGTAGAACCCCGGGAAACGACGGGACAAGGCACTCTTGGCGGAGGTGGACGCTACGATAATCTTATTGAAGACCTAGGAGGAAAGCCGACTCCTGGCGTTGGTTTTGCTACAGGACTGGAGAGAATAATCCTCAATCTCAAGAAACAAGAGGTAAAGATCCCCGAATCCCCAAAGCCTATGGCCTTCATCGCCTGGGTGGGAGAAGCAGCCAAGATTCAAGGACTCAGGCTCGCCTCCAGCCTGCGCGCAGCGCAACTCTCGGTGATCATGGGCACCGGTGATAAGAGCTTGAAAACGCAATTGAGACACGCCGATTCTTTGGGCGTTTCTTACGTAGTCATTATCGGGGAGAAAGAACTAGCCGACAATAGTGTCGTCCTGCGCGAAATGAAGTATGGAACGCAGAAAACACTCCCCTTAGGCCAGCTGATCCAGATACTTAAAGAAAGCAGAATCTGATATAATATTAATCATGTTCCTTGGGTGCGGAAGATGCGGTTATTTCCATCTAATACGTTGCACACCTGATTCGGTATTCGGCAATCACCTGCATCATTATGTTGCCTAACAGACAAACACATTCTGAGTATACTGCCAAAGACATCCAGATTTTAGACGAGATCCAGGCTGTTCGGTTACGACCGGGGATGTATATCGGCGGAACCGACCGACAGGGATTACATCAGCTTCTCTACGAAATTGTCTATAACAGCATAGACGAGGCTATGGCTGGCTTCTGTGATCGAATCCAAATAACAATCCACGAAGATAATAGCGTTACAGTAACCGATAATGGACGTGGCATTCCCGTCGAGACCATAGAAGGACAAAACATCTCCGCTCTCGAAGCGGTGATGACGCGGCTCCATGCTGGTGCCAAATTTGGACAACATGTCTACCGCATTTCCAGCGGACTACACGGCGTGGGTGCTTCAGTAGTGAATGCTCTATCTTCTTGGCTCAAGGTCGAAGTTAGGCGCGAAGGAAAACTTTATCGTCAGGAATACCGAAGGGGAATCCCTCTAACTGGCGTAGAACTGGTTGGCGAGGCTAAAGGTTCGGGCACTTCAGTTAGTTTCTTAGCAGACAAAGATATTTTCCAGGACATTGACTACGACTTTGACACAGCATGCCAGAGATTCAAGGAACTGGCCTACTTGAACAAAGGTGTAGAAATTACCATAACTGACAAGAGGTCTGACCAAGAAAAAACGTTCTGTTTCGACGGTGGCATAGCTAGCTTTGTACGGCGTTTAAATAAGAATCGCACTGTCGTCCATCCCCATCCCATCTATATTTCTTCTGCTGCAGACGACACCATAATCGAGGTAGCATTGCAGTACAACGATGGCTTTACTGAATCTTCCCTTTCCTTTGCTAATTGTGTCAACACCAGAGATGGGGGCAGTCATCTTACCGGCTTTCGCTCGGCGTTAACTCGCGTCCTTAATGAGTACATAAAAAGCAGCAAGTTAACAAAAGATACAGAATCTAACCTCACCGGGGAAGATGTTCGGGAAGGGCTAGTCGCTGTGATCAGTGTAAAACTACCTCGGCCCCAGTTTGAGGGACAAACTAAAGCAAAGCTAGGAAACCCTGAAGTAAAGAATCAGGTCGAGTCTGTGGTTACCAATTTTCTGTCCCTCTATTTGGAACAGCACCCTAGCGAAGCCAGAGCGATAGCAGAAAAATGCCTTATGGCTGCCAAAGCTCGAGAGGCAGCCCGCAAAGCTCGTGAGCTCGTGTTCAAGAAGATTGGCTTCGAAGGAGCGACCTTGCCAGGGAAACTGGCTGACTGCTCTGAGAAGGAACCAGCCCTATGCGAGTTGTATTTAGTCGAAGGCGATTCTGCCGGCGGTTCCGCTAAACAGGGCAGGGACCGACGCTTTCAAGCTGTCCTCCCCCTGCGAGGCAAGATACTTAACGTAGAGAAAGCAAGCAAGGAAAAAATCCTCGAGCATGAAGAACTGAGAGCCATCGTTACCGCGCTGCGAACCAACGCTAATGAACAGTTCGATAGCTCCAAGCTCCGCTACCACAAAGTGATCATCATGACTGATGCTGATGTCGATGGCCTGCACATCCGTACCTTGCTGCTTACTTTCTTCTACCGCCATATGACCGAACTTATTAACCAGGGGCACCTCTTTATTGCCCAACCTCCCCTTTACCGCATCAAAGCAGCTAAGCAACATTTCTGGGTCTACTCCGAGCAGGAAAAGGAACAAATACTTAAGAAGTTCAACGAGGACAGCGTGGAAATCCAGAGGTACAAGGGATTGGGAGAGATGACACCAGAACAATTGTGGGCAACCACTATGAACCCGGCTAATAGAACTTTGCTCCAGGTGCGCATACAGGATGCTATAGCCGCAGACGAAACATTTCGTATATTAATGGGTGACGAAGTTTTACCTCGTAAGAGATTCATACAAGCTCACGCTCAAAGCGTGAGGAACTTGGACATCTAAGAAGTCATCCCCCAAAATAAAGGTTTTGTTCTTTAATATACTGCTCCACTCGCTCGGGTACCAGATAACGAATAGAAAGACCTCGAGCTACACGCTCGCGGATTTCGGAAGAGCTTATCCCAATCACAGGCATATCGAGTTCAACGATTTTATCTAACAACCCGGGCAGCGATGCTTCCAAATGCTTCAAGTCTCCCGAACCCAACCTGGGCGCCACTACCAAACGACACATGTGGAGCAATTTGTGAGGCTCCTTCCACAGTGGCAATCCGGCTAGCGTATCACGCCCGAGGATAAAGAAAAGCGTTGCCGCGCCACCGAGCTGTTGGTGCAGCGTAGTGAGCGTGTCTACCGTATAAGAAGGGCCAGGACGCTCTACCTCCAGGGTACAAAGCTTAAAATATGGATTGTCTGCTATGCCGCGCCGTACCATTTCTACTCTGTGAAACGCTGCGGTAACATTGCGGTTAACCTTAAACCAGGGCTGTCCCGCAGGCACAAAAAGCACCTCCCGCAGATCCAGCTTTATCCTTGCCTCTTCAGCCAAGATGAGGTGTCCTATATGAATAGGATCAAACGTACCACCAAGAATGCCTACGTTCACTATTTTGGCCTTCTGGGTATGGGACGAAATATTTGCACCGCAGGGACGGCTGCCCCTCCATTGGCTTGGCTCACCACTTCCTCAGCCTTTCTCGCAACCTCGGAGACTCCCTCCCCATAAAGCGCTGAGACGTAAAATACCGGTGCTGCCAAGTGCTCACATATTTGTTGCACATCGGTCAACCGAGCTCTGGCTTCAGGTAGATCTATCTTGTTGACTACCACGAACTTAGGCTTGTCCAACAGCCTACGGTCATACATCGCTATTTCTTCACACAGCACCTGTAGGTCCCGCTCTAACGTAGAAGAGCTTCCATCGAGCAACAGAATCAGCAGCTTCGTCCTTTCAACATGCCGCAAGAACGCATTCCCCAACCCTTTGCCTCGATGAGCACCCTCAACAAGGGACGGAATCTCTGCAACCACAAGGTTCCTTTTGTCCCCGGAAAGAATTCCCAAGATCGGTTGCCGCGTAGTAAAGGGATAGTCCGCTATCTTCGGTCTAGCATGTGACAGCCGGGACAATAACGCCGATTTACCCGAATTAGGAAGCCCTATAATACAGATGTCCGTCATCAACTTGAGCTCTAGGATAAGGCGACGCACCTCGCCAGGTTGCCCTTTGCTCGCCACTTCTGGGGAGCGGTTCGCCGCAGTCGCAAATCTAGCGTTACCGAGCCCGCCTTTTCCCCCTTTGGCTACTAGCACCTTCTGTCCTGGGACACACAAGTCCGCCACGAGCATTTTCTCCTCCCGATCTACCTGCACGTAAACCAACGTACCCACCGGCACCTCTACGACCAAGTCTGCACCACTCTTTCCTCGCTTCCGTGCCGTCCCGCCACAAACACCGCTCCCCGCACGGAGCTCTCTACGTCGCAGCACCGCAGCTAAGCTCGCCAAACTTAGGCTAGCTACGAAGTAGACATTACCTCCGTCGCCACCGTCCCCACCATCCGGCCCCCCAAGGGGCACATGCTTTTCCCTGCGAAAGCTGATACAGCCATCGCCTCCATCGCCCCCACGCGCCACTACTTCACACGTATCAATCCACAATGTAGAACCTAGAACTGGTTCTCTAGCGTAACAAGCCTTATTATAGTAGATTACTGCTGGCGGGGTAAATCTTTAGGTACGGGAGCGTTCGGCGATAAGACGCACAGAGCTGGGGCCGACTAGTGAACAGTGCAACACGTTATTTACAGATAGTATAATGCCTGTCTACAGCAAGGAAATGGCAAGCACTATAGCTTCAGTATTGCCTTTATCTCCTCCACTTGGCGGGACAGCTTGGGGTTAATGGCCAATTCCCGAGATATCTTCTTGTACGCATGGAGAATTGTGACGTGATTTCTGCTGCCCAAATCCTTGCCAATTTGGGTTAGCGAATAATCATATTCTTTTCGTAGCAAGTAGATCGCTATGTGGCGAGCCAGCACGGCTTTTTTGTCTCTTCGCCTGCCGGTCAGGTCTGCAAAGGAAAGCCCGAAATACCCCGCTGTCGTCTCTAGCATGGACCTCACGTCGTTCTTATGGCTCATCCCTGTTAATAACCTGTAGATAGTTTCAGGACTTAGGTCAGTCCCGTTTAGTCTAGCGTGGGCATTTACATAAGCTAAGGCCCCTTCCAGTTGACGTACATTCTCCGTGACTTTTTCCGCGAGTGCACGGAGTATCACGTCTAGCTCGGGAGTCAACGGAGATTCGCACTTGGCTCGCAAGATGTTTAAGCGTGTCTCAAAGTCAGGAGCCTCAACGTGAACCACGAGCCCCCCTTGGAGTCGGGATTTCAACCTGCTGGCAGGTAGCTGTAAGTCTTGAGGAGCGCAGTCGGCAGTGATGACGATTTGTCGACTGCGATTATATAGTTCTTCAAAGACATGAAAAAAGCATTGCAGCGTCTGTTTCTTGTCAGTGATGAAGTGAAAATCGTCAAAAAGAAAAACATCTATATTTTTGAATTTATTGCGGAACTCGCTAATCTCTTTTTGCTTGGCAGCGAGTCCAAAATCGTGAGCAAACTGTTGTGCGGTAATGTACACGGCATTGAAACCGTTATTCGCGGCCAGGTGCCCGATGGCATGCAACAGATGTGTCTTGCCCAACCCGGTGCCGCCATAAATAAAAAGGGGATTGAAACTGTTTCCCACGTTTTCCCCGACTTCGAGGGCAGCGGCGTAAGCTAAGCGATTACAATCGCTCACGACGAACTTATCAAAGGTATGTTTAGGATTGAATTGGTGCCACCTCGCCCTCGTGCTGGTTCCACCATCGGTTTGAGTTGTCACAGAACTAGTCTCCCCATGCTCCTTGTCTTGTACTAGGAATCGAACCTCAATGTCGCGGTGTAGGATATTGACCAGAGTTTTTCGTATCAGAGGATAGAGGCGTTGGGATAGCCACTCCACGACAAAGACGTTCGGTACGCCTACGGTAAAGACATTGTCTTGGCAGCTGAGACCGTAGGTGTTACTGAGCCAAGTGGCATAGTTAGCTTTGCTAACTTGAAGTTGAAGTTCGCCTAAAGCCCTGTACCAGATCTCCTTCGCTGATTCCAATCTTACCTCCTACAAGCCTCAATCGCCCCCACCCCCGTAGAAACTGAACAGAACGATTCAGAGAAAGACCAACGTTAGCGGCATAATGTGATTTGCGGACTGGAGACCACAACCAGCAAATAGATTATCATGTGTCGGCGTTCTTCTCTAGGCGATTTTTGACATAACCGAAAAAATAACTGAAAATGGGATTCCCTAGGATGAAAGTGCGCACTGTGTTCATGGGTACTCCTCAGTTCGCTGTTACCATATTAAGCGCCTTGGTTGAAAGTTCGCATCCGGTAGTGGGTGTGTACACGCAGCCTGACAGGTTTGGGGGCCGGGGACATAAGGTTCTTCCTTCCCCAGTGAAACAGGCTGCTGAGGCATATCGCATCCCGGTAGTTCAAGTGGAGACTTTCAAGTCGGGTGATGCGATCGAGCAGCTTGTTGGGTTTAATCCCGAGCTTATAGTAGTGGCTGCTTTCGGTTTGATTCTTCCACCTGAAGTGCTGTCCTTGCCGCGATTTGGCTGTATCAATGTGCATGCTTCGTTGCTGCCTCGGCACAGAGGTCCTTCTCCTGTGGCCAGTGCCATCCTTTGTGGAGACGAATTTAGTGGAGTCACGATAATGTTGATGGATGAAGGTGTGGACACGGGAAAGATTTTAGCTCAGAAGAAAGTGAGAATTTTACCCGATGATACTACCGGTACGCTCACGGTCAAGCTGGCTGGGGCAGGAGCGCAGCTATTGCTGGAGGTGTTGCCTCGGTGGCTGAGACAGGAAATTACACCTCAGCCGCAAGATGAATCCCAGGCTACTTATACTAGGCTAATCACCAGCGAGGATGGTGAGATCGATTGGCATCTTCCTGCAGTCGAGTTGTGGCGTAGCGTAAGGGCGTATAATCCGTGGCCCGGTTGCTATACGTGGTACAAGGGAAAGCGGTTCAAGATTCATCAGGCTTTTCCTCGAGATAAAGTAGTGCAGGGACAATTGGGACAGGTGGTAGCTTTGGGTGAGCCGGGTAGAGTTGGCGTGGTGACGGGGTGTGGCATTTTAGAGCTACACGAAGTACAACTAGAGGGGAGACGCAGAATGGGAATCGGCGATTTTGTTAATGGAGAGAGACAATTCGTGGGCTCCATATTGGGTAAAAAGTGAATGGTGCGCTGCTATACTGTAGCGCTTGGAGAAAGGTGGCTATGATTTACCTTTGCGCTTCTGGCTATAGTACCATAACCTTGCTAGCGCACGTATAGCGCGTTCCGGACTAGGGAAAACAACGGCACGATCAAGTTGCGCCAGCTTGGCGAAGAATTTCCCAGGGGCGCCGAGACAAGAAAGGACCAGAGGACGACGCGGAAAACCGTCACTAACATCACCAATGAGGCAAGAAAGATCTCCCCTTTCTCCGAACATTTCTACAAAATCGGGGATAATAGCCAAGACGGCGTCGGCATTTTCTTCGCCGAGGAGAGCCTCTAACACCAGCTTAATTCTGTCGCCAAAGGTTAGGAGGTCAGGATTGAGTCCGATGGCAGCCCATAGATCAAGGGGGTTATGAATCGGCAGCCATGGTGGGGCTAAACGCTTGATGGTGTTCACCGTGGAGGTTGAAAGTTTAGCCAATTGCAACCCATATTTTTCACAGGCATCAGCGGCGAACACTGCCGTAGCTCCAGCCCAGGATGCAACTGCAACTCTTTTTCCTTCTAATAAGGGAAGTCTGAGAAGGGACAAGGCGATATCTTCCAGTTCTTCAATGTCCTCAGTTCTAATTATGCCGCACTGGCTAAAGGCAGCGTCGTATACTTCGTCTCTGCCCACCAAGGAACCCGTATGTGATTGTGCTGCTTTTGCTCCGTGTTCGCTTCTGCCACCTTTGAGAACCACAATGGGCTTCTTCTGGGTGATTCGTCTTGCCACCTCGAGGAACCTCTTGCCGTCCCTGACGCCTTCGAGATGGAGTGCGATAACTCTTACCTGTGGGTCTTCTTCAAAGTAAGTGAGTGCATCACTGGGGTCAAGGTCACAAGCGTTGCCGAGGTCGATAATTTTGCTAAATCTTAATCTGGGCAGGCCGAGAAAGAAGAGACCACTTTGGGAAATGAGCCCTGCGGGGGTTCTATCTATCTGGGGGATTCCTGGGGTGGTAGCAAAATTATGAAACACATTGGCTACCCCAAAGGTATTGGGTCCAATTATTCTCAGCCCTCCCTGTCTGGCTATGTCAAGTATGTGGCTCTGCAGACTCCTGCCCTGGGCATCGGCGTCTGAGAAACCCTGCGCGAAGATCACCGCAGCCTTTATTCCCTTTTCCACACAGTCCTTGACCAGCGGAGGCACTTTGTCGCGGGGGGTGGCTATAATAGCCAGGTCAACACTTTCAGGGATCGCTTTAACGTTGGGATAAGCCTTGACTCCGAGGATTTGGTCCGCTTTGGGATTCACGGGGAAAATCTTGCCTCTGTAACCGAAGTTCAATAGAGTCTCTACCGCGTTGAATGAACCCGGTCCGGTAGACGTAGTTGCTCCAACAATAGCGACGGAGTTCGGTTCCATAAAGAGTTTCATAACGTTCATAAGCGTGTTATTTTAGCAGTTTGGTCGTGTGGGAAAAAGTGACTTGTCCTGCTCAAGGGGACTTAAGGAGAAATTTGCAGGGGCAAAACGGTTTATAGTTGTTGGCGTACCATTAGATGCAGTGCTAGGGATCAGAGACACTTTACCTCGGCGGCTTGGTTGCGAGTAATAGCGCGGGCATAAATTGCGAGGAGCCTGCAAGTAGAAGCCCGCGCGGTTTGCCCATATGCCCATCTCTGCGCAGCTTTGCTCAGTTGTTCTCTTTGTCGGCTATCTTCAAGGAGTTGACAGCAGGCACGAGCAAAATCGTCCTCGTTTTCCTCCACTAGGAGCCCTGTTTCCCCGTGGCGGACGATATCAAGTACTCCCATGGCACCAATGGCTACAACAGGGGTTCCAGCCATCATTGCCTCAACCAGCACCACTCCTTGGGTCTCTGTCTTAGATGCGAACACAAATAGCGATGATTGCTTGTACAGGTCAACCAGACGTCTTCGATCAAGAAGTCCGAGGAAGATAACATAGGGGGCAATGCCTAACTCGACGGCGTAGCCCTGCAAGAGTTTGCGTTGAGGACCCTCGCCAGCGACGAAGAGCCGTGCGGTAGGACGCCGGGAGAGGAGACGCGAAAAAGCACGTAAAAGGAAGGGCAAATTCTTTTCCTTTGCAAGCCTTCCCACGTAGAGCAGAAGGTCCTCCGTGGGCAGGTTGAATTCGTCTCTGACATTCCACTCAATTTCATGTGAGAACTCCTCCTCATCTACGCCAAAGGGGAGGGCATGAACAGGGCGCGTTACGCCGTAGCTTTCAAGTTCTCGCTTCATTTGAAGTGAAGGGGCGATGACCAAGTCACACGCGTTGCAAAAAGCTCGGCTGAGCCGCTTAACCATCGCCCGTGAGGGACGTAATGGCCGCGGAAGATAATGGAGGTATTCGGTATAAAGGGTATGGTAGGTATGTACGTGGGGGATATCATATTTCTTGGATGCCCACAAGGCAAGAAGACCAAGGGAAAAGGGAGTGTGGGAGTGAATTATGTCTAACTGGCGGATTGTGTGAAATGCGTTGTGGTTATAAGGTATGGCTATTCTTATGCCTTGGTAAAAGACGAATCTAAGCGACGAGAAGCGATAAATAAATTCCTCCTGCCAGCGCATGCCAGGATAGGCTGGAGCGAAGATATAGACCTGGTGTCCTTGCCGGGTAAGTTCTCGCTCCATGGTACGGATCACCGTAACCGCACCATTAGTTTCCGGCAGGAAGGTATCAGTGAACAGACCAATTTTCATACTCAAGTTGGCACCGCAATTAAGTTTAGCATCTGCAGTGGGATAGCGGCGAGCCCAAAATGTTTGCCCGCTCGTGGTGTGAGAAAGGCAAACTCCAACGTCCATGGCTTCACGTCCTGCCTTGACTTGATTCTGTTCGGTTCTATAATGACGTTGTGCTTTTTGTGAACAATGAAAGAGCGTAGAGATGGCAATTTGTCTGCACGGTGCGAGTATTGTGGCCAGCGGGCGGTTCCTGTCTCCCGGTCTTTAGGGGCATGCGTGGACTGTATTCGTGGAGATTTTGCTGGTGTGCTACCGAAGGTACGGGAAGCTCATGAGAAAGCGAGGAAGTTGTTTCATCTTCCTCCCTATCCTCCGCGGGCTGAAGCGGGGTGGCGTTGTCGGATTTGTGTCAATGAATGTCGTTTGGGCCCGCGGAGTACCAGTTATTGTGGCTTGCGCATTAACCCGGGGACCAAAGTCGAGGGTGCTACCGCGGAGTACGGTAATGTCAGCTGGTATTATGACCCGTTACCTACCAATTGTGTGGCGGACTGGGTTTGTGCTGGAGGCACGGGAGCCGGATATCCCGAGTTTGCCTATTCACCTGGTCCGGAATACGGTTACAAGAATCTTGCTGTCTTTTACCACGGCTGTTCTTTTGACTGCTTGTTCTGTCAGAACTGGCATTTCCGCGAACTGGCTTTGAAGAAGAGTAACGTGACTGCGCTTGGTTTGGCAGAAGCTGTCGATGCTCAAACTTCGTGTGTCTGTTATTTCGGTGGCGATCCTGCGCCTCAGATGTCTCATTCGTTATATAGTGCTCGGCTGGCTTTGCAACGGCACAGAGGTAGGATCCTTCGTGTTTGCTGGGAAACCAATGGCTCCATGCATCCTGCTTTGTTGAAACAGGCCGTAGAGATCGCTCTTGATTCTGGCGGCTGTATCAAAATTGACCTTAAGGCCTGGGACGAAGGTCTGCACATTGCTCTTTGTGGGGTAAGCAATAAGAGGACGCTGGAGAATTTTCAACTAGTTGCTGAATTTAGCAGAAAAAGAGCCTGTCCTCCTTTGCTGATAGGCAGCACTTTGCTTGTGCCCGGTTACGTGGACAAGAAGGAGGTTTCTAACCTTGCGAGATTCATTTCTTCTCTTAATCCTGACATTCCTTATTCTCTCCTGGCCTTTGCTCCTCATTTCATGATGCGTGATTTGCCCACCACTTCGCGGCGTCATGCTGAGGAATGTCTTGCTGAGGCTCAAGCGCAGGGCTTGAGGAAAGTGAAAATCGGCAACGTCCATCTGTTAGGAGGAGACTATTGAACGGGCGCGGTATGTCATCTTTGCGCCATTCTGGAATTACTGGTCTCAGGAAGGAGGAAGAATGACAAAAGCTCTGCTGGTTATAGCGATACTTCTTTTCGCCGGGCTGCTAGTGTATTTGCGTTTTGCAGGTCCGTCCTGTCCTGACCAATCCCTGCTTATCACTTCGCTTAATGCCACAATCCGGGAACAGGAAGCCACCATAGCTTCACTGCAGCATCAACTGGAGAACTATCAATGTCCACGTTGTGAAGAGTGTTCTTGTCCTGAACCCAGTTGTCCCGATTGCCCTCCGTGCCATGATATCAAGTACTTCGCTACCCCTGAGGAAGTAAAGAAGTGGCTGGGGAGTAACGATGTTGATAGGCGGAACTATAGCGATCCCAGCAGATATGCTATCGAGTTACAGAGGGATGCGCTGGCGGATGGGTATGTAATGTCGGTTGTCATTTACCAAGAGAAAACGTGCCCTCACAGAGAGCGCTTGATGTGTGAGGTGATAATAGGTCAAAGGGTGTTCCTGATAGATCCTATCAACGACACAGTGGAGTTCTACCGATACTTGCCTTAGCAGGGAAATGGGCAAGAATAAGCGAGGGTTGGCTGGTCGCATGACGGAGGGCACAGCCAAGGCAGTTTTCACCATTGGGTATGGAGGGAGAAGATTTGCCGATTTTATCAGGCTGTTACAACAGCATGATATTGCTCTTGTCGTGGATGTGCGTCGTTTCCCCGGGAGCAAGGTTAGCGAATATAGAAGGGGGAACCTGGAGGCGGAACTATCTCGCCTTGGAATCGAGTATGTCTGGATGGGGGATATGTTGGGGGGACTGCGCCGTGAAGGCTACGTGCAATATATGCAATCTTCTGATTATCAGGAGGGTATAGAAAGGTTGGCTAAGCTAGCGAGGCAGAAAAATCTGGCAATTCTGTGCAAGGAGCGCACCGATGCTGGCTGCCACCGCAGGCATATAGTGGCAAGTCTAGTGCAGAAAGGCGTCAATGTAATCGCGTTGGTATAGGCTCCCTGCCCAAGGCAAAGGGCTGTCCAATGCCGGTCAATGCTCAACTAGACTGACCTTCAATGCGAGATCCGGAACTAGGTGACTAGTAAGCGTGAGCAAAGTCTGAGTTTCCTTAGGATCCATACATTCGTCCGAAGGAAAGCAGTGTCCTGCTATGCGAAGGTCAGTCGTTTCTTCTTCCTAGCCACGAACTACAGCTTAAGCCCCCTTAGATTCTGGGCCCCCTTTCGTCCTCAGTTATGTCGATTTTTGCCGGTCTGAGAAGGGTCGACAGGAGATCGGCGGGATCCGCAATTTTTTGTCAGTATCGACCTTTGTCAGGCGAGTGCGTCTCTGGCTGACAAAAACAGCCGTCCAGGCAAGTCCACCGAGAAGCACAGCCTCTACGACTATTGTTCCTGCGGCGATTATGGCGACATCCTGCCAGAAGCCCGGAGGGAATAACATAATGAGGCAGTCTTTGCTCGGGTCAAGCATCCAGTAGGGATTTCTGAAGCCAATGTGGTGAAACTGGGTAAACAGCCATTCGAAGTTGAAGATGGAGATGACGCCTAAGAGAGCGACGATGACTAGGGTAACGATACACCCCTGGGCTATTCCTTTAGCCAGATCTTGACAGCCTCTCTTTTTCCATAGTGAAAGAAGTAAGGCATAGACGACGATATAGCTGAGAACCGCGCTCTGCACCAGGTAGTCAAGCCGAAACAACGCTCTTACATCGTTTAGGTGAATGAGCTCATAGTGGTGAAACAGCTCGACATATTTTCCATCCTTTACTACCTTAATTTGGGGTGTGTCCACGCTCGAATTGAAGTAGTCAATCAGCCTTATCGCCACCTGTCTTAGTTGTGACTCATCTATCCCGGTGACTTCGCTTACGGCGTACCTGTGAAACCCGTATTCGTAGATGTGTATGCTGTTCACTAGGAGGCGCACGGTAGTAGTAAGAAGCAAGAGCGGGAAACAGATTATGAATAGCCAATGGGCAACTCTGGCTCTTTTCTTCATCTTGGGAAGGCCCTCCCCACGCTATCCCACATACCTGTTGACTTAGCTTTCCAGGATTTTCCTAGCCATATCATTCAATAGCTCTTCGGGCGCTAGCTTAAACGAAGGGATCAGACTGGCGAACAGCTTATCCAGCGGGTCGCCGGCACTGGAAGGCTGCAATATGATGTGGGCGTGGGGAACTCGCTGACCCCGGATAAATACGGTAACAAAATCAGGATTGAATGCCTTCTTGATTCTCTTCGCCATTACCTTGGCGGCGACGAACAATTGCCCCGCTTCCTGATCCTCTAAATCGTAAAACCAGGTAACGTGCCTCTTAGGAATTACCAGACAGCGCCCGGGGACAAAATTTCCCGCCTCAGACACAACCTGGGCAATGTCGAGAATGCATAACGACGTCTCGTCTTCATAAAGCTTTTGGGCGCTTGCTTCTCCTTCTACGATTTTGCAGAAGATGCATTCGCTCATTTTCTACCTCCGGGATTTTTTCGCTAGTTTATCAAAAAGGTCCCTCGATGTTGCAGTCCAATCCACGTACTCTCATTTTCTGTCGGTGTGTTACGCGCCCCGGAATGCAGGAACAGTCCCAGAAGGTTTGCTGACTTTTTGGGATATTTGCCCTAGAACATCGTTCTCTCTTTCTTACCCTCAGGGCACTTTGTGCTTGGCGCATAGGGAGGGTGTTAAGCTCGGGTGCGGTGAAAGAGCCGGGGGCAGCAATGCGTTGTCGGTGAGGTGCGTGGGAAGTTTCTTGAGGTAAACAGGTGAGGCGGAGTGCCGGGCAGGTGTAAAAGGCTCGTGAGGTTGAGGTTTGATCCATGTGGCGCTATAATTAATAGGTCAAAAAATGGAAAAAGGTACGTGGAAGGTTAAGACGGGACTAGCGCAGATGCTTAAGGGCGGGGTGATCATGGATGTGGTCACGCCTGAGCAGGCCAAGATAGCAGAAGATGCTGGTGCCTGTGCGGTGATGGCGTTGGAGCGAGTGCCGGCGGATATACGTGCTGCCGGCGGGGTTGCTCGCATGGCTGATCCGGACAGAATCCTTGCCATAATGGAAGCGGTGAGCATCCCGGTGATGGCCAAGTGCCGCATCGGGCATTTTGTTGAGGCCCAGGTGCTGGAGGCTCTCGGGGTAGATTTTATTGATGAATCGGAGGTTTTAACGCCTGCGGATGAAAGTCATCATATCTGGAAGCATAACTTCAAGGTTCCGTTTGTCTGTGGCTGCCGCGACCTCGGGGAAGCATTACGGCGAATTGCGGAAGGGGCAGCCATGATTCGTACCAAAGGCGAGGCTGGCACGGGCAACATTGTGGAGGCAGTGAGGCATATGCGGGCAGTGCAGGATGGAATCCGACGGCTTCAGGCATTGTCGAAGGAAGAACTGGTGGCTGAAGCAAAGGCACTTGGCGCTCCTTTGGAATTGGTGATGGAAGTACATGAGACAGGCAAGTTGCCCGTGGTGAATTTTGCTGCCGGAGGAATAGCGACTCCGGCTGACGCTGCCTTAATGATGCAGTTAGGGGCTGATGGCGTGTTTGTTGGATCAGGAATTTTTAAGTCGAGCAATCCTGCAGCCAGGGCACAAGCGATCGTCAAAGCCACCACCCACTATCAGGATCCTGCTATTATTGCTGAAGTCTCTCGAGGTTTGGGGGCCGCTATGACAGGGCTTGATGTAAGAAGCCTTTCGCAGCAGGAATTGCTATCGCTGAGGGGATGGTGAGGTGGAAATGAGTGTTGTCGAATAATGCGCAGAGTAGTAACTGACGACTTAGACGCCCTTCTTAATATCTTACCAGTTTCGATCCGCGAGTCTCTTTGCCGACAGCCCGACTGCAATGAGTTGCTGGAGGTAGTTTTAGACCTAGGACGTTTTCCTGAAGCTCGCTTCCCCACTCGAGAAACAGTGCTGGACTCACGGGAAGTTAACCAGGAAGACATTGATTACGTGGTCTCGCGTGTCGGGGAGTTTACCGGAGACAACCGCGCTGGAATAAATCACACGCTTCATCGTATTTCAGCTATACGCAACAGAAAGGGAAAGATAATTGGTTTGACCTGTCGTGTGGGCCGTGCTGTATTTGGTACTGTAAAGATGATTCAGGATTTGATTGAAACAGGTAAGAATGTATTGCTTCTGGGGCGCCCTGGTATAGGTAAGACCACCATGCTACGAGAGGTAGCTCGGGTGTTGGCGGACGATCTGGGGAAGAGGGTTATTGTAATTGACACTTCCAACGAAATTGCCGGCGATGGTGACATTCCTCACTGGGCTATCGGTCATGCGAGGCGGATGCAAGTGCCGACTCCGGCAGAGCAGCACGCGGTGATGATAGAGGCAGTGGAAAACCATATGCCTGAGGTCATTATTATTGACGAGATAGGGACGGAGCTCGAGGCGAGAGCGGCTCGAACCATCGCAGAACGTGGCGTGCAACTAGTTGGCACAGCACATGGCAATACTTTAGAAAACCTGATTATGAATCCCACATTATGCGACCTTATCGGTGGCATCCAGACGGTCACTCTGGGAGACGAGGAAGCAAGACGACGTCGCACGCAGAAGTCTATACTGGAACGCAAAGCGCCGCCTACGTTTGATATTGTCGTGGAGATCGTGGACTATTACAAAGTGACCGTTCATCCTGATGTAGCTGAGGCTGTAGATGCTATATTGCAACGGCGACCCACTAAAGCTGAAGTACGCTGGATGGACGAAACTGGTGAGGTGAGAAAGCAGGCAATCAGTTCTTTTCTTTCTCCACAGAGCGGAGAGGAAGGCGGAGAGAAACAGGAAGAGAAAATATTGACATTTTACCTCTTTGGTACCAATCGGTTCAGGTTAGAACAGGTCGCCAAGGAAAAACATAAACCATTAAGGATCACTAACGATCTTAAGCAGGCCGACCTTTTTCTTACCACCCGGAGTTATTACCGCCGCAAGCCACAGAAAGTAAGGGACGCTGAAGCATTAGGCATACCAATTTATGTCTTAAGGAGTAATAACGTCTCTCAATTGAGGCAGTGTCTGGACAATCTTTATCCTGAGGAGAACCAGAGCAGCTACGCCGAATATGTACAGCGTCTGCTTTCAGCATATCGCAACTCGCAGGCGGAGCAGGCTAAGGCCAAGTTGAGGTAGAATCCAGGGTGTTCATTACATTTGAGGGGGGCGAAGGCTCTGGTAAGAGCACCCAATGCAGGTTACTGTTCCGGAAACTGATGCAGCAGAAAGTTCCTGCTGTATTAACACATGAGCCCGGTGGCACGGCTCTGGGCAATCAAATAAGAAGAATACTAAAGAAAAATCATCGCCTTTCCCGAGAAGCAGAGTTGCTTCTTTTTGCCGCCTGTCGAGCCCAGTTGGTGTCCGAGATAATTTATCCTGCGTTGCAACAAGGGAAGGTAGTTATCTGTGATCGTTTCTCTTATTCTACTATTGCCTATCAAGGATATGGACGGGGAATTAAACCTGAGGTCATAAAATTGCTTAATGACATAGCGACAAGGGAGCTGAGTTCGGATTTGGTTGTTCTACTGGACATATCGCCCGAACAAGGATTGTCTCGGAAGCGGTCGAGAAAAGATCGTTTCGAACTGGAGGATCTGGATTTCCACCGCAGGGTGAGGGAAGGTTACCTCAAGATGGCAGCCACCGATCCTGTTCGGTGGTTAGTGATAGATGCTTGTCTGCCGCGAGGAAAGATTGCTGAAATTGTCTGGGATAAGGTAAGCCAGTTGTTGGCCCGCCCTCCGTCATCTTTAGCGGTATAGGTTGCTCTAGTATAGCGATATTATGAATAGGAAGAGAGTGGCGGTGGCGCTGAGTGGTGGTGTAGATTCCTCCGTAGCAGCCTTCCTCCTTCTCCAAGGTGGTTATGAGGTGGCGGGTTTTCATATGCGATTGTGGTGTTCACCTCGGCTTGATTACCAGGCACGTCGGGCGAAGAATATTTGTTGTATTTTGAAAATCCCCTATCATGAAGTAGACCTGCACAAAGAATTTGAATCTCGGGTGGTAGAATACTTTGTTGAGGAATATAAGCGGGGACGAACTCCGAACCCATGTGTTGCCTGTAACAAGCACATAAAGTTTAGTTTGTTGCTGGACAAAGCGTTCTCCTTGGGATATGAGTATCTGGCCACAGGGCACTATGCTAGGGTGGAAGAATCCAATAACCGGTACCAGCTGTTTGAAGCTGAGGACCTCAACCGGGATCAGTCTTATTTTCTTTACACCTTGACCCAGGAGAGGCTGAAATTCGTCTTGTTCCCGCTTGGTAAGTATACGCGAGAGCAGGTAAGGGAAATAGCTAAAAAGGCAGGATTGCCGCTAGCAGCCCGATCCAGTCAGGATCTGTGCTTTATTTCGGAAAAGAATTATCGTATCTTTCTCCAAGAGCGAATTTCTTCTTCTCCGGGTGATATCGTGGACGTTTCAGGGAAAAAATTGGGAGAACACCAAGGAATAGCGTTTTACACTATTGGGCAAAGGCATGGGCTTGGGATAGCTTTGGGTAAGCCATTATATGTGATAAGGATAGAGCCGGAGTACAACAGAATTGTGGTTGGTTCTGAGGAAGAGCTGTACAGCGATAGACTTACTGTTGAAAATGTGAACTGGATCAAAGGCGAAGCGCCCCTGTGCCCCATCGCCTTAAAAGTGAAGGTGAGGTATAAGTCCAAAGGAGCGGAAGCTGTCGTCTTCCCTGAAGATGACAGTGCGCATGTGTGCTTCTCTCAGGCACAAAAGGCGGTGACCCCGGGGCAAGTGGCGGTATTTTACCAAGGCAGTGAAGTAATAGGTGGCGGTATAATAGCTGAGGTCGGCAAATGCTGAAGTTTCCGAACTTGGAAGAGGAAACGAAATTAAAAATGCAGGGCTACGAGCTCGTCGCGGGGCTTGATGAGGCAGGGAGAGGTGCTCTGGCGGGGCCGGTGGTTGCCGGCGCCGTTATCTTGCCAGACGAGAAGAATTTGCCCTGGTTGGGCCTGGTCCGCGATAGCAAAGAGCTGAATGGTAAGAAGCGTGAGTTTCTTTTTGATCTGATCAACAAGGAGGCTCTGGGCGTAGGCATTGGTGTTGTTCCCCCTGAGGTAATAGATGCCGTAAATATCCTCAAGGCGACCAAATTGGCTATGATGCAAGCTATAGAAAAATTGCCCCGGAGTCCTGACTTCCTCCTCATTGACAGGATAACGTTGCCCCAGTGTGCTCTGCCCCAGAAGGGAATAACAAAAGGTGATAAGCTCTGTCTTTCCATTGCCTGTGCCTCGATCATCGCCAAAGTTGCCAGGGACCGTATTATGACAGAGCTAGACCGGCTTTATCCTGGCTACGGATTTGTCCGCCATAAAGGCTATGGGACCAGAGAGCATATGATCTGTCTGGAGAAATTGGGACCTTCCCCGGTTCATCGTCATTACTTTGCTCCGGTGAGGAGCTGTGTAGAGGGGCTGCGGAAGTGCAACTCAACGAAGAGGAATCTAATATGAGAAGGGGGCGGCAAATTCATTGGATCGCCGTGAAGTTGGTAAATTAGGGGAGAAGATAGCGCAGAAATTCCTTAAGAAAAGGGGCTTTCGGATCCGGGAGACCGGCTTTCGCTGCACTCAAGGGGAAATCGACATTATAGCGGAGAAAAAGGACTGTCTTATTTTTGTTGAGGTGCGTACCAAGAGCAGTTTGGATTTCGGCAGTCCCGAAGAGTCTATAACTCGGGCTAAGAAGGAAAGGCTTGTCGCCTCAGCACTGAGTTATACTAGCACTCATTCTCGCCTGCCTCCGTTATGGCGGATAGATATCGTGGCTGTGGAACTCGATGAAAGAGGGAAAACCAAACGTGTTGAGCTTATTGAAAACGCTGTGGAGCCAGATTCTAGGTTTCCGGGTTAGCGACTAAGTGATGAGCGCACTAGCTTTGGCTTGCATCTAGGAAACTAACGCCCCAGGACAGTGACCGCGCAGGTGAAACGTCCCGGTAGTCCACCGAGATTATGCGTTAACCCGATTGTAGCATTCTTTATCTGGCGAGCCTCAGCTTTACCCTGGAGTTGCTTATATATTTCGTAGATCATTCTTATTCCGCTGGCCCCTACGGGATGTCCAAAGCATTTTAGGCCCCCATCCGTATTGACGGGTAGCTCGCCGTCGAGAGCAAAAGTACCGGCGTCCACGTCCTCTCTAGCCCTGCCTCTGGGACTAAATCCCAGATCCTCGTAGTTTATCAGTTCAGTGATGCTGAAACAGTCATGTACAGAGGCGAGATCTATCTCCTTACGAGGGTGTTTTACCCCAGCCTCAGCGTAAGCTAATCCAGCTGCGACCACAGTTTCCTCAAAGTGAGTGAAATCATAGTCATCCTGCAGCTCTGCCTGGCTCGCGCCACACGCAACCCCGAGCCCTTTTACCAAAACGTAATCCTCGCGGAATCGCTTGGCTAATTCGGGGTTGGTGAGGATGGCAACAGCGGCGCCGTCGCTCACTCCGCAGCAATCGAATAGCCCTAAAGGCCAGGCAATTATGGGGGCAGAAACTACCTGCTCTACGGTTATCTCGCGGCGCAGATGTGCTTTGGGAGACAAGGTGCCATTATGGTGGCTCTTTACCGATACCTTGGCCAGAACTGTTTTGCCTTCCTGGTAGCTAAGACCATAGCGATAAAAGTATCGGGTGGCAGCAAGGGCGAATTGGGCCGGCATTCCCACGAACACCTCAGGGTCGAGCCAGGTTCCTTGGGAAATATGCCGGGAATAAGTAGTCTCCAGGCCGCTGTAGCCAGTGTCTTTTGTCTTTTCCACACCTACAACCAGGGCAATGTCATATACTCCAGCAGCAATTCCATAGCAAGCATTCCTGAACGCATCCGTGCCTGTGGCACAGGCATTTTCCAGTCTGCTGATCGGGATGTATTCTAGTTTCAAAGGCACAGCTAATTGGGTGCCGCGAACCCCAGCCTGGCAGGTTCCTATCCATGCTGCCTGGATCTCTCTTGGCTCAATGCCAGCGTCGTCGTAAGCTTCGTAAGTTGCATCTATTATCATGTCGGCGGCGCTTTGCTCCCAGTTTTCTCCGAACTTGACGCATCCCATGCCGATTATCGCCACTTTGTCCTTGATACCACTTGCCACGTTACCTCCTTGTCTTAAGGCGAGTTCAAGCTCTCACTGGCATACATTTCCAGAAGTAGTTATGTATTCCTTCGGAGGTGTAAAACCTCCTGAAGGTCATTTCTACACACATACCTATCTCGAGCCTGTCAATATCTCGATCGGTCATTATGCTGAACATCCTGCCTCCGCCCTCGAAATCGATCACGCAAACAACCAGTGGTGGGTCGAGGGTAGGTGCCAATCTATCCATGGTATAGGTAAAAACCGTGGCTCTCCTATCAGAAAACCTGTAAGCTTCAAAATCGTCTTTGGCGTGGCATCTGGAGCAGATTCTCTGAGGAGGGAATTGGGGATAGCCGCACTGCTTGCATTTCGTGCCTTGGAAACGCAGGTTCTTATTCTCCTCTCGGTGTAAAGCTGAAGGGGATGGCGTTCTGAACGGAGGACGCCGTGTCGGTGGAGCTTTGTTGATCAAGCCTCGCCAGACCGCATATGTCTCATACTCGGAAAGAATTTTTTTCGATTCTACATATGACCTGACTTCTCGGTGGTTTCTCCTTTTCACTATTTCCTCTGTCACGCGGAAGAGAAAAGCGTCGGCTCCATCGCCATAATTGGCGAGAAGAATCCTGTCGCCAGGCTTAGCCTTTTCCAGAGCAGCAATAAATGTGATTAACGCGCAAGCAGTGCCAGTATTCCCTACTCCGTTAAGCAATGGATCTTGGACTTGGTTCTTGGGATCAAATCCGAGTTTCCGTACTATTTCGTTATGCCTTCGGGGATCCGGGGCATAGAGAGCCACCTTGGTGATATCCTTGGGATTTAGTTTATTCCTATCCAGTAGTTTAATTACTGTCTGGGGAAGGACCTTCAAAAACCCTTCCTCTACAACAAAGCGGTCCTCCCAGCTACGCATATGAACATCGCCTTCTGCTCTCCAGACATCAAGCATCTCGTGCGAGAGAGTGCAACTGTCCTCGAGCTCGGCAACAACGTTATCATTCGCTATTATTAAAGCAGCAGCTCCGTCACCGATAGCTGGCTCTAGTTCTGATCCCGGCTGCGGGACACGCATATCTGCAGCGGTGACCAGGACCTGCCTGGTTCCGCCCTTTACAGCGTTAACAGCTGTTTGCAGGGCTATGGTGCCTGCTCTGATGGAGCTGGAAAAATCTACACCGAGTGTTTCAGAAGGCAGGTCAAGAGCAGCGCTTATGAGAGTGGAGTTTGACTTTTCTCTGTAGGGGGGTGTGGTGGAGGCAAAGTACAGAGCCTCGATCTTTTCGCGACTCCAGCCGTCGAGGCAATTACACCCGGCAGCCACTGCCATGGTAATGCTATCCTCATCAAAGTTGGCAATAGCTTTCTCTGTAGTAAAAGACCAGCCTTTGGTACCTGGCCCCAGTCGGTGCCAAGGTACATATGCCCCGTAAGAAGCAATCCCTATCGCCATGTCAGTTCTCTCCTCGCATTAATTGTGCCAAGCGCTTTTGAACGATCCCTCGTAAGCTTGCTAAACGCCTAGGATACACACGGCAACAACCGAGGAGGGTGGAGTGCCACCCATGTTATGGGTGAGCCCCAGCTTAGGATTTTTAATCTGTCTCGGTCCTGCCTTTCCTTGAACTTGCTTGTATATTTCGTACGCCATTCGCAATCCCGAGGCCCCAATCGGGTGTCCGAAGCACTTGAGTCCGCCGTCAGCCTGGTTAGGAAGGGGCCCATCAAGGTTAAAAAATCCGGCATCGACATCTTCTTTTGCCTTACCCCGCGGCGAAATGCCCAGGTCTTCATACTGGGTAAGTTCATTTATGGAGAAACAGTCGTGGGTTTCCATTAGGCTCAGTTCCTGACGAGGATTATTAATGCCTGCTTCTCTATAAGCAGCCAGCCCGGCTCGATAGGTGGTCTCTACATGGGCGTAGTCGTACTCGGTATAAAGCAGCTCCTCACCTGACGTCGCTGCAATCTGAGCTGCTTTAATGTAGACTGGGTCTGGCCGAAAACGTTTGGCTAAGTCGGCGCGGGTTAGGATGGCAGCTGCGGCGCCATCACTTACTCCACAGCAGTCATAAAGTCCGAGGGGCCAGGCGATGATTGGGGCATTCATTATTTCTTCGACACTCACTTCTCTGCGGAGATGGGCTTTAGGGTTCAGGGTGCCATTGTGATGGCTTTTCGACGAGATCTTAGCTAAGGTCCGCTTGCCCTCTTCGGGAGCAAGGCCATACTTAGCAAAATATGCGGTAGCCATCATGGCATAGGCGCCGGGTGCAGTTCTATTGGGGCTAGTGAATCGCCCCAGTGTTCCTTCCATATTCAGGTTGCCGCTTTCCCGCAGTCCAGCGTAGCCGATATCCTTAAGCTTTTCCACACCCAATGCTAGAACCACATCATAGGCGCCTGAAGCTACGGCGTAGCAGGCGCCCCGTAGAGCTTCTGTTCCGGTGGCGCAGAAATTCTCTGTCCTAGTCACGGGAATAAACGGGAGCTTCAGAGTGGTGGAAAACATTAGGACTCCTCTGCCCAGGCTGATATCATCGAGATGACTGCCTAGCCAAGCAGCTTGAATATCCTTCCTCTCTATCCCCGCATCTTCGATGGCCTCTTTGAACGCTTCGACAATCAGGTCCTCGGCGCTCTTGTCCCATAGTTCCCCAAATTTAGTGCATCCCATTCCAATGATAGCTACTTTATCTTTTATTCCTTCAGCCATGGTCTTGTCCTCCTCATTTTAGACACGCGCCGGTATCGCTTTCCAGAAATAAGTGTGGATACCGCGCCCCCTATCCACGTATTTTCTCCGAAAGGTCATCTCCACAAGCATACCGGTCTTCAGCGAGTCAGGATCGCAGTCGGTGAGATCGAACCAGTATCTGCCGCCGCCTTCAAAGTCTATCACGCCGTATATTTGTGGTGGGCTTGGGCTGTAAGCCAGGTTGTCCACAGTATAGGTAAAAAGTCTTCCTCTCTTGTCAGAGAAGCGATAGGGTTCCATTTCATCTATGGCGCCGCAGTGAGGCTTGACACATACTCTTTGTGGTGGGTATTGGGGAGTACCACAGCGCCTGCACCTTGAACCACAGAGAGCCAGTATGGCCCTGCGTTCCCTCCATTGTCTCATTATAGGGGTGAAATAACTTTCATATTCCTCGCCGCGCATCCCCTTTTCTATCGGCAGCACGTTGCGAAAAGAGACATATTTCTCATAGCTGGTCAGTTCCTTCTTCAAGTCGAGGCTCCGCTTTATCTTGCTCCTGTTGGTTATTCTGGTTATTTCGTCCGTCACTTGGAAAAAGAGAGCGTCACCTCCGTTTCCATAGCTGGCAACGAGGAGCTTGTCCCCTGCTTTAGCCTCTTCCAGTGCCGCCAGCAGCATGAGCAATGGAGAGACTACGCCAGTGTCACCGACTGAAGTGAATAAGGGGTCCTGGATCTGGGCTGGTTCCAGCCCCAACCTTCTTGCCAGGGCAGCGTGTGCCCTGGGATGGATGCACGGGTAAATTACTTTGGCAAAATCCTTTATGCTCAGCGCGCATTTCTTGAGCAGCGCCGAGATTGCTTCAGGAATAAACTTGTTATAGCCTTCATCCTGGATAAACCTATCCTCCAGGGAGCGTTCGAAGTTTTCGCCTGCGGCTCTCCAGGTGCCGATGAAATCATAAGATACAGAGTAGCAGGCTTCCAATGTAGCGATTACCTTATCCTTGCCGAGAAGGACAGCGGCTGCAGCGTCTCCATAGGCTTGTTCTTGAACGCTACCAGCTTTTCCCAGTCGACAATCGGAGGCACACAGTAATACACAGCCTGCGCCTCCTGAACTTATCGCCTCGCAAGCAGCTATAAGTGCGGTAGTGCCAGCTTTGGTAGAGTGAGCGAAATCGGCGATTCGGACGTTGGCACCAAGATCAAGAGCGGTCGCAATTATTCCTGCCCCTTGCCTTTCGAGGTAAGGGGATGTGGTGGTAGCGAAATAAAGACCGTTTACATTCTCACGCTGCAGCCCTCTCAAGCAATCCATGCCTGCAGCTACGGCCATGGTGACAGTATCCTCGTCGTAGTTGGCTACCGCCTTCTCTCCCGGGAGTGTTGCCGCGCTTAGCCAACCCATAGCTGCAGAGATAGTTTTGCGGCTCATGCGGTACCGAGGAATATGTAAGCCGTAAGAAGTAATGCCTACCATGAGTTCCTCCTTATTCTTACTGCTTTGCCGGTCCTTTCTATACTACCTGACGAATACCGATCTCTCTAGCAATGATAAGCTCTTGAATCTCAGAGGTGCCTTCAGTGATTTTACCTAGATAAGAGTCCCGGTAGTGACGATTAATGACGGCGTCTTCAAATACAGCGGCACCACCATGCAGTTGCATTGCCTCTAGTGCTACGCGCTGATATACCTCGCTAGCCAGAAGTTTGGCCATGGAGGCTTCTTTGGTACAGCGTTTGCCCCGGTCGTAAAGCCAGGCAGCACGATAGGTGAGCCACCTTGCCGCCTCTATCTCTAAGACCATTCTAGCTAATTTGAAGGCGTTGGCTTGAAATGTAGCAATGGGGCGACCAAACTGAATTCTACGTTTGGCATAATCTAGCGCCGTCTGAAATGCGGCTTGAGCTGCTCCCGTCCTAGACGCAGCATGGCTTATCCTTCCTGCGTCTAGTGTTTCCATCAAATAGTAGAAGCCCATACCCTCTTCCCCAACCAGATTTTCTGCTGAGAGCGCACAGTTGTCGAAGACAAGTTCTCCCGTGTCACTAGCGCGGTAGCAAAACTTGTGTATTTTACTGCGGGTAAGTCCGGGCGCACTCTTATCCACAACGAAGACACTTATTCCCCTATGTCCCTTACTTTTGTCGGTATACGCCGCTACTAGGACGAAATCACAAATAGTTCCGTTGGTGATATACGTCTTGCTGCCGCTTATCAAGTACTTGTTGCCTTCTTTTTTAGCAATTGTCTGGATGCTGGTAACATCAGAGCCAGCATTTGGTTCGGTGATAGCAAAGGCAGCGATTTTTTCCCCCTTGATGGCAGGGATGAGATATTCTTGCTTCAAGGCTTCGCTTCCGTGTTTGAGGATCACCAATGTAGCTAGTCCTGATTGGACCATAAGGCTGGCGTTGATGCTGGCTGAGACCTGACTTATTTCTTCATATTCGATGCACTCCTCTGTCTTTCCCATTCCAGCAGCGCCGTACTCTACGGGGTAGGAAACGCAAAGGAAACCCAATTTTCCCATCCTGGGAAACAGGTGTTCAGGAAAGGTCTCATTTTTTTCCGCATCTTCAACTAGCGGGGCGATTTCGAGTGCGGCAAAGTCGCGGATAGCTTGGCGGAACATTTCTTGCGTTTCGTTAAATTCGAAATCCACCCTCTGCGCCCTCTTGTTTGCCGCGCCCCGGACTATTCACCAGGAACTAGCAAAAAATTTCAACGCCGTATTATAGCAGAAGAAAAACTGCCCTGCACCGGCGGCAAGCTCCGGTTGAACCACTGGCTTAGTTAACCTTTAGGTAGGGTTCCAGAACCTCGGGAACAAGTATTGTTCCGTCAGCCTGTTGATAGTTCTCTAACACAGCAATAAGCACGCGAGGCAGAGCTAACCCCGAACCGTTTAGCGTGTGAACAAATTGAGGTTTGGCGCCGGGCTCAGGGCGATAGCGGATGTTTGCTCTCCTTGCCTGAAAATCTCCACAGTTGCTACAGGAGCTGACTTCAAGCCACTCACCGCATCCGGGAGCCCACATTTCTATGTCGTAGGTCTTGCAAGCAGCAAAGCCGAGCTCGCCGCTACATAACTGTACCACGCGGTAAGGGATGTTCAATCTGCGGCATATGTCTTCGGCATCGGCCACGAGTTTCTCAAGCTCGTCGTCTGAGTTTTGCGGTTCGGTAAGCTTGTACAATTCTACTTTATCGAATTGGTGTCCTCGTTTGATACCCTTGGTATCCAAGCCTGCAGCCATCTTCTCTCGGCGAAAGCAGGCAGTGTAAGCAACATAATAAAGAGGCAAGCTTGTACGGTCTAGTATTTCGTCTCGGTGCAGGTTGGTTAGAGGCACTTCTGCCGTGGGTATGAACCAGAAGTCATCTTCCGCGTCATGGTAGAGGTTATCGCCGAATTTGGGTAGGTTCCCGGAACCAACGAGGCACTCCCTCCGGACCATAAAAGGGGGATATACTTCCTGATAACCATGCTCGTTAACATGCACGTCGAGCATGAAAGAAATGAGTGCACGTTGCAAGCGCGCACCTAACCCCTTGAGGACGTAAAATCTCGTTCCTGATAATTTAACGCCTCTCTGGAAATCTATAATCCCCAGACGTTCTCCCAGTTCCCAATGGGGCAGTGGCTTAAAGGAGAATTCGCGCCGCTTGCCCCAAGTACGCACCACGATGTTATCCCCTTCGCCTTTGCCTATAGGCACAGTGGGATGGGGTATATTGGGCAACTCAAGCAGTAATGAATCCAGTTCGTTCTTGGCTTGCTTTGTCTTGGCCTCCAGAAGGGATATCTGGTCACCCAGCTCCCGCATTTGAGAAATCAACCGGGGCAAGTTTTCTTTGCTTTTACCAATTTCCTTGCTCAGGGCGTTGTGTCTGGCGCGAGCCTCCTCCATCTGGCGTAAAAGAAGGCGGTAACTCCGGTCAATCTCAAGTATTTTGTCTAGGGGGTAAAAGTTGCCCCTTTTCTCTAAAGACTGACGGACGAATTCGGGATTTTCCCGTATAAGTTTGATGTCAAGCATCGTTGTAGCCAGGGTGAGTTAAACCTTCAAAGCACTCCATTACTTGTCGCTTCTTGTCTTGAGATGGGGGAAAAGGATTACTTCCCTGACAGATGGCTGACCAGTAAGCACCATCACTAAACGGTCAATGCCAATTCCCAGACCTCCTGTAGGGGGCATTCCGTACTCTAAAGCCTGAAGGAAATCTTCGTCAGCAATCTCGACTTCCTCATCGCCGCTGCGTTCCTTTAGTTGCTGGCGAAATCTTTCTCTCTGTTCTAAAGGGTCGTTAAGCTCGGTGAACGCATTGGCGATCTCCATGCCAGCAATAAAGCCCTCGAACCTCTCGGTCAATCTCTCATTGCCTCTTTTCCTTTTAGCTAGGGGCGACATTTCCACAGGATAATCTAGGAGGAAGGTGGGCTGAACAAGCTTAGGTTCGACAAAAGTAGATATCAATGTGTCTATCAGCTTGCCTTTAGTTTTACTGGATTCGGTCTCTACGCCTAATTCGGACATGCGTGACCTTAAAGAGGCGACGTCGGGGCAGTCCTCGATGTCAATACCGCAATATTGTTTTATGGCATCGCGGAGATAAATTCTTTGCCAAGGGGGATCAAGGTTAATCGTCTCACCGTTGTAGACCACCTGGGCGGTGCCCAAAACTTGTTTAGCCACGTGATAAACCATTTCCTCGGTCAGTTTCATCATGTCGTAGTAATCGCCGTAGGCTTGGTAGCATTCCAGCAGGGTAAATTCGGGGTTATGTTTCACCGAAATCCCTTCATTGCGAAACACACGTCCTATCTCATAAACCTTCTCAAATCCTCCTATAACCAATCTCTTAAGGTGAAGCTCTAAAGCAATACGGAGATAGAGGTCTTGATCCAGAGCATAATGGTGGGTGACAAAGGGGCGTGCCAAGGCCCCACCCGCGTGGGGTTGAAGAACCGGAGTCTCAACCTCTAGGAATCCCAGGTTATTAAGGAAACTCCTTATCGCGGTTATAATTCTGCTGCGCAGTATAAAGGTACGCCTGCTTTCTTCGTTAGCAATAAGGTCTAGGTATCTTTGCCGGTACCGCTTTTCGGTATCGCTTAGTCCATGCCATTTTTCTGGCAAGGGGCGAAGAGACTTGCAGAGTAGAGTGAACCGGGATACCTCTAATGTGATCTCCCCAGTCCTTGTTTGGAAAAGCCTTCCTTCTGCGCCGATAAAGTCACCAATATCGAGGTCTTCAAGCAGGGTGTAGTTTTCTTTTCCCAGAATGTCGTAGCGGAAAGAAAGCTGTATCTTTCCTGAGCTATCGCGGATATCAGCGAAGGACATCTTGCCCATAACACGCTTAGCCATAATACGACCTGCCAGGGACACACATTGTGAGCCCTCTTTTCGTTGGTGGAACAAGGTAATTGCCTCTTCAACGGTGTGGGTGGGGTGATAGGCGTGCGGGTATGGATCTATCCCATGACGGCGGACTCTGTCAAGGCTGTTCAACCGATGTTCAGTTACACGTTCCAATCGTGAACTCATGACGACGCCAACCGTTTTCACTCTCGAGAGTATTCGTTCAAGCCGGGAGAGCTCTACGTCACTTTAACCCCAGAGCTTCTTTAGCCTCTTCGGCCTTAGATTCAGGAACCATTACTTTCACCTCGCCCAGTCCATCGACTGTAAGTCCGTAAACCAGCCCAATGCTTTCGTAGCTTAACAAAGTTGGTATACCATCGCTTTCCAGGCGTCCCTTGATTATCTGAGCTTCTATTTGCCTAGCACGATAAACAGTGATGAAACGCTCTTTTCCAGGCATGAATTCTTCCCGAGTATTTTAGCAGAAAGTTCTCTCTATTGATAAAAAGAGTTGCATTATATAAAATTTGCGCTGTTGTCCACATAGCCCCAGAATATAATATATAGTACAGAAAATTCATAAGGAGGGAAGGTGATTTGAATGCGCTCGGAAGACATCTGTTACTAGAACTAAAAATATGTGACAAGGAGGTTCTGGATGACTTAGAGTTTTTGAGGCAGTGTCTGAGAGAAGCTGCTGCGTGCAGCGGAGCTACTATCGTGGGCGAATCTTTCTATCACTTTTCCCCTCAAGGAGTGAGCGGAGTGATCAATATTGCCGAATCCCATATCTCCATACACACCTGGCCTGAGTACAGGTACGCCGCCGTGGACGTTTTTACCTGCGGAACTGCTGTGGATCCGGAGAAGGCGGCTAAGCTAATAACAGAGAAATTAGGGGCAAGAAGCCACTCCTTAATCGAGCTGCGGAGGGGGATCTTGGAGGATTTGATCAGGTCAGGCGCGCGGAATGAATAGCGATTGGGACAAACAAGGGGAATATTTTTGGGACCGTCTTAGTCCTAACCTTACTGTCCTTCACGCCCTGAAGAGGAGATTATACTCAGGGAGGACAAAGTTTCAGGCGGTAGAAATTGTTGATACTGCCAGTTTTGGTGTGTGCCTTGTTCTGGATGGGAAGATTCAGTCGAGCGAGGCAGACGAGTTTATCTATCACGAAGCTTTGGTCCACCCTGTGATGATTGTGCACCCGCATCCGGAGAAGGTGTTCATTGCTGGCGGAGGGGAAGGCGCGACGTTGCGAGAAGTGCTGGCGCACAGGACAGTGAAAAGGGCAGTGATGGTAGACATAGATGAAGAAGTTGTTGACCTCTGTCGGCGTCTCTTGCCTTCTTGGCATCGGGGTTCGTTTGATGATCCGAGAACCGAGCTCTATTACAGTGACGCGAGGAAATACTTGGAAGAAAATAAGCAAAAGTTTGACGTAATTATTATCGATCTGGTCGACCCTTTAGAGGGCGGTCCTGCTCGTTTATTGTACACCCGAGAATTTTACCACCTAGTAAAGGAGAGGCTTGAGCCTGACGGCATAATATCAGTGCAGGCTGAGTGTGCTGAATTCACCAACTTGGTGAGCTTTGCGGCTATTGCTAACACGCTAAAGAGTGTGTTTCCCGTCACACGTCCTTACACTATTCACGTACCTTCCTTCCTCGGTGTTTGGGGCTTTGTGGCAGCTTCGCAGACCCTCGACCCTGCAAGGCTATCTCCCCGGGAGGTAGATGACAGAATCTTGCAGAGGATCTCGGGGAAGCTAAGATGCTATGCTGGCTCCACCCATCAAGCTATGTTTACTCTTCCGAGACATATTGAACGGGAGCTGGCTGCGACAAGAAGAATAATCACTGACCAGGAACCGATAGCTGCGTACTAGCCGAGAATAGTTTCGTCCGATTTCTTGTCATTTTCCTCAGGAATTTAAATATTTTCCACTGGCACGTTTGAAAAGAGTCTTGACACCGCAAAGAGGGGGGAAGTATGATTAAAAAAGCTTACTGGAGCTACAGCCGGGGTGTTTTTCCCTCCCTTGCGGAACGGGGCCAAAGGTGCAAGCTAAACCTTTTCTTGTTAGCCCCTGGTTCGAGGTAGCGGCAGCAATATTTTGGTTCAGTGGCTTAAGCAGGATAGTGGGTGTGTCTATGGGGTGTGCAGGGCTTTGCGTGAGGGCGAGATTGCCCATACTGGCTGTTGAGCGCAAGTGCTTCGCGCCCACAGTTGCCGGTAGCACAACGGGTGTCCCGGCATAGAGGAGACAGGTTTTCAGATGGTTTGTAGGGGGGAATGGCAGGCGTCTCGAGATAGGAGATGGCCGGGCTCCGACGCGATGACCCGCAGGGACTAGGTTCTCGCCAGGCAAGTGAAGGAGGGTAGATGGAACTGATACGTAAGAGTCCTGACGAAAGGTACGATGTGGTTATCGTGGGTGGAGGTCACAATGGTGTAACCCTGGCAGCGTATTTATCGAAGTGCGGACTGAGAGTTTGTGTCCTGGAAGAGAAGCCAGAAGCCGGGGGAGCTTGTGAGAATGTCGAACCTAGGGCTGGTGTCCGTATCAATCCTCATGCCATTCTTAATTACGCCATGCCGGCTCCGGGGTGGGAACAATTGCAACTCTGGAAGTATGGCTTTCGTATGAGCTGGAACCCACGGGTTAAGACTCTGGAAGATTATATGGCGAGTACGGGGAAGTCTATCCTCACTACGGAAGGGGTGGCACCGCTTACTGAGAAAGATATGACCGGATTTGCCAAGATAAGTGGACTGCTTGGTTCTCCGCCGTTTACCACCGAGCTGTTACGTGCTACCTTCTGGTGTCCACCTCATCCCCCTGAGGTAGAGATAAACGAAAATACAGTTCCCTACATGCAGGTTTACAAACAACGGCAACCCGATGTCTGGACCAAGGAACTGCTGCAAATGACTATGTTCGATCTGATGGATGAGTACTTTGAAAGTGAGCCCTTCAAGGTAATGAATGCGATCGTCTCTTGGTACTCCGGTGCTGCGGCCCACTGGGAAGGAGTTGCTATTCCTGCCTGGGGTTGCAATATAACCCTGACGCTCTATCACTTCAGCAGCCCTCGCGGCGGCATGCACGATTATTTTCATGCCGTGATGCGCTGCGCTCTGGCTCACGGGGCTATTATACGTACCTGCTGTCCGGTGGATGAGATAATAGTGCGCGATGGGCGGGCTGCGGGGGTACGGCTGCGGGAAAATGCTGCTATAGGTGGAAAAACCATCTGGGCAGACCGGGCTGTGGTCAGCGCTGTAGATATTCGTCAGACCTTTCTCAAGCTGATCGGTCCGCAGCACCTCGATGCTGGTTTCATACAGAAGATAAAGGACATTAGCCTCAAAGGAGGGAGCATCTACGTCTCCCATATACTGAGTCGGGAGCCGCTGCGTCTTCGGGCGAAATTTAGAGAGGTTGGGGCAGATGTGGGGGGGCCTTATCCCTGTGACTCGCGAGAGCTTTATTACGAGCATCTGGCGGATGTGGATGGGCGAAAAGGTAATCCCAGTTTACCTCCGGAAAGGGTAATCTGGATTGTGGCTCATCCGTGGAGATTCGATCCGGTAAGAGACCCGCAGTGTACGGTTCCCGGGCATTACGTCGTGTCTCCGTTTTATCTTAATGTTCCTCCGCCGGAATACCATGTAGAAGGTCCTGATGCTATCAACAAAATTAAGGACAAAATGAATGCCTATATGATCGAGGCTTTCAGTCAAGCGATAGAGAATCTTGATTCTCGTAACGTGGTTTGTCACTGGGTAAACACGCCGTATGATTCGGAGTTTCGCAATACTGGGCTTATTGGAGGGACCTGGTGCGGGACTCGACATTGTAAAGACCAGTTATGGACCAATCGTCCTTTACCTGAGCTAGCTCGGTATCGGGTTCCTGGGATTGAGGGGTTATATCTCTGTCATCAGACTTCGGGACATCCCGGGGGTCTATGTCTCATGGCTATACCTTACAATTTGATGCACATTTTGATTGAGGATGGGATTTGTGAGCCTGGGGACTGGTGGTATGCCTCACCGTGGTATATACCGGAGAAGGGGAAGATATCGGCGGCACGCCGCAGATAGAAGAGGGAGGAAACGATGGAGATAATACGGAAAAGTCCTGAGGAGAGGTATGATGTTGTCATAGTAGGAGCAGGGCACAATGGTACTACAGCTGCGGCTTATTTAGCGAAGTGTGGGCTGAGGGTATGTGTGCTGGAGGAGAGGCCTGAAGCTGGAGGGGCGCAGGAGAACTGTGATCCCATTGCGGGAGTTCATACTAGTCCTCATGCTGTAGCTCTTTATGGAGGACCGGCTCCAGCATGGGAACAGCTTGAATTGTGGAGGTATGGAGCCCGGATGGACTGGAGAACTCTGAGTGAGGCTAAGACAGGGGTACTGGCTCTGGTTCATATGACTACTGAAGGATGCGTACCTACTCCGGAACGGGACTATGAGGCTTATTTCAAGTTAGCTGGGATGATGGGTTCGCCTCCGTTCACCAGAGATTTACTCCGGGCTACTTTTTGGTGTCCCCCGCACCCGCCGGATGTGGAAGTAAACGAGCATACTATTCCGTTCATGCAGGTGTATAAAGAGAGGCAGCCTGATGTATGGAGTCGGGAACTTCTGGAAGGCACGCTATGGGATGTAATGGATGAGTATCTAGAGTGCGAGCCATTTAAGGTGTATATTGCTTTTATAGCGTGGTATTCTGGGGCTGCGGGGCATTTCGAGGGCATGGCCATTCCAGCATTTGCCAGCGTCATCTTGGCTACGCTTTACACAGTAGGCACACCTCCGATGGGGGGGATTCATGGTTATTTTCACGCTATTATGCGTTGTGCGTTAGCTCATGGGGCGGTGGTACGCACCTGTTGTCCTGTGGATGAGATTATTATTCGGGATGGGCGAGCGGTTGGGGTACGTTTGAGGGAGAATGCGGTATGGGGTGAGAAGACGATATGGGCGGACAAGGCGGTGATCAGTGCGGTAGATATAAAGCAGACGTTTTTGAAGCTTATTGGTCCTCAGCACATAGATCCGGGGTTAAGGAAACGGGTAGAGGATCTTAGTCTTAAGGGTGGGAGCATATATGTGAATCATTTCCTCCTTCGCGAGCCGCTACGTCATCGGCCTAAATATAAGGCGGCGGAGCTCTCTGGCGTTTGCTATCCCATGGATTCGCGTGAGATTTATTATGAGCATGTGACGGATGTGATGGGGAAGCAAGGCAATCCTACCATGCCGCCGGAGAGGGTGATGTGGCTACGGGCGGGTAGCGCGCTAATCTATAGTCCTTTCCATAAGCAAACGACGCGTCCGAATACTTCTTTAGAGTGTTCTTTCGAGGTATATGTGCCTCCGCCTGAGTATCATGTAGAAGGTCCTGAGGCTATCAACAAGGTAAAGGAGAAGATGAATGAGTACATGGTGAAGGCGTTTAGTCAGGTATATGAGAATATGGACTACGATAATATACTGTATCACTGGGCGATGACGCCGTATGAGCAAGAATTTCGCAACACCGGGATGCTTGGTGGGACATGGTATGGGATACGGCAATGTCGGGATCAGTGGTGGAATGAGCGTCCTTTACCTGAGCTAGCTCGGTATCGGGTTCCTGGGATTAAGGGGTTATATCTCTGTCATCAATCGTCTGGGCATCCTGGTGGTTTATGTTTGATGGCGGTACCCTACAATTTGATGCACATTTTGATTGAGGATGGGATTTGTGAGCCTGGGGACTGGTGGTATGCCTCACCGTGGTATATACCGGAGAAGGGGAAGATATCGGCGGCACGCCGCAGATAGAAGAGGGAGGAAACGATGGAGATAATACGGAAAAGTCCTGAGGAGAGGTATGATGTTGTCATAGTAGGAGCAGGGCACAATGGTACTACAGCTGCGGCTTATTTAGCGAAGTGTGGGCTGAGGGTATGTGTGCTGGAGGAGAGGCCTGAAGCTGGAGGGGCGCAGGAGAACTGTGATCCCATTGCGGGAGTTCATACTAGTCCTCATGCTGTAGCTCTTTATGGAGGACCGGCTCCAGCATGGGAACAGCTTGAATTGTGGAGGTATGGAGCCCGGATGGACTGGAGAACTCTGAGTGAGGCTAAGACAGGGGTACTGGCTCTGGTTCATATGACTACTGAAGGATGCGTACCTACTCCGGAACGGGACTATGAGGCTTATTTCAAGTTAGCTGGGATGATGGGTTCGCCTCCGTTCACCAGAGATTTACTCCGGGCTACTTTTTGGTGTCCCCCGCACCCGCCGGATGTGGAAGTAAACGAGCATACTATTCCGTTCATGCAGGTGTATAAAGAGAGGCAGCCTGATGTATGGAGTCGGGAACTTCTGGAAGGCACGCTATGGGATGTAATGGATGAGTATCTAGAGTGCGAGCCATTTAAGGTGTATATTGCTTTTATAGCGTGGTATTCTGGGGCTGCGGGGCATTTCGAGGGCATGGCCATTCCAGCATTTGCCAGCGTCATCTTGGCTACGCTTTACACAGTAGGCACACCTCCGATGGGGGGGATTCATGGTTATTTTCACGCTATTATGCGTTGTGCGTTAGCTCATGGGGCGGTGGTACGCACCTGTTGTCCTGTGGATGAGATTATTATTCGGGATGGGCGAGCGGTTGGGGTACGTTTGAGGGAGAATGCGGTATGGGGTGAGAAGACGATATGGGCGGACAAGGCGGTGATCAGTGCGGTAGATATAAAGCAGACGTTTTTGAAGCTTATTGGTCCTCAGCACATAGATCCGGGGTTAAGGAAACGGGTAGAGGATCTTAGTCTTAAGGGTGGGAGCATATATGTGAATCATTTCCTCCTTCGCGAGCCGCTACGTCATCGGCCTAAATATAAGGCGGCGGAGCTCTCTGGCGTTTGCTATCCCATGGATTCGCGTGAGATTTATTATGAGCATGTGACGGATGTGATGGGGAAGCAAGGCAATCCTACCATGCCGCCGGAGAGGGTGATGTGGCTACGGGCGGGTAGCGCGCTAATCTATAGTCCTTTCCATAAGCAAACGACGCGTCCGAATACTTCTTTAGAGTGTTCTTTCGAGGTATATGTGCCTCCGCCTGAGTATCATGTAGAAGGTCCTGAGGCTATCAACAAGGTAAAGGAGAAGATGAATGAGTACATGGTGAAGGCGTTTAGTCAGGTATATGAGAATATGGACTACGATAATATACTGTATCACTGGGCGATGACGCCGTATGAGCAAGAATTTCGCAACACCGGGATGCTTGGTGGGACATGGTATGGGATACGGCAATGTCGGGATCAGTGGTGGAATGAGCGTCCTTTACCTGAGCTAGCTCGGTATCGGGTTCCTGGGATTAAGGGGTTATATCTCTGTCATCAATCGTCTGGGCATCCTGGTGGTTTATGTTTGATGGCGGTACCCTACAATTTGATGCACATTTTGATTGAGGATGGGATTTGTGAGCCTGGGGACTGGTGGTATGCCTCACCGTGGTATATACCGGAGAAGGGGAAGATATCAGCGAAGCGTTGATGAAGGAGGAGTGTATGAGTGAGGAGCGTTATGACATCGTGATTGTAGGTGGCGGACATAATGGCGTTACAGCTGCGGCTTATTTAGCGAAGTGTGGGTTGAGGGTATGTGTGCTGGAGGAGAAGGCGGAAGCCGGTGGTGCCTGTGAGACGGCAGAACCATTGACAGGGGTGCGTATTTACCCTCATGCCATGTTGATGTATGCGGCACCAGCCCCAGGGTTCAGACAGCTGGAGCTGTGGAAGTATGGCTTTCGTATGACCTGGAATCCGGTAAACATCATGGCGGAGATGGAGAAGGGAGGTTTTTCCACCACTGACGGGGTGGTCTCGATGACACAGAAAGACATGCTGGGGTTCAGTAAACTCAGTGGCCTGCTTACCAGTCCTCCGTTTACCGGAGATTTACTCCGGGCTACTTTTTGGTGTCCCCCGCATCCTCCCGAAGTGGAGATAAATGCCAATACCATCCCTTATATGCAAGTTTACAAGCAGCGTCAGCCGGATGTGTGGACAGAAGAACTGCTGCAAATGACCTTGTTCGATTTACTGGACGAGTATCTTGAAACTGAAGCTTTTAAGGTTACTCTGGCTGCTGCAGCATGGTGGTCAGGAGCCGCAGGTCATTATGAAGGCGTGGCCATTCCGGCTTTGATGTGTGTAGTAACTCTTTTCCTTGGTAGTCTTATCAGCGTGCCTCGTGGTGGCATGCATGGTTACTTCCATGCCATCATGCGTTGTGCTTTAGACCACGGGGCAGTAATTCGCACTGCCTGCCCTGTAGAGGAGATTATTATCCGGAACGGACGGGCAGCGGGAGTGCGCCTCAGAGACGATGCCGCTTGTAAGGAAAAGAAGATCTGGGCGGATAAGGCGGTAATCAGTGCCACAGATATAAGGCAGACTTTTCTTAAACTTATTGGTCCGCAACATCTTGATGCAGGTTTCCTTCAGCGCATAAAAGACATAAGCCTAAAGGGGGGAAGCCTTTACGTATCCCACTTCCTTACCCGCAAACCCCTCCGCTACAAGCCAAAGTTTCAAAAAATAACCGAAGCCACGGGGATTTCACTGTATGGCTGTGCTTATCCCACAGATTCGCGACAGTTCTATTACGATGCTGTGGCTGATGTGGATGCCTGGAAAGGTAATCCTCGGGTGCCTCCCGAGAGGGCACTATGGTTCATGACCCCATCTCAAAGTTTCGATCGCAGTAGTTGTCAATATTACTATCCTAAGGGACACGTGTCACCCGCTTTCGAGATGGCGGTTACGGCACCGGAGTATCATGTAGATGGCATAGATGCCATAGACAAGATCAAGAGCCGTATGGATGCTTATATGCGTCAAGCATTTAGCCAGGTGTTTGACGGTCTCGAGGACGATAATGTCATTCATCACTGGTCGGCGACTCCTCACGAGGCGGAGTTTCGTAACAGTGGGCTTATTGGAGGCACGTGGTGTGGCACGCGACATTGTAAGGATCAGTTATGGACCAATCGTCCTTTACCTGAGCTAGCTCGGTATCGGGTTCCTGGGATTGAGGGGTTATATCTCTGTCATCAGACTTCGGGACATCCCGGGGGTCTATGTCTCATGGCTATACCTTACAATTTGATGCACATTTTGATTGAGGATGGGATTTGTGAGCCTGGTGACTGGTGGTATCCGTCACCATGGTATATTCCAGAGAAGGGAAAAACAGCGGCAACGTTGCACAAATAAGGAGAGAAACAGTGAGAAAGGAGAGGAAAGGAGGAGTTTCATGAAAGAGCCACAATTAGTACCACTTCTTACCGGGGACACGTTCCCTGAATTTCCCAACGTAAGCGATTGGGATGTAGTAATCATTGGGGGGGGACCGAATGGACTGATCGCTGGGGCTTACCTGGCCAAGGCTGGGGTGAAGGTGATCGTAGTCGAGCGCCGCTATGAGGTCGGCGGGGGGCTGGCTACGGAAGAGATACTTTTCCCCTGCTACTATTCCAATATGCATGCTATCTACCACATGATGGTGGACTACATGCCTGTGATCAAAGACTTTAATCTGGACCGACATGCTCTGGTCTGGATCAAGCCCAACGCTCAGACGGGGATGATATTCAAGGACGGCAGTTCCTTGCTTCTGGCTCGCATGATTGAGGACACCAAGGACTCCATTAGTAAATTCTCGGTTAAGGATTCTGTTAATATTGGCAAAGTAATGAGAATGTGGCAGCCAATGGTTGAAGAGGTCATTGCACCGTATACTTACATCCCTCCGGCGCCACCCTTGGAGCTGAGCAGCGCCATGCAGCGTACTGAGATCGGGCGCATGGTGATGGAAATTAGCGAGCGTACACCACTGCAAATCATCAGTGACGCTTTTGAGAATGATAAGGTGCGAGCTATTATGCTGTATACTGCTTGCATGTGGGGTCTTGATCCTCGGGATACCGGGATAGGTTCCACTCTGGTGCCCCTGCTTATTTACCGGGGTGGTATGAATAAATGTTACTGTTATGGAGGTTCCCATAAATTCGCTGGGGCTTTAGCTCGGGAGATAGTATCCAATGGCGGTTGTATTCTGGAAGCAGCCGAGGTAAGCAAGATCATCATGCAAAATGGGCGCGCTATTGGAGTAGAGACATTAGAGGGCCGTACTCTACGCGCCAAGGTGGTGATGTCCAGTCTCGACCCACATACCACCTTCCTTGATCTCATTGGTAAGGAGAATTTACCCGCAACGCTGAGGGAAAGCGTGGAAGGCTGGAGATGGGACAAATGGAGTCTTTACACCTTGCATGTGGTATCCAAAGAACCACCGAGGTACAAGTGTGATGACCCGTGGATTAACGAGAGTTTCATGAATATTGTGGGTTTTGAAAGCACCGAAGATATTCTCGCACATTGGGACAATGTTATGGCAGGTAAGATCGGGGACAATTTTGGTGGGCACGTTACCTGCGAGAGTTTCTTTGATCCGCATCTTATTCGCAAACCAGGGGGACACGTCTCCTTCTTCCAGATGGCCGCTCCGTATGACATAGAGGGTGGCTGGGAGAAGAGAAGCAAGGAGCTGGAACGGGCTATACTGGACAAGTGGCAGCGGGTAGCCCCTAATATGAAACGGGAGAACATTATCATGACCAATGCCGAGACACCTGTAGACATTGAAATACGCTTCCCCAATATGCGTCGTGGTTCCATCAAGCATGGCGACTACATAAGTTTGCAGCTGGGTTACTTCCGACCTAACAGTGAATGTTCCTCCACAAGGACACCTATTGAAGGGCTTTACCTCTGTGGTGCTTCCACGCACTCAGGTGGGATGGTCACCGGAGGGCCGGGTTATATCGCTGCCAATAAGGTGGCTGAGGATATGGGCATCAAGAAATGGTGGAAGCCAACTCCGCAAGTAGAGAAATTTATCAAGACTTACCTCCAATGATGCCCCGTGGATCAGTGGGAAGCACATGGAGAGTCAGTAGCTTGATAGTTTAGAGAACGTTCGGTTAGATAGCGAAAGAAAGGTGTGACAAACTAAGAGAAAGGAGTACGTATCGGTGCCATGAAGACGAAGGCGGCTGTATTACATGAAGTGGGCAAACCGTTGCGAGTAGAAGAGGTTACTCTGGAGGCCCCTCAGGAGCACGAGGTGCTGGTGAAGCTCGTGGCTTGCGGGATCTGTCACAGTGACCTTCATTTCATGAAAGGGGATATGCCTGTGCCCACCCCTGTAGTTGTAGGGCATGAAGGTGCTGGCGTCGTAGAGAAGGTGGGTCCCGGTGTGACTTTGGTCAAGCCGGGTGACCATGTGGTGATGATGGTGTCCTTTTCTTGTGGCAAGTGTCGCTTCTGCGTCGAAGGACGTCCCACCAGATGTGTGGAGAATTTACCCATCATGAGCATGGCGACTCTGCCCGGGGGTGGAAAACGTCTGCGCAAAGGGGATCAGGAGCTCCATCATTTATTCGGTCTGGCTTGCCTTTCTGAATATGCCGTGGTGCATGAGCGCTCTTTGGTAAAGGTTCGGAACGACGCGCCTCTGGAGGTGGTATGCCTTTTGGGATGCGGGACAAGTACCGGGATAGGCACTGCGATCAATACCACAAGGATGAAGGCAGGCGAGAGTATAGTGGTCTATGGCTGTGGTGGCGTTGGACTTAGTGCCATAATGGGAGCCAAGCTGGCGGGTGCTGGAATCATCATAGCCGTGGATAAGCTGGAGCATAAGTTGAAGATGGCCAAGGAGCTTGGAGCAGATTATGTAATCGACGCTTCTGCGGAAGACCCAAAGGCGAAGGTAATGGAGCTGACGGGCGGGGGTGCTGACTACGCTCTGGAATGCATCGGGAACGTGGACGTAATGGCCCAGGCCTTTGGTTCTATTCATAGCGGAGGAAAGTGTATTATTGTCGGCATGGCGCCTCTGGTTAGTGTGTTTACTGCGGCTCCTTACGAGTTCCTGCTGGGAAAGACAGTTACCGGGGCTGTTCAGGGCGATATAATAGCGCCAGTTGATGTGCCGCGCTATGTTGACTTATTCATGGCGGGAAAGCTTCCCCTGAATAAATTAATAAGCAAGACCTACAGTCTAAACCAGGTTAATGAGGCATTCGAAGCTCTGCAGAAGGGAGAGGTACTACGGAGTGTAGTCAAATTTTAGGCCACCTTCTCAATCAGCGAAAAGGTAACAAGGTTACCCTTGCTAAGAAAAGAACGAAGGAGAGCAACGACGGGCAAGAGGAATATTATTGACGAAAGAGTGGAGCAAATATGGGCGAGGACACGGAGGTGGTTAGAGGAAGGTACGTTTGACCAGAACATGCCTGAGTCACTGGACTATTTTGCCAGAGAGGTGTTGCCACCAGTGGCGGCAAAGTTCTTCTTCAGAGGAGTGGGTAAGCTGGATGAGAAGTCGGCGGATATTGTTTTGAAAGAGGTCGGCAGTGCATGTGGCGAATTCGAGCTTGGCCTTATGGCGCTGAAAGGCGTAAAGATCCCTTCTGTCACAGATGCAGAAATAGACCATTTCCTTCAAGTCCATGAGCTAGGTGAAAACATTGCCAGCGGAGGGCAGTCAAAGCTGACCAGACAAGGCAACTCAGCTACACTGGTGGTAAAGGGAGGCTGTGCATGCCCTCTGATCGAGGTTCTGGGTATAGAGCCAACGTGGAATCATTGCCTGTGCACGGCTAACCATTTGAAGCACGTCTACCAGACCGTGCTAAACAAGCCGGTGGAAGTGGAGCTTGTTGAAACGTACCTCCGTGGTGGCAAGTCTTGCACGATCAGGATGTCATGGTAATGGGAATGTAGAGTAAACGATTAAACATGCAAAGCTTTTTAGAAGGAGGTTACTTATGGCCGACAAAACATTCGACGCGGTAATAGTAGGGGGAGGAAACAAAGCGTTGTTCCTCGCTATGTATCTGATTAAGTACGGAGGCATGGATGTTGCCATATTTGAGAGGAGGCATGAAATCGGAGGGTGTCTGGCTACAGAGGAAGCAGCAGCCCCGGGGTTTCGAGGCAATACTCACGCCAACATAATCTTACCCTGGTACTATCTGCCGGTATGGCGTGATTTCCCCGAGTTCTGGGACTATGGTGGTCAAATAGATCAATACACTTGTAGCGATGGCGCCATCTTTGGCCACAATCAAACTTGCCTTGTCATCTATAGTGAAAAACATGATCCCACTCAAGAGCGGACGGCTAGGGAAATTGCTCGCTTCTCTCAGAAGGATGCTGATAGATGGCTCAAGTGGTGGGCACTCTGGCAGAGCGACGAAGCTCAAAGAGCGCAGATAGATATGTTGTTTAACCCTGCAGAGTTCCGTATGCGTCCCGAAGTGATGAACCGCCAAATGGGGGTATTGCCAAAGTTGCTTGAGGCTGGGATCGAACCTGATGCATTACTGATGCCGGCAAGCCACTTGCGTGCTGCCAGGGACTTCTGGGAGAGCAAGGAGTTGCAGTACTGTCAGGTGAGGTTTGCTCTTTCTGGAGCTTATGATGTTAGCGATCCTGGGGTTGGGCAGGATGCAATTGGATTTCCGCCTACCATGGCTACTATAAGTTTCGCCAGGGGAGGAACTCATCAGATTGCTCATGCTGCTCACCAGATCCTAGTGCAGAACGGATGTAAGTTCTTTACCCATGCCGAAGTGGCCAAAGTGATCATCGAAAATGGCACAGCTGTAGGTATTCGCCTCACCGATGGTAGTGAGATTCGAGCCCGAAAGTTAGTGGTGAGTACGTTGAACCCTCACCAGCTTTGTTTTGACTTGATAGGGAGGGAGTATCTGGATTCCAAGTTGATAAGCCGTGTGGAGAACCTGGAGGCGAAGTTCTGTTGTTTGATGTGGTATTCGTTTGCGCTGCATGAAGCGCCCAAATACACCGCAGCCGCATTCAATCCTGATGTAAATGAGTGTTTCTGGCTTGCCTTGTCCGTGGATAACAATCCTGAGCGTGTTGCTCGCGAGTGCCACTACATGAGGTTGGGCCAATGGCCCCCCCTTGAGGACTATTGCCCGGTGGTATGGTGCCACAGCCTGGTTGACCCTGCCTATGCTCCTCCGGGGAAGCATGTGGCACAGAACGAACAGCTGGCACCGCCCGCCTCTGCCTATACCGAGGAGCAGTGGCTAAAAATAAAGAAACGTTATGCCGAGGAGTTGATCAGTATCTGGCAAAAATTTGCTCCCAATATGACCTGGGACAACATTATCGGGATCGATACCAATAGCCCGTATGATAACCTGCGTATGAAGAATTTGGCACCTCACGGGTCCATGGCGCTGCTCGACCGCAATGCATATCAGATTAGAGAGTGTCGGCCCACCCCAGAATTAGCCAACCACAGGACCCCGATAAAGAATCTTTATGCCACCGGTGCCGCATGGCATCTAGGCGCAAGTGCTTCGTGCAGTGAGTCGTACAATTGTTACAAGATCATTGCCACCGATCTTGGACTCGGCAAGCCTTGGGAGGAGCCAGGAAAGGAAGAGCCCGACTCGCTAATTGAAATGCAGAGGAAAATAGTCAAAAGGATGCGAGATACCTTCAAGGTAAAGAAATAGCGACGATGGTCACATTATTTTGAAGCGAAAGAGGACTTTCAAGGAGGCGAAATGGCACAAAAATACGACGTGATAATTATCGGCGCCGGTCCTAACGGTCTTGAGATCGGTGCATATCTCAGCAAAGCAGGACTGAAAGTGCTGCTATTGGAGAAAAGATTTGAAGCGGGCGGAGGGCTGGCTACAGAGCAGGTGACCCTCCCTGATTTCTTTCATAATACCCACGCCATTTACCACATGATGGTGGATTATGCCCCCATCTATCAGGATTTCAGACTCGAAGAGGACTACGATGTGAGGCACATCCACCCTGACCTGGTATGGGCTATGCCCTTAAGTGACGGCAAGTGTGTTTGTATCTATAAAGATGTAGATAGGACCTGTGCTTCCATAGCCAAGTTTTCCCAAAAGGATGCCAAGAGCTATCGAGAGATGTACCGTCTTTACGACGAAATGATGAAGAATATCCTTGGTCCTATGACTTTCATCAGACCGCAGCCGGCATTGCTCATGGCTGCTAAGCAGGAAGAGACAGAGCTTGGCAGGGCGGTGACTGCTCTGGCGGAGAAAAGTCCGGAAGAGTTAATTTGTGAGCTTTACGAGAATGACCATGTAAGAACATTGATGCTTTATGCTGGTTGTCACTGGGGTCTGGATTACAGTCAGTCAGGCGTTACCTATCTTGTTCCATTGTACCTCAATCGGATGCCGAACTACCGCTTGGTTGCCGGCGGATCCCACAGGGTGTCCAACGCTTTGCTAAAGATAATCTTTGAGAACAAGGGACAAATTCGGACCAGCGCCCAGATCAAGCGTATCATAGTGCAAAACGGCACTGCTAAGGGTGTGGAGCTGGAGGATGGGACGCAAATAATGGCGGAGAAGGCAGTGATCAGCACTATAGACCCGCATCAAACCTTCCTCAAGTACGTGGGAGAGGAGAACCTGGACAAGGAATTTGTGGAGATGGTTAAACTTTGGCAGTGGGAGAAGTGGAGTTTGTGTGACCTTCATCTAGCGTTGAGCGAGCCACCGCGGTTTAAGGCAGCTGAGTCCAACCCCGACGTTGACAAAGCCTTTGTGTATCTTGTGGGTTATGAGACCCTAGCGGATCTGAAAAAGCATTGGGATGCCATGCAGGAGGGAGAGCTTCCTGAAAATGCGGGCTACAACTGTTGTTTCCCCAGCGTTCATGACCCGTATCAGGCGCCTCCGGGAAAGACCTCAGGACTTCTTTCTCAAATGGCGCCTTTTGACCTGAAAGACGGTGGTTCGGAAAAATGGCTGAATCTGAGATTCAGGGAGGAACATGCCGCGAGGATGTTATCCTTGCTGCAAAAATATGCCCCCAATATGACCAAGGACAAGGTGCTGTGGTGGTATATCAGTACGCCAGCTGATATCCAAAACAAGTTCGCTAACATGGTGAAGGGAGGGTACAAGCAAGGGCAGTATCATCCCCTTCAGATGGGTTACCTAAGGCCGAACCAGGAATGCTCCCAGAACAGGACACCGATAAAGAACTTATATGTGGGAGGAGCCTCGGTGTATCCCGGTGGGTGTGTTATCTGGGGACCGGGATATAATTGCGCCAATACAGTGGCTGAGGAGGTGGGGATAAAGAAATGGTGGAAGGAACCGAAATTGGTAGTGGAGGCACGGAAGAAGGGGTACATAGACTGAGAACGGGCATGAAGTGTATTATCCTCGTCCCGAAAGGGGTGAGTTTTAATGAGCAGTGAAGAAAACAGGAGGAGTGGGCTATGGCGAAGGCGAAGTATGATGTGATCGTAGTAGGTGGCGGTGTCGGGGGGATCTCGTGTGCCGCTCTTTTAGCTAAGTGGGGACTGAAGCCCTTGGTTCTCGAGAAGAATGATAAGATTGGCGGCAAGGCGATGACCGTGTCCAACAGGGGGTTCAAATACGAGCTATGGCCCATTGCACAGGTTCCTATGACGGACGCTGCCTTTGCCGCAGTTTTCAAGGAGCTAGGCTTAGAGTCCGAGCTTAAGCCGATACCGTTGGAGCTTTGTTTTATTACCTACAGAGGGCGCTCCGGGGAATACCGAACTGCTGTTATGCCCCAAACGGGGCAGGACCCCACACCTCTCTTCGATCTGTGGCAGCTGGATGCCAAGGAACGGGAAGATGCCCTACAGATGTTGACCGATATGGTATTAATGCCGCCCGAGAAGGTGGATGGGCTGGATGATATATCTTTTGAAGAATTTCTTACTCGTTACAAGGTTCCCTGGGGACTGTACAATTATTTTGCTCTGCACTCCAATGCTTCTCTGGCTGAGCCCATAGATCTCGCCTCAGCTTCAGAACAGGTGAAGATCATGCAACATATAGGACTTAAAGGCGGCGGTGGGTACTACGTTGGTGGTTTTGGGCGTTTGTGTGAGGTTATGGCTGTAGCGATCAAACGGAACGGGGGTGAGATACGAACGCGAACCAGAGTGGAAAGGATAAATGTTAAGGACGGGCGCGTTACCGGGGTAGCTACGAAGGACAGGGAATTTCATGCACCGGTGGTGATAAGTGACGCCGGGATTCAGCCCACGGTGCTCAAATTGGTGGGAGAAGAATACTTCGACAAAAGTTATGTAAGCTACGTAAAGGACCTGGTTCCCGGATGGGGGTTCACCGGTGTTCGCTACTTCCTCAGTAAGCCGGTATTGAAATATCCCATGTACTTAGCCTATGCCGATGACACGTGGTGGAACACGGAACGCTTTCTTAAGGTGAAAGCTGGTTACGTTCCCGAGGAGATTATCATGTTCATGGTGGTGCCCTCGAATTACGATCCAGGGATGGCACCTGAAGGCAAACAGTGTATCATCGCTGGCACTGTTTGTTCCTCCGATCCTGAAGCCAAAGAGATAAAGATGCTATGGCGCAAAATGGACGAGATGTTGGCTAAGCTATGGCCCGAGGTTCCACCAGTCATTGAAGCCAAGGAAGAAGCAGGTCCGACCCAGGTAGCCGCTCTTACCCGAGATTCGGTTTTGCCCGGACAGGGAGGCGAGTGCGTTGGCCTGGGGCAGATCGTAGGACAGTGTGGTAAACACAAGCCATCGCCCAGATCGCCGATACAGGGATTGTTCTATGTAGGCTGCGATGCCGGCGGTGCCGGCATGGGTACCCATCAGGCTGCAGAGTCGGGGATGAAAGTAGCCCGAATGGCATTTCAGTATTATCGCGCCCGACAGACCACGGTGTGGTAATTTGCGGTGACCGGTCGATAAGTATCCTTGGGCGCAAATCGGTAATTTGATTCCTGGGGAAAGCAGGGAGTGTGGCAGTGCGTGGGTGTAGAGTGTGTGCCTGCGCCAGGCCTTTTGAGCCAAGCGGCGATAGCTCTGTTAGGGCAAGAGTAAAAGCATAGCAAGGGAAAATGTTTTGTGTCCTGTGCAGAGAAGACATCCTCGAGATGCTCAAATTGACCCCTCCCTTGGTGGACAATTTGTACAATGCTCAGGAGCAGGTTCAACCCAATGGTGTAGACCTTTCCCTGAAAGAAGTGGCTTCGTTTTCCTCTTCAGGTAGTCTGGGCATTGGCAATCAGGATAGGATCCTAGCGCAAACGTCTCCCCTCGCCTTCGACAGCTCGGGCAGCGTAAACCTGGGCCCCGGGTGCTATTTAGTCACGTATAACGAAGTGGTAAATCTTCCCAGGAACATGATGGCTCTTGCGATACCAAGGTCAAGTCTGTTGCGCAGCGGGGTGAGTATTCACACCGCGGTCTGGGATGCCGGTTATTCCGGCAGGTCGCAGTCTCTCCTCGTAGTGTATAATCCTCACGGGTTTCGGTTGTGCAGAGGTGCTCGAATCGTCCAGATGGTCTTCTTTTTGAGCCGCGGTGTAGCTCAGGGCTATCAGGGTATGTTCCAGTACGAAGGGCTCTAAGAGGATATGTTGCTATTGACTGAGAAAACCCTGTTCAGTTGGCGGCTAGGGCTGTTGTTGCTTCATAGCTAGGTTCTTGGTTTCTTGCCACACGCGAGCATCCTTAAGCGATGAGACGCGTACCTTTTCCGCTACCTTACGGAAATGGAAACCCTGAGCCGCAAGCGTCATCGACAAAGGAAAGCATTTCGGCTTCTTGCAGAGCGTCCAAAGAAATAGCTCCCAGTAATATTTCCTCCCCCTTTCCTTAATACCCAGGACCCACATTGATCTTATCCAGGCTACAAAATGAAGAAAGGAGATTCTAAACCTTTTCTTAGGTTTGGGCTTATACTGTTTGAGAAAAGTCTTGATCCGCTCGTAGTAATGCTTGGGAGCATAGATTGTGCTTACTATATAGTGGTAGCCTTTAACCAGAGTTTCTAGACCCATTTTGGGAATAAAGTTAGTCGAGCCATCCGTATTGTCTCCCGAGCCACCCGGTAGCAACCTCTTTTCCCTCTTTAGCCGCTGATAGAGCTTCGTTCCTGGGGGTGCCATCAACACCCCAACCATAGCAGTGACAATGCCGCTACGTTGAATAAAATCAATCTGGCTTTTGAAGATAGATACGGGATCGCTATCAAACCCTACGATAAATCCTCCTTGTACCTGTAAGCCTCGACTCTGTATCTTCTTCACCGAAGCAAGCATATCGCGCTTCTTGTTGGGTAATTTGTTGCACTCGACCAGACTCTTCTCGTGAGGACTTTCGATGCCGACAAATACTGTGTCAAATCCGGCTTCAACCATTAATCGTATTAGCTCGTCATCGTCCGCTAGGTTTATGGATACTTCAGTGAAGAAAGAGAAAGGGTATTTTCTTTGTTGCATCCAGTGGATTATCGCCGGCAAGATTTCCGACTTTAATTTTTTCTTGTTGCCAATGAAATTGTCATCAACAAAAAAGACGCTACCTCGCCACCCAAAGTTGTACAGTGCCTCCAGCTCGGCAACTACCTGATCTCTGCTCTTGGTGCGTGGCACATGTCCATTCATTACTACAATGTCACAGAACTCACAATTGAAAGGACATCCCCGCGAATATTGAATACTCATCAACTGATACTTTCTCTTATCAATAAGCGACCACAGAGGCACTGGAGTCCTGGTTATGTCAGGTCTTTGTTCAGAAACATAAATGTGCTTAGGACATCCTCTCTCTAAGTCTCGGAGGAAATCGGGCAGGGTATTTTCTGCCTCGTAAAATATGAGGTGGTCAATGTCATCGAAGCCGAATTCTTCGTAGCCGGGGGAAAAAAGAGGACCGCCGGCAACAATCCTCGTTCCCAGCTTCTTACATCTAGCTATGACTTCTCTGGCAGAATTTTGCTGTACCACCATGGCACTGAGAAAAACATAATCAGCCCATTGCAGATCTATGTCGCTCAGGGGAGTCGTGTTCATGTCCACAAGTTTCTTCTCCCAGTGTGCGGGAAGCATCGCCGCCACGGTGAGCAACCCCAAAGGGGGGAAAGCGGCCCTTTTGAAAATGAATTTGAGGGCGTGTTTAAAACTCCAGAAAGTCTCGGGATATTCAGGATAGACAAGAAGTATTTTCAATTTGTGCTCCTTTTGCGAAGTTTGCGAGATTATACAAGAGCGTGGCAAGTTTTGCCACCGCACCGTATGAGATTTTGATAAACCGACGATGGAAGGTTGAAGGAGCATGGTCAGAAAGTTGCGATGGAGCCAGCATGCGTTCTACTTCTAACTTGACATGATGTTTCCTTAACTGGATAATAAGCCAGCGCCAGGAAGCCGAGGAGGACATTATGACTGCGCTTAAAAACCTTTTCCAGCCCATAAAAGTAGGGCGCGTGGAACTGAAAAACCGCATAGTATGCCTAGCTATGGGGACCGGTTTGACGGATAATGAGGCGGTAATTAGGTTTTATTCAGAGCGTGCTCGGGGAGGGGCTGCAATAGTGTTTGTACCTCTTTTCCCTATCGACCCCGGCATCAGGATGGGGATGCCTGGGATATGGGATGATGAGTTCATGCCCTTCCTGCGGGAGATGGCCAGGTCACTGAAAGCCCATGGTGCGGTAGCTGGCGCTCAGCTATTTTTCATGAATGAGCTTTACACCAGGGAAAAAGGTGCGCCCACGGAGATGGTGGGTCCATCCTCCATTCCTAAACCTCTATGGCCGCCACCACGGCCTCTCACTGTGGAAGAGATCGAGTCTATTGTCGAGCGCTATGGGGAAGCAGCGAGGCGGGCCAGAGAAGCAGGATTTGACGTGGTTGAATTTCACTTTGGCATTGGCTACCTCGTTTGCATGTTTATGTCCCCGTACTTTAACAATCGTACCGATGCCTACGGTGGAAGTTTGGAAAAGAGGATGAAACTGCCCCTGGATATAATCGCCTGTGCCAAGAAAAAAGCAGGGGAGGATTATACCTATAGTTGTAGATTTTCTGCTGATGAACTTATTGACGGCGGTCATACTCTGGAGGACGGATTGAAGGTGGCACAGATTCTGGAGAGTGCCGGCATCCATCTTCTCAATGTGCAATGCGGATGGCATGAGAGTCCCGTGGCCATGATTCAAATGTCCGTGCCTCGAGGTGCCTGGGTCTATATGGCGGAGAGGATTAAGAAAGTGGTCAGGGTGCCAGTGGTTACCGCCTATCGGATCAACGATCCGTTTCTTGCGGAAGAAATCTTAGCCAGAGGAAAGGCTGACCTCATTGGCATGGCCAGAGCTTTGATTGCCGACCCTGAGTTGCCTAACAAAGCCAGGGAAGGGCGTTTTGATGACATCCGTCCCTGTACCGCGTGCTGTTATTGCCTGGATCAAGTACATGGTGAGATTCATGATGCCTCTAGCCCTCTTAACCGTCCGGTTGCCTGTGCTGTCAATGCTCAGGCAGGGCACGAGACCAAAGAAGAATATATACTCAAACCGGCAAAAAAGGTTAAGAAGGTGGCTGTGGTTGGTGGGGGACCTGCTGGCATGGAAGTTGCCCGGGTGGCAGCATTGAGGGGACACAGGGTGACGTTATATGAAAAGGAAAAGAAACTAGGGGGGCTCCTCAACATAGCTATAATACCACCCTACAAGGAAGAACTGGACAATTTTCTTAACTATCTAATTGGTCAGGTGAAGAAGTTAGGGGTGAAGGTTAAACTTGGTGAAGAATTCACTGAAGCTACATTAAGAAAGGACAAGCCAGACGTGGTGGTGCTGGCGACCGGACGTACTCCTCCCGCTCCCGAGATACCAGGGATCGAGAACGAAAATGTGATAACATTTGTTGACGCTTTAACCGGGGGCAAAGAGGTGGGCTACAGAGTGCTCATTGTTGGCGGCGGCAAGATAGGGTGTGAGGTGGCTGAGTTTTTGAGTAGAAGGGGAAAGCAAGTAACGGTATTTGAGAAGTTACCTAAAGTGATAAGGGATATAGGACCGACAACGAGGTTTAGCGTGATGATGCGACTCAGAGCGAGCAGCATAAAGCTTGAGACTAATGCTAGGGTAGTAAGGATATTTGAGAACGGACTCGAAGTAGAACGGGATGGCAGTCGGCAATTGTTTAAGGGCGATACGGTCGTCCTGGCCACTGGCTCGAGACCGAATGACAAACTGGCCAGGGAGCTCGAAGGCAAGATTTCTGTGCCGCTATATCGTGTAGGGGATTGCGTGGAGCCACGCTGGGTGGCTGAAGCTATCGATGAAGCCTTCCGTGTTGCCGCGGCGTTGTGAGCCAGCGTGCTTAGTCATTCTTTAGTGAAGACAAGGGGGATCCATGCCAAAGTTAAGAATGCTTTTTGAGCCGATCAAGGTTGGACAGGTTGAACTGAAGAACAGGATAGTATGTCTGGCTATGGGCGCGGCTATGAAAATTTATGACGGGGAAATCACTCCTCAGTTAATAAACTTTTACGCCGAGCGGGTGAGCGGAGGAGCTTCGGCCGTGTTCGTGCCTCTGGTAGCCATGTATCCTGGTGAGGCGTTTAATCAGATGATGCCTGGTGCCTATGAAGACAAATTTTTGCCCGGGATGAAAGCAATGGTAAAGGCGATTCACAGTAAGGGTGCCAGGGCTGGTGCTCAAATGTTCTTGATGGATGACCAGTATGCCCGCAAAAGAGGAGCTCCTACCGAGGTTGTCGGTCCTTCAGATATTCCCAAGCCTCGAGGTCCTGTTCCCAGACCACTGACGGTGGAGGAAATCGAGCATATAGTGGAAAGTTATGCTGATTCCGCGAGACGGGCTAGGGAGGCGGGATTTGACATGGTGGAATTCCACTTCGGTATAGGATTTCTGGTGGCTAAGTTCATTTCACCTCTGACCAATAACCGCACCGATGATTATGGCGGCACTTTAGAGAAGCGAATGAAGCTACCTTTGGACATCATCGCTGCAGTGAAAAGAAAAGTAGGCAATGATTATACTCTGAGCGTAAGATTTGCTGCTGATGAGTTACTGGAAGGCGGTCATACCATAGAGGAAGGAAAGAAGATAGCGCAGCTTTTTGAAAAGGCTGGTGTTCACCTCCTCAATCCGCAGCCAGGGTGGACTGAGAGTCCCGTGCCCATGGTTCAAATGTGTGTGCCCCGAGGGCGTTGGGTCTATATACCGGAAAACATAAAGAAGGTTTGTAAACTTCCTGTCCTCGCTACTACCCGGATCAATGACCCCATCCTAGCTGAAGAAATCTTGACGAGCGGCAAGGCGGACCTCATTGGTATGGCTCGACCCCTGCTTGCTGATCCCGAGCTCCCTGTTAAGGCAAAGGAGGGACGGTTTGAAGATATTCGCATGTGTACTGCCTGCTGTTATTGCATGGATCGTCCTCACGCTGATATGCGCAATGTATTAAACAATCTTCCCGTACTTTGTGCGGTAAATGCTCAGGTTGGCAGAGAGGGCATCTATACTATTGAGCCAGCGGAGAAGCCAAAGAAAGTGGTAATTGTGGGTGCTGGACCAGCGGGAATGGAAACAGCTCGGGTAGCAGCTCTGAGAGGACATCAGGTGATCTTGTATGAGAAAGAGAGCAAGGTGGGGGGGCTTCTAAACATAGCTACGGTACCGCCTCATAAGGAGGAGCTAGTCAATCTCATCAGGTATCTTTCCCGCCAGATAGAAAAGAACGGCGTCACGATAAGGCTTGGTGAAGAGTTCACCCTTGAGACTTTGCAACAAGAAGAGCCAGATGTACTGGTTCTGGCTACCGGCAGTTTACCTCTCACTCCCGATATAGAAGGGCTGGAAAACAGCAACGTGGTTAGCTTCATGGACGTGTTGAAAGGAGCTAAAGGTGTGGGTGAGAAGGTGATAGTGGTAGGTGGCGGTTTGATCGGTTGTGAAACTGCCGAGTTTCTGCGAGTGAAGGGCAAGCAAGTGACTATTCTGGAGATGCTGCCTCGGGTGGGGCATGACATAGGGGTGACCAACAAATTCGCCATGATGATGAGACTCAGGGACCTAGGCATCGAAATGAGAGCAAATACCAAGGTGGTAAGGATAACGGAAAAGGGCGTAGAGGCGAGGCGAGATGGACGGGTGGTATCTTTTGAGGGCGATACAATCGTTCTGGCCACCGGTATGATGGCGAACGATAAGTTGGCCAGGCAGTTAAAAGGTAAGGTTGAGAATCTTTATTGCGTCGGTGACTGTGTCAAACCTCACCGTATCGAGGACGCTATCGAGAGTGGCTTCCGCGTTGCCTCTTTGATTTAACCGCAGCAAAGACACTATCTGTTAGCACGGCTAGCCATCTCGTTATTAACGAAATCAATCACGGTGCTTACCAGGGTGTGGGGTGGGAATGCTCCTCTCACTCCTAGTGCTTTAAGCGCAGGGATGTCACGTTCGGGAATCATACCACCTACCACTAAGGCGATGTGTTCAGCGCCCTTTTCCTTCAATAGCTCAAGTATCTTTTTGGAAAGGGGTATATGGCTGCCAAGATGGTCACTCAAGAAAATGAAGTCCACGTCCTCTTGAATGGCAGCAGCCACAATGGTTTCTGGTGTCTGAAATCGTCCCGTGTAAATTACCTCCATACCCGCATCCCTTAATCTCTTGATTAGGATGGAGACTCCTCTAGTATGCGCATCCAGCCCTGCTTTGGCTATCAAAATACGAACTTTACGCTCCGTTTTCATTTCAGGTAACCCTGCACAGGAGTCGATTTCTTTCCTTGCTCATCAAGGCCGTCCGGAACAGTTTCTTGAGAAAGCAGGCTTCGAGATAGGTTCGAGCCTAGCCGACCCATTCCAATGGCACCAGACAACTGGTGTCCTCGCCAAATACCTCTCTAAGAACGCCGTACACTTCACCAATGGTACAGTAAGCTTTAGCTGCCTCAATATAGATGGGAGAAAGATAACCGTTGCCTGAAGCCGCCTCTTTTAACTTTGCCAGCACTTCTCTGACTCGTCCATTGTCTCTCCTGGCCCTCAGGTTACGTAATCGTTCGCTCATTATCCGGTACCATCTTTCAGGATCGTGTTCCATGATTTGCCCCCGATATTCACCCTCTCCTTCTTCGGGCTGGAACTTGTTCACCCCGATAAGCACTCTTTTACCGGTGTCAAGGTCATAAGAGTACTTGGTATTGACTGCAGCGATTTCTCGGTGGAGATAGCCACTTTCCAGAGCAGCAATATAGCCACCGATGTGATCAATCTTCTCCAGGTAGTTCCAGATTCTCTCCTCCATCTGCTTGGTCAAGGATTCTACATAGTATGAGCCTCCCAGAGGGTCAGCTACCTCTTTAATTCCCGTTTCATACTCCAGTACTTTTCCTGTGAGCAAGGCAATGCGCCCTGACTCCTCCATGGGTATAGCGCCAAGGCATTCGTCAAAGTTGGTGATATTTAATGCTGTGGCTCCTCCTAAGATAGCTGCCAGGGCCTGAAAGCCAGCGCGCACAATATTCAGCAAGGGATACTGGGATGTGAGCGAGGCTCCCGAAGTCTTGACCTGCATCCTCATTCGGTAGCTCCTCTCCTTTTTTGCTTTGAACCGCTCGCTCATAATTTGGGCCCACACTTTACGGGCAGCCCGGAACTTAGCCACTTCCTCGAAAAAGTCGTTACTACAGGCGAAAAAGAAGGTCAGGTGAGGGGCAAGGTCGTCAATATCAAGTCCAATGTTGAGACAGGCATTTATCACCTCTATCATATCAGCGATGGCGAAAGCTACTTCTTGAGGGGCATCGCAGCCTGCTTCGCGACTGGAGTATGCTTGCACATCGCAGGCTCGAAAATGGGGCATCTCTTCGGTGACAAACCTCAGGGTATCTACGATGAGTCTGAGACAGGCACGAGGAGGAAAAACGTGACATCCTTCACCGATGAAACTGTGTAAGGAGTCGTTGAGAACCGCTCCGGCAAGTTTGCTTCTGGGCACGCCTCGGTTATCGGCTATAGCTGCCAGGAGAGCCAGCCTCCAATTGGGGGCATAACAGAGAATCCCGTGATATACCCCTTCCAAGGGGATTCCATCAAGTATGGCTTCTAAGTCTTCAATGGAATTAGTCGGCGGACCATTTACGCCCACCCATTGAGCAAACCTGGGATCATCGGAATCGTAGCCAAGCCCCGTTACCATGTCTGCTGTGATATTGTAACTCGGCATACCGCTGGGTGAGGCCATACCATATTTAAGCAACGCCTTGATCCGTTTGTTTGTATCTTCGGGCAAGCCGTAGCCGAGCACCGGTCTTTGTCCCCAGGAAAAATCTCGATAACCGGTGGGATAGGCACCTCTGGTAAACGGATACTCCCCCGGATTTCCCAGGTCTTTTTCGTAATTAAGGAACTTTATATCCTCCGGAGTGTACACTGCTTTTATCGGTAATCCGCTAGCGGTATAGCGAATCTCTGCACTGCTGGTCGAGTCCCCTTGTCCCTTCATAAAGTTTGCCCTCCCAATCTAACGACGGCTCTTTATGTTCTCCGTCGACTCAAGTTCGTTCCGAGCTACATTGGTTCAAATTCCCTACCGATAATCTCGCGGGCGATGATTAGTTTCATGATCTCAGCGGGACCGTCACCAATTTCGTTGCCGATGGCGTCGCGGAGATATTGTTCTATGGGATAGTCTTCGCAATAACCGACGTGTCCAAAAATGAGCAACATTTCATGGATTGCCATGACCGCCATCCTGGTACCATACCACTTGGCCATGGCTGCTTCCTTGAGGTTTTTCTGACCCTGGTCTTTAAGCCATAGGGCTCGATAGCAGAGGAGTCTGGCGGATTCCAGTATAGTGGCTTGTTCCGCGATACGGAACGCCGTTCCCTCGAACCGGGCTATAGGGCGTCCAAAGGCAGTACGTTGTTTAGCGTATCTGATAGCCTCCTCCACCGCAGCCTCCGCTTTCCCTATTGCCAGCAAACTGAGCAATACTCGGACACAGCCGATGGTATCCATAGCCATGTAAAAGCCCCTTCCTTCCTGCCCCACCAGATACTTGGGAGCAACACGCACCCTATCAAAATTGATCCAGGCTCGCTGCATAGGGATCCATCCCATGTCTTTTAACGGACCCCGGGTTACACCGGGCAAGTCTAGGGGAACTATGAAGCAGCTCACTCCCCGAGCTCCGGCGGCTGGGTCAGTCTTGGCAAATACTGCGGCAATGTTGGCTTGCATGCCGCACGTAACCGCGGTCTTTTCTCCCGTTATCACGTAATAGCCGTCCTCTTTTTCCGCCCTGGTCTTTATCGCTACCGCGTCTGAGCCACAATCGGGTTCTGTGAGGCAGAGACAGGTAAACGCCTCAACATTGAGTATGCGAGGATACCACTCATCCTGCACTTCTGGAGAAGCATAGGAGAGCACCTGGCCGAGAAAGCCCGGCACCTGTATCACAAAGTTGCCGGCAGAAAAGTCTACTTTGGCTAGTTCTTCAACCGCTATTCCTACCTTGATCCAGCTGGTGGGAACCCCGCCATACTTAGCAGGGGCATTCATGCTGAGAAGGCCAATCCGGGCCATCTTTTTTGCCATTTCCCTATCTATTCCCTCTCTCTTAACTCGTTGCTTAGCCCCTGAAGCTATCTCCTTCTGTGCGAATTCTTGGATCTGGCGTCGAAATAGTTCCTCTTCTTCGCTGAAGCCAAAACCCGCCATTTTATTTCTCCTTTCCTGTTGCGCTGGTACGAAATCGCACATATTATACATGTCGAGGCGGAGAACGTAAACTGTGCGGCTGATGTAGGACAGGAAGCAAGTTTGCTCTTGCGGCACTAGGCGTGCTAGTGTTTGAATGCATTTCACGGAGGAAGGATGAAAGGTAGTCGTTTATGCCATCTCCTTAATATCAGGTACCCTATTATCCAGGCGCCAATGAATTGGATCACCGGTGCGGAACTGGCTGCTGCGGTATCTAATGCGGGTGGTTTGGGGACGCTGGGTCCGAATGCTGGCAGTAAAACTGTCACCCGGGATGTGGGTGAGACGGGGGAAAGGCTGCGGAGTCAAATAAGGAAGGTCAAGGCCTTGACTAACAAGCCATTCGCGGTTAACTTTCCTGTCGGGGCAGAGGGGGTTGAAGCGGTAGAGGGCGGCCGAAAGTACTCCCAGCGTTGCATAGAGGTGGCTTTAGAGGAAGGAATACCAGTGGCTATTACTTCAGTCGGGTCACCTTCTGTTTACACCAGGGTTTTGCACGATGCTGGTGTAAAGGTGTTGCATGCTGTTTCCACAGCTGCTCAGGCAAAGAAAGCTGAGGATGCCGGGGTAGATGCGGTGATCTGTGAAGGATATGAGGGTGGTGGTCACAAGGCATTAACTGAGTTAACCACCATGGTTCTGGTTCCCATGGTAGCGAGCGCGGTCAGTATCCCGATTATAGCTGGTGGGGGCATTTGCGACGCCCGTGGCTTGGTAGCCGCCCTAGCTCTGGGCGCTGACGGCGTTTACATGGGAACTAGGTTCATAGCAACACATGAAAGTGACGCTCATCCTAAGGTTAAGCGGGCGATAATCGATGCCCAGGATGCCTGTACCGTGAGCATAAGAAAATGGATAGTCTACGCAAGGGACTTGAAGAATGCCTTCACCGAGAGATATCTGGAAATGCAACATAGAGGAGCCTCTGACGAGGAGCTGCTGCGATTTCTGGATGAACACAGTATGTATCGAGCTTTGGTTCAGGGAGATGTACAGGAAGGGGAGCTACCCTGCGGTCAGGACGCGGGGATGATAGATGAGGTACTTTATGCTGCGGAGGTAATTAAAAAGATGGTGGCGCAGTTGATGCCGGTACTGGAAGACCTGAGGGACAGGGTTTCTTTCCTCTAGGCTAGCGGCAGAAAGACTCACTTTCCCTTGCTATGGCTGAGGAGGTCTCTCTGGGCAAAGGTCGAATTGGCTTCGGCTGGCTAGAGAAAATTTGCTTGTTGGGTTACAATGAGGCAGAATATTTGCACAGTAAGCAATGGAGGGACTAAATGGTAACGAAGAGCCGAAATGTGTTGACCGAGGTTGAATCAAAGGAACTTCTAAAAAAAGCTGGCATACCCGTCGTGGAGACGAGGCTTGCCAGAAGCAAAAGTGAGGCCATCTCCTTGAGTAAGGAGCTGGGTTTTCCTGTGGTTTTAAAGATAATCTCCCCTGATGTGGTTCACAAGAGCGATGCTGGCGGAGTAAAACTGGGATTGGCTAATGCTACCCAGGTGGGCAAAGCCTACAGGGAGATAATGTCTACTATTAAAGAGAAATATCCTAAGGCACAGATTGAGGGCGTGTCGGTCCAGCGTATGATGCCCTCTGCGGTGGAGGTAATCATCGGCATGAGCAAGGATCCTCAGTTTGGTCCCGTGCTCATGTTCGGGCTCGGCGGTGTTTTTGTGGAGATACTAAAGGATGTCTCGTTCAGGATAGTCCCTGTTACCAAGAGGGACGCCAGGGAAATGATCCGGGAGATAAAAGGTTATCCCATACTCGAAGGATACAGGGGGCAGAAGCCGGCCAACATCAATGCGCTGGAGGATATGATAGTCAAGGTATCGGATTTTGTGGAGCAAAACCCTCAAATTAAAGAACTTGACCTCAACCCTGTGTTTGCCTATCCCGATAAAGCAGTGGCGGTTGATGCCAGGATAATCCTAGAAGAATAAGACGGGAACTGAAGCTTCAATCCTAGCGCGAAAGTGGAAATAGTCTGCTAGATGTCCCAGGGCTCGAGCAGCCCTATCCGGGCTCAAGAAAGCCATTGTGTGGTCTTTGGACTGAAACTCCTTCCATGCTTCTGCTCCGAAGGGACCATAGAAGTAAAACACGACTGGCTTATCGGGGTGGAAGTTAGCGGCCCTTTCCGCAATACGGTAATATTCTAACGGGGCAGAAGGACTGAACACGCCAAATATGCCCAGTACCGCGTCTATTCCCGGGTCGTCAAGCAGAGAATTCATCGCTGTTTGTATGGTCTCCGTAGCCGACGTTTTCTTTACCATGACGGTTGGGCCAAGGTCAGCAGGGTTGTTCACTGCCTGCCAGGAAGGCAATATCTGGCGCAAGGAATCCATGGTGCGAGGAGAGAAGCTGGCTATCTCTAGCCCATATTTTTGGCAGGCGTCTATGCCCATGACACCGAAACCGCCGGTAAAGCTCACTACGCCCACTCTTCTTCCCTTCATAGGAGGCAACTTATAAAAAGCTGTAAGGGTATCAGTGAGCTCCTCAACATCGCTCACCCTAATAATTCCTGCCTGTTTTAGGGCTGCATCCCATACCTGGTCTTTGCCTGCCAGTGACCCTGTGTGTGATTGTATTGCCCGGGCTCCCCATTCACCTCTTCCTGTTTTGAGAGCGATGACTGGTTTCTTAGGCGTAACCCGCCGCGCCACTCTAAGAAACCTATCACTCTCTTTTATCCCCTCGATATGTAACCCGATAACCTTTACATCAGGGTCCTGCTCCAGAAACTCCAGGCCATCGCTGAAGTGGATGTCGCTGCCATTTCCCAGGTCGATCGCTTTCCCCATCACCTTCAAGCCGGAGAGGCTCAGAAAGAAAACTCCTGTCTGGCACATAAAGCCAACTGGAATTCTTTCCATCTGGGTTTCTATGAATGCAGAGCTGAAATTGATATAGGCATTAGCTGTGCCCAACGTATTGGGTCCCAATATCCTGGTTCCCGTTCCTTTTACATAATGGTCAATTTGTTTCTGTAGCTCCCTTCCCTGTTCATCATGAGCATCAGCAAACCCCTGGGTTAGTATGATGATAGCTTTGATGCCCTTGCTAACACACTCTTTGACCAACCCTGGAACCAGCTCCCTTGGCAGGTTTATTATTGCCAGATCGATATCTCCGGGAGCTTCATCCAAGTGAGCGTAGGCTCTTATTCCTCGAATTTCGCCGCCTTGCGGATGTATGGGGTAAATCTTCCCTTGGTAACCGTAACGGAGAAGGTTAGCTAACACATCTAGAGCTCCCTCGCCCACCTGTCTCGGGGAGCGTGGCACTCCCATGATAGCTACCGACCTCGGTTCCACAAACTTTTTCAATTGGGCGACTACATCCATAACGGCTGGTATTTTACCGTGTGGGGTCTCGCCCTGCCAAACTGCCAAGTTTCCTGGCACAAATCAGGGTGAGGTGGGGAAAATCCGGCCGCGGGATCTAAGTGAAATGAGCAATAAGCGCTATAATTCCTACGACAATGAGCCAGATGCCCACAAGGTAGTTAAGAATTTTAGGGAAAATCATGATGATAATACCAAAAATAAGGCATACTATCCCTCCGATGAGCCCCAGTCCAGTATGTATGAAAGGCATAATGCTCACCTCCTTGGTTAAGCATTGTGCCACAGACGAGCTTTATGTTCAATAAGTGCAGCGGAGTTCTGTTCTTATCCAATGCAAACTCTTGTTGTTGAGCTTTGGCTTTCCCCGCAGCGACGTCCTCCGGGAACGTATGGTACAATAACAACAAAGTGAACGGGGCGGGCGAAATGAGGCCAGGCTGTGACCGGGCAGCGCACTATAGGTTAACAGAGAGCGATCTGATTAGATATGGGCGCCAAGTCCTATATGGCGGCTTCGGTGAAGAGGGACAGAAAAGGCTCAAATGCTCTCATGTGGTGGTGGCAGGTTTAGGTGGGCTGGGATGCCCTGCTTCCATATATCTGACTTGTGCCGGCATCGGTCATATTACCCTGGTAGACTGTGATTATGTGGAGCTTTCTAACTTGAATCGCCAGATCCTTCATTACGAAGAAAACATCGGGATGGAGAAGCCTGCTTCGGCTGCCGAGAAGTTAGCCAGGTTGAACTCCACCACTAGGATCACGACTATTTTTGAACGAATTACGGAAGAGAATGCGAGGCAGATCATTAGAGAAGCAGACCTAGTAATAGATGGTATGGACAATTTTGGAACCAGATTTATTCTTAACAAAGCCTGTGTCGCTGAGGGGATACCCTTTATCCACGGCGGTATTTACGGACTTTTTGGTCAGATAACCACTATTCTTCCCGGGAAGACTCCGTGTCTCGCCTGTATTTTCCCCGAGGTTCCTTCCCACCGAAGCATATTTCCCGTTTTTGGCGTGACTCCGGCGCTAATAGCTGTACTACAGGTGATGGAAGCGATCAAGCTTCTTGCTGGGTTCGGACGCCTGCTGGCGGGGAGAATGTTATGTTTCAATGGGGAGACTATGGATTTTGTCTACCATGACCTAAGGAGAAACCCAGATTGCAAAATTTGTGGGAGGCGAAAAGATGAGCATTAAGGTAAAACTCCATCCAGTTTTGCATAAGTTTACTCAGGGGCAAGGGGTGATAGAAGTAAATGGTCGTAATACGGGACAATGTCTCAGGGAAGTGGAAAAGATGTTTCCTGCTGTTAGGGAGGAGATTAGGGACAAGCGTGGTCGGTTGCGCTCTTATTATTCCGTCTTGGTTAACTCCAAATATACCTATCCCAAACAATTATCCACTCCAGTGAAGGATGGCGATGAGGTGGAGATCAGACTTATAGCCCCCGGAGGATGAAGCAATAAGACTGGGTCTGTCATGGCCAAAATAGTTGCGGTATGTAGTAGCAAAGATAAGGGCACGAGGAAAGAGTCCGGGTCAAGCGGGATCTTAATACAGAATTATGGGCTTGAAGGCGATGCTCATGCTGATTATTCCACCCGGCGACAGGTGAGCCTGTTGAGCATAGAAAGCATCAACAGGATGAGGCAGTTAGGCTATGAGGTGGGTCCGGGAGATTTTGCCGAAAATCTCACTTTAGAAGGGCTGAACCTTGCTTCATTGCCTGTGGGGACAAAGATAAGGATAGGAGAAGAAGTCGTCCTCGAGGTCACTGAGGTAGGGAAGAAATGCCATAGCGGGTGTGCTATTTACAAGCAAATAGGGAAATGCGTCATGCCAAAGGAAGGGATATTTGCCAAGGTGGTTCGAGGAGGTCTGGTTAAAGCTGGGGATGAGGTGAAGACAGAGACAGGTTGAAGGTTGAGTCTATGATTGCAGGATGTCTAGGAGTGTACTTCAGGGACGCCGAATTGATACAGAAAATCCTCCGTCTCAAGGAGAAAAGAAATGCTATCATTCTGGCTCATAATTACCAGTTGGGCGAGGTTCAGGACATAGCTGACTTCGTTGGCGATTCTTTGGAATTGAGCCAAAAGGCAGCAAGAACCGATGCCAGGGTGATTGTCTTCTGTGGTGTCCATTTCATGGCGGAGACGGCCTCCATTCTTTGTCCTGATAAGGTAGTTTTGCTCCCTGATGTTAATGCTGGCTGTCCTCTCGCAAATATGATCACTGCCGAGCGCTTGCGTGAAAAGAAAAAGGAGCATCCTGGGGCGGTGGTGGTCTGCTACATAAATTCTTCCGCTGAGGTCAAAGCAGAGTCGGACATCTGTTGTACCTCGGCTAACGCCATCAGCGTCATAGAAGGTATGAATGCTCAGGAAATACTTTTTGTCCCCGACCAATATCTGGGCAGTTACGTCTCCAGCAAAACTGGCAAGAAGATGATATTATGGCCGGGTTTTTGTCCTACCCACGCAAGGATACGTCCGGAGAGGATTAGAGAGTTAAGAGAGCAGTATCCTGAGGCCAAGGTTGTGGTGCATCCTGAGTGCACTCCCGAAGTAATCTCCTTGGCTGATGAAGTGCTCAGCACCGGAGGGATGTGCCGCTATGCCCGGAGAGAGGAAGTAAAGGAAATGGTTGTAGGCACGGAAATAGGAATAATACATCGCCTGCGAAAGGAAAACCCGGGTAAGAAGTTCATTCCCGTTTCAGAGCAAGCCGTATGTCCCAATATGAAGTTGATTACCCTGGAGAAGATTCTCTGGGCGCTGGAGGAACTTAGACCGGAAGTGAAGGTTCCCGCAGAGGTCCGGTTCAAAGCTAAAGCCGCTGTGGATAGGATGCTCCAGGTAGGTTGAGATTATGGAACAGGCTGACAAGATAATCGTGTTCATTACCACGAGTAGTGAAGAGGAAGCTGTCAAGATCGCTCGGCTGTTGCTTGAGCATCGAAAAGCTGCGTGTACAAACATTATTCCGAGGGTAAATTCGCTTTTTTGGTGGGAAGGAAGGCTGGAGTCGGCTCAGGAGAGCTTGCTCGTGGTTAAAACCAGGGCAGCGCTATTCCCCGAGCTAATAGACTTGGTGAGGAAGAATCACAGTTACCAGGTTCCAGAGATCATAGCTCTGCCCATTGTGGCCGGAAACGAAGATTATCTGCGCTGGCTAGACATTAGTTGCTGCCGGTGATATATTAGCTCTCGCTTTTAAACACTTTCTTTCGCTGCCAAAGATGGACGAAGTTATTATTTCTCAGGCCATTATAGAAAGCTATATGAAGGAGCTGGTGAAAGCCACGGACGTAGATGTGGCTATAGGGGGCGCTGGGCCGTCCGGATTGACCACTGCTTATTTCTTGGCGAAAGAAGGATTTAGAGTTGCCGTTTTCGAGAGGCAGCTCAGGGTGGGTGGGGGAATGCCTGGCGGAGGGATGATGTTCAACCGCATTGTGGTTGAAGAGGAAGGTAAGCAGATACTGGATGAATTTGGTGTCTCCACACAACAGTATAGCAAGGGTTATTATGTTGCTGACTCGTTAGAAGCGATTTCCGCTCTTTGTTTTAAGGCGATAAAGGCAGGGGCAAGGGTTTTTAACCTGATCAGTGTGGAAGACGTGATGGTAAAGGAAAACGAGAGGGTAAGCGGGCTTGTCCTCAACTGGAGCGCTGTTGATTGGGCAAAGCTTCACGTGGATCCATTGACCGTGAGGTGTCGGGTAGCAGTGGATGCTACGGGGCATGATGCCGAGATCTGCCGCATTGTTGTGAGAAAATTGGGGCCAAAGTTGAGGACTAAGACAGGAGAGGTAATTGGGGAGAAACCTATGTGGGCCGAGAAAGGGGAACGAGATATAGTGGAGAATACTAGGGAAGTCTATCCCGGGCTAGTGGTTGCGGGCATGACAGCAAATGCTGTATTTGGTTCTCCAAGGATGGGGGCTATTTTTGGTGGGATGCTCCTGTCTGGTAAGAAAGCAGCGCAGGTGGCGAGTGAATTATTAGCGCAGGCTTAAACCGGATGGCTAAGACAATAGCGGAAATTAATGAGAAGATAAGAAAAGGTCAAGCGGTGGTGGTGACTGCGGAGGAGGTGATTGAGATTGCGCGGAAGAAGGGAATAAGCAGGGCAGCGCAAGAAATTGACGTGGTCACCACTGGCACGTTTGGCCCGATGTGCTCGTCGGGTGTTTTTCTTAATGTGGGACATTCTAAGCCAAGGATAAAATTTGGCGGTGGCAAAGTGTATCTCAACGAAGTACCAGCTTATTGTGGGCTGGCCGCGGTGGATATCTATTTAGGGGCTTCCGCTCTTCCAGATGACGACCCGCGAAACAAATTCTACCCTGGGGAGTTCAATTATGGCGGAGGACATGTAATTGAAGACCTGGTAGCCGGAAAGGATATAAGACTGGTTGCGACTGCTTACGGTACGGATTGCTATCCCAGGAAAAAGCTGGAAACGTGGATCAACATAAGAGACATAAATGAGGCCATTTTATTCAACGTGAGGAATGCCTACCAAAACTATAACGTAGCGGTTAATCTTTCTGACAGGACCCTGTACACTTATATGGGGGTATTGAAGCCACATCTGGGGAATGCGAACTATGCTACAGCGGGACAGCTTTCACCGCTTTTTAACGACCCTTATTATAAGACGATAGGCGTGGGGACGAGGATTTTCTTGGGTGGTGGCGTGGGCTATGTAGCATGGCACGGTACACAGCATAATCCAACGGCTCCGAGGGGAGAAAAAGGAGTGCCGCGACGTGGGGCAGGGACGTTAGCTGTCATTGGCGATCTCAAACAAATGAAACCAGAGTGGTTGGTGGGGACAAGTATGCTAGGTTATGGTTGTACTTTGACCGTTGGTATAGGCGTTCCCATACCTATTCTGTCTGAAGAGATCTTGTACCACACTACCGTGACCGATGGCGAGATCTTCGCTCCCATCGTCGACTACTCCGAGGCTTACCCTGAACTAAAGCCGGACATCCTGGGAGAAGTGAGCTATGCCGAGCTAAGGACGGGATCTATAAAGGTCCTGGGGAAGGAGGTGCCCACGGCCTCCCTTTCTAGTTATCCCAAAGCGGTGGAAATCGCTGTCATCTTAAAGAGGTGGATAGAAAGAGGAGAGTTCCTGCTCACTGAGCCAGTAGCTCCCTTACCCGGAGTGGAGTCAGGTGTAACATTTAAGCCACTTAAGGAGAGGCCGATATAATAGGATGTATGTTTCACGGCGGATAGTGCTTCGTTTTCCCCGCAATTTAACTGGGCAGCCAGTGGTTTACCGCTTGGTGAAAGATTTCAACCTCGTTTTCAACATTCTCAAGGCATCGGTGTCACCAGGGCAAGAAGGGTTGCTGGTGATGGAGTTGAGCGGGGAACAGAGGGACTATGACAGAGGCGTTCAATATCTGACCAATGTCGGGGTGAAGATCCAAGCCCTGAGTCAGGACGTCGTTCGGGACGAATCCAGGTGCACCCATTGTGGAGCCTGTGTAGCGATCTGCCCTGCTAATGCCTTCTCAGTGGAGCAAGGAACCAGAAAGGTGCTTTTCGACCACAGCAAGTGTATGGTTTGCGGTCTGTGTGTGAAAGCTTGTCCTCCCCGGGCGATGATATGGTATTTCTAGACAGCTGAAAAGGGCGTTCGTGTACGAGCCTCGTTTCTATCGTTGCTGGATCAAAAGTGATGATCTCATTTCTTTCACTGTTACGGTGTCGCAAACAGACCTTTACATCAGGACACGCACTAACCTGCGAGATAAGGCCCTCAATTCTGTATTGAAGCACCGTGCCTCTATTGAGGCGCATATTAAGCGGTATCCGCTATTTCTAACGACACTGGTTCCCTGCAAGATTGAACCGGGCGCGCCCAGAATTGTTAACGAAATGGCTCGGGCATCCGAGCTAGCTGGAGTAGGTCCCATGGCAGCAGTGGCCGGGGCTATTGCTGAGGCGGTAGGCCGGGACTTACTGAGACTCTCCCCCGAAGTGATTGTAGAAAACGGAGGCGATATTTTCCTTAAAACCACTCGAAAAAGGTTGGTAGGAATCTATGCTGGTGATTCTCCATTCACAGGGAAGATTGCCCTGGAGGTTGCGCCTAAAGAGACACCGCTAGGGATTTGCACCTCTTCGGGGAAAATAGGACACTCTTTAAGTTTGGGCAGTGCTGATGCAGTGGTCGCGATTTCACCACGGGCAGCTTTGGCAGATGCCGCCGCCACAGCCTTAGCTAATTTGGTCAAGACGGTGGAAGACATTCCCAAAGCGATGGAAAGGGCTCAAAGAATGGAAGGGTTGTACGGCACCGTGATAATCGTGGGCGATAAAATGGCGGTGTGGGGTAAAGTAACGCTTGTGCCCCTCGATTAGAACACTGGTCGCGATCAGGTGTTGTTTTCAGCGATAAAGCTCACAAGCAGTAGTAACAACTTTGAGGCTGATGCTTTCCCTGGTTTTGGCTCCTCTTTCATCTGTGACAGTGACCCTTACGGTCACGTTTGTTGCCTCGTCAGGCGCCCGCCATCGTATTTTGTTGCGTTTTTGCTCCACTATTTTCCCTTCGCTAACCCACCATTGATAGCTTAACTTGTCGCCATCGGGATCCCAGGCCTGGCATTCTAGGTAATACTCATGCTCTTTGAGCACTTTACCCCGATCCATTGGCTGACCAACCAGATTGCTTACCATCAGCCCCTCAACAGTGGGAGGGTTGTTAATGGGTAATACCTCAATGTCCAGTGAGGCCGCGTCTTCGCCGCCCTGGCCATCCGTAACCTTAACCTCTATAGTGCAGATATGCGGAGTATGGGGGGTGCTCCAGGTGACGGCCCGTCCCTGCCCGGAAAGATTGCCGTCGCTCGCTGACCATTCGTAAGTCAATTCGTCACCGTCGGGATCAAAAGCAAGGCAATCTACCTCGTAAGAGTTTGACACTAGGATTTCACTGCCGTTGACCTGCAAACTCTCTACAGTCGGTGGGTGATTTTCAACTACTTGGACATTCAAATAAGCCACAGTTTGGTTACCTTTGGTGTCGCTCACAGCAATTGTGATAGTGTAGGTACCGGACGTTTCGGGGGCAGTCCAAGTGACTGTAGGTCCTTCTCCGGAGATGTTACCCCTGTTGGCTGACCAGCGATAGCTTAGGGCGTCATTGTCTGCGTCTGAAGCACTGCAGGTAAGCTGGCAGACCTGCAAAGGACGGACTGACTCCGGTTGTGCAATAAGGGAATTTATCACTGGAGAGCTACTGCTGGAGATGGACCTACATCCTAAAGTGAAAAGGCTGAGGACGAAAATAGCGGACAAGCCCATTAGTTTAAAACGGCAACTTCGATTAGGTCCCATCACGCTTCCCCCTTTTGTCATCTGCCCTAGCTTCAGAGATGCGGCTGAGAAAATCGTGAAGGTAGGGATGGGCAAATTGTAATGTCATGAATGCGGAAATGTCAAAGAAATGTAGCCAAAGAGAATTGGTAACAATCGCCCCCGTTTCGGCGTGGGGGCAAGTTGGCGAGGGAAAGTTGCCTGGGTAGAAATTGCTAACTGGGGCGCCCCTGTGGTATGCTCTAGTGGTTAAAATTTTGCCAAGGAGGTGTCATTATGTCTGCTCCAGCGCCGGCGTCTCCAGCTCTGTGGAGGTTTAATCGCGAGGTCTACAGGTTGGTCGGGGTGAAGTGTAAAGACTGTGGTCATATCACTTATCCCCGGAGGAAGATCTGTCCTATTTGTGGTAGTCTCAATCTTGAGGAGCACAAGCTGAGCCGGAGGGGAACGGTGCATACTTTCTGTATTAACTGGGTCCTACCTCCGGGACTGGAACCTCCGGTGCCCTTGGTGGTGGTGGATCTGGAGGGGGGAGGTAGATATCAGGGCATAATCGCCGATGTCGCACAGCCGGAACAGGTGAAGATAGGGGATAAAGTGGAAATGGTGCTGCGAAGGGTGAGCACTGACCGAGGTTTGAATGTGTATGGCTATAAATTCCGCTTAGTAGAGGAGGATTAACATGAGAGGCAAGGTCGCTATCATTGGAGCCGGAATGATTCCCTTCGGGGAGCATTTCGACAAGGGTCTGATGGACATGGCGCAGGAGGCCTACCTTAATTGCTTGAAAAGCGTGGACAAAGGTATTGACCCTAAGGAAATAAAGGCAGCCTGGTTTGGGCAATGGAGCGGAGGAATGATCGGTCAGGGGGCACAGGCAGGTTCTTCGCTAGCGAGCATAATTGGGAACATGGAAATCCCCATAACTAGGATTGAAAATGGGTGTCCTACGGGAGCTGATACCTTTCGTAATGCCTGCCTCGGGGTTGCGTCTGGAGTTTATGATGTGGTCCTGGCGTTAGGTGTGGAGAAGATGAGGGATAAGCCCGGGGCTGAGTCTTTGATCGCAGTAGGCGGTAGTGCCGTGCCGGTGTTATCTGATATGCATCCATCTTGGCTACTGGGTGGAGGCGGTCCTTCGTTGCAAGCGCTTTATGCTACCAGGCAGATGTATGAACTGGGATGCACCATGGAGGATTTCGCCCGCGTCGCGGTCAAGAACCATCATAACGGAGTCTTATGTCCCTACGCGCACTACCGGTTTGAGGTAACCATTGAGCGGGTGCTTCAGAGCTATGTGGTTTGCTGGCCTTTGCATTTGCTTGACTGCTGTCCTCAAACTGATGGTGCTGCTGCTGTGTTGCTATGTCGTGCCGAACTAGCCAGGAAATACACTGATAAGCCTGTTTATGTGTTAGGCAGTAACCTTGGACTCGATCATGCTAATTACTGGGACAAGCATAACTTCATTGAGATGCTTTGCACCGTTCGAGCTGCTAGAGGTGCGTTCCAGATGGCTGGGATAACCCCTCAAGACCTGGATTTCGCTGAAGTTCATGATTGTTTCACTAACACCGAGCTCCTCAATATTGAGGATATCGGGATCTGTCGCAAAGGGGAAGCTCACAAATTGCTCAAGGAAGGGGAATTCAATATGGACGGCAGGATCCCCATTAATCCAAGCGGGGGGTTGAAAGCACATGGCCATCCCATAGCAGCCACGGGTATTGGGCAGATCTGCGAGGTGTACTGGCAATTGCGGGAGGAAGCGGACCAGCGGCAGGTGAAGATCAAGAAGGGGATCGGGTTGCAACATAACGTGGGCGGACCAGGATTTGGTGTTTCTGGTGTTAACATCCTGTCTCGTTCATTATGATCGTTCGCAAAGGAGGCAAATATGGCTGGTATCGTTGGATACGGAGTTTATGTGCCCAAATACAGATTGAAGCAGGCAGATGCTGCTATGCCGTGGGGTAGCTGGGCAGGAGGGGAGAAGTCAGTCTGTGGTGCTGATGAGGATATTGTAACCATGGCTGCCGAGGCTGCGCAGAGAGCAATCAGCCATGCCGGCGTCAATCCTGCTGACATTGGCAGCATTTATATCGGCACCGCCTCTTCCCCCTATATCGAGCAATATGTGGCACCGATTTTAGCCGAAGCACTGGAATTGAGTCCGGAAGCCACCATGATAGATTATTGTGGCTCAGTAAATTCTGCGGCAAACGCATTGCTTGGTTGTCTCGATGCCATTGGAGCAGGAAGGATAAAATATGGTATCGTCATTGGAACCGAAGACAGAGCTACTGCTCCCGGGAGTGAAGGGGAGACTAGTTTTGGTGCCGGGGCGGCAGCTTTTGTTATTGGTGCTGACAGAGTAATTGCTGATATCAAAGGAGTGCATACCTACTCTACTTTGTTTACAGACAGATGGAGGGCAACCAAGGACTCCTGGGTGTCCAATTACTTCGATTATCGGTTTGACCGGGAGTACGGATACGAGAGGCATGTGGCAGCGGCAACCAGGGGGCTGCTGCAAAAAACGGGGGAAAAAGTTACTGACTTCAAATACGTAGTTTTCCAGCCAACCGACGAGAGGCTTCCCGGTCTAGCTGCTCGTGCTCTAGGTATTAAGTCTGAACAGTTGCCTGCGAATATTGTTCCCATGCTGGGAGACCTGGGCTCGGCTTCAGCTTTCATCAGCTTGGCAGGTGTCCTAGACAAGGCGAAGCCGGGGGAGAAGATATTGCTTGCCTCTTATGGCTCGGGAAGCAGCAATGCGTTTAGTCTCGTGGTGCGCGACCCGATAGAACAGAAAAAAGCGAGGCTGGGAACCACTCTGGAAAAATATCTGGCGAAGAAGCAGTATATTGACTATGTGACCTATTTAAAGTGGAGAGGGAATCTCAAGAGAGTGCCTTACTAAGCTGGTCGCCGACTTGATGCAAGGAGCCTCCTCGACCGGAGGCTTCTTGCATTTTCGCGGCGCGAGATCGCCTATGTCATCGTTTTGGCTAGCTCCACTCCGCGTTGGAAGGCATTTATATTCTGGGCTAGCAAAGTTTCTTTTCCCAGAGCCTTTATCCCGGCTTCCACAGGACCAAATCTGGACTGCAGTTCTTCCAGGATGACCTCGGGAGGAAAAATACCCGTCAGCTGCACATAAGCTCCAAGGAGAATCATATTGGAGGTTAAGGTGGTGCCTATCTTGGCAGCTATCTCTATAGCTGGAATCTCTATTACCTTTACGTCTTCGCGCTTTGACCTGGTGCTCAGTCCCGTGCTTTCTACAATAAGTATCCCTCCCGGACGTACTCTGTCGTGATAAAAGGGAAGCTGGGCATTGTTGAGGATGAGTAAAGCATCTCCTTTAGCTACTACAGGGCTAAAGATCAATTGGTTGGAAAGGGTAACGATACATTCGCAGGGGCCGCCTCGCATATAGGCTGAGAAATTGGGGAACCTGGTAGCATATTTGTATCTACGCAATCCCGCCCTGGCTACCAGCGTTCCTACCCAGACTACTCCGCTGCCACCGATTCCTGCCGCTATCATTACATGCTTTTCACCATTTCCAGCCATTGCCTTTTACTCTACTGAATTTGAGCTACGTTTTTGAACTCGCCCAAAGGGAAGGAGGGGATTATCTGCGTGGCGATATAGTCCTGACATTCCAGGGGAGTAAGATGCCAGTCCGGGGGACAGGCAGAAATGACCTCAACGTAGCTGAATCCAACGTCTCCTATCTGCTTCTCCAGGGCTTTCCTTATGTATTCCTTCGTTCGCTGGCAATTAGTTGCAGTGTTTACTGCGCCGCGAGCGGTATAGGCTACGCCTTTTATTACTGCCAGGTATTCGGGCGCATAAAAAGGATAGCCCTCTACCTTTGGGTTTCTGCCATAAGGGGTGGTAGTGGTTTTTTGCCCGATCAAGGTAGTGGGGGACATTTGTCCTCCCGTAGTCCCATAATTGAAATTGTTGATCATGAAGACTGTGATGCGCTCACCGCGGATAGCTGCCTGAATAATGCCTTCAGTGCCGATGGCAAGTGCATCACCGTCGCCCTGCCACGTGAATACTGTTAACTTGCCACGGGAAACGCGTTTGATCGCTGTAGCTACATCACAGGCACGACCATGGGCAGCCTGAACCCAATCTGTCTGCAGCAGCACCATGGCTCCGGAACAACACCCGATACCAGCGACCCCCACCGTCCTTCCTGCAAGGTTCATTTCCTCGAGGCACTCACAAAGAAGCCGAGCAGCGATGCCGTACTGACAGCCGGGACAGGCTACCATGATGCCCATTCTCTGGAACAACTTGGGCCAGGGTCGAACCGGTTTCTTCTCAACTACTTCGCTCATATGATTTTCCTTATCTCCTCCACTACTTTCTCGGGAAAAATAAGCCCCGTCTCGGTAGGTAGATGGCGAGCAAACGTGCCGAGGAAATGGACCTGGCTCCTTCCCTCGACTCCTAGTCTGACATCTTGTACCATTTGTCCCAGGCTATCTTCCACCACCAAGAACTTGCTCCCTTTTTGGGCATACTGGGTGATCATGCGGTAGGGAAAAGGCCAGGCGGTTATCAGTCGAATCAGCCCCACCTTGGTCCCTTCATTTCGAGCTATTTCCACCGCTTGGCGACAAACCCTGGAAACATAACCGTAAGCCACCAGGATTAGTTCAGCGTCCTCGATATAGCAGGTCTCATACCTCAGCTCTGTCTCTTCCATAAGCCGGTATTTCTTGTCCAGCATTGTTATCAGGGAGAGGAAAGTGGGATAAGTCAACTGTGGACCGTAACCCTGAGAGCAGGTGAGGAGCCGTCTTTTGCCGTCAGGCTGGTTCTCTACGCCCCTCACCGCCCAGTCTTTGTCTGGCAGGTTTTCAAAGTCAATTTTCTTCACCTCTAGGTTTTCCGCAGTGACTGCAATGACTGCGTCGGTAAGCACTATCACGGGATTGCGATATCTGTCAGCTAGGAAGAAGGCCAGCTGTACCAGATCGTGAGTTTCCTGTACTGAAGCTGGACATAGAACAATGTTCTTGTATCCTCCCTGCCCCCCGCCTCTGGTGGCAGTGAAGTAATCCATTTGGGCTTGCCTGGTAGTTCCCTGCCCTGGTCCCCCTCTTTGTACCAGCACTATCACCGCAGGGAGCTCAGCGTCTACCATGTGGGAAATAGTTTCTTGCATCAAGGCCCAGCCAGGACTCGACGTTGCCGTCATTACCCTTGCCCCGCAAGCTGCGGCACCGTAGACCATGTTTATAGCTGATATTTCTGACGTGGTCTGGAGGAAAACCTTGCCCCTCGACGGGTATTCCCGGGCAAACCATTCGCAGATTTCGTTCTGAGGCGTGATAGGATAACCGAAAAAGGCATCGCAGTCCGCCATTAAGGCCCCCCAGCCCACTGCCTCATTGCCGATGACAAAGAGCCTTTCCATCAGGGGCTGTTCCCCTCAGCCGAGTTAGATTTCTTAACCAGATGCGGTCTCGATTGCATAAACCTCGATAGCGAAAGAGGGACAAACTATAGCGCAATTACCACAAGCAGTACATCTCTCTGGCTTGATCAAGCTGGGTTTGAAGAAGCCCCGACTGTCTACTTTTTCCCCAGTGATCTTGAGACAACCTCGCTTACAAGCAGTCACACAGTACCCGCAGCCAGTACAAAGGCTTTCTTCGAGAATCACCTCACCTTTCTTCATTTGCCCTCTTGCTTCGACGAAGCGGACACGGTATATAGCAGAGTTATTAAGTTATCCTCGCCTGTCTTTCCGCAGCAGTCACAGTATTCGCCAGGAGCATGGTAACAGTCATGGGTCCAAGCCCTCCGGGGACAGGAGTGATGGCCTCTGCCTTTTCCTTGACAGTTTCAAAGTCGATATCCCCCACGGTCCTTTTCCCTGTTTTGCTCGTCGGGTCATCAATCCAGTTAGAACCAAAGTCTATGCCGATTACGCCTTCTTTGACCATATCTGCGGTGAGGAACTTGGGCTTGTTTACCGAGACCACCACCACGTCGGCACGACGTGTATAGGAAGGAAGATGTGGCGTGGTAGGGTGACAGAGTGTGACATTGGCGCCTATTTTTTGCTGAGCCAAAATGGAAGCTAGGGGCTTACCCACAAGGTTGTCCACATTCACAATCACTACCTCTTTGTTCCTGAGGTTGCCATATCCATAACGAACTAGTATCTCCCAGATGCCAATTGGGGTGGCGGGAAGAAACGCCTCCTGTCCCAGCCAAGCCTTGCCCACATTTACAGGATGAAATCCATCCACGTCCTTCTCGGGTAGGATAGCACTGAGGACTTTGCTCTCATCTAAATGCCGTGGTAGCGGCAGTTGCACGAAAATGCCGTGAATTCGTTCATCCCTGTTGAGCCGTTGGATTTCCTTGAGGAGGTCTCCTTCTTTAATGTCCCGGGGCAGCCTCAGCATGTGTGAAGTAATGCCCAGTTCCTCGCTTGCTTTTTCTTTGAGTCCAACATAGGAGACAGAACCCGGGTCATCCCCGACAAGGATGCCGGCGAGTCCCGGTACTATTCCTCTTTCCTTTAGTCTGGCTATTCTTCCTTTGAGTTCCTCTCTTATTTCCGCAGATAGCTTCTTTCCGTCCAATATCTTAGCTGCCATATTGTCACCTTAGCGAACCCGATTTTGTTTCATAAGCGAGATAGTCTCTCAGCAGCTTTTACCGTATTAGCTACGAGCATGGCAGAGGTCACTGGCCCGGTACCTCCAGGCACAGGTGTTATCGCCTTTGCTTTTTCCTTGACCGCTTCGAAGTCCACGTCGCCCACCAGCTTGAATTTTCCTGGATTTTGCGGGTCCTCAATTTGGTTCACCCCTACGTCTATAACTATTGCTCCCTCCTTTACCATATCTGCTGTGATCGCTTTTGCCTTCCCCATGGCGGCTACCAGAATGTCTGCTTGCCTAGTAACAGCGGCCAAATCTCTTGTGCCCGTGTGACATACAGTAACTGTGGCGTTAGCCCCTTTCCGCTTTTGCACTAACATGCCCATTAACGGCTTACCGACAATATTGCTGCGACCGCAAATGACCACATGCTTACCGTCAGGGCTGTGACCACTGCGCACTAGCAACTCCTGCACGCCATAAGGAGTCGAGGGGTAAAAAGTATCCTCTCCCAGCAATAACTTCCCCATGTTTATGGGGTTAGTCCCGTCAACATCTTTATCTGGTGAAATAGTACTTTCCGCTCTGAGGGTGTCCAGATGTTTGGGCAGAGGTAGCTGCAAAATAATGCCATGGCAGGTGGGATCCCTATTGAGCTGAGTGATCTTCGCCTCCAATTCCTGCTGTGAAACATTTTCCGCCAGCCTTACTGTCTCGGTGAGTATGCCCGTTGCTTCACAGCTCTTGGCGATCCCGCGAATGTAAGATATGGAAGCAGGGTCTTCGCCAACCAAAATCGCCACCAGTTTCGGTGTCACCCCCCTCGCCTTTAACTTTTCCACTCTTTCCTTTAGCTCGCCACGAATTTGCTCAGCAATTTTCCTTCCGTCGATTATCTCTGCTGGCATTTCTACCTCCTTCAATTTTCTTTAGCTGGCAAAGGCGTCATGGCCTTTCTGTAACTGGAATCTCAAGAACTCTTCCTTTTCGTCCGTGGCTACCTCAAATCATTTCATCCAGAGACTAACCGACCGTGCGGTCCATTTAAGAGGCTTGATCGTGTTACAGGTAAAGTCGCAATCGATTTAGCCCGGCTAAGTATACGCCTTTCAGTCCACTAAATCAATCGAATGTAGCCGCTGGCGCAGTGGTACCAAAGGTCTAGGCCAGCATGACCTTTTGGTGATTGACACTACGGGGTACGCGGGCTAGGATTAGCTCAAATTAGCACGGAACTGTAAGGTTTATCAGACGAATGACTTGACTCTGCTAATTGTGGTAGACCCAAATGATAAAAAAGCACAAACTTTATTGTCTTTCCGGGCTGAACGACGTTGATCCGGAAATTTCGCGAAAGATGCTGGCAACTCTGAATTCTCTTGGTTCAGCCGAGGAAATGGTTAAGTTGGTAGCAGAACATGCCGGGCGCAGGGTAATAAGCGTGCGTGTTGCTCAGAGGATTTTTAGTGTCAGGAAGGAGCTGGGTAAATTTGATGACCTGCAGCAGATTGCTGTGGTGCCGGGCATAGGTCCCAAGAAGATCACAATTCTATTACATGCGCTGAACCACTCCGATTCCTCCGGATACCTTTAATGTAGACTGCATACACTGACAGCTCCGCTCCTTAGCTCCTGACTGGCTTTAGGGTACAATCCTCGGCAAATTGTTCCCTGATAGTTTGTTGGCAGTAAGTGTAAAATATTTTCCCAGGGTAGCATGGCGGCAATTATTGACCTGAGTCTGACTCTGAGTCCACGAGAGGATCCGGGGTGCATACCCAGGATCAGCTATTATCGCCACGAAGAAACCGCGCATATTTATGCTGAAGCCTATGGAATTGAGCCGGAGGACTTTCCTGGGGGAAAGTATTGTGCTGTGGAAACACTTACCCTTACTACCCACGACACTACCCATCTTGATGCGCCGTGGCATTTCCATCCTACCTCGGAGGGGAAGCCAGCCCGAACCATAGATGAGATACCTTTGGAGTGGTGCTACAGTGACGGAGTGGTACTGGATTTTCACCACAAGGGGAAGGGCGAGGAGATAACTGCCGCTGAAGTTCAAGCAGCCGTGGAAAGAATAGGCTATCGGCTTAAACCTTTGGATATTGTGCTCATACGCACTGATGCCTACAAGCACTATGGCGAGCCTGTTTACAGGTATATCCACCCGGGGGTGACCAGAGAAGCGACTCTGTGGTTTATTGAGCAGGGTATAAGGGTTATGGGGATAGATGCATGGGGCTGGGATAGACCTCACGACATAATGGTCAGGGACTTGAAAGGTGGCAAGAAGGAGAGGTTCTGGGAGTCCCATTATCTTGGGAAGGAGAGGGAATACTGTCACATCGAGAGGATGGCTTATCTTGACCGCATACCTTGTCCCTTTGGTTTTAAGGTGGCAGCTTTCCCCATAAAGATAAAGGGTGCTGGCGCTGGCTGGGTGAGAGCGGTAGCGATACTGGAACAATGAAAGGGTTTGCTAAGCCATATCGGCGATGGAGAAATTGATAATCTCGGTAGGGGTCACTGGCTCCAGGGTGTTGCCCCTGCAGAGTCCGTATGTGAAGATAACGCCGCGAGAGATCGCTGAAGATGCTATAAGAGCGGCAGAAGCCGGGGCGGCTTGTGTACATATTCACGCTCGCGACCCCAGAGACGGGAAGCCCACCGCGAATATCGAGGTGTTCCGTGAAATAGTGTCCCTCATTAAGGCGAAAAGCGACGTAATAATCTGCCTCACCACAGGTGGGGGGCGATGGCAGAGTTATGAAGAAAGAATCAATGTGGTTGCTACCTTAAAACCTGAATTAGCCTCTCTAAGCGTAGGCTCACTGACTACTTCGGCGGCATCTCAATTACGCGCCTACAAAGAAAGCGATTATAAGTACCCTTGGGAGAAGGCGTACCTGGAACAGATATGCAGGGAGCCTTATAGCCATTCTTACGACGTGATAGTTCGTTTTGGCCAGATAATGGAAGAAAATGGAACGAAGCCGGAATATGAGCTATTTGATGTGGGCTGGATCCATGTTCTGCATTACCTGTGGAACAATTTCAACGCATTTTGCCGGCCGCCACTATGGATGCAGTTTTGTCTCGGGGCATTTGGGGGCATAAGAGCTACTCCGGAGCATTTGATTCATATGAAGCAGACCGCTGACTCCCTCTTCGGGCAAGGAAACTATCGCTGGTCAGTTCTGGCAACCGGTTATCCAAGCCAGTTCCATCTTGGGGTGATGGGGATAATCATGGGGGGACATGTCAGGGTGGGGCTGGAGGACAACCTTTATGTCAGCAGCGGGGTTCTGGCCAAAAGCAACGCTGAGATGGTAGAGAAGGTGGTCAGACTGGCGCGTGAACTGGGTAGAGAGATAGCCACCCCCGATGAGGCAAGAAAGAGCCTCAACCTTAAAGGGAAGGATAAAGTAGCTTTCTGATCTCCCCCGCTGCAAGGTCGGGGTAACCCATAAGCGGCTCCTTGAGCCCGCATACAGTAACGGGTTCTAACTCGAGATGATCACTCTTATGTCCATCTGTAATGGGCAAAAAAATTTTGTCTGTTCATTTCTCTCTATCTTTATCGGGGTCTTGACACCTCGCCCCCACGGCCGTAAAATCAACCCTGCTTGTTTTAAGACAAGTGCGGTTGTATGAAGGAGGACGCAAATGAAGGGCGATACGAGAAAGCGGCTTTTTTCTGGCATTGTTTTGCTCTTGTTGATTGCAGCGACGCTGCTTCCGGTTCCAAGTTCAGCTACTACCTATCCCCTTACTGTGACTGATGATCTCGGTCGGAACATAACTATTTCCAAGGAACCGGAGAGGATAATTTCCCTGGCTCCCTCCAATACCGAGATACTGTTCGCCCTTGGACTGGGAGACAAGATAGTGGGTGTCACGAACTATTGCGACTATCCTCCCGAAGCCCAAAGCAAGGAGAAAATAGGAGGACCTTGGACACCGAATATAGAGAAGATAGTAGCGCTCGAGCCCGATCTGATACTGGCCGCTGGAGTTAACCCTATCAGTGTGATCGAGGAGCTGGAGCATCGGGGGCTTACAGTTTTTGGGATTGAGGCTGTAGATCTGGATGATCTGCTCAACGACATAGGCAAGGTGGGTCTAATAACGAATAGGGAGGATGAAGCGGAGGAGCTTATCGAAGAGATGCGGGAGAGGATTGAGGCGGTAGAGGAAAAAACGGAAGGTCTTAGTCCGGCACAAAGACCCCGGACGGTTCACATAATGTGGCATAACCCCATATGGACCTCAGGACGAGGTACATTCATCCATGACCTGATCGAAAGAGCTGGAGGGACAAATGTCTTTGCCGACTTGCAAGGGTATAAAAGCGTCACGTTGGAGGAGTTGATACAGCGCGACCCCGAGGTGATCATAGTTACGGCGATGGGTGGTGCTGGCTCGGGAACATGGAAATGGGTGCTTACTGAGCCCAGACTTGCGGGAATCTCGGCGCGTCAAACTGGAAGGATATATTATGTGGAGTCCAGCTGGGTGGAGCGACCCGGACCACGGATAGTGTTGGGGCTGGAGCAAGTAGCGAAGTACATCCATCCCGAGATTTTCTTCAACCCGTGGGACTATGACCGGGATGGCAGCAGGCGTATCGAAAAAAGCGAAGCCATTAGAGCAGTTCAGGATTACTTCAATGGCTTCATTGCTAAAATGCAGGCGCTTCAAGTTCTAGCACTTTACTTTGCATGAAAGGAGCCAAGAATGAAGGGACAGGCATTGCGTAGGAGCTCATTAATTCTGGTAGCGATGACGGCACTGCTGATGGTTATGCCAATTATGGCATCCGAGGTTATGGTTAAAAGGATGCTGCCATCCTCGGTGGTATCAGGGGGCGAGTTTGAGGTATCCATAGAAGTTTCCGGCTGTGGTGCCTTCGGGCAGGTTATAGAGACCCTGCCTCAAGGCTTTACCTATCTCAGCTGCAACTGGAGCGATATTGAGGTGGAACAGGTAGGCAATCAGATCAAGTTCACCTTTCTTGGTGATGCGGCAAGTTTCAGCTACAGGGTCAGAGCGCCTGTAGTAGAGGGTGCCGCCAATTATACTTTTCAAGGGGTTGTCCTTGATGAGAACAGGGCTTTCTATTTCATTGACGACAGTACGATAACGGTTATTTGCTGTAGCGATGACGCTCCGGTGGCTGCAGGGCTGTCCTCCATTTATTCCTGCGTGGAACTGGTTTACGGTTACTACCCTGGCGAAGGCGAGCGCGGATGGACGATATTCAGGCCGGAGTGGGTAAATGCGCATCCTGAATGGAATTCTCTCAGCGACCTCCATAAAGGTCGTGGTTACTGGATTAAAGTGAATCGTGACTGTCAACTCGTGTACGGCAGTCATAATACGGCTCATAATCCTGTTCCTGCTTATAATTTGCATCAGGGCTGGAACCTTATCGGGTGGCTTGGTTGCTGAGACAGAGGCCGTTTTGCCGAGAAAGGAGACAAATATGAACCGGCCAAGGAGGGGTGGCAAGTGAGGGGGAATGCGGGGTTAACCATTGTTCTTGGTGTGGTGATGGTGGCGTTGCTGGGGTTAGCTGAGTTAGCCCTGGCATCTCCAGCGACAGGCTCAAGGACGCTTCCCGCCTCGGTGGAGTCCGGCGCCATTTTTGATGTTACTATAGAGGTCTCCGGCTGTCGTGCCTTTGGGCAGGTGGTGGAGTATCTGCCTCAAGGGTTTGGTTATGTGGGTTGTGAGACATGCGGCGATGACGTCATGGTCAGCAGGGAAGGGAATGCGGTGAAGTTCACCTTTATAGGCGATTCGGTCACGTTCGAGTATTCAGCAAGAGCCCCAACTGTTGACGCCGTCACCACTTACACCCTTCGTGGCGTGGTTAAAGATGAGGATAAAAATGAGTATCCTTTAGGAGACAGTGTCATAACTGTAACACCAGGCGGATCTTCGTCACAGGTGTATACCTTGACTCTAGTGGTAAGAGGGGAGGGTTCGACCGTTCCTGAGGAAGGGAGGCACTCCTATCAAGCCGGGGAAGTTATCAGGATCCGCGCCTTCGCCGATCCAGGCTGGGAGTTTGACCATTGGGATGGCGACGTGGCTGACCCTGATTCCAGTTCTACTACCGTAGTGATGGACCGAGACAAAACGGTGGTGGCTAACTTTGTTGAACTTCCCGCCGAAGTCTATGAACTGGCGGTAAGCTGTGAGCCCGATGAGGGAGGAAGCGTCGTCTTGGATCCGCCATCTCAGAATCGCTATTATCAAGTCAATACCCTGGTCAAGTTAACCGCTCTTGCTGCGCCAGGTTATTCTTTCCGTGGGTGGAGTCGCGATGTTTCGGGAAGCGAGAATCCCGTCTATGTGATGATGAACTCTCGCAAACAAATTACTGCCAGTTTCACACCGTCGGCGGCGACCTCTGCACAAGAGGGACCTCTCTACTCCATCTCGCCTCTGAATATCTCTCCCCTGCAGGCTAAGCCGAACGAAGAAGTAATCATTTCCATTTCTGTGACGAACTCCGGTACGGCGGCTGGAAGCTATCAAGCTGGGCTCTATATAAACCAGGAACTAGAAGCAAGTAAGGTAATCAATGTCTTGCCCGGCTCCTCTGAGGAAGTAGTGTTTACAGTGACCAGAGCCCTTCCTGGAACTTATATGGTTTCGCTGGCGGGACAGGAGGGGCAGTTCATTATAGTTGACGAAGGAGTCACTGTAGCCAATCAGGGAGCGATTTTTCGTAGCATGGACAGTGGCATTCTCATCGCTGTCCTTGTCATCCTCAGTCTTGCTGCCGCTGTGGTGTTCGCCCTGAAGAGGATCAGGAAGGAAATCTAGCCACATTACTCCTGGTGGGGAAAAGTCTCTCAGCCAAATCAAGCAAGTTTGCCTTAACTACAGAAAAGTTGTAACATGGCGGGTTGTAATTCCAGAATAATTTACCGCCCTAACTTCTGGGGAACAGAGAGGCTAGATGAAGGTTTTTTCCTCCTGGAGCGGAGGCAAGGAATGTGCTCTGGCAACATATAAGGCAATCTGTGCTGGCCACGAGGTTTGTTGTCTACTTAATTTCATCTCTGAGGACGGTAAGAGATCGCGATCACATGGCGTTAAGGCTGACGTCCTGGTGCTCCAGGCGAAAGCCATTGGCATTCCTTTAATTCAGGCAAAGACGACTTGGGAGGACTACGAAAAAAACTTCAAGCAGATTGTGGGGGAGCTGAAGAACGGAGGGATAGAAGGCGGAGTCTTCGGTGATATAGATGTGGTAGAGCATCGAGAATGGGTGGAGAGGGTGTGCAGTGAAATTGGGATAAAGGCGTTGTTACCTTTATGGGGAAGGAATTCTGAGGAGCTGATAAAGGAATTCCTCGGTTTGAAGTTTCGAGCCTTGCTTGTAGCCACCAGACTGGAAAAGGAGCTGCTGGGAAGAGATCTGGACCTAGCTCTGGTGGAGCAAATCAGGATGCTGGGCGCCCATCCCTGTGGCGAAAACGGGGAATACCACACTTTCGTGTTCGACGGTCCTATTTTCCGCAAGATGATTGATGTGGCTAAGGGTGAAACAGAGAAGAGGGATGACGTGTGGTTTCTGGAAATCGAGGCTAGTTTGTGTGAAAGGGAGGCGAAATGAAGGACGCGGGTCTAATTCAGGTCTATACCGGGGATGGCAAAGGGAAGTCCACCGCGGCCATTGGTCAGGCGGTTCGCGCTGCAGGACACGGGTTCAAGGTGGCGTTTGTTTCTTTTTTTAAAGACCCTGATGTTTTTGGCTATGGCGAGTACAGGTCACTGGAGAAACTGGGAGTAAAGACGTTCATTTTTGCCCGGAAGCACCCTCATTTTTATCCCGACCTTGACCTCAATGAAGTCACAAAAGAGTGCCGAAACGGCCTGCAATTTGTTGAGGAGCTGTTTCGAGATCCCTCGTGGGACATGGTGGTCCTTGATGAGATAAATATCGCTTTACGTGATGGCTTTTTGACGGAGGGGGAGGTTCTTGCTCTTCTGGGAAAGAAGCCAGAGAAGCTGGAGCTAGTGTTGACCGGTCGAAGTGCCCCCGAAAAGGTGATAGAAAAGGCGGATCTGGTGAGCGAAGTCAGGGAAGTAAAGCATCCCCATAACCGGGGAGTAAAGGGTCGTGAGGGCATTGAATACTAAATCTTAATATGGCGCACACTGCTGTTGAGTCACTAACGCAACCTGCAGCTTATTATGCCATTCGCTGGCAGACCCGGGTCTATTGCGCTATAGGCCTTGCCGGGCTTCTCATCCTGGTCATTCTATTTGCTGTCACTCTGGGGAGTGTTGATATTCCCTTTGCTACGTGCGTACAGATCGTTCTTTCCCGAATACCTTTCGTTGATATCGCCCCATCCTCATTATCAGGCTTTGGAGCAGATCTGAGCCGGGGAACCTTGGAAACGATAATCTGGGACATCAGGATGCCTCGTATTCTTCTGGCTGGTGTGGTGGGAGCGGCTTTGTCTGTAGCCGGGGCTACCTATCAAGGTTTGTTCCGTAATCCTCTCGCAGACCCTTATCTGCTGGGTGTGTCTTCCGGGGCAGGCCTGGGAGCTACCGTGGCGATATTGATTCCTTTCACCGCGACATGGATGGTTCTGGGATCTGTGCCCTTGTTTGCCTTCGTAGGTGCTATGGGAGCTGTAGCTGTGGTCTACCTGCTAGCGCGAGTGGGCAGGACTTTGCCCGTGACCACACTCATTCTCGCCGGGGTGGCGTTGGGCGCATTTCTATCGTCTATTACTTCCTATCTGATGACGGTTTGCGGAGAGGAGTTGCACGGCATAGTATTCTGGCTGCTTGGGGGGCTCTCGATGACGAACTGGAACGAGGTATTGATAGTTTTCCCCTGTGTGCTGGCGGGTATCCTGGTCATATGGCTGCATGCCCGACCACTTAATGTAATGCAACTTGATGAAGAGCAGGCACAACAGCTGGGGGTGAACGTGGAAAAGGTAAAGCTGATATTACTCGGCGTCGCTACCCTGGTCACCTCGTCGGCAATCTGCTTCACCGGGCTTATTGGCTTTGTGGGTATCATTGTCCCTCACATAGTGAGGCTGATCTGGGGTCCTGACCATCGTTTCTTGATCCCTCTATCCACTCTGGTCGGCGCCATCTTTCTTATCCTGGCTGACTCTTTGGCTCGTACGGTTTTATCGCCCACTGAGATCCCTGTGGGTATAATCACCGCCTTTTGTGGGGCACCTTTCTTCCTTTACCTGTTGCGGAGGAGAAAGGGACTGGCTCTGTTTTGAGAAAGGAGGAGCAATGATCGAGCTGCAAAATGTTAGTCTGGGGTACCACTCTCGGGCTGTGGTGTATGACATAAACCTGAAAACCTCGGCCGGCGAGATGTTAGGGCTGGTGGGACCAAATGGCTCGGGAAAATCGACACTGATCAAAGGAATCAGTGGGGTGGTCAGTTTGTTTTCGGGAACCATCCTGGTTGATGGACGCAATACAAGGGCAATGAAGCGTGAAGAGCTAGCTCGTATTGTGGCTACGGTGCCACAGAATCCACTGCTGCCTGCGGCTTTCACCGCTTTTGAAGTAGTGCTTATGGGGCGAACCCCTCATCTGGGGTTGCTTCGTTACGAGGGAAAAAAGGATTTTGCCATTGCCTGGCGGGCAATGGAGTTAACTGGTACCCAGTCTTTTGCCTACAGGAGGATAAGCGAACTTTCGGGAGGTGAACAGCAAAGAGTGGTCATTGCACGGGCACTGGCACAGGAACCGAAGATATTGCTGCTGGATGAGCCAACGGCGCATCTTGACATAAGCTATCAGATCGAAATCCTTGATCTGATTAAGAGTCTTTGTCTGGAGCGCCGTCTTACCGTAGTCATAGCGGTACATGACTTGAATCTGGCTTCGCAATATTGTGACCGCATAGTTCTGCTCAACGGGGGTAGAATTCGTGCTGAAGGAAGTCCTGCGCAGGTGCTTACCGCGGAGAATATAAAACAAGCTTACGGGGCCAATGTTTGCGTTTTTCCTCATCCTATCAATCATTTGCCTGTCACCTTCATTACACCTGGTGCAAAATGCAAAGAGAGTAACCACCAATTCACGACTACTAGAAATTAGAGAGAAGAGAGTTAATTCATGGAGTCCCTGCTGATTTTGACGTTGGCGCTAGCTGTGGATGTCTTGCTCGGGGAACCGCCCCGTGCTCTTCATCCCGTAGTGTGGATGGGGAAGATGATCTCCTGGGGAGAGAGACTGGCTCCTCAGTTTCAGGAATCACCCACTTTCGCTAACCGGGAGAGGAGGAAGCAGGTAATTTGGGGCACGTTGATTACCTTACTTACCGTAGTGGTGTTTGCGGCAGCAGCCTATTTTCTTCTCCGCTACTTAAGAGAGCTAAGCTGGATAGCGTATGCGGTGGCCGGTGGTTTCCTTTTGAAGGCAAGTTTTTCCTTCAAGGAACTGCATGGAGTTGCTTTAGAGATGAAGGGGGTTTTGGCGCGGGACGACCTAGAAAAAGCCAGGGTGAAGGCATCAGCGCTTGTCAGTCGCGATGTTAAGGCGCTGGGAAAGCCACAACTTGTCTCGGCTACCTTGGAATCCGTGGCGGAAAACCTAAATGATAGTATCGTTGCCCCTCTTTTCTATTTCCTAATTTTCGGTGTTCCCGGAGCCGTGGCTTATCGGGCAGTAAACACGCTGGATGCCATGATCGGCTATCACGGCAGATACGAATATTTGGGAAAGGTTGCGGCTAGAGCGGACGACGTACTGAACTTTGTCCCGGCACGCATCTCAGCGGTGTTGCTGGTGGCAGCAGCCTGGCTCTGCCGCAGCGATGCTAGAAATGCCTGGCGGATCATGCTGCGCGACCATGCCAAGACGGAAAGCCCTAACTCCGGCTTGACCATGAGCGCCATGGCTGGGGCACTAAGAACGCGATTGGAAAAAGCAGGTTACTACTCGTTGGGGGATGTTAACACACCTTTGACTCCTCAGCTTATCGCCCGTGGAGTGAAGTTAGTTGCCGTTTCTTTCTGCCTTTGGGCTCTGTTTTGTATCGCTGTGGAGGTGTGCCAGATTGCCTTTGTCAGCTAAACCACAGATAAGAGATATTACGCCATGTCAGCATGGAGGTATCGACTATGCCGAGCTGGAAGCCGAAGGCATTGCCCCTGAAGAGATTCTAGATTTCAGTGCCAATCTCAATCCTTTTGGACCTCCATCAGAAGTAATACAGGAAATCTACGAACAGGTCTCCAGTCTAAGCGAGATGGTATCTTGCTACCCTGATCGAGAAGCTCGTCAACTGAGACGTTCCTTGGCAGAAAAGTTCGGGGTAAGTACGGACAACGTAATTGTGGGCAATGGTTCGACGGAATTGATACGTCTTACTGCCCTCGCTTACATTGAGCCAGGGGACAGGGTTCTGACTATGGAACCAACCTATGGCGAATACGAACTTTGCTCACGCATCGCCGGAGCCTCCGTAATAAAGCAAAAACTTTCCGTTGAATGTGGCTTCCAGCCTGATGTGAGGGAGACGATTGATTTAATCAAGTGTTACCGCCCCAAAGCTATTTTCATCTGCAACCCGAATAATCCCACGGGAAGGTATATTTCCAGAGCTCAGCTGGAGCAAGTCATTGATGCTGCCCAGGATAGCTTGATCGTCCTGGATGAGGCCTATGTTAGCTTTGTGGATAGGCCGTGGTCATCGTTAGGCTTGGTCAAAGAGGCTAATTTGCTGGTACTACGTTCCATGACCAAAGACTACGCTTTAGCTGGACTTCGGCTAGGCTATGGTATAGCAGGACAGGACATCATTGCTACTCTTCGTCGTGTTTGCCCTCCCTGGAACGTTAATGCGTTAGCCCAGAAAATTGGCGTGATGGCGCTAAGCAAAGACGAATATCTGGAGCGATGTCGCACCGAGCTGAGCAAAGCGAAAGAATATCTGGTGGCGCATATCAAGGACATTGGCTGGTCTCCTCTTCCGTCCGAGGCAAATTTCTTTCTTGTAGAAGTTGGTAGTGCTAGCCGCTTGCGAAGGGAGCTATTGAAGTGGAAGATACTGGTACGTGACTGTTCCTCTTTTGGGCTGCCTCAGTACATTCGCATTGCGCCGCGTACTCTTGAGGAATGCAAGCTGCTGATTGAGGCTTTGACAGAGGTAAGGAGGCAGTACCATGGGTAATTTGCTGGCGCGGACCTTACAGCAGATAAGGCCCCCATGCCGGGAGGCTATGGAAGCGGCTCAGGCGCGACAAAACGAATTGACCAAGCCAAGGGGGAGTCTGGGACGACTTGAGGAATTGTCGATCAAAATAGCCGGTATTAAAGGAGAGATAGTACGTGGCTTTCAACACAAAGCTATCATAGTTATGGCTGCTGACCATGGCGTGGTGGAGGAAGGAGTGACTCTTTATCCGCAGGAGGTCACTAGGCAAATGGTGTATAACTTTCTCGCTGGAGGGGCCGCCATAAACGTTCTGGCTCGCTACATTGGTGCTCGTGTTATCGTGGTGGACATGGGAGTGGCTGGTGGGTGTGAACCCCATCCTAATTTGGTATGCAAGATGATAGAATTTGGCACTAAGAATATGACTAAGGGTCCGGCTATGACTCGGCAGCAAGCGGTTGATGCTATTGAAGCTGGAATTGAGGTGGTAGAAGCGGAAGTACTGAAGGGTCTTGATATCGTGGGTACGGGGGACATGGGCATTGGCAACACGACCGCCAGCAGTGCTATAGCTGCTGCCATCACTGGCGAGCCTCCAGCCAGGGTAACGGGAAGGGGCACGGGGCTCGATGATACTGGGGTGGCACATAAGATCGGGGTGATTCAAAAGGCACTGGAAATTAACAGGCCTGATCCCAAAGATCCCATAGATGTTTTGAGCAAGGTGGGTGGCTTCGAAATTGGCGGCTTAGCAGGTGTCATGATTGCTGCAGCAGCACATCGCATACCCGTAGTAATAGACGGCTTCATATCCGGGGCAGCAGCATTAATAGCTACAACGCTGGCACCGGGGGTCAAGGACTATCTTATCGCTGCGCATCTCTCTGCTGAGAGCGGACACAAAACATTACTGCAACACCTGGGGTTGGTTCCGCTTCTTAACCTAGAGATGCGTTTGGGCGAAGGCACAGGGGCTGCTCTGGGGATAGCTATTACAGAGGCAGCGGTAAAGGTCCTGGCTGAGATGGCAACGTTCTCCGAAGCTAGAGTCTCCAAAGCGCAAAAAGGGGACCAAGAACCAGGGTCACATTGAGAAAAAATGTTGAGGTAGAGTCGTTGCATCAAAGTGCCCTTTCTCTTCAGGAACGGGTTATGAAAAAATGAGATTCTGGCTTGCATGGCAGTTCCTGACCATCATTCCAGTTCCCCGTCGTTATCAAAGTAGCGGCATTGACAACCTAGGAGCCTCCACAGCTTTTTTCCCCATGATAGGGCTTATTTTGGGCCTGCTGCTATTAGGGCTGGACTGGTCCCTGGGTCTAGTTTTCCCTTCAATAATAGTCAATACTATGCTCATAATCGCGTTGCTGGTTGTTACCGGGGCGCTGCATTTTGACGGCTTTGTGGACACATGCGATGGACTGGTGGTAAAAGGTTGCACTGCGGAGAAATTGCGGCTCATGGAGGATACCCAGGTAGGTGCTTTTGGTGTCGCGGGAGGCTGCTGTCTTCTCTTGGCTAAGTTTGCCGCGTTGTACGCTTTGCCTCACGAATTGCGTGCAACCATTCTGCTGCTCCTGCCAGTATTGAGTCGCTGGGTGATGGTTTTCGTCATTTATGCCTTTCCTGCAGCTAAACGCGAAGGACTGGGGTGGAGTGCCAAACGGGGGACGGATGGGAAAGGAATAGCGGTGGCGAGCATATTCGCCATAGTGGTGGCTGCGATCCTGCTCAAATGGTGGGGAGCGGTGCTCCTAGGTCTTGTTTGTCTTATTCTCGGAGCCGTTTCCCACTGCCTTTGCTCCCGATTCGGTGGACTCACGGGGGATAACTATGGGGCTATAAACGAGCTTAGTGAGGTGGTCGTGCCTGTCCTGGCGCATATGATTGGAACGCTGGGGGCTAAAAACTGGTTGGTATCAATGTGGTGACGGCAAGAGGTGTCATGGCTGAGAGGCTTATTTTAATTCTTGGTGGAGCTCGGAGCGGCAAGAGTACCCTGGCTCGAGATTTGGCGCAAAAGCTGGGGGACAAAGTACTTTTTGTGGCCACGGCCGAGGCCCTTGACACCGAGATGGCACTGCGCATCGAAGAGCACAAAAGGACGCGTCCCCACAACTGGCGAGCTGTGGAGCTAAATAGCAAGGTGGGCGAAAGGTTGCGAAGTCAGATCAAAGATGCTGACGTTGTCCTTCTTGATTGTATCACCCTGCTTATTTCCAATGTACTGATAAAAGCGTTAAACAAGAAGCATTCTGTGGTTCTCACGGGGAACGGTGATGAAAGCACCGGAGCAATCATTGAGGCGGAAAAGGAGGTTATGGCTGAGGTACAATCCTTGGTTGACTGTATTGACCGATTTCGAGGTAGCTTCATAGTGGTATCCAACGAAGTGGGTCTTGGTTTAGTGCCGGAAAGGAAGCTAGGGCGAATCTTTCGTGACCTCCAGGGCAAAGTCAATCAAGTACTGGCCCGACATGCCACCGAGGTCTATTTCATGGTCTCAGGAATACCGGTTAAGATCAAGGGTTAGCTCTTTTTATCGCTTGCTCCAAGGGGAGGGAAAATCCACAGATGCGGCAATGATAGATGCCTATTTCTGCTCCGCAACAGGGGCATTTTTTCTGCTCATCTCCAGCTGAAGGAATTTCTCCCACTGCCTCGCGATATACACGCCAGTAAAAGAAGTGTTCTTTGTTTATGAACTTTATGTTGGTTTCTTTAATTGCTGCCTGAAATTCGTTTTCTTCAACCAGACTGTTGATGAGCTCTCGGAGTTTGGTGGAGCCGGAGCCACATTCAATAGGCTCCTTTTTCCGCCATACTATGTGCGTGGGGATTAGGTCTTCGAAGCTTTTGCGCAAAATATATTTTCCCACCCCGTCCTTAACCTTGAGTTGGGGATCGATCCCCAGAGCAAATTGGACAAACTTGTCATCAAGGAAAGGCTGCCTTACTTCCACAGACAGGGCTTTGCCCAGCTCGCTGGAAGAAAAATGCCAGCTGTGGCGAAGGCTCACTATGTAGGTTGCCAGGTCGTGTGGGGAAAGTCCTGCCATAAAGCTGTAGCCGGCAAAAAGCTCATCGCTGCCGTCGCCGGTCATCACCGAGGTGACATTATTTTGGGCCGCCAGTTTGAGGGCGAAGTAGATGGAAAGGTCGTTGGGCAGGGCGAGGTCGAAGGTTCGCAAGATTCTTATTACCTCGGGAAGGGTGGCGAGCGCCTCTTCTGCGCTGAACTCCATCTTCGCATGCTCCATGCCCAGACACTTGGCGACCGTTCCCGCATAAGGAAGGTCGGGAGCCGCGGAGCCTTTCAAGGCTACTGTGAAAGCTTTTTTTGGTTTGGCAAGAAAAGCCAGGATGGTGGTATCCAGTCCCCCGGAGAGGAGTATCCCTTCGGCCCCGTGTCTGTGCACCGCCTCTGCGAGTCGGTTTCTCAATTGTTGGCAGATTTCCTTCACGTCAGAAACTTGTTCGGTTGCATTGACGTTAATTAGTGCTAGGATGACCAGATTGATAAAACCTTTGTAACTCTCTAAGTGCCCTGGCAGCTCTCTGAAAACTGGGAAAGCTGCATATTCCTCGTTCACTTAGCTTGACCTGTATTTTCTTGGCTTGCATTTCCATATCCCAGGGGCTGAGGACAACCAGAAACGGTTTGGGACATGTTAGCCTAAATTCGGCAAGAGTGTTGATCAGGTCGTCGAGAAAGTGGGAATCGTATTCCCATCTTAAAGCTAAGTTGGGGAGCAATAGTTCGAGGACTATAGAATCTATGTTTATATCGTTACTTAATACGGTCAATATTCTTAGCAGATGTGTTGTTGAAGGCATATTCCAGCTTATATCGAGTGGGTTAGCGTAGCTTCCCCCTATCGGATTAAAAAAGGAACGAAAATCCTGGTAAGAGCTTTCGCTGAGCTGAGGGACTCTTAATCCCGCCCTGGTGAAGTCGTCGGTCATCACCACTGATTCTCCTCCGCTCATTGCTACCAGGGCAACCCTGTTTCCCCGGGGAGGTTTAAGGTAAAGCAACGCCTTTATGATATCGATCATGGTATCAAGTCCATCCGCTTTGATGGCACCGCATTGTTTGATCAGAGCATCCCAGACCGCTTGAGGGGAAGCCAGGGAACCGGTATGAGAAGCTATCGCTCTAGCCCCTTCCTCTCCTTCCCCTCCCTTCCAGACCACCACCGGCTTCCTTTGCGCTGTTTCTCTAAGAGTACGGAAAAATCTCTGCCCCTGCCTTACTCCCTCCACATACAATCCTATTATCTTAGTCTCCGCATCTTCGGCCAAATACTCTAAGAAATCCGCACTGTCGAGAACTGCCCCGTTCCCATAACTCACCGTCTTGCTGACCTTGATTCCTTGGGAATTCGCCAGTATGCTGAAGGCGATAGCAACCGTACCGCTCTGGGCAATAAAGCCTACCACTCCATGCTCCCCCCAGTACTGTCTCAAATCCTGCCTCAAGCCAATCTTGGGATTGTACACTCCCATGCAATTCGGGCCGATCAAATTGAAGTTCGCTTCCCTGGCTATTCTGGCAACGACGGCTTCCAGTTGTTTCCCTTCTTCAGTTCCAGTCTCAGAAAAGCCGGAGGTGAACAAAGTGGCACCAGTCACGCCCTTTTGAATACATTCTCGAACGATTTGCGCAGCTACAGTTCGGGGTACAGCAATAACGGCATAGTCAATAATGTCGGGGACATCTAGAAGACTGAAATAATTTTGCACCCCAAGTTCTTTTATGCCAGGTAATTCGTTGGGGTCGACCTGCACAGAGTAAACCCTGCCGCTAAAGTGGCTCAAACTCCTTAGCCACATGTACCCATTTGCTCTTTTGTCGCCAACTACAGCCACGCAGCGCGGGTTGAAAACGCGGTCTAAGTCCTTGCTCATGCCTGGCTCATACTTGGCAATAGCATCGCAGAGAACATTATACCCACGGTGCTTGCGGTATCAAGCTCCAACAGTGCATTTTAGCTTCACCGGGGAAACTTTTACAAGGAAGAACAGGGTTTCGTTGAATTCCATGCGCCGAGTATGCTAAATTATTAGCTTGTTTAGCCTGAAATAAGATGGCAGTAGAAAATCCTTTACTAAAACAGCTACTGGAAGCGGGAGCACATTTTGGGCATCACACCAGCTCCTGGCATCCCAAGACGGAAAAGTTTATCTTTACCAAACGTAACGATATCCACATTATTGATCTGGAACAAACGGTAGTAATGCTGGAAAAGGCATGCAATTTTGCCCAGGACCTCGCTGCACGAGGGCAAACGATTCTTTTTGTGGGCACTAAGAAACAAGCTCAACAAACCATAGAGGAAGAGGCCAAGCGGTGTGGCATGTGTTATGTCAATCAAAGGTGGCTGGGAGGAATGTTGACCAATTTCTCTGTGATACAGTCGAGAATCGACCACCTTGTCCGCCTAGAGGCCAAGAGGGATAAGGGTGAGTTCGATAATCTACCCAAGAAAGAGCGGCTAAAGATGGAAAAAGAAATCGCTCGTCTGAATATGCAGATGGCCGGTTTTAAGGAAATGACTACACTTCCTGCAGCTCTTTTCATCGTTGACCCCATCAAAGACAGGATCGCCTTCTTGGAAGCGAAAAGGATGGATATCCCGGTGATTGCTATCGTAGATACCAATTGTGACCCTGCAGGAATTGATTACCCTATACCGGCCAATGACGATGCTGTCAAAGCGATAAAATTGATTTGTAGCAAGATCGCCGATGCCATAATCAAGGGGAAGGAAGAAGCCACATCTGCAGAGCCTGCCAAGGTGGCTATCACAGAAAAAGAGGAAGAAGCAGCGAAGGTTCTCGGCTCTTATAGCTTTGAACCCGAGGAACTGGAAGAGAAGGAATGACAAGTTAGAAAGAAGAGAAGGAGATTGGCTCTCCATGAAAGTTCCAATTGAAATTGTCAAAGAGTTGCGGAGTCGAACTAACGCCGGTCTACTCGAGTGCAATAAGGCCTTATTAGAGGCAAATGGTGACCTGGAAAAGGCGGTGGAAATCTTGAGACAGCGCGGGTTAACCGTTGCTGAGAAGAAGAAGGAAAGAAAAGTTGCCGAAGGAATAGTCGAGGCCTATGTTCACCACAATAAGCGTGTCGCAGCGCTGGTGGAGTTGAACTGTGAGACAGACTTTGTGGCTCGTACCGGCGAATTTCAAATGCTGGCGCATGATTTAGCTATGCAGGTCGCTGCGACCTCTCCCTTATATGTCAGCAGTGAAGAGATACCTCCGGGGACAGACGTGGATCCCCAAGTATGTCTCCTTAATCAATTGTTTATCAAGGATCCTGGCAGAACAGTGCAAGACGTTATTGCTGAAACGATAGCCAAGGTGGGGGAAAACATAAAGGTACGCCGGTTTGTGCGATTCGAGCTTGGCGTCGATCACTGAGTAATGATAGACGAACTGTTCGCCGAACTGAATTCCAGAATGCAAAAAGCCGTGGAAGGGCTGGCTAAAGAACTGGCTATGGTGCGTGTGGGACGCGCCAGTCCAGCTCTAGTAGATGGGGTGATGGTTCAGTATCATGGTGTGCCAACTCCACTTCGTCAGATTGCTACCATATCTGTTCCTGAAGCTAATCTAATCGTAATCCAACCCTGGGATCGCACCGTGCTGCGAGAAATAGAGAAGGCTATCCTTGCCGCTAATATTGGGCTCAATCCTACGAATGATGGCAATCTGATTCGGCTGATTGTTCCCCCCGTTAGCGAGGAACGCCGCAAAGAACTGGCCAAGGTGGTGTCCAGAAAGGTGGAAGAGCGTCGTGTCGCCATACGCAATGTGAGGAGAGATGGTATCGAAAAACTGCGAGAATTGGAGAAAAACAAAGAGATATCGCAGGACGAGTTAAAGATGTATCTCAAGAAGGTGGACGCGTTGACGGAAACCTTCCTGGAGAAGGTGAACGAAGTGGGGGAGGCGAAGGAGAAGGAAATACGAGAATTCTGATAGGCGAGAAGTTTTTCGGTTCCAAGGATCCTTCACTTTTGAACTCACGGCAGCGTTAGTTGTCTGATCTAGTTTTTCCTTTCTCGTGCCGCTTTAAACTGAGCGAAATCCGGGTCAGTGCCAAAGATGCCTAACGGTAGAGGCGAGATCGAGGTAAAAGCTGCTAGAATTCAGCCATGCTAAGACTGAGGGTCGCCACTGCCGCCGTAGGTGTGCCAATTGTAATTCTTGCTATCTGGTTCGGACATCCATGGTTCAGCTTGCTGCTGATTGCGGTGACGGTGTGCGGAGCTTGGGAATTATACCGCATGGCCGGCATTGATCCCAGACGACCTCTGATTTATCTTGGTGTGTTATGGGCGACAGCACTTTTATTAAGTCCGTATTATCCCAGCACAGCTGTCCTAGGGGTGATCACTGCGGTCATCATTCTTGGTTCCCTCGCTTCATTGCTGGGTTATTCCCCCAGGGAAAGGGCGTCTCGGGATTGGTCCTGGATGATAGCTGGAGCTCTGTACACAGGCTGGATGCTCAGCTACTGGTTGAGTTTGCGAGCTCTGCCTCAGGGAAGGGAAATGGTCCTCCTGGCCATTGTTGCTACTTTCGCCAACGACACTGCGGCATTCTTTGTGGGTAGAGCAAGGGGCAGGCATAGGCTGGCTCCGGGGATAAGTCCGGCCAAAACGTGGGAGGGGGCAGCAGGAGGGGTTTTCGGTGCAGTCTTGGGAATCGTTATCACAGCGATGGTTCTTAAGGCGCTTTTTTCTTTCCACTTTGAACACTGGCAGATTCTTCTCCTGGGTTTGGCGATCAGCGTCTTCGCTCAACTTGGCGATTTAGTGGAGTCCCTGTTCAAACGTAACTTTAAGGTTAAGGAGGCGGGCTTCTTGCTACCGGGACATGGTGGCGTACTTGATCGCTTTGATAGTATTATTTTTGTCGGTGTGGTGATGTACTACTACGTGGTATGGGTACTGTGAAAAGGATAGCTGTTTTAGGCTCGACCGGGTCCATAGGACAGCAGACTCTGGATATAGTTCGTGTCTGGCGTGATAGATTGCAAGTAGTCGCTGTGGCGGCGAACAGAAATCTGGAGCTCCTACAAAAGCAATTGAAGGAGTTCCAGCCTAAAATGTATTATGCTGCCGGGGAACTTAGCTGCGATTACCAGGCAGCATTCACTTCTATGGAGGAAATAGCCAGCCATGCCGAAGTCGACCTTGTAGTGGTGGCGACTTCAGGTAAAGCCGGGCTCCTTCCCACGTTAGCCGCTTTGAATGCAGGAAAAGTGGTTGCCCTGGCCAATAAGGAAATACTGACCATGGCTGGTGAGATACTTGTTCGCGAAGCCAATTTCCACGGAGGCAAGATCTTACCCGTAGATAGCGAACATAGTGCTGTCTGGCAGTGTTTGCGCGGTGAAGAAAATAGAGCCCGCAAGATTTTTCTCACCGCTTCGGGGGGCCCCTTTTACCATTATTCTGAAGCGCAGTTAGCCCGGGTAACTCCGGCGGAAGCCCTGCGCCATCCTACCTGGAAGATGGGCAAGAAAGTGACCATAGACTCGGCAACGCTTATGAACAAGGGATTAGAGGTCATCGAGGCGCATTGGCTTTTTTCCCTTCCTTTCGAGGGCATTGAGGTACTGGTTCATCCTCAGTGCATCGTTCACTCCATGGTGGAGTTCGTAGACGGCTCGCTAAAGGCGCAGCTTAGCTTCCCCGATATGAGGCTGCCGATTCAGTATGCTTTATCCTATCCGGAAAGGTGGGATAATCCTGAGTTACCTCGTCTCGACTGGGGCAGGATTCGCGCTCTGGAGTTTGAACCGGTGGACTACGGAAGGTTTCCTTGCCTTCAGTTGGCTTTGGACGCTGGCAGAATGGGGGGAACCTGCCCTGCGGTACTTTGCGCTGCGGATGAGATAGCTGTAGAGCTTTTCCTCCGGGGGAGGGTCGCCTTTCCCGACATAGCTAAGATCGTAGAGAAAACTCTGTCACGTCATAGCAAGATTGCTCAGCCTTCCTTGGATGAAATAATAGCTGCCGATTTCTGGGCACGAAAGTATGCTATGCAGTGTGCCTTGGGTCATTACGAGGAACTTGAAGCGGAGCTTGATACCACGTAGCTAGAGATGAGCGTAGTTCTTGTAATCATTGTTTTTGTCTTGTTCTTGACTCTCTGCATTTACGTTCATGAATGGGGACATTTTGTCGCAGCCAAGCGTGCTGGTGTAGCGGTGGAGGAGTTCGGCCTAGGTTTTCCACCCAGGATACTGAGTATCAAACGGGGGAAAACGGTGTACTCCGTAAACGCCTTACCCTTCGGGGCTTTTGTGAAAACTGCTGGTGGAGATGATCCGTCAGTGCCGGGTAGCTTGGCGAGCAAAGGTGCTTGGGCGAGATTGGGAATTTACGCTGCCGGTCCCTTGGTGAATTTTCTTTTGGCTTTCATTCTGCTCAGCATTTTTCTGCTGTTACCGGTAGGCGTCATCGTAGGCGATGGACTTATGGTGCACTCAGTGGTGGAAAATTCCGCAGCACAGCTGGCGGGAATCCAGCCCGGGGACATCATCCTCAAGGTCAATGACCAACCTGTGCACAAGTGGGGCGATATACAGGAGATAATAGATGCTAGTGAGGAGGGTCAAGAAATACCGGTGTTGTTGCAACGTAATGGAATGCTGACGACGACAACGGTGAAGCCAGAGTTTGATCCGGCGTTACAGCGCCGGGTAATCGGGGTCTTGCTATGCTGGAACAGGGTAAGTTCCGTGGACGATGAGTCGCCTGCGTTCAATGCTGGTCTTAGAGCCGGCGATACTATCCTGAGTGTCAGTAAGCAGGCGATATACGATTCTGACAGCTTGTCACGTGCGCTCTATTCCGGGCAGGGTAACGAAACATCGGTCGTGCTGCTCCGGGGTAGGGAGGCGATTTCGATTTCGTTACCACGAAATGGGGAAGAAAGCCTGCGCGGTGTGGAAATACAATGGGTGCAAGGGGTTCGCTTGGAAGAGCGCAGATTGCCGGTGTGGAGAGCATTCTACTTATCGGGTAGCTACATCATCCACCTGCCTGCTCTGGTGATTGAGACACTACCTTTGATCAAAGAATCGCCGGACATGGCATTGGTGGGACCGATAGGTGCAGGACAGTTGGCTGTAGAGGCAGTACGGTCTTTTGGGTTTGCCAATATCCTATTTATGGCGAGCATAATTAGCCTAGGCATCGGCATATTTAACCTGATCCCCGTACCTCCTCTGGACGGAGGCGGTGCCCTGGTTGCTATCATAGAGGGCTTCAGGCGTGGCAGACGCCTTTCCATCCACGCAGTGCGGTTAGCTCATGGTATTGGCACTGCCCTTTTAGTGACGCTGATGATCGTGGTGACTTTCAGCGATGTCCTGCGTCTGATCAGTGGTGAAGGCTTTGGGCTATGAAACGTCGTCACTCCATACCTTTGCGCATTGGCAAAATAGTAGTTGGTGGTGACGCCCCCATCGTAGTGCAGTCCATGACTAAGACTGACACTCGAGACGTTTCCGCTACTGTGAACCAGATCAGGCAACTCGAGGATTGCGGCTGTGAGATCGTGCGTCTCGCGGTTCCTGACATACAGGCCGCTGAAAGTATTGCCGCAATAAAAAAGAGCGTCTCTGTGCCTTTAGTAGCTGACATACATTTTGATTATCGGCTGGCTTTACTGGCACTACAGGCAGGAGTTGATGGGCTCCGTCTCAATCCCGGCAATATTAAAGAAAGGGAACAAATCGCCAGAGTGGCGAAGCTAGCTAAAGAGAGGGGGGTACCTATTCGTATTGGAGTGAATGCTGGCAGTTTGCCTGCTGATTTCCAGCCCGATGCTCCTCTGGTCCAACGGATGGTAAATCTGGCAATGGAGCAGGTAAGGTTGCTGGAAAGCATGGACTTCAACCTTATTAAGGTCTCTCTCAAGGCATTCGATGTTCCCTCCACGATTCAAGCCTATCAAATGATTGCTAGTGAGATGTCTTATCCACTGCATGTGGGCATTACTGAAGCCGGTCTGCCTCGGAGTGGTGCCATTCGCAGTGCCGTGGGCATTGGCATACTTCTTCATCAAGGAATTGGTGACACTATCCGTGTTTCTCTCAGTGCTCATCCCTGTGAAGAGGTTTTTGTAGCTTATGAAATTCTAAAGAGCTTGGGACTTCGTCAACGAGGTCCGACCTTGGTGAGCTGCCCTTCGTGTGGTCGGGCTGAAGTTGATGTTATTACCGTGGCTGAGGAAGTAAACAAGCGCTTAAAAAAGATAAGCAAACCCATCAAAGTGGCGGTCATGGGCTGTATCGTTAATGGTCCTGGTGAAGCTAAGGATGCCGATGTGGGAATTGCCTGTGGCAAGGGCAGAGGCGCCATTTTCAAGAAGGGCAAAGTGATAGGCACAGTAGGGGAGGACGCTTTGGTAGCAGCTTTGCTGAAGGAAGTGGAGGCGCTGATCGGAGATGAATAGGATAGCCGCAGTCACTACCGGGAACGAGGAAGAAAGGGCTTCATCGAAGTCAAGGATGGTGACAACTTTACTTGTTTTCTTTCTTGGCATCTTTGGCGCCCATCGTTTCTATCTTGGCAAGAAGGTAACTGCTGTGGTTATGCTGCTTCTAGCCATCTTCGGAATCGTCAGCTATGTATTTAGTCTGACTTTGCTTGATGATTCCGCTTTTTCTATTTGGGTGGGAATTGCTATACTTGCAGGCTTGGCATCTCTTCTAGCGGTGTCAATTTGGGCTCTTATTGATTTCATCCTAGTAGTTTCTGGACGCATGAAGGACGAAAACGGAGGGATAATTAAGCGCTGGAAACAGCGAGGCAATTAAATTCTTAAGGAGGGGCTTATGAAGCAATATTCAATAATGGTAAGCATCAGTTACAAGGAAAGACTTTCCCGATTGACTACCTTCTTTCGCTATGTTATGGCAATACCGCATTTCATATGTTTGTGGGCTCTGGGAGTTGCCGCGGGAGTGGCTGTTTTTCTATCCTGGTGGTGGATCCTGTTTACTGCGAGGTACCCGGGCTGGGCATTCGGGTTTGTTAGTGGATATCTTCGCTGGTACACCAGGGTAAATGGATACTGTCTCCTGCTCACAGATGAGTATCCGCCATTTAGTTTAGATTAGCTGAGAGTGCTTGCCTTCGGTAGTAAAGATGCGTTTTTCTAAGCTTTTTGGCAAGACGTTGCGGGAGGTACCTGCTGAAGCTGAGAGCGTGAGCCACCGGCTATTGCTCAAGGCAGGCATGATTGCCCAAGAGGCGACAGGGATCTATTCCTACTTGCCTCTGGGTTGGCGGGTGCTGAGAAAGATAGAGAACATAATCAGAGAGGAGATGGACAGGGCTGGTGGGCAGGAGGTGATGTTGCCAATACTGCAGCCTTTCGAACTGTGGCAACGTTCCGGGAGGCATATTTCCTTTGGCAAGTCTCTATTTACGTTAGCCGATCGCAGGGAACATCGGTTCGTTCTGGGACCGACTCATGAGGAAATTATCACCGATCTTGCTCGCCGTTATGTGCAGAGTTATCGTGAGCTTCCTTTGCTTGTTTACCAAATACAGACTAAGCTTCGTGACGAACCGCGTCCCCGCGGCGGGTTACTGAGAGTGCGTGAATTCGTCATGAAAGACCTCTACAGCTTCGATGCCGATGAGGCCGGACTTAATCAAAGCTACCAAAAAATGATTGTTGCTTACAACAATATTTATGCCCGCATTGGTTTGCCTGTGTTGATGGTGGAAGCCGATAGCGGTGCCATAGGCGGCAAGGAATCTCATGAATTCATGGCCCTCATCCAGAGTGGTGAGGACGAAGTTATTTACTGTTCCAATTGCGGGTATGCTGCTAATGTGGAAAAGGCTCAATTCCTGAAATTGAAGGATGAGAGTACGGGGGCTTTACTTCCCTTGGAAGAGATATTTACACCAGGGATCAAGACTATCGAGGAACTGGCTAGGTTTGTGGGCGTGCCTAAAAGTAAAACGCTGAAAGCGGTGTTTTACTCCGCTGACGGAAACCTTGTTTTTGTCCTTATTCGCGGTGATCTGGAAGTAAATGAGACCAAGTTGAAAAATGCTTTGAAGTGCTCCGAGCTGCGGTTAGCCGCGGAAACTGAGGTAAGCGAGTTGGGCCTGGTGCCTGGCTTTGCCTCACCGATAGGTTTGAAGGGAATGAAGGTGGTAGCTGATGACTCCATCTTGCTCGGTGAAAACTTCATCGTGGGTGCCAATAAGCGAGGGTATCACCTCAAGAACGCCAATTATCCGAGAGATTTTCAGGTTGACATTATCGCTGATATTGCCCTAGCTAGAGCCAATTATAGATGTGCTAAGTGTAACAGTTCGTTATCTGCGGCTCGAGCCATAGAAGTGGGGCATATTTTCAAGCTCGGTACGTTCCTCAGTGAAAAATTTGGTGCCTCTTTCCTTGACCCTGAAGGAAGATCTCATCCTCTGGTGATGGGGTGTTATGGGATCGGGTTGGGGCGATTACTGGCGGCTGTTGTGGAGTTAAATCATGACGAAAAAGGCATTATATGGCCTTTCGCTGTAGCTCCCTATCACGTCTATCTTTGCCCTCTGTATTTGGACAGGTCTGATGTTGCTGCTACCGCAGAGAGAATTTACCAGGAGCTACAACAGCAAAATGTTGAGGTGTTGTTCGACGACCGCGATGAGTCTCCGGGAGTAAAATTCAATGACGCTGATCTTTTGGGAATACCGCTACGGTTGACGCTGTCTCCGCGTACCTTGCAGAGGGAAGCTGTGGAAGCAAAGTGGCGTACCGAGAAAGAGCCTCTGCTTTTGCCTCTGGGGAACTTGGCTGCTAGAGTGGCACAAATTCTGACTCAGGCTTCAAAGTCGCCTCCCCAGGTTACCTCCCAAAGGTAAGTGGCATCAGGATACTTGGCGCAAGGGAAGAGGCATGGCTTCCTTTGTTGCAAACGATCTTCGGTTTGCCAGAGTTTCCCTACAGGAGTGAATAGCCGCTGTCAATGGTCCAGACAGCACCGGTGACAAATGAGGCATCGTCCGAAGCCAAAAATAAGGCCACCTTTGCTACCTCTGCGGGATCGGCTAGCCTTCCCAGCAGGATGTGTTTAACCGAGGAGGCTTTTATGGCCTCGCCGATTTGTGGGGTTTCAGGGGCCATATGGTGGAAAAAAGCTGTATCCATAGGTCCGGGCATTATGCAGTTAGCCCTGATGTTATCTCTGCCATATTCGAGTGCTGTGATTTTGGTCAGATGGATCACTCCTGCTTTGGCGATGCCGTACACACCGCCCCGGGCAGGTAAGTAAGCTGCCGGGGAAGAAACATTTATGATCACGCCGCCCTTGTTCTTGAGCATCTCCCTTACAGCGAATTTGGTTGCCAAGAACACGCTGGTAAGGTTAAGGGATATGACCCTGCTCCATTCTTCTTCGGTTAGGTCCACTAATTTGGTTATCCCGCCCCCACCTCCGACATTGTTGAACATGATGTCCAGTTTGCCGTACTTGTCCACTGCCTCAGCAACCATTCGTTCGCAGTCGGCAGCTCTGGTGACATCAACATGGCAAGTAATGGCTTCGCCATCCCGCCTTTTGATCATTTGTGCTGTTTCCTCAGCATGCTGGGCCGCAATATCAGCTACCACCACCTTAGCCCCTTCCTGAGCAAAAAGCAAAGCACTGGCTCTTCCTAGCCCTGAGCCGCTACCCGTTATTATCGCTACTTTATTCTCAAGCTTCGTGGTAGGTCCTGCTGTGTTCTTCTCTATGACCAGCCTGTGTTTCCGTGCTAATAGGATAAGAACTCCTTCGGATTCTCTATCAGCATGGTGTCTATTTGCTCTTGTTTTACTCCTTTGAATCTTAGCTCCGGAGCGATGTTTTCCAGGACATGGCTGTAACCATAACCTCCGTACTTCTTATAGCAACATTTGAAGGCAACTTCGTTGGCAAGCATGATGTTATGGGCGTGGCCTGCTCTGAGTAATTCGAGCAAACCTTCGACTCGCGCGCTGTCTGGCTTGAATCCCCATCCCGGGGCAATACTGTCCATATATTGCTCGTGTCCGAATTGGTCGTAGCTGACGAAAACACCACGCTGAAGCAATGACTTTTGATAGTCTATGTCGGGAAGATACATCTCCATGTGGTTGAGACAACATTTGCGCAGGTTTGCTCCTTCCTCTTCAAGGATTTCCAGGTAGGTGTGCCAGTGCTTTCCGGCGTAATTGGGGTGTATGTTTAGCGGGGCGCCTGTTTTAGCCTGGGCACGAGCTGCTGCTCTCAATGTCTTCTCCTCTTCGTTACTAAATGGTTCGTTTGGCGTGCCACTTAATGCCACCTTGATAGCACCGGCTCTTATTCCCGTAGCCCCGATACTCACAGTCAATTCACGGACGATGCGAGCGCAAAGTTCATCAATGCTACTTGATCTAACATAGGGAGGATGGGTAGGAGCGATGTACCATCCGCTACTACAGATAATGTTGATTCCCGTGGCACGGGAGATCTTAGCCAGCCCCACTGGGTCTCGACCCGTGCCAGGTAGGGCACAGTCTACCAAGCTTTTGCCTCCTGCCATCTTGTAGTGCAATAGCTCGGACACGGCTTCATTTATGTCACCCAGGATTATATTGTCCTTAACTAACATAGCGTCCCGGCGTACCACACCCAGTAATTCCATTCGGAGAGGCGACTCCGCGAGTACATACCTTGTTGGCTCCCGCGGTAATGTGTGCAGGCTCAAGAGGCTATAGAGCACATGAGTGTGACACATGGTGACACCGAGATCGGAGGAGCAAACTGCACCGGTAACTGTGATAATTTGAGCTATTCTAGTATACCCCTATTCTCTTACTTCTGTCGGCTGTGGACGATGAGGATCGCTCGGTTACCGAAGTATGGTATCATTGATTTCGGGTTCCCGCAACTGGGAGCAGAGGAACCCGTTCTTGTCAGGCGCGCAAAGTCGCACCGAATTCGCGCTTCAATCGAGCGAGCATCTGTTCTTGAACCCGGTCAACTTCTTCGTCAGTGAGGGTATGGGTAGGCGATTGGTATACTATTCTTATGGCGAAAGATTTCTTACCACGAGGTATCTGCTCTCCGCGGTAAACATCAAACAGAGTTGTCTGTACTATCAGAGGAAAGCTCTGAATTGTCTCTTCAATCTGAGTGTAACCTGTTTGTTCGTCGACAACCAAGGCAATGTCTCGGTAAACGGCAGGAAATCTGGGTATAGAGTGGTACTCTTTTCGCTCAGGAATTTTGCGCAATAATTTCTCAAGATCAATTTCTATAAGACATGTGCTGCGGGCAAGCTCAAAAGCTTCCATTACCTTAGGGTGCAGATCGCCTACGACGCCGATGTGGTCATGCTCCACGGTTATGTTAGCCTGTCTCCCTGGAAATAGTCCTTCGTCATCACCAGGTTGAAACCTTGCTTTTATTCCTAAATGGTTAAGGAGGCATTCCACTACCCCCTTGGCATCGAAGAAGTCAATCGAATCCCCGCTCTCTTGCCAGCATAATTCTTTTCTCCGTCCACTGAGCACGGCACAGAGCATTTCTTTTTCCTCAGGCAAGTCCTCTGCCTGAGGCAGGAATACTTTGCCAATTTCAAAGAGTCTAATGCCACCCGGCTCGAACTTTTGGTTGTGGGCCAGGGTAGACAGCACGCCAGCACGAAGAGTAGTGCGCAGATATTCTTGTTCTCTCGTCATAGGATTGGCTACTCTTAAGGGTGCGATTTTCAGTTCCCGCTTCGGGGATAGTTTCTGTAATTTTTCCAGGCTGACTAGGGAATAGGTCAATATTTCTTGAAAGCCACAGGCAACCATTAAATGCTGGATTTTCTTTCTCAGATTACGTCGTCGCACCGGAAGGGAGGAAGGTGGTTCTTGTTGAGGCAATGAGGAGCTGAGCATAGTAGCCGGGATCTTATCGTAGCCCACAATTCGGACTACTTCCTCCACTAGATCCGCGGGGCATCTGATGTCACTCCGCCAGTAGGGTACAAACACAGAGAGATGATGAGTTGAAGGTTTCTGGTGGCAGTCGAAGCCTAACTTTGTCAATACCTGGATTGTCTTCTTTGTGTTTACTTCCAGTCCGGAGAGTCGCTTTATTTCTCTAGGGTCAAGGAGTATAGGTTTGGCTTCGGATTTGCCCGGATAAACATCAATTATGCCCTGGCATACCTTGCCGGATGCTAGCTGGGAAAGGAGCTGCGTTGCCCGTTTCAGTGGCAGCAGCGGAAGCTCACTGTTAAGTCCTTTATCAAAGCGAGTTGAGGCTTCGCTATAGAGTTGGAGACGAGCACAAGCACGTCGAATCGCCGCCCAATTGAAATTCGCCGATTCAAGCAATACAGTATCAGTCTTCTCAATAACCTCGGAGTCAAGACCACCCATAATTCCTGCTATCGCCACAGGCTTCTCCATATCGGCGATGACCAGTACCTCAGGATCGAGGGTGCGCTCGACGCCGTCCAGGGTGGTTATCTTTTCTCTGTCCTTTGCCCTGCGAACAATAATGCGTCCGCCTTGAACTTTGTTGAAATCAAAGGCGTGTAGCGGCTGGCCATACTCCATCATGACATAGTTGGTAATATCAACCACATTGTTTATAGAGCGTATACCGCAGCTACTGAGACGTTGTTGTAACCAGCGTGGTGAAGGTGCCACCTTAATTCCGGTTACCAAGCTGGCACAGTATCTGGGACAGAGCTCTGGGTCGGCTACAGTGACGGAAACAAAGGTGGCGATCGGTTCTGCCTCTTCCTGGTAATGAATGTCAGGCAAACGCAATGGCTGGCCGGTTAATGCGGCAACCTCTCGAGCAATACCAGTGACAGAGAGGCAATCGGGACGGTTAGGTGTAATGTCCACGTCCAGGATTGCGTCACGGAGATAGACCCCGAGCGGAACGCCCACAGGGGCCTCACTGGGCAATACCATTATTCCCTCATGGTCTTCCGAGATTCCTAACTCTTTCTCCGAGCAAATCATGCCCTGAGAAAGAACACCGCGGATTGTGGTCGCCTTTACTGCTACAGGCTTGCCGGTACGTCCATTTGTGATTTCGGCTCCAATGCGAGCCAGCGGCACCTTCTGCCCGACGCTGATATTGGGAGCGCCGCATACCACTGTAACCTGCTCTGTGCCCAGGTTTACCGTGGCTACCTTTAGACGGTCGGCGTTGGGGTGAGGCTTCAGATCCATGACTTCGCCTACCACCACGTCGTTCCAGGTGTGGCCAATGGTCTGTATTTCCTTTACTTCTAAGCCAGCCATGGTTAGTTTTTCTGCCAGCTCTTTGATAGGGAGTTTGATATCGACGTAGTCCTTTAGCCAGCTGAGAAGGACTTTCATGTCACCGTCTCTGTTTCTAGAACTGCTTTAAGAACCTGAGGTCGTTAGTATAGAAGAGGCGAATATCTTCGATGCCGTAACGAAGCATGGGGATGCGTTCCACACCCAACCCGAAGGCAAAGCCGGTGTAACGTGTGGGGTCAATATTTACGCGTGTCAGGACGTCAGGATGGACCATGCCAGCGCCGAGGATTTCTATCCATCCGCTGTCGCCGCAAAGACGGCAGCCGTTACCCTGACAGGCGAGACAAGCGATGGCTACCTCGACACCCGGTTCCACGAAGGGAAAGTAATCACAACGGAAACGTACTTTTCTCTCTGCACCGAAAAGGCGGCGGCAAAACTCAAATAGGGTGCCCTTTAAATCGGCTAAGGTGATATTCTTATCCACAGCCAGGCCCTCAACTTGATAGAACATAGATTCATGAGTGGCATCGGTAGCTTCGTACCGGTATACCCGACCTGGAACTATGGCTCTTATTGGTGGCTGTTGTCTCTCCATTAACCTGATTTGCATAGGTGAAGTGTGAGTGCGTAGCAGTCGCGCTCTTTCTTTGGCGCCGATATCTATCCATAGCGTGGCAAACATATCCCGGGCTGGGTGGTCTTGGGGAATATTGAGGGCTTCAAAATTGTAGTAGTCCCATTCTACATCGGGGCCTTCCACTACTTGGAATCCCATGTTGCTGAAGATTTCACAGATTTCATTCAGTATTTGAGTGGTAGGGTGAAGCTTTCCTATGGTTACAGGACGTCCTGGCAAGGTAACGTCAAATTCTTGCCCCTCTGGAGAGGCAAATAGTGCCTCTCTCAGTGTCTCTTGCTTCTTGGCTAAATTGAGTTCCAGAACCTTCTTAAGGTCGTTAGCTTCGGCTCCAATGATTTTTCGCTCCTCTAAAGCGAGAGTACCCAGCGAACGTAGAATCTGCGTCAGCCGACTCTTCTTGCCTAGATAGCGGATGCGCCAGGCTTCCAGATCTTTGAGCCCCTGCACCATATCAAGCTCGCTAAGAGCTTTATTGCGAATGTCTCTCAACTCTTCTGGCATGGCACCCTTATTATGTGCTGGTTCTGTGTTTTTGTCGGGTACCTATTGCTGCGGACTTTCAGGCTTCGTTGCCGAGGATACCAATGTGGCGAGCGCTTTTGGGTCTTTAACCGCCAAATCAGCAAGCATCTTGCGGTTCACTTGTACATTTGCCCTCTTCAGTTTGGCTATAAGTTGGCTATAAGTAAGTCCTAAAGCTCGCGCTGCAGCATTAATGCGGGTAATCCACAGCCTGCGGAGATCGCCCTTTCTTTCTCTGCGGTGGCGATAGGCATAATCCAATGCGTGAAGCATGGATTCGTGGGCTATGATGTAAAGTTTGTGTCTTGCGCCCCAATGTCCTTTAGTCAGCTCCAGAACTTTCTTATGCCGCCTATGGGTAACCTTTCCGCTTCTAGCACGTGGCACTGTACCTCCGCAATGTCTAAGTCGATATTTTTTTCTTCCGAGCCATCAAGTATACTACCGTTAGCGCAATGCCTACAAATAGCAAGAGAAACCCGGCCGCGCCAATAAACTTGCCCATTGCAAATACAAACGTAGCAATAAGCGAGGCTACACCTATCCCAGTTAGGATGTAACCGGCGAGCAAGAATCTCCAATCGGGTGCGGTCGAGGGCGCGGGCTGTTTTGGTTGATAAAGCCCTTTCTCGATAAGAGCCTTGTCCCTGAAGTACTCTGCCCAGATTGCAGAGAGTGGTATGCTGAAGATGAAAACCACCGTCACCACAGGGACTATGACACCTACATCCATGCATTGCCTCCTTAATCAACGGAATAAGGCAAAAGTCTTTTCACCACCTTGGCGTCTGCTGGCGAGACTGGCACCATTTGATCATAAAGCCGTTTGGTTCTCGCAGCTTTCTTTCGCCTCAAGTGACTCTTACCACACTTAGCACGCATGAGCTTTCCGCCGCCTGTTACGTGGAACCGCTTTTGTGCTCCTTTATGAGTTTTTAGTTTGGGCATTCCCTTTGGCCTCCTGAGGTTTTCTGCCTGCAACAGGAGATAATACCACCGTAATGCTCTTTTCATCATTAGCGGAGCTCGTTACCGCAGCTAATTCCTTGCAAGCCTCCACCACCTTTTGTACCACCTTCTCCCCTAGTTCGGGATAGGCAGCTTCACGACCTCTAAATCTTAATACCAGCCTTACCTTGTTACCCTCCTGTAATAATTTCTTAGCGGTTCTAACTTTCGCCTGCAGATCGTGTTCTTCGATTTTTGGTCTCAAGCGGAGTTCTTTAAGCGCACCCGCTTTTTGCTGTCCCTTTTTTGCCTTGCGTTCTTTCTTAGTCTGTTCGTACTTGTACTTACCATAGTCGAGAAGACGGCAAACAGGCGGACTTGTAGTCGAAGTCACCTGCACCAGGTCAAGACCACGCTCGTAGGCAACCTGCAATGCCCTTTGTAGCGGGAAGATACCCACCTGTTTTCCATCTTCTCCTATAAGCCGAACTTCCTTGGCCTTGATTTGCCTATTAACAGGTAATTCCTTAACTATACTTTTTCGCCTCCCGCTCTGATTAACTCTTATTCTCTATGGCCGATTTTATCCTGCTCTTAATCTGGGCCACGGATTGCGAACCCAAGTTTTCACCGGTTCTGAGGCGCACCGATACAGAGGATGAACTCGCCTCCTTGTCTCCGATTATCAGCATGTAAGGGATTTTCTCTATCTGGGCCTCTCTCACTTTCAAGTTCATCCTTTCGGAGCGGTCATCAATCCTTGTTCTTATGCCCTCATTTCTGAGCTCCTTTTCTACTTTGCGAGCGTAGTCAAGGTGACGATCTGCTATGGGAATTATTACCGCCTGAACCGGTGCGAGCCATACAGGGAAGGCGCCCCCGTAATGTTCTATTAGGCAGGCAAGAAAGCGCTCCATACTGCCCAAGACTGTACGGTGTATCATCACCACTGGATGCTCCGTGCCATCGTCACCAATATAACAAACATCGAAGCGCTGTGGCAAATTAAAGTCCAGCTGGATGGTGGGACCCTGCCAAAGATGTCCTAGAGCATCTTTGATCTTGATGTCAATCTTGGGTCCGTAGAAAACTCCTTCACCGGGGTCAAGTTCATAACGCAGGTTAAGTTTCTCCAGGATCCGTTTGAGAGATTCAGTGGCCTGTTCCCACATTGCAATGGTGCCAGCGAATTTTTCCGGGCGTGTTGATAACAGTAACTGGTATTCGGTAAATCCGAAAGTGGACATCATAAACTGTGCCAAACGCAGGACTTCCGCTATTTCCTCCTCCACCTGGTCAGGGCGGCAGAAAATGTGCGCGTCATCCTGGGTAAACCCTCTTACTCTGGCAAGACCATATAGCACGCCGCTTCGCTCATATCGGTAAACGGTGCCCAGCTCTGCGTATCTCAGCGGCAGGCTGCGATAACTGCGCAATTTACTCTTGTAGATAAGGATGTGCCCGAGGCAATTCATGGGCTTAAGCAGGTACTCTTCCTTCTCCATTTTCATCGGGGGAAATAGATTTTCTTGGTAGAATTCCCAATGTCCGCTCGTTTTCCAAAGGTCTAGCTTGGCGATATGAGGGGTGTATACCAGCTCATAACCTCGTTTGACATGCTCGGCTTTCCAAAAATCTTCGATTATCTGGCGAACCATAGCGCCTTTGGGGTGCCATAAGATCAACCCTGACCCAATTTCCTCATGCGTGCTAAATAACTCCAAGATCCTCCCCAGCTTTCTGTGGTCCCTCTGTGCTGCCTCAGCTTGAACCTGTAAGTATTCCTCCAGCTCCTTCTCAGTCTCGAAAGCAACACCGTATATTCGTTGCAACATGGGGCGTTTTTCGTCTCCGCGCCAGTACGCTCCCGCTACATGGGTTAGCTTGAATGCTTTTGCTTCACCTGTGGAGGTAAGGTGAGGGCCACGGCACAGGTCAACAAAGGAACCTTGCCGATAAATGGTCACCTTGCTGTCCGGAATCTCTTCTAGGAGCTCTAGCTTATAGGGTTGATTAGCAAAAATCCTGCGCGCTTCTTCTTTATCAACTTCCTCAGCGCTAAATGGCAAATCTTGACTGATAATTTCTCTCATTTTATTTTCGATTAGTGGCAGCTCTTCCGGCCTCAAAGGACGCGGCAGGTCAAAGTCATAGTAAAAACCGTTCTCGATGGCTGGTCCTATGCCAAACTTAGCCTCAGGGAACAGGTGTTGTACTGCCTCAGCCATAATATGTGCTAAGGAATGGCGCATCCGTTCTAGCTGCTCACTCTTGTTTTTTCCAGTCTCCATATGTAGAAAAATGTATGAAGGAATAAGGATAAAAATGCAAACATGGGCGGTACTGGACTTGAACCAGTGACCTCTGCGATGTCAACGCAGCGCTCTGACCGCTGAGCTAACCGCCCAGCAGCCATTGTAGCAAAGAGAGTGAAACGAATCAAATTCGCCGTGGACAATAGTAGGCTCCTGCCTATTAAATGGAGAGGATTGAGGAACAGCCCATACTGTGGTACTCTCAGGTATAACACAGAGGCCATAATTGCCACTGGGGGGACACACGGTCAACTCAGCCGCAGGATTTGCTGGTAACCATCTGGTGTTACACTTACTCCCTTCCTCGCAGTCTCACCGCTCCGGTCAGGTTTACTTGAATGACAGCGCCGCAATGAGGGCAGGTCACCTCGAAGGTCAACGGTCTTCCCATTACCTTCTCTACTAGTGAGGTCACGGTTGAGTCTATGCTATCAAGCCTCTTATCAAGTACGTCAAGACGTCGGGCCATTTGCCCTAAATCGATATCTTGTTTAACGGGGTCAGTCTTGTTGTTTCCAACCAATTTATAAGCCTTTCTCCACAACGCCCAGGGATTCAAGCTCAGCTTTGTCCTGGCGTATTAGTTTGTCTATCTGCTCCGAAATAGTGCGCTCCAGGTATTTGCGGAAGGCTTCACGGGCTGCCGGCGACGACCGCACCGCCGCCTTTACCTTTTGCCATTCTTCTTCGATCATTTTTCGCACCTCATCAGGATTTATCGGTTCTTGCCGCTGCCACAAATCTTCGACCTTGTCCAGAATTCTGGTGGTCATGGCGCGTTTAATACGGTCAAAAGAAAGTATTTCCTCTACGGCGTATGCTTGCTCCGCTTTTTTTTCAGCCACGTTCTTTACCTCCTTTTGAATAAAAGTCGGTCGTGTACTATCATAGGCTTGATGGCATTGCTTGTCAAGGTGGGGTGGGCGCTAGCGGCCATAGATTCCGCTCCGCTTTGGCTCGCGGATTTCCCGTTGCTATTTGAAACCGCATGGATGAACGGATATTCGTTAGCTTGACGGCTAACCACCACAATGTTACACTTGAAGTTTTGTGAAGAATGAGAGTAGTTACGCTGTTGTCGAGATAGGGGGTAAACAGTATAAGGTAGCCCCTGGACAGGCAGTAGAGGTTGACCGATTAGGCGTGCCTCAAGGCCAAAGGCTTGAGTTCGAAAGAGTTTTGCTTATCAAAGATGGTGATGAGGTTACGATCGGGAAGCCCTTCATTGAAGGTGCGAAGGTTGTGGCTACCTCTCTCGGGGAAATTAAGGGAAAGAAATTGATAGTGTTCAAGTATAAAGCCAAGACCCGCTATCGCAGGAAAAAGGGGCATCGGCAGATTTACAGTAAAATACTGGTAAACGAGATTATGGGTGCTAAGAAAGAAGCCTGATAATATACTTGCGGGAGGACGAAGATGGCACATAAGAAGGCCGGTGGTAGTACCAAATGTGGCAGAGACAGTGAATCGAAGCGTTTGGGAGTGAAAAGGTTCGACGGCGAGAAGGTTTTTGCTGGCAATATATTGGTGCGCCAGCGCGGTACTCGCGTACTTCCAGGAGAGAACGTAGGCGTGGGTCGTGACTACACCCTTTTCGCTTTAGTTGACGGTTATGTTAAATGGGAGCAGGCAACGAAGTACAGGAAGAAAGTGAGCGTGTACGCCAATGAAGGATAAGATCCATCCGAAGTACTACGATAAGGCGAAGGTGACGTGCCTCTGTGGTAACACTTTTATCACTGGTGCCACTAAGCCCGAAATCAAAGTTGAAGTATGCAGCAAGTGCCATCCGTTTTACACGGGGGAGCAGAGGATAGTAGACTCCTTGGGGATGGTGGAGCGGTTCCAGAGACGGTACAAGATGAAGTGATAGAGTATGTTCATATTTCCCAAAATGAAGTCGAGGCTGCCGCTGGTACTTACGGGGTAGAAGAGAGAGTGCTGGAGTATCAGGGAAGGCGGGTTTTGTACGTTCATTCGGAAGCGTGCGGTCCTGTTGTTTCTTGCTGTGGTAGCGGTGGCTGTGTCAGCGGGAGCAGCGTATTCGTAAAGGGCTGGGTAATTGAATGGAAGAAGCAAAGTGAGGACGGTCAACTTGTTTCTAAGCTAGAACCGATATGGGACGCGGAAACACAGCGGGAAATAAAGGAAATCTTGAAGTCCAAATACCAAACAGCAATCATTTACTTTTGAACCTGTTCTAGCGAAGCTGTCCCTTCTGTTCTTGGTCTAAATTACATTGAATCCGTACCGAGAGTAAGAACAAGATAGACCAGAGGCACTAATGGCAAAGTCCTTTCATTATGGCGGACAGGCAGTTATCGAGGGTGTAATGATTCGGGGCAAGGAAGGCATAGCAATATGCGTTCGGCAGCCTAATGGTGAGTTGAACATATTAAGGCAGCCCCTGGCCAAGATTTATAGGGGGCGACTCAGGGAAACACCTCTTATTAGAGGGATCTTTGTTCTTATTGAAACTCTAATCCTCGGTACCCAGGCACTGCTGCACTCTGCTGAAGTTGCCTCAGAATCTGGAGAGGAAAAGATGCCAAGAGGGATTCTATGGGGCACGGTAGCTGTTAGCGTGGTTTTCGGTGTAGCCCTATTCTTTGCAGTTCCGCTTTTTGCCACGCGATATCTCATTGATCCCTTTATCGGCTCAGCGTTGATAAGCAACGTGATTGAGGGATTCATTCGTATCGGCATTTTCGTGGCCTATCTGAAATTGATAGGATTGGTACCTGACATCAAGAGAGTATTTGCTTATCACGGAGCAGAGCACAAGGTGGTGAATGCTTATGAAGCAGGTGCTCCTTTGCAACTGGATTCGGCAAGAAGGTTTCCCACCACCCATGCCCGATGCGGCACCGCTTTTATTTTTATCGTTCTCATTGTTGCTATCTTCATTTTTGCCATACTGGGTCGCCCCGCTCTGTGGGTAAGCGTACTTTCTCGTGTGTTGCTTATCCCGGTCATTGCCATCATCGGTTATGAAATCGTCAGGTTCACTGCAAACCATAGCCAAAACAGGGTGGTGAAATTACTTTTCGCTCCGGGATTGCTGCTTCAGGCTATGACCACCCGAGAACCCGACGATAGTCAGATTGAAACGGCCATATCGGCTCTGAACCAGGTGCTGGATATTGACAGCAATGCCAACCTTTTGGGTAAAATGTAGCCAGGGAGGTGATGGGAAATGTTTGTATTGACGTCGCCTGAGATTGTGGAGCAGGGGATAATCCCGGTGAAATACACTATGGATCATCCCAATAAGGTAGGGGTTTCGCCACCGCTTCAGTGGAGCGACCCTCCTAAAGGCACCAAGAGCTTTGCCCTTTCGCTGGTCGATCCTGATGTACCGCTGGAGGAGGAGTGGTTTCCTTACAAAGATTCGTTAAAAGTGGGGACTTTGCCGGGAGACCTCTTCGTACACTGGATGGTTTATGATATTCCGGCCTCAGTGAGGAGCATGGAGGAGGGCAAAATACCACCAGGAGCCAAAGAATTGAAGAACAACATGGGCATGCCGGGATATCTGGGGATGGGACCTCCGCCGGGGCACAAGGCACATAAGTACATTTTTACCCTGTACGCGTTGAGCGCAAAGTCTCTGGGGTTGTCACCCGACGCGACCTATTTGGATTTCATCAACGCAATGAAGGGCAAGGTGCTGGCTACGGCGAGTCTTACGGGATACTTTGGCCACTAAAGAGTAGCCTTAGGAAAAAAAGACGCGCCGGGCCAAAGCCCAAGATTTTTTGCAGGTTTGCGCAGGACGATAATGCGCGGCCAGCTCTTTGCTACTGCAGAATCTTTGGGTGTGCCGGTGCGTTATTTTGATCAGCCGAGGGAAATGTTCCTAGGCGTTTTCTTTGCCATCATTCTGAGGCGGAACGCTTAGACATCCTAGGTTACCTGGTGTTCTTTCCAGTTGCTGGAAGAAGCAGGTCCGATTGCCGGTGTGACATACTGGCCCCACGGGTTCAACCTTTATCAGCAAGGCATCGCTATCGCAGTCTTTGGCGACTGACTTTACTTTGAGAAAACTGCCTGAGGTTTCCCCTTTGTGCCATAGTTGCTGCCGGCTGCGGCTATAGAACCAAACTTCACCGCTGTCCAAGGTACGCCGCAGTGATTCTTGGTTCATGTATCCGAGCATCAGGACTTCGCCGCTTTCCGCGTCCTGGATGATTGCGGGAATGAGTCCCTTATCGTCGAAATTCAACATGTTGGCTCCTAGGTCCCCAAACTATTAATCGCCTCCTCCAGGTCGATGTCGCCAGTATAAAGGGCTTTACCAATAATAACTCCGTCTACTCCAAGGTCTCTTAACCTTTGCAGATGCTCCAGCCGCGAGACACCTCCAGCTACGATGATAGGTACACTTACTCGGGCAACCAACTTTCTTATCATGTCGAAGTTGGGCTCAGTAAGGGTGCCGTCCCTTTTTATATCGGTGTAAATCAGGCGCCTTACACCAATACTTATCATGTCTTCGCTCAGTGAGGAAACATCTACCGCAGTCTCTTTTCGCCAGCCGCGAATAGCTACCCGGCCATCCTGGGCATCGAGGCTGACTGCGATAGCTTCCCCGAATCGCCGGCATAGCCGTCGTATCAATTCCCTGTTCTCTATAGCAGCGGTTCCCAGGATCACCCGGGTTACTCCCTCGAGTACCAGTTGCTCCGCAATTCTTTCTTCTCTTACACCACCGCCGAATTCTACCAGTAAGGCACTTCGCTTCATTATCTCCTTGACTATTTCAAGGTTCTTCGGCTCGCCTGTTCTAGCGCCGTCGAGGTCGACCACATGGAGCCAGCGTGCCCCTTGAGCACGCCACTTCAAAGCTACAGCCACTGGATCATCGTGGAACACAGTTTCTTGGTCGTACTTACCCTGATACAGTCTGACACACTTGCCGCCCCTAATATCAACGGCAGGGATTATTTCCATCTGCAGTTTTTTCCTGGTAACGGGCTAGAGTGAAAATGAGGTCGGCCAAACGATTGAGGTAGGCTAAAACCATTTCGTTTTGTATCTGGCCTTGTTGCTTGAGGGTAACGACCCTTCTTTCGGCGCGACGAGCTATAGCTCGGGTCACGTCCAGAAGCGCCGAGCTTATGTTGGCGCCGGGAATGATAAATTCTCGGGGCATTTCTACTTTGGCTTCAAACCGATCTATTAAAGCTTCCAGTTTTTCTACCATTTCTGGTCTCACCGTCTTGCCCCGAGCTGCTAAATGTTCATAGCGTTCCCGGGGTGTGGCCAATTCTGCTCCGATAACGAAGAGGTCCCGTTGCACTTCAGTCAAAATGTCCCTTACCTCTGGTTGACAGAAGTTCTTGCTTATCCCCAGAAACGAGACGACTTCATCAATAGTGCCGTACGCTTCGCAGCGAGGGTCTGACTTAAGAGTTCTGACCCCGTAGAGAAGGCTGGTTTCCCCTCCGTCCCCCCTTTTGTTGAAGGTCTTCATTCTGGTCCTCGCTGAAAAACAATTGCAGTTTATCATACAATAGGCCCGACAAGGAAACAAGGCGATTCTTGATTCAATGGTAACAACGTTCACATTCGTGTAAGCGAGAATCGCGGTTGACAATCGCACTTCATGTCGATATTCTAATATGCTCGCCCGAACTAGTGCTCAGACTAAGGAGGCAACTGATGGATTATAGTTTCACCGAAGAGCAGGAGATGCTAAGAAAGATGGCTCGGGAGTTCCTTTCTACCGAGTGTCCCAAGAGTCTGGTTCGAGAAATGGCTAAGGACGAGGCGGGACACCCTCGGCAGTTATGGGAGAAGATGAGCGAGCTGGGGTGGATGGGTCTCGTCATTCCGGAGAAGTACGGGGGTGGCGAAGGAAGCTTTTTGGACCTCATTGTGTTGCTGGAGGAGATGGGTAGAGCTTGTCTACCTGGTCCGTTTTTTTCTACCGTAGTACTGGGAGGGCTTACCCTTCTGGAATGCGGAACCGAAAAACAGAAGCAAAGACTTTTGCCCGGGCTAGCCCAAGGAAAGCTGTTGCTTACTTTAGCCCTGACCGAAGCAAGCGCTAAGTATAGCGCCGATGGAATTCAAACCAGGGCAACACAAAAGGGTAAGGACTTCGTAATTCAAGGAACAAAGCTCTTTGTTCCTGACGCTCATGTGAGTGACTACATTATCACTGTAGCCAGAACTAAAGATACGGGCATTCCGGAGGAAGGTATCACCTTGTTCTTGGTTGACTCTAGAAGCCAGGGAGTTAAGTGTACCCTGCTCAAGACTATTTCCGGAGAGAAGCAATGCGAGGTTACCTTTGATAACGTAACTGTGCCCAAGGATAATGTTTTAGGGCAGATCGACATGGGTTGGCCTATCGTCGAGAAAGTGCTGGAGAAGGCCACAGTGGCACGGTGTGCCGAGATGGTTGGTGGTGCTAGGCAGGTGCTTGAGATGACCGTAGATTATGCCAAAAGGAGGATAGCCTTCGGTCGCCCGATTGGCAGTTTTCAGGCGATACAGTTTTACTGTGCTAATATGCTCTCGGATATCGATGGGTGTGCTTTTATTACCTACGAAGCTGCGTGGCGACTTAATAGCGGTCTTCCTGCGAGTCTGGAAGTGGCTATGGCAAAAGCGTGGGTAAGCGAGAAATTTGTGAAAGTCACCACTTTAGCCCACCAGATACATGGCGCTATCGGCTTTTGTGAGGACCACGATTTGCCCCTGTACTTTAAGCGGGCTAAAGCCTGGGAAGCCAGTTTTGGTGGAGCGGACTTTCATTTGGACAAGATCGCCACCGCAGCCGGTCTTTAAAAACCGGTAGGACCGCCTTTTGTCGTTATCAAGAGCGGTCCCGGTTGCCAGTGCCCAGCTCAGCTAGCTTTTACCTCTTTTTTCGCTTCCTGAGCCAAATTACCACAGGGGGAACCCATACCCAGCAGAACACTCCTAGCCATATGAGGACAGTGACCAGACCTCGGACGAAGGCAACGAGCCCACGAATGGCAGCCTTGAATGCCTGGAGGGGAGACCAGGGTTCAGCAAGGGGCTTTACTTCTCGGAGGGTCAGTTCGATGAGCGCCAGCTCCGAGGTGCGTTCTGGGTATTTCATCCGACCTTCAGTCTGCTCGATCTCCATCCTTACGTTGGAAAGCTCACGTTGTACCATCAGCATTTCTTCTACGTTTTCTGCCTTCTGCAATAGCGTTAGAAACTGAGCCTCGGTAGCCCTAAGGTTGTGTAGTCGCGCCTCGAGGTCAATGTATTCCTCGGTGACGTCCACGGCTCTGGTAGTTTCAGAGGGTACTCTCACAGCTAGTTGACGAAGGCGAACAAGAGCGTCTTGGAATTTTTCTGAAGGAACTCGGATACAAATATCCCCTGACGTCGCCTTTTCGAATTCCTGTCTATTCGACGAGACTACATAGCCACCCAGTTCCTCAGCCAAGTGGCTGATTTCGGTCATGGCTTCACTTATGTCCTCTACCTCCAGAGTCATGTAACCGGTCTTTACGATTTTGCGCTCTAGCGTCGGCTCTTCAACGACTGCTAGAGGAAGGTCTTTTCTTCCCTTGCTAACCTCTTGTGATGGCGCTGGAGTTGGTAGTGGAGTTGGAGTCTCGCGAGACGTAGCGCAGCCACCAATTAAGACCAGTCCTAGGGCTGTTATCACGGGTATCAGCAGTTTAAGCAACTTCGTCATTCCCACTCCTTTGCCGCGGATGGTTTGCCTGTAAAACGGAAATGGACGTTGAAAGTTTAGACTTCTTCGCATTTTTCCCATCGGGGTTTACCGTGTAAGGATTTGGCCTCACTGCTGGCGTTGATATACGACGGTAAGCTGTCCTAGGGCAAGGATGTGGTCTTTTATGGCGAAAAGAACCTGTTCTCTGCTAGCCCCTGCTTCGAGATTCAGGGGTTGATCCAGGGCATAAAGTGTGAAGCGATAGCGATGAAGGTGACCACGTGGGGGACAGGGACCATCGTAACCAATTCTGCCGAAGCTGTTTGTTCCCTGGAGAGCCTGGCCTAATACCTGCTTTTCATCTGGTGTTGCTTCGGCTAGTTCGCGGGTAGCGGCGGGCAGATTAAACAGAACCCAGTGAGTGAATGTCCCTCCCGGGGCGTCCGGGTCATCCATGATGAGAACGAAAGCCTGTGTGTGCGGAGGAGGCTCTGTCCAGGTAAGCGGTGGTGATATGTCTTCTGCATCACAGGTATACTTTGCTGGAATCCGTTCTCCGTCGCCGAATGCAGGACTTGACAACTGCATTGTCTGAGCCGCTCCTGGAAGCGTGATTTCCTCTGTGGCACAACCCAAGACGGATACGACTAGGATGACACAAAAGGCTAAGACACACACTCTGCCAAGACGGCAGTGGATTTTGTTGTTTGGCATCGTGGCACATGATATTCCTGTGTTCCGGAGATGTCAACGAGACCGCCAAAGCTGTTAATGCTGCGTATAGACGGTGAGCTTCAGCTACATCGTTTTGTGGCATTAACTTGAGGAGTATTCAATATCAGGGCAACGGCTATGGCAATGAGAACGGCGAAAGCAAGCCATACTGGCTGATAAGTACCAAATTTGTCATATACATAGCCGGCAATAGGCGGACCAGCAATGCCTCCCAGGTCCATTATGCCCAGGGTAGCCCCATGAATGGTTCCGAAGCTGCCCCTGCCAAAAAGTTCCGTTAATATGGAAGCTCTCAAGGTGTTAATACCACCGTAACCGATGCCAAAGAGGACAAGGAAGCTAATCAGGGCTGGCATAGTTTGGGGCGAAGCGAATCCGAAGCACAAGATGCCGATGCCCATCATAGCCAAAGCGGCGGCCATGACCCGCCGCTTATCGGATCTGTCCCCGAGCCAGCCGAGACCAAGGCGTCCACCTATGCTTATTAAAGGAAGAACGCTCGCCACAAGACCAGATTTTGTCCTGGGAATGCCAATGCTACTCAGATAAGGCATTATATGGGTAATTACTGCCATAAGAATCACTGTCTGGCACAGAAGAGCTAAGGTTATGTGCCAGAACGCGCGATTCTTCAAGGCCTCTTTAGCCTTAACGCTTATCTCCACAGCTTCAACCGCAGCTTTCGGGTCTCGTGACCTGACATCGTTATTGATTTCACCATCAGGCTGATAACCATAATGCTCAGGTCTGTGCCTTACTATGAGCGATAACGGTAAGCAGATAATAAGCATGCCCGCGGCAAAGATAGCTATGGCTGCCTGCCACCCATACAAGTCGATGAGTCTCACCATCAAAGGAACCAATAGGCCACTGAACCCGTAACCACAGACCATTATACCTGTAGCTAGCCCGATTTTTCTCCGAAACCAATTGGCAACTGCAGGCATGAATACAGTAGTGCTGCAAATGCTTGTGCCTACAGCCAACAATGCGAAGGCACCGTAGAACATGCCTAGTGATACGGTGCGACTCAGTACGAGCAGACCGAGAGTAGTGACGATTGTCCCGCCGATCAGTAGCTTTCTTGGTCCCCAGCGGTCAACAAGAATTCCGATCAAGGGAGCAAGGATGCCCATTTCCAGACCGCGTAATGAGGCAGCGAAGGATATCTGAGTGTAGCTCCAGCGGAAATGTTGGGCTATTGGTTCAAATACTGCGGTAAAGCCATAGAATATGACCCCACCGGTGTAGAAAGCGATGATGAAACACGCTCCCACAATCCACCATCCGTAGAAGATCTTTGGTGGCTTGGGCAGAAGTAGAGCTGGTGGAGTTACTGGCTTTAGCACTTGAAGAATCTTATAGAAAAACCTTTCCAGAGCAACAAAAAGAAGAGTTTAACCTATGGTATCACTGGTAGTAGGCTGTGTGCAAAACAGGCACAAAGGCAAAAGGGAATTTCGCCTAGGGCTACGGTGCTTAAAGTGTTCTGTTGAAGAAGGCGACGACTACGGATGCCAGGCTGGATTCGTATCCCCACCAGAAGTGGTCAGCTCCCTCCACGATGGCGCATTGGTTGGGCTCGAGAAGGGAGCGGCAAAATTGTTGAAACTCAGGAAGAGATATGAGGCTATCTTTGCTTCCCAAAACGAACAATTTGGGCTTAGCACAGTCTTTAATAAAGGCAAAGTCGCACATGGGAAGTGGGGGTGACACGGCGGCTAAAGCTCTTATTCGAGGCTCGTTGCAGCCGACGGGCAAAGCAAAGGCCGCACCGGCGGAGTAGCCAACTAGGCCGATCCGGCGCGGGTCAACCTCGTTTATTCTGGTTAAGAAAGAGATGGCTGCAGCTACATCTTCCTGCTCACCTATGCCGTGGGAAAAGCTTCCCTCGCTCTGGCCTACCCCACGGAAATTGAACTTGAACGAAATTACGGATGCCTGTACCAATGCCTCAGACAGAGCATGAACTACATTGTTGTCCATGCTGCCACCGTAGAGGGGATGGGGATGGCAGACAATTACTGCGGGAAACGGTCCGCTACCTTCAGGTATGCTCAACACTCCTTCCAGAGAAAGTTTTCCTGCGGAGAATCTTACTTTGATCTGCTTCATTGCTCCATTACTACCGGGTTTGTCAGGGTTCCGATCTGGTCTATTTTGACCTCCACGATGTCCCCAGGTCGCAAGGGACCAATGCCGGCAGGAGTGCCTGTAGCAATTACGTCGCCCGGCAGCAAGGTCATTACTCCGGAAATAAAGCTCACTAGCTCGTCCACGCCAAAGATAAGGTCAGCAGTAGAAGCTGACTGGCGAAGCTCTCCATTTACGTAGGTTTCCAATCTTAACTTCTCTGGGGCTACATCGGTTTCAATCCAAGGGCCGAGTGGCGCAAAAGTATCGAAACCTTTAGCCCGTGTCCATTGCCCGTTTTCCTTTTGAGCATAGCGCTCTGACACGTCGTTAATGCAGGTATAGCCAAGTATGTAATGCCTGGCTTCAGCTTGCAGGACATTCTTAGCCCTCCGTCCGATCACTACCGCAAGTTCGCCTTCATAGTCCACGCGTCTGGAATGGCGGGGCAGGACGATAGGCTCGAAAGGCCCTATGACTGCCGTGGACGGTTTGAGGAAGATAAGAGGTACTGTGGGTATGGGCAACCTTGTTTCTTCGGCATGGCTGGGGTAGTTGAGTCCCAGACCGACTATCTTGGAGGGAAGGCACGGCGCGAGTAGCTTGACTTTGCTTACGGGATAAACATCGCCTTGGAGCTCAACGAGGCGACGAGATCCTTCGAAATACCTGAAGGGATTGCCGGAGATACTGCGTATCAGCTCGTCTTCCAGAATTCCGTATTTGATCTTGCCCCGAATGCTGAAACGAACAATTCGCAAGTTTCACTCCTTTTCAAGGCCTTATTATACATTTTCTTTCTCCTAGATAAGTAAGTTTGGTCAGTCGCTGAGGGTATCTTCCCAAAACTGTGGTAATTATCTACCTGTTGTGGTTTAATGCTCTATCGAAGCAATTCTTGACGGAGATTGGGGTGATTCATGAACATTAGGGAAGCGAATCTGAGTTTTCATTGCTCGGAGAGGTTAAAGTCGAACCTGTTTTTGCTCTCTGCTGGTCTTGATGCTTTAGTCGGTCTCAGGGCAGAGAGGCTGGAGGGGGGTAAGGAAGTGGCGAGGGCGGTGATACGTGCGTTACTGACTGAATCAAATATCGCCAGTCGCTACCTAGAACCGGCAGTGATAAACGCTATAAGAGAAGGGCTATCCAGCGTGGAAACTGAAGTAGAGGTTGAGAATTATAGTAAGGCAAGGGAAAGTTTAGCTCAAACCTTTTCCCGTGTGACCACTATCAGTAACCGATATATTGAACTGCTGACGGAACATAACCTCATTTGATAGGGAGCAGGGTGAGTTAACAGCTCGAGTCATTTCACTATGACCTTGATCAGTATGTCGCCGGGCACCCCATCACTTATCTTGCGCGCGTTTCTCAATCTCACTACGTTACCTGTTTTCACCCCGGGTGGGATGGTCACCTCTATCCTCTTACCCTTCCTGGTCAATATTTTCTTCACCCCCTGTGAAGCTTCTTTCTGGGTTATGGTAAGTTCGTAGCGAACATCCCGAGGTTTCTGAGCTTCGCCGAATAATTCCTCCCAATTGACTTTTTCACCCGGCCAGAACTCGACTCTCACCTCGCCAGGACGTGTGCTAAACCTTCTAAAGGAGAACGATGATCCCATACTTTTAAGAAAATCACCGAATATGTCATCGAGGAAATCAAACCCGAGACCTGCCCCACTGAAATCCCTGATCGTCTCTTCAAAAGTGCTGCGGGTGAAGGGGCTGCTGAAGATATCACCAACGGCGCCTACAGTGCCGAATCGGTCATATTCCTTTCTTTTCTGCGGGTCGCCCAGGACAGCGTAAGCTTCGTTTATCTCCTTGAATTTCTCGTTGGCCCATTTCTCCCTGCCGGGGTTGCGGTCAGGGTGATACTGCATGGCCAATTTTCGGTAGGCCCGCTTAATCTCCTCATCTGAGGCGTTCCTGGGCACGCCCAGAATTTCATAGTAGTCTTTGGCCATGGCAAAATCCCATAAGACTAGATAGAGAAGCCTCGATAGTTTGTGAATTATAGCAAGGTAGCGGGATACAGTGTTAATTTGCACTTTGGGGGAAGAAGAAAAATTGCATTAAAGAAGGAGTGGCGAGCGGTTCCCATCGGTATTGACAAATGAGAGTTAAGTCTTTATTATCTCCGACTCGACGAGTAGCAAGGCTGAAGTCGAAGCGTAAAAGGAGGTGCCATGAAGACGGCGCTAGTGATAGGCGGCACAGGTGCTACTGGTCCATATATAATCGACGGGCTTTTGCAAAGGGACTATGAGGTGACCGTACTCCATCGAGGGGTGCACGAAGCTGAATTACCTCCTCAAGTTAAACATATTCATGCTGATCCTCACTGGTTAGAAAAGCTGCAGGAAGCTTTGGCGGGCAAGAAATTCGACCTGGTAATAGCGGATTATGGAAGGTTGAAGCGTATTGCTGAGGTGGCTAAGGGCTTGACTTCCCGTTTGATCTCTGTGGGGGGAGCAATGGCGATATACAAGGGATGGATGAGGATTTCTGAGCCCCATCCCTGGAGCTCTATGGAAGAGTCCCCTGTGCCTATTAAGGAAGATGATCCTCTGGCGACTGCGCCTGGGGTGGACCGTTTTGCTGAGCGAGCAAGGGCAGCGGAGCAGGCGGTGATGGAGGGGCACAGGCAAGGATATTACAACGCCACTCATTTTCGCTATCCCATCATCTACGGACCTCGTCATCCCGGTCCGGCTGAGTGGTGTATCATACGGCGGATCAAAGAAGGGAGGAAGCGCATCATCGTTCCTGGTGGCGGAATGGCTCTGGTGTCCCGTGGGTATGCGGAGAACCTGGCGCACGGCATAATGCTGGCTGTGGACAACCCCACGGCGTCTGCGGGACAAATATATAACATAAGTGACGAGAGAATACTGAGTAATCGGGAGTGGATAAGGCTTGTTTCCCGGATAATGGGTCATGAGTTTGAGTTCATAGAGATACCTTTCAATATGCTCCGTGCTGACTTCAACCATGCACCGGTTCAAGCTCTGATTCCTTACCACAGAGTGATGGACATCACCAAGATTAAGGAGCAGTTGGGGTACCGAGAAATAGTGCCGCCGGAGAGGGGAATGGAGTTAACAGTGAAATGGCTTTTGCAAAATCCCCTTGAAAAAGGTGGAGAAGTGGAACAAAGTCTTGGTGACCCCTTCGATTATGCCATTGAAGACAAACTTATTGACATATATCTTCAGGCTAAGGAAGAACTTACTCGGCGGTTTTGGGAAGCTCCCGAGGCCAAAACAATGTGGCGACACCCTTATCCTCATCCGAAAAGCCCTGACGAATTGAAATAACGCGGCACTCTTTACTAAGACAGACAGTTCAGAGCCGTTCTGCGGGCAACTGTCAGCGGTTGTAGTCTTGAACCATCTTTTTGAGCTCGTAGAGTTTTGTGATCGCTTCAAGCGGAGACATTGAATCAATATCGAGTCGGGAAATTTCCTCTATCAGCGGAGTTTCGGGAGTGAAAAGAGGAAGCTGCTGTTTGGAGGTCTTGTAGCGAAGACCTGTCCGTTTGTTGCCTACGCGATTTTCCAACTCCTTCAGGACTTCTTGAGCACGAACAACCACCGACCTGGGTAGACCGGCCAGCCGGGCAACGTGGATGCCGTAACTCCTGTCAGTAGCGCCGGGAACAATTTTGTGGAGAAATACCACTTTATCTCCCTTTTCGGCTACCGCCACGTTGAAATTCTTAACTCTGGGTAAGTAATCAGCCAGGCTTACTAGTTCGTGATAGTGAGTGGCGAAAATCGTTTTTGCCCCCAATCCGGGATAGTTGTGGATGAATTCGGCAACTGCCCAGGCAATAGAAAGTCCGTCGTAGGTAGAAGTACCCCGTCCAATTTCATCCAGAATAATGAAGGAGCGGGGTGTCGCGTTATTGAGAATGTTTGCCGTTTCCATCATCTCCACCATGAAGGTGGATTGTCCCGAAGCTAGATCTTCCTGAGCTCCGATACGGGTGAAAATGCGGTCAACTATCCCTATGGTGGCAGAGCGAGCAGGGACGAAACTTCCGATCTGAGCTAAGAGTATAATCAAAGCTACTTGTCTCAGATAAGTGGACTTCCCCGACATATTGGGACCGGTCAGGATAATAAGCTGGTTGTCTTTGTTCGAGAGATAAGTGTCGTTGGGAACGAAATTGTCCCTGCCTATGCTTTGTTCTACTATGGGATGGCGTCCCTCTTTGATGTCTATGACGTCGTCGTCAGTCAATTTTGGCCTGACGTAGTTGTAGCGTACAGCGACTTCAGCCAGGCTAGAAAGGACGTCAATTTGGGCTATGCCTCTGGCCGTAGAAAGGACTTGTTCGCCAGCAGCGGTTATCTGCTGGCAGATCTGGCGGAAAATAGCCGCCTCCATTTCGGCGATTCTTTCCTGGGCGTTAAGGATTAACGATTCATATTCCTTGAGTTCAGGAGTGAAGAACCTTTCTGCCTCAGCCAAGGTCTGCTTGCGAATGTAATCAGGAGGAACCAGACCAAGATTGGGACGTGAAACTTCGATGTAATAACCGAACACTCGATTGTAGCCTACTTTAAGGGATTTTATTCCAGTGCGTTGCCTTTCTCTGCACTCCAAGTTAGCGAGATATTGCTTCGCCTCCCTGGATTTGTGCCGCAGTTCATCTAGCTCAGGGGAGAACCCCTCCCGTATTACGCCGCCCTGTTGTAAGTCTCCCGGTCCGTCAGCAATAGCACGACCGATGAGGTCTACGATGTCAGGACAGGGTTTGAGTGGTTCGTTTAGCCAGTTTAACTCGCGAGCATCTCCCAGTATCATCTTCAGCTGAGGGATTTTCTCTAGACTGCAGCGTAGCGTCAGTAGCTCTCGCGGCATAGCTCTGCCGCTTCTCACCCGGTTGATCAGCCTTTCTAGATCAGCAACGTCCGCCAGGAGAGAGATTATGTTCTGACGAGCCACGTGGTTCTGGTGAAACCAGGATACTGCATCCTGACGTTGGGTGAGGGCATGTAGGTCGAGGAGCGGACGTGCCAGCCAGCTTTTGAGCAGTCTCCCTCCCATGGCTGTCTTGGTGAGGTCGATCACAGAGAGAAGGGATTTGTCGCTGCCACCCCATCTGCCGCCCTGGAAAAGCTCCAAATTGCGGATACTCTGCCCGTCCAGGGTCATAAAAGACTCCGTGTGGTAAGTGGACAGTTTATTCAGTTGAGGCAGTGTCTCTTTCTGGGTCTCGCTGATATAGTGAATGAGAGCGCCGGCGGCTCTTATGGCTAGGGGCAGACGGGCACATCCGTAGCCTTCCAGAGTAGTCACCCCGAAATGCTCCAATAGTGCTTCCTTAGCCACTTCTAAATCAAACCAGTAGGTGTCGAGCCTGGTTAGCGTGAAAGGCAACTGGGCATGGCTTTGGATGTCCTCAGGGATAAGCAACTCCCTGGGCTGGAGGCGTTCCAGTTCGGGCATCACTTTTTCCGCGGCAAGCTGGGTAGTGGCGAACTCGCTTGTGGTTATGTCCACGTAGGCGATTCCTGCCTGTTCGCCATCTACGATGAAACTGGCGAGGTAGTTGTTGCTCTTGCTTTCAAGCAGGTTGGGCTCCACTATCGTGCCCGGCGTCACCACTCGAATGACATCCCTTTCCACCAGTCCTTTACCAGGGGGAGTGAGCTGCTCACAGATGGCTACTTTGTAACCACGGTTGATGAGCTTAGCCAGGTAATTGTCTAGGGCATGATGTGGTATCCCAGCCATAGGGACTCTCTGTCCCTTGCCCATCTCTCGAGAGGTGAGGACAACCCCCAACTCCCTGGAAGTAATTTTGGCGTCCTCGTCGAACGTTTCGTAGAAATCGCCCAGCCGGAAGAAAACAATGATTTCAGGATATTTCTGCTTAATTCTCAAGTATTGTTTTCTTAACGGGGTAAGGGCCATTTGGTAAATTTTACTACAGTGGGCTCATTGAAACGAGTTGCGCCGCCTGTTATCATGCTCTCGCCGCCCAGTGACGTGCTGTGTTGTAATGCTCTAGGTGCGACCTGGAGGCTATGATGTCGGAGGAGATTACCATTTCAATGGAGAAAGGATACCGAGGGATGATAGACGAGAACTGGGTACGGAATGTGGTGCAGATTGTCCTTCAAGCCGAAGGAATCACTGCGCCTTACGAGTTAAGCGTTGTTTTTACTGATTCCGACACAATACATAGGCTCAACCGAGACTATCGCGGCATAGATAAGCCGACAGATGTGCTTGCTTTTTATATGCTGCCTCAGAAAGGAGAACAGGATTTCTTTGTTTCTGCGCCCGATGGCATCACTCACCTCGGTGAAGTCATCATCTCTTATCCTCAAGCGGTAGAGCAAGCCAGAGAACACGGACACGAGGTCGAGACAGAACTGGCGCTGCTTATCATCCACGGGACGCTGCATCTTCTCGGTTACGACCATGAGGAGCCTGAGGAAGAAAAAGAAATGAAGAAAAGGGAGGAAGAGTTATTGGCCAGGTGCCCAAGGGAATAGTATTATGGAACCAAGAGCGGTAGTGGTTGGGATCTAGAGGCGTATGGTCAAGCACCTTCAGGTCAGGGCACAGGCAGGATGCGTCTGTTATATTTTAGCCGAGAGGACGGGAAGGAGGTAAGAGATGGCTAAGTTTGTCATGTTAACAACTTTGACCGACGAGGGCAGAAAAACAATTAAGGACAATCCGAGCAGGATCAAAGAGGTGAACAAAGAAGTAGAGGCGATGGGAGTGAAAGTCCTGGCTCAATACGCTGTTTTGGGACCATATGATTTCGTCAATATTCTGGAAGCTCCCAGCAATGAAGTCATATCCAAGGTAGCGGTAACATTGGGGTCGAGAGGCACGCTGGAAACCATGACTCTAGCTGCCATGGATATCGATACCTTTATTAATACTCTAAAGAAGTAAGCAAATTCCTCGGTCATCCTGCCTGTGCCAGTGAGTGTGTAAGCAGCTTAGTTGAACTTGGCCAGCGTTGAGGAAGGATGTTGCGGCCGTCGCGAATCTGGGAGAACATTTATATCGTCGGTAGCGGTGAAATATCCCATCCCTACGATTGTTGTGTTTATGTAGTTGATGTTGAGGAGCTAATTCTCATTGATAGTGGTGCAGGGAGAAGCGTCTCCACGCTGGTAGATAATATTGCCAGTCTGAAGCTAGATCCGCGAAAGATAAGTACAGTGATTGCTACCCATCGCCATATTGACCACGTCGGCGGCCTGGCTCAATTCCAGCGAAAGTATGGGGCTCGCATAATAGCACATGCTCTTGACGCTGAAGCAATCGAAACGGGTGAAAACACGGGAGCTCATGCTTATGGTGTAGACTACCTACCCTGCAAGGTGGATGTGAAGATGGAGAGAGGGGAGGAAAGACTTGTGTTCGGAGGGCAGGAACTGATTGTACTTCATATTCCCGGTCACACTCCAGGGAGTATCGCTATCTACACTGATGTCGGCGGCAAAAGAGTCCTCTTTGGTCAGGACATTCATGGACCGTATGAGCCAATGTGGGGAGGGGAGAAAGATAAAGCAGTGGTGTCTTTGCAGAAACTCATTGACCTCAGGGCTGACATATTGTGCGAAGGTCACTTTGGTATCTATGAATCGGCACAGGAAGTGAGGGATTACATAGAAACCTATCTGTGTCAGCTGAAGGCTACCTTAGAGTGATAGACGCGTTAGGAATGGGCAAGCTACGTATAGCTCAGGACTGTAACCTGGGCACTGGCAGGCAAAGTAGATGAGGTAACAGAAAGTTTTGGCCTCGCCTCGAACTCGCGGATTCTCATTCGATTCAGGAATCTGTCTAAGGTGCAGAGATTGCCGCTAAAGGCGGGGGTTTTGTAGTGCATGGGAATGATAAGGCGTGGCTCGAGCTGTCCGACTAACTCGAGGGCGATGTCCAGCGATATGGTGGATACTTCCCCTACCGGCAAAAAGAGGATATCCACATTTCCCACATCCTGTATCAGTTGCGGACTGAGACGATGACCCAGGTCTCCAAGATGGCACAGGGTCAAGCCGTCGATTTCAATAGTGTAGATGGTGTTTTTTCCTCTCAACTCACCTCTTTTGTTATCGTGAAAGGTGCCGATTCCGGTGATGAATATGCCTCCAATTTCATATTCTCCCGGGCCCTTAATTATTTTGGGGCTGTCAGCAATGGCGGTGACATAATTGTGGCCGTGGTGAAAATGGCTTATCGTCACTATATCCGCTTTAAGCTCATGTAGCTGATAGCCAATGTCAGGAGGGCAGGGGTCAGTAATTAGCGTTTTCTCTTTGCTCTTGATGACGAAGCAAGAATGTCCCCGCCAGGTAATCTCCATGTTGACTCAAATTCTGCTCACGGTGCGTTTCAACTTGCTCTCTGATCTAACTTGTCATACCACCAGGGAAGACAGGTGTTTTATCCTCTTTAGCGTATTGGGGTGGGTGCTGAGAAGTTCCATGATCCTGTCAGCAAAGCCGAGCTTAACAGTTTTGCTTCTCAAGTCCATTAACTCGTAAGCATCAATGGTACCGCTCAGATCACGGTCAACCTGGGATAGTTCCCTTACTTCATTCCAGGCGCGGCTGGGGTCGTTAACAAAGAAAGCTTTCACTCCTTCTACCTGTCTTAACTCGGGGCGACCCTGGAAGCGAGCATTACTATAGACCAATTTGTATAGTGCGGTAGCAAGGTGGTGAGGTTTATTGCCTAGATCGACGCTTCCCTTGTCAGCGTAATACTCTCGGATGCGTGACCCGTAAAGAACGAGCAAATTGGTGATGAAATACAGGATGAAAGCACCCAGCCCTATCAGGACGGCAACGAACCCGCCCTGGTTGCGTGACCCAGACATGCCGCGAAACATGGTGCTCCAGGCAATCCAGTAGAGAACAAGAGGAATAGCAGAGAGCAAGGTCATCAGAATCATATCGCGGTGCTTGATGTGAGATACCTCGTGCGCCAGCACCGCCTTAAGTTCGTCCTTGCTCAGTAAGTTCAAGATGCCCTGGGTAACACAAACGCGGCCGTCCCTGTTAGTTCTGCCAAAGGCAAAGGCATTGGGAACCGGCAATGGTGAGATGCCCACCTTGGGTTTAGGAAGGCCCGCTTTTTCCGCAAGCTCAGCCACCATTCGGTGCAGTTCAGGTTGTTCTCTTTCTGATACCCATCTGACCCTCATTGTCCAGCTTACTATATAGGGGCTGACCAGGTACTGGATACCAAGAAGAACGAAAGCCAGAGCGATGTAGACGAAGGCATTCCCGGCACCGATCCAGACCCCGAGCCCGGTGATCACACCGTAAAGAATGGCAAAAAGTATCGCTACCAGCAGCAACATTCTTACTTTAAGCCACATTTAAATCCCTCCCGTTGTTCGCAAATTCTTGCTAAGGCCAAGATAATACTATTATAGCGTGTATTATGTGCTTTATACAGGCGGGAACCCTTTCGCATTTCAATCCGGAAGAAAGCAACGGGGAAGTGTGTTTACAGGCAAGGCTGTGGCCTGGTGCCAGTTACTTCTTCAGTCTCTTCACCGTCTCTACTATCCGCGGTAAAATCTCTCCCGTTTTGCCCTGAATAAGATAATCGGAAATTCCTTGCATAGTCAGGGGTGTCGGTTCAGCGTTGACCTCAATTATTATCGTGGCGGGAACACGCTCCACCACGTAGACACCGGTTCAGTCTTCTTTTCTCTTTCTACTCTCCTTTGTTTGGCGATTCGGGGCAACTCAGCGAAGGGGTAGACCACTGCTGATGTCCCACAGATTAGCATTAAGTCGCATTTCCACGCAGCTTCCAGGCTAGAATGGTAGACATCGCTGGGAATCGGCTCTCTGAAATATACGCCGTCGTGTTTTAACACACCGTGGCATTTTTTACAGCGCGGAGGCAATTCACCCTTGGCTTTTAGTGCTTCCAGATCGAATTCGGCGCGATCAAACCTGGAACCACAGGACATACATCTCAATTTAGAAAGGCCACCATGGTACTCAATCACGTTTTGGCTGCCAGCTTTTTGGTGCAGGCCGTCAACGTTCTGAGTAAGTACGGCCTTGAGAATTCCTAGTTTTTCTAGCTCCGCCAGGGCGTAATGTCCCGCATTGGGCATGGCATTGCTGATACTGTCAAATAGGCTAAAGAAGCTGCCCGGGGTGAGAATCTTTTCCCAATGAGCCTTGGGGTCGCGCAAAAGTTCATCGTAGGCCTCGTACGCTTCCCTTTCCGCCTCAGGGTGCTTGGTCCAGATCCCGTCGGGACCACGGAAATCGGGGATGCCGGACTCTGTAGATATACCCGCTCCTGTTAGAGCGATAGCGTATTTGGAATTGAGCAAATCCCTCGCTGCTCTCTCAATAAGCGCCTCTAGCTGAGCCATTTTGATCTTAGTTCCCCTCCTTGGAAAAACTTACCATATTATATTCAACCCTCTATTCCACTGCTAATTCTTCATCCTTGGCGAAGCTTGCGAGGCAACTTTCCCTGTCGCTAGGAAATTTTGGACTAATCCGCTATGATATTCGGGTCTCTAGATGGGTGGGAGACATAGCATTGGTCCATGGCGCTTTCGGTATGGCAAGTCTGATTTGGGCCAAAGGCAGAAAGAATCCGGATATGGTAGAACGGAAAGAGCGGTGAGCGAGGGTACAGAAACCGCTGTTGGACTGCGTTCCTTACCCCGGCGACAGGTGAGGGTAACGTTCATTGGTGTCCTGGTAGCCATGTTCCTCAGTTCCCTTGACCAGACGGTGGTAGGGACAGCGATGCCACGGATTATCTGTGATCTGGGTGGCTTCAGTCACTATACTTGGGTGGCCACCTCCTATATGGTTGCCTCGGCGGTGGCGATACCAATCACCGGAAAGCTGATTGACCTGTATGGTCGTAAAAAGTTTTACCTCAGTGGCCTGATAGTTTTTGTCCTGGCTTCTCTGCTTTGTGGCCTGAGCAATAGCATGCTGCAGATAATAATCTTTCGCGGGGTTCAGGGTATCGGGGCAGGGATTATGATGGCTAATGCCTTTACTGTAGTTGGCGATCTCTTTCCCCCTGCCGAGCGGGGAAAGTACCAGGGGTTCACCAGCGGCACCTTTGGACTCTCCGCCATTATCGGTCCGACCTTAGGGGGCTATGTGACCGATGTCCTCTCCTGGCACTGGGTATTTTTCATCAACATTCCTCTGGGGATTGCCCTGATCATCATATTTGTGTTCTTCTTTCCGGGTTTGCGTCCCGACGCCTCCAAGCATCGCGTTGACTACCCGGGGCTAGCAACTCTGGTTCTTACGGTAATACCGTTGATGCTTGCTCTGGCATGGGGTGGGGCGGAATATCCCTGGAATTCGCTTCCAGTTGTGGGTATGCTTGTTTTTTCCGCCTTAATGCTGGGCGTTTTTCTGAGGATAGAAAGTCGAAGTGAGGAGCCAATCATTCCGCTGTCATTGTTCCAAGATCGTATCGTGGCTATTTCCCAGTTAGTGATTTTTCTTACCGGAATCGGTATGTTCAGTGCCATAGCGTTCATCCCCTTGTTCTTTCAGGGAGTTCTTGGTACCACTGCAACGGTAAGTGGCAACTTTCTCACCCCGATGATGCTGGGCATGGTTGCTGGTAGTATCATTTCGGGGCAATTTCTTTCCCGTGCTGGAGGACATTACCGAATTCAGGGAGCGATAGGCATTGCCATCATGGGCGCGGGTCTGGCGCTCCTTTCCCGGATGACAACTGAAACAAGCTATGCCAGCGCAGTTGTGCGAATAATAGTTACTGGCTTTGGCCTGGGCATCACCTTGCCTTTATACACCATAGCTGTTCAGAATGCTGTTCCCTATCGCTTGTTGGGGGTAGCTACTTCCTCTACTGCTTTCTTCCGCTCCGTTGGCACCGCAGTTGGACTGGGAGCGCTTGGTTCAGTGATGAATGACAGACTCACCGCTGACTTTGTACAAAGAGCATCGCCTTTGGTTGGAAATGGTGTCCCCCGTGACATTGTGACCTCTCTGGCGCATAATCCTCAGCTGTTGGTCGGTCCCGAGGTACAACAGCAGTGGCAAAATTTGCTGGCACAGCTGGATTCTCAGGGCATGGCGGTATACGGTCAGTTATCCCAGGCTCTGCGGCAGGCTCTTAATTCTGCCTTGTCCCACGTTTTCTTAATCAGCGTGTTTATTCTGGTGTTTGCCTTCGTTGCCAATTTGTTTATAAAGGAGATTCCGTTACGCAGGCAACATAATACTGGTGATTCCGGTACGCTCCCGGCACCGGAGTAACCTCTAGGTGAAGGTTGTGGCAGAAGGGGCTCCTCCTCCTTTTCTCGCCTGCCATGGCTGGCGCGGCATCGGCCGTGTAGTCGGTGGAAAAAGGAAGCCTAGCGTCTGGTAATGAAGCAAAATATAATGATAGCTATATTCAGTAAAGCGAGGATGCCGATGAGGAACCAGAGCCAGATTGGAGTTGTTGGCACCGTAGTGGGAGGCGTTGCTGCTGCTGGCTTTGGCATTACAGTGAATGTAGCGGTGGCGGGTTCACTGGGCACGGGTTGGAGGGCTCTCACCTGCCAAAAGTACGTCTTCCCCCACTCTAGTCCGTTGATATACCTATAGGCTGTGGTGGGTACTTCTGCTCTGGCTACTATCCCCTTCATGTCGGGGTCTTCAGCGAGAATGAACTCATATTTGGTAGTTTCAGGAAAACCGATCCAGGAAAAAGTTGGCGTTTGCGGTACATCCTTGCTTCCGCTCCGTGGTGATTGAATGATGGGAGCAACGTGGACTTCCGCCGTCGCGCTGCATTCTTTTACGGTGAAATGCATGGGAGGCGACCAGCGGCTGTGGATTTCTTCGCCCTCCAGGCTGGTGCAGCTCCGCACTTTCCAGTAATAGGTCTTGCCACAGGTGAAGTGAAAGGCGTCATCGCGAGGACACCAGGAAGGGTTGCAGCAATCTGAAGGCAACACTTTCACCTGGTACAGTGTGGCGGCAAATTCCTCGTCTAAAGCTATCCAGAGCTCATACTCTTTTGTCGAGGGCAATTGGTCCCATCGAAAGCAGAATGTTTTTGCCTCACAGGTGCATGGATCGCAGGGGATGAGCTCACCTAGGGCTGGCGCCCTTAACCACGGGGTCTTCAAAATGAAAGTGTCGGTGTAGACCCAGAGACGACCAACCTGGTAATAATCGGGGTCGTCATACCGGGATATATCACCGTCAAAGTACCGCGCGTCATCAATCAGCCACAGGTCCACAGTCTGGTTATCTTTGTGGTACATGGTTCGCAGCGTGCCGCATTTGAATTCTACCTCCTCCTCTAGTCCTGTTTGGAGAGAGTCCCAGTCTGTGGCACTGACGGTTTCTGCGTTTGGTACTAGGGTACGCGCAACGCCGCCACCATAGACTCCATAAAGAGCGCCCTCGATCTGAGCTAGATCGCAAAATGCTCCGAGACAGGGTGGGCTAAGTTTCTGCCAGGTAGTGGTTCTTTCTACAGCCCAGCGATAGATTTCACACACACCGGTGGTGACATAGATGAACTTGTTGCTGTTAAAGTTCTGGTCAGGTATTACCCTTATGTTCCCCGGCTGTGGTATGGCTTCGGTAAGTTTGAAGGTGGTGCCACCGTCAGCGGAATAGGCAACCTTACCTTCATCTGAGGCAGCGCCAACGAACACGGAACTGGCTCCGTACGTCGCTATGGAATGCCCATGGTGGAGCCCGGTGTTAACGTTTCTTTGCCAGTCCCACGTGCCTCCCCAGAGTTGATCGTCCCACCAGCACTTATGTACCAGGTTATCTTCCAGAATGTAGAACAGTTCATCGTGCACCACCGCCAGGTCAGTGATCGGGGGGCACTCCCATATCTCCTGCCATGTTTGCCCCTTGTCCAGGGAATAACGAAGTTCGTCTGTACCCAGAATGGCCATGAAGATAGCCTTTCCCAGAGCATTGGTTCCGGGGGAATGTCTGAGAATCACATCGCCCCTGTGGCTCAGGCATAACACCCTTTCCCAAGTTTCCCCCAGTGCCTCACTCTGGCTACGCCATATGCTATCGAAGTGGTTGCCCGTTGAAGCAAGGTAAAGAGCTTTGTAATCCGTGGAGAAGGCGAAGTCACAAAGTTTGTTCATTGCGGTGTCTATGAGACTGATCTGGTTCCAGGTGTTGCCGCCGTCCTCACTCCGGGAAAAGGCACTTTCATCCTCCCCTTTACCCCGCCACGGCCCTTCGGGATTCGTATCTGTCCATTCCAGGGCGGTGGTGACATACTGGGTACTCGTTCCGCAGTAAGCAATTTTGCCTCCGCTGTTCCACGCTACCTGAGCGTTGGCTCGCCGGGAAAGGGCGCCTCCGGTGGGTGGTTTTGCTGGTTTCTTCCATCTAGGGGGATAATCTCTGGGATTAGCACAAAGGTGAACCGGAGCAGTAAATGAGTTTGGCTGCGCTTCAACTTCTCCAGCCAGAAGCTTTCCGCTAGCGCAGGTGCCACAGTAGGCAACAGAGGCTATGGCTACTTTCTTGCCGTGATTGACGTCCAGACGGTAGACTTCGTCCTTTTCTATCCGATACACATCGTCCGCTTCCGTTTGTGAGCTATAGGCTATGTAAGCGACTCGCTTGCTCGCGTCGCGTGCGGAAAAATCTGAAGGCAACGCTAGATCTGAGGTGATAATTTGGTCTTTCCTTGGCGACTCACCACTGGTTTCGCTTATTTCCACCTTTGCTGCAGCGATTCCCTCCCAATCGGTGGAGTTTTCCATTGTATTCCTCACGCCGAGGCAGAGGTAGGTCCCGCTCCCATCGCTGCCGACGACGAGGATACTCTTGTCGTTCTCGTAGGCGGGCGAAAAACGAAGCGTGGTCACGTCCATGTCCAGCCCTTGATCTCGCCAGCTACCGGGACCCTTCAGGCTTTTGATCCAGACGTCGCCGGCGGTGGCGCTCCCAGGGTTTCTTGTACCCAAGGCAATATCACGCTCCTGGTCACCGTATTCTGGCGAGATAGCAATGGCGGCGATAAATGTGTTACCAATGTCAGGCACCGCAGCATCATGCCACGTTCTTCCTCCGTCTTCAGAAACGTAGACTGCTTTTCTGTTGTCGGTGACTACCGCTATCAGATCGGGGTTGTGTGGTGCCAAAGCTATATGCCATGCGGGCAAACTTGCACCTTGGTTTTCCAGGCGCCAGGTCAAATCGTCCTTCCAGGTGATTCCGCCGTCAGTCGATTTATACACTTTCCTGTTGGGGATGTCCGTAGCATAGAGCGTGCTATCGTCAGAGCCGATGACAAAGGAGTTCACCTCGCAAGGGCTTGTCACTACAGCGCCTTCTCCACTGGGAGTATTGACTATTGACCACTTTAGTGTGGCGGGGCTGGCTGATGCGGAGTTGTTCCCTCTAGGTGTCGCGCTCAAGCAGAGCAGCATGGCTATGCCCAGGCACCAAGCCAGCTTTCTCCCTTTTTTCATACTACTCAATCTAACGTTCCACTTGTTAAGATCTTGTTAGCCCCCGAACGGCGCATTATTGTTAGCTGCTTTGATCATATTTGTCAATAGCCTCGGTTAACGGCCAGCTCTGTCCTTGCAGCGGAGAAGACTGGCAGGGAAAAAGCGGTTAGAAAGCAAGGGACGCTTTGGTAGCTATTTGATACTGGTACTAAGTAGCTATTGACGTGGAATTATGCTAGGATTAGGATACCCTTTAAGACATGATAAGGTTTACCGAATTGACAGATAAGAAACGATTTGAGCAGCTGAGGACAAAATTTGTGGAGCGGCTCAAGAGCCTTGGTTATGAGGTGGAGCAGGATGCAGTCTTGTCGGGCAGGTCAGGTGCACGCCACAGCTTTGATATCATAGCTCGCAGAGATAATGGGTTTATCGCTTACACTATAGCTATTGATATTGTCGCGAGCAATGATGGTGAGGTTGGGCTGGGACAGGTCTTTGGTTTTGACGATAAATGTTACGACTGTGGCATCAAAGACAAGGCGCTTATTGCCTTTCCCAGACTTGATTCGGTGGCTGCCCGTTTTGCTCAGGGGCAGCGGATCAAAGTGTTTGATGAGGAGAGTTTGAAGGAATTCCTCAGGTCCCCTGTGCACATGAAAGGGGTGCGGGAAAAACTTACCAGCGTGCCCGAGACAAAATCGGGATTGGTCGAGGCGCTGAGAAAACTCGGTTACAGCGTTGAGGAAGATCCGACAGTAGCAGGCAGGTCAGGGGCGAAATACTCCTTTGATGCTGTGGCTTCTTTTGACGATGGGATCGTAACTCAGAAGATAGGTGTTGATATCATCACAGGGGAAGGGTTGAGTTTGAATCAGATATCCTTATTTGATACTAAGGCTTATGATGCGGGAATCCAGGAAAAGGTGTTACTGACTACAGGGGAGCCTACAGTGGAGGCGAAGCAGTTTGCCCAGCAGCAGCGGATAAGGATCATCCGGGTGGGGAAACAGGAGGTGAAGCCTTCACCGCTGCAGAGTGTGGTGGAGGAGCTACTAAGTGCTGATTTACAGGCAAAGCCGCTGAAGCAGAGACCGATGCCTGAAGCGTTGCAGCTAATTCCTGAAGCAATGGCGAGGAGGTTCAACGCCATACCGATAGCGGTTAAGGACGGTACGCTGCAGGTGGCTATGGCAAACCCGGCCGACATTTTTGCCCTGGAGGCTTTAGCGTTACAGAGTAAGATGAGGATAGAGCCGATACCCGCCAGTGAAAAGGAGGTTCGGGAGGCCATTGATTTCAATTACAAAGGGTTCGGTCAAATTGAAGAACAAATATCCCGAATCTCTGCCGCTGGCGAGGAAGCGACTAGGACAGATCTGGTGGAAGCTACGGCTGATGCTCCGGTAGCCAGTGCTCTCCGTCTTATAATCGAAGAAGCAAGCAAAGCGAGGGCCTCCGATATCCATATTGAGCCTGAGGACGATAGGTTAAGGATCCGCTATCGTATAGATGGCGCACTGCACGAAGTGATGACCCTTCCCATAAGGATCCATGCACCTCTGACTTCGAGGATAAAGATAATGGCTGATATGAACATCGCCGACCATCTGCGCCCTCAGGACGGTCAGTTCTCCATCGCTGTCGCTGGCAAACTGATAGATGTGCGTGTAGCCACCTGTCCCACGGTACGAGGTGAAACTACAGTCATGCGGCTCCTGGACAAGTCTTTAGCCATCATCGACCTATCTCAACTTGGCTTTTCTGACGAAAGTCTAGCCAAGTATGAGAACATGTTGAAGGTTCCTTTCGGGATGATCCTGATTAGCGGTCCCACCGGGGCGGGCAAGACCACCACCCTTTATGCTTCGTTAAACAGGCTGGACAGGCTAACCCGGAACGTGATCACTATCGAGGATCCGGTGGAATACCGGTTCGAAAACATAAACCAGATTCAGATCAATCCCAAGGCGGGGCTCACCTTTGCCAATGGGCTACGTTCCATACTGCGACTGGATCCGGATGTGATACTGGTAGGTGAGATCCGTGACGCAGAGACGGCACGGATAGCTGTTCAGGCGGCTTTGACCGGACATCTGGTCCTTTCCTCTATTCATGCCAATGATGCTATAGGGGTGATCTTTCGTCTTCTGGATCTAGGCATAGAGCCGTTCCTAGTATCTTCGGCGCTCATTGGCGTGGTGGCTCAAAGAATGGTGCGTCGTATCTGCCCCTATTGTTCTGTGGAGAAAGAAGCTCCGCTTATGGAACAGATAGCTTACCAGGAGCAAGTGGGCGAAGAGCGAAGCAAGTTTCTTTATGGCGTTGGTTGCGAACTGTGCAGCCGTACAGGGTATCGGGGAAGGACAGGGATCTTTGAAGTTCTCCCCTTAAGCGACAGGATAAGAATGCAGATACTGAATCGAGCAAGTACTGCGGAAATTCGAGCCCAGGCCTTGGAAGAAGGCATGGTGCCGCTCCTCAAGGAAGGGATGCTTAAAGTAAAGGCGGGCGTGACCACTCCTGCAGAAGTGCTGCGCGTTGCCTACTTTATTGAGTAGTGGAGGATGGAGGGTTTATGGATTTTCGCTACGTAGCCTACACCCGGGACAAGAAGGTAATAAAGGGCAAGGTTAGCGCGGTCAACGAGGAAGCGGCGCTGGATGTGCTCAAATACAGCGGCTATAATATCCTGAGTCTGCAGAAGGTTACCCCCTTCCTTAACACAGAGAAATTGAGTGCTGCCTTTTCCCAGATAAAACCGCAAGAGATAATCATGTTTTCCCGCCAGCTGGCGCTATTGGTGGAGACGGGCACAGACATCGTGTCAGCATTAGATTTATTGCAGGGGCAGATTACTAACCGTGAGCTAAAGAAAATAGTGTCCGAGGTAGCTACCGACCTTCGTGGTGGTGTGCCTTTGGCTAAAGCCCTGGAGAAGCATCCTAAGGCCTTCTCTCCCCTTTACTGTCGCACGATAGCCATAGCTGCAGAAACGGGTAACCTGGAGCGGGGATTCAGACTTATGGCTGATCACATTGAGAAGCAGGCTGCGTCGGCGAAAAAGATAAGAGGTGCTTTGCTTTACCCCATAATAGTGCTTGTTCTTGCCGTCATTGTAGTAGCGGTACTCACTACTTTCGTTATGCCTGCTTTTGTCAATCTCTATAGCTCGCTGGGGGCGGAACTACCATTAGTAACGAGAATGCTCATGACTGGCGTGTCTTTCCTTAGTTCTTACGGTTTGTTTCTTCTCGCCGGTATAGCTGGCATCGTTCTTGCTGGTTTTGCCTATATAAAGACGCCAGTGGGAAGATATCAATGGGACAAACTAAAGCTTTCGTTTCCCAAAGTTGGAGCTATTGTTCATTTTAGCGAGCTGGCACGTTGTTGCCGCACTATTTCCCTTCTTTTCCGTGCCGGCGTTCCCCTCCCTGAGATAATGACCATGGCGATTAATGGTGCGGGGAATAAGATAATTGCTGAAGCCCTTACCGAGGTAAGGGATGAGATGCTTAAGGGGCACGGGCTGTCCAAGCCCATGGCAAGACGGCCGGTCTTTCTACCTTTGATGGTGCAGATGGCAGCGGTGGGCGAGGGGACTGGTAATCTTGATGTGACCATGGACACGGTGGCGCAGAGCTATGAGATGGAAGCGGACGACCGTACCAATAGTCTTATCGCTATGATTCAGCCGGCGATGACCCTCTTCATCGGGGGACTGGTGGGGTTCATCGCCCTGGCTCTCATCTCGACAATGTACTCCGTTCTGGGGACGTTTGCGGGGTAGCAACTTGCTCGGGGTCAGGGTGGAAATGGTGCACAGCGAGAAGGGATATAGCCTGGTAGAAGTGCTCATCGCTATTGCGATCATGGGCACAGTCGCTGTGGCTTTTCTCTCTGCTCTGGCGACGAGTTCCCGGGCGTTGATCCTCGCTGATGAGCGCACTACCGCCGAAAGCATAGCCCGCAGCGAAATAGAATATGTCAAGAGCCAGCCCTTTTCGGAGCATTGCTGGTCTTACGTTGTTTCTGCCAGCAATTACTCGACGGAAACTGCCTATCCTTCGTGGTGGGACAATAGTGACCCTCAATTCCATCTGCTTTCTCCACAATACAGCGGATACTCAGCTAGGGTGATTGGCGAAGGCTATGACGCGAACAATGATGGTCAGGGTGATATGGGAATTTGGCGCGTCACCGTCTACGTTTACCACAATCCTAGCCCCAATCCCGATGACCTGGTGTTGTCTGTTACTGCATTTAAGGTGTTCCTATGAGGTTGGTGACTGGTACCGAGCGGGGACTTACACTAGTGGAGTTGCTGGTAGTGTTGCCTATTGCCGCCATTATCGGGCTTGCCGCCATGGGCACTATCAGTCAGATAATTCAGAGCAGTCACAACTCGGAACGGATAGCCGCGTTACGCCAGGTGCAGACTGCTGGTTATTGGATCAGCAAAGATGGCGCGCAGGCGCAGAAAATTGTCGTTTCTCCCGGCTCGGGTTTTAACTTGACTCTTACCTGGACTGACTGGGACGATAGTGAAACGCATCAGGTTGAGTATTCACTGCAGCCCGTGGGTTCTGGCGGTCTTTGTCATTTACAGCGTCGCGAAGTAAGAGGTGCAGGGGGTGCCGATTCTGCTGTCACCACAGTGGCCCAGTACATCGATCCGAGTGGGACAAACTGCACCCCTGAAGGACGTCAGCTCAAGCCAGGCGAAGCCCTGATTGTCACCGTAACGGCAAGGGTAGGTCAGCAGACCGAAACGAGGAGGTACGAAATTCAGCCCAGAGCCCTCTTGTGAGCGAGCTTCATGTTGGATGGCGTAGGACGATAAAGATGCGAAGCACGATGAGGAGGTTAGTAAGGAGCGAATCGGGACAGGGAACCCTGGCTATGGTCCTGGTCTTGATTATCCTTGGAGCCTTGATCCTGATTCCACTCCTGGCTTTTATGAGTACAGGGCTCAAAGCAGGTCAGCTGCATGAGGAGAAAGTGCGGGGGTATTACGCCGCCGATGCCGGTGTTGAGGATGCTATCTGGCAGATAAAGAATGACCAGCTGAGGAACTTGTTTCCAGGGTATAGTCCCTATCAGTATGGCAGTGCTTATTCCTACCCGCTAAGCCAGCAGGTAAACGGTCACCTGGTAAGCGTTGAGATTGAGAACGTGTGGGTTCCCAAAGGGATAGAGGCTCCCGGCGCAGAGGAGGCGGAGGCTGTCGTGGAGCAAGCTAATCTGGTCGTAATCGGAGGTATTGTCGGTGAATCGGAGTACGAAATCAAGATAACCTACTACTACACGAACGTGGGCGACGCAGACGGACAGAGCCTGAGAATAAACCAGATAGGGGTATGGCTACCCCCGGGATCTCATTATGACGTGGACGGCCCGTGCAATCTTGAAGGCGATTCTGACACCGCTCCGTATGCTAGACCAAGCATCGTCCCTCACTGTGGTAGTGAAGCAGCGGTCTGGGACTTCGGGTCTGGCGTTCCCCTGAACAACTTCCCCGCGGCTGGAGGTGGAAGCAGCTATCCCATGACAAAATCCGTGACCTTTCATTTTGTTCCGCCCCCAGAGGCTAATTCGCCCGTGTTTGCGGTCTGCTGGGCGAGGACGAGTGGGGTTGCCGACGAAAGCGTTTCCTTCGCCTGGGATGCTGATGTCAGGGTCTATAGAATAGTTTCCACAGCTACAGATCCCGCGTCGGGCGAGGAAATAGAGGTCGAGAGTTATATAACCAAGACCGTGCCCAGAGAGCTGGGAACCACCATAACCGGTGACTACCGCGCTGTGGGCGCGACTTTGATGATAGACCGGTATCGTGACGCCGGCGGTCCCAGGCGAGATACGTTGCTTGCGGAAAACCAGGCTACGGTTGACGACATTCCATCCAGTGCTAGGGTGGACGGGGCTTACCTTTACTGGTCAGCCTGGCTGGCTGGCGAACAAGCCTTCTTCCTGGACGACTGTCACGACTTCTACTACTGGATATCCGGTAGCTGCTGGTCAATATATTTTCAGACGTTCCGCAGTCACTACAGCAGTGGAGCAGAGCAGACCCGGTACCTCACCCTGAAGGACAGTTTGGATCTGAGCGCGGCTCCATCAGGTACCCAGGTAAGATGGAAACAGAGGGAGAGTGGGACCTTGGAGCCGGACGACGCCCTGCAATTTCAGTTTTCCGGCGACGGTGGCGCAAGCTGGAGCAGTGTGATCACCGCGTTTAATGATGATATCGGCAGCTCCTGGGTAACCTTCAACTATACCATTCCCGACCAATACCTCACAGCCAACTTCAAGATAAGGTTCTACCTTCGGGGCTTCAGCGGCTCAGGTGAATATGCCTACCTCGACGACATCTGCATCACCCCTACCAAAGCCGTGGCTGATACCTCAGTGTACTTGAAAATAAACGGGGTTCAGGTCTATCTCGACGAAAACGGCGAAGCGAAGCAAGGCGCCAAGGAGATAGCCGCTTCCAGATGCTCGGTCTTAGAGAATAAGCCCGGCACCTACTCTTATGCCTGCTATCGTGACGTAACCAAGCTTGTGCAGACGTTTTCCAGCCTTGGAGAAGCAGACAATCATACCGGTAACGGTGTCTACACGGTGGGTGGAGTATATGGCGACACCGGTGATGAATGGTCTTACGCGGCCTGGTCGTTGATAATAATTTACTCAAGCCCGGAAACGAAACGACACCAGCTTTACCTCTATGACAACTTCGTTTATTCGGGCATGGACCAGAACGTTGATTTCGATAACGATGGTAGGCCCGGAGGTGCCGTTACTCACTTTTACGCTCCTGACCCGATCGCGGGCGAGAGGGTTGCTGCCAGGCTGACCTGCTTCGTGGGCGAAGGAGACGATTGCTACGATGGCGACTCAATCTTGGTTAACGGCCATTACCTGTCCAACAGCCGCAGCCCGCACAATGATGTATGGAACTCGGCATCTCCCGGGCTCGTCGAGGATGGCATCGACATTGATACCTTCGAGATTAGCTGGGCTGACGGTGCTATCAAGCCGGGGGACACTTCGGCACAGATAGATCTACCTACGGAAACGGACTCGTGGAACCTGATTTACGTGATTCTTTCTTTTCGTAGCGCCACTACCACAGGCGGCACCATCAGCTACTTAATCAGGGGGTAACGGGCAATGGAACGCCAGAGAGGATATAGCCTGGTAGAAGTGCTCATCGCTCTAGCCCTTATCGGGATAGTGGTGGTGGCTTTTCTCTCTGCTCTGGCGACGAGTTCCCGGGCGTTGATCCTCGCTGATGAGCGCACTACCGCCGAAAGCATAGCCCGCAGCGAAATAGAATATGTGAAAAAGAGCGCTTACGATGCGGCCAACAACCCACCACAGTATTCCCGTGACCCCAGCCTTGATATCCCTTCAGGTTACGAAGTGAAAATTACAGCTCAGCGTCTCGATCCTGAAGGTGATGGAGCTGCCGATGATGATGGCATACAGCGCATAACGGTGGAAGTCCGCCATCAAGGCAGACTGGTACTGGCCTCGTCAGATTACAAGGTGAATCGATGAAATTGAGATGGAGAAGTCAGGAGGGGCTAACCCTGATAGAAATAGCAATAACGATAGTCGTTGCCGGCTTGATAGCGGTTGGCGTCATCGTAGCCTTGAATCAGATAGCCCAGAGTAGCAGGAATAGTGAGCACATGAGCGTCCTGCGGCAAATACAGAATGCTGGGTACTGGATAAACCTAGATGCTATCCAGGCAGTCAGCGTTACCACTGGAGATAGCCAAGGTTTCCCCCTTACCATGACTCGCGTGGACTCCAGCAATGTCACTCACCGGGTGGTGTATAGCCTGGTAAGCATGGCGTCGCAGCCATCCTCGCAGCTGGTGCGTGAAGAATGGCACGACGGTGGCTTTTACGGTACCACTACTGTAGCCCAGTACATTGACCCTGCCGGGACGAGTTGTGTCTGGAACTACACGAGCAAAGTGCTTACCTGCACTATAACGGCGCAGATAAAGGATAAGGTGGAAACAAGAACATATGAAGTGAAGCCGCGCCCGTTTACCTGAGGCGGCGCGCTTCAAGGGAGGATAGGACGAGCAAAATGAGCTACAGGGAAAGAAAGAAAGTAAGGTATAGTCTGGTGAGGGGCGAAGCGGGGCAAAGCACGCTGGTCCTGGTTCTGATTCTGACCATTCTTGGCGGTGCGCTTCTGGGTCCTCTTCTTGCCTTCATGGGCACAGGTCTGCAGACAGGGCAAATGCATGAGATGAGGACTCAAGCGTTACATGCCGCCGATTCCGGAGTGGAGGATGCCATCAACTGGTTGATCCATGGGAAGCCCACAGACGGTAACTGGGGCTGGAGCTGGGATAGCACTACGGGGAAGGGAACGAGAACGTCTTACACGCTGAACGGCATGACGGTAAGCGTTACGGTGCAGAGGCTACCGGCTGAGGACAATATCTATAATGTTACCTCGGTAGCCAGCGCTCCTGATGGAAGCGTCACGGTTTTCTCTACCTTATTTGCAGTGCACTGGGTTCAGGGCGACCTGGACGTGGAACACAACACCACGTTTTACGGGGATGTCTACGTTACCGGGGATGTGACGGTGGAGAATAATGCCAAAATCGTGGGTGATCTTATTGTGGATGGCGATCTCACCACGGAGAACAACTCTAAAGTAGAAGGCGATGTTTCTGTCCGGGGCGATGTTACTCTGCTCCAGCACTCCAAGATCACGGGGGTGGTCTGTGCTGGCGGCAATGTGACCCTGGAAAATAACGTTACGATTACTGGCGATATGTATATCGAGGGCGACCTCACCCTGGGGAACAATAGCCATATTCAGGGGAATGTTTTTATCAAGGGCGATATTTCCATCGCCCAGAACGCTGATATCACCGGGAACGTCTATGCTTATGACAGCATCACCATCTGGCTTAACCATCCGCAGTCGAAGATTTTCGGCGCGGTCTATGCCACTGGTAATGTCACTGTTATGCCCAGCGGTCGGGAGGGTAACATCCGCGACGGCATTCACCCGGGTGCGGATTCCGAAGATTACCCCGAACTCCCTGCCTGTCCTGGCGTACCGGTCGCTCCGGCCGATATTTACCTCTATGAGGTAAGGTGAAAGGCGGCTAGAATTATTTCCATGAGACCTGTAGAATTAGGGCGATACAAACACGGGAGGAAATTAACGGTTGCGCATTAGCAAGGTAACGCGCTGGGCTTTGACCGTAGGTCTGTTTGCCATACTGCTGGTTACTGGCAGCGTAGCTTACGGTCGACAGCAAGCAGTGCAGAGGGAACTGAGTTCTGCAATAAATAAAGCAACTCAGGACCTGGTAAAGTATTCAGCACAAAAGAAGGAGCTGGAAACCAGGCTTCAGCAGGCTAACGCCAACATCGCTGCGGCCCAGAGTGAGTTCCGTCGTTATCCCGGGTATCTGGAAGTTGTGGAAGCTCTACTGGACACGGCGGAAGACGCGCGTGTAACCATCACCAGTTTCGCTTCATCCCCTCCAGGGGCGGAAAAAAGCGGTGGTGTTGACTTCACCGTGTACACTTTCTCTCTTACCGTTGAGGGTGAGGTGCTGCCATCGCTGTTGCTTTTCAATAGCAAGCTGGGTGAAACATTTCCCACTGCTTCAATAAAGTCAGTGCAAATAAGGAATGGTGAGAAAGCTGAAATGGTTCTGGAGCTGAAGGTTCATGCTTACACGCAATAAAGTTTTGCTGCCCCATCCTGAGAGCAATGGAGGCAGGGCAAGATGGCTCGGGCGATAACTACCATATACATAGATGATGCCGCTATCCGGGTGCTGGTCGCGAGGGGAAGGAACGTTGTCAAATGGGCGACTTTGCCCCTGGGGGTGGGGCTGGTCAAGGACGGGCTGGTGGTCAAGCAAGAAGAGGTTGCCGAGAGAATAAAGGAGTTGTGGCAGCGGGAAAAAATAGAGTCCAGCAGGGTGGTGGCCGGGGTTAGCGGAATCAACTGTCTTTACCGTTTGCTTACGCTTCCCGAGTTATCAAGGGAACTGCTGCCTGAGGCGGTGAAGAGAGAAGCAGACAGAGTCCTGGGGGTTCCCATTGAGCAGCTTTATCTTTCCTGGCAGGTTCTTCCTTCCCCACGAGGGGAGGCGCTGGTGTATCTGGTGGCATCACCCAAGGCTCCCATGGATGCCATGGTAGCAACACTGCGCCACGCCGGTCTGAACCCTTATCTCATGGACGTGAGACCACTGGCTCTAGCTAGAACTGTCACCGAGCCGAGAGCCATCATCGTTGACCTTCAACGGGGCAATTTTGATATTGTGATAATGGTGGATAGCATGCCCCAGGTAGCGCGCAGCCTGCCGGTAAATCGGGAAGCTACGCTTGAGGAAAAGGCAACAATAATCAAACAGGAGCTGGAGCGAGCTATTGTTTTTTACAACTCAAGCCATGCAGATAAGCCTATTGAGGTCAGCGTGCCGTTATTTGTCTCCGGGGAACTTGCCGATCAGGAGAACGTGTGGAAGATATTGACCGGTAGACAGGAGCGCCCGGTGCGCGTGCTATCACTGCCGGTGCAGGCGCCCGAGGCATTTCCTGCCACTGAGTATGTCACCAACGTCGGTCTCGCTCTCAAGGAGGTACTTACTTCGGAGAAAGGAGCCATTGCCTATTCGATCATCAATTTCAATGCACTTCCCGAGGTCTATGTCCCTAAACCTCGCTCTCTGTCGGAGATCCTCTTTCTCCCTACTATTGTGACAGGGATCGTCCTCGTGGCTTTCGCCGCTTATTTCAATATCACTGCCTCGGGATATACGGAGACTCTACAAAATAAGCTCACTCGTTTAAATCAGCAGATCATTGCTGAGCATGTTCGGCCTCAGGATATAATCCTCTTGAGCGGGCAGGTTTCCTCGGCGGAGGCAACCGCCAGTGCATTTAGCACTATGTTCCAGAGTCTGTCTGGGACACGCACGGAGATGAACGGTGACCTGGCGGAGATAAACAGGGTAATAGGGAAGGATATAGTACGTATCAGCCACGATGGCAGGGCGATAACGATAGAGGGCTCCGCTGGAGAAGAAAGAACGGTACTTGATTACGCCAAACAGCTCACAGCGAGCAAGAGATTTTCCCGGGTGATTATCACCTCGATGACGAGAGAGGAAGGAGGAATTAGGTTCACTTTAAACCTGGCGAAATAGGGGTGGACAGGTTGCGGCGCTGCGCCGGGGTGACTCCCCTCCTAGGACTAAGAGGCTATTTAAAAGCGTCGGTCTTGGTGTTAGTATAACTGCTGATGGAAGGTATTCTGGATTTGATTCGGCGTGCCAAGGAGAGAGCTGCGTCTGACCTGCATCTCTCGGCTCATTGTCCGCCCATGGTGCGGGTCAACGGAGAGTTAGAGCAGCTCGATGGAAGCCGACCACTGACTCCTGAAGAAGTCATGGAGTCGTTCATCATGCTGACCACGCCGGAGCAGAGGGAGCAATTCCACCGTACGCTAGAACTTGATTTTGGGTACACCGTGCCCGGGGTGGGCAGGGTACGCTGTAATGTGGCGCAGCAACGTGGGGTTATCAGCTTTGCCCTGCGTCTGCTGCCTCCCAAGATTCCCACCATAGATGAACTGGAATTGCCTCCGATATTCAAAGAGGTAGCGATGAGACCTCGCGGTCTTATAGTGATTTCCGGCCCTACGGGAAGCGGAAAAAGCACCTCTCTGGCGGCGATGATTCAGCATGTCAACACACACAAGACCTGCCGTATAGTCACCATTGAGGACCCTATCGAGTATAACCACCCCAATATCAAGGCGGTGATATCTCAGCGAGAATTGGGCAATGACACATTGTCTTTCGCCGCAGCTCTAAAGCATGTATTGAGGCAAGACCCTGATATTATTCTTGTGGGTGAGATGAGAGACCTGGAAACGGCAGCTGCGGTGCTCACGGTGGCAGAGACGGGGCACCTGGTGTTGACCACAGGACATGCTCCGAGCACGTATCAGGCGGTGGAGAGGATTGTAGACCTATTCCCTCCCGACCAGCGTCATCTGGCGCAAACCCGGCTCGCTTCCTTGCTTGTTGCTGTGTTCTGCCAGGTGCTGGTACCGCGGGCTGATGGCTCGGGTCGAATAGCAGCAGTGGAAATTATGCTCGGTACCCCGGCGGTGGCAAATCTTATTCGTGAGGGTAAGATACATCAGTTGCCCAATATAATCCGTACCAGTAATCAGGAAGGGATGAGGACACTGGATCAGGCTCTGATGGATCTGTACCTTAAGGGAGTGATCACTGCTGAGACGCTGCTTAACTATTGCAACGATAAAGAAGAGATCCAGAAGCTGGTGGGGCGGGTGCTGGTGCGGAATTAACTAGTTTCACCGGGTGGCTGAAGAGAGCCTTTCTTCTTGCCTAGTGTGATTCTGCGCAATGGTAGAACAGCGCGCTTTGCGTTTTATTGTTTCGCTTCAACTGTAAAAAGGTGCTAAAATTACAACACTTGGAGGCTCAATATGGGCGACATTGTAGACAAGATCACTGCGCTTCTCAGATGTAAGGAATGTCCCTGGTACAGGAATTGCGTCACTCCGGTGCAGGTAAGTCGTGAAGATATTGCCCAGTTTAAGATAGTGGTACAGGGTGCCAATCTTCCCGAACAGGCGAAGACTGAAGTGGAGCAGATAATAGAAGGCATAGCTTCTACCAGTCAGGATATGATCCTTCAGAGCTGTCCTATATTTACCCAGCGGCTGAGGGAAAGCCCCAGGCTTGCGCAGCGGATCAAGGAAATGATGCAGAACTGGGGGAAAGAAGAAAACACAGAGGGGTAATGAGAGCAATCCCCATTGTAATTTTTCGCATTCTCTGAGCTGGCAAAGCCCGAGTGAGAGGTGGATAGGTGTGCCAGAGGATCTAGGCAAGATAGAAAAACCTCCAGCGGAACGTTTCAAGCATGCGAAAAAACTTTACCTCGTGCCGCTGGTGTACTATTTCGAGGAGGCGCCCGAGGAATATAAGGAGAAATATCGCCGCTACTGGGAGCAGGTTAAAGAGCAATTGGACAGTCTGGGTAGCAAAATCGGCAGGGTGATAAGGGTATACCATGAATCAGTTTTCCAATCTGGTGAGGAAGGCATCAAGGCTGTGCAGCGGATAAACCCGGGAAGTTATCAGATTACCAGAGCTCAATGCAATGATGGAGCCTGTTTCGAGGCGGTAGAGGAGAAGGAACTGTGGGAGGAGGTTATGGACTGGCAGAGGTGTCTGATGCTTGGTTTTCTCAGCACCAAGGTGGCGAGCAAGGTTACGGAATTCTACCAGCAGGCGGTGAAGAGGCGAAACGAGGTCATTGCCAGGAGGATAAGCGAAACACTCAAAGAGGAGGAGGCGGGGCTTCTGTTCATCGGTCAGGGGCACGGGGTGCAGTTTCCCCAGGATGTAGAGGTGTTCAACATATTTCCTCCCGCTTTTGATGAGATACAGCGCTGGCTTCGCGATCAGGCAACTGTGAATCTGGCAAGGTCGACACAGGCAGATAAGCCTGAACAGAGTGAAGGGGAGAAAAAGGGCCAAAGTTGATCTGGGGGAAGCGTTATGAAGGTGAGGAGACCTGCTGTTGCAGGGATGTTTTATGCCGGTACCGAACGAGAGCTAAGAGAACAAATCGAATGGTGTTACCGACATCCTCTCGGCCCTGGAGTCATTCCTGAAGCGAATCAGGGAGGAAGAAGGGAAGTAGTATCCCTCGTCGCCCCTCATGCTGGTTATTACTACTCCGGGCCAGTGGCTGCGCATGGCTACAAAGAGCTTGCCGAGGATGGGGTACCCGATACTGCGGTAATACTGGGACCCAATCATACCGGATATGGTCTTCCGGTTTCCGTGTGGATAGGTGATGCGTGGGACACGCCCCTGGGGCGAGTGGAGATAAACAGGGAACTGGCGGAGCAGCTTCTGGGGGACGTGCTCGGGGCAGATGAAATGGCACACATGTACGAGCACAGTATTGAAGTCCAGCTCCCCTGGTTGCAGTGCCTCTACCCGGGAATAAAAATCGTGCCCATAGCTATGCTTGCTCAGGATCAGGACACAGCTACTGCTGTGGGGAAGGCTATTGCCAGCCTGGATGACAACATGGTAATTATCGCCAGTACTGACTTCACGCATTACGAGCCACATCTCAGGGCGAAAGAAAAGGATGCAGCGGTTATTGAGGCGATAACTGCTCTAGACGAAGCGGAGCTGTACCAGCGTATTGAGCGTCACAGCTGTACCATGTGCGGCTATGGACCGGTGGCTGCGGCGATAGTGGCAGCGAAGGAGAAAAATGCCACCAGGGGAAGCCTGCTCAAATATGCCACCAGCGGTGATACTAGCGGCGATTTCTCCAGAGTGGTGGGTTACGGTTCCATCGTGATTAAGCGATGAACCCGCCACTACCAGGAGCTCATTATCTCTCCTCTGGCTTCTTTGCCTGCCTCGATAGTAAGAACTCCGAAGGATCGACTAGCCTTTCCTGGATTGAATAACACGATGTTATCCTCAATCCTGTTCTGGCTTTGATGGGAGTGCCCGTAAACGATAATATTCACCGTTCCTGGTGAAAATAATTTCTTCACTCTGCCTTCTATCCCCCAGGAGCTGCCCCAGCCGTGAACGATGCCAATTTTGTGGCCCTCGATCTGCACTATCTCACTGGCGGGGAGAATATCTTTTAACTGGCTGCAGTCCATATTACCGTGTACCGCCTTGACCGGCTTCAACTGCTTCAGTTCCTGCCACAGTTGAAATTCGGTGAAATCTCCAGCATGGATGATCAGGTCAGCGGCTGGTATTATCTCTCTTATCCTCAGAGGGACTTCGTCGAGCGAAGCGGCATGGGTATCACTGACGACCAGTATCCTCATGGTGAGTTCTCAGGTCACAGGTGGTATGTATTACTGTTTATCATAGCTCGCGGAGAGGACCCGCTTTACCAGTTGAATCGTCTTATCTATACTGGATAAAGAAAAGGACAGTCCCATTTGCTTGAGCTCCTTATAGCCCAGCCCCTGGAACAGCCTTGCTCCTGCCACCCTAGTCATCTCATCGTAGATAGCTGGCCACTGGGGACTTCGTCTCTGAGCACAGAAGAGGATAAAATCGCGTAGCTGCGCCGGGATCTCGTCCTGGTACATCTCTATAGAGAAGTTTAACCGCCACGGAGGTGTGAAACAAATCCGTCCAGGGCGCCGCAGGTTGCCATGGTTCCCTTGGCTCTGCCTTAAATGCTGGTTTAATCAAGGGCATGATCTCATTCCCCACCCTTGACCTCATTGGTGGAGAGGAAAAAATTTTTGGGTGAGTGAACCTGTAAGCCGAGTTCTGTACTCCGCTAGGGAGCGGTGACCATTCATCTAGCCCTGATGTTACCATCAGGGTCAAGCGACCAACCCGAGGGCTTCGGCCGAGCACCTTAGACTTGCCCGAGTCAAGGGACCCGAGGCAGTCTTGCCCCTTTATTTGGTCTTGCTCCGGGTGGGGTTTGCCCAGCCAACTGGTCTCCCGGTTGCTGGTGAGCTCTTACCTCACCATTTCACCCTTGCCCGCACTGGCTAAGCCAGCCGCTGGCGGTATGTTTCTGTGGCACTTTCCGTAGGGTCGCCCCTCCTGGGTGTTACCCAGCACCCTGCTCGGTGGAGCTCGGACTTTCCTCCCCGGCTGTGGAGCCGGAGCGGTCACCCGGTCCACTCACCCGATTGTATTTTAGAGCCAGATCAGGCCAAAGGTCAAAATCAAAGCGTGACCGTAAAAATAATCATTTTCTCAGACAGTATCGGATGTCCGTAACCGTGTGGCGGTGGGCTATTCCACGTACAAGATTCTATTGCAGCTGTTGCAGCGGATCAATTCTCCTGCCTTGGCCTTCTGCCACTGGCTGGTGGGCAGAGTTATATGGCATCCCTGGCATCGTCCCCTCTCCACCTTAACCACCGCCGTTCCTTTCTCTGCCTTGAGCTGGCGGTAAAAACCAAGCATCTGGGGGTCGATCCGTTGTATCAATTCCTCTCGTTTCTGCTTAAGCCGGGCAACCTGAGCCTCAATTTCCCCTTTTCTTTGTTCCAGCTCCCCTCGCTTCTGTTCCCACTCCTGCTTAACACGCGCGAACTGCGTCTCCGTTTCCTTTAGCCTTGCTTCCACTTCTTCCCGGCGCGCCATCACCTCCAGCAGCTCATCTTCCTTAGCTCTAATTCTGTCCTTAAGTCCCTTAGCTTCCTTTTCCAGGTTGACCAGCTCCTTGGGGTTCTTGCTCGCCCCGCTGTACAGCTTATGTTCAATCTGCCTCGCTTTTTCCTGCAGGTCCTCTACCTCCCATTCCAGGTGTTTCTGCCTCCTCTTCACCTCTTCCAGTTCGTTCCTCTCTGCAGCAAACCTCGCTCCCACGGCAGATACTGCATCGTCGCTAGACAAAACGTTGTTGATCCTGTCTAATTCCCTTTCCCCCCGCTCAAGCTCCAGCTCGATTTGTTCCAGACGGTGAAGCTCTGCAGCCGCGCTCATTTCGCCTTATTGTAGAAGATGCCAAAGCGGGGCTGTCAAAACGCTTTCAACCTAGAGGTCGGGTTTGCCGCGCTCGGGGCGTCGTTTCTCCGCGACGATAATAGCTTCTATTTGGCTCACTACCTCGTCGATCCTATCCTCATGGTTTATTATTACGTGGTCGAAGAGGGAAGCCTTGCTCATCTCCTCTTCAGCTTTCCTTAGCCTCATTGCTAAATCCGCCTCGGACTCACTATGCCTTTTTCTCAGTCTCTTTTCCAATTCCGTTCTGGAAGGAGGCATGAGGAAGATGAACACCGCTTGAGGCACGAGTTTCTTCAAAGTGGCGGCGCCCTGTACATCAACTTTGACTATGACGTCCTTGCCTTGACCCAGGGCCGAAGTTATCTCATTTCGGGGCACACCATAATGGTGTCCGTAAACCTCAGCCCATTCCAGGAACTCGTTGTCCTCAAGGAGACGTTGAAATTCTTCCCGGGAAAGGAAGTGATAGTCCACCCCGTCCTTTTCACCGCTGCGCCGGGGACGGGTGGTAGCAGTGACCACATAATGGAAAGGGCGCCCCAATCCTTTCATCCTGTTTATCACCGTATCTTTGCCCACTCCCGAAGGCCCGGAAAGAACGATGAGCAAAGGCTGGTTCCTTTTTTCCTTGCTTACTTTAGGACTTAGATCCTGGTCAGGCATCTTGTAACACAGATTTTGCCTCGGATGGAGGGGCAGTGGGGGTAGAACGGTGGACAATGGTGTCTGCGGTCAATGCTGCCAATATCACATGTCCCGTATCGCAAAGGATGGCGCACTTAGCTTTCCTGCCGTGCGTAGCATCAATAAGCAAACCCTTTTCCCGGCATTCCCGTACCAGCCGCTTTATCGGCTGCTGATTCAAAGAAAAGAAGGCTATCACCCTGTTCATGGCTATGACATTGCCAAAGCCAATATGAACCAGTTCCGTAGCCATAGCATCCTCCTTTGTCCTGTCTAATTTGTGGTCAAATGGGAAGGCGCTCTTTCTGCAGCGTCCATAAGAGAGAGCAGGTTTTGCTGGAAACCGGGATAGGACACTTCGGTAACGTACGCCCGCCTGATCGTCGTTTCTCCCTCGGCTACAAGAGCGGCGACGGCTAAGCTCATCGCCACCCGATGGTCAAGGTGGCTATCAACCTCGTTTCCCTGCAGCTTCTGTCCCCCGTGAATAATCATGCCGTCGGGCAGCGTTTCGATCCTTGCTCCGAGGCGGGAAAGTTCCGCTGACACGGTAGCAATCCTGTCGGATTCCTTCACCCGCAATTCTGCAGCATCGCGAATTACGGTTTTACCTCTAGCTACGCAGCCAGCTACCGCCAGGATAGGGATCTCGTCGATGAGGCGGGGAATGATCTCGCCACCGATCTCTATGCCCTTCAGCTCACTGGATTCCACCTCGATATCAGCAAGGGGCTCACCAGCCTGCCACCGCTGGTTACCTATCCTTAGCTTGGCGCCCATAGCTGTAAGCACGTCTATTATCCCCGTTCTGGTAGGGTTGATGCCGCAGTCCCTTATCGTTATTGCGGCATGGGGATGAATCGCTCCAGCAACCAGGAAATAGGCTGCGGAGCTGATGTCGCCGGGAACACGGAGACTGACGGCGTTCAGAGGTCGGCTGAGACAATTAACCGAAATAACCGTCCCTTCGCGTCGAATATCAGCTCCCATTTGCTCTAGCATTCTTTCGGTGTGGTCACGACAGAGGACCGGCTGATGAATCATCGTACTCCCCTGGGCGAAAAGGGCGGCTAATAAGATCGCCGACTTTACCTGGGCACTGGGAATGGGGAGAGTGTACTCTATGCCCCTGAGCTGCTTCCCCTTGATAACCAGTGGGGCGAAGGAATCTTCGCCCCTTCCCCAGATCTGGGCACCCATTAGCCTCAGTGGCTCGATAAGTCGGCGCATGGGACGACTCCGCAAGGAAGCATCACCGGTGATGATGGAGAGAAATGGCTGGCAGGAGAGCAGTCCTCCCAGCAGGCGCATCGTGGTGGCACTGTTTCCCGCATTGAGGACGTTGGCTGGCTCTTTGAAACCGTCGCTCCCCCACACTATCACAGTGCACGACTCAGGTGTGGTCGTCCTCTTTGTTTTCACTCCCAGTGCTTTGAGGCAGCGCAGCGTGGAGAGGCAATCTCTCCCCGGGGCAAAATTGTCAATCACTGCCTTCCCCTCAGTCAAGCTGTTGAGAATGGCAGCGCGGTGGGAGATGGATTTATCTCCGGGCAGCACTACCTCCCCCCGCAATGTTGAGGGCGGGGATATTCTCATCAGGTGCGATTCAGCCATGTTTCCCGTGCCTTGTTAGCCTCGGTTAACGCTTGCTGCAATACGCTGTCACTGGAGGAATCGATGATATCGCGGTACCTTTTCAGTTCCTTGATGAATTTGTCTATCCAGCGGAGGATGGCATCCCGGTTGCTGAGGCAGATATGGGCATTGACCTCGGGGTTTCCCGAGGCAAGACGGGTGAGGTCACGATAGCCTGAAGCGGCAAGCTGGGACATCCTACCCCAGGCGGGGTCATTGGTAGTCACCGAGACTAAAGCTGCTGAGAGCACCAGTGGGAGGTGGCTGACTGCGGCGACAAGCTCATCATGCTGCCAGGCATCAATGAAGTAGGGGCGCGCCCCCAGCTTCTCCACCAGGCCGACCACCTTCTCCACTGCCGACTTTGAGGCATTGTCTGCGGGGGTGAGACAATAGGTGCAGCCGCGAAACAGGTCAGCCCTTGCCGCTTCGATGCCGTAAGTCTCTCTCCCCGCCATGGGATGCCCCCCTACGAAGTCCACTGTGGAGGGCAAAATCTCCCCGGCCCATTTCATTACCTGTACTTTGGTGCTGGCGGTATCGGTCACCACACAGCCTGAAGGGAGATATCCTGCTATCTGGCGCATGACATCCTTTATGGTCAATACCGGTGTGGCAATGATCACCAGCTCGGCCTCTCTTACTGTAGCTCCCAGGTCGGTTTCTACCCTATCGGCTATTCCGTAGCTTAGCGCCTTGCTTGCCACCTCAGGACGTCGCACATAAGCAGTGAGATTCCATTCTGATTTTGGCGATTGTCTCAGCGCCAGTCCTATGGAGCCGCCGATAAGCCCGAGACCGATAATCGCGACGCGCACTTTGTTTATTATATCATGGATTTGCCCTTTGTCGGCTACCTTTTCTGGTGAGCAAGCTTACAGCGAAAAGAAGGACGGCGCTGAAACCGAAGCCAACAAGACCAAGGTCGCCTTTCAACGGGATATCAAGCCAGGGTATCCTGCCCAGCAGTGCGGTAAAGCCGCCACCTATCATCGCGATCAAGGTTCCCTGTGAGGTGACGTTGATTCTTTGTCGATAAAACCCGGCAATAACCGGGACCACCAGTCCGCAGGTGAAGATAGTGTAGGCGAAGAGGAGGGATGAGATCACCGTTTTTAATATCAGGGCTAAACCCAGCGCCACCACAGACAGCACGGTAAGATTGAGGCGGGTCAGCCACACGGTTTTCTTCTCTTCCCGGACAGGGAGGACCCGTTTGATTACATCTTCGCTAAGGATGATGCTCTGGGTCAGCACGCAGGTGTCCGCCGAGGACATCAGGGCTGCCAGCAGGGCGGCGAGGAGCAGACCACTAAGTGCTGCTGAGGGCAGGGCAATTATCGCCCGAGGAAACGCGTTTTCCGCGTTTATCTCAGGGTAAAGTACTCTGGCGCCCATCCCCACCACAGTGATGGCAAAGGACAGCGGGATGAAGACAAGGGCAGCCAGGATGGCAGACCGCTGCGCTGTTTTTTCCTCTTTAGCGCAGAGGAGCCGGGAGTACATATCGGGGCCAACCGCATAAGTACTTCCTACCAGAACCAGATAGGAAGCCAGCGCCTTGCCATCAAAGCGGGCGCTCAAGGGAAAGGAAAAGTACCCTGGAGGCAAGGAATCCTGCAACCCGTGGATCCCTCCTGTGCGGGAAAGAATCAATGCCGCAGTGAGGAACACTCCACAGCAGATAAGCGCTGCCTGGAACAGGTCAGTCCTGATCACCGAGTATTGCCCTCCGAGGAGCGAATAGGCGAGGAAGACTGCGGTGAAGATAGACATCCACAATTGAGGGGAGCCCTTTCCCAGGGGGGCGAGGATTTTGCCTGCAGCCACGATCTGCCCCGCAACCACCCCCACCCAGGCAATGACGATGAGGATGGAAGCGGCAAGGCTGACCCTGTGGTCGTACTGCCTTTCCACCAGCTCGGGCAGGGTGTAGACCGCGGCACTCCTCACCTTCCTGGCGAAGAAGATGCCTAAAAACACGAGACCAATGCAGCCGACGAGGAGCCACCACGCGCCGGTCAGACCCTGGCTGAACCCCAGCCCCGCCATACCTATGGTGGATGAAGCTCCTACAGCGGTGGCTACCAGTGAGCCAGTGACCAGCGGCAGCGAGGCGCTGCGGTGAGCAACGAAAAAGCCATTGCGGTCCTTCGCTCTCCCCTTGCTCCACCATCCCACGCCAAGCATGGCGCACAGGTAAACCGTGATTATTGCCGTGAGCATATCCTGCCCCGGTACTGCTACGTTTTGTCGCCGCCTCGCTCTCTTAAATGGACGCAATCCCCTGCCAGGATTCTGTTTATCTCACCGCTTCTGTTTCTCACCAGGAGTGCCCCGTAAGCATCAATATCAATGGCATCGCCCTCCACCACCTGGTCGGCAGCTACTATCTTTACCTGCCGCTGCAGTGTGGCGGAAAGTCTCTTCCATTCCTGGAGCAACATCGAGTCCATTAGCCGCTCCTGCCATGCTTCCAGTTCCGTTAACAGGGCGCGGAGAAAATCGCGGCGGGAGATTTCCCTTCCCAGTTCTGCCTGCAGAGAAGTGGCTGTTTCCACCAGTTGCTGAGGAGGAACATTGGCGTTGATGCCTATGCCCAGGTTGACGTAGTTTATCCTGTCCAGCTCGGCATCCATCTCCGCCAGTATCCCGCAGACTTTTTTCCCCCCGATCAACACATCATTGGGCCACTTTACCTCGGCATGGAGGAGGAAAAGTTCTCTCATGGTAAGTGCCACTGCCACCGCTGCCATCAGGTTTATCCGTGGGGCATATGCCGGGCTGATGCAGGGACGCAAGATCAGGGTAAAATAGATGCCCCCTCTGGGGGAAAGCCATTCTCGCCCCAGCCTTCCCCTCCCCTTTGTTTGTGTCTCGGCGATAATAATCGTCCCGGCTGGAGCTCCTTTCTTCGCCAGCTCCCGGGCAACGTCCATGGTGGAACCAAGTTCGAGGAAATGGCGAATTCTCTGTTCCAGTTCGGGGAATTCACAGGGAAGAAGCAGGTCGGGCGACTGGACTAACCTGTATCCCCCGGGGGCAATCTCTATTTTGTACCCGTCCTGTTTCAGTCTCTGCACGTGTTTCCACACCGCAACGCGGGAGATGCCCAGCTGCCGCGCGAGGCATTCCCCGGAAACATATTCCTCGCTCCGGCGCAAAACCTGGAGTATCTGTCCCTTCATTGGTTAACCCTTTCGGGAACCATGTTAACAGGGGGCGGCCTTCCCGTCAAATTGGCTCACCGCATGGTCTTGATTTCCCCACCTTGTATTGGTAAAATTTCGGCTTCGGGCATGAAGCTTGCAGTTAGCGGCAAAGGGGGGGTAGGCAAGACGACAGTGGCCTGCCTTCTCTGTTTTGCTTTCCAGCGTCTGGGGTACTCGGTACTGGCCGTGGACGCTGACCCCAACGCCACTCTGGCAGCGGCTATGGGCTTTCCCCACCCCGGGGAAATAATCCCCTTATCTCAGATGGCAGACTTAATCGAGGAAAGGACTGGGGCGCGACCGGGTCAGCTGGCGCCTTATTTCAAGCTCAACCCCAGAGTGGATGATATACCGCGGAAGTACTGGGTGGAACATGAGGGAATAAAGTTGCTGGTCATGGGGGGATTGAAGCCGGGCGGCGGTGGCTGTTACTGTCCTGAGAATGCCCTGCTGCAGGCATTGATAGCCCATCTCTTTCTGGAAAGGGATGAGGTGGTGATCATGGACATGGAGGCTGGAGTGGAGCACCTCGGGCGGGGCACGGCCAGGGGAGTGGACGAGATGATCATCGTAGTGGAGCCGGGGAGAGGCAGCGTGGAAACAGCTTGCCGCATAAAGACACTGGCGCAGGATATAGGGATAAACAATGTCGCCGCTGTGGGGAACAAGGTCCATAACGGGCAGGAGAAGGAGTTTCTCCTTTCTTCCCTGCCTCAGTTCAAGTTTCTGGGGTTTATTCCCTACCACCCCAGCATAGTTGAGGCCGACCGCGGCGGGTTATCCCTGAGGAACATAGGCGGTGAGGTGGCTGCCGCGATCTCCACCATAGCAGACCAGCTTATCAAGGAAACGATTATTGGCATGGCCAATAACTGACAAAAATACATACTAAAAGGAGGTTTAAGCAATGCCGGTAAAAAAGAGATATCCTGTGCCCAGCGATATAGAGATCGCGCAGGAAGCTGAGCTTCTTCCCATCTCGGAGATAGCCAAGAAAGCCGGGCTGCAGGATGATGAGTGGGAGCCTATCGGGCGATACAAGGCCAAGATTGAATACGATAAGGTATTGAAACGGCTTAAGGATCGTCCCAATGGCAAGTTCGTCACCGTGACCGCTATTACCCCTACTCCGCTGGGGGAGGGGAAAACGGTGACTGCCTTTGGGCTGGGTCAGGCGCTGGCGCTAAAGGGCATCAAGGTGATCAACACCTTCCGTCAGCCCTCTAAAGGACCGCTGTTCGGGATAAAGGGCGGAGCTACTGGTGGAGGATATTCCCAGTCCCTCCCCATGGAGGATATCAATATGTTCCTCGGTGGGGACCTGGCGATGACGGAGGCAGCGCAGAACCTCTGTGCCGCAGCCATAGATGCTCATATCTTCCATGGCAATAAGCTGCGCATAGACCCGGAAAACGTCACCTGGACTTACTGTCAGGATCTCAACTCGCGAGCATTGCGGGAGGTGGTGGTTGGGCTGGGAGGCAAGAGTGTGGGAGGTTATCCGCGGCGCACCAGGTTTGATATCACTGTGGCTACAGAGACGGCAGCCATCTTTGCCCTCACTACAGGACTGAAGGACCTCAGGGAAAGGTTCCGCAGGGTGGTGGTGGGCTATACCTATGAGGGCAAGCCCGTCACTGCTGAGGATCTCCAGGTTGCTGGAGCCATGACCGCTCTGCTCAAGGACTTTATTCGCCCCAACCTGGTTCAGTCCACTGAAGGGCACCCTATGATCTGCCATGGCTTCCCCTTTGCCAACGTAGCCCACGGCAACAACTCCAACCTGGCCAATATGGTGGCGCTGAAGCTTGCTGACATAGTGGTTACCGAAAGCGGCTTTGGTGCCGATTGTGGCTTCGTCAAGCTGATTGACGTCGGTTGTCGGCAGAGCGGCGTGAAACTTGATGCTGCCGTGATTGTGGCTTCTATTCGTGCGTTGAAACAGCATGGAGGTGCTTACCATCTTCGCCCCGGCATGCCCTATTCCAAAGTTAAGCAGGCGGCGGAAACTGAGAACCTCCCTGCCCTGGAGAAAGGCTGTGAGAACCTTAAACGGTGCATTGAGATCGTCAAAGAGCACGGGGTCAAGGCTATCGTGTCCATTAACGTGTTCCTCACTGATACTGCCAGGGAGATTGAGCTGGTGCGCCGCAAGGCTCTGGAGTTCGGTGCCGACGGCGTGGCAGTTTCCGAAGCCTGGGCGAAGGGTGGCGAAGGTGCTCTGGAACTGGCTGATGCCGTGCTTAAGGCGATAAAGACGCCGTCCAACATGAAGTTCACCTTCCCCGATGACATGCCCATCGAGGAGAAGATAAGGACTGTAGCCACAAAGGTGCACCTTGCTGATGACATCGAGCTGGCACCGGAGGTGAAGGAGAAGATAAAACTATTCGCCGACCTGGGATTCAGCTGGATGAGTGTCAACATGGCTAAGACCCATCTATCCCTGTCCCATGACCCCAACTGGCTCGGCGTGCCGCGCAATTACAAGATGCCCGTTCGTGACATCAGAGCTTCTGTGGGCGCCGGCTTCTTCTATCCCATCTGTGGTGCCATGATGACCATGCCGGGACTGCCTTCCCGACCAGCTTTCGTGGACATAGATGTTGATGTGGAGACGGGGAAAATAAAGGGAATGTTCTAGTGGGAAGAAGTTCTGTTGGGAAAAGAGACCGTCTCTCTGGTCATTGATGGCAGGGAGATAACGGCTGCCCCGGGCGAGAAGATTTTGTGGGCGGCTCTGGACAACGGCATCTACATCCCTAACCTCTGCGCCCTGAGGGAAAGAGAGCTGCCCGCAGCTTCCTGCCGTCTCTGCTGGGTGGAAGTAGCCGGCAGGCCAAGGCCAGTTACTGCCTGCACCACCACGGTAGCCCAAGGAATGGTGGTCAATACCAGGGGAGCCAAGGCATTAAGGCTGGCACGAACGGCGCTGGAGCTGCTCCTGGCGAGCCACCCCGTGGACTGCCGCCATTGCGCCAAGAGTGGCTCGTGTCAGCTACAGAAGATAGCGGGACACCTCGGCGTTAAGCTCAATACCAGCAGGTTCAGGAAAATTTTGCCCCAGCTACCTCAGGACTCCAGCGCCTCTTTGTTCATTTTCGACCCGAACAAGTGCGTCCTCTGCGGCAGATGTGTCTGGCTGTGTCAGGAAAAGCTGGGAAAAAATGTCATTGGCTTTGGCTATCGTGGCTTTCACCGCAGGGTGACCACCTTTCGAGACAAGCCCCGCGGTCAGTTCGATTGCCCCCATTGCGGACAGTGTGTGCCTCTCTGTCCTGTGGGTGCTCTGGTGTTCTCTCCACAACCCGACTCCACCGCTCCCCGGGACTGAGCCACTGGAGTTTTTATGTCCAATGCTGTTAATATATGGACAAACGCGTCGCACATAATATAATAAGGTAGCAGAGTTACCAGGAACCTCAGGGGGAATATGGCGAACAAAGGAACAATCAAAGTATACATCATGGACGAGCAACCCCTTTTCCGGCAGGGGATCCGCAGTTCTCTCAGTGAGATCCCCGAGATCGAGATCTGCGGTGAGGGCGGGGTCACGGAAAAGCTTCTCCCCAGCGTGGAAGCTATTCTTCCCGATGTGGTACTTCTGGATGTCCTTGCCCCCTCGCTCGACGGTCTGAAGTTGTGTCGCATCCTGAAGCAGCGTCTCCCCAGCGTCTCGGTTATCATCCTCAGCCCTCAGGTGGACGACGACCAGATCTTTGAGGCGATCAAAGCCCATGCCTCAGCTTACCTCAGCAAGAACGTCACCACTGCCGAGCTGGTGCAGACCATCAGGCGCTGCGCCCAGGGGGAACACCCCATCAATGAAATCCTTGCCGGGCGTCCCCGCGTGGCGGAACAGGTGCTGAAGCAATTCTATGAACTCTCCCGGGAGAAGGAGACCGCCACCTTCATCTCCCCCCTCACCCCACGAGAGACGGAAATCCTCAATTACATGGCTCAGGGTTACCTCAACAAGCAGATCGCTGACATCTTGAATGTCAGCGAGCAGACCATCAAGAACCACGTCACCTCGATACTGCGCAAGCTTAACGCTAACGCCAGAACCCAGGCGGTGATACTGGCGATAAAGAAGGGGCTGATCACCATAAGCAAGGAATAACACTCTCCCTGGGCTCACGGGTGGCACAGGCTCATTACCTGCTGATAGATTCCCCTGTCGCTCTGGTACAGCGTCTTTATCGCTGAAATGCGGTAGCGGTTCCAGGAGATGTTACAGCGAGGGTCGGTCACGGTGACCACGTCATAGAGCTCCTGCGCTACGTTGGTGGGTATGGTTATCTCCGCTGCTGCCGATAAGGCATGTTTTCTCAACCTCGCTTCCGCCCTCTCTTTGGCTCTGGTGGCATTATCCAGGTTGGGGTCATAGTCCTGTTCCAGGATATCTATGCCCAGGGAGATGAGGGCGGAGTCAAGAGCTTCCTCAACGATGCGGCTGGCGGAGGCATCCCTGCCGATAGCGCGGACGCGACTGACCGTGGTGGCTTGCGCGTAGTTGCCCTCCAGTATCCTGTGCTCCGTGCCGTAACAGTAGCAGCTCTCCTCCTGGGGCAGGGGGTTGGTGGTGAATGCCTCCTGTGCGGCGAAGACGAGCTGGTCGGGGACGAAAGATAGCAGGGTGGCGAGCGCCTCGTTTCCCGGGGTGCCGGGGCTGATGGTAAAGTCGGGATAGAAGCTGTTAATGGCGGGCGACTGTGGTCTGGGCGGGGTGCTGCTCAGCCTTATTCCCACGCGCGCCAGGAGCTGGTACAGTATCTGCCACACAGACGTGGGAGCGACCTGGTCCTTATTCCACCTCATCTGGTAGCGGGCAGTCCAGCGACGCATCAGCCCCCAGCCGTCAAGGCAATAGAGGCGGAAGAGGGCGATGCCCTCGCCCTTCCCTTTCCCCCCAGGGGAGAGGGAAGTGGAGTACTGCCAGGAATCTATCCAGTATGTGCCGGCATCTATGGTTTCTTTCCCCTGAGCTGTGGTGTAGCCGAGCTTGAGGCGGACTTCGCTGCGGAGGCGCAGTGAGGAGAGGACGCCCTCGCCGGGCGAGGCGTACTGGCCAGTGGAGTTGTCCAGGGTGAGGATGAGCGCTGCCTCCGTCCTCCCCGGCTGGATGAACTGGGTGAGAGCCAGAATTCTTCCCGAGTGGGCGTCGGAGCTGAGGGTGAGGGGTGAGCGGGGCAGGCGGGGAGCGCGCCATAGACCCCGGGGGCAGGACAGCCACCAGTAGTCGCTCGTGCTCTGCAGCTTCAAGCCACACGATGGCGCGGCGTCAAGAAACGGTCGCGGCTCGGTGAAAGTCGTATCACTCCACCGGGTGCCCCTGACCATGTGGCAGGTGACGGGGCGGGTGAACGGGGAGGTGCCGGTGAATTTCTCCACCGCCACAATACGGTTGGTCTCATACTCCTGAGGTTCTCGCGGCAGATGGCAATCGGGATATTCGTAGGTGAGACCCTCGCCCTCAGGTGCCATGAGGAAGCTGCGGAGGGAAGTGAAGGCGTTGTTATCGGAAAAGTGGGTGCGGAACAGGTCGTAATGGTGATAGGGGGAGTCCTGCTGTTTTCCCGCGCAGACGAGGGCATGTCCCGGTATCGCCGCGTCATAGGTGGCACCGATCCCCAGGGGCTGGATCAGGGTATGCTGGGCATCCGACCAGGGATGCTCGGTGGTCTGCTGTGTGATGGTGTCGAGAACAATGGCATTGAACTGCACCGTCCCGGCGAGGAGCTTCAGGGCAAAGCACACCACGCTCTCACTGTTCCCCCTCCATGATGCCGCCAGATGGGTGACGTCGCTATAGTTGCTGAGCCGGGCGCTATTCCAGGTATCCCCGTGGTCATGGGAGTAATACTTCCACAGGAGGTTCCCTGTGGTGCGGTAGAAGATGTAGACCATAGCCCCACGGGCGGCGATGGCGCATGGGCCAGCGCAGTCGGAAGCAATCTGCGTCCACCGGGAGTAATCGGAGCCCTCATCGGGCCTGGCGACTTTCTGGTAATAGAGCGTGTCCCCCACGTCGGCTCGAATCCGATGCATTGCGCCCTCTCCGTCGAAGGCGATGCCGTGGTGGTTGTCGGGCTCGTTGCCCTGGTACAGCGTGGTCCAGGCGAGGCGGTTTATCCCCTGCTCCAGGTCGTGCACCTCAGCCTCGATGTAAGGGAGGCGGTGGGGGCTTATCTGGGCCTGGAGCAGTGTGTCACTGATGCTCTTCATCTCAGCATCGCCACCATGATGGCGGAGAAGGCGAGCCATAGTAACGTTGCCACAGCTCTTCCCGCCATGTAGTAGTGGTGCTCCTCGCTGAGCTGGTGGAGGAGCTCCTCCGATGGCTGATGTCGCGGCGGCACAGGGCAGAGAATTTCGCATAGCCCGATGACCAGGGCGTGCCATTCTGCCACGTCATCGAGAAGGGAGAAAAGGGGACTGTCCCCTTTTTTCTTCATGCGTCTCCTTTCTTCAGATAAGTGCTGCCAGGGTGTCGGGGATGGGCTTGTCCGCTTTTTCGTAGTGGCGTGCCAGGTGGCGGGCAGCCCTGATGATATCTTCCTCGCTGGCATCGACCCGCTGCCCGCGATATCCCCCCGGGCTCAGAGCGGCTACCGCCGCCGGCATTCTGTCCCAGTCCACCGTCTTCTCCATATCGAGGCGCCCCCTCAGGGCGCGGAAGATAGCTCGGGTATGGTGGGGCAGCTTCCACGTCGCCGGGTCGTCAGGATCGCCAGCAATGGCGAATGCCTCTCGCGGTAGCCCCTCTTTTGTCTTCTCTTTTTCCAGCGCCTCTCTTATCCTGCTCATTACTGCCTCCTTCCTTTACGGGTTAAATATGGCGATGATCACCGCGTCGCGCGTGTTTCCCTCAGGCACAGCCAGGATCACATGCCGGCCGGGCAGCATCTCTTCTCCCCCTATGTTCATGGCTACGGGGATATTTTCCAGATAGGTGGTGAGGGAGGAGGTGAGCTGGACGTCAGCGCGGTGCTCCTCCTGGTGATAGCCTTTGAGGATGGCCACGTGTATCACCTCACCCCTCCTCACCATACAGCTCCCTCGGGGCGAAGCGCCTTGACAGAGCCTTGAGCCTGGTGTGGAAGAGATCGAGTCGCTCCCGAGCCCAGTTCTGATAGTTGACGGCGGCGTAGCGTCCCGCTATGGTAGCCCGGTCCACGGTATACAATGCCAGGGACTGCGCCAGATAGGCGGTGGCGCCCATCACGATGAGCTCCTCGTGCTCCTCGGGGATGGTGGACTGCTGTGCCGAGAGGGTGTGCCTTTTCCTCCATCTCACCCGGGCATCGCTGCCGTCGCCGCGGTCACTCATGAACAGGTGTCCTCCCCAGTACCTGAAGCGCTGCAGGCTGGGGGGCGATTGCCCCAGGGGGAACTCCACCGACTCCACCGCAATGATGCCCACCAGCCCTGATATGTCCAGCTCTGTTTCGCCCTCCCTGGTGGGGAGGTCGCTCTGCTCCTCGATAGGGCAGGCGAGGGAGTATTCCCTCACCGCTCGATCTATTGCTCCGTCGATCTCGTCGTCCGACCAGAGGTAAGTATCGGGGTCGGTGTCTCTGAGATCCTGGCGCACTCTGGCTCTTATTTCAGTCAGGTTCATGGTTTCACCCTCACCTTGATCCTCTCCCGTCAAGGGAGAGGGACACCCTCACCTTAATCCTCTCCCGTCAAGGGAGAGGGACACCCTCACCTTGATCCTCTCCCGTCAAGGGAGAGGGACACCCTCACCTTAATCCTCTCCCGTCAAGGGAGAGGGACACCCTCACCTTGATCCTCTCCCGTCAAGGGAGAGGGACACCCTCACCTTAATCCTCTCCCGTCAAGGGAGAGGGACACCCTCACCTTGATCCTCTCCCGTCGAGGGAGAGGGACACCCTCACCTTGATCCTCTCCCGTCAAGGGAGAGGGACACCCTCACCTTGATCCTCTCCCGTCAAGGGAGAGGAGAGCTGGTTAATCTCTGACTCCGGTGAGCATAGCTGCTTTCACGTAGGAGAAGAGTGCCATGCTCACGTACCACTTTATCCTGGTGCGTGTGGCGTCCATGGTCTCCAGCGAGCCGAGGCGCTCGATCTGCACCATCTCCGGGGTGGTGAGGCCAGCCACGCCGCCCTCCCCCATCTGGAAGGCAAAGATCACCGAGCAATCGGTGGATGTCCCCTGCACGTAGTTGTCCCTGATGAAGTCGGAGACAGCCACGGGTATGCCGTTGTAATACTCCACCATCTCGCCCAGCCTGCCTTCCCCGATGAGGAGGTTGGTGCCTGAGGCTCGTGCCAGGGCGGAAATCTTGCGCCGGCTGCGCCGGCTCATCAGCAGGAGATCAGGCTTGCCCCCTCGCACCAGGTCGATCAGCCGATCCAGCCGGTCCAGGGTGAGGGTAGCCCCGTTCACCCCCGAGCCAAGGTGACCACCGTAGCGGCAGGTCCATACCACGGTATTGTCGTTGACCGTGGCCCCCTCGGTGGTGGGCCAGGTGGGCTGGGAAGTGCCCGAGGTGCCGGCAGTGGTGCACTCATAGCGAAAACCGTTCTCGTTCCCCGCAGTGGGCACCACCACGCTCCCCACGCTGTAGGCGGTGGAAGCCTGCCACGCCGTCCCCTTGAGGGTGCGGTACAGCCCGTTGAAGGCGTTGGGGTCAGAGTCGGTATCGCCGTTGATAAAGGTGTCCTCAAACTTGTGCCTCACCGCCTTGGCGGCAAGCTCAATGCAGGCTGCTTCCAGGTCCTGCACATTGCTTCTGGTAGCTTTGAGAAAGTTGTCCACGTCCGCATCCACCCCCAGCACGCACAGGGAGGCGGTGCACTGCTCCAAGGCAGGTGGGGAGGCTTCCCACGTGCCGGTCACCGGGGCGTGCCATGCCGCAGAGGGGAGGGTCTTCTCCCGGTTGTACTTCAGGCTGTTGCCTGTGATCTGGATGAAGGGCAGCCGCTCCAGAACGGGACTGTCCTTGATCACGGTCTCGATGATGCCCTTGAGAAGAATATCGGTGGAAAGTTTGCTTGCCTCACTCAGGGTAATGCTCATTTATTCTCTCTTTCCTCCTTTCTGTTGTATTCCTGCGATGATCTTGTCCCTCGGGGACAGCATCTCCAGGGGGAGCTGGGTTCGTGGTGGTGCTCCCGCGGGTACCCTAGTCTCGGCGGACTGAGCCGCAAGCAGCTTCTTCACCGACTCAGCGATGACTCTCGCCCGCTGCACCGAGGCATCAATCTCCTCGATGCTGCTGCCGCTGATCACCTCGGCGGGGAGGTGGGAATTGGCCAGCCTCACCGCCTCCAGGTACTTTGCCGTGGCGGCAGCATGGGCATCCCTGAGCCGGGCAAGCTCAGCCGCGGTCACCTCACCCGCCTCCCTCGCCTCGCTCAGCTGCTGCTGCAGCTCGGCGATGAGGGCATCCTTCCGCGCCATGGCTGCCTCAACATCGGAGCCTGCCCCCTTCCCCCCTTGTACCTCCTGTTGCCTCTCTTGCTTCTCTTCCATGTTCCTCCTTTCCTTATTATTCCGGCAGTTCCACCTCTGCGCCTGACACTCGCTCTCTCGCCGCGCCACGAGTGGAGGCTGCCCTGAACTCCCTGTTCATCTCCAGGATCCTTCTCCTCTCCTCCAGCCAGCGATTGAACTCCCCATCGGGGTCCTCCATCCCCATCTGGTCCATGGCGGTGCGGCGGGAATGGACTCCCGCCTGCACCAGCGCCTGCTCCGTCTGTGCCTGCCTGGCAATGTCCTGGGGCAGCACCGTCGCCCACAGGACACGATGATTCACCCCGTGGAAATTATGATTGAGGAATTTTTCTCCCAGAGCCAGGATCATCTGGTTACGCTGATGATACACGCTGCTCCTTATCGTCCTCTTCCTGGCTACCTTCTGCACCAGGCTGGAAAGCTCTATCTGCAGCGCTGTCCCCGAGAGTTCCCGCTCAATGCTGCCCCAGGCAGCGCGGGGCATCTCGGAGATATCGTGGAGGGAGCGATAAAGAAGGTCAATATAGTCGATATGAAGCCTCACCCCGCCCCCCTGGAGCAGGTCGAGCAGGTAAGCGCGGGCGTCCTCGGGTATGGTCCACACCGCTCCCGGCTGCACCCTGATGTCCTCGGCGGAGGAAACGTTTTCCAGCACGGCGATGGGGTTACCCGAGAGCTCAAGGATGCGGGAAAGCTGGGAAAGGGCACGATTCAGCTCCCTCTGGGGCTGGACTAGCGGGGGAATATCGGACTCTCCCCAGAACTGCTTCGGCTTCCTCACATTGGGAAAGATGACGAAGGGGATAAAGCCGTAGGGGTTGGGGTTTGACTGGATAAGCTCCTCTTCCTGGTAGAGGCGGAAATCGGTGGCGGTCCACAGCTCGGTGATGGTGGTGGTTCTGGTGGGAATGGAGCGGTGGTAGAGTAGCTCCACCTCTTCTGAGGTGAGGGTATACCTTGACGCTACCCTCCACACCCTGGAAGTATCGTCCCCCAGCCACCAGGCAAAGATGCCGGTCACATCAGGGGCGGTCACCCTGATTCGCCTCTCCGCGGCGTCCCAGGTCACCTTATAGCAGCCGTCCCCGAGGACGGCGGCATCGGTTTCCGTCTCATAGTCGAGCTGCTCCAGGCTATTTTCCTGATATACCTGGCGCAGCAGCTGCTCCGCGGTGCGGGCGCGTTCCTTGAGCCCCTCGGTGTCCGCGGCGGGGTAGCAGGCGAAATTGAATCCCTGCATCAGGAAGCTGGTGACCTTATCAATGGCGACTCTGGCGTAGTTGAACACCAGCTGGCGGTGGCGGGATGTGGTGCTCCACTGGCTGCCGTTGTAGAAGTCGAGGTTGTGGCGGTAGGCGGCGAGGCGCTCCATATCCCTGTGGTTCAGCTGTGAAGGGGAAAAATCAATCATCTTCCCCGTCAGCGGCGAGCGCTGCCTCCGTTGTCCTCAGCCACCTCTGCACCGTCCTGGTGCTCACCTGGAAGATGGCGGCGATCTCAGCCGCGCTCTTTCCCTGCTGCTTCAGTTGCCACATCTTTTCGGCGCGGCGGCGCTTGAGGAATTTCTGCCTGCCCCGCGGCTCCTCCTCAACGCAGCGGGGGAAGGGACAGTTGAGGCAGGAAGGAGCCAGCTCACACCCCTCATCGCGGTAGGGGAATTCCTCCGGCAGTAAGTCAAAGAGCGACCTTTCCATCATGACTCCAATTTAGCACTGGTGTTCTAAGAAAGCAAGGGGATTGTGTCGCCCCGGGCAGAAATCCATGCCTCGGGATGCGAGGTATATTGACACGATGGTAGCCGCTGTGGTAGAGGGAAAATTTAGCTGTGGGGGAAAAAATTTTGCCTCCCCCTATTGACAAAAGGGAGATGATAGTTTTAAAGTAGAGAATTAGTGTGATAGCGAGGCCGAAGATTGGCTCCGCCGCTGTCTGGCGCAAAGCGGCAGCGCGGCGGGCAAATTCTGAGGCATGGGAAAGGAGGTGATGCCCGTGACGAGATCCCGATGGAGTGAAGAGCAAGCATGCGTCGGCTCCTGAGGGGAAGAGGAGAATGCCCGGCCCGGGCGAAACAGGGCAGCCTGAAATGAGGCAGGCTTGGTTTTTTTCTGGGTTTACTGAACATGAGATAGTGAGAAAGCTCAAGCCCGGAGAGGTCGACTTCGGGCGAGGAGTACAAGGCTGGAGGAGAAAGAGAGAAAGTGGGTCACGCGAGCATAACAATCAAAGCTGAGACAGGCAGGCAAGTACGCATCGTGGCGGGGAAGCTGGAACCTGCCCGACCTGAAGGTGTGGCCTATTTCATCTCTTGCTTCTTCTGGCAAATAGAGTTAGTTAAGGAGGAATAGATGACAAAGACCAAAGAATGGCATACCAGGGCGTTCTATATTCTGATTGCCCTGGCATTGGTCGCTTCCACGTGGTTGGTGGGAGTGATGCCCAGGTCCAGCGCTACCAGGGTGGGCGCTGACCCCGCGGCTGGAGAGCTCATCGTTTATATCGAGAGACCGGCGAAAGACGCTTCGTTCGACGTGGGCGACGAGTTCTACGTCAACGCCGTGGTGGGCTACAAGGACATTGAGGAGAAGGGTAGCGCCTCGGTTGACGCCTCTGTCACCATAAACACGGGTGCCAACGCGGAGCTGGTTTACGGCGAGACTGCGACCAAGTCCGTGACCATCAACCGCAACTGCGTGGCTGATGTGTGGTGGAAGGTCAGGTGCAGCGGAGAGGGATCGACCACCATCACCGTCACGGCCACAGCGGGCGCGCTGAGCAACTATTACACCGTGACCATTTATCAGGGGACGCCACCGCCGCCCTGCAAGCTGGATATAGACATAATCGAGCCCGAGTCAACTCTGTACGTTGATCCCTGCGACGACTTTGTGGTCAAAGCCACGTTCAAGAACGAGGCCGGGTTCACCATCGAGAACGTGGTGGCTTACATTGACATCGAGGGACCGGCGAGCTTGACCGCGGGCAACAGGGCCACCATAGCCCTGGGCGATATCCTGAGCGGTGACACACAGGAAGTCGCCTGGAACCTGCACTGCGATGGTGTGGGCACGGTGTACATCACCGTGGGTGCCACTGCCGATAACCTGTCAGATGATGAGATATGCCAAGGCCGGGTCACGGTGAAGCAGGGCGAGGAGCCTTCGCCACCGCAAGCCTGTTTTTCCGTGATAGTGAATGCCCCTGAGGAGGTTTGCACCACAGGATGCGGCTACAATAGCTATCAGGTCAAGGCTATCATTACGAACAACTGCGACGACACCTGCAGCAACGTCACCGCCACCATCAGCAAGACTGCTGGCTCCCAGTATGCCACGATCGAGCCGCCGCTGACGCAGTCTGTGGGCGATATTGACCCGGGCAAGTCGAAGACCGTCACCTGGAATGTGACCTGCACTGGTATAGGCAGCGTCACCTTCAGGGTCGATGCTGCGGGCGCGGAGAGCGGGTGCAGTGCCTCCGACACGGCTACCACGCAGCAGAAAAGGGTGCTGATTGACCTGATCGAGCCCGAATCCTACCAGACCGTGCACCACAACATCTGCCAGGACTTCAACGTTACCGCGAATATAACCAACTGCGACTGCTTCGGGATGCAGAACGTGACGGTGCAGCTTGACCTCCCGGACAGCGTGTGCATCACCAACAATACCAGCATACAGATAACGCAGTACGACAAGTTCACCAACCAGACCTATGAGTGGACGATAAATCCGAACGACCTGGCAGACCCGGAGAAAATTCCCTTCCCCTCGTTCTGCGCCTGCTGCGTCTATACCATCAAGTGGATAAATCTGCACTGCTGTAAGAGCACCCCGAACCTGGGCCAGACGGCTGAGGAGGTTTACGTCAAGGTCTGGGACGGCAGCACGCTGGTTGACCAGGATTACTTCAGGGTAATGCAGACGGAGAAGGCGCACCTCGCTGCGGGAGTGGAAGTCTACCTGGGAAGCGACGAGGCACCTTGGCCCACCACCCCCATAGACGCGGTGGCGGTGGATCAGGACTTCATCATTGTGGTTCCGGTAATGAACCTGGGTGAGGCCACCGCAGAGAACGTGTCGGTGACGGTGAACATCACCGGCGACACTAACTGCACCGCCCCGCACGAGTTTAACCTGGGCGACATCCCCGGGCGAGAGGCCAAGAAGGCTTTCCTCAGTTGCCAATGCAGCGGTGAGGACGACCTGACTATCACCATTACCGACCTCTCGGGGACGGATGCCGTTACCGGAAAAGATATCCCCGCTGCGAACCTTTTCCGCTGCGGCAGCAAGCAGATAAAACAGATACCCATCGAGATAGAGATCATCCAGCCAGAGGATGGCGAAGAGTTCAACTGCTCGGATATCTTTGCCGTGAAGGCGAAGATCACCAACAGCAGTACGGACGAGGACAACGACCTTGAGGATGTTACCGCAACCATAAACTGGAGTGGTCCTGGCGGGGCTGAGCTGCTGCCAGACCAGCAGAGGACCATCTCGCTCGGCGACGTGGAACACCGCAAGTGGGCTGAGGCCGGCTGGAACTTCCACTGCACCAGCATGGGAGATGTTACCTTCACCGTTACTTTTGCCTCCGCGAACCCGCTCTGGCGCGGATCTAAGAGCGTGACGATTTCTCAGGAGGCCATCGCTAAGCTCGAGGTTGAGCGGTTGTCTCCTTCATGGCGCTGGCCGAGCTACTACGCTACCGGCGAGGAGTTCGTGGTCAGTGCTGAGGTGTGCAACTATGGACCGCAACCTGCAGAGAATGTGGTCGCTTCCGTCTCGTATAACGTCGATGTGGTAGAGGTGGTGAGCGAGTCCGAGGTGGATCTCGGCACGATCGACCCTGGTGAGTGCAAGTTTGTGTCCTTCACCATGCGGGGCATCGCTGCGGGGACGGGTTGCGGCCCGGAGGACGCTGACATTGAAATCGTAGCTGAGGCACCCTGCGCGGAAAGCGACTCGAGTGGTATGGGGCGGATCTACATCTACCCCGCGGCAAAGCTGGTGGCGGAGATTGTGTCTGCCCCCCGGACTGTGGAGGTGGGCGATGAGTTCACCGTTACCGCCAGGGTGACCAACGTGGGCTGGGCTGATGCCTCCCAAGTGAAGCTGACCATAGATACCGGTGCCAACGCGGCACTGGGCGTGGGCGAGTCGCCGGTGAAGACTGTCGGCACCCTGGTGGGACACGGGCAGAATGGCACTGCCCTGGTCACCTGGACGCTGCAGTGCGAGGGACCGGGTAAATCCACCATCACTGTGACCCCCTCGGGTAACGACGAGTGCGGCGGACACACCCAGAAGGTGTGCGGCTATTACTACGGGCTAGACGGGGAGCCCTACCCTGGGTCTGGGTGCTGGTACGAATACTTTGCTGATCCCGGTGCCCCGGTGCGGTTCATTGAGCCTGCCAGCACCACGGTGGAGCAGGTAGAGCCGGCACAGCTGGTGATGGACATCACCTTCCCCGGCAACGGCTATGATGCCAGGGTGGGGGAGGGATTCCCTGTGGCTGGCTTTGTGCAAAACATCGGCGGTGTCACTGCGCAGAATGTGGTGGCTACCCTGAGCGTTGATGCCAACGCCTCCATCACCACCCCGAGCGTATCGCTGGGCAACATTGACCCAGGACAGAGAGCTATCGCCATGTGGTACGTGCAGTGCACTGGCGAAGGCTTCAGTGTGTTCACCGCCACTGCCGATGCTGATAATGCTGCGCCCGCCATTGACATGGTCACGGTGAAGCAGGGCGAGCCGAGGAAGGCTCAGCTTGTGGTGGAGATCCAGAGCCCGAAGAACGGTGATCAGATCACCGAGGGCGAGGACTTCCCCGTCACTGCCAGGATTACCAATATCGGCTCCGTGACCGCCAGTGGCGTTAACGTGAGTATTGACCCCGGTGACAATGCTTCCGTGGTAAGCGGACCGAGCGGCACCTGGCCGATCAGCCTCGGTGTCAATGACCAGGTGATCGCCAGCTGGATGCTCAGCTGCGATAACGCTGGGTTCAGCGTCATCGTGGTTTCGGCTTCGGGCACCAACAGCAACACCGCCAGGGACAGCGTTACGGTGAAGCAGGTGCCTTCTCCTCAGCCGTTCCTCACGGTTTCTGTCAGTGCTCCGGCGCAGATCTACGAAGGCGCTACATACTTTGTCACCGCTGTGGTCACCAATACTGGTGGCGGCGATGCCACTGATGTGGCTGCTACCATCAGCATAAGTGGTGCGGCATCAACCGCTGAGCCGTTGACCCAGACCATAGGCGACATTTCCGCGGGAAGCTCCGCGGTAGTGGATTGGGCAGTGAGCTGCACCGGCCAGGGCGGGGTTAACATCGCGGTTACCGCCTCAGGCACGGGCACCAACACCGCTGCTGCCAGCGTTGCCGTGCAGCAGACCATAGACCCCGAGGCCTGGATCCAGTACCTGAGGAGCATCAGCGCCACTCTGGTGGAGATAAGAGACGGCCTGGCGGTGATCAACACCACCCTTGGTCAGATCAAGGTGAGCCTTGACAGCATCAACGCCACTCTGGTGGAGATAAAGGATGGTCTGGCTACCATCAACACCACCCTTGGTCAGATCAAGGTGAGCCTTGACGCTATCAACGCCACTCTGGTAAGCATTGAGGGCGATCTGGTCACCATCCACACTGACCTCGGGGACATCACGGTGGCGATCGACGAGATACTGGGCACCACCCCGCTGGTGTTCGTCACCAGTCCCAATGGTGGTGAAGCTTACGTTGTTGATGGCAGCAGCGTCACCATACCCATCACTTGGGTGGCTCGGGACGATGTGACACCGCAGGGCAGCCTGCTCATCACGCTGAAGTACTCCAGCGACAACGGCGCCAGCTGGACCACCATCGCCAGTAGCGTTGCCAACAGCGGCGTCTATGCCTGGCTGGCTCCGGCCATCAACAGTGACCGGTGCCTGGTTAAGGTTGAGGCCAGGGATGCCGACGGCAACGTTGGCTTTGACACCAGCAACGCCGTGTTCAGCGTTACCACCTGTGTGGACAGCCCGGCGATCGGGGTGGGTCTTGCCTCCATTGCCGATAAGCTTGTGCTCGCCTACGGCTTCTACCCCGGCGAGGGCGTTGCGGGATGGACAATCTACAACCCCGACTGGGCGACCACACATCCGGAGTGGAACACTCTGACCACCCTGTACAAGGGCAGGGGCTACTTCATCAAGGTGGATAGCGCCTGCACCCTGGTGTACTGTGGTCAGAGCTACCCGCTGAGCGCCGGCTGGAACCTCATCGGGTGGCAGGGCGCCTGAAGGAGAATTCGGGGAGTGCCCCGGACGGGGCACTCCCTTCCCCTTAACCGTCAGGAAACTGGAAAATAAACAAGGGGATGGAACTGATGGAAAAGATAAGGCGAGGGAAACTGATAGCGGCAGGAATGGTAGTGGCGGTGCTGTGTTTGTTTGCGCTGTGGCCTGCCGCTGCCAGCGTTCCGCAGTTGCCCTGTACCTTTTACGGCTCGGTGACCCTGGACGGGAGTGCCGTGCCTGATGGAACCGTGATCAGAGCCAGGTTGACGGACAATAGCCTGGTGGGCAACGCCACCACCTCAGGTTCGGAGTACATGATGATAGTGCCACAGGACCCGGACACGGGGAAGCCCGCGGAAGGGGCGGTGCTCAACTTCTATGTGGTGTCGGGAAGTAATGAGTATCTTGGCGGTACGAGCACCTGGAATGCCGGTGGCGTGAAGCAAGTGAACCTATCGGCGGTGAGTGGTGCGGGATGCGAGGACAATCCCGCGGTTGCCGCGGGGCTGGAGTCGATTTACGGCCGGCTGGTTGCGGTTTATGGGTTCCGTGCTGGTGAGGGGGTGGGGGGATGGACGCTGTTCCGACCCGACTGGGCTACCAGCCATCCGGAGTGGAATACCCTGTCGAGGCTCTATCAGGGTCGGGGGTACTGGGTTCTGGTCAATGCCGACTGTCAGTTGACCTATGGGAGCTGGAATACTCCAGGGAATCCCCTTGCTTCTTATAACCTGAATAATGGTTGGAACCTTATCGGGTGGATGGGGTGTTAGAAAAATGAAAAAGGGAAAGGAGGGTAAGCTATGAAGCGAAAGATAACCGCGCTAGTAATAGCCATGCTCATGGTGGCTGTGGCGGTTGTCCCAGTGTTGGCTCAACCGCCGGTGCTACCCTGCACCTGGTACGGGAGAGTGACCTTTGATGGTAATCCTGTGGCCAATGGGACGGTGATCAGAGCGAAGGTTGGCACCACAGTGGTGGGAACGACTACAACGTCCGGTGCTGACTACTCTATGCTGGTTCCCCAGGAGGGCGGTGTGCCTGCCGAGGGAGCGACGGTCAACTTTTATGTGGTGATTGACAGCACGGAGTACCTCGGGGGCAGCGACACCTGGAATAGCGGTGCATTCAAGGAATTGAACTTGGCAGCGGTGAGCGGTCCCAGGTATACTCTTACCATAAGTGTCAGTCCGGCGGGATCCGGTACCACTAACCCGGCGGCGGGAACACACACTTATGCTGCAGGCACGGTGGTGACGGTCACAGCCACACCAAATGCGGGCTACCGCTTTGCGAACTGGAGTGGCGATGCCACTGGCACCAGCGCCACCATTACCGTGACCATGGACCGCAATAAGAGCATCACCGCTAACTTTATCGCTGTTTATACCCTGACGGTGACGGTGAATCCGCCCGGGTCAGGGACGGTGACGAAGAGCCCGAACCAGGCGCAGTACGATGCGGGCACGGTAGTTACCGTGACGGCTACTCCGGCTTCCGGGTACCGCTTCGTGAACTGGAGCGGCGATGCTACTGGCACCAGCCGGACAATCACGGTAACTATGAATGCCAATAAGAGCATTACGGCCAACTTCGAGGAGAGCGTGACACCGCCAGCGGCAAGGAATTTCGCCTGGTGGCTGTATGAGACACTGGTCGCGCCTCTGATGGAATAGTAGCAGTGCAGGAGAAAAGGAGCTATAATAGGTGTCCGAACTCAGGATGCTGCAAAGAAAGGAGGTGATGCGTATGAGGCATTCCCGAAGGGTTGAGGCCGCAGTCCAGTGCTTTCCCTGCGCTAGGGCGGGGCTGGACGGGGCGATCCGGAGGGGAAGAGAAGGGGTGCCTGGCCCGGGCGTAAGAGGGCAGCCTGAAATGAGGCAGGCGTGAAAAGGGGGTTTACTGAGTGAAGTTGTTTTGTAACTCAAAGCTGGAGAGGTCGACTCCAGGTGAGAGTGAAAATAGAGAATGAAGCAAATAAGGAGGAGTAATGACTAAGGAAAGAACGTGGCCAGCGAGGGCGATGTATATACTGATCGCGCTGGCGCTGGCTGCTGGCCTGACAATGGCAGTAGCACCCTCCAGGGCAGGCGCTGACCTCACTGAGTGGAGCAAGGTATCCACTCCGTCGCTGAAGGACTGGGTACTTGCGCCGAACTCGCAGCTGGTACACTATGCGCCCGCTGCTGGTGGGAGCGTGCTGTACCTTGTGGGCAACTTCCCCGACAGGGATGACCTTGACCGGGACGGCAATACGGATGAGGTGTTGCCTCACCTGTTGAAGACCACTGATGGTGCTGCCACCTGGAAGAACTACACCGACAAGCTGGTGAAGCTCCTTGAGGACAAGGGGTATGACGCTAACGGTGACGGCGATATCGATGTAAACGATATTGCGGCGTTGCTCAAGGTGTCATGCGACCCGGTGAAGCCCGACTTCGTGGCTGTGGCGTTGAGGCTGGCAGCTCCGGATTCACGGCTGCGTGTGTTCATCTCGCAAAATGGTGGCGCCAGCTTCAAGGACAGCGGCGACATCAAGGACGGCGGGGCTGAGCTCACCGAGGTTATGTTCCTCACTATCTCGATGGAAGTGGACGGGGAGCACAACATTGCCATCAGCGGTCGCGGCACCAAGGGTGGAGCCACCGTTGGTCTGATTTTCCGCTACGAGACTGGTCTCGGCGCGGGCTGGGAAGATGCCACCAAATACGCGGGGTGGGACAACTATGGTGCCTTCACCTCTGTGGCTGTTCCCGCTATCAGGTTCGCGGTGAGCTGGCCGGTGGACAACACTATCCTGGTTACCACCGTTACCGGTTATAATGGTATGGGTACGGTGTACCTCCAGTCGGGCACCTGGGGCAAGAAGGAAGGATGGAACGAGGAAGTGACCTTCCCGCCAGCAGTGCCCATAGTGCAAAACGTGTTCATCCCCGCGCTTTCTGCCGCCACTGCGGGTATAACCATGCCTCTGGACTACCAGGGCAGGTATGCCAGCAAGAGATACGTGTGGGTGAACGTCAACTACATGGTCGGGTCGACACGGGTTGGCGAAATCTACCGTGTGGTTAACGACGATGCCAGCCCCGTGATACAGCAGATCAAGGGCAAGCCCTGGCTCACCAACGTGTCCTACTGGGGCTACATCGATGAAGGCAAGGCTATCGCCGGTGTGATGGGCGATGGCACGGGAGCCTTCACCGCTTGCTGCGAAGGCGTGCAGGTCTACCGCAATGACGCCATCACCGATATGGACATTTGCTGCAAGGCGTGGAAGCCGGCGTGCAAGCCGCCCACAGGCAGGGGTTCCATGGCAGCCTTCTACATTACTGATAAGAAAGCCTATGCCGTTGCCATGTACAGCCCCTACGATGCAGCTTACGACGAGAGTGCCTGGTCGGTGAGCTTCGATGATGGCGACACCTGGAATCAGCTCAGCCTGATCGATACCAACATCGATCATCTCTCCGATGTTGCGGTATCGCCCAACTGCAACAAGATGATGCTGGTGAGCATCAACCTGGAGAGTGGCTGCGGCTGCGACAGTGTCTGGCTGAAAGCTACAAACCTGCCCGAGGCGACGGAGTACAGCGGCAAATGGCTGAGGACCTGGTGCGGTCAGCTTGCCGAGAACTATGGTCTGCTCAGACTGGCTCCCGAAGAGGACAACGGGGAGAGCGTTTACCTCGTTGACCGCGGCACCGATACCGTATACTGGAACGAAGTAGAGACCCTGGGCTGCTGGGAAGAAGGGCATGCCACGGTGAACAGCATCGTTGACCTCGCGGTGAAGGATGCGGCTACCGTTTATGCCCTCGATGAGGATGGCAGCGTGGCAATGTCTGATGACCACGGTGCCACTGCCACCTGGGATGAGCCGGTGGACAGCAAGGTTAACAGTGGCTGGACCATCGCCGTGCTAGGCGATAACGTCCTTGTCGGCGGTCAGGATGCAGATGTATCCTACTCTGACGATGGCGGCAAGACCTTCACCGAGCTGAAGGACATTGATACTTCCGGCTACGTTACCGTGGCTTTTGACAGCTACTTCCAGTCCAACAAGGTGGTTTATGCCGCGGTGATCAACGGTGAAAACGGCATCTACCGCTGGGTTATCGGCGAGAGCACCGAGTGGAAGGATCTCGGCGCTGAGCCCTACGGTTACACCGGGCTGGTTCTCGATCGGCCGGCTCCAGGCAACCCCATGAGCAGCGCTGCTACGGGCGGCGTTCTCTACGCCAGCTACATCACCGAGGAAAATGGTGAGGTGGTCACCGGCGTGGCTCGCTGCCTCAGACCTGCTGAGGACGTTTGCTGCGGCCAGGCTGACTGGGACTACCTTGTTGAAGGTCTCACCGCTGGTGAGGAAGCCTTCTACCTGATGCCGAAGGCACTGAAGATCTGCGGCTGCCTCAGCGCCGACAGCAACAGCAAGCTCTTCGCCATTGACGGCGTCTACGCTGGCGACGGTCCGGGCTACGACATGGCCAAGGCCGAGGATGGCACGGTGTGGACGTACGAGGACTGCTTTGCCAAGGCTGCTCCCGTTCTGGTGAGTCCCGCTGATGGGGCTACTGTTCCTGCTGATGCCTGCGAGTGCATTAACCAGGAAGTTATCCTCAAGTGGGAGCGCCAGTGCAATGCCTGCTCCTACGATATTCAGGTGGCTCTGGACAAGAACTTCACCCAGGTTGTGCTTGACATTGTGGAGTACAAGCCACCCAGGGGCGAGAGCCCGAGCTACCTGATAGAGAGGGGAGAGCTTTACTGCGACACCACTTACTACTGGCGTGTAAGGTCTGCCGACGCTGAGACCGATGAGGTCATCCACAGCTGGTGGTCTCCTGTGAGGAGCTTCACCGTAGCTACCGGGCCCAAGGCAGCAATCAAATTGACTGCTCCTGAGGCTGGTGCTACCGATGTGGCCGTGACCAACGTCGGCTTCACCTGGACCACGGTGCAGGCTGCTGATAGCTACGACTTCGTGCTGTCCAAGAATGCCGACCTGTCCAGTCCCATCGATGCCAAGACCGGGCTGAAGGGCACTGCTTACACCTACAGCGGAAAGCTGGATTACAGCACCACTTACTACTGGCAGGTAACTGCGAAGAAGGGTGCCAATGTAATCAGCCAGAGCAGTGTGAGCAGCTTCACCACGGTGGCGGCGGCCAAGTACTGCTGTCCGCAGTGTGGTGCCTGCTTTGCCACCCAGGCTGAACTGCAGGCGCACTTCGCTGAGGTGCATGGCAAGGTGCCCACTCCCGTCTGGGTGTGGGTGGCCATCGGCATCGGCGCAGTCCTGGTGATCGTGGTGATAGTGCTGATCTTCAGGACGCGGCGGGTGTAAGGCAGGTAGCCTGAACCTCAATGGGGGCGGCGGTTAAGCCGCCCCCATTTGTTTTCTGCGCCGCCACTATTTGTGCGGGGAAGGCGGGGGGATCGCTTGCGGGGTGGCGGTAACTCTGGCACAATAACGCTGCTGCCAGAAAGAGGAAAATGGAGCAAGAAGGAGGGCTGAGAAATGAAGTTAACAGTAATAGGGCTGGGACAGTGCGGGTGCAGGATCGCTGACCAGTTTGCCCGGTTGAACATGAAGGCGCGGTCTGAGCGCAAGGCTACCATCGCCCCCGCGGTGATCGCGGTGAATACGGACCAAGCGGATCTGACCGGGCTGAGGTATATTCCCAATGATCACCGCCATCGCGTGCTGCTGGGGCTGCGACGGGCGCTGGGGCATGGGGTGGGGAAGATAAATGAGATCGGTGCCGAGCTGGCCAAGGAAGACGGTGATAAGGTGCTGGACGCGGTTAAGTGTATGCCGAGCTTCTATGAGACCCATGCCTTTCTCCTCGTAGCCGGGGCAGCCGGGGGGACCGGGTCGGGCTCTCTGCCCGTGGTGGCGAAGATGGTGAAGGAAAGGTATATCGGCAAGCCGGTGTACGCGCTGCTGGTCCTGCCCTTCGAACATGAGCAGAGGACCGAGTCCCGCAGCGTGTATAATACCGCCACCTGCCTCAAGTCCACCTACGATATAGTGGATGCGGTGTTTCTCGCTGACAACCAGAGATACGTGAGAAAAGATGCCAGCCTGATAAGCAATATGGACATTATCAACAGGATGATAGTGGAGCCATTTTACGATTTGATGTGTGCCGGGGAGGTGACCAAAGCGAGGTACGTGGGCTCAAGGACGATAGACGGGGGGGACATAATTGCTTCCCTGGAGGGATGGACCGCGATAGGGATGGGGAGGACTGAACTTCCTTCCTTCCGCTTTCCCTGGGAGATAAGGAAAAAGACCTTCAGGGAGAAGGCGCTGGAGAGCTTCCGCGGCGCTCAGGCCCTTGATGCCACGCTGTCCGATCTCTCTCTGACCTGTGATCCCAGGGATGCAGCCAAGGCTGTTTACATCATCTCGGGGCCGGAGAAGGAGCTCAACATGGACATGGTGAAGAACGTGAGCAATTATATCAAGGAACTGGCGCCCACCGCCTTGATCCGCGGCGGTGACTTTCCCGGGGAGAGGCATTTCATTGATGTCACTCTGGTGCTGTCCCATCTCTCTTTTGTTCCGAGGATCAAAGAGATTTATGAGCAAGCCACCCACTATGCGCGGGAACACAAGACGCAACTGGAGGAGACGAGGAAGAGGATCGAGGCTCTGGCGGAGGTAGGGCGTGAGCTGCCTCGCTTGGGGTGAGGGGCAGGGTGGTGGCGGTGGGAAGAAAAAAGTTGGGGTGGGGAGAAAAAGGTATTTACTTTTGCTGCCGCGGGCTTATAATTGTGGCAGGAGGTAACCATGCGTCTATGGCTACGGCTGGCGACCCTGGCTTTGATCTGTTTCGCGGTTTTTTGTCTTCTCCCTCCGTGGGTGATGGGGCAGCAGGAAGAGCCGTCTATCACCGTCACTCCCGATTCCGGGGTTCCCGGTGAGACGGTAACGGTGCGGGGCTATAGCTTCCCTGAGGAAGAGGGTTTTACCATCTACTATTATCTCGACGACACGCGGACTAAAGTGGCCAGTGGTGAGACCGACGAGGACGGGTACTTTCGGGTCACGTTCAAGGTTCCCGAGAGCTGTAAGGGTTCGCACGAAGTGCGTGTTTATATGGGTACCACTCTGGAGGCAGGTGGGGAGTTCGTGGTGAAACCGGGGCTGGTTGTTGATCCTGTAGAGGGACCTGTGGGCACCACGGTCAAGGTGAAAGGAATGGGCTTTGCTGAGGAGGAGGAAGATATTGAGGTCAGGTATTATGTTGATGGAGAGAGGTATGAGGTGGTGGCTCGTGATATCAGCGCTGATGAAAACGGCAGCTGGGAAGTGAGCTTCAAGGTGCCTTCTTCGATCAAGGGGAGCCACCGCATAGATGCAGAGGGGGACGACAGTGGGCTGGGGGACGTGGAGGACGCTACCTTCAGTGTGGTGCCGGGAATAGCTGTGGACAGATCCTCGGGCAGCCCCGGTGATACCATCACGGTGAGCGGCAGCGGATTTGCCCAGAATGAGAGCAATATCAAGATATTGTTCGATAGTATCGTGGTAGCCACCGGAATCAAGGCTGACGGCAACGGAGCGTGGGAGAAAACGCTGGAGCTTCCCGACATGCCCAAGGGAAGATATACCGTTACCGCTGAGGGGAGCAAGACGGAAAAAGGTGATATTCGTGGGGTGACTTTTGAGGTAAAGGCAGGTCTGAGGATATCTCCAGGCGAGGGACACGTGGGCATCACCATAACGGTGAGCGGGAGCGGATTTGCTGCCGAGAGGAACGTGATGGTTAAGTATGATGCTGTCCAGGTGGCCACCACAGTGACCGACCCCAGGGGTAACTTTGTGGTGAGTTTCCCTGCTCCTGCAAGCATGCACGGAGCGCACCAGATAGTGGCTGAGGATGCTGCGGGGAACCAGATGACCACTACTTTTACCATGGAGTCACAGCCGCCACCCAGGCCAGCGCTGGTTTCACCGCGCAACGGGGCGAGGGTGGGAGTGGTGGGCAGAATCACCCCCACTTTGGAGTGGTCTGAGGTGAGCGATGATAGCGGAGTGACCTATACCGTGGAGGTGGCGGCAAGCGAGAATTTCACCGAGCCGCTGGTATTGGTGAGCGGGCTGACCGAGCCACGCTATACTCTTTCCGGGGCACAGGCGCTGAGCAATGGGACGTATTACTGGCGGGTGAAGGCGGTGGATAGGGCGGAGAATGATAGTGGCTGGACTGAAGCCTATTCTTTCAGGGCAGGTCTTCTCCCTCTCTGGGGTTTCATCACCGCTGTGGCGCTGCTGGTGGTGCTCATCGGGCTGGTGGTGTATGCTCAGGTGATCAGAAGGAGGAGATATCACTATTGAGGTCAGTCTTCCCTCAGTGAGCCCCTGGCGGCTCGGGGAGCAAGGTCTTTGCTTGCCCACACCGTCAGCGCCAGGCTGATAAGGAAGTCATCGTGTCCCTCTGAGGGGTCGAGGTAAAAATTCATCGTCCTCCCCGCGCGGTATTGTGCCCTCGCTCTCTCCAGCTCCAGCAGCGTTTCTTGGTACTGGGTGGAGCCGTCCTGCCGATACAGCTTGAGACGGTTAGTGTTGATGAAGGAGAGCAGTTGAAATCCCAGCTCCGATTTACTTTTTTCAGTGAAGACGAAGGGGATGAGGCGGGAGCCGAACTCCTTGGTGAGGAAGCTGGCGATGGGCTGTCCCATGCCGGTGGCATCGACCACTATCCGGTGGCAGCGCCACTTTGTCAATATTTCCACCAGGTGGAGATAGAGCTGGCTGTGCGGTGTTCCGGTCCAGTGGTATTGCTCCACAACTTTTAGCACGGGCAGAGAGGGAGAAGGGGTGTGCACTTCAGCAATGGTCACTACCGTGGAGTCGGCGTTGCCGCATGCATTTTCCTCTCCGGCCAGGTCTATTCCGGCGACATAGGTCACCCCGGGGTGGGGTTGTGCCTGTCTGGGATGTTCGCCCAGGAGCAGGGCAAGCTGGTGTCGCGACAACAGTCTGCCTCTGCCGGGCAGAGGCAGCAGGGCATACTGGGTACGGAACAGGGGATGGTCTTCCCCCAGCCTCTGCCTCTCCCCCTCCACGAAGCTGAGGTAATCGGGATTGTACCTGCCCACCTCCTGCCAGTCGTAGCGGAAGTGGCGCCTGATGCCATCTTTCTTCTCCAGCTCGAGGTTATTCTGCTTCACCTCTTCCAGCAGGGTGGTGTCGTCCCAGGTGGTGCCATAAAGGATGGTGGTCACATTGGTGGCTGAGCCCATAGGGCGGAACTCCTTGCTATATTTCTCCTTGCTCACGTCCTGAGCCTCATCGATCTCAAGCAGAACGTCTGCGGTGTGTCCCACCACCGCGGCTGTAGGTTCGGCGGAGAGGAAGAAGACCCTGGCATTGCCCAGTTCCACAATATAGCCGAGGTAGCAGCGGTATGCGCCGGCAAAGCCAAAGTCATCCAGCCGCTGTCGCAGTCTTTCCCGGGAAATGATAGCCTGAGGCTTGAACGTGGGAGAGCATTTGATGATGTTGCCTCCTCTGGCGAGGTACAGGGTGAGGAGAAGGAGTTCGAGATGGGCGGAGAGTTCATTCTTGCCGCCCTGGCGCGCGATCTCTACGGAGAAGGTCAACCCATTGCCACCGCTGATGGAAGCGACTACAGCTCGCGCTATCTCCACTTGGTACGGCCTGAGATTCATTTTATCTGCATGCCTTTGACCACACCCACCCCCAGGGGAATAGCCACTTCGGTGAGCACTTTCTGGATGGCTTCCTTGAGCGTTTTCCTCTCTTCCCTGGTGATCTGATAGCGGGTCTTGACCAGGCGGGCAATGACATTGGCGGCCTGGAAATGGAGGTCTATTCTTTCCGGTTGTTTCTCCAGCAGTTCCCTCAACTTCAGTCTGAGGAGGGCAATTTCCTCGTCAATGCCCTCCAGCGAGGAAGCCTCCTCCAGTTCCAGCTTTTCCGCTTCCTCCAGAGCCCGGGTGTAGAAACCGCGGTTACTTCCTGTCCTGTTTCTCTCTTCTTTTGCCATGGGAGTGGTGTGTTACAGTGGCTCTGTTGCTCTGTTGTAGCCGGGCCTGGAGCAACCCGTAGACCAGGATGTGCGCCGCCAGGCGGTAGTTTTGCCGTTGTAGCGCCAGAGACAAAAGCTTCATGCCGCCAGTGTAGCACAAATGTTCGAAACAGACAAGGGGAATCTGTCCCGTTTCAGGAAAGAAGTTTGAGGATGGAGGCTATGAGCCAGCCAAGTGCCCCGCAGGCGGGGAAGGTGAGGATCCAGGTAAGGACGATATTACGGGCGACTCCCCATTTGACCGCGGTGAGGCGTCTGGTGGCACCCACGCCCATGATGGCGGTGGTGATGCAGTGGGTGGTGCTCACCGGGATGCCGAGATGTGATGCCAGTTCAATAACCGCAGCGGCCGAACTTTCGGCGGCAAATCCCTGAGGAGGACGCAGCGTGGTTACTTTTAATCCCAGCGTCTGGATGACGCGCCAGCCGCCCAGCGCTGTGCCAAAGCTGATGGCAGCGGCGGAAACTATGACCACCCAGAAGGGGATACGGAACTCCTCATAGCCATAATAAGCCATCAGGGCGGCAGAGATGAGGCCGATGGGCATCTGACCATCATTTTTACCGTGGCTGTATGCCATAAAAGCTGCTGAAGCTATCTGGAGACGGCGGAACACGTTTTGCACCCTATCCGGCGCCGTTCTACGGCAAGACCACAGTATCGCCAGCATGGTGAGGAATCCACCCACCAGTCCCAGAAGTGGGGCGATGCCTACAGCTGCAACCACTCTGCCCAGCACTGTCCACACGATCCCCTTGCTGCCGGAAATAGCGAGCCCGGCCCCGGCCAGCCCCGCTACCAGACCATGTGTCAGACTTATAGGCATGCCAACCCGTGTGGCCCCCGCCCCCCAGATGATGATCGCCGCTGTGCCCGCAACCACGATATCCATGCTCATAGCCTCGGCGGAGACGATGCCCTTGCCAATGGTGACAGCTACGGCGGTGCCAGTAGCCGCCCCGAGAAAATTGCATACCGCTGCCATGCTCACCGCGATGTGAGGCGGCAGAGTGCGCGTGCCGATTACCGTGGCGATGGCGTTGGCAGCATCGTTAACTCCGTTGACAACGCCCAGCCCTATGGCCAGGGCGATAGCGGCAATAAGCACGGCGAGGGGCTCAGACATGCTTCAATACTATGCCTTCAAGAACGTTAGCCACATCCTCACCCCGGTCCGTTGCGTTCTCCAGGTGCTCATAGATCTCTCGCCATTTGATCACTTCACAGGCATCGCTGCGGCAGGCTTCGAATAACTCCGCGAGGGCAGCATGCTGTACATCGTCCGCCTCGTTCTCCAGAGTGTTGATCTCCACACATTGCTCCAGTATCCACTTGAACTGGTCGCGGTGTCGCAGGCAAGGCACCACCTCATGTAGCTTCCGAGTCATCCTTAGCACGATATGAGCTAGTTCCTTCGCCCGTTCTGTGGGTTGCGCTATGTGGTACAGATTGGCAGTCCTGCCTGCAGCCTCAATAAAGTCCATAACGTCATCCAGGGTATGGGCAAGAAGAGTGATATCCTCACGGTCAATAGGGGTAACGAAGGTGCGATGCACTCTGGCGATTATCTCATGGGTGATGACGTCTCCTTTGTGCTCGAAGTCTTTCAGTTCTTTAGCTTTCTGCGGGACATTTTCGTAGTGCTCAAACAGGTCAACCAGCTTTTCCGCAGCAGCAACGAGGTTCGCTGTCTCTTTGGCGAACAGGTCGTAGAATTCCTTATCCCGGGGAATGAGGGGAAACCTCGCCATGATGCCTCCTTTCGTACCCGCCGATAAACCAGGGACAATGGCTCGCTGGTGAACGCGTGGCAAGGAGAGATGAAGATGACGCTCTATCTGCTCCTGCCACCACCACTCGACGATCCAGGTCGCAATACAATCTGGACTCTACTCTGTGTTAGATTTGGCGCCAGCCGGGTGGCATTATAGCACAAAAACGCCGCCGCCAGCTCTTTATTGACAGAGTGGACGGTGAGAAACGATAGCAGAAGATAATTTGCGGGCGGGAGGAAAAACCTGGCCAATTGCCCTGCTGCGGGGAGAGCTCGCTTTCCTTTCCTGAAAAGGTTATGGGTACTTGCGTTCTTTTCCAGTTCATAAACTTGGGGTCAATTGGGTGCTATAATGATGTTAAGGGATGGAACGGGAGGCGATGCTCTACGAGAAGGTGGGTGGGGGAAGGGTGCGATGCCATGTATGCCAGTGGCGCTGCGTGATTAATCCGGGCAAGGTTGGGGTGTGTCGCATGCGTCTCAACCGCGATGGGGTATTGTTCACCCTGAATTACGCGGAGGTGTCGTCGGTGGCTGCCGACCCGATCGAGAAGAAACCGTTGTTCCACTTCTTTCCCGGGACGTTCGTTTTTTCTCTGGGTAGCTGGGGCTGCAATTTCCACTGCAAAGGGTGCCAGAACTGGCAGATCTCCTGTGTCGAGCTGCCTCAGGAGTCGCAGCAATTGCTCCCGGATAAGGCGATGGAGTTGACCAGAAGGCATGGCTGCGCTGGCATAGCCTGGACTTACAACGAGCCCACCATATGGTTCGAATATACTCTGGACTCAGCGCGGCTGGCCAAGGGGCAGAATTTTTACACCATTTACGTGACCAACGGTTATGCCACGGCGGAGGCTCTGGATGCGATAGGCCCCTGGCTTGATGCCTGGAGGGTGGATATCAAGGGTTTCAGCGACGGTTTTTATCGCCACATAGCCAGGGTCTCGCAGTGGCGGGGGATCCTTGACGTCGCCAGGCGAGCCAAAGAGAAATGGCACATGCATGTTGAGGTGGTGACCAATGTTATTCCCACCCTGAACGATGACGATGAACAGCTGCACGGCATTGCCCAGTGGGTGAGAGACAACCTGGGGGAGCTCACGCCCTGGCATGTGACTCGGTTTCATCCCTTATACCAGTTTACTCATCTCTCTGCCACCCCATTGTCCACGCTGGAAAAGGCTTACCGGATCGGGAAAGAGGTGGGGCTGAAGTTCGTCTATGTGGGCAATGTGCCCGGTCATGATTATGAGAACACGGTATGCTATTCCTGTGGCCGGGTTAACGTGCGGAGGGTGGGCTATGATACCCGTGTTGTGGGTTTGAGCGGCACGAAGTGCAAGTTTTGTGGCGTTGAACTCAATTTCCGCGTCTAAGGAGGTTCTATGGCAGGCGAACTTCATCCTGTAGTGAGACTGGCCAAGGAAACGGTGGAGACCTACGTCAGGACGGGGAGAATAGTGTCGCCCCCACGAGAGTTGACGCCCGAGATGAAGGAGCGCGCCGGGGTTTTCGTTTCCATTCATAAGCATGGTCAACTCCGGGGGTGCATTGGCACCTTTGAGCCGACCAAGGAGAACGTGGCTGAAGAGATTATAGCCAATGCTATTAGCTCCGCTACCAGAGATCCTCGTTTCCCCCCGGTGGATGTCTCTGAGCTTGAGGCGCTGGAGTATAGCGTGGACATACTTACCAAGCCAGAACCGGTTAGCGATATAAGTGAGCTTGACCCGAAGAAGTACGGAGTTATCGTGGAGAGCGGCTGGAAGAAGGGATTACTGCTGCCTGATCTGGAGGGGGTGGATAGCGTGGAGGAACAGATTGCGATCTGTCGCCTCAAAGCGGGGATAGCTGCCTACGAGCCGATAAAGCTGTATCGGTTTCGGGTGAGGAGATTTAAGTGAGCGAAGAGAGGGCGGAGAGAAAGACGCTTTTTGACCTGCCTGAAGGGAATAAAGAGCCTGGCGCAGAGGTGCCGCTGGCGGCAAGGATGCGCCCGACCACCTTCGCTGAGTTTGTAGGTCAGGAGCACCTGGTGGGTGAGGGTCGGATTCTGCGCAAATGCATTGAGGCGGATCAGTTGCCCTCGATGATATTCTGGGGACCGCCGGGCAGCGGTAAGACAACGCTAGCCTACATTCTGGCCAAGGTTACCCGGTCACACTTTGCTGCTCTGAGCGCAGTGAGCGCGGGAGTGGCCGATTTGAGACGTGTGATCAACGAGGCGAGGAAGAGGTTGAAGTCCACGGGGCAGAGGACCATCCTGTTCATTGACGAGATACACCGCTTCAATAAGGCTCAGCAGGATGCAGTGTTGCCCTTTGTAGAGAATGGCACGGTGACTTTGATTGGGGCTACCACGGAGAATCCTTCCTTTGAGGTTATCTCCCCGCTTCTGTCGCGGTGTCGGGTGTTCCGCCTCAATCCCTTAAGCGAAGGAGAAGTGAGGTTGATTGTGGAGCGGGCGTTGAAGGATGAAGAGAGAGGTCTGGGAAAGTTTAACGTTGAGATAACTGATGAAGCGCTGCGCCACGTGGTTACCGTGTGTGATGGCGATGCTCGGGTGGCATTGAATGCGGTAGAGATGGCAGCATTCGCCACTCCACCTGATGCCGCGGGACGGCGCCTCATCGGGCTTGCTGCTGTTGAGGAGGCGCTGCAACACCGTGCCCTGCTTTACGATAAGAGCGGCGACCAGCACTATGACCTGATCTCGGCACTGCATAAGTCGCTGCGTGGTTCTGACCCCGATGCCGCTTTATACTGGCTGGGGCGGATGCTCGAGGCTGGCGAAGACCCTTTGTATATAGCCCGTCGCCTGGTACGTTTTGCCTCCGAGGACGTGGGACTGGCTGATCCCCAGGCTCTGTTGATTGCCGTGGCTGCACAGCAGGCAGTCCATTTTGTGGGCTTGCCCGAGGGCAATCTTGCCCTGGCTGAAGCAGTGGTCTATCTCGCCACTGCGCCCAAGAGCAACTCCCTTTACCAGGCTTATTCGCGGGTGCAGGAGGAGGTAGAAAAGGGCAGAAACGAACCGGTGCCGTTGCATCTGCGCAATCCGGTAACGGGACTGATGCGTGATATGGGGCATGGTCGGGGCTATAAGTATGCCCACGATTATCCCGGGCACTTCGTCAGGCAGGAGTATCTGCCGCCTGCTCTCCAGGGAAAACGTTTCTACCTTCCTGCCGACCAGGGATATGAGAAAGAGATCGCTCTCAGGTTGAAGGAGTGGTGGGGGGAGAAGCAACCTTAGATGCTAACGGAAGGTGCAGGGGGAACAGGCTACCACCGTAAGCAGTAGCTCCCGGGTGGCTACACCCTTCCTGCCATCTGATACCGTGACTGTTAGCTGGACGTCGCCGTTCTTGTCTGGGGCCAACCAAGTGACTACAGGACCGCTTCCCCGGAGTTCGCCGGCGCTGCAGAACCACTCATAGGTCAGGGTATCGCCATCCTGGTCCCGAGCCTGGCATTCAATCTGGTATTCCTGTCCCTTGCCCACAAGGTATTTGTATTCTTCTCCCATCTTCCTCAGATATTTATGTTGTGCAGTAACTATGGTCTGGTCAATCACAGGGGGATGATTGTTCACCACCTTGATGGTGGTAGTAGCCTGACCTAGCTTTCCGTCTTCAGCTACCACTCTAACCCTGACCAGGTACGCACCGGCACACTCGGGCGCAACCCAGGTTACTACCGCCCCCTCTCCCTCTATTGTCCCGCCATTGCACCACCACTGATAGGTGGCATTGCCCGTGTGCGGCGCAATACACCGTAGGGTTGTGCGTTCGCCAAGAGATAAGACGCTCTTGTCCACGTTGAGCGTGGCGGGAAGGGTGGGCACGGTGCAACCGCCAACCATCATGACAATGAGGCAAAGTGCAATTATCAGATACCACTTCATGGCGTTCAATTTTCTACCTCCTGATTTGTGGCGTTTAGCATTGCGCTGCACTCCGTCATTACGACTTGCTATTATAATCTACCAGAGGGTGGAATGGAAGCATGTTAATTAGCGGCAGAAAACATTATGACCATGGGCGGATCGGGCGAATATTCTGTGACGAGAGGCGATAAGGCGCTGCCACGGCGGCTATGGCATATTTTTGGCGGACTATCGGTTCCCCTGAGCAGCCTGAGAGCGCCGCAGGGTGTATTTCTCGCTTCGCTCTTCTCCATTACCGTCGCTGCTGTCGCTCTCGATATGGTGAGACAGCGTTCGCCCGGGGTAAATCAGCGTTTTATCCTTATCTTTGCTCCTTTGTTGCGGGAAGGAGAGGGTTCTGGTTTCACCGCCAGCAGCTATTTTTTGCTCGCTGCGTTCACGGTATTCCTTCTCTGCCCTGCTTCCGTGGCCGCCCTGGCCATGGTTTTTGCTGCGGTGGGTGACCCGGTGGCGGGGATAGCGGGCGAGAGGTGGGGGAAACTGCGGATACGTGCCAGCGAGGGTGCGCGGGCGGCGTTTAGACTGGAGCTGGTACAGGGACGTCTTCCTGCGGCGGGGGAGAAAAGCGTTGAGGGCAGTGTTGCCTGTCTTGTTGCCTCTTTGGTCAGCGGCATGGCTCTTGCAGTGGTCACTGGCATGCCCCTGTGGGTGGTGGTAGTGGGAGCAGCATCGGCCACGATGGCAGAGCTTTTTTCCCTGTCAGTGAACGACAATCTCTCCGCGCCCCTGGTATCTGCCGGGGTCATCACCGTGCTGCAATCACTAGTATTGTGACGGTGCAGCAGGAATCAGGCGCTCGCTTGTACCAGAACTCAGCAGCCAGTCCAGCCGATCAGGTTCCAGCCGGCATCCAAATAGTAGGTATTGCTGCCATATACCAGGGTACAGGACTGGCTCACCTTCACCCAGTATCCCCTCCGTTTGTATAAGGTGGTGAGGGTGTTCCATTCGGGGTTAGAGGATGACCAGGCAGGGTTGTAAATTGTCCAGCCCCCTGTGCCTTCACCCGATTTGAAGCCGTAGGCCAGAAGCAGCTTATCCGAAATTGAGGCAAAGCCGGCAGCTGTAGACGGATTATCGTTGCATGCTGGTGGACTTATTGTCAGGTTCACCGGGACTGTCTGCGGCGTATTTGTGGCGCCCGGTGCTGAGATGGTGATGGTGGCATTGTAGCTTCCTGCAGTCATCCCTGAGATGTCCACCGAGACTATTACCGTGTCCGTCTCACCTGTTGAGCTGCCAGTTGTCGGGCTTAAGCTGAGCCACGCGGCGTTGTCGCTCACAGACCAGCCAAGTGTGCCGCTTCCAGAATTCCATATCTGCAGCGTCTGGGTGGGAGGATTTGACCCGCCTTGAGTGCCAGCAAAGGCAAAACTGGAAGGAGCGAAAGATATGGTGGGCATGGCAGTGGTTACATGCAATGTTACCGGCACTATTTTGGGGTTCTCGTCGGGATCGTTGTTGCCAATCACTATCTGGGCGGTGTAGGTATTTCCGGTGGTAAGTCCCGTGGTGTTTATGGTTAGCGTTATTTCAGCACTTCCTGCTGGTCGCACTGAGCCCGATTTGGGGTTCTCATCCAGCCAAGGGCAGTCCGGAGCGGCCGTGGTGAAGCTCCACACCGGTCCTTGAGTCGAGGCGCCGTGGTTATCCTGGGCTACTATCTTCCAGTAATACTGGGTGCTGGGGCTTAGTGTGCCCGGCGGGTCGTAGGTTGTCGTCGTTTGGTGAGAGGATAGCAGGGGTGGGGAGGATGCGGTGCCGAAGTAAACGTCGTAGGTCACGGTATCGCCGGGATCAGGATCGCCTCCCGTCCAGCTGAGGACAACATCGGGAGAGACAGCGGTGGCGCCATTCTGTGGGGAAGGATTGCAGGGGACATTGGGCGGATTGTTGGTTGGTGCCGCCTCAACCACACAGCGGATCATCAGGTCCGACGGCCATGCGAGCTCCTCGATCCTATACCACTCGCCGCCGTATCCCGCCCACGAGCGCCCATCGGGACTGTCGTAATCTGCACCCAGTGCCTCACAGTTGGGCTCCTCGGTGAGCTGCTGGTACGCCAGGTAGAAGTCTCCGCTGGTTATGGTGATGCCGAGGGAGGACAGGTCAACATCGCACCATCCCCAGCTGGAGGCGGTGAAGCTTCTGCTGCCGAGCAAGGTTCCCGGAGCGCCTCCAGCGCCATTGTCATCATAAACCCGCACCGCAAATTGTTCGTGGCCATCGTCGGGACAATAAGGCTCAAGATAAAGCCGAGCCGTTTTCAGAGTAACAGGGTATTGTGATGGGGTGAACCTCACCGCGAATAGACCCCCGGCATAGCCTAGGCTCCACCAGTAAGAATCCTCTGCCGTACCGTCGTCGTAGCCGATCTCGATGCCTGTGGCTGGAGGTGGTGAAGACGGCGCTGCCCGGGAGGAAGGCTGATGCGCCAGTCCACTGGCGGCAAGGGGGACTGTCTCTGAGCCCTTCCGCCGCGTGGGGCCACCGCCGGCTGTATCGCTGATGCTGTAGGTGAGGCTGGCATTGCCTTGATTGCTGATGGTGAGGATATAGCTCTGAGTGGTGCTTGGCCCCTGAGTTACGTTAAAGCTGCTGGGAGCGACTTCAATATCGGGATGTCCTGGTGCTACTCCCGAGGTTACCCTGGCGCGCACGCAGGCGTTGGCTTGATACCCAGCCAGGTCGGTCCAGGCATCACCATCGCCACAGCGAGCAAACGACACTCCTGATTGGATTGGCGGATCAGCGACCGTTTTTTCGCCTTGTTGCAATTTTATTTCCACCGGTAGCGGATAGTTATAGCCGGGCGTGGTCATTTTCACCGCGACGGTAAACGGCTGACCGCGCGTCAGAGAAACAGGGGTGGCAAGTGGTATGGAATAATAGCCGAACTCTTGGCAGGTTCCTGTCTGAGAGATGGCGAGGTTCTGTAGTCCATTGGAAATGTCTCCATCCAGGTAGACATAGATTTCGTACGCGGCGTTATTGCTGGTGGTCCAGAAGTCCACATGGGTCAAGGTGCCATCCTGGCTGGCGGTAAAAATGTTAGCCACCCAGGCAGATGGGGCGCTGCAACCAAAGCTGTTGACCTGTCCCACCTCATCCCAGTAATAAATGGTCTCGTTGGGATCGTAGTCCTTATAGTCCAGAGATGCGACCTCACACATGCTGGCTGAGCCGTAGCAAAGATAGAAATAGCCACCTCCCGCCCAGCCTGTCCCCCAGCTGTTCTTTACGATCCAGGCGCCCTGACCACTGCCATCCGGCCATCGTATGCTATCGTCCCAGCCGATGAGGCAGACAAGGTGGTTGGCGTGATTAGGACAATTGGGCCAGTAGTAAATGTTGCCGGGATAAAGATGAGAGTCATTCCCGTCTGCATGATAACTCATGGCTAGCGGTCCGTGGTTATAAATGGCGTTCTTTATTGGTTCTATCATCTCGGGAGAAGTAGCCTGATAGGCCACCATGCGGAAGCCGGTGATCATGTTAATGGTCTCACAGCTATCGTTGCAGGGCTGGGAGTCCACGGTGCCGGTGTTATAGGGCTGGCAGGACTCCAGCCTTGTCCCTTTCTTGGATAAAGTGTCGGCTGCCAGCCAGGACCAGCCCCCGCCCATACAACGATTGTTGACCAGATAAACCCAGGCAGGGTCAGTACAGCACAGCAAGTTTTGCTCCGAATAGTCGTAATTGGGGTCACCAGGTGTGTAGGTCACACCTTTGGTGATGAGCACCCTCGATTCCACCGCTGCCAGCGTACCATGAGCCCAGCAGGTGCCACAGGGATTCTGGTCCTTTATTGAAGTGACCTTGCCCGTATCTCTCCAGTCAAATCTGGAAGGAAGACTGGTCGCCTTTGTTGCTCCTTCAACCGAGATCTTGTCCAGGTGGCTCAAATCCATGGGCGGAGGAATGTACCCGTAGAAAGGTTCCGGCGCCTCGTCCAGAAAGTGGAGGAGTTCGGGGTTAGGTGGAGAAAGATGGAACTGTTCCTCTCCATCCTCGGCCAGGGCGGGGTTAATTTCTGCCCCGGGTAACAAGGCAAGAGCGAACAATATGACAAGGAAACAGATAAATATCCTCAGTTTTCTGCTGCTCGAACCCACAGGTCTTACCTCCTTCTACTCTGAACTTGAACTGATGCTACTATCATCATGTAGCTTGTGTCAATAGCAATATAGTCCTGGTACTATGGCTCCGTTGGCAACAGCACTCTGCGCCGAACGCAGTGAAAAAGAAGCCTCCAGGATCATGCCCTGTTTCAGCGGGACGTCTTCCTGGCATGAATCATATTCTGGACAAGGAGCTCCTGGGGGAGGGCGATGCTCTGGGGACAGCTCCTGCCTAGCTGTTGATGAATTTCCCTGGCCAAATCCTCAGCCCTGCTTTGCGCCAGTCTGGTGGCCTCCTCTATTGTTTGCCTCTCTTGCAATCCTAACAGCACATTGCAACTTCCCGCGACGTGTGCTAAATACCTGGCTCTGGTCCAGTTTTGCTCCGGTTCCTGCCAGAGTAATTCGGCCACCCACTTTCCGTCCTGGCAGCGAAACCTCGTATATCGGCGGTAGACCTCAACGTCATAGGTCACCCAGAGTTCGCAGTGGAACCGCTGGAGATAATTCTTCCACAGTTTCCGGATCGATTCTGCCACATCCTCAGCCTGCGGGGTAGCGACTTTGAACAATTTGCCTTTGCTTACCACCGAGCCGACGTCGCTGGCGAACATAACCCACCCCAGATCTTTCATTATGTCTTCCCCCGCTTGCATGATGTGCTTGTGCTTTTCATGCTGGTCAAATGTGTCTTGGCCGAAAGGAAGTAGTTCCATCCCCACTGGCTTCACCTTGACGACGCATTCCACGGCAGTGACATCTGTCCCCGAGGCGCACTCCGCGGTCAAATCTGCCTTGCTTATAGCCTGTTTCTCCCAGTTGGAATATTCCTTCTGCCATTCCGCTGAAAGTCGTTCCCTGTTTTTCTCATCCAGGATCTTCAGCCCCCTCTCCTCCGCCACTTTAGAGAAGCATATGCCAATGTGGGCCGGAGTTAGAAAAGCCAGGTCCCAGGAAAAAATTGCGGAAGTGAGATAAATTACCCCGCTATCGAAGTCATAAAACCCGGTCTCGGGGAAAGAAAGGTTGAACTGCTGAGACCGAGCCGAGGAAATCTTCACTGTACCGCTAACATGGTTCAACAGCTCTATTCTGCCGGAGCGAAGATTTACTGTCCCCCGTCCCGTGGCGTTCGTCTCCAGTGTTTCACAGACGCCATCACCGTCCAAGTCAGGCGAGGTACGGACCGAGGCCTGCTCCATAAACACTTCAGCCTCATCCCGGGACGTGGCAACAAATCTGAGCACCATGTCCCCACTTATGTCCACCAGTTCACTTCTTTCCCCGACCTGCAACAGAAGAAGCCCTGAATAGTGGTAATCCTTAATTACACCATGCGCTGGCCATTCTGCCTCGCCTGCGGCGCATTCCCAGCATCCCGTGGCAACGTTATAGGCACAGGCGCCAAGGCATTCCAGCTGGCATTGCAGTGTGGTCATGCCTTCCAGGCATTGCTGTTCCTGCCTGGCTGTTATCAGTTCCTCGATTTGCCGCTGGTTGAGTTCATAGAACGAGTGTAAATCCGTCTCCATGGTCGGCGAGCCAAAATATCCCTCGAAAGTGAAGGTGTCGGAGACGTCTATCGGCTCTCCGGCCAGCAGGCGCATCACCAGATCCAGGTTAGCTCTTATTTTGGGGATTCTGGCGAGATAGGCATCGCTGGCTGTAGCTAGAGCCAAAGCCTGGGCAAAATGGCTCTGTGCTTGGGAAAATCTTCCCGTAGCAGCAAGGGCAACACCCATGTTATTCCAGGCATCGGCGAATCGTGGGTCAATATCAATGGCATGCTGAAATTGTTCCATGGCGTCCTGCAGCCTGCCTTCAATTCCCAGCGCTACTCCCAGGTTGTTATAGGCTTCTTTAAGAGCTGGATCCGTTTCAAGGGCATATTCAAAATTCCTCTTTGCTGCGGACAGATCACCCTGTCTTCCCAGAAATACCCCGTAGTTGTTGTAGGCTGCCGCCAGGTTCTTTTCCGCTAGGGCAAGCTGAGGGTCGAGGAGTCTGGCCAGTTCTAAGTAGCCGATGGCGGCGGGATAATCTTCCGCTTGAGCCAGGAAGACGCCCTTGTTGACGCAAGTCGCTGCCAGCTGGCTGGCCCGCGGTATGTAACTGCCTACGTCCGGGTCCAACTCAAGCCCTGTTTCCACGCAGGTGGCGGCAAAAACCGGGTCCATTTCTTGCTCAGCTAGGAGGCTTCCCAGGGCATAATACGGTGTAGGCAGCTTGGGATCAAGTTTGATGCAGCGCAGGTACTCCATTATGGACTCCTGCAGCTCTCCTGTTTCCTCCATGGTCTGGGCGAGCCTCAGGTGAGCCATGATGCTTTCGGGTTCCAGCTTCACTGCTTGACGGTAAGCAGCTATAGCCCCGGTCGCGTCCCCTTGTGCCCTCAGTTCGTCGCCTCGCCCCACCCAGTCGGACGCTGTTCTTGGCTCAGTACCGGGGACGCATGCCGTGAGCAGTGGTAGTATCATCGCAGCTCCTAATACCAGTAAGAATCCCCAGGGGAACCGTTTCATAGCCCGAAGTGTACACCGCTGGCACGTTTCGTTCAAGAGGCTGCCCTGGTTGGATACCTTGGGGAGAGAAGAACCAGCCCTATTCTATATACACCTGACTCAGGTCGGGGACGCCCAGGGGGCTTATCGAGTAACCTTTTACGTAAGGCTTGACCAGCACGTAATTGACACCAAACCAGAGAGGAAGGCAAGGAGCCTCGGCGACTACCATTTGTTCTGCCTCTTGGTACATAGCCAGGCGTGCAGACTCATGCTGCTCCACGGCGGCACGGTCGAGCAATGCGTCGAGGTCAGGGTTACTGTATTCAAAGGCGTTGTTTTCGCTTCCAGTGTGAAAGAGAGTGTCGAGAAAATTGTGCGGGTCAGGGTAATCAGCTATCCAGCCCAGCGTGAACATATCATCTTTTTCTCGCTTGAGATTATAGATAAAGTGCTCTGTTTCCAGTTGCCTCACCGAGACCTCAACACCGAGGTTTTCCCGCCACTGCTGGATGATAGCTCCAAGATATTCGGGAATGTTATTGCCATAGCCAGGAATAGTTATGGTTATCGGGGGTAGGTTGGAGGCATCACCATATTTCGAGGTAGCGAGAAGTTCCCTGGCTTTCTCCACGTCATAACCCAGCCCCTGGAGAGCTTCGTTGCAGCCAGGCATGCCCGGGGGAAGAATTCCTCTCGCTTCAGTTGCCATGTTCCTCAATACGGATGCCACGATGCGCCTCTTGTCCACGGCATGACAGAAGGCTCGGCGAACATTGACGTCGTCAAATGGAGGTTTCGCTGTGTTGAAGCCGACATAATAAAGGCTGAGCTCCGGGCTCATCACCAGCTGCTGGTGCACCGGGTTGGTCTCGTCGCTGACCTGGTCAATATAGCTGGTGAAAACAGGCACGACATCGATCTGATTTTTTTCGTACATTGCCATGGGTGAGCCGGCAAGCAGGTAGAAGATGACCTGCCGTAACCTGGCTCGCCGCCCGTAATAATCCTCGTTGCGTTCCAGTACCAGCTGTTGCCCCGGCTTCCATTCCTTCAGCTTGAACGGTCCGGTTCCAACGGGCTGCCGCCACCAGCTGCTCCCCGACTCCACGTTCGTTTTATCAACTACGAAAGAGGTAGGATAAGCTAACTTGCTCAGGAAGTAAGCCTTGGGCGCGTCAATGGTCACTCGAAGAGTGTACTCATCCACCACCTCGACACCGGAGATTGCTTCAGCCTTTCCTGCTAGCTTGTCCTTAACGCCGACAATATCGCCAAGATACGTAGCTGCTGTCTGGGAGCCAGTAGTGGGGTCGCAGGCACGCTCCCAGGAGTACTTGAAATCGGTGGCTTTGACCTCTTTGCCATTATGAAATTTCACTCCTTTGCGGAGATGAAAGGTATAGACGGTGCCATCGGAATTTTTTTCCCAGCTGGCAGCGATATCAGGCACTACTTTCAGCTCTTCGTCCAGACGAACCAGCCCGGAGAAGATCTGCATTATGTAGGTATGGGATGAAATATCGGTGGAGATCGCGGGATCAAGCGTTATAGGGCCTGTATCCCATAGCCGGAGGATGTCCCGACCAGAGGACGCCGGCTGCGGTTGACAGGCGAGGGAGGATGCGCACGCTACGACGAACACGAGGAAAAACGACAACGTGTACCGCCAGAGTTCCTTCATGGTTCACCCTGGACGAAAATCGATTGCAACTTAGCGACTAGATGCGACGGTTGTTGACAATCTCTTGCCAGCTTTTCGAAAGGACATAAGTCAGTGCCATCGAAGTTGCAAATATGGGGCACTATATTCTTGCCCGCGATGGGGACACCTTCTCTCTGTAATAGGTCAAGAGCTCCTTGGCTCACTATCTTTCCATAAACTGACCCTATGGAGGCATGGACACAGAGCATAGCTATTGCTAAACCCACTATGCGGTCAGCGAGTGCGGCACCCTGTAACGCCTTTCCCATGTTCTGGACTGCCCAGAAAAACGGAGCCACGCCACGCTCCTCAGAATAGAACAAAACGTTTCCTTCCTTGACAATAACAAGATTTAGATTTCCTTCTTCCAGAAGGGAACGGGCAAGCTTAATATCTTCCATCTTTTCCTCCACAGTCTTGTTACATCTGTCGACTACGTGCCGGACCAGAAGTCACGGCGTCGCTTCACCTTTGTTTATTCAGTTGATATTCCATGTTTCCCAGCCCAAGCTCGTGGGCAATCCTTATTTGAATCAGGCTGTCGGTCTCATTTAGCTTACCTAGGATGTCCCGGGAATGCAGGCCAGCAAACTTAGCTAACGGTTTAGCGCCGGCAATCAGATCCAGAGACGCTTTATCAATGGCCACCATGTCCGTGGAGGCAAGGATGCCAATATCGGGGACTACGGGGAAAGGGGAAGGAGCTACACAGTCGCACAGCGGCACCACATCTTGGACGAAATTGATGAATGCCACTCTGGGCTGGAAGTGGCTCAATACGCCAGCGGCAGCATGGGCTAGATAGATTTGAAACCTTTCCTTAGCCTGCGGGGGAAGATAGAAAGCCCGCTGGGGGCAAACGTAGAAGCAATGATTGCAGTTCAAGCATCTTTCCTCGTCGCGAATTATCTTCCCTGCAACTGAGGACAAAGCTTTGAAGGCACACGCCGTAACGCATTCCTCGCACCCGGTGCATTTGGACAGGTCGAGGACAGCACGGTTTACGCTATGCTGAGCAGCTTTGGACTCCTTGGTGACGCAGCCCATGGCCACGTTCTTGATAGCGCCGCCAAAGCCGGACAGTTCATGACCTTTGACATGAGAGAGTACGATCATGGCATCAGCCCCGTAAATCGCCGCGGCTATCTTCACTTTTTCTAAACTGCACTCATGAACCCTGTTAGGGATGTCCACCCAGGTACCGTCATATCCTTGTTCTCCATCAGCGATAACTATAGAGGCGCCCACGGAGTCTGAGGTAAAGCCATTAAAGGCCGCGGTCGAGAGGTACTGGCTCGCGGTGAATCTTCTCCCCGGGTAGAGGGCGGTAGTATCAGTGACAAACGGCCTGCCTCCCGCTTCCTTAATTAAATCGCAAACGCGGCGCACCAGGGGAGGGCGAAGAAAGGCACTGCCGCCATATTCACCCATATGTACCTTCACCGCTACAGAGTCACCTGCAGAAAAGACGTTCGCTATCTGGGAGAAGAGTAGCTTCAGTCCACGAAGGAAGTCCCGATCATCCTGATAGGGAAAGAAGAAAACAGTACTTGTATTGTTCACTTTCATATGGCCGTCTTTATAGTATACCTCAGATAAGAGCTTTCCCTGTGAGCGGTCTTAGCCGCATCGGTTTTCGCAGGCGTCCCGGCAGCAGCCTCCTCAAAGCAAAATACCTATCATTTCTCCCAGGACTATCTCGCCAACTGTAACCTTGCATTTGTACGCATAGATGTCTATACCCGCGTGAATACAGCGTTCCAGAACCTCGCAGAATCTAGCGTCAAGTTGTTTATGTGGAGAGAAAGCGTGGGCATCTTCTCTCTGCACCACGAAGATAATTCCACCCTGATAGCCTCCCTTTCGAGCCTGGAGCAATGTCTCCAGCTGTCTTGCGCCCCGCTTGGCGGGGGCATCAGGGAAGAGAGCCGTACCTTCTTTGACCAGAGCCACTGACTTTACTTCGAGCAGGTATTTCTGCCGCTCGTTCTGGAGCAAAAAGTCAAATCTGGCGCCGTTGAAAGTGGCTTCTTTGTACGTGAAGGGAAAGGAGCGAAACTGGGACAAGAGCCCCTCAGTTAGGGCTTCGAAGATAACCGCGTTGGCTGCGCGCGGATCAGCCCAGACCAAGGTTGTGCCTAGCGAAAAAAGGGGCAAATCCCATTTCGTTTGCCTACCCAGGATATCTCTTTTCCTTACGTATACCCTGGTGCCAGGACGTAGTAATTGCCAGATTCTCCCTGTGTTAGGCAAATACACAACCTCTTCCTTGTCCTCAAGGCTAACCAGAGCGGAAAAGCGCGTTAATCTGGTTAGGAAGACCGCCTCCTTGATGTCGCCTTCTATCCTCATTGGGGTGTAAGCTTCTCTACCTCCACCAGACAGGAATTGAAAGGGAAGCCACCGCCTGGGGCGTAGTGATCGCGGGTAAGGACATTGGGGTTACCTCCCCAGTCGCGACCTTGCTCATCGGGACAATACCAGGCCCCTTCGCCCAGGGCTACCACTCCAGGCATGATGCGTTCAGTCACCTTGGCCGTGATAATGACCTCCCCTCGGCTATTAAATACCCTCACTTGGTCATTATCCTTTATATTCCTCGCCTCGGCGTCTCTCGTATTGATCCATAGAGATTGAGGTTCTAGCTCTTGAAGCCAGGGATTGGTGTAGAAGCAAGAGTGTGCCCTAGCCTTATGATGGAAGCTTATCAGCTGCAGCGGATAGCGTTTCCTCAGAGGATCATTTGGTCCTTCCCACGGCTCAATATACTTGGGAATAGGTGGTATGTCAGGACTGTTCAGGTCAGAGAGGCGCTGGCAATATATCTCGATCTTTCCTGACGGTGTGCGGAAGGGATTTTGTTCGGGCTGTTTGATCTGTTTTTCAAATGAGATTGCGGGATGAGCCAGTCTTATCTTGTGGACGCCATCGCGCTGAAATTTTTCCAGGTCGGGTATTTCTGGCACCATGTCGCCCATGCTATTTATCAATTGGCGGATTCCTTCCCCTTCGCTCAGATCGAATAGCGGATCATGGATACCAAGTCTTTTTGCCAGCTCACGACATATTTCAAAGTCGGACTTTGTTTCGGGCAAAGGCTCGATTACTTTGTTGAGATAGAGAAAGTAAGGTCCTGAGAGCCAGGCACGAGCGAAATCGTTTCTTTCCCAGATTGTAGTGACAGGGAGGAGAATATCGGCGAACCGGGCGGTGGCCGTCATAAACTGCTCATGAACCACGATGAACTCTAGTTTGTTCAGTGCCCGGACGCCTTTATTGACATTGGGGAACTGGTTCAAAGGGTTAGCGGCGGCGATGTAAGCCATCTTTATGTCGCTGGGGTAACCTCCGGCTTTGCCCTCGAGTACGGCGTCCCAAAGGTTACAGAAATGGGGATGTTTTCGCAGGCGCCTGGGGATGTCCAGCGCCTGGAGCTGTGCCTGGTAGGAAGTGCCTTCCTTCAACTGGGAAAAAGACGGAGGCACCATTGGCCCCACGGGAGCTCTTTCGAAGCCGGCAGCACCACCGCCGGAAATACCGACATTGCCGGTCATAGCTGCCAGTACCGAAGCGGCACGATGATATTGTTCGCCGTAAGCGGTCCTTCCTGGGGCATATCCCGGAATCAGAGCTGCGGGCTTTGCAGTAGCATATTCTCTAGCTAAGGAAGCGATAACTGCAGCAGGGACACCGGTCCTGTCTTCAGCCCACGATGGACTCTTGGCTATACCATCTTCCCTTCCCGTGACATATGCTTCAAACTCCTCCCAGCCCACTGTATACTTGGAGAGAAACTTCTTATCATGGAGATCTTGTTCAATGATTACATATGCCATGGCTATCATCATGGCTGCATCAGTGCCTGGTCTTATGGGAATCCACTCGTCAGCAAAGGTAGCCACTGTAGCTGTGTGCCTGGGGTCGACGACAACAATTTTAGCCCCCGCTTCCTTTGCCTGGACCAGATAGAAGCTAGTGTTGGTGCCATAAATAGACTCGGCGGGGTTTACTCCCCAGAGGATAATCAGCCTAGAATTCACCAAGTCATCTCTGGTGTTTCCCGTAGTGAGAGTGCCGTAAGTGGCTCGGGAAGCAAATACCGAGGCTTCTGCCGAAGCACCACCCCACCCCGAGGTGTAGCCACCGAGATGGGACAAGAGAGAACGCAGGAATATGCTGCTGTGAAACATGCCTGCCTGTCCCGAATATGTATGCAGTAAAATTGCTTCGGGTCCGTACTTTTCCTTGATGCGCAGAAGCTCCCCGGCCACCGTGTCCAGAGCTTCTTCCCAGGATATGCGTTCGAATTTTGCCTCCCCTCGAGCCCCTCCACGTTTTAGAGGAAACCGAAGACGCTGGGGCGAGTACACTTGCTGGCGCAAAGCTCGCCCTCTGGCGCAGGCTCTTAGCTGGGGTTCATCTCCATCGTCGGTTTCCACCCTCACTGCCTTGCCGTCCTTGATGTGCACTTTGATGACGCACCGCCCACCACAATCATAACATCCGCCGGTAGGCACTACCTTTTCGCTATGCGGCGATTGTTGCGCCTCTGACATAGTCAACTTCCTTCCCGCGACAGAGAAGCCCGCTCGCCACTGCGGTAGAATGCCAATTATTAGAATAAGTTCTTGGCTTTGAGGCTGGCATAACCCTTATCACAAACAATGATGTGGTCAAGAACGGTAATCCCCACAAGCTCGCCGACCTTAGCTAGCCTCCTAGTCAACTCGATGTCTTCCTTTGACGGCTCCGGGTCACCTGAAGGATGGTTATGGACAAATATTACCGAAGCTGCCGAGGCAGAAATAGCTTCCTTGAACACTTCTCGAGGGTGAACAATACTGGTATCTAGGCTCCCTACGGAAACCGGCTTCGAACCTATTAGTCTGTTTCGAGTATCTAGACATACCAGGAGAAAATGTTCCTTCTTTTTCCCCTTTAGCTGTCCCTTCACCATCCCTACCACGTCTTCGGGAGATTTCATCTGTGACTTGGAAGTTTGTTCCACACCGGTTTCCAGCCTGCGACCTAGCTCCACTGCCGCCTTTATTTGTGCTGCCTTGGCTTTACCAATGCCAGCTACTTGAGTCAGTTCTTCTAGGGAGGCGCTGGCAATTCCCTGTAGACTACCGAATTGACTCAATAGTTTCTGGCTAGTTACCATGACAGATTGTCCCCGGCTGCCTCGTCCTAGGATTAGGGCAATGATTTCCTGCGCCGAAAGAGCTTCGCTTCCCAAGCGGAAAAGCCTTTCTCTGGGACGTTCTTCGGTAGGTAAGTCCTGGACAGTAAAAGAGTTCTTCATAGCGATATTGTAGCAGAGTAGCCCGCTCGAATCCATAATGTGGCCGGACCTCACATCCGCTGTGGAGCTAACCCCTCTTGCCCCGTCTCGCCCAGCTTCGCTCTTCTGCACTCAAGGCACCCCAGAGGGTTAGCACAGTGGCTAATGCGGCTATAACGGCAATCAGTGCCGGGTGGTAATACCACGCTCGTACCTCCGCCTGACGCAGAGGGGTGAAGATCGTGCCTGTCAGTAACGTCGCGCGCCAGCGCGCATCAAGCGCGCCCAGGTCAAAGCCATAAACCTGAAAGAAAGCGTCGTCATATGGGCAGCCCTCATTTAGTAGAGCGAGTAGGTGCAGCATTCTTTCCCTTCCGTAATTGGTAACAAGGTATTCAACCACGCTGTAGCTCTCGGCGTAGGAAAGGTAGGCTTTCTGCGGCTCGGCGGAAAAAGGACTGCAAAGGGTGCGCAGAGAAATAAGGCTGTTTTCTGCAATAGCCCTTTGCAGGTAGGAATCAAGGAACGGGTCAAGCTTACCTTCGTTATACATGGCGATACCTTCGTCGAGCCAAGTAGGAAGCTGGGCGTAGGGGCTGGAAGTTGCCTGATGGACCACGAGGTGTGTTAGCTCGTGGATTAGCGCTCTTTTGCCCCAGTCCAGTCTCGTAGGAGGGATGCTGATTGCAATGATGCTGAACGGAGCAAAGGCGACCCCTCCGGTCCACTCCTGGGAAAAAACCATAGCCCCTTGCAAGTCGACGGTGGAAGCATAAACATATATGTCGATATGCTTCTCCGGCAAAGCGCCGATGTCCTCAACTAGTCTGGTTAGTCCTTCTTCACAGCTAGCCATCAGTTCTGCACCGAAAGACTCGTCACCCTGATACCAGAAAAGGGTCAGCTGCGTGCCAGCAGAAGCCTGCTCTCCTTCCAACGGCATTGTAGCCGTAAGGCTGCGCCACTCGTAGCGGTCATCCAGGAAGCGGATCGTCTCAGCGGGGGTGTCGACCTTACCGCCGGCACTGTCGGTGATCGTCCACCAGTAGGTAAGCGCAGCGCCTGGAGGCAGGCTGCCGTCTCTCATATCCCATGTCCACATAGCCTTTACTCTTTTTCCCGGACTAAAATCAGCCCAGCCTTCGCTGACGACTTTGGCATAGTTTGTTCTGTTTACGTGATAACAGAGGCGGACGTCGGTAATCTCAGTGGAGCTCTCCGCTTCCAAGGTAAACTCCACATGTGTAGGAAAACTTATGTTGACGCTACTGGCTATGAGGGCAACGGGACTGTCTGCTGCTACCGGGGAGGGCGGCGCAGCAAGCCAAAGGAAGGCTGCTGCCAATAAAAGAAGCAGGGTTCGCATCTTCATTTTCGTAACTTGGATCTGAGATAAGCAATGATGAAGCCGTCAAGATCGCCATCCAGCACAGCTTCGGCGTTTTGAACTTCATATTCAGTACGATGGTCTTTTACCATTTTGTAAGGGTGGAGCACATAACTGCGGATCTGGTTTCCCCAGCCTGCCTCGATCCGCTCCCCCTTGAGTCTGGCTCTCTCTTCTTCTTTCTTCTTCCGCTCCATTTCCAGAAGGCGAGAATAGAGGATTCTCAAAGCGGCCTCTTTGTTTTGGTGCTGCGACCTCTGGCTCTGGCAGCTGGCTACCAATCCTGTCGGCAGGTGCGTTATTCTCACCGCACTGCTTGTCTTTTGCATGTGTTGTCCGCCGGGGCCGCTGGAACGGAAAGTCTCTATTTTTAAATCCTCTGGCTTTATTTGTATGTCTACCGTCTCTTCGGCTTCGGGAAGGACCTCCACCAGGACAAAAGAGGTGTGTCGGGCATGGTCGGCGTCAAACGGCGAAAGTCGCACCAGGCGGTGGACTCCATGTTCGCCTTTGAGATAGCCGTAAGCGTAGTCTCCTCTAACTTCCAAGATGGCATTCTTGATGCCAGCTTCTTCTCCCTGAGAAACATCAAGAATTTCTGCGTCATAGCCATGTCTCTCTGCCCATCGCAGATACATCCGAAGCAACATGCTTGCCCAGTCTTGAGCCTCAGTCCCACCAGCGCCGGCATGAAGGGCGAGCATAGCATTCCTCTTGTCGTATTCACCGGTGAAAAGCTGCTGGCACTCCAGCTGCTCAAAACGAGAAGTTAGCTTTTTCAACTCTAGCTTTATTTCCTCTTCCATGGAGTAGTCGTTTTCCTTGATAGCCAGCAAAATCATCTGTTCCAATTCAGCCACTTCCTTTTCCAGGTCACGCCAGGCGCGAACCAGACTTTTCTTGGCGCTTAGCTCACGCATCACCCTCTGCGCTCTCGCAGGGTCGTGCCAGAATTCCGCTTGCGCCGATTCCGCCTCTATTCGGGCGATCTCTGCCTCTTTGCCAGAGATGTCAAAGATGCACCATTACGGCGGAGATTCGGCGCTTCAACCCTTCCAGTATCTCTTTTTCTTCGTGCATTTTTGTTTAGACAAATAACTTTCCTTGAAAGCCCGATTCCAGGCTCAATTTGCCTGCGGCGGCGAGGTGAGCTAAACGAATTGGTTCGGGAACCCTGTAACCCTGGCAACATCTCATCACCCACTGTATAGCTGTTGCCAGGTCAATCTTGTGTCCTATGGAAACGTATATCGGTTTCATCCCGGTTTTAGTTCTCAAGGCTGCTCCAATGACCTCCCCTCTGTCACGCAATTCGGCGTAGCACCCCGCCTCCTCTCCTACAGGCGCATGTCCACCGCAAAGAAGAGATTTAGCACACCCCACTGTGGGAAGATCGAAGAGAAGCCCTAAATGTGAAGCGAGCCCAAACCTTCGGGGATGAGCTATCCCTTGACCGTCCACCAAGACGAGGTCAGGAGTATGGCGTAGCCTTTCTCCAGCAGACAGGACAAGCGGACTTTCCCGGAAAGACAACAATCCGGGAATGTAGGGAAAGGCGATCTTCCCTTCAACCACTTGTACTTCCAAGACAGTGAACTCTGGATAAGTCAGGACTACTATGGCTCCTCTAGCTATGCCTTGAGCATCTGGGGAGGAAATATCGATACCGGCAATGAGTCTGGGGTTAAGCTTGTCCCCCTTGGTTATTATCTTTCTTGCCAGGCTCATCTGTATCTGCATGGCCTCGGGGACGCTTACTTGCCACTCGTGTAATTTATGCACCCTCATTTGCTCTTCTTATTATAGGGCATCTCTATTGCCTGGCAGCACACCCAGGTCGAGGCGTCAAAGTTGCAAAAAGACAATCCTGTGATATAATACCACGGAGTTTCCGGAGCTTAAAAGGGAGCGAATTGCGCGGGGTGAGTGTGTCCCCGCGAGTTCATGTGATGGAAGCATTTCCGAAGTAAGAACGTTTCATGCCCGGTTCGAATGACAGTTGAGCAAGGATGGATTTCCGATTCACGCCTGAACAAGAAGCGCTGAGAAAAGAGATAGAGGAGTTCTGCAAAGAAGAGGCGAAAAGGGCGCCTCCGTGGTGGGGATACAGGGTAGCTCCGCAGGAAGAGTCAGAGGAGGGGTGGGCTTACCATCGTTCTGTGGTGGAGAAGGTAGCTCAGAAGGGGTGGCTCTGCTTGCCGTGGCCCAAGGAATACGGAGGGCAGGGACATGGACCGGTAGAGCAACTTATCTTCCAGGAAGTAACGGCGTACTATCGTGTTCCTGCAGTTCCGATACTCTTCATGCAGGTGGCCGCTGCTTTCCTGTATCATGGCACAGAGGAACAAAAAAAGGAATGGCTTCCCAGGATGGCTCGGGCTGAGATCTGGTGGGCAGAATGTCTGAGTGAGCCTGATGCTGGCTCCGACCTTGCCTCCCTTAAGACCACGGCAGTGCCTGACGGTGATGACTATGTCATCAACGGACAGAAGATCTGGACCAGTGGTGCCCATCATGCAGACCACGTGTTCATCCTGGCGAGGACAGACCCCGACCCGGCAAAAAGACATCGCGGGCTGAGTTTTTTCGTCAATAAAATTGGACCGGGAATTCAGTTTCGCCCCTTGCTTTATATGAACCGTAGCCATATATATAACGAGACATTCTTGGATAATTTTCGTGTTCCCAAACGCAATCTAATCGGCGGGCTAAATCAGGGGTGGTATGTTATGATGGCGGGGAGAAACTTTGCTCGTGCCAACATAATGTTTCCTGTTCAGGGAAAGCGAAATTTGGAAGAGTTCATCGAATTCTGCAGAGAGGCACGTATTGACGGTGAAGTCCTCATCAATAAACCTCCGGTGCGTCAAAAGCTCGCTGAATTCGTCATTTCCTACGAAGCAAGTTTGAAGTTTGCTTATTATGTAGCTTGGCTGCAAAGCCAGGGGAAAGACGTTGCTGCTGAAGCTGCTGCCTGTGGGTGGTTTGCCAGCGAACTGAACCACCAAATGGCAAATTTTGCTGTGGAGACGATGGGTTTGTATGGAACCTTGAAAGGGACGAAGTGGGCACCTCTTTTCGGCAAATTTCAGGATCTTTGCCAGTGGGGCTGTGGGCTTAGTCTTGCTGGAGGTACCACGGAAATACGGAAGAATGTTATTGCTCTACAGGGGCTCGGTCTCCCGAGAAGCTGAACCGGAGCTACTTAAAGAGGAGGAATTTCATGGATCTTGGCTTTACCGAAGAGCAAGAGATGCTAAGAAAAGCGGCGCGAGAATTCCTGGCTGAGAAATTTCCCAAAACATTGGTGAGGAAGATGGAGGATGACCCCCTCGGTTTTCATCCTGAGGTCTGGAAGCAAATGGCAGAGCTCGGCTGGCTGGGCTTAATTATCCCCGAAGAGTACGGGGGCAGTGGCAGCCGGTTTATGGATCTCTTTGTCCTGCTGGAAGAAATGGGGCGTGCCTGTCTTGTTGCACCGTTCTTCTCCACTGCAATGTGCACTTTGTTCCTTCTTGATGTAGCCAGCACCGAGCAGAGACAAAGGCTTTTGCCTCAGATAGCGAAGGGGAAATTGATCCTTTCTTTAGCTTTGACCGAGCCCAGTGGCAGTTACGAAGCCAAGGGCATAAGTACGCGAGCCCATCCCGAGGGTAATAGCTATCTCATCAATGGTATCAAGCTGTTTGTTCATGACGCTCAGGTGGCTAATTATCTTATTTGTGTGACCAGGACAGATGAGTTCTGTCCGCCGGAAAGGGGTATCACCAATTTCCTCGTGGATGCTAAGAGCCCGGGTATAACCATTACGCCACTTCCCACTATTGCCGACGATAAACAAACCGAGATTACTTTTGAAAACGTAAAGGTGCCCGCGGAGAATATGCTAGGCAAGTTAAACGAGGGATGGCCGCCAATAGCTCGGCTTGTGGAACGGGCGGCAATCGCCAAATGCGCCGAGATGATTGGTGGTGCCGACTGGACATTGGAGAACACTATAGCGTATGCTAAAACGCGAATCCAGTACGGAAGACCCATCGGTAGTTTCCAGGTGCTTCAGCATTATCTAGCCGATGTCTGGACGGAAGTCAATCATGTCAAGAGACTAGTTTATTATGCGGCTTTTCTTTTGGACCAGGGGCTACCTTGCAGTAAGGAGGTAGCCATGGCTAAAGCGATGATGAATGATGTCTACCAGCGTTGCACTCATTTCGGGGTGAGAATCCACGGCGGTATCGGAACCACCAGGGACCACGACATGGGGTTGTACTATCGCCGTGCCAAACAGGCGGCAGTTCTTTTTGGCAGTTCTGAATTCTGGCGGGAGAAGCTAGCTTCGGAGCTAGGATTCTAGCCAATGAACGAACTCTCTTAAGGTCTTGCCTCTGAGCTGCCCTCTATGACTTCCTTGGTGCTGGGGACTTTGCCCCGCAGCCGTTCGTCGATTTGAGTTGCTGCATCCAGGGCTCGTCCCAAGGCTTTGAACAAAGCTTCAGCCTTGTGATGATCATTAATACCGCTGAGCACCTTGGCATGAAGATTAAATTTGCCTTCTGTAGCTAGGGACACAAGGAAATGACGAACCAAGTCAGCGTTCAGGTCACCTATGGTCGCTTCGGAAAACGCAGCTTCAATATTGCTATACGGCCTGCCGCCCATGTCCACGGCTACCACCGCCAGGGCTTCATCCATCGGTACCAGGGCATGTGCCATGCGTACAATGCCCTGTTTTTTCCCCAATGCCTGGTTGAAGGCTTTGCCCAGCGAGATAGCCACATCCTCAACTACATGATGCTGGTCAGCTCCCGAGGCAGAGACCCTAATATCAAATACACCGTGTTGGGCCAGCTGCGCTAGGAGATGATCGAGCATTCTAATGCCGGTGGCGATTTCCGACTGCCCGTTACCATCGATGTTGAGCGTTACCTTGATGGTTGTTTCTGCCGTTTCGCGAGTGACTGTTGCAGTTCTTTCCGTCATGTCCGCCTCCTCATGATGCCTCTTCTCCTTTTGGGTTGGCCATCTCTTACGGAGGAAGTGCCCACGCTAGCTCCCTCCTGATTTAATTATACTTTCAAGTGCCTCGGCTAGCGCCTGATTCTCTTCAGGTTTACCTACGCTGATGCGGAGATATTGCTGCAATTCTGGTACGTCAAAGTAGCGGACGAAAATGCCCCTGTTTCGTAGTAGTCGCCAGATTCTTCTGGCGTTGACCACGGGGACGTCGTTAGTGCACGATGAGTTTGAGGCACAGGTGACAGAGCACAGTATAAAATTAGCCTGCGAAGGGTAAGGTGTCAATTGCTTCATTCCTTGCAGTCTGTGGAACAGGCGCTCCCGCTCGTTAATTATCTTGGTGATGTTGTTGCGAAGATATTCCAGGTCAGCCAACGAAGCGAGGGCGGCAAGGCGGGCTGCAGCGTTGACGTTGTATGGCAGTTTAATCCTCATTAGATACCGGGCAACATCGAGAGGAAAGATGCCGTAGCCTATTCTGAAACCAGCCAAGCCGGCCCATTTACTGAAAGTCCGCAAGACCATTAAGTTGGGGTAACGTGGTACGAGGTGTGCCACCGTCACATTGCTGAATTCGAAATAGGCCTCATCAACTACGACCACTTTGTCTGTAGATACTAGCTCTACTATTTCCTCTTCTCTTGTGACGTTGCCTGTGGGATTGTTAGGTGAGGCGATGAAAATAACTTTGGTTTTCGGCGATAGCGCCTTTATGATCCCGGCTAGGTCTAGAGAAAAGTCTTCCTTTCGTGGCACGTTGATCACCTGTCCGCCGCATATATTGGTGCTGAAGGCATACATGCCAAACGTAGGAGGACAGTTGATAACCTCGTCCCCGGGATTAAGAAAGAGCCTAAGAACGAGGTCGATAAGTTCATCGCTGCCCATACCACAAACGATATGGTCGCGTCCTATCCCTGTATACCGCTCTAAAGCCTCACGTAGCTCCCTTTGCTCTGGGTCGGGATAATTGTGATAGTAAGGATAAGCAACAAGAGCCTGGTATACCAAGGGAGAACAACCATAGGGATTTTCGTTTCCGTCCAATTTGATGATCTTCTCTCCCGGTAGCTGAGTTTTCTGGCTCAAGACATCGGTCGGCTCAATGGGAGTATAATCCTTCATGGTCAGTAGCTCTGGTCTGACCAAATATTTGATGTCTATCCTGTCCATCTCACTGGTTACCTGCAGCTATACGTAGTCAGCGGCAAGTCTTCTCATTCTGCTCCGCGTCGCTCCCACCGATGCGAACTGTCAGGGATTGAGCATGAGCATCAAGTCCTTCTGCTCTGGCTATTACCATAGCAGCTTGGCTCAGTTCCCGCATAGTGGACTTGTCGAAGGCGATAATATTGGTGACTTTGAGAAAGTCAGCAACACTTAACGGGGAACTAAAGCGCGCACTGCCTCCGGTGGGCAACACGTGGCTGGGTCCAGCTAGGTAATCGCCCAGGGCTACCGGCGAATCTTGTCCACAGAAAATGCAGCCTGCGTTGCGAATCCTGTCTACCAAAGGGCGAACATCTGATACCATAAGAGACAGGTGCTCCGGGGCATATAAGTTCACCAAGTCAACTGCTTCGTTGAGGTTGTCAACAAGTATCATCATCGCGGCATCGAGGGCTTTTGCGATGATGGCTTTTCGCTGCAGTTTTCCCATCTGAGTGTTAATTTCTTTCTCTACGCGATTCAGCAACTCGGTAGAATTGGTAATTAGAATTACGGAAGCCAAGGGGTCATGTTCGGCTTGGGAAAGAAGGTCGGCGGCGCAGATGACGGGATCGGCTTTTTCGTCCGCTATAATAACTATCTCGCTTGGTCCCTGAAGACCATCTATACCCACGGTGCCATAAACCGCCTTCTTGGCCAGAGTAACAAATATATTTCCCGGACCACAAATCTTGTCTACTTTGGGGATAGACTCCGTTCCAAAGGCTAGTGCAGCGATAGCCTGAGCGCCACCGACTTTGAAGATGCGATCCACTTGAGCGATGTCGGCAGCTACCAGGGTAGCTGGAGGAATGTGTCCGTCTTTGCCAGGTGGTGAGACCATGATGATTTCCCTAACACCTGCTACCTTTGCTGGTATCGCCATCATCAGCACTGAGGACGGATAAGCGGCGGTTCCGCCAGGCACATAAAGCCCCACTTTGTCCAGTGGCTGAATTCGCTGCTGTAAATGGTTGTTAGTGGTAATCACCCCGACGTTCTGTTTATGAGCAAGGTGAAAACGCGTTATCCTTTCAGCCGCGAACTTGAGAGCCTCCAGGAGTTTCGGGTCTATGACTTGATAAGCTAATGCAATTTCCTCTCTCCTCGTCTCGAGCGAGTCTAGGTTCACTCCGTCCAGCTTTTTTGTATACTCCAGTAAAACCCTATCTCCTCCTTCTCTCACCTCATCAATAATGTGATTGACTATCTCGGCTTCTTCGCGGAAAGACGGCTTTGCCCTTTGGACTGGTCCTGCTGAAGCTGCTAGGCAGTCGAGAAAGCCTCTCCTGCTGACAAGCTGTCTTGCCTTTTTACTCCCCTCTATTATTCTCATAATAACCAGCTATTCTTTTTCTATTTCTCCATTTCCTGTCAGTGCACCTTCTGTCGCACTGCAGCGTAGAGCTTATCGCACAAGTACTCTATTTTCTCTTTCTTCTCAGGAAGCTGAAGGCTATTTTCGTTAGCAATCAGGCACGCTGTGGACTGAAACAGTATATCAATGATTTTTAGCTGGTGCTGTTTGAGGGTTTCCCCAGTCTGTGTATTATCGATAAGCATGTCAGCGTCTTCGGGCAGGAAGGCCTCACTCGCTCCCCAGGTTGGGATCAACTTGTAGGGACTTATATGATTATCCCGGAGATACTTGTCGGCAATGTTTATGTACTCAGAAGCCACTCTTACTGATACAAGCTGACCTTTGTCTATCAGTGACTTGAATTGTTCGATGCTGGAGGCAGGCATGTCTTGGCTTACTGCGGCTACAACCCTTACCATGCCGAAGCCGAGAGGAAACAGCTCCCTTACCGGCATCGAAGGAAAACGGTAAGACTGGTCCAGAAGCCAATCTTCTCCAGTGATGGCCAGATCAAAATTCCCATTAGCCACTTGCAAAGGCATGTCCTGAGGTCTAATCACCTTAATGCCTAGCCACTCTACATCTGAAAGCGGGCGGCGGTTTAGCGCTTTGGCAGAGTAGCCTTGGACATCGAGTCCGGCGCTTCTTAGGAACTGAGAGGTCGGTTCCTGCTGGTGCCCATCGGGCAGAGCTAACCTGACTGTCCTGGAATTCCAGTAAGATCGGGACACTCGTTCTGGAGGCGAAGAAAAAAGTTTCTCCGTGTTTTGATTTTTCTCTCTACCTATTTGCGGTAAGTGAGAGGCGATAGCGTTCAGGATCGGGCTCAGGTCCTTGCTCTGGAGGCTCTCTCGATTAGCTATGAGAAACATGGTGACAGGAAGCAGTCGTTTGAGGCAGACTAGCCCCTCACTTTCCAGGTTTGCTTCGTTCCTGCTCCATAGTATGGCTAGTTCAGCGCTTTCGGGTGGATAGACCTCAGCTGCTCCCCATATGGGGAAGATTCGGAATTTCTTCATCCTGATATTCATGGCAAATGTTTCAGCCAGATTGGGGTATTCAGTGACGATGCGGCAATCCTTGTGGCTGGCGCACAGTTCGTCGAGATCCAGTAGCTCTCCCTCACTGCTGGCAGCTACTACATACAAGTTTCCTTCACCATAACCTAATTCGCATACCTTTACTAACGTTCCAGCACGGTAGCGCACGGTGAATTCTTCAACCCAGTCTGAGCCGCAAATCCCTAAATCATAGTTGCCTACTCCCACTTGAATAGGGATGTCTTTTTCTTGAAGTACTTTAGCGAAGAGGTTGGGAAAGCTGTCCGACCAGAGCCGGTACTGTCTAGCCTTTTCGCCATAGGTGTGAAATCCCAGGCCCGCCTTCGCCAGTAAAGTAGCTGTAGGTGTCAGGAACCGACCTTTGGGCAAAGCCAACCTGATGATACGATGGGTCCCAGAGTTTCTCATTTTCTAGGCAGTGCCTTAAGAATCTCCGCCATAGAAGCGAAGCCCCGCTGCACCTTCTCTTCATGGTCTCTGAGAAGGAAAGGAAATGCTCCCTCTCCTGAGACTAGTACGACCCAGCGAACGCCAGATTCTTCCTTATCAGTAAAATCAAGTTCCACCTGATACCCAGCCTTGCGAAGTGACTCCGCCAGAATGAAGCATGCTCCTATCGTCTCCAGAAGTGAATTCTTGCCTTTGACCAGAACTTTAACCTCATTTTGTTGTTCGAGGGGTAGCAATCTTGCTACTGTGTCAACGTAGAGGGCAAAGCCACAAGCAGGGATGTCCTTGCCGTTCATCAACGGAACGAGCTTGTCGTATCTTCCCCCACCGGCTATTTTCTGGCCGTTAACTGTAAACTGAAAGCAAATTCCAGTATAGTACTCGAAGCCTGACATCGCGGTAATATCAATTTGGTAACTGCAATTAAGGTTGTCCAGCAGTGTGGCGATGTTTATAAACTCGTCCAGACTAGATTTAAAATCCTGCGAGGCTTTAGATGACAGGGCTCTTAGGTTATGGAGAAAGCTGCTGGATTTCCCTTTGAGGCTGAATAAGGAGAAAAGAAGCCTGCTCGTCTCCGATACCTCGGGGCTTTCAGCCAGCAATTTCAACGCTTGCCAGTCACCCTCGAGAATACGGCTCGTCAGCTTTGCTTCGTCGCCAGGGCTGAGCTTAAATTCCTTGATCAACGCCTTTACCAGACCGGCGTGGGACAACTGCAGTTGGAACCTTTCCAGTCCTAAGCTAGTAATGATTTCTCTCGCCATGAGAATAATCTCTGCGTCTGCAGCAAGTTGAATACCACCGAAAAATTCAGCACCGCACTGCCATCGTTCTCTGTCCTCCTTCCCCGTTTCTTCAAAGCTAAAGATGTTGGTGACATAAAACAATCTTGCTACTTTTTCTCCACTAAGGTTATCAATATAGAGCCTGGCAACGGGAATGGTGCCATCTGGTCTTAATACCACTCTTTCCCCGCTCCAGCCATCCCAGTCCAGAAAAGAGTACACTTTACCTAATCTCCCTGGAGTCAATGTGCCAGTAGCGGTGAACAAGTGCAGATATTCCAAAGTGGGTGTCCTGACCTCTTGATAGCCCCAGCTGAGACAGTGTCTACGGAAGGTGTCCTCTATGCGACGAAATCTGAGCATGTCGCTCGCGAGCAAATCGCGCATTCCCTTACACTTTTGGTTTTTCATCGTCAGCGTATTCTACACTAAGCTATCTTCAGCTTCAATGCTATGTTGTAAACGATAGGCTCGCCCTTTTGGTCATCTCCTTTACTTCTGTTAAGGAAGACCCCGTGCCGCAAGGTAACCGAATTGGCGAAGTAACCGCGAAGATTCATTGCAAGGCAAGAAAATCGTTGCTAAAATACTTTAAATTGTGTGTCTCGCTCCGCCATGATAGATGCGCCTGTTTTGGTGTTAAACCAAAGTTATGAACCTCTTAACTTGTGTCGCACCCGAAGAGCTATCGTGCTGGTATTTCGGGGCAAGGCCGAGGTGGTAGAGAATAGCCGGGGCGAAATTCATTCAGCCAATCAGGTGTTCCAGATACCTTCCGTCATCCGCCTGTTTTATATGGTTAGACCTCCTCGCCACGAGAAAAAGTTGACCAAGGTTGAAGTGTTCAACCGAGACCATTATACCTGTCAGTATTGCGGGCGGCAAACCAGAGAGCTTACTCTGGATCATGTAGTACCGCGCCACCGTGGAGGGCAACATACTTGGGATAATATAGTCAGCGCGTGCATTCCTTGTAATCGGCGCAAAGGCGGGCGCACACCCGAGGAGGCACAAATGAAACTACTTCGCCGCCCCACCGCTCCTCGTAACAATGGCTTTTATGTTCCTTATCACCTTCTCCTGGTTCACCGGGAATGGCACAAATATTTACCTGCTTTCAATTAACTGATCTAGGGTGACTTCTTTGGTCGTCTCATCCTCCAGTTGGACCTTGATTGTTTCTGTGAGGTAATTAACAGAAACAACTTTGCCTTTACCCCAGACCGTCAGCACCTCTTGATTCACCCGTGGCATCTTCTCTTTCATGGCAGCATATTCTTCTCTTTCATAGGTCAAGCAACAGAGAAGTTTTCCACAAATTCCCGATATTTTCATCGGATTCAAAGCTAGGTTTTGTTCCTTCGCCATCTTGATGGATACGGAGGCAAAGCTCGTGAGAAAACTCTGGCAACATAAAGTATATCCGCATTTGCCGATGCCACCTAAGATTCTGGCCTCGTCCCTGGCACCTACTTGTCGCAGTTCAACCTTGACTTCCATAGCGTGGCTCAATTTGCGGAGTAGATTTCGGAAGTCTACCTTTTCTTGGGCACTGAAAAGTACCGTAAGATGGTCTGTGCCAAAATTATAGCTTGCTCTTAGAGGTTTCATGGACAAACCTAATTTCGTCGCTATTTCCTTGCATTTGCGCAAAGCCTCTTCTTCTAGCTGGCGCCTGGCCTTTTTCAAGTCCTCTTCATTTGCCTTGCGCAGCACCAGCATCGATTGCCTCTCCACAGTGTTCTCTTCGGGTGGAATTTCCAAGGTGGCTACCTTGGCCAGGTCGAGACCATGACCGGTGTCCACAATTACGTAGTCGTTAACTTCTAGCGACATACCGTCTGCACCACAATAAACTATTTTGCCTTTTGGGCGGAAGCGAACGCCTACCTTATTAGCCACAGAGAAATTATAGCTCAGTTTTTCGGGGCAAGTTTAACAGCAGTGATTCACAAGCCAGACGGGGATTGATATTCTGAGAGAGTTGCTGCGTTGCTAGGCGTAGGCGGGATAGAAACTCCTTGATTTCAGCGAGGTCTAGCATTTTGGCTTGCTTTTCTAAAGCCTTCTCATAGTCTATGTTGGTAATATGCGCTGTGCATCCGGCCTTAATGAGTAGCAAATCACGCCACCACTCGAGCCACAATCCGAGCGTCTCAATGGCAGATTTTCGATCCTGGCTGAACTGTCCCGCTAGGTCTGCAGCATAGGCTAACCTTTGCTCCAAGCTAGCAGTTAAAAGGGAGGAAAATCGGGTTATTCTCTCGTGTCGCTGCTGGAGTATATCATCTTCCTGCAGGGCAGACAGTGCCCATCCCAAACAACCATGAGACAATCGGGCTAGGAGCGGGGCCTTGGTATGTTCGACGGCGTAATCCCTCACCAGCACTTGCTCTACCTGGTCTAAAGGTAGGGGTTTTAGTTCCAATCGCTGGCAGCGAGAGGTAATCGTAGCTAACAGACGTCCTTCCTCAACGGCTAGCAGCAGCCAGATTATTTTCGATGGCGGCTCCTCTAATATCTTGAGCAAAGAATTAGCGGCCTCGCTAGAGAGGTAATCCGCATCGTCAATGATAAATACCTTGTAGTTACCTTCGTAAGGTGGAAGGCTCGCCAACCGCTGAAGTTCTCGTACCTCCTCGATGCTAATTTCTGTTCCGTAATCTAGAGCAACGAGAGTGACATCGGGATGCTTGCCTGCCCAAATTCGGCGGCAGGAGCTACAGCGGCCGCAGGGCGGGTCAGGGTTCGGGCAATTGAGAGCTTGAGCAAAGTTGAGAGCTAGGGTCGTTTTGCCTACGTGCCTGGGGCCAACCACTACATAGGCATGGGCCAGGGAATTGGTGCTAACAGCGCGCTCAAGAAGGCGGACGATGTTATCCTGTCCTTTGACCTGCCACATGTTCTCGATCGTTGACCCCTTTTTTATCCTTACAACAGGTCTAAACTCATCAGGTCTTGATAGGTCTCCCGGCGGCGGATGAGCCGAGCTCGCCCTTCCTTCACCAGTACTACGGCTGGCCGTGGCATGGCATTGTAATTACTCGACATGGGAATACAGTAAGCGCCGCATACTGGAACGGCAATGATATCACCGGGAGAGGCCGGAGCCAAGGTAGCATCTTTGATCAGAATGTCGCCAGATTGACACAACTTGCCGGCGATAGTGACGATTTCCTTTTCCTCCTCTAGAAGCTTGTTGGCTATAACGGCCTCGTACTTGGCGCCGTAAAGCGCAGGACGAATGTTATCGCTTATACCTCCGTTAACACAAACGTATTTCCTTATGCCTGGTATCTCCTTTATTGCTCCTATTTTGTACAGCGCTATTCCTGCCTGCCCTACTATTGCTCTTCCCGGTTCGACAATAAGTCGAGGGTGGCTGAGTTCAAGGTGTGAAACGAGGTCGTTGATCTTGTTGCTTATAGCCCGAGCATAATCAGCTACAGAAGGAAGTCTAGAGTCCAGCGTATATGGCACAGCAAAGCCGCCGCCGACATCAAATTCTCTCAGAGCGAAGTCGAACCTCTTCTTGACCTCTTGTGCGAAGCGGAGAACGACCTCTATAGCTAGCTGGTAAGGCTCAGTTTCGGACACTGGCGAACCGAGATGGAAGTGGAATCCTAACAGACGGAGGTGACGAGCTGCTAGAGCCTGCTTCACTCCCTCCATAGCTTGCCCCGTGACCAGAGGAAAGCCAAATTTACTTTCTATCGTACCTGTGGTCGTGTAATGGTGAGTGTGAGGGTCGACCCCGGGGGTGAGGCGGAGCAAAACATCCTGTACTGTTCCTCTCCGCTGGGCTAACCCGTTAAGCATATCGAGCTCGTAAAAATTATCCACTACGATTCTGCCTACTTTTAAGTCCAGAGCCAGGTTAAGCTCTTCGGGGGTCTTGTTATTGCCGTGGAAGTAAACTTTGTGCATCGGGAAATACACGGACGAAGCGATGCTCAGCTCTCCGCCAGAGACGACGTCGAGCCCCAGCCCCTCTTCCTTAAAGATCAGAGCCAGAGCACGGTTCAAGAAAGCTTTGGAGGCATAGATTACCAGAGTGTCAGGGTAGCATTTAGAGAATTCCGTTTTAAACTGGTGACAATTATGACGAAGAGTAAATTCGTCAAACAGGTAAAGCGGTGTGCCAAATTGTTCTGCCAGCTCTACGACGTCGCAGCCACCGATATATAACCGGCCCCGGCTATTTGCTTCCGCAGTTAGCGGAAACAAACCAAGCTTGGGTGGTTTGGTTCTGTCCACTTCGGAATCTCCTTTTTCAGATACAATCCATGGTGATGCCGGTAAGTGTTCCTTTTGCGGTGAAGTTCAGGTTAGTTCTCTATTTTGTTCTTCAGATAGTGTTGCGATTCTTGCGAATTCTTCCCTGAGTCTCTTGTACGCTCTATCCAAATCTTCTGCCTTTCGCCCTGCGTTTCGCAGATGGGTTTCGTAAAGCACCCGCCATTCCCTATCTATCTCATCAAATCTGTGACGAAGCACAAAAATATCATTTCTCACCTTTTCTGCCTGTTCAGAGAGCTTTCTGGCGTGGACTCCCGCTTTTATAAGTTCGATTTTGTGGGAAAGGGTCAGCGGTGAAACCACTTGCACTCCCTCTTTACCGTATTGGCGCAGGAGTTCGTAGGCTTCGTTGACCAAGAAGTAATAGACACCCTCAGAAGGAATGAACGCAAAGGCAAATTCCGCAGAGCCTCTGTCAGGGCAGACATACTCCTTCGCTATTTTGTCAAGCTGGCTCTCTACGTTCTTGAGAAATTGCTTCTTGAGATTTTCTTTTTCTTCGGGATGAGTAGCTTCGGCCTCAAGCATTTTCCTGTAATTGTCGAGAGGGAACTTGGAATCGATGCAGATGATCCCTGCGGCTGACTTGATGTAAGCATCGGGGGTCTTTCCATCAAGAACTTTCTCGCGGATGCCAAACATGTCAGGAGGCAGCTGGTCGCGGAGAATTTGCTCCAGGGCTATCTCACCCAAAGAACCTCGTTCTTTCGGCGTACGAAGTAACTGGTCTAAGGTTTTGTAGTCGTTTCTGATGTCCTCGGCGTACGCTTTTAGTTTGCCGATCGTCTCGCTTAAGCCTGACTTTACCCAGGCGTCTGAAATAGCTGGTCCTACATCTTCCGGTCTTATCTTCTGTCTATGAACAAAAAGAAAGATGAGAATTACCAGCAAGAGAATTATTATTCCGAGGAAGATCTGCACCGCCATTAGTAGAACACGCTGATTAAATAGACGGATCGGCTGGGCCGCCACTGAACAGAAAAGCCACTCCGTAAAGGGAATGGCTTTTCTGTTCTTGTGTAGGAGTCACCCCTACTTCTTGGACTTCTTTGTCTCTGCCTTCTTCTCAGGGGCAGACTTTTCCGTTTGCTTGCAGGCCATCTTCATCACCTCCTTTTGGCCAAGATTTTTTGCTCCCTTTTGCTGTGGAACTTTGTTAATTTTTATTTTCTCACACTTTTCTTTGTTGTCAATACTTTTTGTAAAGAATCTATTCTTGAAGGAAACATTTATGGCAAAAAATTTATGAAAAATTAAACACGTGTTCGGCCGGTGCTTTGACCCAAGACCGAAGACACCTTGAACATTGAGGAACCGTGTATGCGGCAGCGGGCGTAATCACTTCTTGTGAGACCGCCACCACTCCACGCAACGTCTGACACCTTCTTCCAAGGAAACCTTGGGCTCCCATCCTAGTTCATTCTTGGCCTTTGAGGCATCGAGAAGTAACTCCGTGTTGAGATGCCCCAAGGCAGAACGAGTAAGGTAAGGGAGTTCTTTGACACGTCGCAACTTATACCACGACTCCACTAGGGCACACACCGCGTAAGCTAGACTGTAGGGAATGTAGATTCGAGGCTCTGGCCGCTGTAGCGCTCTCGCCATGGCGACGGCAAAATCACGGAGCCGGATTTCCTGAAGTGGCGCTACGTTGTAAGCTTGCCCCGCAGCGCGGTCATTGGTCGCTGCCAGTATGGCGCAGTTAGCCACGTCGGATGCGAATACGAGGGGTATTCTAGGATTGGCTTTTCCTGGCCACACCACAATGGGCATGTGCAATTGGCGGTAAAGGCGGTCGACTAGGAGTCTGTCTCGGGGTCCGTATACCCAGCCCGGCCTCAGGCTAGAAACCTGGAGCTTGCCTTCATCATGGTACCGGAAAGCAATTTTCTCAGCTTGCAACTTAGCATAATCGTAGTAGCTTTCCGGTCTGAACTCCACCTCACAAGGGGTGGATTCAGTGGCGGGGATGCCACAGTGACATGCTTTGCCGTACACCGTGCCAGAACTGAAGTTCACGAACCGTGGCACACCAGCCTTCACGCTTGCCTCAAGCATATTCTTGGTGCCTTGTACGATTGAGGACTCAAATTCCCGCCACGAGCCCCATCCCGGCATGACCCGGGCAGCAGCATGAAATACAACGTCAACTCCCCTAGTGGCGGGTATTAGACTGTCATAGTCTTCCACATCACCTACCACGATCTCGACATCCAGCGCTTTCAGGTAAGCTACATCTGACGTCTTCCGAACCAAGGCACGCACCTCATAATTGCGTGCTCTTAATTCCTGCACCAGATGTGTCCCGATCATGCCGCTCGCTCCGGTGACCAATGCTTTCATTTCTCCCCCTCCAAATCAAAATATGTCTTCTGTAACTACAACTCCACCTTCTGCTTGTGTCTCTTCTCCCCAACTCGTGTACCGCCCGAGCTAACTCGGCTAAAATATACCATTTCACTTTCGTCAGTTACAAGCGGTTATCGAAGAGTCAATCTGTAGCTAGCTCTGCCTTATTCCCTACTTTAACTTGCGGATTACGGCGTCAGCCACCTCACTCGTTCCTACCGCCCTTGCCGGATTGGAAGCTAGGTCATAAGTAACGCTTCTTCCCTCAGCTATCACCGCTGCAATCGCTCTTTCCAGCCTGTCCGCCGCCTCACCCTCGCCCAGGTGCTGTAGCATCATTACCCCTGAGAGCATCATACCCATAGGATTTGCTTTATTCTTTCCTGCATATTTGGGGGCGCTTCCATGGGTAGGTTCAAAAATCGCTATTTCATCCCCGATATTAGCTCCGGGAGCTATGCCCAAGCTACCCACAAGTCCGGCACAGAGCTCGGAAATGAAGTCTCCATAGAAGTTGGGCAGAACCAGAATATCGAATGTGTGTGGCTTCTTGACCAGCTCCATGCATGTTGTGTCCAGGAGCATATCCTCGAATTCTATCTCAGGGTACCCCCTGGCTATTTCGCGAGCAGTATCAAGAAAGAGTCCGTCGGAGAACTTAAGTATGTTGGCTTTGTGAACCGCTGTGACCTTTTTCCTTCCGTTTCGCCTGGCGTATTCAAAAGCGAATTTGACGATCCTTCGGCTGGCTGTCTCAGATATTATCTTCAAAGCTACAGCGCAATCTTCTTTTAACTCTTTTCTCACCGTCTCCCGCAGGAAAGCGAGCAGATGCCTGGTAGTAGGATCACCTTTAGCAAACTCAATGCCAGCGTACAGGTCTTCGGTGTTTTCCCGAATCACTACTACGTCCACGTGCTTGAACGGCGTATTCATGCCGGGGTAAACCTTGTAAGGGCGAAGACAGGCATAAAGATCGAGTTCCTGTCTCAGGGCCACATTTACGCTACGAAATCCGGTGCCTACAGGGGTGGTGACTGGTCCTTTCAGGGCAACTTTGTTTTTCCTTATCGAGTTGAGAGCTTGTTCCGGTATCGGAGTACCGAATTTTTCTTGGGCGTTACTGCCAACGATAACCGTGTCCCACTCGAACTCGACGCCGGTAGCTTCCAGTACGCGGCGTGTTGCCTCAGCCACCTCGGGTCCTATTCCATCACCAGGGATAAAGGTTGCCCTATGTTTCATTGCCGCTTCTCTTTTTATTTAGTTTCTGTGCAAAGGGCCATCAATCGAGCACAAACCCCTTGTGTTTTCTTATATATGAAACGAGTCCACCTTCCTCGAGGATAGCGGACACGATAGGCGGTAGTCTATTACAATGCAGTCTAAGATTGGAAGTAAGGTTAGCAACGGTGCCGTCGCCCAAATTTACTTCCAGCAAGTCACCGTCGCCAATGTCGCTGGTGTCGCAAAGCAGCACAGGGAGTCCCTGGTTGATGGCGTTGCGGAAAAATATGCGTGCCACTGATTGAGCCACAATGGCACTTATCCCTGACATTTTGATCACCAAGGGAGCATGTTCTCGACTGGAACCAAGACCAAAGTTTCTCCCCGCCACCAATATTGCCTTGTTGCCACCCTCTTGTAACAAGGACTTTACCTTCGCTGTAAATCCAGGAACAGCATCTTCCAAAACATGTTGAGCGAGCTCGGGCAGATTACTTCTTAGGTGAGCAAACCTTCCGGGGATGATATCGTCCGTGGAGATATCATCTCCCAGTTTGATCGCCCTGCCTTTGATTGTTAACTTGGTCATGCTGGTTAGTTACATAAAATCTCTGGGGTCAGTAATCTCGCCTGCGATTGCTGAGGCAGCCGCGGTAGCAGGACTGGCCAAATATATCATTCCCCTGGGATTGCCCATTCTGCCTTTGAAGTTGCGGTTAGCCGTGGAGAGGCAAAGTTCGCCGTCCCCAAGTACGCCCTGGTGAAGACCAAGACAGGCTGCACAACCTGGAGGCAGGATGGTTGCCCCGGCCTCAACTAGGACCTTAATGTACCCTTGCTGTAGAGCTTGAGACAACACTTGTCGAGACGCGGGTGCAATGAGCAGTCTCACCCCTGGTTTTTTCTTCCGACCCTTAAGGATGGAAGCGGCTACCGCCAAGTCTTCCAAACGTCCGTTGGTGCAAGTACCAATGAATATCTGTTGGACTTTGACCCCTTTCACTTCGCTCACAGCTACAGTATTGTCCACCGCATGAGGTAGCGAAAGCATCGGCTTAAGTTGTCCCAAGTCCACGGAAATTATCCGCTCGTAGTTTGCCTCTTTATCGGGAAACAAAGGTTGGTAGCTCCTTGCGCGTCCTTGCTGCCTAAGAAAATCGCGGGTGATGTCGTCGCTGGGAAACAAGCCCACCTTGGCTCCCGCCTCCACCACCATATTGGCTATGGTGAGACGATCCGACATTGTGATCTGGCTCAGACCTTCGCCAGCAAATTCCAAGGCTTTGTAGTTGGCGCCTTCAGCACCAATCTCGCCGATAAGGTGAAGAATCAGGTCTTTGGCAAAAACTCCGCGGGGGAACGTGCCATGGAGGAGGATGAGAAAGCTTTCCGGCACGCGGAACCAGGTTTTGCCCAGAGCCAAAGCCACAGCAATGTCGCTGGAGCCCATGCCCGTGGCAAAAGCCGCTAAGGCACCGTTAGTCACAGTATGTGAATCCGCTCCAAGGATTATCTCACCCGGGTTAGCGAAATCTTCTGCCACCAACTGGTGACATATTCCTTCACCCACCTCATAGATGTGACAGCCGTACTCTTGGGCAAAACGGCGCAGCAGGATGTGGTCGTTGGAGAGTTGCTGACCAGGGCTGGGAGCAGCGTGATCCAAGAATATTATCGTCCTTCGTGGCTTAGCCAGAGACTGAAACCCGAGTTCCTTGAATTGTCTTATCGCCAAGGGGCCCGTAGTATCCTGGACAAAAATCAAATCCACATCGGCAATTACAATATCTCCCGCTCTGGCATCGTTGCGTGATTTAGAGCTTAGTATCTTCTCGGCTAGAGTCTTGCCCATTAACTGAGGGAATGCAGCGCCCGTTCGTACTCTGCGCGGTCCGAATCCGCTGCTGCAAATTTGAAATTCGAGCTATAGACCAGATCTAAATTCACGATCGAAATTTTGCCCAAATTTATATTATTTTAATTCATCTTGTTTGTTATAATCAATGTAAATGTCGGACTGTGACCTACGTGCCTCCGGTTCCACTCGATGTGGTCCCGCCGTATTCCATTGGGGTAAACGCACTTACATTATGGGGGTGATAAATGTCTCACCCGATTCCTTCTCCGGGGACGGTATAGCCGAAGCGGAACTCGCTGTTGCCAAAGGGAGGCAGCTTGTCCTAGAGGGGGCAGACATTATCGACGTCGGCGGTGAATCCACGCGCCCCGGCTCGACACCAATTTCGGTGGCAGAGGAACTGCGCCGCGTGGTTCCGGTGGTCGAGAAGTTAGTTGGTGAGGTAAACGTGCCCATAAGTGTGGATACGTATAAGTGGGAGGTGGCAAGCCAGGCTATAAGCGCTGGAGCATCCATGATAAACGACATCTGGGGTTTGAAGAAGGAACCCCGGCTGGCGGAACTGGCGGCAACGAAGAAAGTCCCTATCGTCCTGATGAGCAATCAACGAGACTCGCCGTGTCAGGATATCATACCCGCTGTCCTTTCCGATTTGAGAAGGGCAATAGAGCAGGCACTGGCCGCCGGAGTACCGTGGGAAAATATCATCATTGACCCGGGCATAGGTTTTGGTAAAACGCAGAGGCAAAACCTGGAGATTCTAAGTCGTCTGGAAGAGCTCAAAGTTCTCGGTAGACCAATCCTTCTTGGCACCTCGCGCAAGTCGTTTATAGGTTGGGTGCTTGATCTCAGTCCCGAACACAGGTCGAATGACACGGCATTTGTGGCACCCACCGACCGACGCCTTGAGGGAACAGCAGCCACAATAGCTATCGGGATCGCCAAGGGGGCAGACATTGTCCGGGTGCACGACGTTAAGGAGATGGTCCGTGTGTGCCGGATGAGTGATGCTATTATCCGGGGGTTGTGACTGGGTTGGCCATTGCTTATCTTTGCCTGGGCTCAAATTTAGGGACGCGAGAGGAGAATTTATATCAAGCCTTAAACTTGCTTTCCACCAGAGTGTCTCTGGAACAGACCTCCTCTGTTTACGAGACGGAGCCTGTCGGCTACAAAGAACAACCAATGTTCCTCAATTTGGTATGTCGAATAAGCACTACTCTTTCTCCGCAGGAACTGCTCGGTTTTGTCAAAGATATCGAAGCCAACATGGGCAGGAGTCCCACTCCACAGAGGAATTTACCCCGTGTCATCGATATAGATATTCTGTTCTATGGGGATAAGGTTGTTAGAACCCCTGAGCTAACTATTCCTCACCCCCGACTGCTGGAGCGTGCCTTTGTTTTGGTACCGCTGGCTGAAATTGCTCCTCATCTGGTTCATCCTGAAATCGACAAGACCATTGCTGAACTGACAGCAAACGTGCAAGGAAAAAGTGGAGTGCAAAAGTATGTGGGAGGTTTTGATGTATCAGTTATTTGTAGAAGAACATTTTGATGCCGCTCACTATCTTCCCAGTTATCGCGGAAAATGCGAAAAATTGCATGGTCACCGTTTCAAAGTAGTGGTTCGCCTAGAGGCAGCCCGACTTAGCGAATCGGGAATCGCATATGACTTTGCTCAGATAAAGCAGCACCTCAGGGAAGTCCTCTCCTGTTTTGACCATACCTGTCTCAATGAGGTACCACCATGGGATAAAATTGCTCCCTCAAGCGAAAATATTGCCGCCGCGATCTTCGATGCGTTACGCCCTCGTTTTGGGGATTCTGGCATAACATTGACAGCGGTCGAGGTGTGGGAGTCACCCACCGCCGGCGCGGCTTACTTTCCTTGAAAACTAGCTCTGCTCCTCGGGGGGCAATAGATTTGGTATCGTATCCACGATGGGATACGAATAGTTGCATTTGGAACAATAAAGAGAGCCGCTAACTATTTCCTCTCCTTCTTCTTTCTCTACATTAAGCTCTAAATCCCCCTTACAAACAGGGCAAACCAATATTTGCATCAGTTCCCTCTTCACGGCTGCGTATTATACCACAACCCTGAGATTTATGATTTATTGTGAGTAATGCTTGAATCGGGGACCGAAATAGCCGCTTTGGTTGTCACAGATCTTGTGTAGCTGAAACTTCTCCTTCTTGTGTCACAGTTTCTAGCGAGTCATTTCCTTTTGTAAATCCGCGGAGAGCTGGCTGCAGGTCAATAAGCCTGGGCGAAGACATATACCCCTACACCTCGGGCTTGCCATCCCCAGGCCGCGGTACAGTTGCTCGTTTGCCTTTGCTCTCTTCCTATCCAGATTGACTTCTTTGTCACGGCAAGATAGCATAATGCCTTTGAGCCGTGGCATACTGGAGCGGTATACCTTCGAATCTGCAACACCAGTGAAGAATGGCGTCGCCTAAATGAGCAGGTCGGATTTGGGCAAGATCTTTCAACCCAGGTCAGTAGCCGTGGTCGGGGTTTCCAGCGGGGGCTTGAAACATCAGTTTGGCGGTGCGAACTTTGTTCATGCTTTGCTTCAGTGTGGCTTCCGAGGAAATATCTATCCTGTGAATCCTAAAGACGGAGAAGTCTTGGGGCTCAAAGTCTACCCTAGTCTCAGCGCCATACCTGAGCCTGTTGACTATGTCATTTGTTGCATACCTGCGGCTCAGGTGCCTCACTTAGTTGAGGAATGTGCTGCCAAAGGGGTGAAAGCGATTCAGATTTACACTGGTGGCTTTTCTGAGAGTGGCAGCGAGCAAGGCAGGCAGTGGGAGCAGCGCATCGTCTCTCTGGCAAGGCAAAACAACATCCGCATTATCGGACCGAATTGCGTGGGGCTATACAGTCCCGGGGAGGGAATCGCCTTTCTACCCGATTGTCCGCGCGAGCTGGGGCACGTCGGTATTATCAGTCAAAGTGGAGGCAATTCCTTTTATCTTGTTCGAGAGGGTGCCAAAAGAGGGATCAGATTCAGCAAGGTCGTCTCTTATGGTAATGCCAGTGACGTAGATGAAAGTGAGTTGCTTCAGTTTCTGGCTCAGGACAAGGATACCGAAGTCATAGGGGCTTACATCGAGGGGGTGAAAGATGGCGGAAAGTTTGTTCGAGCTTTAAGGGAAGCGAGTCAAGTCAAGCCGGTGGTGCTGCTCAAGGGGGGTGTTGGTGAGGCTGGAGCAAGAGCAGTGGCATCGCATACCGGGACTCTAGTGGGCTCGGAACAAGTCTGGGATGCACTTTTGCGCCAGTTCGGGGTTGTGAGAGTGTTCAGTCTTGAGGAACTGATAGATTCTCTCGTGGCCTTTTGTTTCCTCCCGGTGGGTGTGGGGAGAAGAGTGGCGATCGTTGGCGGTGGGGGTGGTTCTTCCGTTCTGTCCACGGACGCATGTACCAGTGCCGGGCTAATAGTGCCTCGATTCCCGGAAGATATCCAGGATAAGCTGAGGAGCTATATGAAGAAGGGAAACGTGGGGGTGATCCTAAGCAACCCCGTGGATCTTTCAGATCAGGGTTGGGGGGTGTTTGATAGCTGCTTTCAAACCGTGCTTGGCTACGATGGAATTGACCTGGTCATCCTTCAAGTTGCTGCTGGAGCGATACCTGCAAGCGACGCTCTCAGAGTGATGGGGGCATTGTTTATGGAAGAAATTGCCAAGATTCGACAGAGGGCAACGAAACCGGTTGCCGTTGTGGTCCATTCTCTTATTTCCGACGATTGTTGGTGGGTAGCCAGTGAGGTACAGCACCGCTGTGCAAGAATTGGCGTGCCCTTTTACCATTCCTTAGGCAGTGCTGCGAAGGCAATAGCTCGTCTTGTTGATTATTACCAGAAGAGGAGGGTTACGGCGGAGCAGGGATGTTATCTGAATCCAAACTAGGGCACTCTTGTTGATTTTCTTTTGCTAAGGCAAGTTTGATGAACCGTGATCTGGATTTCCTCTTTAATGCCAAAGTAGTGGCCATCGCCGGAGTTTCCAGCAAGGAGACGGCTCTGCCCAGTCAGGGACAGAGGTTTGTGCACACATTGCTTGATTATGGATTCGAGGGCAGAATTTATCCTTTGAATCCTAAAGGCGGGGAAATCCGGGGATTAAAAATGTATCCCAACATCAAGGATGTCCCTGAGGCGGTGGACTACGTCATTTCTTGTGTGCCGGCGAGGTCTGCCCCTCAATTGATAAGGGACTGTGCCGCCAGAGGGGTAAAGATAGTTCATTTTTTTACCGCAGGATTTTCCGAAACTCGAACCGAAGAAGGTGAACGACTGGAGAGAGAAGTTTGTTTCCTGGCTAGAGAATCAGGTGTGCGAGTCCTGGGGCCCAATTCCGCCGGAGTGTACTGCCCCAAGACAGGGCTTTCCACCAGGGTAGATTTCGCTAAGGAGAGCGGTACCGTAGCCCTTTTGGCCCAAAGTGGCGGCAATTTTACTTATGTGATTCGAGAAGGGGCAAGGAGAGGCATAAGGTTTAGTAAAGCGGTTTCCTACGGCAACGCGGCCGACATTAACGAAACCGAGCTGCTGGAGTATTTCGCTGCCGATCCCGAGACACGGATAATATTGGTTTACTTAGAGGGGGTCAAAAACGGCAGGTTGTTCCTTGAGGTGTTGCGCAAGGCCGTGGAGAAAAAGCCGGTGATCATACTTAAGGCTGGCATTACTGAGGCAGGAAGCAGGGCTATCGCTTCTCATACGGGCGCTCTCGCTGGCTCAGAACTAGTCTGGGACAGCCTTCTTCGCCAGGCAGGAGCAATTAGAGCTTTCAGCCTCGAGGAACTGATAGACATGGCAGTAACTTTTTCTTACCTCTCTTTCCCTCTGGGAAGAAGGGTGAGCATTCTAGGCGTCGGTGGCGGGGCTAGCGTCTTAGCCACTGATGATTGCGTCAAAAACGGGCTTGTAGTGCCAGAATTCTCCCTTACAGTCCGCAAAAAGCTGGCTAGCTTGCTGGAAGAGGAGGCGGGGACGATCCTAGACAACCCCCTTGATATTTCCCTGGAAGCATGGAAAACAGGATATTTGCGAGTTCTTGATACCCTGGCTGAATGTAATGTGGTTGACTTGAATATTATTCATCTTCCTCTGGGATTGTCGCCCTATCAGCTTTCGGTACAGCACAAGCTGTGGGATATCTTGTTACAAGATGTCATCCAGGCCCGGAAGCAATCGCCCAAACCAGTGGTGATGGTTCTTCATCTCCCTTCCTTTGCTGAAGATTACCGGTGGATGCTTGCTGCCCAGGAACAATGTTATCAGGCTGGCATCGCTGTTTACCATTCCATAGGCAATGCTGCCAGAGCTATTCACAGATTTCTCACCTATCACGAGCGGAGAAGCTCGAGAAGAGAGGGTTAGCTCATTCGTCCAAATTCCTTTTCCAGTCGTTCCGAACTTAGATGAATCATGGTTGGTCTGCCGTGGGGGCAGCTGCGGGGCTGCTTTGTTTGCTCCAGCTGCATTATCAACTCACGCATCTCTTCTGAGCTTAGTTGCTGTCCTGCTTTAATGGCACCGTGACAGGCCAATGAGCGGGCTATCCTTTCTTCCCAGGGAAGGGAATTTTCCCTGCCGGCGAGGTCATCAAGTATTGCGCTCATTATTTCAATTACGTTCGCTCCACTTGCCATAGCCGGTATAGTGCGTACCAGATAGTCTCTCCTGCCAAAGGGTTCGAGGCTAAAGCCAAACTGCGCCAGATATTCCAGGTTAACCCTGAGTATTTCCTCTTCATGAGGAGTCAGCTCCACAGTTATTGGCTGGAGCAGACCCTGAATTTCGATCTTCCTCTCTGCCCTTTGAGCCAGGATTTTCTCATAGAGGATGCGTTCATGAGCAGCATGCTGATCTATGAGGTAAAGCCCGTCAGGCCCCTCGGCGATAATATAGGTATGGGCTAATTGCCCCAGTACTCGCAAAACGGGGAGCTCCATGGTCGGCAAGGAGGAGACAGAAAAGATTGGCTCTCTTTCCCTCGCTATAAAGGCAGGCTCCTGAGCTGCTGAGCCCAACGCAAACGAGGTGCGTATGGGATTGGCCTTAGCAGCTCCAGACAGGGCATTTTCCACTGCTTTCCTTACATTGGTGAAAATCACTTGGTCCCGGCAGAACTTTACCAGCGCCTTGGCAGGATGAATATTGACATCGATCTCCCGGGGTGGGACTGAGATATTGACGATGGCGATGGGATGCTGTCCTGAACCCAGTAATCCAGAATACGCTTCCTCCACCGCCTGCGTCAGTAACGGGCTACGTACCCAGCGACGGTTGACAAAAAAGCTAAGGTAATTGCGGTTGGAGCGGGTGATCCAGGGCGGGCTGACCAGGCCCTTAATGGCAACGGAATCGTCCCGGCGTTCGACCGGTAACATGTTTTCGGCCAGTTCTGATCCGTATACCTGGTTTACCGCATGACGTAGATCCCCGTCCCCTGGAGTGCACAGGCTGAGACGCTTATCCAGGGTAAGAGTGAATTTGGTCTCAGTAAAAGCCAGGGCATACTGACTTACCACCTGCGCAATATGACCGTTTTCTGTGCTGGGCGATTTGAGAAACTTGAGCCGTGCTGGGAAATAGCGAAACAGCCCGCGCACTGTTACAGTTGTCCCCTGGGGTCTAGCCCGGCTCCGTTTATCCACGATTCCGCCTCTCCTTAGCCGCAGATAGCTGCCTACCGGCTCACCCAGTGCTGCAGTAGAAATCTCTACTTCAGCTACGGCAGCGATGCTGGGCAGAGCCTCGCCTCGAAAGCCCAGGGTAGAGATGTGCTCCAGATCTTCTAGGCTGCTAACTTTGCTTGTAGCATATCTGTGGAAAGCCAGCTCTACTTCAGCAGCAGGTATACCGACGCCGTTATCACTGACCTTAATCAAGTCGATGCCGCCATTCTCAACCTCCACCGCTACTTCAGTAGCTTGAGCATCGAGAGAGTTCTCTATCAACTCTTTGACCACGGAGGCTGGCCTCTCGATCACCTCACCAGCAGCGATCTTGGAGATAACCTCAGCCGTCAGCACCTTGATGGGCATAATGACAGTCTACACTATTTCGTGTAACGGGTCAAGGAATTTCAAAGTGGTCGTCTTCGATTTTCTTTAACGGTGCTAGACTGGCGAGTAGCTTTTTCACGCCGGCTTGCTCAAAGGCCACGGTAAGCTCCTGGTCATCTTTGGTCTGGATGCAGGCCACCACTATGCCACGACCAAATCTGCTGTGCTGGACATGGTCGCCAACCTTTAAGCTGAGAGTAGCCACGCGTGGGGATGTGGGGCGAATGATAGAGGAGAAAACTAAGCTTTCCTCCCAGGTTTTCTTCTTTACCAGATGTGGCGGGATGTCCTCCAGGAAGCGCGATGGGGGATTGGCCACATTACTGCCAAACAAGCTGCGTCGGTAGCTGCGCAGGAGATAGAGTCTTTTCTTAGCGCGAGTTATGCCCACGTAACAGAGCCGACGCTCTTCTTCCATTTCTTCCTGGTCATCGAAGGACTTCCGGTGAGGCAGAATGCCTTCCTCCATGCCCACGATGAAAACCACAGGAAATTCCAGTCCTTTCGCCTGATGCAGAGTGATCAGGGTCACAGCATCGGCTTTTTCATCCAATTCGTCTACGTCAGACACCAGGGTTACCTTTTCCAGAAATGCCGTAAGTGCCTCCTCAGGCTCAAGGCTATCATATTCTCGAGCCATGTTTTTTAGCTCCATTACGTTTTCCCACCTTTCTTCCCCATCCTTTTTGGCGGAGAGATATTCCCGGTACCCGGTCTGCTGCAACACCTCGTCTAGTAGTTGGCTGAGACTCAGCCGATGACTCAAAGCAGTCAGGCCTGATATGAGGTCAAAGAACTTTGCCACAGCGTGCCTGACGCGTGCCGGCAAAACCTGCTTCGCCTCATTCTCGGTAGTCTCCCCGGCCTGCTCCTGTATCACTTGCATCAGAGAGAGATTCAGAGCTCTGGCCCGCTCTTGCAGTTTTGTAATGGTGCTGGGTCCGATGCCTCTTCCTGGTACATTAATGATGCGTAACAGACTGACAACATCCTCTGGGTTATGGATGACCCTGAGGTAAGCAATGATGTCTTTAACCTCCTGTCTTTGATAGAAGCGGATGCCACCAACCAGCTTGTACGCGATACCATACCTCAAGAACGTTTCCTCCAGCACCCGTGATTGGGCGTTGACCCGATACATTACGGCACAATCCCTGAGACGTATTTCTCCTTCGTTGACTAGGCTCTCTATCTCGTTGGCTACCGCGCGGGCTTCCTCTTCGGGATCATAACTTTCAATAAGATATACCGGATGCCCCTCCTCATTTTCCGTCCAGAGTCTCTTGGGTTTCCGCTGCTTGTTGGCTGAGATCACGCTTGAGGCTACCGCGAGAATATTTTTAGTGGAGCGGTAATTTTGCTCCAGGAAGACCACCTTGGCATCAGGGTAGTCTTTTTCGAAACTCAAGATGTTACGCAGGTCAGCGAATCTCCAAGAGTAAATTGACTGGTCGGGGTCACCCACGACACAAAGGTTCCTATGTTTTGCTGCCAATTGCTTCATCAGCATGTACTGCGCGATGTTGGTATCCTGAAACTCGTCCACCAGGATGTGAACATACCTGGACTGATACCGTGCCAGGACTTGAGGGTGGTCTCGAAACATCTGTACTGTTCTCATGATGAGGTCGTCGAAGTCCAGCGCCTGGCTCCGCGTAAGGATCTGCTGGTAACGTTGATACACTCGGCTGACTATTTCCTCAAAGTAATTGCTCACTCTTTGTGTGTACTCTTGAGGACTGATGAGGCGGCTTTTGGCCGCGCTTATCGCTGCACGCATATTGCCTGGCGCATATTGCTTGGGGTCGAGGTTCAATTCCTCGAGCGTCTGCTTTACCACGTTGAGTTGGTCCTCCTCGTCATAAATAGCATAGCTTGAGCTCAGTCCGATGACTCCGCCTTCCCGACGTAGGATGCGGGCACAGGTGGCGTGAAATGTGCCCAGTGTCAGGGCAGACGCCGCTTTGCCTAGAAGTCGCTCCAATCTTTCCTGCATCTCCCTGGCCGCCTTGTTGGTGAAGGTGACCGCAAGGATGTGATAGGGACTGACGCCGTATGCCTTGATCAGGTAGGCAATGCGATAGGTGATGACCCTGGTCTTGCCACTTCCCGGACCAGCTATAATGAGTAACGGCCCTTCTCGGGTTTCCACGGCTTCTCTCTGGGCGGGGTTAAGTTTAGCTAGGATGTCCATGGAGCTCAGGGAATTATTATAACATCGGGAAAATCTAACGACCTACGTAGAGTGTATAGCTGAGATGGCCTAAAACGCGCTGCTCAGTTTTGCTGGTATAATCGTTTACAGGAGGTAGGTGCATGCGGTATAGAAAGCTTTTCGAGCCTGCGCGTATAGGAAAACTGGAACTAAAGAACAGGATTAAGTTTGCGGCCACGGGCAGCGGTCTTTGTGCCAGTGGAAAAGTAACTGAGGCAGAACTAGCGTGGCTTAGTGAACGAGCAAGAGGTGGGGCAGGTTTGGTGACCGTCGCTGGAACCGCTCCTCATCCCACGGGTCTCTGGTCACCAGTGCAGCTTCCCAGCTGGGATGATAGCCACATCTCAGAGTTACGAAAACTTGCTGAAGCAATAAAGAAGCATGGTGCCAGAGCTTGTTTGCAAATAGTGCATGCGGGAAGATATGCCAGTGCTGCCGGGGGTCCAGTGGCTCCTTCAGATGTCCCTCCCACGTTACGCCGGTTTCAGAAGGCAAGGGCGTTGAGTATAGAGGAGATCAAACTCCTAGTGGAAGCTCATGGAGAAGCGGTGAGAAGGGCAAGGGAGGCCGGCTTCGATGCTGCTGAGATAGGGGCTATGGCAGGGTATCTTATAGCTAGTTTCCTTTCACCCTGGACAAATAGACGCACTGACCAGTATGGAGGCAGCCTAGAAAATAGGGCAAGGTTCCTTTTGGAAATTATTGAAAATGCTAAGAAGAAGGCAGGACAGGACTACCCCTTGCTGGTGCGAATGTGCGGGGATGAGCGAATGGAAGGGGGAAATACACCCGAGGAGATGAGAAAGATTGCCAGGTTGGCGGAGGAACACGGAGCTGACGCTATCAGCGTCACAGTGGGGTGGCATGAATCGCGATCCCCCAGCTTGACCATGGAAGTGCCTCCAGGTCACTGGCTCTACCTCGCTGAAGGAATGAAAAAAGAGCTCCGCATCCCGGTGTGCATGGCTTTTCGGCTTAATTCTGCTGCCCTGGCGGAGCAGGCTATCGAAGAAGGTAAACTTGACTTTTGGGAGATGAGTCGGCCCCTGATTGCGGACCCGGAGTTGCCAAATAAGTTGCTGGGTGGACGGGAGGAAGATGTTGCGCCTTGCGTGGCGTGTATGCAAGGATGCTATCACCGTGTGTTTTACGATCAACCGGTCCGGTGCTTGATAAACGCTAGGGCGGGGAGGGAATGGGACCGTAACTACCAGGTAAGTTCCGCTCCGGTGAGAAAGAGGGTGCTGGTTGTAGGAGGGGGACCGGCCGGTTTAGAAGCCTCGCGGGTGGCAGCACTAAGAGGGCATGAAGTCATGTTATATGAAAAAGTTGGCTATTTAGGTGGACAGCTGGAACTTGCGTCCCGCACTCCGTACAGAGGAGAGATGAAGCACGCTATTGAATACCTCCAGACCCAGGTAAGGAAACTGGGAGTGAAAGTGGAGCTGCATCGGGAGGTCACCCCTGCTCTGGTTGGAGAGCTGCAGCCCGACGCAGTAGTAATTGCCACGGGTTCTCTCCCCGTTATTCTCGAGATTCCGGGGATGGAGCATATTCGTACGCTCACAGCCCATCAATTATTGAGCGGCGAGGCAGAAGCAGGCTCCAGGGTAGTTATCTGGGGAGGGCGCCAGATAGGAGTGCAGACGGCAGAGTTCTTGGCAACACAAGGCAGCAAAGTCACCATCGTGGAAGAATCTCCCGCAATAGGTCGGGATATCACCATTTTTGACGCCTGGGGATTTAAGATAAGACTGGCCAAGCTAGGGGTGGTGATGCTGACCAACGCTACGCTGAATAGGATCATCCCCGAGGGGATCGTTGTGGCTAGTGAAGGCGAAGAGCAGGTGGTCGCGGCGGACACACTGGTACTGGCGAAAAAGATGAGACCCAATAGGGAACTGTGGGAGGAGTTACAAGGGAAGGTTGCCGCTCTTTATGCAGCCGGTGATTGCATCGCTCCACGTAAGGCACTCAATGCCATTCATGACGGGTTCCGCGTGGGAGCGCGAATATAGATTCTTCTTGCCCCGGCGGCTACGGAGGGCTATGCTTTTTTTCTTCTCTTGTAGGCGTCGACTACCTCGATAAAGGCGTCAATCTTGCCCTGGGTAGCTTTTTCGTCATAGTTGCGAATGTCTACAATATCACCCTCAAGCAGCAACATTGGTATATCGGAATATTTCCTTAATATGTTCATCTGGTGCAGCTGTCCACAGTGTATAGTACGACAGGTGCGGGCTTGGTGAAAGACGACACCGTCTATCTTATAGTCCCGGATCAATTCCAAAAACCATTCCACCCAGGGGTTGCCGCTATTCATTCTTGCCTTTTCGTACCAGTAGGTAACAGAGTTATAGAATCTTAAAGCCATGCGTTCCAGAGGGTCGGTGACATTCTCAGGTATATTGAGGGGAGGCAGGGGATGGTAGACCGCTTCTATGGGGAATACTGCCCCCAGCTTTTCGAAATAATTAAACAGGACCAGCGCATACCACGGGGGTAGGCTGAGAGCCCACAGTAGCCGATATTTTTCGTCGGGAATAACTCCGATCTTATGCTCAACCCGGTACTTTAGCTCCTGGTAAAGTGCCTGGTAGAATTGATACGCCTCCTCTGTTCCCATGCTGAAGTAGCCGGGAACCATGGTATTAACGGCGTCTTCAGTGGACATGGGGGTTGGAATCGCCTTACGGAGTTGATAGGCATCCCACCATAGCTTTATAGTGCGCTCGCTGAGATCAACGACCTGGCTGAGGCGCTCCCAATCCATTTTTCTTCCCAGGCGACGCTCCAGAAAATTGACCAGCTCCCTCAATTCGCTGGTTATGTATTTGAGGTAGTAATCGCGCACCTCGGCTAGATCAATATGAGTATAGTAGAGAGGAGGGTTGAGCAGACCCAGGACATATGTGGGTGCGTTAGTGTAGCGCTGGGCTGCTTGATACCATTTATACCTGGGGTCGCAAAACATCATCCCTGTGCCAAGCATCACCGTGGGATACTCCATGCCCCCATCAGGGGCATCCGGCGGCATAGTTCCCAGTTCGTAACGGAGGGCGTCAAACCCTAAGCCACAGGTAGCATAGGTACAAAGGTGTCTGGGATAGCCTTCGGCTTCTGCCTTGGCTAGAAACCGTTCAGCATCCAGTTTGGCAGCGCACAGCCCGGCGTAGTTCTCCGTTCCTACGGTTACTATGTCCATGGCTCTCAATATATCGTCATAGAAGCTAGCAATGAACAAATAAGCTACAGGTTCTCCTCTGGCTCGGGCTTCGTGAGCTTTTTGTGCCAGTTGCTTCACCATGCGACGTACAGTCTTGGCCGTTTCCGTGGACTTTTCCGCGGTAGTTTTCCGTGGTCCTTCCAGAACAGCTTTGACCAGTAGCTCTCGAGCTTTTTCCGCGGCGCTTTGATCCTTTGGCGCTTGCACCTCTCCTCCTTCAAGCGATCATTTCCAGAAAGGCTTGGACTCTGGTTTTCAACCCTGCCAGAGCACTCAGGGGATAATCGCCTTCGATCTCCAAGACAGGTAGCCCCTTTTTGCGTAGAAATTCCTTAAGGTCCGGGGCGTCAAACGAATGTGTGTCACAGTACTTGGTTATGTAGAGAATAACAGCTTTAGCACGGAAGTCACGGGCCAGCTCGTAGATGTATCCAAATCTGCTCTCAAGATCTGCCTTGTGGCTTCCCGGGCTTTGACGGTATGTTCGGGGACAGTTTAGCCGTTCCAGATAGCTCCGTGCTATGCCACCCAGAAGGTCAGTGCTCACGCTGACCTCGAACCAGTAAGGCTTAGTTCCAAAGCACAGGTCGTCTATAACTACGTGAGCACCGCTTTCCTCCACCGCCTCAACAAAAACAGGTTCTTCGTTTCCCGTGCCGCAGATCATCAGCCGAGTGGCTTTTCTCTTGTGACTGTAATATCTTCCTTGCGATTCTTTGATCAGGGAGTAAATCAACTTGTTCCCTTCATATACAGGCATAGCCGTCACTGCAGCAATTGCTTTGATGGCCTCTGCGCCGGAAATAAGCGGGGGCTCATGTTTCCTTAATTGAAAGAGCTCGCGGACCAGCGCCCTTTGCTCATTGTGCCACTCAATCGCCCGTGTGAGCTTTTCCACGGTGAGTTCCTTTCCGGTAAATCTTTCCAGACTTTTTTTAAATGTAGCCAGTTCCGCGGCAAAAAAGTCCAGAGAGGGCTTGGATAATGTGTGGGGTACATTCACGAAGTGAGCGTAGGGATGTTTGATATTATAAACCCAGATATCGTAAAGCTTAACGATGTTGTCACAGGCGTGGGGTACAACAAAGCCATCGAGGCAATCGTAATTCCCCTTTAAAGCCATATCGAGACAACTGCGAGTAAAAGGGCAGGCAATAGTTTCGAGATGAGCATCGGCAAGCGTAATTGGCTCTCTCATATTCCCCGTAATCCTGTAAGGTATGGCGTCGGCCGCGGTTATCATTTCTACCGGGGTGAAGGAACAGAGATAGCCAATTAATTTCCCATCTTTGCCTTTATATTCTTTAGCTTTACCTAGGCGATCGCGGTATATCTCCTCCACTTGTGCCCACGCCGAGTTCACTTCTTGCTTTTGGCTCATATTACTTCTTCATCCTTGAGCTTAACGATCTCATCCCAGGTATAACCAAGTAATTCGGTGAGGATCTCTTCAGTATGTTGGCCCAGCTCCGGTGCCTCCCTCCTTATTGACATGGGAGTTTTTTCGAAGGTGATGGGGAATCCCACCGTTTTCATTCTTCCGAACACAGGATGCTCGAACTCGGTTACATAATCATTAGCTAATACCTGCGGGTCTTCGGTGAGATCCTTGATGTTATTGATCGGGGCATAAATAATGCCGTTCTGCTTGAATATCCTTTCCCATTCTGTTCTGGGCTTGGTGGCGAAGGTCTCATCGAGAATGGCGATCAATTCAGCACAGTTCCTTGTCCTGTTCTCCATGGTATCAAACCGCGGGTCTTTTTCCAGTTTTTCCAGCCCCATGGAACGGCACAGGAGGGGCCAGAATTTATCGGGGGAAAGATGTGCCAGGGCAATCCATTTGCCATCACCACATTTATAATGGTTCCATAGTGGGTTTCCCGCTGTCTTCCTGGCAATTCTCATTCCCCACAGGTTGGCCATAGTGCAAAAACACACGGGATGTCCCAGAAGAAAAGTCATACCCCCCAGAATGGAAGCGTCTACCTTCTGTCCTATCCCCGTTCGTTCTCTGTAGAAGAGGGCGGCAAGTACGCCCATAGCTGTCATGACAGCTCCTGTCTGGTCACCAATCCCTCCCTGGATCGGCACCGGGTCGCTACCCGGCTCACCGGCAATTTCCATCAGTCCTGACCTGGCCACGCCAGTGTAGTCTGCAGACGGGTTATCTTTGTCTGGTCCCTTAGGCCCCCAGGCATTGGCATGGGCATAGATAATGCGCGGGTTATATCGGTGCAAGGTCTCATAATCCATGCCCATCCTTTCTGCTACACCCATGCGAAAATTCTGGATGAAGACGTCCGACTTCTGTACTAGTTTGTAAACGATTTCCCTGCCCTTCTCCTTTTTCAAGTCTACAGTCAGGCTCCTTTTATTGCGATTGCCAGCTTCGAAATAAGGATTGCGGGGGACTTCCTTGCCTCCTATCATGGCACCTGCCACCCTTAACATCCCCCTGCCAAGGTCGCCGCCAGCTCGTTCTTCTATTTTGATAACATCTGCGCCCATATCGCCCAGTATCATCGAGGCCACAGGACCTTGCTGAAATATGGTCCAGTCCAGAACTCTGATGCCTTCGAGGATCATGCCCATGCTTCACCTCTTCTGAGGGTCTCTCAGGGTGGGATTATATGCCTGCTTACTATTCGGGTCAAGCGAGCCTGCGCGCTAGCCCGCGTAAGCAACAATACGGGCAGCGCTCGAAAAGCTTCCTAACTCTGTACCTGCTTCACTGCCCCGAGGACAGGCGTTTCCTCCGATTCGCATATACGGACTATCTTTCCTTTCTTGACCTGGTAGATCGCTACCTGGGTAACCCCTCTGTGGTCATCGGCATGATAGCTGACAGTGGCAAGCCCATAGGCATCAAAACTCTTGATGCTGTCCAGAGCTTCCTTGATGGCGGGGCCATCCAGGTTGTCGTAGCCAACTTTCTCTATGGCTCTTTTGATTGCTTCACAGACTACGGAAGCAGAGACCCAGCCAAAAAAGCACTCGCCTTCGCGGGTCAATTTTCCGTGATATTTCATCTGGGTCTCCAGCATTAGTTTTATGCCTGGGATTTCTGTTTCATCAAACCAGGGGAATGGTCGCGGTATGAGATAGCCCTCGCTGGCAACGCCCGTCATCTGGATCACCCTTTCGCCCATGGACGATTGATGACCAGCGAATTGGATTTGTCCCATGAGCCCTAATCTTTCCGCATCTCTGAGAACAGGTCCCGACGCCATGGGAAGTCCCTGAATGTAAACCAGGTCTGCGCCGCTTTCTTTTAGCCTTAATAGTTGACCTGTGGCGTCGAGTGTGACGAAGGGGACGCTCTCCGGGGGCAGAACTTCAAACCCAAGGCTCCGGGCGTATTCCATGGCGTATCTTGGCTCATATCCCCACGGCGACTCAATGCCTATAATAGCCAGTCTAGGAGCCTCTTGGCTCTGCCAGTTTTCTTTGAAGTATCGGAACACACTGGCAGCTTGTTCTGCGATGGTGGGGCTGGTGGCGTAGCGCCAGCCTGGCGGATAGTTCGCTTCCTGATAGCCTGACCCGGGCATAAATATGACGACCTTATCTTTTTCAAATCTGTCTTTAAGCCCCACTAACCCGGTGACTTCCTCCATAAATATCAGCGGCACACCTCGCTCCACAAACTTTTCATAATGACTGTAGAGAAGGGGCGTTTGAAGCATGTCATCCGCCCACGAAAGCACGATGCTCACTCCAGGTATGACTCCTTGTTCATTGAAATATCTGAAATAATCCTGGATAGCCATTGTTTGTATCTGGAGAGAAACCGCTGCCGGTCCAGTCATGCCCCATATCGCTCCAAGTTCTACTTTCTTACCCTCCGTGGTTGTTGGCCCTGGGGCACAGGCGCTGGCCAGGATCAACGCCGCTAGCAAAGGCAACGCCACAGCTAAGGCTCTCTTTTTATCTACCATTCTGTTCCTCCTTCCTGTAGCTGTCTTTGTTCATCCGCCGGCCACATTGCTCAGAGTTTGCCCTAGAACTACTTCCCGCGGTTGCGCGAGCCGCTTTGTGTTGACGTCCTGGCATGTCGAAACGACACTGAGCTGAAGCTCCTTTCCGTGGCGGACTAAGCATCGGGGTAAATACCTGCCGCCGTCCCCCCTTTCTTTCTTCCACCTTCTAACTAGCTACAAGAAATTCTAATACGTGTAGGGCCAGAGTCTGTAGCGGGTTTTCAATACTGTCCAGGCGTGGTTCAATCCCCTTGGCTCGAAGATGAGCACAAGCATGATGATGATGCCAAAGATCAATTGTCCCAGCCCGGCGAAGATGCCTGCTGCTATTCCGGGAAATGTAGCCGCGATGGACGGAGCCAAGGCAGCCACTCCCTCCTGAAGGAGCTGGTAAACGATGGTGCCGAAGATGGCGCCCACCACGCTTCCCATGCCCCCCACGATAAGTATTCCCACGTACCATACCGACTGGATCAAAGTGTAATGTTCGGGGCTAACTCTACCCATGAAATGTGCCCAGAGCGACCCCGCAATGCCGGCGTAGAAGGCACAGATGCCAAAGGCGATAAGTTTATGCTGGAATAAGTTTACCCCCAGTGTTTCGGCAGCAAATTCGTTGTCTCTTATAGCGATAAAAGCCCTGCCCAATCTCGTCCGGTTCCAGTTCTTGGCAAAGAAAGTCATGATGCCGGCAATGCCAAGAGCTAGGTAATAGTAACTGCGTGGAGAATCGAGGGTTATACCTCCCAGACGAGGAGGAGGAGCGTCCATGCCCGCATATCCACCAGTAAGACTGGGTAGATGCATTATGGCATACAGAATGATGAACTGAGCTGCAATCGTGGCCAGTACTATATAGAATCCCTTGATCTTTGCAGCCGGTGTGGCGAACAAAATTCCTATCAAAGCGGCGATAATTCCAGCGCACGGCAGGGCAAGCCAGAAAGATAGTCCGTAAGCGGAGGTCAAAATAGCTGAACTGTAAGCACCAACCGCCATAAATCCTGCCTGACCTAAAGAGATCTGCCCGCAGTAACCGATAAGGATGTTGAGCCCCATCACCGTGACAAGAAGAATGGCAATGCTGATTACCACCGTTAGCGCATGCGCTGGGGCAAACAAAGGGAGGCAAGCCAGAAATATACAGGCAATTATGAACCAGGCCCAGTGAACCTTGCGCCGAAAAATGGCCATGTCCTGTTCGTATCTTTCATTGAAAGTACCGCAAGGTAGTTCCATTTCTGCCTATATCCTCTCTATCCTTTTCATACCAAATAGACCGTACGGTCTCACCAGTAACACAAAGAGCAAAACTATGAATGGGAATATCTCGGCGAAGCCGCCTCCCACTATAGGATCAATATAACCGGTAGCCAGTTTTTCCAGCATACCCACAATAAGCCCGGCGATAACGGCACCTGGGATCGAATCCAGACCACCAAGTATCACCACGGGGAAAGCTTTCAACCCCAGGAAGCTCAGGTTCATATTAACTCCGTTAATAGATCCCAGCAAGATCCCACCCACTGCAGCTACAATACAAGCGATGACCCAGGCCAAGGCAAAAGACCTGCTTACTCTTATTCCCAGGCTCCTACTCACCTGGTGATCTTCAGCTGTAGCCCTCATGGCTAGACCGAGTTTACTCCGTTGGAAGAAAAGGACAAAGATAAAGAATAGCCCTATAGCGATAGCAAAGGCTACCAGGAGTTGTTGCGATACCATCACGCTTCCCAGTCGCACCGGTTCTCGGGGAAAAAAGTCCGGCAGTACCTCTTGGCGGGAACCCCATATTATCGTTACCAGTCCCTCAAGCACGGCGATGAGGGCTAAGGTCACCATCATCGCTGCCAGTAAAGGCTGTCCGATCATCGGGCGCAGGGCAAAGCGCTCTACTACCAATCCCAGGGACGCAGCGCAAAGCAAGGTGACCAAGAAAGCTGTCCATAAAGGTAGACTCAACTGCACCAGCATCGCCCAGAAGATGTATGCCGCCACCATCAAAATCTGTCCTTGAGCAAAGTTGAAAATACCAGTAGCTTTCCACACCAGCACAAATCCCAGGGCAACGAGAGCATACACACCACCGGTCATTAGACCTGATAGTAGCAACTGAAGAAAAACTGTCATCTCTCAGCCTCAACTTTTGTTTGCTGCATTTACTGATCTTATCTTAAGCGTGGTGGTGACTTTTCCTGTCCTTCCATCACGATATTTGACTTGAGCTTCCACCGTCACCTCGTTCTTATCACCATACATGGCGTCAAGGAGCTCCCGATACTTCTCTTTTAGAAAACCCCTTCTCAGCTTTCTCGATCGCGTCAGCTCCGCCTCGTCAGGATCAAACTCTTTATGCAAGATAACGAACTTTTTTATCTTGGCCGCTTCGGGAAGACCGGTATTCACTCTTTCCACATCCTTCTGGATAAGGTCATATACCTGGTCCTTTCCCGCGAGGTCCACATAGGTAGTGAACACTACATGATGACGTTCCGCCCACTTGGAGACGTTGTCGAAATCTATATTGATTATCGCAGTCACATAAGGCGTTTCTGGGTCTCCGATCACCATAACATCCTTGATGTAAGGACTGAACTTTAATCTGCTCTCAATATATTGGGGAGCAAATTTGATCCCTCCGGCAAGCTCGGTTAAGTCTTTTACCCTGTCCCAGAAGTAGAGGTGTCCGTCTTCGTCTATGTAGCCAGCATCGCCGGTATGAAACCAGCCGTCTCTCATTACCTTTTGAGTGGTCTCAGGATCTTTATAGTAGCCAAGAAATATGGACGGACCGCGACAAATAATCTCTCCCTCCGGAGTTATTTTCACTTCCATCTGAGGTGGGACCTTGCCTACACTTTCCAATTTAAAGTCGTCAAGTCTGGGCACGCCCAGCCCGCCCGTCTCGGTAGCTCCATAACCGTTCAATATAGGCACCCCGATAGCCCAGAAGAATTTCATAATATCGGGGCTGAGCATGCCTCCTCCTGAGTGGCACACTCTTACCTTGGCAAAGCCGTGCTTGTCCCTCAGGGGGGCGAAGACAAGAATGTCACCCAGCTTGTATAACAACTTCAGCCAAAAACTGATTTTCTTCTTGGCAAATCGAGCCTCAATTACCTTGTACGCTATAGACAGAAAGCGATAAAAAAGAAACCGGCTCAAAGCGCTGGAAGCTTCAATTCTCGCCTGGATTGCCGCAGCAGTCATTTCCCACTGCCTATTACCAAAGAGCAGTACCTTTGGACCCACTTCTCTGAGATTCTCAGGGACTGTCTCCGGCTCTTCGGGAAAATGGACGGTGAATCCGTATATAAGCTGGGGAACTATGTTGTAATAGTGGTCAGCAGCCCAAGCCGGCGGCAAGAAAGAAAAGGAAGAATCAGACTCCGTAAACCGATTGGTCTCGGCGGTAACCTGAGTGGTAGCAATCAGGCTCTTATGCGATATTAACGCGCCCTTTGGCACGCCGGTCGTTCCTGAAGTATATAGCAAAAGGCAAGGTTCCTCTGGTTTGGTTTGTGCCACTAACTCCTCAAAGCAGCCAGGGTGCGTTTCTTCATACTTTCTCCCCATTTCCTCCACCTCGGTGAAGCTCATCAGTATGGGGTCAGTATAGTTCCATAACCCTCGGGGATCCCAGTAGATGACCCTTTTTAGCAGGGGAAGTTCATCCTTTATAGCCAGCATCTTATCAACTTGTTCTTGGTCCTTGGCAATCACAAATTTGGAATCAGAGTGACCCACGATGTACTTCACTTCCGGAGCTGCCGAGTCGGTGTAAATCCCTACGGTGGTGCCACCTGCTGCCTGAATGGCAAGGTTGGCAAAGTACCATTCAGGTTCGTTGTCCCCGATGATAGCAACCTTATCTCCTCGCTCTAGACCCAAACTTACTAGACCGAGGCAAAAATGCTTCACATGCTGATAATACTCTTTCCAGGTATAGCTGCGCCAAACTCCCAGCTCTTTCTTTCGCAGCGCAACCCTGCTATCGCCGTACTTCTGATAGGCCCGCAATAGGAACTGTGGTATAGTATCAGGCTCCTTCATGTGTTGGCCTCCTTAGCCGAGCCACCTCTTTCGTCTCCGGTAATGTTTCACCTCTTTGTAACTTTTTCGTTCTCCTAGGTCGCTTAAGCCCAGATAGAATTCCTGGATATCTTTATTCTCCCTCAGCTTGGTGGCAGGACCATCGAGAACTATCCTTCCATTCTCCATAACGTAACCGAATTCAGCTACGGACAGAGCGATGAGGGCATTTTGCTCCACGAGGAGGAAAGAAGTATGTTCTTCAGCATTGATTTTCTTCACTATATCGAATATTTCCTTGACCACTAGAGGAGCGAGTCCTAACGAAGCTTCATCCAGCAGCATAAGTTTCGGCCTGGCCATGAGGCCGCGTCCTATCACTAACATTTGTTGCTCTCCCCCAGACAGGTAACCACTTACCTGATGGCAAAGTTCTTTCAGAGGGGGAAAGTATTGATATACCATGTCCAGATCTCGTTTAATATCACCATCTTTGCGAATTAACGCACCAGCACGCAAATTTTCTTCCACAGTGAGATGGGCAAGCACCCGCCTTCCTTCCATCACCTGTACAATTCCCAGCTTAACAATATCCTCAGGCGCCATGTGATCTATCCTGGTTCCGCGGTACTCGATGCTACCGTCGGTTACCTCCCCCAGCTCGGTACTAAGTAAGCCTGATATCGCTTTTAGCGTGGTGGTCTTGCCCGCTCCGTTGGCGCCTAGGAGAGCCACAATCTTCCCGTCAGCTACCTCCATGGACACCCCTCTCAGAACCAGGATAACGCCGGCATACTTCACTTCGATATTATTTAATCTCAGCATGTGCCCCTTTTACTGACCATAACAGTATCACGCTGCTGAAACTATCTCCCCGGTTCCCAAGTAAGCTTCGATAACTTTAGGATTGTTCTTGATCTCCTCCGGGGTGCCTTCCGCAATCTTCCTGCCAAACTCTAGTACCACTACCCTATCGGCTATGTCCATAACCACTCCCATATCATGCTCGATAAGCATGATGGGAATCTTCCTCCTCTCGTATATATCCATGATGAATCTTGCCATATCCTCTTTTTCTTCCAGGTTCATGCCGGCCATAGGCTCGTCCAAGAGCAGTAGCTTGGGCTTGAGAGCCAAAGCTCTCCCCAGATCCACCCTCTTGCGCACTCCGTACGGCAGAGTCCCCACAATTCTCTTTCTATACGGTTCCAGTTCCAGAAACTCAATGATCTCTTCTACTTCGCGGCGGTGCTCCACCTCTTCACGGCGCGCCCTGCCGAAGTAAATAGCTCCGTCAAAAAGGTTCTGTCTAAAATGAATGTGTCTCGCTGCCATCAGGTTATCCAGCGTCGTCATCCCTGTGTAGAGCTGGATATTCTGGAAAGTCCGCGCGATACCAAGCTCGGCAATCTTGTGGCTGGGAAGTCTGGTGATCTCCTTCCCTTCGAAGAAGATCCTCCCCCTTTGAGGACGATAAAACCCGTTAATACAATTCAACAAGCATGTTTTTCCTGCACCGTTTGGTCCGATGACCGCCAGAATTTGTAGTTGTTTTACCTCTATGCTTACGTCGGTTAACGCCCTGACCCCACCGAAACTTAAATCTAGATCTTCTACTTTGAGCTTGACGTCATTATTCATGACTCAACCATTTTCCAATTATTAACCCCTCCCCCTCTCACTAAGTTAACTCATTGCATGGCTGAACTATTCGGCTTGTCGCCACTGAGACTGAAATTCAACCTCGGTAGGTCCGGCATCACTAAGAAAAGAGGCCTTTCCCTGTACTGTCCACAATGGTGGCCCTGATTCAGCTGGTTCCCATACCGAGAGCTCTAGGTACGTATCCAGCTGTGGGTTTATTGGCGGGCGGGAAGCACCTATCAGCTTCCACAGTGGAAACATGCAGGCTATAGCACCCACTGAGACCATCCCTGCCGCCTGGTCAGGTGGCATCTGACCTTCTTTAATGAGCTTTTGCATTGACTGGGGTAGGTATTTCAAAGCATCAGCCCCTAGCTCCATGTAAACTTCCCCGATGACGGTAGCTAGTCCCACTGCAAAGGCACTGGTAACCTTTACCTCTGTGTTGGCCGGAATATAGACATCGTCGAGAAGCAATCTTCGCGCCAGAACAGCAGTTCTTTCTTCGTCAAGGATCGTCTTGTATGTGGTGGAGATGTTCCATTCCAGACTATCCAGAACGACCATGAAAGGATTAGGGTTATAAATACTGAAAACGACCTCGTAGTCCACGCTTCCCGCGCCCAGTTGGAGGGGATATACGCCGCTGACCTTAACTTGAGGGGGCTTGATTTCTTGTGGAGCACAGCCCGTGGGAAGCATCATGGTCAGCAAAAGTACCAGAGCTATACCCATGGCTCCAATTCTCGCCATCATTTTAACCTCCTTTACTTAGCCTCCTTTACAAGGCTGCATTAAAGCATGTTAAGGTTTACACTGTCAAGCCTCACCGCGGCCAGCAATTGCAGAGTGCGACGATATTGTTGGGATTTCTGCTCCCGAAAACGAAGGAAAGCTATCTTGACACGGGCTGGGCATTTTGATACAATGCCCTCTTCGCGTGTATCTGGAGAATAACGTAATTGCAGCAAGCAACTAAGAGCGCAGGATTGCGCGCGACCAAAAAAACAGCAACTTTTTCCTTCGTAAAGAGTCAAAGCCACTTGAATCTGCGATCCCGAAGGAAGAGCAGCGGACTTTGCAAAATGGGCGTTGTCTTTCGGTTACGCCATGCTTAATCTGAGTCAGATTGTCGCTGTGAGTATTTTCATAGCGATGTTCATTGCTATCATAGTAGGTAAGGTGCACCGCTTTATCCCTGCTCTTGTTGGCGCTGGTCTCACCATAGCGGTGGTATTCCTTCTTATTCTAAGGAGCCCGGAAGGGGTGCTTAGTGTGTTGAACTTCCACCAGCTGGGGCATTTCAAGTTTTGGGTTCCTGGAGAAGAACAAATACAATCGCATGGTGTGAACTGGCAGACCATTATTTTTATCGGTGGCATGATGACCATGGTGGAGGGGCTAGGTGCTGTGGGGTTCTTTCGCTGGTTATGCTTACGTGTGGCCAAGCAAGTCAATTACCGGATTATCCCCATTCTGGTCCTATTCATGCTTCTTTCCGGTTTTCTATCCATGTTTATTGATAGCATTACCGTGCTGCTGTTTCTCTCCACGGTGACTATAGAGCTAGCCCGCCTGCTCAGGTTCGATCCTATCCCTATGATAATTGCGGAAATCTTTGCCGCTAATTGCGGTGGAGCAGCTACGATGTGTGGTGACCCGCCGAATATAATTATCGGCACCTCTTTCGGGTATACCTTCACTGATTTCGCTGTGAATACGGGTCCCATCGCCTGGGCTGGGGTGGTGGTTACTCTGGCGGTGTTTTATTTTGCTTTTCGCAAGGTGCTCACCTCGCCTGCGACGGATCCCGGAGGATTGCCGCAGCATTATCCTGAGCCTGGAGAAGCCATTACCGATCCTCTCTTGTTTAAGATAAACACTGGCATATTTATCCTGGTAGTTATTTTGCTGGTGACTCATGCTGAGACCGGACTCTCCGTAGCTCTAATTGGTTGTATTGCTGCTGGGCTTACCCTGCTCGCTGCGGGCAAGAAGATACGCCACGTGATAAAGGGTGTTGACTGGCGAACTTTGCTTTTCTTCTTGGGTCTATTTATTTGCGTGGGAGGGCTGGAGGAGACAGGGGTATTGAAGATGCTCGCCAACTATATCGGGGAGGTATCTAAGGGCAACGTTGTGCCGGCGATAGGGCTGATATTATGGATTTCTGCCCTTGCCTCGGCTGTAGTGGACAATATTCCCTTTGCAGCCACCATGGTCCCGGTGATCGCCAACCTTTCTAAGGTAGAAGGTTTCTCACTTACCACGTTAGCCTGGGCCTTATCTCTGGGTACCGATATTGGGGGTAATGCCACGCCCATTGGGGCTTCGGCTAACGTAGTGGGTACGGCTATTGCCGCCCGGGCGGGTTATCCTGTAAGCTGGGGTAGGTTCTGCAAGTACGCTCTTCCTGCTATGATTATGGTAGTAGGTCTTTGCCATGCATTGTTGATAGTGAGATATGTGCACTGAGGAGAAATGTATCGCAGAATCGTAGCGCCGTTAGACGGTTCGAAGATGGCTGAGCTTGCGCTTCCATACGCAAGGCGGCTAGCGGAGATTTTCCATTCAGAGCTGGTGTTGCTTTCTGTGTCCGAACCAGAGGAAAGTGAATACCGCCAAATGCAGCAGCTCTATGTGGAAAGGATGGCAGATTTGATAAGACGCGATCTGGGGGAGTGGGGTGCCATTGATGTCAAGCCGGTGCTTGTTTGTGGCGACCCGGCTACAGAAATCATCAGCTATGTGGAGCAAAACGACGTTGACCTTCTAGTGATGGCGTCTCACGGCCGCTCTGGCATTATGGCCTGGGCTATGGGTGGAGTAGCTTTTAAAGTTCTGCAGAGGACAAGAGTGCCGCTAATGCTCGTCAAGGCCACGAGTCAACACAGGGAGACCGCTAGAGAAGGGATCATCAGCAGGGTTCTTGTGCCCCTAGACGGTTCTAAATTGGGGGAGATCGTATTGCCCCATATTGAGGAGCTGGGTGCAAAAGCAGCCATACAAGTTATCCTGCTCCAGGTAGTACCACGCGGTGTATATACCCACACGGTGGGGGGATTAAACTATGTTCCTTTCAAAGAGCCGATGCTGAAGTCGATGACGGTAGAAGCTGAAAAGTATTTGTGCGCGGTAGCGGAGAGATTGAAAGGTACCAGCGCTATGGTTAGCCATGAGGTACGAATCGGCGATGTCGCCGAGGAAATTATCAAATCTGTTGACCAGGCACACATTGACCTCGTGGCTATGTCGACACACGGGCATTCGGGCATCAAAGGGTGGATTATGGGCAATGTTACCTATAAGGTGGTGCACGCCAGCCCTAGACCTCTTTTGTTGGTTAGAGCGTTATCGAGCGGTCCTCGAGTTTAGCAGTTTTGGCGCGACCATTGACAAAGAAGCTGTGATTGAGGGATAATCAGTCCTATGGTAAAGATTAGATTGCGTCGCATGGGGCGAAGAAACAGGCCATTTTACCGGGTGGTAGCCAGCGGTGCTCGTTCCCCTCGAAACGGCAAGTTTATTGAAACCATCGGGTACTACGATCCTCTGACCAACCCGGCTACTGTGAAGATCGACGAAGAAAAGGCTCTAAAGTGGCTAACACAGGGAGCACAGGTTAGCGAGACGGTACACAGCTTGTTTAAGAAATTAGGTATCCTTGACAGGTTTGAGCAAGCCCGAGCCTCACAGACAAGGCGGTCCATCAAGGAGGCAAAATGAAAGAACTGGTGGAATACATCATCAAATCTATTGTAACGCAGCCGGACAAGGTGAATATCACCCAAGAAAACAGCAGCGATGGCCTGCTACTCAAGTTGGAGGTTGCACCTGAGGATAAGGGCAGGGTTATTGGTAGACAGGGTCGGGTGGCTCAGGCATTGCGCACATTGCTTCGAGTAAAGGCAGCTAAGGAAAATACCAAAGTTAGGCTGGAAATACTGTAATTACATCGTTCCGGTTCTGCGTCGCCTTTTCTCGGCGACCTTTAACCTTACTAGCGAGCGACGTAACGCGGCTTCAGCGGCAGCGGCATCTACCCGCGGCGGGTGTGTTTTCAGGATTTCTTCCGCCCGCCGCTTGGCAGCCTCAGCGCGGGCGATGTCTATTTCTTCAGCCCGTTCACAGGCATCGGCCAGAATAATTACTCTGTCAGGGCGTACCTCGAGAAAGCCGCCACTTATAGCTAGATACTCCTCTCCTTGATTCGTTTTTATCATCACGTCACCGGGCTGCAGCATGGTCATGAGAGGCGCGTGATGCGGTAGAATTGCCAGCTGTCCTTCCACTCCCCAAACCACGACCTCGTTAACGTCAGCAGCAAAAATCATCCTCTCTGCGGTAGCAATTTCCAACCTGAATGTCGCCATCTTCTACCCGGAATCTGCTGCTTGTTTTTCCGATTTTTTCATCCTCTGAGCTTTTTAGCTTTTTCCACGGCTTCATCAATGGTGCCAACCATATAGAATGCCGCTTCGGGAAGCTCGTCGTGCTTTCCCTCAAGAATTTCCTTGAAGCCGCGTACGGTTTCCTTGACTGGGACGTATTTACCGGGCACTCCGGTAAATACCTCCGCTACATGGAATGGCTGGGAACAAAACCGCTGGATCCGCCGTGCCCGATGTACGATCAACTTGTCCTCCTCACTTAATTCTTCCATGCCCAGAATAGCTATTATGTCCTGTAATTCTTTATAACGTTGCAACGTGCGCTGCATCCCCCTGGCAACACGGTAGTGCTCTTCACCCACAATAGCAGGGTCGAGGATGCGCGAGGTCGAGGCTAGTGGGTCCACAGCGGGATATATACCCAGCTCAGCTATGGAGCGATCCAGGGCGATAACCGCGTCAAGATGTCCATAAGTAGCCACGATGCCCGGGTCGGTGTAATCATCCGCCGGGACGTAGATAGCCTGAAAGGAGGTGATTGATCCCTTTTTGGTTGTAGTAATCCTTTCCTCCAGTTCACCTACGTCGGTACCTAAGGTGGGCTGGTAACCTACCGCGGAGGGCATGCGTCCCAGAAGAGCTGAAAGTTCCATATTAGCCAGCACATAACGGTATATGTTGTCAATAAAGAGAAGGACATCTTGCCCTTCCACGTCACGGAAGTACTCTGCCATGGTAACCCCGGTCAAAGCTACCCGGGAACGAACGCCCGGGCTTTCATTCATCTGTCCGAAGACAAGGACTGTTTTGTCGAGCACGCCGGAACGTTTCATTTCCAACCACAGGTCATTTCCTTCGCGAGATCTTTCTCCTACACCGGCGAAGACGGAAAAACCACCGTGCTCCGTGGCAATATTGCGAATAAGCTCCATAATAATAACGGTCTTGCCTACCCCAGCTCCCCCATAGGCTCCTATCTTTCCCCCTCTGGTGAATGGGGTGATCAGGTCGATTACCTTAAGTCCTGTTTCCAGCATCTGAAGTCGTGTCTCCTGTTCCGTCAAAGGGGGAGGGGGGCGATGGATGGGATACCGCTGCTCTGCCTTCACCTCTCCGAGCCCATCTATGGGCTCGCCAAAAACGTTAAACAGCCTGCCTAGGGTAGCTCTTCCTACCGGCACGGTTATCGGGGCTCCGGTATCTATTGCCTCTGCCCCTCTGCTCAGACCATCGGTAGGGGTTAACGCTACGGCGCGCACCCAGTTATTCCCAATGTGTTGCTGGGCCTCGAGAACGATTTTCCTGCCGTTTAGTGGAATCTCAATGCAGTTGTATATGGCAGGCATTTCGTCAGGAGGAAATTCCACATCCACCACCGTGCCAATCACCTGGACTACTTTACCTCTTGCCATGTGTCCTCCGTCAGGGTAGCAGTTTGTCTATTTTCTGAAGCCGAGAGCCTCAGCTCCACCGGTAATATCGCAGATCTCTTTGGTGATCATTTCCTGGCGAACTTTGTTCAATGTTAACCTCAAGTCCTCTACAAGCTCCTTAGCGTTGTCGCTGGCATTGCGCATGGCTATCATTCGCGCCGACTGCTCGCTGGCGACCAGCTCCAGAATGGCATGATATACCTTCATCTCCACGTACCGTGGCAGCAATTGTCCCAGGACGGACTCCGCTGAGGGCTCGTAAATATACTCCGCGGTTTGCGCCCGCGGTAATGCAGCAGGCTCGACAGGAAGTAATACTTCCATCGTTGGTCTTTGCACCAGTGTGCTAACAAAGCGCGGGTAGGCGAGGTATATCAGATCGACCTCCCCATTAGTATACCCGTCAATGAGCAATCGGGAAATTGGCAACGTATCCATTAAGCTTGGTTTGTCGCCCAGCCCGCTAAATTCGGCATGGATATTCAGCCGCGCGCTACGGGCAAAAGCTCGGCCCTTACGTCCTACGGTGATAAGTGCAACAGGTAAGGACTGCTCCAGGACAAAACTGGCAATCAACCGATTCTGATTGGCATTCAGACCACCACATAAGCCACGGTCTGTAGTTATATGAACCACAGCGATTTTCTGCACCGGGCGTTTCTGTAGTAACGGATGGCTCTTGCCTCCAGCCTGGGCTTCTACAGCAAGGTCGGAAACCACCCTGGTTATCTCCTCGGCGTAAGGTCGCCCGGCTATCGCCTGTTCTTGAGCACGCCTCATCTTGGCTGTGGCGATCATCTCCATGGCTTTGCAAATCTTTGCCGTGTTCTCAATACTCCGTATTCGTCGGCGCAGGATTTGAATGCTGACCATCGCTCCCTATCAGGGCTCGAGCTGCTTTCCCCCTTTATCCTTACTTTGTAATGCTCTTCTTGAATTCGAGTATTGCTGCTTTCAAGGCTTCTTCGGTCTCAGGCTTCATCTCCTTCTCGGTATTGATCTTCTGTTCTACTTCAGGATGATAGGCCTCCATAAACTTATGGAATCTTGCTTCCCAGCTCGTGATTTCGTCCACGGGGACATCGTCCAGATAGCCGTTGGTCGCGGCGTAGATAATCATTACCTGCTTTCCCAGTGACATGGGAGAGAATTGCGGTTGTTTCAGAGCCTCGGTTATGCGCCTGCCCCGTTCCAGTTGATCTCTAGTAGCTTTGTCTAAGTCAGCAGCACCAAACTGGGCAAAAGCCTGTAGCTCGCGGAATTGTGCCAGTTCCAGCCGTAATCTGGCCGCCACCTGACGCATAGCTTTGTACTGGGCTGCACTGCCTACCCGTGAGACCGAGAGCCCTACGTTTATGGCGGGACGAATTCCGGCGTTGAACAGGTCCGTTTCGAGATAGATCTGCCCGTCGGTGATCGAAATCACATTTGTGGGAATATAGGCGGATATATCACCAGCTTGAGTCTCAATGATAGGCAGGGCAGTAAGCGAACCGCCGCCATATTCCGGGGCTAATTTGGCAGCCCTTTCTAGAAGCCGGCTGTGGAGGTAAAAGACGTCCCCGGGATAAGCTTCCCTTCCCGGCGGGCGGCGCAGTAACAAAGAAAGTTGGCGATAAGCCCAGGCGTGCTTGTAAAGGTCATCGTAAATAATCAGTGCATCCTTTCCCTGTTCCATGAATTCCTCACCCATAGCACAGCCGGAATAAGGCGCGAGGTATTGTAGCGGTGCAGGATCCGAGGCATCAGCTGTAACTACGATAGTATGCTCCATGGCTCCGTGCTTTTCCAGGGAAGCCACTACTTGAGCTACTTTAGAAGCTTTTTGCCCGATGGCAACGTAAATGCAAAAAAGATCACCGCCTTTCTGCGCAATTATGGTGTCCAGGACAATAGCCGATTTGCCAGTAAACCGATCGCCGATGATAAGCTCCCTCTGTCCCCTTCCTATAGGAATCATGCTGTCTATCGCTTTGATCCCTGTCATCACCGGTGTATCTACAGGGCGCCTTTTTGTTACGTCCGGGGCTACTCTCTCCACGGGACGGGTCTTGGTGGTCCTAATCGCTCCCTTACCGTCTCGAGGACGTCCCAGTGGATCAACTACCCTGCCCAGAAGCGCTTCACCTACAGGTACCTCTACCACCTTCCCTGTAGCTCTTACTTCATCCCCCTCCTTAATCTGGCTACAATCACCAAGAATAATAGCACCGACGTTATCCTCTTCTAGGTTCAATGCCAGTCCCATAATGTCGTGGGGAAATTGTAATAGTTCATGGTAACCCACCTTTTCCAGACCGTGAATACGGGCAATGCCGTCGCCTACCTCAACAACAGTGCCTACGTTAGCCAGAGCTACTGTGCTCTCAAAGTGCTCTATTTGGTGCTTGATAATGGAGACAATGTCACGATCTCTGGTTGCCATTTAACCTCCGGAGTTTTCCTGACACTCTTATCCAGACCCAAGTTCATTTGCTCACCTCGATTAAACTCCTCTTTAAGGTCTCTAATCGCTGGCGCAGGCTGCCATCAATAAGTATATCGCCGATCTTAGCTCTGATTCCACCGATTATCGAGCGGTCAACCTTTACGTCAATAGCCACCTTATGTCCTCTTATCTTGCTCAGGTAAGTAGAGAGGCGCTCTTTGTCCTGTTCATCCAGTGGTAAAGCAGTGACTACCTCAACATGTTCAATTCCGTGATGGGAGTCTAATAACTTTTGATACTCTTCCACAATCTCAGGTAGGATGCTTAGCTTCTTTTTCCGCGCCAGTAAGTAAGCGAGGTTAAGGGCTAACGGATTTATTTCCCCCAATCGTTCAGCGATCAGAGTTTTCTTGGCTGCGAAAGGCAACCTTGGGTCTTCCAGCAAAACTAATAGCTTTTCATCTTTAACCATATCAGCTATCTTGCTCAGGCTTGCCCGCCAGCTCTCTAGTTCTTTCCTTTCCAGGGCAAGTTCAAATGCGGCCCGAGCATAGCGTTTGCCCCCGGTTATCCTAGCCATATGTAACGTATCATGTAGAAGTTAATTTGCTAGAAACCTGCTGCTTTCTTCTAGGGTTTCCTCGATAAGTTTGCGGTGCTTCTCTTTATCTATGGTTTCTTTAAGCACTTTTTCAGCAGCCAGAATAGTAAGATGGGCGAATTCACGACGCAGATCGCCTATCATCTTGTCACGTTCTTCCTCCAGTTCAGCCCTTGTTTTCTCCAGAATAGCCTGCGCCTCTTTTCTTGCCTGCTGCATTGTTTCTTCTCTTAGCCTTTCTCCAGCCTGACTCGCTTGGGCGATTATGTTTTGCGCCTCCTCCCTGGCCCTCTTGACCTGTTGCTCGGCTTCCAATTTAGCCCGCTCATATTCCAGCTTGGTAGCTTCAGTTCGCTCCATGCTTTCCTTGATCCTCTTGGCTCTCTCATCGAGCATCCTTGTGACAGGCCTGTAAAGGAATAGGCCAAGCAAAGAAAAGAGAACGATAAAATTTATCAAGAACGCTACCAGCAAGGGCAAATTTATGCCTAGTTTGGCGAAACCTTCCATTCTCGCCCCCTTGAGTTTGGCTCTATTAAGCTAGAACAACCTCAGCAGTGCTAGACCAAGCACCAGCCCTGCTAAGGCAAATATAACCACTGTTGTGGTTATAATGATTACCATTAGACTAGTGGGTAAACCTCCGTTTCCCATTCTTACCTCCTTCAATGCAGTACTTATACCACCATAGCAAGGATAATGCAGACTATCAGAACGTAAATTCCGATAGCCTCGGCTAAGGCACCTATCAGGATCATGTTAGTAAGGATTGCTCCTCTAGCTTCGGGATTACGTCCCAAAGACTGCATGGCGGAATAACCAATAAGCCCGAGGGCCAGCGCCGGACCAAAGAAGCCTACCCCGGCGATCAACCCTATAGTAAGCATTTTCATTATTTCTGGCGTCATTTAATACCTCCTTTCAATTTCATTCTTGCTCCTCATGCGGAGCCACAGCGATAACGCCAAATACCAAGGTCAGTCCAGCGAAGATTAAAGCCTGAATAAAGCCGACCAATAATTCTAACCCATAAAAGGGAATGCTGAAAATGAAGGGGATGAGAAAAGCTGAAACCAGTACCAGTATCTCTCCCGCAGTCATATTGCCGAAAAGACGAAAGGTGAAACTCACAACCCGTATCAGATGGCTGAACATCTCTAAGAAGCCAACAAAAAGGTTAATAATGCCGAAGCCAATATTCGTGGCGGCAGAGCGGATCTTCCCGTGGAACAGTTCCCTGAGACCGCGTCCTATTTGGGCTACATTGAAAAACTCTCCCAGATAGCGAAAAGCGCCGAGAGACTTCATTCCCCAGAATTCCACGAAGATAAAAGACATTACGGCAGTGGAAAGGGGCACATTGATGTCAGTATTAGCACCGCGGAACAGAGGTACAGTTCCTTCATGGGTGGCAACTACTACGGTGCCGAAAAACGGCAGTAGAGCAAGATAGGCGTTGGTTATTACATAGATGAATATGGTAGCTACCGCGGGGAAAATGAGACGGGCGTGTTTTTCCCCGGCGACACCGCGAACAAAATCGAGCAGAGTCTCTACTATCATCTCGGCGACGTTCTGCAGTTTCCCCGGGATAAGTTGCATCTTCCGGGTGCAAACGGCAAAAAAAACAACCAACACAATGATGGTAAACCAGGAAGCGATTAACGTGTTGGTGATGGGAAAACCGGCAACTTCAAATATTCTTTCCGCGGGTAGCTCCACGTGAGGTTTAGAAACTCTCATGAAACTGGGCACCTCCACACCGAGGAATCCGGCGCCCAGGGGACCAAAAACTAGGCCGACAGCAAAAAAACCTAGGACAACGACGGCCGAAAAAATCAAAACTTTTGTGGCACAGCCACAACCAGGTTGTTGCACAGCTTTATTTCTTTTCCCGGTTCAGTCTGTCTTGTTCTGCTTTATACTGGCGAAGCATGCGGATCAGCCCGTAGAAAGCAATAATTGTGCCAATCCCTAAACCGATAAGTGTAAATAAAGGACGCCTGTCTAATATCTCGGGGCGATCAAGCCAGTACCCGATTCCAGTAGGGATCAGCAAACTTGCTACCATATACCAACCAACGGTGAGAAGAAACCGCAGGGGACTTGTCCATTGTTTCACTAATGACCTTCTCAGGACTGACGATTCTTAAAATCTTCGAGATCCAGAGTCTCTATGAAGTTCTTAAAAGCGGACAATCCCCGCCATTCTTGTTCGTCGGTCTTCTCCTGAGACACGTTCTTTGTTGTTTCTTCCTCCAGTATTATCCCAGCCTTCTCCAGAACCCATTCCTCAGCATAAATGGGCGCTCCCGTTCTCACCGCTAGAGCTAAAGCATCACTGGGGCGGGAGTCAATATCGAGCTGTACCCCATCGATACTCAGCGCAAGTTTAGCGTAAAAAGTGTCGTCTTTAAGTGCGCACACGACCACGTAATCTAGCGAGGCTCCCAGGCTGGAAATCACTGATTGTAACAAGTCATGTGTTAACGGACGTGACAACTGGATGTTTTGCAATTTCACCGCAATGGCATCTGCTTCAGCCGGACCAATCCAGATGGGTAAATAACGGTTGCTGCCCTTTTCTTTTAGGATCACTACCCTCTGATAGTTCATCAAGCTAACCCGGATACTGTCAATCGTCATCTCTACCATCGCGTTTCCCCCTTGGGCTTATTGTACTCTTATACTCTATAACAGTCAATGACTCACCGTCAACTTTGCCTCGCCCAAGACAGAAAACCAGGGAAGGCAAGACTTTAAATTTCTGTGAAACCGGCATAAGATTTATCCGCTGTGGATCAACTTATCTTGGTGAGACACGGAGAAACCGTGTGGAACAGGGAGAAAATATTCCGTGGCAGGATGGACGTGGCCTTGGATGAGCTCGGTATAAGACAGGCAGAAGCACTGGCCAGGTACCTAAGTGAACAGAATCTACAGGCCATCTACTCCAGCCCTTTAAAGAGGGCATTTGAGACAGCGAATAGGATCGCTCGTTACCAGCAAGTGCCCGTGCAAGCTGTGGAGGGCCTCATCGATATCGATTATGGTGAATGGCAGTCGTTATCTGAGCAAGAGGTGAAAAGGCGGTATCCCGCCCTATATGAGGAATGGTGCAATAACCCTCACAGGGTAACAATACCTGGCGGGGAAAACTTGGAGGACGTAAAGGAAAGAGCAGTTAGAGTGGTAAATGAGGCGGTATCCAAACACCAGGGAAACGTGGTATTAGTCTCCCACCGGGTAGTGAACAAAGTCCTTATTTGCTTTCTCCTGGGTCTGGATAATTCTCATTTCTGGAACATCAGGCAGGATGTGTGCGGAGTCACCATCTTTGAGCATAGGCACGGGCGCTTTATTCTCACACGACACAATGATACTTCTCATTTACGAGGCCTACAGGGAGCCCTGAGGGATGATTTCTAAGCGCGCCTAGAGGGATTCGAACCCACGACCCCCGGTTCCGAAGACCGGTGCTCTTGTCCGCTGAGCTATAGGCGCAGCAGCTGAATTCTAGCCCGGGATTAACCTTATGTCTAATCGAGTACAACTTTGGTGGAGTCTCCCGTGGGCACGTTGTTTCTCAACTTCGCACACGATCATGTCAGCGGATGGTGATATCGTGCCGCCTCTTTAATTATATGGGAGCGGATGTCTATTGTAAAGGAGCCGCGGGCTGCCGCGCGACCTGCGAAACGACCTTTGCTCTGACTCCCGAGGTAGTGAGGGTGATGCTTGGCGGACGTGATGGCATTGCGTTCGAAGCTGCCTGAGTTTATAATAAACGGGACTCGTAGCGCGCTACAAAGGTGTTAGCAGTGCCGGTGAACAGGGCGTTTCGTTCGCTTACTCTGGGACTTATTGTGTTATTGGCTAGTTTACTCGCAGCTTGCACTCACTCGCCTTCTCCTGGTCAAAGTGTACCATCATCTACACCAGGGCCCGAAGAACATGAAGAACGTGCGGTATCAATGAGTTCCTTGGCTTGGGAGCTGGAAGCTCTGGTATTACGCGACGGGCTCTTGTCTCTCCTTGAGAAGTATCCAATTAGCAAAGATAGGAGACGGGGCGAGGAGGTGCTGGAAGGATGGACGCATGAATTCGTTTTTGGCAAAGGTGGCAACTTCCAAATGGTCTCAGTAGTACCTGCCGATAATGTTTACCAGGCGAAGGCGTCTATTGAAAATGCTATTTCGTTGCTGACCCAGGGCAAGCTGCCTGCTGACACTGAACCAAGGCTCTTTGACAAGAACGAAGTGCTTATGATGCTTACAGAGGCGCGGTCCCTTCTAGATGAGCAGCTATCTTTTACCAAGGAATGGCAGGAAGCCGATATTCGATGGGCTCAACAACAGGGCCTCCCGATTGACATACGGAATGAAGCCACCATAGCAGACATTATTGAAACGTATGACGATTATCGCCACAGGCTATCCACGGTAATAGGCGGGCTTGACCGCATCTTATCTGAGTTATCTCAGGCTGCGCAGGACTGAACCTTCGTAGATTCGGGAGAGCAAGCTTGCCGCTCTGGGAGGTTGTTCCATCTTTCACGTCGCCACGACAACGCGAGGCACCCTGATATGGATCCGGCTTTCCGCAGGGTTTGGCGAACTCAGCCCGCCAGCACAGCGCGGCGGGACTTTGTTCACTGCGGGTCGGCGATAACCTGGGGTGAACGGTGGGATTCGAACCCACGATCTCCAGGGCCACAACCTGGCGCCTTAACCGCTGGGCTACGCTCACCACCGGTATGTATTATAGCTAAGAAAGAAGCTGGTTGCAATCTACTCGAGACGGGGAACGAATTAGAACTACCGCTACGCGATGGCACCCTCGCGCCGCAAAGCTTGAATCTGCTCAAGAGTATATCCCAGTGCGCGTAGCACCTCATCAGTATGTTCGCCAACGAGTGGACTGAATGTCCTTACTTTGCCCGGGGTTGAAGACAACTTGGGTGCTATACCTACCTGCTTTATCTTGCCGAAGGTGGGGTGCTCTAACTCTATTACCATGTTGCGGTGGAGCACCTGAGGATCAGACAGCGCCTCGTCAAGGGAATACACCTTGCCCACGGGAATATCGTTTTTGATTAGTAACTCAAACCATTCATCTCTCGTCTTGGTCAGAAATGTCTGCTTCAAAAATGAAGAAATTTCGTGCCATTTATCATCCTGCGGCTTTTGAAAAAAATGGTCCATGCTAACGCAGTAGGGGATGAACTCTTCTTTTCCCAGCAGGCGACACAATCTTTCCCAGAAGTGCGGTTCTACGCAACCGATGCTGATATACTTGCCGTCCTTCGTTTCATACACTCCATAGTAAGGATAAGCACCGTGGAGCACTGTTTCACCTCTCTTCGGCACGATTCCGTTGAGGAAATATTGCGCAGTAAGGAAGGTCTCCAGGGAGATTACTCCGTCAGTGAAAGCCACATCTACATATTGACCCTTACCGGTTTCGTTCCGTGCTATCAGCGCCAGTAGAATGCCGATCACGCCGTACAGGGAGGCACTGGCAAAGTCGGCAAGGAAGTTCATAGGAATGACCGGGGGCATTCCGCTTGGTCCGATCAAACTCAAAACACCAGTCATGGAGATGTAGTTGATATCGTGTCCCGGAAAATCACGGTAGGGTCCATCCTGTCCGTAACCGCTCAATGAGCAATAAATGATTCTCGGATTTAGCTTGCTTATCGCATCATAGTCAATACCAAGGCGCTTGACCACTCCGGGACGGAAGCCTTCGACGATAACGTCGGCTTGTTCCGAAAGACGGTAAAATATCTGGCGCCCTCCCTCCGATTTCAAATTGAGGACAATGCTTTTCTTATTACGATCTAGCGGGAAATACGCTGCCTCTTTCCTGCTTTCTTCCCCTTTGAATTCCATTCCCAGCTTTCCCGCCGGCGATTCGACTTTTATTACCTGAGCTCCAAAGTCTGCGAGGATCATGGTGCAGAATTGACCTGGCGCTAAAGGTGTCAACTCTAGGATTTTGATCTTCTCTAACGGGAACATCTTGCCTCCTCTAACAATTGCTCTTGCTTGTTAGCTCGCTACTTAGCTGTCAGTAAGGCACCGCTACTCTACCCATAATCTCACGAGCAATGATGATTTTCATAATCTCAGCAGTACCATCGGCAAATTCGAATCCGAGGGCATCTCTCAGCCGCTGTTCCAGAGGGTATTCCTCGCTGTATCCGATGTGGCCATGAATAAGTACACAGTCGTGGATAGCATTAAACGCCACCTCTGGACACCACCACTTGCACATTGCTGATTCTTTAGTATGCTTCAATCCCTGATCCTTAAGGGAAAGGGTGCGATAACAAAGCAGCCTGGCTGCTTCGATAAGGGTAGCATGTTCCGCAATCTTGAACGAGACCCCTTCGAAGCGACCTATAGGTTGTCCAAAGGCAGTGCGCTGCAGAGCGTAGTTCATAGCCTCTTCCAAAGAAGTTTGTGCGATTGCCAGTGCCACCAGCGCTAGGCAAACGCGGAGATAGTCTGCTCCCCCAGCAGCAAATATGTAGAAGCCCTTGCCCTCTTCACCGACACGATATTTGCTGTGCAATCGTACTTCATCAAAGAAAAGTGAAGCTACGCCGTTCCACTTCCAACCGCTGTGGGAGATGAGGGTCCTGCTTATCCCGGGGAGGTCGAGAGGTACCCAGAAGCAGGTGACGCCTCTGGCTCTTGCTGTGGGATCGGTCTTAGCAAACAAAATGGCAGCGTCGGCATTCCAAGCAGAACTGATCGGGCTCTTTTCTCCTTTGATGACATAATAATCGCCATCTTTCATCGCTACCGTCTTCATAGCAGCGGCGTCAGAGCCACAGTCAGGTTCGGTGACACAAAAGCAGGGAATTTTCTCGCCGCGTATCAAAGGAGGTAACCACTCTTCTTTTACCTCCTCCGCGCCCTGCTGGAGGCACAGGTAAGCCAAAGCTGGACCCATGGGAAGCATGCCCATACCAAGGTCTACCTTGCTCAGTTCCTCCACGACTATGCCCAGAGAAACCCAGTCAGCTCCCTGTCCCCCGTACTTCTCCGGAAGGCTGATGCCCAGAAATCCCAGCTCGCCCATCCTTCTAATGAGGTCACGAGGTAAGACGGGTGACTTTGCTCTTTCTTTGGCACCGGGTGCTAGTTCTCTCTGAGCAAAGTCTTTCACCTCGCGTCTCAGCATTTCCTGTGCTTCAGTAAAGCCAAACTGTACCATGCGCCCTCCTTGTTCGATTACTACTGTCGACTCTTGCTCTCGCAGACGTCATAACGCGTGACTCTCAGCTCTTAACTTCGGGTCGAGTACTGTCACGACAGGTTTCCTCAAGCGGAGTTGCCTTGGCACAGTGTACAAAGTGGCTGCTTGTTTGTCAACGAAATGTGGTGGCTGATCACGTAGGTAACAGTGGGCCTTACCAGAGGGGAATGCAGTTGGACCGCCTACGGGTGTATGTCCAATGCAAGGGAACGATAAATCGGTATTGAGGTTAGGTTAGCAGAGATAAAGGAACGCGAATTCAAGCCCGACGAGAATGCATGTGCCGATTCATGGGAATGTGACCGTACCCTATTTTGTCAGTCCTGACGGAAAGAAACCTCTTACCTGGTTAGTCGCTGGCATTTGACCTTTGGCTTGGAGAGGTGTTCTTGTCACGTCTTTGCTTTTCTTGCCACAGAAGAGACACAGTATGTCTTACGGTTCCATGGCTGAACCCACGATAGGCGAGATAATTGGTTAAACGGCGGCAAAAATGGTCATAATCTAGGTTCCATAGAGCCGACATGCGTCTCAGACCAAGTTCATAAGCAACTTTCTCATCGTCGATATCCTGAGTTATTTCCGCGATAATTTCTTCAGCTACTTGCTTGGTCCTCAATTCTTTCTCGATCATCCTCTTGCTCCTGGGTCGAAAGGAGAGACGATTATCCTTCCAAAATCGGGCAAAGGCAAGGTCATCGATTAGCTTTTGCTCTCCAAGCCTGGCAAGCGCCTGCGCTATCACCTGGGGTGGGAAGCCGCGGCGCCTGAGCAAAGACCTGACCTCTGATTCACTGCGCGGGCGATAACACAGTAAGCGATAGGCGGCATCAAGGCACTGTTGTAAGCAATCCTTATCCGTCACGATTCCAGCTGTGTCATTCTTCTTGCGGGGAGACTTCGGTGGCGTCAACGGAAGAAATGCTGGGGATGACTCCCGATGCCCTTATCTTTTTCTCCAGCTCAGCGGCAAGGTCAGGATGCTGTCTTAGATATTCTTTAGCGTTTTCTCTTCCCTGTCCCAGCTTCACGTCCCCATAAGTAAAAAAAGCGCCCGCTTTTTTTACCAGCCCCATTGCTACACCGAGATCAATCAAGTTTCCTTCTTTACTTATACCCTGCTTGAACATGATATCAAACTCGGCACTGCGGAACGGGGGCGCGAGTTTATTCTTGACCACCCTTGCTTTTACCCTGGTGCCCACTATTTCATTGCCTTGCTTTATAGGATCTCCTCGCCTCAAGTCTATCCTTACCGAACTGTAGAACTTGAGCGCCCTGCCACCAGGAGTGATCTCGGGATTACCAAAAACGACCCCTACCTTTTCCCGCAACTGATTGATGAAGATGACTGCGGTCTTCGATCTGCCAATAGCGGCGATCAATTTCCTCAGTGCTTGAGACATCAACCGTGCCTGCAGCCCAACGTGGACATCGCCCATCTCCCCTTCTATTTCCGCTCTCGGCGCCAAGGCGGCAACACTGTCTATGACTATCACATCCACAGCACCACTCCTCACCAGAGTCTCGGCAATCTCAAGAGCTTGCTCCCCTGTATCGGGCTGAGAGATAAGCAGCTCACTGAGCTTCACGCCACAATTGGCAGCATAGGCAGGGTCGAATGCATGTTCAGCGTCAATATAGGCTGCAATACCGCCAGCTTTTTGCGCCTCGGCTATTATATGCTGGGCAAGGGTGGTCTTGCCTGAAGCCTCGGAACCAAATACCTCTGTGACCCTTCCCCGTGGTATCCCGCCTATCCCCAGAGCTAAATCGAGCGCTAGCGACCCCGTAGGAATAGCATCCTCCACCACCTTGGGCAGCTTTTCCCCCAGCCTCATGATGGAGCCCTTACCATACTGCCTCTCGATCTGTTCGATAGCTAACTCGACCGCCTTCTCTTTCTCAGTACTCATGGAAGCATTGTACCATAATTAATACAACTCTATCAAAAATGGGAACCATCGCCACGAACTGAGAGAACGCTTGTTCCCGACCTAAAGTCTTTCTTTCTCTCTTGTCGCCGTTGAAATCGCCAGGTCTTGGCTGAAGATGAGCCTCTTTCGGCTGATGACAGGGTCCACGGCGAACCTAGGGGACGAGCATCGGAGCTTCTCTCCAATCCGATACGGGGACCACCTTACCATCCCGCACTTGATATATTCTTACCCTGTCAGAGCCTCTGTGGTCTTCTGGAGTGTAGGTAATTGGGCCAATTCCATAAGGGTCGAAGTCTTTCATGGTGAGCAACGCTTTGTTCACGGCAGCGCCATCGAGGTTCCTAGTCCGTTTTACGGCGCGCGTCAATGTTGCGATTTGAATCCGAAATCCGTGGATTTTGTTTGAGGGGTTTAGAGCGAAAGAGCATTAACGCGAGCGATCACAACGCATTGACTGTGCCTGAAAGCAGTGCTATAGTAAGGGCTGCAATGAGTGGGTAGGAGGGAGTGGATATGAACTATGGTCGAGAACTGCTCAAGGGAAATACCGAATCGCTGTTACTCTGTATAATCAGTCACCAGCCTACTTACGGATACCAGATTGCCAAGGAACTGGAGAGGAGAAGTAATGGCTACTTCCAGTTCAAAGAGGGTACTCTTTATCCTGCCCTTCATCGTCTGGAGCGAGAAAACCTTATCAAAGGGAATTGGGAGACGTTACCTACGGGACAGCGAAGACGTTACTACTATATCACTGAGAAGGGCAAGCAGGTGCTGGAGAAAAGGTTAGCTGTGTGGCAAGATTTTTCTTCAGCGGTCAAAGCTGTAATACAGGCAGAAACAACCTAGCAGTCATGGTGCCGGGATGTTGAACAGCATAACCCACTACTTAAGCAGATTCAAAGCCTCTTTAGAAATTGATCGCGCCATTAAGGATGAAGTAGCGGAGGAACTCTACACCCATCTCATAGAGAAAAGCTGGGAACTGGAACAGGAGGGCTTAAGCAAGGAGGAGGCATGTAAAGTCGCGGTACAACTGTTGGGAGCTCCCGAGTTGATTGCTCAGCAAATTTACGAAACTTATGCTCAAGGTACCTGGAAAGAGGCATTGTTAAGTGCTTTGCCACACTTTTTGATGGCGGTAATTTTCAGCCTGTACTATTGGCAGAATGTCGTATGCCTGCTGGTTGTACTGGGACTGACTGTAGGTATAGCAATTTATGGATGGCATCGCAACAAACCTTTATGGCTTTTTCCGTGGCTTGGTTATTACTTGGTGCCTGTAGTAATCACGGGAATACTATTGCTATGTCTTCCCGAAGATTGGGGCTGGATGGCAGCACTGGTTTACATTCCTTTAGCTTTCATTGCTTTTGTTTACATCGTCAAACAGGGTGTGAGCCGAGATCTGCTATACGGGTCATTGACCTTAGCTCCCATGTTGGTAGTACTCAGCTGGTTCTTGTCAGTTTGCCCGGCGGACGAGTTTCTTACTAATAATTCATGGATGGCAAACCTGGAGGCGAAAGCACCATGGATCGTGGTGAGTTTTTTGGCTTTAGCAGCAGCCACGATTAGCTTTATCCGCCTGAAGGAGCGCAAATACAAAGTGGTTAGTATACTGGTTCCGCCATTGGTAGTTCTATTTGCCGTGGCCCTGACCAGTCGGGGAACTATCAGCCTCTGGGGTTGGGTTGTACTCTTGTTCGCTTTATCTGCCTTCACCACCCCCGTATGCCTCGAGGCAAAGGGTACCTAGCAAAGGCGACCCCCCGTGACTTAAGATTCGTTCTGCTCGCTCCATAAAGGAGACTGGTACTGGGTTTTCCTCTTATATGGCAGGTCAAGGTGTTGGTAGGCAAGTCTCGTGGCAACCCTACCACGCGGCGTGCGTTCTAAAAAAGCTAGCTGAAGAAGGTAAGGCTCATAGATATCCATGATAGTGTTGGCATCTTCGTTGATAGAAGCGGAGATGGTTTCCAGTCCTACCGGACCTCCGTTGAATTTTTCAATGATAGCACGCAACAACTTGTGGTCTACCTCATCTAGGCCTAGAGAGTCTATCTCCAACTTAGAAAGTGCCTGCAGAGCTATTTCCTTGGTGATTACTCCGTTCGCCATAACTTGAGCGTAATCCCTCACCCTCTTTAACAAGCGGTTTGCCACTCGGGGTGTGCCTCTAGAGCGTTGTGCAATCAAGGACAGTCCTTCAGGCTCTGCTTCGATTTTGAGAATGGCTGCCGACCTCTCCAGTATTCGCTGTATCGCCTCTCTATCATAAAAATCGAGGCGATATACGGCGCCAAACCTATCACGGAGGGGAGGGCTGAGTAACGCATAGCGTGTAGTGGCTCCAATGAGGGTAAAACGAGGCAGATTAAGACGCACACTCCTGGCTCCCGGACCTTTACCTAGGAATATATCGAAAGCAAAATCTTCCATAGCGGGATAGAGTTTCTCCTCTATGACAGGGCCCAGTCTGTGTATTTCGTCAATGAAAAGAATGTCTCCATCTTGGAGGTTGGTGATAACAGCGGCTAGGTCGCCAGGGCGCTGTATAGCTGGACCTGTGGTAACTTTAATATTTACTCCCATTTCACTGGCTACAATGTACGCCAGCGTGGTCTTTCCCAGACCGGGTGCGCCGTAAAAGATAATGTGATCTAAAGGCTCGGCTCTTTTCTTAGCGGCAGCAATAGCTATGCTCAGATTGTCCTTGACTTTATCCTGACCAATGAATTCGGTAAGATGTTTTGGGCGAAGAATAGACTCGATAGCAACGTCCTCGTCACTTATCTTACCTGAGACAAGTCTCATTTCTCATTTCCAGGCAAGACATGAACTCCGATTATTTAAGAAAACTCTAGATCCACTTTCGTGTCTGTTTCGTCGAAGGTCTTTACTGTTAACTTTTTCCTTTCTGGCAAACCCGGCGCTAGAACTTGAGACGGGATCAGTTTACCGAGAATGACGTTTTCCTTAAGACCGCGAAGCCTGTCTATCTTACCTTTAATAGCAGCATCAACAAGTACGCGACCGGTTTCTTGGAATGAAGCAGCTGCTAACCAGCTGTCCTTGCTCAGACTGGCTCTAGTGATTCCAAGAAGCGCAGCTTGTGCTGTAGCTGGTTCGCCTCCCTCAGCCAGCACTTTAGCATTGATATCTTCATAATCAAACCGGTCAACCAGCTCTCCGGGCAAGAGGTCGGTATCACCTGGAGAAATGACTCTCACTTTGCTCAGCATCTGGCGGATGATGACAGCGATGTGTTTATCGTGAATACTCACTCCTTGGGAGCGATATACCTTTTGTATCTCATCAATGAGGTATTGCTGCACAGCTTCTTTACCCATGATATGTAAAATGTCATGAGGGTCTATAGGTCCCCTAGTAAGTCTATCGCCAGCGCGGACTAGGTCGCCTGACTGAACAAGCAGGTATGATCCCTCAGGTACAGTGTATTCTCTTTCTTCTCTCTCTTCGTATCTAATGGAAATACGACGATCCTCGAGCAAGACCTGGCCCGCAACTCTGGCTATTATCGCCTGTGACTGTTTTTCTACGTCAGCGGGAGCCGGTAACTTTTCTTCAGTTTTTCCAGGCAGAGAACACAAAACAGTGCCAGCATCCACCCATTGGCCGTTGGTTACCATCAGTTCCGCCCCTTCAGGCACAGCATATTCATCTAAATAGGATTCAGAACTGATCACCTTGATCACGGTTTTCCCGTCGGCGTGAGTAACCTCAATCCTGCCATCTATCTCCGAGACTATGGCGGCACCGTTTGGCACTCTAGCTTCAAAAAGTTCCTCAACACGAGGCAGTCCTGTGGTAATATCCACGCCAACTACCCCTCCAGTGTGGAAAGTTCGCAAGGTGAGCTGGGTTCCAGGCTCACCAATACTTTGAGCTGCTATGACACCGACGGCAGTACCAAGCTTAACCAGTTCTCTCTTGCCCAGATCCCTGCCGTAGCAGCGCTGGCAAACGCCGAAGCGAGAATGGCATGTAAGAGGCGATCTTACCTGGACTCGAGTGACACCAGCCTCGAGGATATGCTTCACCTTGTCTTCGTCTATCTCTTCGTTGCGTTCCACAATGGTCGCATTGGTAGTCGGATGTACAACTCTGCTAGCTGCCAAATAGCCTATGATTCGCTCCTCGAAGGAAGGAAGCGAACTATCAAGGCCCTCCCGGGATATCCAGACCCCTTCCGTGCTGCCACAATCGACTTCAGTGATGATAACATCTTGCGCGACGTCTACGAGACGTCTGGTGAGGTAGCCACTATCTGACGTTCTGAGCGCAGTATCAGCTAGTCCTTTACGAGCGCCATGAGTTGAAAGGAAATATTCCATCGGTGATAATCCCTCGCGGAGATTTGATCTGATGGGGAAGTCTATTATTTTCCCCGAAGGATCCATCATTAGCCCACGGATTCCGGCCATCTGTGTGATCTGGGAGATGTTCCCTTTAGCACCTGAATTGGCCATCAGGTAAATGCTACCATAAGGATTCAAAGCCTGCGATACGCACTCTCTAATCCTGTCAGTAGCTTCCACCCAGGCCTGAACTGTGTTTTCATATCGTTCATCCTCGGTAATCAAGCCATGATTGTACTGGTCTTCAATAAGACTGACCTTCCTTTCTGCTTCTTCCAGGAGCTTAAACCTGTTAGGAGGTTCTTCAATATCACCTATTGAAATGGAGATACCCGACTTAGTGGCGTAATCAAATCCTACTTGCTTGAGTCTATCTAGTACGCCAGCAGTGCACTCGTTACCCAACAAGCGAATACATTGAGATACTAGCTGCTTTAAAGAAGTCTTATCAGCCAACTTGTTGTAGAAGCGGAGTTGAGGGGGAAGAGCCTCATTAAAGATAATTCTGCCCACGGTGGTGGTTATCTTGCCGCCTTGAGAACGAAGTGAAGGGTCGCTTATCACAACCTCAGCATTAAGGTCAACAATGCCAAGTTCATATGCTATCCTTGCTTCGTCAAAGCTACTGAAAACTTTCCCCTCCCCTTTAGCTCCGGGTCTTACCATGGTGAGGTAATAACAACCAAGTACGATATCTAGGGTTGGCGTTGCTATGGGTTCGCCGCAGCTCGGTAGCAACATATTATATGGGCTGAGCATATGCTCTCTGGCTTCTCTAACTGCGGCGCGGGATAAGGGCACGTGTACTGCCATCTGGTCGCCGTCAAAATCGGCATTGAAAGCAGCGCAGACCAAAGGATGAATCTGAAAAGCATCTCCGTCAATTAGCACGGGCTCAAAAGCCTGAATGCTGAGACGGTGCAAGGTTGGGGCGCGGTTTAACAATACGGGACGCTCCTTGACCGCTTCATATAGAGCATCCCAAACCTCCGGCGTGCCTCTTTCTATCAAGCGCCGCGCACTTTTCAAGCTGCCTGCGTATCCATACTTCAAAAGTTTATGTATCACCGCAGGTTTATACAGTTCCAAAGCAACGTGACGAGGCAAGCCACACTGATGGAGCTTGAGCTGAGGACCTACTACAATTACTGAACGGCCGCTATAGTCCACTCGCTTACCGAGAAGGTTTTGGCGAAATCGCCCTTGCTTGCCTTTGAGGATGTCAGCCAGAGATCTCAAGACATGATTATTGCCCGTGGTAACTACCCGTCCGCGGCGACCGTTATCAATCAGTGCATCCACAGCTTCTTGCAGCATGCGTTTCTCATTCCTGATGATTATTTCTGGAGCGTTTAGTTTCATGAGGCGGCGCAAACGGTTGTTACGATTGATAACCCTTCGATAGAGATCGTTGAGGTCGCTGATGACAAAACGTCCGCCGTCCAGTTGCACGATGGGGCGCAGCGCCGGAGGTAATACGGGAAGCACAGTCAGAACCATCCACTCGGGCTTATTCCCGCTCATTCTGAAGGATTCGACCAGCTGAAGACGTTGGCTAAGTCTCTTGTGATATCCTCCTGATGCGCTGCGCAATTGCTCACGGAGCTCTTGGTACAAGGTATCTAGATCAATTTGCTTGAGTATTTTCAAAATAGCCTCGGCCCCCATGCCGGCTTCAAAAATGTCACCATATTTTTCCTTGAGTCTTCTATGCTCCTCTTCATTGAGCAGCTTCAAAGGCTTAAGGTCTTCTAGGTCCTCATTATTCCTCTTAAACTCTTCCTCTATCTGTGCTCTCCTTTCAGCAAATCGTGCATGAAGCTGGCTTATTTCCTTTGCTCTAAGCTCTTCATCTGAAATCTTCGCTTGTACATCAGCAAGATTTCGCTGTAGCTCTTCTTCTTGCTCAGCAAGTTTGTGAAGCTTTTCTCCTTCCAACTGCCGTAGCTTCCTTTGTTTTGCCTCTTGATCTACTGAGATGACGATGTAGCGAGCGAAGTAAATGACTCCCTCCAGATCCCGCGGGGAAAGATCTAGAAGCAAGGCCAATCGGCTTGGCACCAATTTGACATACCATATGTGGGTTACCGGGGCAGCCAGTTCAATATGTCCCATGCGTTCGCGGCGTACGCTGGAGTGGGCTACCTCGACGCCGCATTTATCGCAAATCACACCTTTGTATCGTGCCTTCTTATACTTGCCACAGTGACATTCGAAATCTTTGACAGGCCCGAAGATTCTTTCGCAGAACAGACCGTCCCGTTCCGGTTTCAGAGTCCTGTAGTTTATTGTTTCCGCCTTGGTCACTTCGCCATGAGACCAACTGCGAATTTGCTCCGGCGAAGCTAGGCTTATCCGTATACCGCTGATACCATCAAACTGAGACATTTTCCTCCTCGCTGAGTAATTCGACGGCGAAGCCCAAGCTACGCAGTTCCATGAACAAGACCTTGGTTGACTCCGGGATGCCGAGTTGCTGGATATCCTCTCCCTTTACCAAAGCCTCGTAAGCTTTAGCCCGACCCATCACATCATCTGACTTTATAGTCAACATCTCTTGAAGGGTATGAGCTGCTCCGTGTGCTTCTAAAGCCCATACCTCCATCTCACCAAAACGTTGACCACCGAATTGGGCTTTCCCTCCCAGAGGTTGCTGGGTGATGAGTGAGTAAGGACCAGTGGAACGAGCATGCACTTTGTCACCAACAAGGTGGATTAGTTTCATCATGTAAATGTTACCTACAGTGACAGGACTATTAAATATTTCGCCTGTCCTGCCATCGCGGAGTTCCATCTTACCCAAAACGGGAGGAAAGGCTTTACGTTCTTTATAAATCCTTTGTGCCAGTATGTCCAGCTCTTCGTCACTAAGAGACTCTAGCTGGTGGTTATCACCTATGCCCAATTCTTCGAGCCAAAGACAAAGTGCGGCTCTCTTCGCCGCTCCTTTGCAACTTTCGTCCATTATCTTGTTGGTGTCAAGGCCATGAGCAGAGAGCCATTCGTTGATTTTGCCCCAATCGACTCGAGCAATTTCCGGATTCTCGGGGTCGAAGCTTACTGCGCCGGCTTTCCATGCTATCCAGGTTCGTGCCAGAGCATCCTCGATGGCGAGGGCATCTGCACCATCAAAAATGGGGTTGATAGCCTCAAAACCCATCACCTGGGCTGCCCAGCCTAAATGTGCTTCGAGAACCTGACCCAGGTTCATGCGTGACGGTACACCAAGGGGGTTCAGTACAATGTCTACGGGTGTGCCATCCGGCAAAAACGGCATATCTTCTTCCGGCAGGATGATAGAAACCACTCCTTTGTTGCCATGCCTCCCTGACATCTTGTCACCCACTGAAATTTTTCGTTTTTGCGCTACCCATACCTGCACCAGTTTGTTAACCCCAGCGGGCAATTCATCGTGATTCGCACGAGTGAAAACTCTGGTCTTGATCACTCTGCCCCATTCTCCCGATGGCATCCTTAGAGAACTATCCTTAACGTCACGCGTTTTTTCTCCAAAGATAGCTCGCAACAGTTTTTCCTCAGCAGAAGGTTCGGTCTCACCTTTGGGGGTTATTTTGCCCACCAGAATATCATTAGGCTTTACTTCGGCTCCAACACGCACAATGCCATCCTTATCCAGATTGGAAAGACTTTCCTCACTTACATTGGGTATATCGCGTGTGATCTCTTCAGGACCCAGCTTCGTATCCCGTTCCTCTATTTCGTATTTCTCAATGTGGATGGAGGTATACACATCGTCCTTAACCAGTCTCCTGCTTATGACAATGGCGTCCTCGAAGTTGTACCCCTCCCAACTCATGAAAGCACAAATAAGGTTTTGCCCTAAAGCAAGCTTCCCTTCATCTATTGAATAACTATTTACCAATTCCTGTCCCTTTTTGACCCTGTCTCCCTTCCTCACCACAGGATGCTGATTGATACAGGTCCCCTGGTTGCTTCTAGTGAATTTCATCAGGTCAAATCTATGTTCTTCCCCCTTGTCAGTTTTAATTATGATTTGGGAACTGGTCGCCGAAACAACTGTCCCATCGTCGGGAGCCAGTATCAGCTGGCCACTATGTTTGGCTACCTCCTTTTCCATGCCTGTCGCTACCAAGGGATGTCTGGGGTGTAATAAAGGCACTGCCTGCCGCTGCATGTTGCAACCCATCAAAGCGCGGTTGGCATCGTCGTGCTCCAGAAACGGTATGAGGCAAGCGGCCACACTAAATAATTGCTTGGGTGACACATCAATGAAATCTACTTTGTCTACCGTTTCCTTAAAGTATCTGCCACCTTTTCTTACCTCCACTCTGTCATGGATGAACTCGCCTCTTCTATTACGGGGTGCATTGGACTGAGCAATGGTATACTGTCCCTCCTCATCTGCAGTGAGGTAAACAACCTGGTTAGAAACAAAAGGTACGACCCTGATGCTGCTCAGAGGAAGAGATGCCAGTTTATGTGCCAACTCTTCGCTCACAACTGTGCCTGCTTTGGCTACTAGATCCCCGTCATTATCGAGGATATCCTGACGCAACGTTCTTCCTGTAAGTTCGTCGGGCACATTGCGAACTTCATTGATGACTTTCAGATAGGGTGTCTCAACGAAACCATATTCATTGACGGTGGCATAAGTAGCCAGGGAACCGATGAGCCCAATATTTGGTCCCTCAGGGGTCTCTATGGGGCAAATCCGACCGTAATGGGAATGGTGTACGTCACGGACCTCAAATCCCGCCTGCTTTCTGGAAAGTCCGCCTGGTCCCATTGCAGAGAGACGACGCTTATGAGTCAATTCGGCTAAAGGATTGGTTTGGTCCATGAATTGTGAGAGCTGTGACCGGCCAAAGAATTCCCTCAGGGCGGCTGTTATCGGTCTAATGTTGACAAGAGACCCAGGAGTCGCCTCAGGACCGAGGATGCTCATCTTTTCCTTAATTGCCCTTTCCAGTCTCAACATCCCAATACGAAGCTGTTTTTGTATCAGGAAACCGACAGGCTGGGCTCGTCGATTTCCTAAGTGGTCAATGTCATCAGGAGGCTCTTTGCCCAGATTAACTGCAATAATGCGTCGAACTATTTGTACCAAATCTTCCGCGGTCAAACCAGTCACGTCCAAAGGTATATCAAGCCCAAGCTTCTTGTTGAGCTTGTAACGCCCAACCCGTCCCAAACTGTACCGACGTGGGTTGAACAAGAAGTTGTTTAGCAATGCCTGAGCACTGCTCAGACTAGGAGCCTCGCCTGAAGAAAGCTTCCTGTATATGTCGAACAAGGCGTCGGTCTTTGTTCTTATTAAGGGATCACGCTCTATAGTAGAGCGGATAAAGGAATGTTCTGGAGAATTGTCCACATCTTGGAAAAGAGAAATCAGGGTCTCATCGCTCTCAAAACCAATGGCGCGCAGCAATGTGGCTACAGTGATCTTACGCTTGCCACTTATTTTCACCGAAATCACATCCCGAGTAGAAGTGTCGAAGTCGAGCCACGCTCCATGCTCAGCCACAAGCTTGGCATAGCATAATTCCCGCCCACTCGAAGGATCTTTCTCCAGTGTGAAGTAAACTCCAGGAAACCGGGTCAGCTGGTTCACCACGACGCGCTCCACTCCAGAGATAATAAAGGTGCCCCTCTCAGTCATCAGGGGAAAGTCACTGAAAAATAGCTCTTGTTCCTTTATCTCTCCCGTTTCTTTGATTACCAGTCGTGTGGTCACATAGAGTGGAGAAGAGTAGGTGAGCCCCCGTTCCATACATTCGGAAACAGAGTGAAGAGGCTCCCTGAATTCGTAATCAACAAAGTGAAGTTCCAATCGTGTGTTCGTATAATCTTGAATCGGCGAAATCTCTTCGAACAGTTCCTTTAGACCTTCCTCTTGAAACCAGCGGAAGGAATTGAACTGAACCTCGATGAGGTCCGGTATATCTAAGATCTCGGCAAGTGTAGCAAAAGATTTTACAGAGTTAGGTTCAAGCATGAATATAACTTCAATTCGTATGTTTCAATTGCAAATACTTCGGGGATGCGACTCTAGCGGAACCTAGGTATGGTCGGTATTGCATACCTGTGGCGCATAATGCAAATCTAGTAGTGTAACAATTCTTTTTCCTCCTGTCAAGAGGGCGACAACCTTCATCCGGTAAACTGATAGTTGCCAGGTATTCTGCCTGCATGGGCTCACACCTCCCTTGTCGGACTTCCACCGGGGTGAGCCCACTATTATAAACCTCAACCCCCTAACTCGTTTCCCCCAAACTTCCAACACATCCTTAAAATGGGTCTACACTTTTCAGCGTGAAGAATTTATAGAGGATGCCGGAAGGGGGGTGAGTATTTATTGAGAGGCACCCACTACCTCCTGTAGCCTTGGTAATTAAGCAAAAGTAAGAAAAGGAGGTAAAGCAGGTGCAAGACGATTGTATCGCAGTGGCCCTGGGATTGCCAGAGCTAATGGTCCTGGGGCAGATAGAGCTGGATGACCATTTCGAGGTCACAGTGAGATACCGGCGAGGTAAAGTAGCCTGCCCCAGCTGTGGCAGCAGGATGGTGAAAAAGCATGATAGTAGCTTTCAACACAAGAGAGATAGGAAGCTGAGGGACAAAAGAGTGGTTCTTACTTTAGAGAAACGGCGTTTTCGGTGCCTTTCTTGCGGCAAGGTATTTACTGAACCAGACGACGAGGTCTTTGGTTCCAGAAGGCGCTCCAGTGAACGCCTCAGAAAATATCTTGGGGATAGGGCAATGCACCAAACAATAAGCCAGGTAGCTAAAGAAGAGGGAGTAAGCGAGAGCCTGGTTAGAAGGTCTTTCACTGAAGTAACTGGCTTTCAGTTGGGACTGGATGAAAACAAAGCTAAAGCCAGTAGAGTAATGGGACTTGATGAGTTCTCAGTAAAGAAAAGGATGTTCGACACCGCCATAAGCGATTTAAGGGAAAGGAAGGTATTAGGCATTGTTGAGGGCTGTGGCAAGACTAACCTGGAGAAGTATTTTACCGCTCTTCCTGATCCTGAAATAGTTGAGGTGATAGTTATGGATATGCATGAGCCATTCAGGCAAGCTGTCCAGATGTGCTTGCCCAAAGCTAATATCGTGGTGGACAAATTCCACGTGATAACCCATATTAACCAAGCTTTGGATAAGGTGCGCACCAGATTACAGAGCAAAGAAATCCGGGGAAGGAGATGGCTTCTCTTCCATAGTCGCTATCTTCTGTTGCGTAAAGCTAAAAGTTTAAGCGCTGAGGAACAATTAAAGCTAAGACGTTTATTCAGCCTTTATCCCGAGCTGGGCATAGCATGGAAATTAAAGGAATTCCTGAGAGAATGGTATAAAAGCTCAAATCGCGCCGAGGCAGAAGTTTCCCTTTGCCACTGGGAGGAATCCGTTCATAAGGCCGGGCTTAAGGAATTTGGAACTGGGCTTCCCATGTTCAGGAATTGGCGCAATGAGACTCTCAACTACTTTGATCATCGTGTAACCAATGGCTTTCTGGAGGGGAAGAATAACAGGATAAAAGTCATCAAACGTATGGCTTATGGATACCGTAACATCGACAACCTCAGAATGAGGATACTTCTTACCGACAATGAGATAGCCGCTAACACTAAAGCTTCAGGAGGTTTTCACGCTTATTGACGAAGAACCATTAAAATCATCTAGGATCTAACCAAAAGGAGGGTTGTTAAATCACCAAGAATCTGTGGCCTGGTTGGGATTTCACAAGCAGGTAAAGCCAGGCCGTGCACAAGACGGACATGCATTCAAGGAATGAATATCTCAAGGTAATAAGGGAGAAGTATTTGAGAGCCAGGGGAGGGAAACAGAAGACGCAACTTCTGGATGAATACTGCGGTAATACCGGACAATCAAGAAAGTACCTCATCTGGAAGATACTTAGAGGGAGAAGATGGGGACCGAACATGCTTATCCTTACAAGAAGTCAGTGCCCCGCATGGTTAGATCTTGTATGATTCAACAATCTCTTGTGGGTTAGATAGTTAAATGATTTGACACGGCTCAGAATTGACACTGTAACTGTTTTGTGCTAAATTTCGTCATTGGCGTCTACTAGAAAGGCAAATAGGAATTAGTCGAAAAGCCGGCTGGCCAAAGCCGAGCAAGTTTGCAAAGTAGACCGGCCTGTAACCAGACGGCTTTTTGATTGCTTAAGGAGGCCATATGCCAACGGTTAATCAACTGGTGCGTAAAGGGCGGCAAAGACTTGAGAGCAGGAGCAAGGCCCCGGCACTGCATTACATACGGAATGCAATGAAGGGGAAGATTGTGTGGTCAAAGCAGGGAGCGCCCCAAAAAAGAGGGGTTTGCATCCAAGTGAAGACAGCTACACCAAAGAAGCCAAATTCGGCGTTGCGCAAGATTGCGCGTGTGAGATTAACCAATGGCATGGAAGTAACCGCTTATATTCCGGGCGAGGGACATAATCTACAGGAGCATTCAGTGGTGTTGATCCGGGGGGGTAGAGTTAAAGACCTTCCTGGAATTCGTTATCATATTATTCGGGGCACGTTGGATACTGAAGGAGTGGGGAATCGAAGACAAGGTCGGAGTAAGTATGGAGCCAAGGCTCCCAAACAATGAGGGCACATGCCAAGAAGAGCTAGGAAAGTAGTGAGGCGGATTCCGCCACCTGACGCCAAGTATAATAGCGTCACGGTAGCCAAATTTATTAACAAAGTTATGATGCGAGGACAAAAAGCTACAGCAGAGCGTATTGTTTACAGCGCGTTGGAACTTGCTGCGGGGCAGCTGAATAGTAACGGGGTTGATGTATTGGAGCAAGCGATTAAGAACGTCATGCCTTTGGTGATGGTAAAGCCACGTCGTGTCGGTGGGGCTACCTATCAGGTTCCTGTCGAGGTAGCTGAACACCAAGCGCGCTCTATTGCTATGAAGTGGCTTGTTGCCGCAGCACGTGCCCGTAGCGGCAGGTCAATGGTGGAGAAGCTGGCAAACGAGCTAATCGACGCTACACAAAATAAAGGTGCCGCGGTTAAGAAACGCGAGGAAGTCCATAAAATGGCAGAGGCAAACAAGGCCTTTGTCCACTACCGCTGGTAAGGAGCTGTGTTGCAACTAGCGCTGAAGCCGAAGGACAAAACTATGACGCGGACGTTCCCCATCGAGAAAATAAGAAATATAGGAATCATCGCCCATATAGATGCTGGCAAGACTACGACCACGGAAATGATACTGTACCACACGGGGCGAACCTATAAGATTGGCAGCGTGGACGAAGGGACAGCTGTAATGGACTGGATGATACAGGAAAAGGAGAGAGGTATCACCATCACAGCTGCGGCTACTACCTGTCAATGGCGGGAGCATCGCATTAATATTATCGATACGCCAGGTCATGTGGACTTTACTGCTGAAGTTGAGCGCAGTCTTCGTGTGTTGGATGGGGGTGTTGTCATATTTGATGCTGTAGCCGGAGTAGAGGCCCAATCTGAGGCGGTATGGCGTCAGGCAGACAGGTACAGTGTGCCACGCATTTGCTTTGTTAACAAAATGGATAAGATAGGTGCTGACTACCTCTATGTGGTGAACATGATTAGGGAAAAATTACGTGCCAAAGTATTGACGGTGCAATTCCCGGTGGGAAGTGAGAAGTACTTCCGCGGTATTATTGACCTTGTGGAAGGTGTAGTTATTGCCTTTCCGGAAGATTCTGCCACTGTTCCTTCCGAGGACGACCTTGCTTTGCTAGTTAAGCAGCGTCAGGCGATGGTTGAGGCTTTGGCTGAACTTGATGAACAAATAATGCTCTTGTATCTCGACGGGAAAGAGATCTCTGTTTCGCAGCTTAAGGGAGCTATAAGGAGGCTGACTATTTCTAACCAAATTGTGCCTATACTTTGTGGCAGCGCTTTAAGAGACAAAGGTATAACGCAGTTGCTTGATGCCATAGTGGACTATCTCCCCTCCCCTTCAGACCTGCCTCCTGTCCGGGGCACTGACCCGACTACAAAAAAAGAAGTGCTCTGTTTTCCTAGCGATGACGAACCTTTTTCTGCTCTAGCTTTCAAAACAGTGTCTGACCCCTTTATGGGCAAACTTACCTACTTACGCATTTACTCCGGCGAGATCACGACAGGTTGTCAGGTGTTCAACTCCACTGTCGGCAAAAAAGAAAGGATAAGCAAACTCTATGTGATGCATGCTGACCATCGTGAGGAAGTGAGCAGGGCTGAAGCGGGGAGCATTGTGGCTGCATTGGGCCTCAAAATGACTTCAACAGGCGACACTCTTTGCGATCCGGCACGACCAGTTATCTTTGAACCTATACGATTCCCTGAACCGGTGTTATCTATGGCAATAGAGCCTAAGAATAAGGCTGACCAAGATAAGCTGGACGATGTTTTGTCCAAGCTTGCGGTTGAGGATCCTACATTCAAGTACCGTTACGACAAGGAGACAGGACAAACCTTGATATCAGGAATGGGTGAACTCCATCTTGAGGTGCTTATAGACCGTATGTTCCGTGAATACGGAGTGAGAGTTAATGTAGGTAAGCCTCAGGTGGCTTACAAAGAGACTGTTAGCACTAGTGTAGAGTCGGAGGGGAAATTTATTCGGCAAAGTGGTGGTAGAGGGCAGTATGGGCACGTCAGGCTTAAGATCGAACCTGCCGAGCGTGGTGCCGGTTTCCAATTTCATGATGACATTCGGGGCGGGGTTATACCGAAAGAATTCATTCCCGCCATTGAAGACGGCGTTAAAGCAGCTTTATCCAGTGGGGCGCTGGCTGGATATCCAGTAGTGGACGTAAAGGTTACTGTCTATGATGGTAGCTATCACGAGGTTGATTCCTCAGACCTAGCCTTCAGGATGGCAGCGTTTTTGGCTACGAGGGATGGAATTGAAAGGGCTAAGCCGGTTATCCTCGAGCCGATTATGGAGGTGGAACTGTTCACCCCTAGCGAATTCTTAGGTGACATTCTCAGCGACCTAAAATCTCGTCGTGGACATGTTCAAAATGTTGAGAGTCGAGACGGGAATTCTGTGGTCCGTTGTTTGGTTCCTTTGGCGGAGACGTTTGGTTTTGCTGGAGATTTGAGGTCTCTCAGCCAGGGCAGGGCAAGTTATAATATGCAGTTCCATCACTATGAGGAAGTACCAGCTGACGTGTTAGAAAAAATCGCCGCCAGTCGAGTAGGAAGGATCAGATGACCAGCCAAAAGATCCGCATTAAGATAAAGGGCTTCGATCATAGACTGGTAGACCAGGCAGCCCGCCAGATAGTGGAAACGGTAGAACGCACCGGGTCCATCGTTGTAGGACCGGTGCCTTTGCCCACACGGATAGAGAAGTTTTGCGTTATTCGTTCCAGCAATATTGACAAAGATTCTCGAGAGCAGTTCGAGATCAGAACTCATAAGAGATTGATCGACATTTTGCAACCGAGCTCCAAGACAATAGACGCGTTGAGTCAGCTTAATTTGGCTTCCGGCGTGGAAATAGATATTAAGTTGTAAATGTAGGACCATGTTTCCAGGTATCATTGGCAAGAAACTAGGTATGACACAGGTAGTGCTCGGTGATGGCGAGGTTGTGGGGGTAACTGCTATCAAAGCAGGTCCCGCTGTGGTTACTCAGATAAGAAACCGAGACAAGGACGGTTACAACGCTGTTCAACTCGGTCTTATAGAAGATGAGGGAAAGAAAGTCCGCCTTACGTCCCCAGAAAAGGGACATCTTAAGAAGGCCGGAGTAGAGAATATCCGTTATCTTCACGAATTCAGAACCGACGATATTGGCTCAATTAAAGAAGCTGAGAGGGTAGATGTCAGCTTCCTAAAGGCTGGTGACTTGGTAAATGTGACCGGTATTTCGAAGGGTAAAGGCTTTGCTGGGGTAGTGAAGAGACATCATTTTGCCGGCGGGCCAAAAACTCATGGGCAAAGTGATCGTCACCGTGCTCCTGGATCGATCGGAGCTACAACTTTCCCAGGCCGGGTGCTCAAAGGGAAACGGATGGCTGGCCATATGGGAAGCAGGAGAGTCACTGTACGTAATCTCAAAGTAATCCAGGCTGATCCAGAACGTAATTTGCTTCTGCTTCAGGGAGCTGTACCTGGAGCCAATGGCGGAATTGTGTTTATTGAGAAAGTCAGCTAGGGGCGGTATGAAAGTGCCGGTTTGTAATATGGAAGGCAAGGTCGTAGCTGAGTTAGAGATCAGTGATGCGATTTTTGCTGTTCCTTTCAATGAACCTGTAGTCCATCAGGCAATGGTACGTCAACTGGCTAACAGGCGCCAGGGTACTGCATCGACTAAGACTAGAGGGGAAGTAAAGGGAAGCACAAGGAAACTCTATCCTCAGAAGCACACGGGACGAGCGCGAAGAGGCGATATAAAGTCGCCTTTGTTAATAGGTGGTGGTATAGTTTTTGGACCAAAACCGCGCTCCTACCGCCAATCAATGCCCAAGAAGATGAGAAGGCTCGCGTTGAAATGTCTTCTCTCCGCTAAAGTCAGGGAAGGGGATCTGAAGTTAGTCGATAAACTTGAGTTCGAAGAACCAGGAACTAAAGAAATGGTTAGGGTCTTATCTGCGTTGGGCGTTGATTCCTCTGTGTTAGTTCTTACCGCCGGTCCGATCCCCAATGTGGTGAAATCGGCAGCTAATTTGCCAGGGGTTAAGGTATTGCCGTCGGCCCTGATTAATGTCCTGGATTTGCTTTCTTACAAGACAGTACTAGCTACGGTACCCGCCATACGCGATATCGAGCGGATTTGGGGGGATAAGGATGCTGCATCCGCATGAGGTATTGAAGCGACCCTTGATAACAGAAAAAGCGATGTCCCTGAAGGGTCAGAACAAATACGTTTTTGAGGTAGCCAAAGACGCTACCAAATCTCAGGTTGAAGAAGCTGTAGAACGAGCGTTCAAGGTGAAGGTCAAGGACGTTAACATAATTAAGGTTCCCGGGAAGACTAGAAGGTTTGGCAGGAGGCAAGTCAAGAGTTCATCGTGGAAAAAAGCAATAGTTACTTTAGAAGCAGGACACAAAATTGATCTTGTGGAAGGCTTGTAATGGGCTCGGTTCTCAAATGGAGAAGAAAGAAGATTTCCAAGCACCGTTATAGGAAGCTGCGCAAGAGAACGCGGTGGCAAAGGACACACAAATAACGTTAAAATCATAAGCTTGTTTTGAAAGACCGCTATCAGGAAGCGCAATAAGGAAGTGAGGTATGGGAATTAAAACTTATAAGCCAACTTCTCCCGGCAGGAGGTTCATGACCACAGCTACCTTTGAGGAACTAACCAAGGTAGCGCCGGAAAAGTCCTTGCTTGTACCGTTAAAGAAGAAGGCGGGACGCAACAATCGCGGTGTGATAACGGTGCGGCACCGTGGTGGTGGAAATAGGCGTAAGCTCCGGATCATAGATTTCAAGAGGGACAAAATTGGGGTTCCCGGGAGGGTGGTGTCTATTGAATATGACCCTAACAGATCGGCACGTATCGCATTAGTTCATTACCTTGATGGGGAGAAACGCTATATACTTGCCCCTTTGGGGATAAAAGTGGGAGATATTATTGAAGCGGGGGAAAACGTAGAGATAAGAAGCGGCAATGCTTTGCCTTTGGGCTCTATCCCGGTGGGCACCTTAGTTCATAATATCGAATTTGAACCAGGCAGGGGCGGGAAGCTTGTGCGCAGTGCCGGAGGTGCTGCTCAGATCGTGGGTAAAGAGGAAAGTTACGTTGTAGTTAGACTGCCCTCGGGCGAATTACGCAGGTTTCATTCTCGCTGCTGGGCTACTGTGGGTCAGGTAGGCAATGTAGATCATCAGAATATCGTCTTGGGCAAGGCAGGAAGGAGCAGGTGGCTTGGTCGTCGCCCGGCAGTAAGAGGCTCTGCTATGACGCCACGTGATCACCCTCACGGGGGAGGAGAGGGCAGAGCTCCTCGAGGGATGCCTCCCAAGACTCCGTGGGGAAAGCCTGCCCTGGGTTGTAAGACTCGACGTCGTAAACCTTCAGACAGAATGATTATCAAGCGGAGGAACGAAGGTGTCGCGCTCGCGTAGGAAAGGACCATTTTGTGACCCTAAGTTGCTTAAAAGAATAGAGGCACTTAACAAATCTGGCGAGAAAGGGGTAGTGAAGACATGGTCGCGAGCCTCTACCATTCTGCCTCAGATGATAGGTCATACCATTGCCGTGCATAACGGCAGGAAGCATGTGCCTGTTTTCATCACTGAAAGTATGGTGGGGCACAAGTTGGCTGAATTCGCCGCTACTAGGACTTACAGGGGTCACAGCACCAAAGTAAAGGTAACCGTACAGACGAGGAAGAAATAGCAAATATGAAAGTGAAAGCGGAAGCTAAAGATGTGGGCATTCCACCGCAGAAACTTCGGCTTGTGGCCAATATGGTTAGAGGTAAGAGGGTCAGTGAAGCTCTAACCCTGTTGACCTTCCTGCCCACACCGAGGGCTAAAGCAATTGCCAAGGTGATTAAGTCCGCAGCAGCTAATGCGGAAAATAATTTTCAGATGTCCCCTGCTGCGCTCAGGATCGCCGAGATCTACGTTGATCAAGGTCATACCTTGAGAAGGTTTCGTGCCCAATCGAGAGGCAGAGTGAGCCCTATCCTAAAGCGGTCCAGCCACATCACAGTTTTTGTTGAAGAGGAGGATTAACAATTGGGACAAAAGGTTCATCCCCATGGTTTCAGGTTAGGTATCATTCGAGACTGGCAGGCTAGATGGTATGCCGAGAAGTCCTATACGCAGTTCCTGTTGGAAGACCTAAAATTGCGAAAGTTTATCGCGGAGAATTGTTCTGACGGGGCTATAGCTCGAATTGAAATTGAGCGTCCTGGAGACGAGGTGTCTATAACCCTTTACTCAGCTCGTCCTGGTATCTTGATCGGACGGGGAGGACAGAATGTGGAAGCGCTAAAATCGGAATTGGAGAAACTGGTGGGGAGAAAAGTAAGGTTAACAATCCGGGAGGTGGAACATCCCGAGCTCGAGGCTGTGCTAGTAGCTCGTAATATAGCGGAACGGATCGAAGAGAGAGTACCTTTCCGCCGGGCAATGAAACAAGCAGCCTTTCGAACTCTGCAGGCTGGAGCTAAAGGAATCAAGATAACATGCAGCGGGAGACTTGGTGGCGCAGAAATCGCCCGGTCGGAGACCCTGCATCAAGGTCAGATGCCCTTGCATAAGATACGCGCGGATATTGATTATGGCTTCGCTGAAGCCCATACTATCATGGGGCGTATTGGGATAAAAGTGTGGATTTACAAAGGGGATGTCATTCCTGAGATAAAGGAGGCAAGTGCTACAACCGAAGCGAGTGAAGTTCCGCAAAGCGCATAGAGGCCGGCTGAAGGGCAGCGCCCAGAGCGGTAATGTTATATCTTTCGGCGAGTTTGGTCTCAGGGCCGAGGAATCTGCCTGGATAACAGCGAGGCAGATTGAGGCAGCGCGGCGCGTCTTTGTGCGTTACTTACATCGTGGTGGTCAACTGTGGATACGCATCTTTCCTGATAAACCTGTGACCAAGAAGCCGGCGGAGACGAGAATGGGTGGCGGGAAGGGAGACCCTGACCATTGGGTAGCCGTGGTTAAAAGGGGCAGGATCATGTTCGAACTAGCGGGAATAAAGGAAAGTGTGGCTTTGGAAGCGTCGCGGCTTGCTTCTGATAAGCTTCCTATAGCCACAAGCTTTATCACTAAGGACGGAAAGAAAATTGAATGCTGATGAGATTCGTGCTCTAAGCGATGAAGAATTGTTAAAAAGGCTTGCTGAGGCCCAAGAGGAGCTTTTTAACTTGCGCCTCCGCCTGGTTACCAAGCAGTTGAAAAACCATCAGGAGATACGGAAAGTAAGGAAAAGCATTGCCAGGATGAAAACTATCTTAAGAGAGAGGGAGTTGGGTATAAGATGACTGTTCGGGGAACGAGAAAAGTAAGAGAAGGAGTGGTGATAAGCAACAAAATGGACAAGACCGTGGTGGTTGCAGTGGAAACGTACAAGATTCATCCTCTTTATAGGAAACCAATTAGAATTAGAAAAAAGTACAAGGCTCATGATGAGGATAACGCTTGCAGAATCGGGGATAAGGTGAGAATTATGGAGACCCGTCCCTTATCCAAGGAAAAGAGGTGGCGGGTAGCGGAGATAATATCTAGAGGGGAAACACCCGAGGTTACAACGAGACAAGGACAATGATTCAGCCTTACACTAGATTGAGAGTAGCCGATAATACCGGGGCAAAGCAGATTATGTGTATCAACATTCCTACAGGTAACAGGAAGTATGCCTACGTGGGTGACGTTATTGTTGCTACGGTGAAACGGGCGATACCCCATGGTCTAGTCAAGGAGGGTGAGGTAGTTCGGGCGGTTGTTGTGCGTGTGGCTAAACCTTACCGTCGTCACGACGGCTCGTATGTTAGATTTGATGAGAATGCTGCAGTCATTCTTGGGGACAAGAATAACCCTAAAGGTAGTCGTATCTTTGGTCCTGTGGCTAGAGAACTTAGGGATAAGAACTTTACTAAAATAATATCCTTGGCACCAGAGGTTATCTAGAAATGAAGGTCAAAAGAAATGATACTGTATTGGTAATTGCAGGCAAAGACAAGGGAAAGAAGGGGAAAGTACGCTTTGCGTTTCCTAAAGAGAACAAGGTTATTGTAGAAGGTGTTAACATGATTAAACGGCATTCCCGAGCGCGCAGGGCGGTACGGCAGGCTGGCATAATAGAGCTAGAAGCCCCCATTCATGTATCCAATGTGATGCTGATATGCAATAAGTGCGGTAAACCTTCGCGGACGGGTTTTCGCTTCCTCCCCGAAGGTAGAAAAGTCCGAGTTTGTAAATCTTGCCAAGAGGTTATTGATTGAGACCAGGGATATGAAATCTCGTTTGCAGGAAAAATATATAGCCGAGGTGGTGCCTCAACTTAAGGACAGGTTGGGCTGTGAAAATATTATGCAAGTACCTAAGCTGGAGAAGATCGTCTTGAGCATTGGTCTAGGGGAGGCAACCCAGAATCCTAAAGTCCTCGAGGCAGCGGAAAGAGACCTAGCTATTATCGCGGGGCAAAAGCCTGTGATCACGCGGGCGAAAAAGTCCATTTCTGCTTTCAAGTTAAGAACTGGCATGCCAATCGGGCTGAAGGTAACACTACGGGGCAAACGAATGTACGACTTTTTTGATAAACTGGTTAACATTGTTCTGCCAAGATTTCGCGATTTTCGTGGTGTCTCGCCTGATTCCTTCGATGGGCGCGGGAACTATAACTTGGGGATAAAAGAGCAGATAGTTTTCCCCGAGATAGAGTATGATAAGGTCGACAAGATTCGCGGCCTAGAGGTAACTATCTGCACCACAGCTGGGAATGACCACGAAGCCAGGCTACTGCTGGAACTTCTGGGTATGCCTTTTAGGAGAAGTTGACATGGCAAAGCTGTCCAAGATTGTAAAGTCGAAGCGGCCGCCAAAATACAAGGTGCAACACCGGAATCGTTGTCAGCTGTGTGGTAGGCCGCGCGCCTTCATGCGTAAGTTCGGTATCTGCCGTATTTGTTTCCGAGAACTCGCCGTGACCGGTGTAATTCCGGGGATAAGGAAGTCGAGCTGGTAAAAATGACAGTCATTGATCCTATTGCTGATATGTTAACACGAATACGCAACGCTGTCATGGCACGTCACGAAACTGTCCTGGTGCCTTCTTCCAAAATAAAGCTCGCTATCGTCAAGATCCTGCGAGAAGAAGGCTTTATTGATGGTTATGAGGTGCTGAAGGGAAAGCCGCAACCTATGATAAGAATTTCTCTGAAATACGTGAATGACCAGCCAGCGATCCTCGGTCTGGAACGAGTAAGCAAACCAGGTCTGCGAGTTTACGCCCGAGCGAGAGAGGTTCCTCGTGTTTATGGAGGGCTGGGCATTGCCATTCTCTCTACCTCCAAAGGCATCATGACTGGGCAGGAGGCATGGCGTCGCAATCTTGGCGGCGAGATTCTCTGTTATGTATGGTAAGTTTTGCATGTAAGGAGATCGAACTATGTCACGTGTTGGTGCTCGCCCTATTCCTTTGCCCAAGGGCGTCGAGGTAAGAATAGACGGTAATCAGGTGGTAGTTAGAGGCACTAAGGGAGAATTGCGCCGTCAGTTTCATCCTGATATCTCGATTGCTATAAAGGACGGCAGTCTAGTAGTAACTCGACCCAATGACAGTAAGATGTATCGCTCCTTACATGGACTTACCCGGACTTTATTAGCGAACATGGTTACGGGCGTGACGCATGGTTTCGAGAAAGTGTTGGAAATAAATGGTGTGGGGTACCGGGCGCAAAAAAGCGGTGAAAAACTTCTACTTCAAGTGGGCTACACTAATACTGTGGAATTTTCTCCTCCGCCGGGCATAAATATCGTCGTTGAGGGGACGAATCGTGTTCGTGTCATCGGCATAGATAAGGAACTGGTAGGCCAGGTGGCAGCACGGATTCGTGCCATAAGGCCAGCTGACCCGTATAAAGGTAAGGGTATCAAATATTTGGATGAAAAGCTCCGTCTCAAACCGGGTAAGTCAGGCAAGGTGGGTAAGAAATAGCGATGAGTCCTAGAAAAAATCCTCGAATGATGAGGATCGTCCGGCACAAACGAATTAGAAAAAAGGTCGCAGGCACAATGTCCCGCCCGCGGCTGTGTGTTTTTCGCAGTCTCAATCATATATACGCCCAAATCATAGATGATTCACGGGGTCATTGTTTAGTTTCCGCGGGCACACTTAGCTCTGAGGTAAGGGACAAAATCGATGGCATGAACAAGACCAAACAAGCTGAAATAGTGGGGACCTTGATTGCTGAGAGAGCATTGAAACAGGGGATAAAAAAAGTGGTCTTTGACCGTGGCGGTTATCGATATCACGGCAGGGTGAAAGCTCTAGCCGAAGCCGCGAGGAAGGCCGGATTGGAATTTTGAAAACCATGATGAAACCAGTTACCAGAATAAGAGGCAAGAAGGCAAGAATTGATCCTTCCGAGCTAAATCTTGAAGAAAAGTTACTGGGGATAGACCGGGTAACGAAAGTGGTTAAAGGCGGTAAGCATCTTCGCTTTAGAGCTCTTGTGGTTGTGGGTGATCGCAATGGTCATGTAGGTGTGGGACTGGCGAAGGCAGCGGGAGTTCCTGAAGCAGTTCGAAAGGCGAGTGCAGCGGCGAAGAAAAACTTGATCACGGTGCCCATTAAGGATGGGACAATCCCCCACGAAATTTTCGCTAAGTTTTGTGCCTCGAGGATACTATTAAAGCCGGCGAAACCAGGCACGGGTCTAGTTGTTGGAAATACGCCTCGAGCTGTGCTTGAATTGGCTGGACTACAAAATGTCGTGGGGAAATGTTTTGGTGGACCGAGTAAAGTTAATGTAGCCAGGGCGACCATAATTGCCTTGGCTAATTTGAAGCCTCCTAAGGAAGCACCGCAACAAGAGCAGGGCGAAGCACATGAAGCAAAATGAGTTGAGGCCACCCTTAGGTGCGAAGCACAAGAGGAAACGTGTGGGGCGGGGAAATGGTAGTGGTCATGGCACCTATTCAGGAAGAGGTTTGAAAGGCCAGAAAGCTCGTTCTGGCGGTGGGGTGCGTGTTGGCTTCGAGGGCGGGCAGTTACCCTTAGTGCAGCGATTGCCCCAGAAACGTGGATTCACTAATATTTTCAGGATCACATACAACATCGTTAATGTGGGCGAACTCAATGATTTTCCCTCGGGAAGCGAGGTAACCCCAAAGGAATTACTCCAAGCCGGGTTGATAAGTTCTGTGGAGCGGCCCACAAAAATACTGGGGAATGGCGAGCTCAAACGTGCTCTAATAGTCAAAGCTCAAAAATTCTCGTCCTCAGCGGAGAAGAAAATCCTGGCTGCTGGGGGAAAAGTGGAACTTATCTAAGATGAGACCTTCCACGAAGCAACCCCGTTTCATTCAGGCAATGATGGACGCGTTTTCATTACCTGATTTGAGGCGGAGGATGCTTTTCACCCTTGGAATCTTGGCAGTCTTTCGCTTCATCGCGCACGTGCCATTGCCCGGTGTCAACATCGAAGCGCTGGAGCAATTTTTCGGACAGAACGTCCTCTTTGGCATGCTTGACCTTTTCAGTGGCGGCGCCATGAGAAGATTCAGCATGGGAGCTATGGGCGTTTATCCCTATATCACTGCTTCGATAATTATGCAGCTGCTAGTGCCTGTTATTCCCAGCCTTCAAGCCTTGGCTCAACAGGGGGAACTTGGTCACCAGCGGATCAACCGGATTACTCATTTGCTGACTGTACCCTTAGCTGCTTTGCAAGCCTACGGGATGGTAGTGCTTCTACGGAGCCAAACCATTCCCATTATTACGGCACTCGATCCATTGACCATGGCCAGTGTAATAGGCACAATGACGGCTGGCACAATGTTCTTGGTATGGTTGGGTGAGCTAATCACCGAGCGTGGCATAGGAAACGGTATATCAATAATTATCTTTGGTGGCATCGTGGCTGACCTTCCCAGTCTGGTAGGTCGGGGTTTTATCGCTGCTGAAAATCCTACGGGACTGATTGCCTTTATTCTACTGGGCTTAGCCACTCTTGTTTTTATAGTGGTATTTATTGAAGCGCATCGTCGTATCCCGGTTCAGTATGCACGCAGCACTTTCCACGGCGGTCGGATGTATCGCCAGTCAGGTTCCACATATATTCCCTTACGAGTGAATACTGCGGGAATGATACCGCTCATTTTTGCTATCGCGGTAATGCAACTACCAGCTACTATTGCCACGTATTTTATGGATCCTACGGGCACCAATCCCAATTTCTGGAACACAGTTTACAACCTATTTCAGGCCAGTACTCCGGCGCCGTGGGGGTTGATCTATCAAACGTTATATTTTGCCTTGGTAATAGGTTTCACCTTCTTTTACACCATGATCATATTTGAGCAGATGAATTTACCTCAAACTTTGCAGCAACAAAGCGGATTCATCCCGGGAGTTCGACCTGGTAAAGCAACTGCGGACTATTTGAACGGAGTCATCAAGCGTATCACTTTTGGGGGGGCTTTCTTCCTCGCTGTAGTAGCTGTGATGCCTTTCATTGCGCAGGAGATTACCGGGGTCACGGCTCTCGTAATCCAGAGCACCGCTTTGCTTATAGCAGTGGGTGTTGCTCTTGACACCATGAAGCAACTGGAAGCCCAGTTAACTATGCGTCGCTACGAGGGTTTCTTGAAGTGACAACAAGGGTATTTGCAGGTTAGCGTGATGGCAAAGGTTCATGGCCGTTCTAAATATGTTGTTCTTCTCGGCGCTCCCGGTGCAGGCAAAGGAACTCAGGCCGATATCATATCTCGAGGGCTAGGTTTAACTCATGTAGCTTCCGGCGATTTATTTCGCCAAGCGGTGGAGAGGAAGACTCAGTTAGGACTTCTGGCCAAGAGCTACATGGATAAAGGGGAACTCGTCCCTGATGAGATAACTATAAGAATGATTCTGGAAAGGATTGAACAGCCCGACTGTGCCTCTGGCTGTCTTCTCGACGGTTTTCCCCGGACCTTGTCCCAGGCTGAAGCTTTGGATAAAGCGCTTAGTGAAAAGGGGAAGAGCGTGAACAAGGTAGTCTATATCGAGGTTCCCAGTGAAGAATTGGTCAGACGCCTTAGCGGCCGATGGCTCTGCCGCATTTGTCAGACTCCTTATCATGTCATTAATTCACCTCCGAGGACGCCAGGTAAATGTGATAAATGCGGCGGTGAATTATATCAACGCTCGGACGACAAAGAAGAGACAGTAAGGCAACGCCTGAATGTTTTTCTGGTCCAAACTTTGCCTATACTTGAGTATTATAGGAGCCAAGGCAAGTTGGTCTCGGTCAACGGCGACAGGAAGATCGAGGAGGTAACTAAGGAAATACTCTCGGCACTTGAAGAAGCAAACCTGGGATGATAGTGATAAAGTCTGCCGACGAAATAGCAATTATGAGGAAGTGTGGCAAGATTCTGTGTGCTATTCTGGAAAGGTTAATAATGGAGGTAAAGCCGGGCATTAAGACTAGGTATTTGGATGAAGTTATGGAGCGAGAAGTGGAGAGGTGGGGTGTCACGGCTTCCTTCAAGAACTATCGTGGCTTTCCTTCAAATTTATGTGTTTCCGTAAACGATGAAGTGGTGCATGGCATCCCCGGGAACCGGGTGTTAGAAGAAGGAGACATCGTTTCCCTCGATGTTGGAGTAAAATATAATGGGTTTCACACGGATACAGCGGTGACTATTGGTGTCGGGAGAATAAGTAAGGAAGCTGAAAGACTCATCACGGTAACCAAAGGCAGCCTCGAGGCGGGCATCGCTCAAGCGAGGCACGGAAGATGGCTTGGTGACATCTCGGCTGCGATTCAGTGTTACGTGGAGGCAAACGGATTTTCCGTAGTTAGAGAGTACACCGGCCACGGGATAGGTCGGGAATTGCACGAAGAACCTCAGGTACCCAATTTTGCTACAGGGAAAGGTGTCTTACTTCGCAAAGGTATGACCTTAGCTATCGAACCTATGGTTAACGCGGGGGACTGGCATACCAAGGTGGCTGAAAATCACTGGACAGTGCTAACTGCCGACGGAAGTCTTTCGGCGCATTTTGAGCACACTATCGCGATAACCGATGATGAACCTGAGATACTAGCTTAAGTCTATCAGGCATGGCTAAAAAAGAGAGGATAGAGGTCGAGGGCAAGGTTGTTACCTGCTTACCTAACACTATGTTTCGTGTCGAGCTGGCTAACGGTCACCAGGTACTCGCCCATATTTCAGGGAGAATGAGAAAACACTACATTAAGATTTTGCCTGGGGATAGGGTCTTGGTAGAGCTTTCTCCTTATGACCTGAGCCGCGGCAGAATAACCTACAGGCTTAGCAGTTTGACACGTTGAGAAGGAAAGTTTACCATATAGGCTTCAAATGATGGTGTGAGGGATGAAAGTAAGAGCTTCAGTAAAGCCGAGATGCAAGAAATGCAAAGTTATCAGGCGGAAGGGCATAGTTAGGGTTATTTGTGAAAATCCTAAACACAAGCAAAGACAGGGCTAGAATTTCAGGGATGAGGAACGAGCAATGGCACGTATTGCTGGCGTAGATTTACCGAAGAACAAACCTATCTGGGTAGCTTTGCAATATATCTATGGCATAGGAGCCAGCTTGAGCCGAAAAATTTTGGCTATTGCTGGGATAGATCCTAGTACCCGGGTCAAGGATCTCACTGAGGAACAAGTTACTCAGCTTCGCGACATCATAGATAAGAACTACAAGGTAGAAGGTGAATTGAGACGGGAAGTTCAGTCCAATATTAAGCGCCTTATCGAGATCGGTTGTTACCGTGGTATAAGGCATCGAATGAAACTGCCAGTCCATGGTCAACGAACGCGAACCAACGCAAGAACTAAGAGAGGCCCGAGGAAGACGGTGGCTGGCAGAGGTCAGAAGCGCGGTCTGTCCAAGAAATAAGGAGCCTCCACAGAGTATGCCCAAGAAAAAGAAGTTCCACAGAAAAATCACTGAAGGTAAAGTCTACATTCAGTCTACGTTTAATAATACCATCGTGACTATTACCGACCTTCAGGGTAATGTTATTACCTGGGCAAGTTCTGGTACTGCTGGTTTTAAGGGGTCGAGAAAAGGGACTCCTTATGCAGCACAGATGGCCGCTAGAGAGGCGGCGCACAAAGCTATGAACAATGGACTGCGTTACGCTGAAGTCTATATCAAGGGTCCGGGGAGTGGACGTGAAGCTGCGATACGAGCCTTGCAAGCTTCAGGAATCACTGTGACAGCCATTAGGGATGTGACTCCTATTCCTCACAACGGCTGCCGACCTCCAGCGAGGAGAAGAGTATAATGGCACGTTATATTGGCCCTGCTTGTCGTGTATGCCGCCGTATTGGCGAAAAATTAATGCTCAAAGGAGAGAAGTGCTCTACACCTAAATGCCCTTTGGAAAAAAGGAATGTGCCCCCTGGGGAGCACGGTGATAAAATGGGACGCGCTCGGCTTTCACAGCATGGAATTCAACTCCTGGAAAAGCAGAAGATTCGCTTTAGTTACGGTGTTTTGGAGCGGCAATTTCGCCGTTTCTTCGCTGAGGCGAAAAAAAGTCGTCAGGCTACCGGGGAGACCCTTCTTATCTTACTGGAGAGAAGGCTAGACAATGTGGTTTATCGCTTGGGGTTCGCTGACTCTCGGGCACAAGCAAGACAACTAGTCCGACATGGTCATATTCTTGTCAATGGTCAAAGAGTGGATCTTCCTTCCTTTCTGGTGAAGGCAGGTGATGTTATTAAGTGGCGGGAAGCTAGCACCAAGACTGAGTACTATAAAGTAATGGTGGAAAAGATTGGACAGAAGATCATCCCAGGGTGGCTGAGTCTGGATAAGGAGAACATGGTTGGGAAAGTGCTGAGGCTGCCTACCAGGGAGGACGCTGAAGCGAGATTTAATGAAAAAGCTGTTGTTGAGTATTATTCGAGGTAAACTATGTTAGAAATAGACATAGCTGTTCCTGTAGTGACTTCTGTCCAAAGCAGTGGGAATTATGGTCGTTTTGTCGCCGAGCCGCTGGAACCTGGTTTTGGCATTACTTTAGGGAACGCTCTGCGCCGCGTGCTTCTTAGTTCTCTACCTGGTGCTGCAGTTACCTGGATCAGAATCGAAGGGATCAAGCACGAGTTTTCTCCTATCCCCCATGTAAAAGAAGATGCCATGGAGTTCATTACCAATATTAAGCGGTTAAGACTGTGTCCTTTGTCACGCCAGCCAGGCAAATTATTTCTCGAGGCTAAAGGAGAAGGTGTAGTTTGCGCTGGGGATATCAAAGGTTCGGTTGACTTTCGTATTGCCAATCCCGAGCTCTATCTTGCTACTTTGGATTCTCCCGAAGCTAAGCTTTCTGTGGAGCTAAATGTAGAACTAGGCAGAGGATATTTGCCGGCCAAGTCAGCTGATGGTTTGCCTGCGGGAGCATTGCCTGTGGATGCGATTTTTAGCCCGGTTCGGAAGGTCAATTTTTCTGTAGAACCGGTTAAACCGGGTCACGAGGAAAGTCAGGAAAGACTTATATTGGAGATCTGGACTGATGGTACTATTGCTCCTTGGGAAGCACTGAGTCAAAGTGCTGACATCCTAATTAAGCAATTCTCCCCATTCAAGGATTTGCAGACTGTCATGAGAAGGGAAGGAGCGGAAGCGCCCGTTCGATCGGAGGAACGTTATGATATTCCTTTAGAAGAGTTAGGTTTGTCAACACGCTCGTATAACAGCCTGAGGAGAGCGGGTATTTTGACCCTGGCGCAGTTACTGGACAAATGCAGGGAGGGACTCCCTCCTTTACCTGGTTTAGGAGCGAAGTCGAGAGCTGAAGTAGAACAGCTAGTAGCCAAATACGACCCCTCTTTTCGGGCAAAGAAGCAAGAATGAGGCATAGAGTAGCAGGACGGAAACTAGGCGGACGAACGAAACAGAGGTGGAGTCTATACCGAAATCAGGTTACATCCTTACTGGCTGAGGAGAAAATCATTACTACTGAAGCTAAGGCCAGGGAAGTTCGGCGCCTAGCAGAAAAGATGATTAGCCTGTCTAAGGACGGAAGTCTTGCTGCAAGGCGCCAAGCTTTAGCCTTCATTACTGTAGAGAAGGTAGTAGATAAATTGTTTAAAGAGCTTGGTCCTAGATATGCCGAGCGCAACGGGGGGTATACTAGGCTGATAAAGCTAGGCCCCCGAGCTGGTGATAGCGCTCCTCTGGTTCAAATTGAACTGGTCAAATAAGTTCGTCTTGCTTATAGAGTATGACGGTACTCGATATCATGGCTTTCAATGGCAACGCGGTGTGCCCACAGTTCAAGGCGAGCTCGAGGGCGCTATCAGGAAAGTATGCGGTCAAAGTAGTCGCGTCCTCGCTGCAAGCAGAACTGACGCCGGCGTCCACGCCAAGGGGCAGGTGGTAAGCTTCTGGACCCAATCTGCGTTGGACTCCATGACCCTGGTGAAAGCACTGAATTACTACCTTCCCAAAGATATCGCAGTAAAGGCGGCTTCCAAAGTTGATGCTGAATTCAGTGTTCAGCGCGACGCTATAAGTCGCGAATATCGTTACTATATTCTGAACACTAGTACGCCATCGCCTTTCGGCTACCGATTTGCGTTGCTTGTATCTAGAGCATTGGATCTGGAGCCGATGAAAAAAGCTTGCCAGTTGCTTATCGGCGAGCACGATTTTACTTCCTTCACGACTTCTGTCGCAGGTAAGAAAGGTGCTATCCGTCATGTCTATGACGCCGGCATAGAGCGTAAGGGAGAACTGGTCATTTTTCGGATGGTGGCTAATTCTTTCTTGACGCATCAGGTGCGAAGTACTGTGGGGCTTTTGATGAGATTGGGTTTGGGCCAGTTATGCATTAACGATTTTTGTGATATAATGGCGGCAAGAAAGTTGGGGCTGGCTGGCCCTATAGCTGCGGCTCACGGGTTGTACCTGATGAAGGTCAGGTATTCCAAACCTTGGATCAATTGAACATGAAAACTTATAGTCCCAAGGCTAAAGAAATTAAGCGGGAGTGGTGGTTAGTTGATGCCAAGAACCAGATCTTGGGAAGACTGGCTTCCCAGGTTGCCCGGCTGCTTATGGGAAAGCATAAGCCAATTTATACTCCTCACATGGACACTGGCGACTACGTGGTAGTGATTAATGCCGCCCAAGTGAAAGTTACAGGGAAGAAAGCAGAAGAGAAGGTATACTATCGCCATTCCACTTATCCCGGCGGCTTAAAAAGTGCTACGCTTAAGGAGTTGTTAGCCAGGAACCCGACGCGAGTAATTGAGTATGCTGTGAAAGGGATGCTACCTCACACTTCTCAGGGTAGAGCGATGTTCAAGAAGCTTAGGGTCTATCCGGGACCCGAGCATCCTCACTTGGCTCAGATCAGAAAGAAAGGCGACGTAAAATGAGTGAAACACGCTATGTTTGGGCTACAGGTAAGCGCAAGTGCGCTATAGCCCAGGTCAGGCTTTTCCCTGGTAGTGGCGAAATCATTGTCAATGGCAGACCATTTCAGGAACTGTTTACTCGTCTCGAGCATCGCCGCATGATTGAGCAACCGTTTGCTGTCACGGGGACTTTGGGCAAGTACCGGGCTACGGTAAAAGTAGCGGGTGGTGGTATCGGTGGTTGGGCTGCAGCTATTCGCCACGGTATTGCACGCGCTCTAGCGAAAGAGAATGAGTTATTCAAGCCGGTACTACGCAAAGAGGGGTTGCTCACCCGGGATGCCAGGGTTAAAGAGCGTAAGAAATATGGACTCAAGCGGGCTCGCAAGGCACCGCAGTACACCAAGCGTTAGACGTTATTCGTTTGTACATTGCCGCGTTGTCTTGCTTCTGTTCTTCCTGGAGTTCGTGTTAGGGCGAAACAGGAGAATGGCTGTGACCATCTAGGAACATTTGTGGCGCCATTGTTGGCACAGAGCTTAGCGAGTTCACTGTAAGGAAAGGATGTACACACTGGCTGGATCTGGCCTATTGGCAAAAGCAGCAGTAAAGTCTGAAGGTGAAAATGTCGAGCTCGTTTACAACCGTTTCAACTGGGTGTGGTAAAATGCGCTGAAAAATCGATGTTCCAGGACGAGTATTTAGCGCTGGACCATCCTGAAATTCTTTCCTTCATTTTCTACCCGAGAAAAGACTTCTCTCAAGCTCCGGCTAATGCCAGAGACTATTTCATTCCCGTAGATAAAGAAGTTTCTCTGTCCTGCCGATTCTATGTCTATAGTCCAGGCTCGCCGTCAATTCTTTATTTCCATGGTAACGGTGAGGTAGTAAGTGATCATGACTATATTGCTCCGATGTACAATGAGCTGGGCATTAACCTGTTTGTGGCTGACTATCGTGGCTATGGCGCCAGCCAGGGCGTGCCCTCCATTAGCAATACGGTTTCGGACGCCTCCCTTATTTTCCAGGCATTCGGAGACATTCTGCGCCAAGAAGGCTTTACCATGGACGTCTTTGTTATGGGACGTTCCCTGGGAAGTATGTCTGCCATCGAGATAGCTCACAGCTATCAGGACGCAATAAAGGGGCTAATCATTGAAAGTGGCTTTGCTTCTCTTACTAACCTCGTCGTCCGTCTAAGTTCGGCTGGCAAGTCTCTGGCAATAAGAGACAAGGATTTCCCTAATCTGGCTAAGATAAGGGTGGTCAGCGTGCCTACGCTTATCATTCACGGAGAGCACGACTGTCTCATTCCTGTTAGTGAGGCTCATGCTTTGTTCGAGGCTGTTCCAGCCAGAAATAAGAAGCTACTCATTATCGCAGAGGCAGACCATAATGACATATTATGGATAGGCAAAGAGAGCTACTTTCAGGCGATTAAGGAATTTGTTTTCGGTTAGGCTCTTGCGGAGCGAGACAGGCTGTCATGTGGGTCGGTGAGCCAGGAAAAATTAACGAGAGGCTAGAGTTTCTGGGAACGCGCCAAACTTGTCTCTATTTGGTTAAAGGCAAGGACGCAATGATTATCGGTGGCGGAATGGCTTACGTTGTGCCGTGGTTAGAGAGGCAGTTTTCGCAGCTCGATCTGGATGCTGCAGACGTCAAATATCTCGTCATTCCTCATTCACATTTTGACCATTGTGGGGCTGTTCCTTATTTGCAGCGCAGGTTCCCTCGGCTGCGAACACTGGCATCAGAGTACTGTCGAGAACTATTTTCCAGGGGAAAAGTGATCAATGCCATTGCCAGTGCCAACGAAAGGATCATGCAAGGTGTTGGGCTGGGGCCGGAGTATCAGAGGTTAAACTTGAAATTTGAAGGCGTTGAGGTACAGCAAGTTGTGAAGGACGGCGACGTCATAGACCTTGGTGACGGAATCCAAGTCCGTTTCCTAGAAACACCAGGGCACACCCGATGCTCCATAGCAGCATATGTAACCAGCATGAAGGCCATGTTTCCATCCGATGCCGTCCCTGTTCCTTTGCCTGACGGAAGTGGACTTTCTTTCCCTTCACCTCAGTACGATTTTTCTCTATATCTGGAGTCGCTTAAAAAACTGTCCCGGTATGAAGTAGAAATTTGTGCTTTCGAGCATAACGGCGTATATACTGGAGATCAGGCAAGTGTGCTCTTATCAATGGCAATAGATCAAACGGAGCAGTTCAGGCATCATGTTTTACGGCTCTACGAAGAGTCTGGAGATCTAGACAAAGTAGCCCGAAGACTACTGCAGGAAATTCACAAAAGGGGTGAACTCAGTTTCCTCGATCCTGAACTTCAAAGCACCATAGTAAAAGCATCAATCCGCAAGATGGTAGGGAGTTAGTACTTTTGCCACCTGTCTTTACCTCCTGCCCTACCCCTCCTTCCTTCAGAACGGGGACGCGCTTCACTTACATTAAGCGGTCGCTCCTTAAACACCTTCCCATTGAGCCCATTGATTGCAGCCTGAGCCTCTGCTCTCACTGCCATTTCTACGAAACCAAACCCCCGAGACTCGCCGCTGTATCTGTCCTTTATAATGCTCACTGATGTTACTTCACCGAAGGCCTGAAAGGCTTGCCGCAATTCTTCTTCTGTGACCTCTCGGGACAGATTGCCCACGTATATGTTCATTTTTCACTCCTCCTTCCACGCTGTAACCTGCGCTTTCCTTCACTAGATTAGTAATGACTTGTCTGGCTGGTGCCCGGGATCAGGGGTCGGACCTGATCCCCCAGTGGACTTACTCTGCGTTACCGGCGGCTACTTAACTTGACCTTGGCATAACAGTCGCTGCAATACACCGGTCTACCTTCCCGAGGTTGAAACGGCACTTCGCACTCTTTGCCGCATTCAACGCATACGGTATGATGCATTTCACGGGCGGGTCTGTAATTGCGCAGACCATTGCGCTGCGTCCTTCGTGTTTCGCGACAGGCAGGACAACGCTTCGGCTCGTTGACGTATCCCTTGGCAGAATAGAATTCCTGCTCCTCGGCGGTAAAACTAAAGGTAGCACCGCAGTCAACGCATTTCAGTACTTTATCTACGAACGCCATTGGATGACCTCCTTTCTTGTTTAACTATTTGGCTAGAGCCTCGGTCATCCAACGTTTAGGAGCAAACTGGAGAGTTCACCTAGGCGGGATAACCTACGCTTGTAACCAGTCTTATCACAGTATAATGGAGATGAAAGGAAAATGCAAGCAACTATGGTACAGGGCAACAGTATGTCCTTTATCGTCTTATCGAATAAGCTGACTAGCTTCTTTGCTGCTAAGACGGCTCACCTGCGTCAAGAGAAGAAAACGGTAGCTAGGCTGTTTTCAACTCTGAAGTGCAATTTGGGCAGCGACTAGCTTTCAGCGGAATTGACGTGGCGCAGTAAGGACAGTCCTTGGTTGTTGGTAGTTCCTCTGCCCTTTTGCGAGTTTGCAGCCGTGTAATGGGGCGCACGATCAAAAAGAACACTGCCGCCGCAACTATTAATAGGTTAACTATGGCGTTTACGAACACACCATAATTTAACGTGACCGCGCCGGCGGCTTGGGCTGCGGCCAAGGAAGGGTACGGCCCAGGAGTGGTCGGGCTTTCCTTGAGGAGAATGTAGAGGTTAGCGAAGTCAACATTCCCTAGGGCAAGACCTATCGGTGGCATGATGATGTCTTTGACCAACGAGTTCACTACTGCACCGAATGCAATACCGATGATAATGCCCACAGCCATATCAATTACATTACCCCTCATTACGAATGCTCTAAAGTCTCGCAACATTTATCTTTCTCCTTTCCGCTAGCCCTATCACGATCTTACCTCGGCTCAGGCAGCAAGTCTCAGCTCCCTCACTGGATATTGGGCTTCTTACTCTGCTCTTCCTCCATGAGTACACGACGCAAGACTTTGCCGATGGGAGATTTTGGCAATTCTGTGCGGAACTCTATTAGTTTCGGTACCTTATAACGAGCCAAGCGTTCTCTACAAAATTCGATGATTTCTTCAGCAGTAGCTGTTTGGCCTTCTTTGAGTACAATAGCAACCTTCACTGTCTGTCCCCGATAAGGGTCGGGAACACCGTAGCAGGCTACCTCCTTAATTTTAGGATGCTCATAAAGAACTTCCTCAACCTCGCGAGGATAAACGTTATAGCCTCCGGCTATGATTAGCTCTTTCTTGCGATCCACGATAGTAAAGAAACCGTCTTCGTCCATCTTAGCCAGGTCACCGGTGTAGAGCCAGCCCTGGCGCAACACCATTTTTGTCTCTTCAGGCCGATTCCAGTACCCCTTCATTACCTGTGGTGCCTTGATGACCAGCTCCCCCACCTCACCTATGGCCATTTCCTTTTCGCCACTTTCCATGTCCATTATCTTTGCTTCTACATCAGGAAGAGGTACGCCGATACTTCCTACCTTGCGTTTGCCTGTGAGGGGATTGCAGTGAGTGGCTGTTGGTGCCTCGCTAAGTCCATACCCTTCTACTAACTTGCCTCCGGTTAGCTCCTCGAATTTCTCTTGTACCTCTACGGGGAGGGGCGCAGCACCGCTGATGCATGCCCTGATGGATCTGAGATTGTATTTCTTTACCTCAGGGTGATTGATAACAGCCACGTACATGGTGGGTACGCCAGGAAAAAAAGCAGGTTTGTAACGATTGATCATCTTGAGCACCTGGTTAATTTGAAAGCGTGGCAATAAGAGCATCGCCGAACCCGTGGCTACAGTGAAATGCATCACCGTCACCATGCCGTAAACGTGGAAAAGGGGCATTACTCCTAGTGCGATTTCTTCTCCCTCTTTTACGTTTATAGGGGTTGCCCAGGCTTTCATCTGGAGAACATTGGCTAACACGTTACGGTGTGTGGCTACGGCTCCTTTACTTAATCCTGTGGTTCCTCCCGTATACTGCAGCATAGCTACGTCCTCGGGCTCCACGGTTACCTGCGGCGGTGCAGCGTCAGCCTCACGTATCAGATTCTGAAAAGAGTAAACATTTTCCTCGCCGGAGATATCTACCCGGTGTCCTTCTTTTCGTTCTCGGAAAAGGGTAAATAACAAACGGCTAAATGGAGGAAGATACTCCTTGATATTGGTTACTACGATGTTTCTTATGCTGGTTCGTTGCCTTAAAGCAGCAATTGTCTTGTAGAACGGGCTAAGGACGATGGTGGTTTCCGCGCTGCAATCCTTGAGTTGAAATTCCATCTCTCGAGGCGAGTAGAGCGGATTAGTGGCTACTACTATTCCTCCTATCTTAAGTGCAGCATAGTAGCTGATGACAAACTGAGGACAGTTGGGCATGAGCAGGGCAACTCTATCTCCCTTTTTGACCCCGAGCGACAACAAGGCGTTGGCAAGCTTATTAGCTTGTTGGTTTAGTTCATGGTAGGTTAGGCGGCAGTCATCTCCGAGCACCCCAGGGAAAATGATGACAGGATGGCGAGGGAAACGCTTAACCGATTCCTCTAGCAGCTGGTGTAGAGTTATCGCCGGATATTCGATGGTGGCGGGAACCCCTGGGTCATAATGCTTCAACCAGATCTTCTCCATTGTACCCCCTTCGTTGCACCTTCATACAGCACGATCACATTATGTGCTCAAAGCCTCAGCAACCTTTGATCTTCCACTAGCAGATATATTTTTCCGCCTCTATGATGCGATCGGCGATAGTCCTTCTCAACTTGACGGTATCTGCCGGCGTAAGTTGAGATGCCTTCCTTAGCATTGACAGGTCTTTCTCAAGTTCCTCACCCGATTCCATAGCTCCTAGGGCATTCTGGATATAGCTTGCTATTCGCAAGATGGCATCGTTTACATAAAGCTGCACCATTTCTATTTTCAGCTTTGACTCCTGTTCCCCGTGGGTCTCGACGCATTTGAGTGCTCGGAGTAGCCCGCTTTCCATGGCGTATATCTCTATGGCAACGTCAGCCAGCGCTCCCAGAATCTCCTGTTGCTCTTCTAGGCCCATCCCGTACTTCTTTGCCGCAGCGTTACAAAGGTAAAGAAACATCTTTTTTGCCCTATCTACAAGCTTCTTCTGGTATACCAATGGCTTTCCGCCAGGATGGAAAGGGACAGGTTCAATTGCTGCCAGCTCCTCATTTAGCCTCTCCGCTGTAGCGAAAAAAGGCAACTCGTTCTTCAACGCTTTTCTCATCAGAAACCCTAAGATAATAAGCCTGTTGATTTCGTTTGTGCCCTCAAAGATGCGGAAAATACGGCAATCGCGATAAATCCTTTCAACGGGATAATCTTCGATGTACCCGTAGCCGCCATATATCTGCACCGCCTCGTCAGCAACATAATCTATCATTTCCGAACAGTAAACTTTGTTAATAGAACATTCGATAGCATATTGCGAGATGCTTTTAGCGCTTTGCCTGCCGACGTCCTCCGCGCTCCTGTCCACAGTGGCAAGAATCCTGTCAATGAGTCCCCCGGTGCGGTATACCATGCTTTCAGCAATATATGTCCTTGTCGCCATCTCTGCGATCTTATGTTTTATTAGTCCAAACTGGCATATCGGCCTGCCAAATTGCACCCTCCCCTTAGCGTACTTCACGCAGTTCTCCAGAGCCAATTTCGCTGTGCCTACAGAGCCTGCAGCTAGTTTGAATCTGCCCAGATCCAGTATGTTGAACGCTACCACGTGGCCTTTGCCTACTTCAAAAAGTACATTCTCCACTGGCACCTTGGCATTATCGAGGAAGATGCTGCAGGTAGAAGAACCTCGTATACCCATTTTTCTTTCTTCCGGGCCCGTGGATATTCCCTCAAATTCCCTTTCTAGTATGAAAGCAGTCATCTTATCACCATCAACCTTGGCATAGGTGAAGATGATATCGGCAAAGCCTCCGTTGGTAACAAATTGCTTGGTACCGTTCAGTATGTAGTATCTACCATCCGGCGAAAGCCTAGCCGTAGTCTGTATTGATAAAGCATCGGTGCCCGCGCTAGGCTCAGTAAGAGCGTAAGACCCGATTTTTTCGCCCCGGACCATGCGAGGTAGATATTTTTCCTTCTGAGATTTGGTGCCAAAAAAAACCAAAGGCATCGAACCTATTCCGGTATGGTCGTTCAGAGCTATGCCGAACGAGCCCGCTGCTGCAGAATGCTCCACGATGAGCAAGGAAGCGATACTATCAAGCTGTGTCCCCCCATACTTTTCTTCAACATCAGACCCCAAAAGCCCCAGTTCTCCCGCCTTTTTCATCAGCTGACGAGTCAGCTCAAAATCTTTGTGTTCCAACTTTTCCATATGCGGTATCACTTCATTCTTTACAAAGCGTTCCGTGGTCTCGATTATCATCTTGTGCTCTTCAGTGAAATCCTCCGGAACGAATATTTCCCCTGGCAAAGTCTCCTCAAACAGAAAAGAACCACCTTTTTTAATCTCTTTTGTCTCCATGTTTTCCCCCTTTCCCTGTCATTGCTCCCTTTCAAAAACGGCTGCAGCTCCCATTCCGCCTCCGACGCACATGGCCACTAGACCATATCTTGCCCTTCGTCGCGCCATTTCGTAGACAAGCTTGGTGGTCAAATATACTCCAGTGCAACCCAGAGGGTGTCCCAGAGCAATGGAACCACCGTTCACGTTTAGTTTATTGGTATCAATGCCTAGCTCTCTCACAACATACAGTGACTGCGCAGCGAACGCCTCGTTCAGTTCTATGAGGTCAACCTGCTCCAGAGAGATTCCAGCATATTTTAGCGCTTTGGGAATGGCTACCACAGGACCTATTCCCATAATGTCAGGGTCTACTCCGCCGACGCCATATGAGCGGAATGCAGCCATGGGTTCTAATCCTAATTCTTTTGCTTTGTCCTTGGACATGATCACCGCGGCAGCAGCTCCGTCATTCATAGGACAGGAGTTTCCCGCGGTGACCGTGCCACCAACGCGAAATAGCGGTCTCAGCTGGGCAAGCTTTTCCAGAGAGGTATCAAATCTGACACACTCGTCGGTGTCGAAGACCTTCTCTTCAATCACTACCCTTCCGTTGTAGAATGACCGGTTCGTTACCTTCAGGGGCAGGATTTGCTCTTTGAATACTCCTTTTCTAATGGCTTCAATTGCTTTTTGATGGCTCTGGTATGCGAAGGCATCTTGATCTTCCCTACTTATGCCAAATCGGGAAGCTACGTTCTCGGCAGTCAGGCCCATGGTGATATAAGCTGCCGGAAGAGTTTGCAAGAGCTCGGGGTCAGGCAAGGGTTTGTTGCCCCCCATGGGCACCAAAGTCATATGTTCCACTCCCACTGCAACGATGATGTCGGCAAGTCCACACATAATTCTTTGAGAGGCGATGGCAATAGCTTCTAGGCCTGAAGCGCAATAGCGGTTAACCGTCATTCCTGGCACACGAGAAGGCAGCCCCGCCTTGAGAGCGATGATCCTGCCCAAATTCAACCCCGCTTCAGCTTCGGGGAAAGCGCAACCTGCGATTACATCGTCTATCTCCTCGGGCTGCAAACCATTGGCTCTTTTAATTGCCTCCTTTACTACCTCGGTGGCAGTATGTTCGGGTCTTGTATTACGGAGGGTTCCGGTCACAGCTCGGGCTATGGCAGTTCTCACTGTTGAAACTATGACCGCTTCTCTCATCCTGCAAACCTCCCGCGAGGGCTAGTTTCTCAAGGGTCTATTGGTTTCCAGCATGTGTTTCATCCTTGCTTGACTTTTTTCCTCGCCGCACAGGGAAAGAAAAGCCTCTCTTTCCAGGTCAAGAAGGTATTCCTCGGTCACTAGGGTATTGAGGTCCACATCGCCGCCTGTTATCACGTGAGCTAGCTTCTTGGCGATGAAAGCGTCATATGCAGTTATGAACCCTCCTTCTTTCAGCAGGTACACAAAAAGTTCGAGAAGAGCTCTGCCTGTCCTTCCCGGCACTCTTATTTCAGTCCTTCGCCTCGGGGGAATGTAGCCCTCTTCGGCCAAGGCAAGCGCCGCCCGTTTAGCATGGTACAGAAGATGATCGTAGTTCATCACTATCTTGTCGTGCGGTCTCATGTAGGTCAATTCTTTCGCCTCTGGGGCACAAGTAGATACCCTCGCGGTGGCGATAGTCTGGAAGGCTTTTGCTATATACGGGATGAGGTCCGGTTTGCCGGCACCGGGCACAGCGCTGGGAAGTTCTTTAGGTACCCAGTCGGTAGCGCGGAATAACATCTCCTTGGTGCCCCCGCCGGCAGGAATCAGCCCTACAACGAACTCTACAAGCCCCATGTAACATTCAACATGAGCCACAACCAGACTTGCCATAAGGCATATTTCACACCCCCCTCCTAAGGTCATGCGGAAAGGAGCAGCGACAACCGGCTTGTCACAGTACTTAATGCGAAAGCACGCTTGCTGAAACTGCTTCACAGCCATTTCCAGAGCCGCCCAGTCCTTATTTACAGCGGCGGTATAGATCTGTCTCAAGTCGGCTCCTACGCAGAAATTAGCACCCTGATTGCCTATAACTAACCCTTCGAAGTTCTCCTCTACCTCTGTGACACTATCGTAAATCATCTGAATAACGTCAGGATCGATAACATTATTTGGTGAGTGAAATTCAAGGCAAGCAATGCCATCACCCATGTCGATGAGACTAGCGCCACGGTTTGATCTGATCGTCTTCATTCTCCCTTTGAGAGAGGGGAGAGTGATGATTTGAGGTTTTTCTGTTAGCTCTACATACTTACCCTTGACTAGATCATAATAGAAGGTTTTACCCTGGCGCTGCTCATAGAAACGTTCTCTTCCCTGCCTGAGCATCTGCTCTACCTTCTCGGGTATCTTCTCTCCCTCTCTTGTCATCCGTTCCACCGACCTTCTCAGGCCAATGGCATCCCAGGTCTCAAAAGGACCGAGCTCCCAGCTGTATCCCCACCGCATAGCCCGGTCTATGGTCACCACGTCGTCGGCTATCTCCGGGATTTTATTAGCACAATAGAGGAGCGTCCTTTTCAAAGTTTTCCAGGCAAAAAGACCGGCCCTATCCTCTGAATATACGAGCCGCTGTAATCGTGTTGTCACATCGAGAGTCCTGGTTTCATCCAGGATAGGGAAAGTGACCTTCCTTTGAGGCACGTAATCCAAAATACTGGGTTCGAAGGCATAGATTGCTGAACCCTCGGGACCAGCCACCTTCTTGTAAAACCCCTGCCCGGTTTTGTCGCCCAGTAGTCTGCGTTCTGCCATCTTGTGGACAAACTCAGGCACTGCCAATTGCCCTTTTTCTTCCTTATCCTCTATCCTATTTCGCACGTTTTCTATCACCTTGAGAAAGGTGTCCAGACCAACCAGGTCCACAGTTCGAAGCGAAGCGCTCTTGGGTCTCCCCAAGGGTGGTCCGGTTATAGCATCCACCTCCTCCACAGTATAACCTTCTTCCACCATAGTTCTCAGCACCGCAGCAAGCGCATACGCCCCGATTCTATTGGCAATGAAGTTTGGCGTATCCTTGGCGAACACTACATTCTTGCCCAGCCGCTTCTCGCAGAATTCTGCCATAAAAGATGACAACTCCCTATCTGTATAAGAACTAGGAATGACCTCCACGAGTTTCATATGTCTCGGGGGGTTAAAAAAGTGGATACCCATAAAGCGTGCCCTGTGATGCGGAGACAGAGCCTCACCTATTTCATTTATGGACAGTCCTGACGTGTTAGTGCTGATGATAGCGTCTGACTTAACAAACGGCTCCACCTTCTTCAGTAGTGTCTTCTTTACCTCCAAGTCTTCTACCACTGCCTCGATAACCCAGTCCACGTCGGAGAGCCAAGAGAGGTGGTCCTCAAAATTGCCTGGAGTAATAAGTTTGGCGTCCTCGGCGACGAACATTGCCGGTGGAGTTGCTGCGATAGTACTCTGAATACCCATCAGGGCAAGCTTATTCCTGAATTCGGGAGAGTCCCTGGTCAGCCTCTTCTTCAGATCGCTGGCGTCCAGCTCCTTCGGGACGATGTCCAGAAGGTAAACAGGAATACTGACGCCGGCGAGCAGAGCTGCGATCTTGCTACCCATAATGCCGGCACCGAGAACTGCTGTCTTCTTGATTCTTGTCCGTCCCATGTTCTACCTCATTGCGACCTTGTTATCTTCAAAAACGAGAAGCGCGTTCGCTTCTTGGCTTTTCACTCGTGCCTTGCGCCCCGCCCCTCGACAAGGAGTGCGATTTCCTTGCGGTTAAGTCTAATACGCACTCAGCCCGATGTCAACATAGCGTACTTGTTCAGTACATATGGGAACTAGTCAAGAAACTGAGGGAAGAGTTCGGTGCAAAGATAATCGTTACTACCAACGATATGATTGAGGCAGACACCTTGTGCGATAGGATAGCTATAATGAACAAGGGCAGACTAGCGGTAGTTGGGACGCCTTCGCAATTGAAGTCAGCCGTAGGCGGAGATGTATTGACCATCGGCTCCAGGGCTCCCAATCTGGTGACAACTCTCAAAGAGCTCGTTCAATCTTCAAGCCATGACGTACCAAAATTGATGATTTCTATTCGAGCCAGGTCTCTATATCCAAGATCATACTCTTCAGCCTATCTACATCCTCGGGAGTAGCCTGCCAGTAGCCCCTCTCGTGAGCTTCAAGCATCGTCTCGGCGAGCTCCAAGGTCGCATATGTGTTGTTCTCCATGAGTCTACGCCGCATTTCCTCATTGAACAACAGTGTCTGGGCAGCTTGTCCGAAGAGCCACCCTTTGACCTTTCCTGTTGTCGCCTGTAAACCAAGGAGGTATTCTATTCTTTGAGCCACCTTTTGGGCTCCATGGAAATCGTGGTTTAGCACCCCATCTAGCCACTTCGGGTTAAGCGTCCTTGTTCTTGTTGCTCTGTCAATGACCTTCTCTACCTCTTCAACCTCTAGGTGCTCTTCGGTGGTGTCTATTATCCACTGCTCAGGGTACTCGCCCCGCTTTTCCTTGACACTTCGAGCCAGCCCGCCAAAGAACTCATAGTAATGGTCGAGGTCGGTAAACTCATACTCGGCGTTATCTCTTTCCTGAGAAACTATCTCGATTTGACTGGCTAAACGGTGGAAAAGCTCCTCTGCCCTAATAGTCCTTCTGCCCCAGTAGGCATGGCTCATGCTGTCGTCATAGCTCGCTGCTAGCTCTTTTTCTTCTCTCCAGCCACTGCTCTCAACCAGCGTTCGCATTGAGGTGGCATATTCACTCTCAGAGGGACCGAATATCCTGGCTTTAGCTAATTCTCCAAACTTGCCCTTAGCTTCCAGGTAGTGCTTGCGGATATAGTTATGCTCCGGTGGCTCCTCTGCACTAGCCGCCATTTCTATCGCTTTATTGATAAGGTCGATGTGAGTTCCAAAGAGGTCGCGGAAGATACCGCATATGGTGACAACTACATCTATCCTTGGCCTGCCCAGCACTTCCAGCGGTATGAGTTCCAAATCCTTAAACCAGGGGCTGGCTCTGGTTACCAATTTGACACCTACGTAGGCAAGTATCTGAGCTATGGTATCCCCACCCGTCTTTACTGTCTCAAACCCCCAGAGCACCAGTCCCAAGCTTTCTGGGTAGCGACCATGTTTTTCATGGAATTTCCTCAGAACGCAGGATGCAGCCTCTTCACCCGCCCGCAGGGCGCTATGGGTGGGAATGAGCCTGGGGTCGAACTCATACATGTTGCGGCCGGTGGGGAAAATCCCCGGCGTGCGGATAGGGTCCCCACCTAGGTTCGGGAGTATATATCGTCCCGAAAGGCCATTAAGCAAGGCACCGCTCTCATCCGACTGATTAATTTGTTCTCTAAGCTGAAGAACGTAGCGACTAATTTCCTCGGGCATGTCAACCCTTTTGCCTTCGAGTAACTGCGCTACTAGGTGCCTTACTTCTCCTTCTATCTCCTCGGCAAGCTTCGGATCTTCCGTCACCTCCTTTCGACTCACTCCACGGCGTTCCGCCAGAACCTCATGGAGAGAAGGGACCTCACGCCCTGATCTAAGCACCGAGGTCACGTACGAAATCAGTGACTCGCCTTCCAACCGTCGGTCTATTATGTGCAGACCTCTAGGTATGAGCCGCCGCTTCATACGATACAGTAACAGCTTCAGTGCCTCAACGTCAGCGGTATCAAGCTTCAGCTCATTAACCTTCTCCCTGATAAGCTCTATGAGTCTTCCTCTGTCCTTATCTTCTGCCTTGTCATATTCAACAAGTAGGTCTTCCAGCTCCAGATAAGCACCGTAGAGGTCAGAGCATACCATAGGCGGTGAAGCGTGGGAAATAGTTACGGCGTAACTCCGACGTTTGGCAATGGTTGATTCCGAGGTGTTGCCTACCCAGTAGTAGTAAATATGCGGGATGTTGCCAATCAGTATATCAGGGTAGCAATTGTGCGAAAGAGCTATCTCCTTACCTTTAGTGAATTCGAGGGTTCCATGCATCCCCCAATGAATCACGGCGTCAGCCTTAAACTCCTTCTCCAGCCATTTGTAGAAGCAGATATACTGATGATGCGGTGGAAGCTCCTTATCATGGTACGCGTTTTGCGGACCCTCGTGCACACCCCGCGCAGGCTGAAGCCCAACGAAGACGTTTCCGAGAATTATCCCCGGAATGAGCAATTTCCCATCCTCAACCATCACCTCGCCAGGAGGCAGCCCCCAACGCCCTTCTAACTCCTGTTGCACTTCCTTAGGAAGCTCTCGATACCACTCAAGGTATTTCTCCACGCTCACCGTTATCTCAGGAGACGAAGTCTTGAACCTAGGGGAATTGACCACCCCGCAGGAAATCAAGGTGTCCAAAAGTCTCGCAGCCGGTAGCTCCACCCTGTATCCGCTTGCGGCCAGCTTCTTCAGAAATATCTCCAAGCTTGCCAGACTGTCGAGGTACCCTGCTGTCCCGATGTTAGCTTCGCCAGGTGGGTAGTCATATAAAATCAGGGCGATTTTCTTGTCCTCATTACGCTTTTTCCTGAGGCTGATCCAGCGGAGCGCTCGCTCCGCCAGTTTAGCCACCCGCTCCGGGACAGCCTGGCATTCCTTCACCTCAGCCGAGATGTGTTCGTCCCTGCCCAGCGAAGCTAAACCGGCAACCATCAGCGGCTCAATGCAGCCGTCCAGCTCGGGCAGCACGGTGCCAAGCACTACCTCTAGTGGGTTGACTCTCGTCGACGTTCTCCATTCTTCGATCCCTGTAGTGTAGAGGCGAAAAGCTGTAAGCACAGGAACGTTTAACCTTTGCAGTAGGTCGTAGGTTGGCTCCGGTGTCCCACCATACGGCCCGCCATGCAGCCTGAAATACTGCATATTGACCATCAGGTCAATAACCGGAGTGCTGCTTGAGAAAAAGTATTTGGAAATAGCCTCCAGATTATATTCCACCCGGGAGAACACCGGTATGATATTAGCTCGGTCCCCAACCGAGGTGATAAACTCCCTCACCACCGGAGTGCAGTCTTCGAAATGCATCTGGCCATAAAAGAATATGCCGATAGTTGGCTTTGAATTATCCCACCTGATTTCCCTTTGAAATTGGTTAAGATCGTTATAGAAGCCTTTTTCTGGCCACCATATGCCGAAGTCAAGCGCTTTTTGAGGTGCTGGCACATGTTTTACGTTGATCCTACCGTACTCTCTGAGCAAAAACAGGAGAAGTCCTTTGATATTCTCCTTTCCATAGTTAGAGTAGTACTCTTGGGCGATAATCCAATTGCGCATATGCTTAAGTTTTCCGAAAGGGAGAACAGAGCCTATGTTTTTGGTGAGTTCGGAGAACTTCCGTGCTTTGATAAAGCTCTCAACGTCCATCTGACGGTCACCCTTGAAGATATCGCTCCCCCTGAACGACCCCATGCGCGTCAGGGCGAAAATCTGAGAGCTGCCGCCAATTAGTACCACGATGGTAGCCTCAGCCTGGGAGAGGTGCTTTTGGAGAAAATCGGACATTCCACTCTGGCCGCGGATGTCCACCAGAATGATGTGAGAGGTTTGGAGTTCCCTCTCTACCTCGTCTAGCGAAATCTGCCCCTTCTCAAGGTCATTGAGGTAAATCTTTCTGAGCGAAAAAATGTTCCCATATTCTCGTTTGAGTTCAGTGATGGCATCTCGTAGCTCACGTGTATTATCTAGAGTGCTGAAGAGAAGGAACCTTACCATGTTGCTACCTCTTCCAAGAAGAAGTGGTTGCCAGAAGCGACTTGAGCAAATTCCTTCAAGTGGCCGAGATCATGAGACCTCTTACCGGTGTTGATTATTACCAGGTGAATTCCTTTGGCTTTGATTTCCTCTCCAAGCCAAAGCAGGTCTTCCTTGAGTGAGCCCTTAATAGGCAGGTTACCACGGCCGTCGGAGATAAGGACGATTTGGGCGCTTAAGTCCTTGTCCCGCTGTTTTTCGATAAGGTTTAGACATTCAAGTATGCCCTGGGATAGCGGCGTTTTGCCACCAGTTGGTAGCTCGTTCAATCTCTCTTGGGCTGTCTCCACACTGGAAGTGGGCGGTACAAGCAGTTCCGCACCGCTCCCCCTGAAGGCGACCAAGGCTACCCTGTCCCTTCTCTGGTAGGCTGTCTCAAGGAGCCGATAGACAGCGCCTTTGGCCAGTTCTATTCTGGCCTGCGCCCCCATTGACGAGGAAGAGTCAAGACAGAAGACATAGAGGACGCCGCTCTTACCCAGCCTAATCTTCTCCATTAGATGCTCTGGATTGATCTCTAACCTGCCCTCCCGGGCGTCTACGGCTGCCTTCCGCAGGGTGGCATCAATGGCGATATCATTCGAATTTTCTCTGGGGCGGGCAGAGACATACTTCCCTCGCGACGAGTCAGTCGAAGGATGATTTCTTCCCGGAGCCGTTTTGTTTCTTTCCACGCTCCGGGCAAGCTCAGCCAGCTTCAGCGAGGTATCTATCTTGAAGGTCTTCTCTTTCGGGGACTTCGGCTGTGTGGCCTCTGGCATTTGTCCCAGTGCTTCAAGAATCTCCTGTTTTGAAGCTATTTTCTCGAACGGCTTTCTCTTCAGGCGATGTGGCAGGGCAAGCTCCATAGCCTTGAGGATGTCCTGGTCATTGACTTCGTCTCTTCCATCCAGGGCAGCCAGTGCTCTGGCGGCTTTCGTCACCACGATGTCCGCCCTGAGCGTCTCTATACCAAGATTAGCACAAACCTCAGTCACTGAATCCAGCCTCTCTTCTGGGATTGAGATATTGGCCAGCTGCTCCCTTGCCCTCACAATACGCTGACGCAGTTCTGCCTGTGCTGCTTCATATTTCGCCGAGAATGCCCAGGGGTCTCGGTCAAACTCCTGGCGCCGTCTGACTACTTCTGCCCTCTCTTCTTTGCTTGCCAAGCTTTTTACTTCAACACAAAGGCCAAAGCGATCCAGCAGCTGAGGCCTTAGCTCACCTTCTTCCGGATTCATCGTGCCAACGAGGATGAACCTAGCCGGATGGTGCAACGAGATACCTTCTCGCTCCACGATGTTGACACCCATGGCGGCAGCATCAAGGAGTACATTTGCCACGTGGTCATCGAGCAAATTCACCTCATCGATGTAGAGGATGTTCCGGTTTGCTTCGGCGAGCACCCCGGGATGGAGGGCTCTAAGTCCTTCCTTTAGCGCTTTCTGTAAGTCTAAGCTGCCTACTACCCTGTCCTCACTTGCGGAAACGGGTAGCTCCACCACCGTCATCTTCTTGCGCAGGCGGGGCAACCGTTGTCCCTGCGCTACTGCTTCTTGGCATTTCCGGCACATTTCACGGAGATTATCGGGATCACAGTTGAAGGGACATCCCACGACAACCTCTATCTCAGGTAGGACATCTGAAAGCCCACGCACCGCGGTTGATTTGGCAGTACCCTTCTCACCTCTGATTAGTACACCACCAATGCGCGGGTCAATAGCGTTCAGAATGAGCGCAAGCTTCATGTCGTCCTGTCCGACGACAGCGGTAAAAGGATATGTCACATGTTCATGATGCATATCGCTCCGCTGCGTGATAGACTGCAATTAGAATTACTTGCGACTAATTGCATCTGGCGCGATTTTATCATGGCAAGGTTTTAGGTGCAACTGGCCGATTTAAATCATCTAGAATCTAACCGAAGAGATTATTATGTGGCCTAGTTAGGACTTCACAAGGAGGTAAAGCCAAGCCACGGTGAACGTGGACATGCATTCAAGGAATGAGTATCTCGAGGTACTTAGCTTCTTTTCCACGACTCTAGCAATACGGCCCGAACTCGCGTTGACACTCTTTAAAGGTAGGTGTTAACATTCACACGGTCCTTCGCTAGAAATAAAAACTAAAACGTATGGAGCAAGATGTTTGACAAAGCGACACGAGAAAAGGTTAAACAGATCAAGGAAGAGTGGAAACAAGAATATCAGAAACGTTATGACGACAAAGAATTCAATTCCACCACTTACTCGGGCATTCCAGTAAAGCCTGTATATACACCCGAAGACATAGAGCATCTGGACTACAAAGAAATAGGGATGCCCGGCATATTTCCTTATACACGCGGGCTATATCCCGTGGGATACCGTGCCCAGCCCTGGGTTTCCCAGCAAGCCACAGGATACGGCTTGCCTGAGCAAACTCGTGAGAGATATGAATTATTGGCCAAAGAAGGTTTGAGAGGATACGAAGGCAGGGAGCCTCCTTACTTCACAGGTCAAGACCAAGCAGGAATGTTGGGCTACGATGCTGACCATCCTGTGGCTAAAGGATGGGTAGGCATGACGGGCCCCTCCGTCAGCACTTTTGAGGACTTTGAACTTTTGTTTGAAGGTGTTGATATAAGCAACAGGAACTTAGTACTGGGTGTGTTTGATACCTCTCCAGTGTTTCTAGCTTGGTTAGTCATGCTAGCCGAGAAGAGAGGCGTTCCCTTGGATAAGCTACATGGTCTATCTTTGAACAGTTTCTTCCGTCAGATGTATCTGGAGCATCCTTCTTTTCCGCCTTCCAGCGCTCTGAAGATCAACCGCGAATTTATCAAGTATTGCACCGAGAACCTGCCTTACTGGAATACAGTTAACTTCAACATGTATGACATAATCGAGTGTGGTGGCAATGCCATTCAGGAGCTGGCTTTCATTCTATCTGTTGTGATTGCACTTGTTGAGGAGTGTATGAAGGTAGGCCTCGACCCTAATGTTTTTGTCACGAGGTTCAATTTCCATATGGCAGGTCATATGGATTTCTTTGAAACTATAGCCAAAATACGCGCCTTAAGAAGAATGTGGGCGAAGCTAGCTCGCAATAGATTTGGCTGTACCAACCCGAGGGCTCTTAAGGCGATAATCAACGTAAAAACGGCTGGTGCTACATATACCAGACAACAGCCGCTCAATAATTTGATCCGAGGTTGTATTGAAACGTTGGCTGCTGTTCTTGCTGATGTCAATGCTCTGTGGACTACTCACTACGATGACCCTCTGGCAATACCCACAGAGCAGGCAGCGATACTAGGTTTGAGAACACAGCAAATTATTTTGTATGAGACAGGTATCCCCAATGTAAGTGACCCGTTGGCTGGTTCCTATTACGTAGAGTGGCTTACCAGTAGGATCGAGGAGGAAGCTACCAAGCTATTGCAAAGGATTGAGCAGATGGGTGGTTGGGTTAAGTGCCTCGAGGCAGGGTGGTTTAGAAAAGAGATCGATCGTGGAGCAATTGAATGGCGGCGCAAGGTGGATAAGGGGGAAACAATAGTGGTGGGAATGAATAAGTTTGTGATGAGGGAAGAGCAGAAGGTGCCTGTATTCGAATATCCTGAGGTGGAAGATATAGCCATAGAAAGGGTGAAAAAATTCAAAGAAAAGCGAGACATTGCTCTGACGAGAGCAGCACTCGCGGAGTTGAAAGAGGCGGCTCAGAGGGTGGATCGAGGTGAAAGCGGACTGCTGATGCCAGCGGTGATCAAGTGTGCCAAGGCAGACGCTACTTTGGGAGAAATTATGGATGTCCTCAAGGAGGTGTTCGGTTGGGGACTGATTACTTAAGGAGCGCAAAATGAGCCAAAAGGAAAAGCCTATCAAAGTACTATTAAGCAGATCCCAGCTTGATTGTCATCAACGAGGGTTAGTTACGGTGGCAGCTGCTCTTCGCGATGCGGGAATGGAGGTAGTCTACACTACGTTCCTCATGCCTGAGGAGGTGGTGAAGACCGCTGTGGAAGAGGACGTAGACGTAATCGGCCTGAGTTTCCTTGCATGGGGTCAGATGCATATCACTGCTGAAGTGATGCGACTGCTGAAGGAGAGGAACTTGAGCGATGTCATGGTGATAGTGGGAGGCATAATTAGGGACGAGCAAATACCAAAGCTTCTGGAAATGGGGGTTTCGCGAGTCTTCCCTGTGGGCTCATCTACCACGGAAATTGTCGACTACATAAGGTCAAAGAAGGGATAGAGTAGAATGTTTTAGTGTACGCATATCTTGACCAGCATGATGCAAAGGTAATTCTTATGAGGAGGTTTTTTTGTGAAAGCTATTGATATTAATTGTCAGATGGTCACAAAGTGGGGGTCGTTGATTCCGCCTGAGATGGTCAGTCAGATGGAGGCATATCTGGGAACAAAGCTGGAATACGGTAAGACCGACGAGGAGATGGCTCAGGTACTGAGGGCTGCGGACGTAAAGGCTATGGTCGTTTTGCCCACGATCAATATTACCGACGATATAGGGAGAGTGAGAGAGCTGAACGATCGGGCAGCGCAATTTCAGAGGGATTATTCGGACGTGATTATAGGCGTGTGGTGCTCGGTGAATCCCAAGCTAGGATATAAGGGGCTACGAGAGCTGGAGAGATGTATCAAGGATCTTAAATTCGTGGGATACTATCAGATGAGCCTTGCTGCCGGCGTCCCGATAAATGACAAACTGGTGCATCCCTTTCTGGATCTGTGTTGCGAGGCCGGGGTGCCCGTGCGTTGGAATGTGGGGCATACTGCTGGAGGGGCAGGTACCCCTGGGGGCGGTGGGTTTCGTCTGGAATATGAGAGACCGATACCCTATCTTGATGACGTAGCTGCTCGATTCCCGAATCTTACTGTGATTTCAGCCCATTGTTCTTGGCCTTGGCATAATGAAATGATTTCAGTTTTGCTGCACAAGGCCAATGTCTACGCCGAAAACCACGGGTGGGCTCCTAGACATGTACCTGCGGAGATCAAGCGAGAAATAAGAGGACGTCTCCAGGACAAGTTTATGTTTGCATCAGACTATCCTTTCTTTTCCTATGAAAGATTGTTCAATGAATGGGAAGCTGAAGGCTTTCCTCCGCAGATATTGGAAAAAATGTATTATAAGAATGCCCAGCGTGTGTTCAAACTTAAGTTGTAGTAAGGTGGCAATCCAACGCTAACCGGGCTCTGCGATAAAGGAAAAGGCGCGGTAAAGTTATTTTTTACTTTTTACTTTCAGGGAGAGCGACTGTCATGCGCAAAGATTTAGAGCCTTTGTTTGAGCCGACAATGGTGGGTGGGGTTAGGTTGAGGAACAGGATTGTGATGGCCCCTATGGGGACGTGGCTGGCTGCTGGAGACGGATCTGTAAGCCAGAGACTGATTGATTACTACGTGGAAAGGGCTAAAGGAGGTGTGGGTTTGATTATTTCTGAGCCTGTAGGTGTGGGTGGCCCTGAGTCAAACCCAGGTACCGGGACCACGTTAGCAGCAGATGATGATGCTTACATTCCCGGGCTGAGGAACCTAGCGAATGCAATCCACAGCCATGGAGCCAGGATGATAATACAAATCTTACATCCCGGTCCTTTGAGGGCTATGGGTGTGAGCAGTGTCCAGCCGGTGGCTGCCTCAGCGATCGCCTCACGTCTGCTGCCTAATCACCCGCCGAGAGCACTAACGACAGAGGAAGTGGAGGAGCTGATAGAAAAATATGCTGAGGTAGCTGAGAGAATAGAGCGGGCGGGGTTTGATGGGGTGGAAATAGGAGCTGGCCAGGGCTATCTCATCAGCACTTTTCTATCACCACTGACCAATAAGAGGACAGACAGGTTTGGCGGTGATACTGCCGAGGCCAGAGCAACGTTCCTGCTCGAAATCGTGCTTCGTATCAAAGCGAGGTTGCGTCGGGATGATTTTATCATCAGCTGCAAATTAAGCGTTGAGCAGGGTGTGCCCCACGGCATCACTATAAAAGATACACAAAAAATAGCTCCTCTTCTGGTTGAAGCCGGGATAAACATGTTTAATGCTTGGGGGTGGTGGCATGAGGCACCGGGGCATAGCACTATAGCTGCCGCTCCCAGAGGTATCTTTGTATACTGCGCCCAAGCTTTGAAGCAGGTCGTTTCCGTGCCGGTAGGTGCAGTGTGCAGGATCAACGACCCACGGTTGGCAGCGGCGATCATAAAGGAAGGGAAAGCTGACCTGATAATTATGGGTAGGGCTTTGTTAGCTGATCCTTATTTGCCGGCCAAGGCTGCACAAGGGGACCTAGATGATATCAGGATGTGCATTGCCTGTAACACCTGTCTGGACGAAGAATTTACCGCTCTAGTGACAAATATTGAGCGCAGTAATCCTCACCCCCCGCTTTGCTCTGTTAATGCAGAGATAGGTAAAGAGGGCGAAAAAAAATTGCAGCCAGCAAAAATACCCAAGAAAGTGCTTGTCATCGGTGGTGGTCCCGCGGGCATGGAAGCAGCTAGGGTAGCTTCCTTGCGCGGACACCATGTAACTCTCTGGGAGGTGGGAGACAGGTTGGGTGGTACTCTGGTTCCGGCTTCAGTACCCCCACATAAAGAAGAGATCAAGAACTTGATTAGCTATTTGACTTTTCAAATGAGGAAGCTTGGCGTGAAGGTGAATTTGAGAAAGCAGGTCACGGCGGAAGCCGTTTTGGAATCCGGTGCAGATGAGGTGATAGTCGCCACGGGAGGAGTTCACGTCATCCCCAAAATACCGGGTATAGAGGGGGGCAACGTAGTAACGGCAACCGAGGTACTTCTGGGCAAGCGAGAGGTGGGCGAGAAAGTGGTAATCATTGGTGGAGGTATGGTGGGATGTGAAACGGCTGAATTTCTTGCCAGCAAGGGCAAAAAGGTGACTCTGGTGGAGTTGCTGCCACAGGTTGCTCGAGATGTCGGGATCACCAATCGTCGCGCTATGAGAGAGCGGATTCGAGACGCCGGCGTTACCGTATTGACCTCGGCTAAGACACGGGAAATCTTACCGGACGGTATAGTGGTGGAGGTAGCCGGGAGTGTCAAAACCCTGAGTGCGGATACTGTGGTTATTGCCGTAGGGTTCAAGTCCAATAATAGCTTGGTGCAGGCGCTCGCTGGCAAGGTTCCCAATGTTCATGTCATTGGCGATGCCAGGGAGCCTGACAAAATACTAGGTGCTATCCACGACGGCTGGCGGGTCGGCTGTGAGGTGTGAGCTTACGTAGGAAAAGTTAGTTTTCTGTCCAGATACAATATAACCGGGGGTGCTAAGTGAAAATTACGAGAAAGGAATTTAAGACTGTTATTCTTTCCTGTCAAGGAAACGTAGCTACTATTACCCTTAATCGTCCGGAGGTGCTAAATGCCATGTCCCCGGCATTGATGAAGGATTTAACCAAAGCTGTGAGTGCGGTAGGTAAAGACTCAGGGGTGAGGGCGGTGATCATCAATGGAGCAGGGCGGGCTTTTTGTGCCGGTGGGGACGTAAACGATATTGCGGGACTTTGCAAGATGACTCCCCTGGAATACAGAGAGTATATCAATGGGGAGATTTTTGAATTGATCAGGGGCATAGTGTGGATGGACAAGCCGGTAATTGCCGCCTTGAAGGGATTTGCCATAGGCGGGGGCTTTGATCTGGCGATGGCATGTGATATTCGCATAGCAGCCAAGGGGACAAAGATGGGCAATGCTTTCATCAGGATGGCCATCCTACCTGAGTTGGGAGGACTTTATTTCTTGCCTCGTCTCGTGGGGCTTGGTAGAGCTAAACTTCTTGCCTTCACCGGGGACTTCATTACTGCCGAGGAAGCAGAGCGTATAGGTCTCGTAGAGAAGGTGGTGCCTGAGGAAGAACTTGACAAGAGCGCTAGGGAGCTGGCAGAAAAGTTGGCTCGTGGCCCAACGAGGGCTATAGCTATGACCAAGCTGGCTATAAACAAGTCCCTAAGTATGGATCTGGAAAGTTCCTCTGAGTATTGCTGGCTCCTAAATCCGCCCTTGTTTCAGACCAGGGATCATCATGAGGCTATCGCAGCGTTTCGGGAGAAGAGAGCACCCGTGTTTCAAGGCAGATGAGTTTTACCGCTCGGCATGCAGCACAGGTTTGGAGTATAGGATGAGTAAGGAAAACATTTACTTGCAAGTAATGGAAAAGCTGAGCCACCCCGCCTCACCGTATCTGGAACGTCTGCTGCGGAAATTGATGACACCTGAAGAGGCAGAATTACTTCTGGCACTGCCGGCAGACACAGCTCAGCTAGCCGCAAGGTTTGGTCGAGATGAGAACGAGATAAAAGCTAAGCTTCAGGAGTTCATGGAACGTGGCCTCGTGATACCTTCCAAAGGAGAGCTAAGGTTCGCTCGGGACGTAGCACGTTTGCACGATGCTACCCTTTCCAGTGCTGAAAAGTGGGTGGATGAGCAGCTTCTCGATCTCTGGAAAGATTTCTACGAGCGGGAATGGTTTGCTGCTATGAAAGAAGGACCGAAGTTGCTGGCACGGCCCATGATCCGCGTCATCCCCGCCTGGAAAGCAATAGAGCTAAGTGCTATCCCGGCTACCGATGTTCCACCTGAACAGAACATAAGGGAGCTGATCAAGGGTGCTGCTGTGATCGCCGTTGTTCCGTGTACCTGTCGCAGATCAATGAGAAGATGCAATGCTCCTCTACACAATTGTATGCAGTTCAATAAAGGAGCAGAGTATGCCATAAGTAGGGGCGCAGGGCGTAGACTCTCGGTGGATCAAGCTATTGCAATCGCAGATGAGGCAGAAGAGGCGGGGCTCGTTCATACATGGCCTTTTCCGCCTAGCTTTTTTGAGATATGCAATTGTTGCCGCGATTGTTGTGGCATTTTTGATGGTGGGCTGTACTTTGGCACCATGGATCGAATACTGGAAAAGAGCAATTTCCGCGCTCGTATAGAGCAGGAGATTTGTAATGGGTGCGAGAGCTGCGTGGAGCGATGTTTCTTTGGTGCCATTAAGATGACAAAGGTGGATAGCGAACTTAAGGCTACTTTGGACGCGGGTAAATGTTTCGGTTGCGGTCTTTGCGTCCTTGCCTGTAATCTAAGAGCTATAACCCTGAAACCGCTACAAACTAACCAACCCTGAGAGCCAGTTGCACGGCGGTATTTATTTACTTTCCCCGGCAGATAGTGTTAATGTTCCATGGTGCCGTCAGGGTCGTGGCTTTCGAGTATTTTCATATTCCGGGGAAGAATGCGCTCGTTATAAATGATCTCCAGCTTGTCCAGAAGACGCTCGGGATCAGAGTCGTAGCACACAATTGCCCCTGTTTCCTTATTCATTATGCTGATGATTTCCTTCAAGTGCTCAGTTATCCCACCCGTGCCTTCCAGAACTCCGATCACTTTCGCTTCGTCATAGGCAATGGCGAATTCCCCCAAAGTTCCCGACCGACCGCCAGCAAAGATAACCACATCGCAGCTCCTAATGTTTTCGATCTCACGCCCCATGAGGCCACTTCCCGTGTAGATGATGGCATCATAGCCTCTGGTTGGCGAATGATATTTCCGTACGTGCTCCTCGAAGTTAAGCGCGGGGGAAATCCCCACCACAAAGCCATCATGTTCCTTAGCGCCCTTGACAGCCTCGTGGGGAATACCAGGACACGCCCCTGTGATGAGGACGTATCCTCGCTTTGCTATGGCTCGTCCCAGCTCACGTACTAACCGGCATACTCTCTCTTCTATTTTGCCCCCTGCAGAGCCCATTACCCCAACGCTCATGCGGGGAAGTAAACGAATTGTATTTTTGCTGTTGCACATAGAAGCCATCCTGATACCTTAATATGGTTTTACTGTTTTACCTTGCGCTGAATACCCCCTCTGCCGCTCGCATAACTTGCAGGAGAGGCATTGCTTCTCAAGCAGATCCGCGTTGTCGAATAATACCATTGTCGCGCGGTAGTGACAAGCGTTTCCGTCACCTAGTCGTCTGATGCTACCTGATGTAGCCTTGCAACACGAGATTGAGCCCGAAGACGACATATGATACACTGGTTTTCGGGAACGTGGACGCGTGCCCTAAGTTTCTTTGTATCTGACCGGTGTGGAAGGTGAAGGATGGAGGCGGTTCTTACTTGGGAGTCAGAGTGCTTGCCGACCTTAGACCTGCGGAACGTCGCTGCTGGTGACATAGCGATTTGCACTTTATGGACTCCAGTTACAGAGGTTAGCCCTTTCCTCGAATTACCGAGGATAGCCATTGTTGGACCATTAAGAACAAAAGCAGGTTTAGGCTGGTTACTTCGGGGGCTATACTTGTACCCTGTCATTCGCCACCTTGTGGTTTGTGGCAAGGACGTGCTGAAGTCTGGCGATGCTCTAGTTACCTTGTGGGAAAGGGGGCTCACTGCCCAGGGTACCCTGCTAGGTTCAGATTGCAGGCCTTATCCCGAGATGGATAAGGAAGCCTTGGATTTCCTTCGAGGCTATGTAAGAGTATGGGATTGGCGCGACCGAAACATAGAGGAGCTGCGAAGACGGTTGACTGATTTACCTTATCTTCCCGCGGAGATTAAACCGAGATCCTTTCCTCCTGTAGTGATACCAGAGCAGGTCACTTTCTCTTCCCGAAAGACCACCTTTCCTCTTTTTGCCGAAGAGCTCGGGGACAGTTGGTTACAGTTGTTAAATCTGGTGCTGCGTTGTGGTACAGTGAAACGTACCGTGGAAGGAGACGTGCGGACGGAGCTCATCAATGTGATAGTTACGGTAAAGCTGGCGGGCGAAAGGGAAGAGCTCTCACCATGCTTCGACTTCAGTGCCACGGAAGTGGAAAACTACTACCACCATTTTGTTTCCACTTGCCTACCCGAGTATACGGGATGCCCCTACGGTGAGCGACTGCAAAGCTCGGTGCAGTTTAGCGAAGAGAAAAGCAAACCGGAAGTAATGAACCAGTTAGGGAAAGCTTTCCTGGGGTTGAAAGATTTCCCTGACAGCGAGCCTGTCAGCGTAGTTATCCCTAGTCTTCCTGGTTTCCAGGCTATGCACGATGCACCTTGTATTATTTCACTTACGTTTAATGTTGTAGAGGGAAAACTTTACGGTACTTATGTGATGCGGAGCGATGATGTTTATAATGCCTGGCCGCTTCATGCTGTGTGCCTGACAAGGTTGCAAAGAGAGGTGGCCAAGCAAATCGGCGCGCCGGTCGGTTCTGCTACTTTCATTTCTCATTCAGCCTATATTTCTCGAAGAGACTGGGCTAGAGCTTGGAGTAAATTGGATAGATGGTTCAAACGTCCTCTGCCGTTTCAGCCTGATTGCTCGGGTTTATTCTTTTTTAGCGTGGAAAATGATCAAGTGAGGGCTTTGCTTGTCACTCCCGAAGTGGACAAAGTGTTGTGGGAGGCGACATCGCGAGACCCCCAGGAACTGGTTCGCTATATCGTGGATACTATGCCGTGGCTCGCATCCCAGCATATTAGATACCTTGGAGAGGAAGCTGCTAGGCTGGCCCGCGCTTTACAAGAGGGCGTGCCTTACGAGCAAGGGTAGCTCAGTCCTCTTCGAAGTAACTACGACCATTTCTAAGTTATTTTCAGCAGCTTTTTGGCAAGGTCTACCGCTTCGCGTGCCTGGGCTCCCCAGCCGTCAGCGCCCACACTTTCTGCCCATTTTTGAGTAGTTATCGCTCCACCTACTATTACGCGATACTTGTGGCGGACCTCCATTTGCTTCAGTATGTTTATAAGCTCAGCAAATTTTTCCCGCGCCGGAAGGAACATTACCGAAACCGCAATCATATCAGCTTTTACTTCCTCAGCCTTCTGATAAAAATCGAATGGCTGGTTCTGTTCACCTATGTCAATGACATCGAATCCGTTGATAGACAGAAACGTTCGCACGAGATTTTTCCCAATATTATGCTGGCTCAGCATTGTGCCAATCACTATCTTCTGGGAGAATTTCTGCATGCTCCCCTTGGGCAATGCTTCTATGATGTAGGGGATGCAAGTCCTGGCCAGTATGCTGCCTTTCACTAGATCCGGCACAAAGGCTTTTCTTGCCTCGAACTTGGCCCCGAGGTCATTCAACCCCTGAACTATGCCTTCTTCTAGAATTGTCACCGGGTCAAGCCCTCGAGCCAAAAGTTCTTTGGTCATTGCTTCTGCTTCCTGGGTCTTTACTTCGGCTACCACTCTTCTCAGATCAGATACCGCATACATTCCTGCCTCCCTAGCTTTTTACTTTACTACAGGTCCTTTATATTGAACAATTGGTATTCGTAGCGATCCTTAGTCCCACGTGGGGTAATTGAGGCCAAGCTCTCTAAAAATCTTAGTGAATTTCTTATAGTGCTCGAGAAATTTCTTGGTAGGTGTTAAGCTTTGGGGATCATAAAGTTCTTCAAACGGTGTTTTGATTGGCTTGGGCTCCTCACATTTCTTAGCGATCTGCTTGATAATCGCGACGCCATCGTTGACCTTGATTCCAGCAGCTGCCCTTGCTACCTCTGCCCCCCAACGAGCCTCTAACCCGGTGCTCCCACCAACCATCCACATTCCTTCCATGCCGGAAATACAAGCCACGATAGATTGAGCTGCTGTGGCATACCAAGACTCGTCACTGAGTGGTCTCATCAAGTCACCTATCGAACCAAAGCTAATCCAGGGTACTTTCAGGTTTCTTTCCGCAGCCAGCGCCGCTGCTGAATTGCACCACCATACATCGTTGCCAACGTATCTACTATCCACGGTACAACACATTGCTTGGGTGAATGAGCCATCGGAGAATGCCATTGTGCCCAGGGTATGAGCAATTATTTCCACCGCAGCTTGCTCGGGTCCGGTAAGGTAGGCATACAATACCGGGCAACTGCTTATCCAGGGGACTATGCCGTGGAGCTGAGCAAAATAAGCCAGATTAAGCCTATCATGATTGATTCTCATGTCCTGAAGCACCTGTACCGGCATGCAGCAATTGTATTTGTTATAAAGCCCTGAGGCAAAGACGGTCATCAGTGGCAAAGGTGTGGTGGCGCTCATGGGAATACCGAAAAAAAGCCCTGGTCTGCCGGCTCGGGCAGCCACTTCGTTCATTATTTGCGCTTCGGTCAGCGTCAGGAGCATCTCCGAGGGAGTTCCTGATGCTGGCTTAAAATTTCCTATTCCGGTAAGAGGCAGGGGAATCAACCCATCACAGGTTGGCTCCTGCGCCACAGTAAGAGCGAATAGTTTGTAAAGCTCTACTTTGCTACTTCTCAACCCAGCTGGAGCAAAAATGCAAGGAGGCTGCTTGTCCTCAGGCGCTCTTGGCTTAAGTGTGATTGCATCTCTGCCTTTGCCCAGCGTCACCTCGCTCTTCCTCGTCCTAACGATTTCTTTAATCTCTTCCTCGGTGAACTTAACTATCCGTTTTGTATCCTTGCAGTAGAAGCCTACTTCCAGCAATAGCTCAATTCCCGCCTGAAAGATTTCATCCGCTAGGTCAGGGTCTGTCATTACCGGTTGGTCCGGGTCGCGCTCGATCCTGTGTTTAGCCACGATCTCCGCTATCCTCGTGGGGAAAAACTCAATTTCGAAGTCTTCCTCTTTCATTATTGGTCCGGTCATGGTCCGTTCCAGCACTTCCCACAATAACCTTCCCATTTCGCCTCCTTACCGTTGTTTATTACCTTATATCACAGAACGGAGAGGTTGGGAAAGTAGAATCTGTTACAGCGGTAGTGTGACCTTTCCTTCTGTTCAAGGGATTGCGGATATTGACTTTGGCAACCGCAGGGAAGAGGATACAGGGTTGATGGGTCGCAGAAACTTGGGGTACAATTCAAACTTACTTGGATTCGAGGGAGAAGGGAAAATGAGTAAGCTCAAGTTAGTTTGCGCTTTGTTAAGTCTTGTTTTTTGTGTAGGGGTAGTTAGCAACTTAACTGTCCTTCCGCCGATAATGGCTGACGAGGAAAGGGTCGACCTTAATGCCAAGTACCCCATCATGCCAGGACCTGCAGACATTTCATTTTCCTTTGATGTGGAGATAAGATACGTCGGGGGCACGCAGCCACGCACTTTTGAACTTTCTGCTGACGGTCCACTAGGCTGGACAGTGAGCATTCAGCAGTCGTACCAGGCGGTAGCGATATCTGCTGTGCGGCTCGATCCCACGAAAACTTACCCTGAAACGATCAAAGTGGTGGCCACTGCGCCATACTGGCAGTTGCCTGAGCCAGGGGACTATGTGATAACCCTGAAGGCGGCCTCGGGCGAAATTAAAGGCAGTGTTGATCTTACCGCTCGAGTGACCGCGAGGTACGATTTTTCGGTCAAAACGGAGGATGAAAGGCTTAATGTGAAGGCCACGGCGGGAGAGGAAAGCCATCTAACTATCATAGTTACCAACACAGGAACGGCACCTTTGCATCAAATAACGTTCCGATCAATTAAGCCAGTAGCAATTGCAGGTGAGGCTTGGAGTGTAACTTTTGAGCCTGACAAGATAGAAGACCTGAATCCATCGGATGAACGTGAGGTTGAAGTTACCATAAAGCCGCCACCGAAGACCATTGCTGGAGACTATATGGTCACACTGGAGTTTAGCAGCGACCCTTCAACCTCGATTCAGCCGCCTAAATTAGAGATTCGGGTACAGGTAGGAACCTCAACCAAATGGGGGTGGGTTGGCATAGGAGTAGTTGTGGCTGTGGTCGTGGGTTTATTATTTAGCTTTAAACAGACGGGCAGGAGATAACTGATGGCGACCATAGTTGAGGCAAAGGGGTTGTGTAAGAAATACGACGGCTTCGCCGCCGTTGCCGGGCTCGACCTGCAAATAGAAGAAGGTGAGATCTTTGGTCTTCTTGGTCCTAATGGCGCGGGCAAGACGACCACTATATTGATGCTGATGGGGCTCACCGAGCCAAGCTCCGGCACAGTCCAAGTTTGTGGCTATGATCCTGTCAGGGAACCATTAAAGGTGAAGAGGGTGACCGGTTATCTGCCGGAACGGGTGGGATTTTACGAGGATCTAACCGCGAGGCAAAACTTGAGGTATACTGCCGAGCTCAACCGCCTCCCCAAGGGAATAGCGGAGGAAAGAATTGCTCGCTCTCTTGCTGCAGTGGGTCTATCGAAGGTAGCTGATCAAGAAGTGAGAACATTTTCGCGGGGAATGAAACAGAGGCTCGGTATAGCAGATGTATTGGTCAAGGAACCTAAGTTAGTCTTCCTCGATGAACCTACCTCCGGCATAGATCCAGAAGGTGTGGGTGAGATCCTCACTATCATCCAAGGTATGATCAACAAAGGCATAACCATCGTTTTCTGTTCTCATCAGCTGCACTTGGTGGAAAGAATCTGTACTAGGGTAGGCATATTGGCGCGGGGGCGTCTGGTAGCCGAAGGTCCCATACAGCACTTGGGCAGGCAAGCTATGGGTGGAGGGAAGTACCGAATAAAGGTGAAGGTAAACGGAGTAAATCCCCAGCTTGTCAATTCCATAGAACAAATTGCTGGAGTGAGAGAAGTGCAAGGTACAGGAGACACCTTATTTGTTAATTGTGACCAGGATTTGAGACCTCAAATAGCCAGGGTAATTGTTGACAGTGGAATCTCCTTGGTGGGGATGGAAACGGAAGAGTATAGTTTGGAAGCGATCTATACGAAGTATTTTACCGAGGCTCAACAGTGATTCCTATTTTCCGTAAGGAGCTCGCTGATCATCTTATGAGTCGAAGATTCCTGATTTTGTTTACATTAGTGTTGCTTACAGCCATCTTTGCTACCTATGTGGCGACACAAACTCTAAGAAAAACAGTATCAGAGAATACGGAGTTTGTGTTTCTTACAGTTTTCACCACTTCGGGTGAAAGATTGCCCTCTTTTGTTTTTTTCCTTTCCCTTTTCATCCCCATTATAAGCATCGCACTGGGGTTTGATGCTATAAACAGTGAGCGTACCAGTGGTAATCTAAGTCGCCTTCTATCTCAGCCAATATATAGGGACGCAGTAATAAATGGCAAATTCCTGGCCGGGCTGGCTGTTATTGCTATCATTGTAATCAGCGTTATTGCCATTGTTTCCGGGTTGGGGCTTCGTATCGTGGGGGTGCCACCGGATTGGGAAGAAGTTTTCAGACTTTTGGTATTTGCCTTAGTAACTGTAATTTACGGCGCTTTCTGGCTAGCTCTATCGACCCTCTTCTCTATACTGTTTAAATCGTCGGTTACTTCTATGCTTGCCTCCTTTGGCCTCTGGGTATTCTTCTTTTTCTTTATGTCCATGATCGCTGGAGCAGTTGCCAACGCTCTGGTTCCAGTGGACCAGAGCGCCACGGTGGCAACCTTGGCTAGAAATGTAGAGCTTCAAGGAGCGATTGCTCGCATCTCACCACGTACACTTTATGAAGAAGCCGCTATCAGTTTGCTCGTACCCGAAATCGGCAGCCTTAACTTGGTATTGATGATGGCTGCTATTGCCGGGGGAAGGATGGTGACTCCCTTACCGTTAGTGCAAAGCCTGTTGCTTATCTGGCCTCAAATTGTGGCCATGATAGCTTTGGCTGCTATTTGTTTCGCTGTTTCATACATCAAATTTATGAAGGAAGAAATAAGGGCGTTCTAGCTAGGGCAGCATCGGGGCGGAAGTCCCTCTCTTTAGGTTGCTTGTAGAGTACGACATAATGTGGGAAGAGTTCCTTAATTCCTGGTGGCAATCAGTGAGGGACCCAGCGGAAGCACAGGAAATAGTTCTGCGTAAGCTTCTTTCTTTATATCAACAGACCGAGTATGGGAAGCAATACGGGGCAGATGGGATTTCTTCATTGGAGGACTTCAGGTCCTGTTTTCCTATCGTCACCTATAAGGATTTGAAACCACTGATAGCTGCAATAATGGAGGGGAACTTTGCCGCTCTTCTTTCTGAGCCCCCTGTAGAGTGGGTCGCTAGCCGTGGCAACGCGGGAAAATGCAAACTGGTGCCCGTAACCAGGACTGACCTGGAATTGCGACTTAATTGTAATTCGAGAGCGCTATTAAATTGTATACATCGTTGTCAAAGTTATGACACCCTCCTCGGCTGGAATTTAGATCTGAGTCTTCCTTCAGTGGCGGGGAAGAAGCTAACTCCTGATGGAGAAATCGCCTACGGATATGCTTCCGGAATTTACGCAAAGTATGAAGCGGGGAGATTGGAGATTAACAGGGTCCCCGCGCAAGGTGATATTGAGGTTTTGGGCGGGGGCGTCACGCCTAACGACTGGGAAAAGCGCTTCCATCTGGCCTACGAAAGCGCGAGGGATAAAAATGTTAAGGTGGTCACGGGAGATGCTGAAATCTTAATCCAGTTTGCTAGCTACCTTAAGAAGCGAAGGAAAAGGTACCCGAGGGATCTTTGGGACATAGACGTCCTGGTGTGCGGCAACGTGGCCGACATCCATACTAAATACGCGCCAGCCCTTAAGGCGTTATATGGCGACGTCATAATAACGGAGAAATACGAAGGTGCTGAAGGGGTCTATGCCCAACAATTGGATGAGCAACCATATGTTGTTCCTAACTACGATGCCTACCTTTTCGAAGTGGAAATTGGCTGGGAGACGAAGATGCTTCACCAATTGAAACCAGGCCAATATGGTAGCTTAATTGTTTCTTCACCTGTCCTTCCCAGATACAAAGTGGGTGACCTTATCCGTTGCATGGGTGAGAGTCATTATTGTGTCATCGGGAAAGAGAGGCGTTTCGCTCTTATCAAGCACTTGCTCAGTCGCTTGCTAGATTTCTAACTGGACGGGGCTCGTGACTATACGATCAGAGCATCGATCTTCTCGATCTGTGAATAGCATAGACTATGATCGCTACACCGAGGATGGCAACCACGAGCGGCCACCAAGCGTTTACGCCGAGCATAAAACTGGTGCCGATGGCAATGAGTGTCATTCCAAGGAATATTCTACCGAGCACCGGTCTGCGATAAACGGGCAGCAGATAACGAATCAAACGCTCGAGGATAAGGATAATTCCTACGCCGACCAGAAACCATTGCCACCATTCCCCCATAGTTAGAATGCTTTCTGCCCTGAGGAACCAGAGGACACCAGTCCATACTAGAAACAGGCCTACTGAGATGAGGGGGAATGGGTCTTTACCGTAGCCCCCTCTCCTCGGACGTTTTTGAGGCTCCATTCTTGCCTCTTTGCTTGCATCCCACATTACAAGCCTCGGTTGCCGAGATACGGCTGCCAAACGTTTGTTACGAGGTAGCGAATGCTGGCAAGATCCGCTTACCGTTTGTCAGCGGTAAGCTGCAGCTATGTCTTAGCTTCAGCAGGTTTGAGGGCACTGAAGCTCAAGGTATCCGCCTGCACTCCCACGACAATAGTGTCACCCTCCCTGAATTCCCCTTGCAATATTTTTAGGGATAAGGGGTTTTCCAGATACCGCTGAATGGCGCGGCGCAAGGGACGAGCGCCGTATGCCGGGTCATAGCCTTTTTGAGCTAACCACGATTTTGCCTCCTCGCTTACTTGAAGGTGAATCTTGCGCTCAGCCAGTCTCTTTTCTACCTGTGCAATAAGCAAATTGACGATGCTCTTCATATTTTCTTCGGTGAGAGGATGGAATATGATGACATCGTCTATCCTATTAAGTAATTCAGGACGGAAAGTTCGTTTTAGGGCACTTTCTATAGCACTTCTCATTCTTTGTTCCTCACTTCCCTCTCGGCGAGTGAAGCCGATAGTTTGGCGTTGAAACTCTTCCGTGCCCAGATTGCTGGTCATGATTATGACGGTGTTTTTAAAGTCTACCGTTCTGCCATGTCCGTCGGTGAGCCTGCCATCTTCGAGTATCTGCAGGAGTATATTGAATACATCGGGATGGGCCTTCTCGATCTCATCGAAAAGAATAACCCGGTATGGGCGCCGTCGGACTGCCTCAGTGAGTTGTCCCCCTTCCTCGTAACCCACATAGCCCGGCGGTGCTCCGATGAGGCGGGATACGGTATGTTTTTCCATGTATTCTGACATATCCAGTCTCACCATCGCTTCTTCGTTATCGAAAAGGAATTCAGCCAGAGCGCGGGCTAATTCTGTTTTTCCCACACCAGTGGGGCCGAGAAAGATAAAGCTGCCGATGGGACGCTTAGGGTCCTTTAGCCCGGCTCTGCTGCGTCGAATGGCTTCAGAGACTGCGGCTACAGCTTCGTCTTGGTCTACTATTCTCTGGTGAAGTCGTTCCTCCATGTGGACGAGCTTTTCACTCTCTGTTTCGAGCATTCGGGAAACCGGTATGCCTGTCCAGTGCGCCACCAACTCAGCAATGTCCTCTTCGTCCACTTCGGTATCGATCTTCTTCTCCTGCTGCCATTTCAACTTAGCTTCGTTATACTGCTGCTCTAATCGTAGCCTTTCTGCCTTTAGTTCCGCAGCTCGCTGATAGTCCTGTCTCTGAGAAGCAGCCTCTTCCTCATCTCTAAGCTGTTTTAGTTTCCTATCCAGAGCCTTCACCTCCTCGGGAGCACTTTCCATCTCAATGCGTAGCTTGCTAGCTGCTTCGTCAATCAAGTCTATTGCTTTGTCGGGCAGAAATCTGTCCGAGATGTACCGGTGGCTTAATTTGGCAGCAGCAACCAGGGCGGAATCGTTGATCTTTATTTTATGATGAGCCTCGTAACGAGGGCGCAGACCCCGAAGCATCTCGATTGTTGCCTCCACACTCGGTTCGCTAAGATAGACAGGCTGGAAGCGCCTCTCCAACGCCTTGTCCTTCTCGATATGTTTGCGGTACTCATCTAGTGTGGTGGCACCAATGCACTGGATTTCACCGCGAGCTAGTGCTGGCTTCAGCATATTACTAGCATCAATGGCTCCTTCTGCGGCCCCTGCTCCTACTACCGTGTGCAGTTCGTCAATGAACAGGATAACTTCGCCAGCCGCCTGGCGAACTTCATCTATGACCGCTTTTAGCCTTTCCTCGAATTCCCCGCGAAATTTACTGCCTGCCACCAGAGCCCCCATATCCAGCGCTATTATTTTTCTCCCCTTAAGGGAATCAGGAACGTCTTCGGCGACAATCTTCTGTGCCAGCCCTTCGGCGATAGCGGTCTTGCCTACACCGGCTTCTCCGATGATCACCGGGTTGTTCTTAGTTCGGCGTGTGAGTATCTGTATTACCCGTTTGATTTCGTTTTCTCGCCCGATTACTGGGTCGAGTTTGCCCTGCCGCGCCAGTTCGGTAAGGTCACGACCATACTTCTCCAAAGAGCGATATTTGCTTTCGGCGTGGCGATCCGTGACGCGGTGCCCGCCACGGATCTTGCGTAGGGCTTGATAGATTCTTTCTTGGTTTATGCCTGATTCAGCCAAGATGGCTGCAGCCTCGCCTTTTGTTTCGCCAGCGATTGCGATGAGCAAATGTTCCACGCCCACAAATTCATCGCGCAGCCTTTGCGCTTCCTGATTCGCATTGTCCAATAAAGACAGAACACGTGGAGTAGCGTAAATCTGTCCGGTGTCATAAGCTACCTTGGGGAAGCCCTCCAGGGTTCTCTCTAACTTCCTCTTCATCACTTCAATATTTGCGCCTAGCTCTCGCATTATTTCTCGACATATTCCTCTTTCTTGCTCTAGCAGAGCTAGTAAGACATGTTCCACATCCCATTGCGTATGTCTGTAGCGTCGAACTAGCTCCTGTGAAGCAGCGAGTACCTCCTGCGCTTGTTCCGTAAATCTGTCAGGTCTCAATGTACCGTACCTCCTTCCATTCTGTACCTTCCGCAATCTGGCTCATTCCAGACTCCGCAACTCATTTGATCTTTCCCTTCGTTGCTTCAAGCCACTCTTGTGGCTTCTAATCTCTTACCTAAGTTGATGCCCCGGTCACTCGTTGGTGCCTCAATATGGCGATTTTTTGCAATACCTTCCTCCGAATTATGCCGTTATCCTACCGCAAGATCGCTCACTGGATCAGAAAGAACGTCGCAACCTTCATCTTCTTCCTCGAATTTCGCTACTGCCTCCTTATCCCAAGACTGAGCCCGGGACAATACTTGCACCGGAACGACATATGCCTCCTTTATCTCCTTGTCCAACGCATTCCTACTGCATGTATGATTTCCTCGTACCTTGCTAGCCAGAAGTTCATAGCCTTATGATAACGGTTTAAACAAAAAGGTCAAGTTTGGAGACACCCCGAACAAGATTAGCAGGAAGATACCGAGGTTGAAAGAAAAACCAGCCACCTAAGTCGTTGCTCACGCGCTGCAATCTCCGCTACTTTCTCTCATTCGTGCTGTCAGCCCAGAAGGCGGTGAAACTGATCGCGAGACCAAGACTGTGTTGGCCCTACTGTTGCAAGACTTCACTCGTTCTCAATAAGTCGATGAGCTGTCTCAAAATTCTCGCAGTAGCTCCCCAGATAAGGTGTCCGCCGTATTCGTAGGAGTAAGATTCCTGTCTAAAGTTGGACTCATCCATCAGGAAGGACAAGGGTACGGCGAAAACCTCCCTGATTTCTTTTGTGTCAATCTCGAAGGAGTAGGGGAAAGGTATCATAGCTACAAACGGAGAAATGACATAATTGCTGGTAAGAGTACAGATGTCATCGAGTTCGCCCAGGATTTCTGCGTCTTCAGCCCTCAAACCTATTTCTTCTTGCGCCTCCCTAAGAGCGGTACGGAGCAAAGAAGAATCAGACAGCTCCCAGGTTCCTCCAGGGAAACAGACCTGTCCCTTATGGAAATCCACCTCTTGGCTTCGTTCTGTAAATAGGACATAACATTCCCCCTGGTCGCAATAAAGAGGCACAAGCACCGCAGAAGCTCTACAATTGCCATTACGGATTTTCTTTTTGGGGCGGTTTTGGAGGATGTTTCGGATGCGTTCCTTCATTGTTGGCTATTATACCACTTTCTTTTCGATGGGAGTTCCGGACAGTGAAGTTGTCACTAGGGGGATTTGAGGACTATACTTTAGGGGTGATGGCAATAGAACAGGATTATTACCAGATACTAGGTGTGCCTCGAAATGCTTCTGAAGAAGAGATTAAGAGGGCATTTCGTCGTCTGGCCTTTCAGTACCATCCTGACCGCAACAGGGACCAAAGAGCAGAAGAGAGATTTAAAGAGATTAACGAGGCTTATCAAGTTCTTTCCGATCCTGAGAAAAGAAGCAGATATGACCGTTGGGGTCGAGCTGGAATCGAGAAAGAGTTCCCTGACTTTGGATTTGGTGGATGGGGAGACATTTTTGAGTCATTTTTCAGCGGCTTTACCTCTACTTTTGCCAGAGTTACCCAACGGGTTCCCCAAAAGGGAGAAAGCTTACAGGTTCACCTTACTCTTTCCTTCAACGAAGCAGTATTCGGCTGCACCAAAGAGGTAGAAGTGCAGCGTATCGAATTATGTCCCTCTTGTTATGGCGTCGGTAGTGAAGGAGGAATAAACCCTGACACCTGCTTCCAGTGTCGCGGTGCGGGCGAAATAAGAAGGGTGCAGCAAAGTATCTTCGGTCGTTTCACTCACGTGGTGGTTTGTCCTCGTTGCGAGGGTACTGGCGTGGTGATTACTCATCCTTGTTCGCAATGCCAAGGTAAGGGTAGGGTGAAAGTGCAGCGTAAGATACCTGTGAAGGTTCCTGCCGGTGTGAATGATGGGCATCGGTTGTGTCTCGAAGGCGAAGGAAGTGTGGGTTTGTACGGCGGACCGGCGGGTGAACTCTATGTGACTGTCACAGTGAAGCCACACAATCTATTTCGCAGAGATGGCAGTGATATTCTCTACGAGTTGTCAATTAATTTTGCCCAAGCAGCCTTGGGTGACGAAGTAGAAATACCCTCGTTAGACGGAAGCGTCAGTCTCAAGATTCCGCCGGGGACTCAAAGCGGAAAGGTTTTTCGTCTCAAGGGCAAAGGTATACCTTACGTTGATGGCAAGGGGAGAGGAGACTTGCTGGTTAAGGTCAATGTAGTTACTCCCTCACGTTTAGACAAGAAGCAGCGCAGTCTGTTCGAAGAATTAGCTAAAGTTTTGCCTCGGTATCAACCGCCGCAAGAACTCTAGCGCAGAATCGCTTTAGCGGTGGCTGGTTACCAGCTCCTTGAAACGCGTCATGATTTCGTTGGGGGGAACGCCCCGGTAGAGTATTTCATAGATGGCGTTAACAATGGATAGGTTTAGCCTCTGTCTCTGCGCTAGTCGCTGCGCCGCTAGGGTAGTAGTAATCCCCTCAGCAACGTGTGGCATAGAAGCAGTTATATCGTTGATGTTACGTCCTTTGGCTAGTTGGAAGCCGACGTAGTGGTTGCGGCTGAGCTGGCTGGAGCACGTAGCTATGAGATCGCCCAAGCCAGCTAATCCGTAGAAAGTGTTTTCCTTTGCCCCCAGGCTTACTCCTAGCGAAACTAGCTCAGCCCATCCTAAAGTCATAAACGCGCTCTTAGCGTTATCGCCCAAGCCCAATCCATCTATCATTCCTGCACCTAAAGCTATGATGTTCTTGAAAGCTCCGCTCAGTTCAACACCAACAACGTCGTCACTGCTGAAGAGGAAAAAATTGGGCGACTCTAACAGTCCCCGTAACTTCTCGGCCAGGACTGGATTCCGTGCAGCAATTACTGAGGCGGCAGGCAAGCCTTGGGCAATTTCTTTGGCCAGATTTGGACCAGACAGCACACAAATTTGGTCTCTCAAAGGGGGAGCGATTTCCTCGGCGATAACCTCAGACATTCTCATACCGCTCTGTGCCTCTAGCCCTTTAGCCGCACTTACAAGGACCATGGAATCCGTAAGATAGTCTTTAGCCTGTATGACGTTCCATCTCATCCTTTGTGAAGGGACTGCCCAAACAACAAGATCAGCCCCTTCTAGCGCCTCCGCCATAGAACTTGTGAAAAAATAGCCTTTCTCTTCCCGATTTAGTTCCTCAGCCTCTGTCTCATAACGGGTCCACAACTTCACTGTGGCACCATTATTAGCTAGTAAGTTACCCAGCGTATTGCCCCAGGAAGTATTCCCTATTATCGTGACAGTGAGAGGCCTTGCCCCAGTGTTTACCATAGACGCCGTTCCGTACCCTGTTGTAGACGCTTTATGTTATCCCGGTGCTGGAAAATCAGCAGAGATACGACGATGCTGCCATAGAGTAGATAAATCCAGGGGAAGTGGTAGACCACAGTTAAAGGTATCATTAAACACAGAGCGGAAATAGAGCCAAGTATAGAGCCTAACGACATGTAACGGCTACGAAGCGCGGCTACGGCAAGGATCTCAGCGCCGAATATGCCAGCAGGAGGGAAAATGGCAAAAAGGGTACCGAAATAGGCGGTTACCCCCCTACCGCCCCTAAACTTGGCGAACACAGGCCAGTTGTGACCTGCCACCGCTGCCAATCCTGCTGAAACCTGAGCAACGTGCTGCCAACGCAGAGAAACGCTGCCCACAGCTAAAACGCCAGTAGCGTCCACAAGCTTTGTAGCCAGTATCACCGCCGTGGTAGCTTTAGCTACGTCTAAGATTACGGTTAGGACACCAAGCTTTGTTCCGGCAACTCTCATCAGGTTTGTGGCACCGGTCTTGCCGCTCCCTTGCTGCCTGATGTCAATGCCAGCCTTTAGCTTACCTATTATCAATCCGAAAGGTATGGAGCCCAGGATATATCCAACGAGTATCGCCACGATCAGGTGGAGTATCACAAGATCTTCGCCTCCTCTCTATTATTGACCTTCCTGGGAATCTGAGTGAAGACTAGTCTCAAAGGGACACCACGAAAACCGAAGTGCTGCCGCAGCCTGTTTTCCAGATACCGCCTATACGAGAAATGAACAAGTTCAGGATCGTTAACCAGTAGGACAAAGGTTGCTGGTTTGGTTTTGTCCTGATAGGCACCCAAAATACGCAATTTTCTCGTGCCCATGCGTGGGGGTGGACAGCTAGTTGTAGCCTGTTTAATCACGGCGTTGATCTCTGCTTCGCTTAGCCGCTTCTCTCTTTCCTGATAAATTTCCCAGGCTAAGGGCAAAATTTGATTTGTCCCTTCCCTTAAGCTTGCCGAAATGTAAATAGTAGGTGCATAAGCAACGAACTTGAGTCTTTCCTCGGCGCTTTTCCGAAATTTTTCTTTCTCATTCTCTGGAACCGTGTCCCATTTGTTGATGGCTATCATCAAGCCTTTCCCCGCTTCCACGACGTAACCCACAATATGCAGCTCTTGCGCCGTGACGAACTCCCTAGCGTCAACCATTACCAAAGCCACGTCGCAGCGTTCAATAGCTTGCAAGGCACGCAACAGACTGTAATACTCTACGTCGGTGGCCACCCTTCCGCGCCGCCTGATGCCCGCAGTGTCAATAAGCAAGAATCTTTTCTCACCCCACTGAACAAGAGCATCAACGGAGTCTCGAGTTGTCCCTGGCGCCTCGTCAACAATGGCTCTTTCCTCTCCAACCAGTGCATTAAGCAAGGTAGACTTACCGACGTTAGGTCGTCCCACGATGGCTAATTTGGGCAGTTCCGGCTCTGATATCTCAGTTGCTTCGTGCTGAAGAGGCAAGGTAGCTAGCACGGCGCTCATTAGCTTTTCTATTCCCCGATTATGGTAGGCGCTTATGGGTATGGGTTCGCCCATGCCAAGATGGTAGAAGCTTGCTATGTCGCTTAGCTGGTGGGAAGAGTCCACCTTATTTACCGCGAGGGTAACGGGCTTATTGGCCAGGCGCAGCATCTCGGCTACTTCCTCGTCGCTGGCGATAAGCCCTGTCTTGACATCTACCACGAAGATAATCGCGTCTGCCTCGCTAACCGCTGTTTCAACCTGCTGCTTGATCTTCTTGTCTAGAGATGAGTGAGGCTTGGTTTGCCAACCGCCGGTATCAATCAGCATAAGTTCTCGCCCTTGCCAAGATGCGGAGGCGAAAATGCGGTCCCTGGTAGTTCCTGGTAGGTCAGCAACGACAGAGATCCGCTTACCCGCGAGACGGTTAAGTAACGTTGATTTACCTACGTTGGTTCTACCTACTATAGCTACAACCGGCTTCCTCATACTTTTATATTCTAGCACCATTCTTGTGGATAAACTTGACTAACAATACTTTTTGCATGTGAAGCCTGTTTTCCGCTTGGTCAAATACTACTGATCTAGGATCATCAAGCAAATTGGGAAAGATTTCCTCGCCGTGGTGAGCTGGTAGAGGGTGCATGAAGATGACGTCCTTCTTAGCTTGATCTAGTAACCTGCGGTCCACTTGGTATTTGGAGAAAGCAAGGCAGCGTTTTTCCCTTTCGGACTCCTGTCCCATGCTGGTCCAGACGTCAGTGTATACTATATCAGCATCTCGGACTGCCTCATAGGGGTCGGTGGTGAAGGTAATCTGGCTGCCGCCGGGAGTAACAATCTTCTTGCTGAGGCCCAATATTTCTTCCTTTATTTCGTAGCCGGGTGGGGAGGCGATGCGGAAGTTCATGCCTGTGAGTGAGGTGGCAAGCAGGAGGCTATTAGCCACGTTGTTGCCATCGCCAATAAATGCCAAGGTCAAACCCGAGAGCCTCCCCTTCTTTTCCTTGATGGTGAGAAGGTCAGCAAGAGCTTGGCAGGGATGTTCCAAATCAGAAAGGGCGTTTATTACAGGCACTGAAGCCCAGGCAGCCAAGGCACAGACCGTTTGGTGGGAGAAAGTGCGGGCGGCGATAGCATCAACATACCGACTCAGTACTCTGGCCACGTCGGCTACCGACTCCCGAGTGCCTAAGCCTACCTCGTTTGGAGAAAGGTAAACGGAGTGTCCGCCCAGCTGATACATGGCAATTTCAAAGCTTACCCTAGTTCTCAAAGACGGCTTTTCGAAAATAAGTGCGAGAACTTTGCCACTAAGCAAGGGTGGGCTTTCCTTCCGCTTGAGGTGCTCCGCCTGTTTGAGTAGCTCCTCAATTTCTTCGCGGCTGAGGTCGGACACCGAGAGCAAATCCCTTTTCATTTCGCTTTGATACTACTTCAAACGTGTCATACCTGTCAACGGCAAACTGGTTAGCAGCTTACCTGAACAAGAGAAGTAAGGCTGGGCCGCTCTTGCAAAATTTCCAACAGTTCTTGTATTCCTGAGTCGATAAGAGATTGAGGTCGTTAAAAATCGGACGATATGGTACAATCTGGCGCAGGAAAAAGGAGGCCTAAAAATGGCAGGGATAGTTTCTTATGGTGCCTACATTCCTATCTATAGACTCAGTGGGGAAACCATTAACAAAGTTTGGGGAGGAGATGTAAAGGGAGAAAGGGCTGTGGCTAATGCTGATGAAGACAGTTTAACTATGGGTTTGGAGGCGGCCCGCGATTGCCTTCGAGGCATAGATAAGAACTCCGTGGATGCGTTGTTTTTTGCCTCCACCACTCCTCCTTACAAAGAGAAGCAATCAGCGAGCATAATGGCAGCGGCTCTAGATTTGCGTGACAATATAATCGCAGTCGATCTTACTGATTCTCTGAGGTCAGGGACTATCGCGCTTAAGATAGCTCTGGACATGGTCAAAGCGGGTTCAGCGAAGAAGGTCCTGGTGGTGGCTAGCGATTGCCGTATTGCGCCACCGAATTCCAGCCTAGAGCCAATCTTCGGGGACGGTGCTGCTGCTCTTCTTATTGGAGAAGATGAAATAGCACTGGAAGTTGAACAAAGCTATTTCCTCACCAGCGAATTCATGGATATATGGAGGCTGGAGTATGACAAGCTTGTTCGTACGTGGGAAGAACGTTTCATCAGGGAAGAGGGCTATTTGCCACACGTTCGAAAGGCTGTGAATAATTTGCTTAAGGCATGCAATTTGGCGCCAAAAGATCTTGCTAAAGCGGCTTTCTATGCCCCCGATGCCAGGATGCATCGAGACATGGCAAGAGTGTTGGGACTGGACGCTAAAACGCAAGTCCAGGATCCCCTTTTTGGCAAAGTGGGCAACACAGGAGCGGCTTTTGCCCTGATGATTCTAGGTGCGGCTTGTGAGGAGGTAAAACCTGGAGACAGAATCCTTCTTGCCAACTATGGTGACGGAGCTGATGCCCATGTTCTTCGGGCTACCGAAAAAATAGAGAAGATAAAAAACAAGAAAAGCGTGACTAGGAACCTGCAGTCTAAGTTAATCCTCGAGAACTACGGGAAGTATATCAAGTTTAGAAGCCTCATGGAATTTGAGTATGTTCCCATAATCGAGCCCAGGACAGCTTTGCCCGAGCTATGGAGGCATCGCAACTGGGTCTATAGATTCCATGGGGTCAAGTGCAAGAAGTGTGGTAGAGTGCAGTTCCCTATTCCCAAGTTTTGTATCTATTGTCAGGCAGGGTCAGAATTTTTTGAGGAAATTCCTCTTTCGGATAAGAAAGGTACCCTAGTTACCTTCAGTATGGATGAAAGAGCTTGGGTCACGGATCCTCCTAACGTGCTCGCTGCTGTTGCTTTGGAAGGGGGAGGAAGATTTTTCAGCCAGATGACAGACCGAGATGTGAGTAGTCTGAGGGTAGGCATGCCTATGGAATTGACTTTTCGAAGAATCCGTGATGCTCTTGGCATTCACAATTATTTCTGGAAATGCAGACCAGCCAGAGGCTAGAAAGGAGAGTGAGGATGAGGGAAAGTATCAAGGACAAAGTCGCTATCGTGGGCATGGGATGTTGTCGCTTCGGAGAAAGGTGGGAGGCGGATATCGAAGACCTGATAAAAGAGGCTGCGTTAGAAGCTTTAGAAGATGCGGGAGTGGAGATAAAAGATATTCAGGCCATATGGGTTGGGACCGGACGTGGCTCTCAGCTGGTAGCCACGGGTCCGCCCAGTGCCATCATCGCTTCGTCTGCGCTGCAGACTCAGTATATTCCAGTCACGAGGGTAGAGAATTTGTGCTGTTCGGGACAGGAAGCTTTGAGAGCTGCTGCTTTTGGAATAGCTTCAAAATGCTATGATTTAGTTCTGGCAATCGGTGTGGAGAAACTTAAAGACACTGGCTTTGGGGGGCTGGGAGAACAGTATCCGGGTAAATGGGAACCGGTATATGGCGCTTTTGGTACTCCTCCAGGGCGATTTGCCATGGCAGCTACGGCATACTTTGCTAAGTACCATCTTACGCCCCAGGAAGGAAAAAGAATACTTGCCGAGATATCGGTAAAAAGCCACTACTACGGTGCCAGAAATCCTAAGGCTCATTTGAGAAGAGAAATCACTGTAGAAGAGGCGATGAATGCGCCTATCATCGCCTGGCCACTCGGACTTTACGATTGCTGTGGGGTAACCGATGGTGCCTCAGCAGCTGTGGTTGTCCCCGCCTCAGAGGCAAGAAACTATCGGCACGACTACGTCACCATCAAGGGATTCGCTGTGGCTACTGGTCCCGGTTGGGGGAAGGAGAATGAAGATTATGATTTTACTTACTCAGCAGAAACAGAAGCGGCGGCGCGCCAAGCTTATGCTGAAGCAGGGATCAAGGACCCACGGAAGGAACTTGACATGGTGGAACTCCATGATTGCTTTTCCATTGCTGAGCTTTTTAATACGGAGTCGCTTTTCCTCTGTGAGCATGGAAAATATAGAGAGGAATTTACTGAAAAGAGAGCTTATTACCATGATGGTGAGATGCCAGTTAACATCAGTGGCGGGCTCAAGTCTTTCGGGCACCCTATAGGAGCAAGTGGATGCCGGGAAGTTTACGAAATATATAAGCAGATCCAAGGGAAGGCTGAAGAGCCATCGCGTCAGATAAAGAATGTGCGGTTGGGTCTAGCTCACAACCAGGGAGGACACCCTGGAAGGTTCGTGCCCGGAATCGCTATAATAGGGGCGCCATGATGAGGGAGTTTTCTATTGTGGTTAATATCAGAAAATGCCATAGGAGGTGATTGAGAGATGAAAAAAGTAAGAGTTGGGGCTGGTTCTTCAGGATGGCCCGATTACAAGGACAGCGCCTGGGATGTGGCGGAGCATGGAGATGTTGACTATATTGCCTTCGACCATTTGGCTGAGTTAACCATGGCGATATTGCAGGCGCAAAGAGCGCGCGACCCGAGGCGAGGCTACATCCCAGATGTAATACCGTTGATGAGGGGGTTGCTCCCTATTTGGAAGAAGAAGGACAAACATTTCAAGATGGTAAGTAACGGGGGCGGCGCCAACCCGGTACGGTGTGCCGAGGAGGTATTCAAAATTGTAAAGGATCTGAATCTTGGTGGTATGAAAATAGGCATCGTGACGGGCGACGAAATTCCGCTTAGTCGGATTGATGAACTGCGGGCACAAGGATACAAATTTAAGAGTCTGGATACAGGCGAGGAAGATATTGATCGCATTCGAGATAAGTTGTTGTGTGCTTATGTCTACATTGGTGCCGATAAGATTATAGAGGCTCTTGAGGGCGGTGCTGATCTGGTGCTCACAGGGCGAGCGTCAGATAACTCTTTGTATGTAGGTCCGTTTATGCATGCACTCGGTTGGAAATACGAGGACGCTTACTGGGACAGGATAGGAGCAGGTGTGATTGTGGGACATTTGCTGGAGTGTAGCAGCTGGAGTGCCGGTACGTGTTCCAATCTTTGGGAAGAAGCTGAATATCCGGAAGGAAACCCAGGCTTTCCCATCGCTGAAATGGATGAAACAGGGGAGTGCGTTATCACCAAGACTGCTACTTCAGGTGGCTTGATTCGAGAACTAACTCTGAAGGAGCATTTAGTATATGAGGTCCACGACCCGCATAACTACATTATGCCTGATGGCATTGCTGACATCACTACTATTAAACTGGAGCAAATAGGGAAGGATCGCGTGAGGATAAGCAAGCTGGGTGATGCTCCCCGGGGGAAGAAGCGCCCCGATACGTTGAAATTGTGTTTAGCATACAATGATGGCTATATTAGCGAAGAAATGATGGTAATCTCCGGTCCGAAGGTTCTTAAGATGGCAGAAAGGATCACGGAATTCATTCACCGCAGGCTTAAGCATCTGAATTTAAAACCACGAGAGGTGCTGATTCAGCTTATAGGATTCAATTCGCTGCAAGGACCAACGGTTCCGGTGCCCGATCCAGAACATGAGCCTCCCGAATTGGGATTTCGGGTGGCCTTTAAGTGCGATACTGAGGCAGAGGCTCGCGAATGTAGAGTGGAATGTGGGCACCTTGCTTGGGCTGCCGCTGGCGTAGGTACCGCGTTTACCAATCCACCTGGCATCAGGCCGGTGTATGCTCTGTGGCCTACGTTAATACCACGAGATGCAGTACCTTTGCAATTAGAGATAAAGGAGGTGAAGTAGTAATGAAGAAGGTCAGACTGAGAGACATTTGCTGGTATCGCTCCGGGGACAAGGGAGATATCTCCAATATCGGTCTCATGGCTAAGAATGAAAAGATTTACCAAATCATCAAGAGGCAGGTTACTCCCGAGAAAGTCAAAGCGCATTTCAAGGATTGGGTCAAAGGTGAGGTTATTATCTATCCCATGGATAACCTACTTGCATTAGAGATTGTAATGTACCAGGCTCTGGGAGGAGGAGCGACCAAAACCTTACGAATTGACCAGACGGGCAAGGCTATGGGAAATGCCCTTGCCTGGATGGAGGTAGAGGTGCCGGATGATTTTGTAGTGCCTAAGTGATAGGTGCGGAAGGAAGATTAGAATGAAGAAAGTGAAGATCGCAGGATGCTCAGCTGGTTGGCCCGACATGATGGATCCTGCCATAGAAGTGGCAGAAAAAAGCGACGCGAAATATCTCGCCTTTGATCATCTGGCTGAGCTTACCATGGCTATCCTGGAGAGACAGAAAGCCAAAAGGCCAGACAGGGGCTACATTCCCGATGTTATACCGTTGATGAAGAAATTATTACCCATATGGAAAGAAAAAAGGTTCAAAATGATAAGTAACGCGGGGGGAGCCAACCCGGAGCAATGCGCTGAGGAGATCATTAAGCTAGCCAAAAACCTAGGCATCATCGGGTTTAGGATCGGCATTATCACCGGAGACGATCTGCCTATCGAAAGAGTTAAGGAGCTTAGGGCCAAGGGAATCAAGTTCAGAAACTTGGACACTGGTGAACCTGATATTGATCGGGTAATCAACGACCTGGTAGCCGCTTATGTCTACATCGGTGCTGACCGTATCATAGAAGCTTTGGATCAGGGAGCTGACCTGGTTATAGGCGGGAGGATCTCGGATAACTCTCTATTTGTGGGGCCGTGGATGTATGAATTTGGCTGGAAATACGAAGATGCCTACTGGGATCGCATCGGCGCCGCCGTCTGTACCGCTCACCTTCTGGAGTGCGGAACCTGGAGCTGTGGCACCTGTTCTAACTTCTGGGAGGAAGTGCCTGAGCCCTGGCATTCCGGGGCGCCAATTTGCGAAATGGGTGAAGACGGGAACTCAATTATCACTAAGGTCGAGGGCTCAGGTGGATTGGTAAGGGCAGATACACTCAAGGAGCATCTGGTCTATGAAGTTCATGACCCAGAGAACTACATTATGCCTGATGGTATTGGAGATACGACAGCTATAAAGTTGGAGGACATTGGGCCGAATAAGGTGAGGATCAGCAAACTAGGTAATAAGCCGAGAGGAAAACCGAGGCCGAGCACCTTAAAGTTTTGCCTTGCTTATCTTGATGGCTATATCAGTGAATACATCATGATTGTTCCTGGTCCCAAGGCTTACGACATGGCAAAAAGATGTGAGGAATTTTTCTACAAGAGGCTGGAAATAGTTGGCCTGAAGCCTGTAGAGACGCTGGTTTCTTTCATTGGCTACAATGCTTTGTTTGGTCCCACTGCACCTCCGATTGACTACAGCCCTAACGAATTAGGGGTCAGATTTGCGATCAAGACGAGAACTCTGGAGGAGGCTCGTGAAGCCAGGCTTCAGGCTACTCTTTCCTGGTATGCAGCGGGCGTCGGCACTGCTTTTGGAGCCCCGTCGGAAAGAGAGGTTCTGGCCTTATGGCCGACTTTGATTCCGCGTGAGGAGGTTCCCACCAAATTGGAAATGAGAGAGGTGAAATAATGGGAAGGAAAGTTAGATTGAGCGAGCTTGCCTTAGCTCGTTCAGGCGACAAGGGGGATATATCTAATATTGGACTGATGGCCAAGGATGAAAAGGCTTACGAAATAATCAGGAGACAGGTGACACCGCAGCGGGTCAAGGAGCACTTTAAAGACTGGGTTAAGGGAGAGGTCAAAATCTATGAAATGCCTAACATCCTCTCCCTCCAGATTGTGATGTATCAGGCCTTAGGCGGTGGAGCGACCAGGACTCTACGCTTTGACCAGACGGGCAAAGCTATGGGCAATGCTTTGCTGTTTATGGAAGTAGAAGTAGACTAGCAATCCTTGTATGTGACCAGCATCGCACGGTAGCTGATTGCAATAAAAGGGTCTACAGGGAAGGGGGTCTATATGCCTTTAAGCGGACCAGAGATTCTTCTTTACGAAAAAAGAGACCATATAGTGACTATTACTATGAACCGTCCCGAGAGGATGAATGCACTTAGCTTAGAACTTTTCGACCGGCTAGACGAAGCATGGGAGAAATTTCAACACGACGACGACGCCTTTGTTGCTATCTGGACTGCCGCTGGAGACAGGGCATTTTGTGTCGGTATGGATCTTAAGGACCAGGCAGAGAGAGTAGCCAAGGACCCTTCTTTCGATATAGTGAGACTGAAGCCCGGCGTTCTTGATGGAAGTGTGGGCACGCCTTATGGTCACAACGTGACCAAACCTGTGATTGCGGCTATCAATGGTATTGCTACTGCCGGAGGATTCCAGTTTGTGATGATGTCCGACCTTAGAGTGGCTGCCGAGCATGCTACCTTTGGTGTTGGCGAGGTCAAGGTGGGAAGAGGTACTCCCTGGGCTGTGCCGCTTTTGTGGCAAATGCCTTTACCTATGGCATTTGAGATTCTCCTCATGGGTAATCCGGTGCCGGCCAAGCGCCTTTACGAGGTGGGCTGGATTAACAGGGTCGTTCCCTTGGACAAGCTCATGTCTACCGCATGGGAAATGGCGACTGTGCTGGCTGAGAATGCTCCTCTTTCCGTGAGGGCAGCCAAAGAAGCTCTCTATAAAGCCATGGATGTCGGGCGCCACGCCGGGTTAGAGATGGCGAAGCTCATATATCAGAAAGTATACGCCAGTGAAGATGCCATCGAGGGGCCAAAGGCTTTTGCTGAAAAGCGGAAGCCAGTCTGGAAAGGAAGGTAAGCCAGTAGCCTAGTCAATCCCTTTGCTCAACTGCTACGGAGTACTCAACAAGGAGGAAACATGGATTTTAGCTTCACCGAAGAGCAAGAGATGTGGCGGCGTACCATGGAGGAGTTCACTGAAAAGGAGGCTGGGAGGGAGTACACGAGGATGTGTGATCTTCAAGCCCGATATCCGCAGGAGCTCTGGGATGCTGGGGTGAAGCAGGGGTTCCTAGGACTGCTGATTCCACCGGAATATGGGGGTATGGGAGCGGATGCGATAATGTTTACTATATTTGTGGAGTGCTTGGCTAAATATAGCTATGAAATGGCTTCGGTATTCCATGTGCCCATGTTCTCTGCCACAAACATCGTCGAGTTCGGCACGGAGGAGCAAAAAAGGAAATATTTGCCTGCTTTCATAAGAGGCGAGCAGAGATTTTCTATCTCCATGACCGAGCCCGAGGCAGGTTCAGATGCCAGTGCCATCGTTACTTCTGCCGTGCTTCAGGGCGACTTTTTCGTTCTCAACGGAAAGAAACAGTTTTCCACGGGTGCTCATTTGCCCAACAACATTATGGTGATGTCGGTGAGAACAGACAAGAATGCCGTGCCCCCTCGTAAGGGCATTAGTGTGATACTGGTACCGAACAACCTCCCTGGCGTGGAGTGCCGTGTTCTACCGTTGATAGCAAGGCGTGCCGTTGGTACTTGCTCGGTGTTTCTTAGTGACGTGAAGGTTCCCAGAGAGAATCTTTTGGGTAAGTTGAACGGGGGCTGGGAGATTTTGACCAGCCATCTGGAATGGGAACGTCTGGCAGTCTGTGCTGCCTGCTGTGGTGAAAGCAAGTCCACTCTGGATGACATTATGGAGTATACCAAGAAAAGGGTGCAGTTTGGTCAGGCGATAAGCAGGTTTCAAGACGTAGGGCATCGTCTGGCTGACCTGTGGTGTGAACTGCAGGCAGCTAGGGCACTCACTTATCAGGTAGCCTGGATGATTACCAGTAAGATTCCCTGTCTCAAGGAGGTCTCGGCAGCCAAGATTCTTACCACACAGCTTTTGCATCGTTGTGCCCTGGCTGGAATGCAGTTTATGGGAGGCTATTCTTTATTGCCGGAATCCGACTTTGAGCGCCATTGGCGCAATGCGAGATACCTGCTAGTAGGTGGCGGCGCCACGGAAGTCCAGCGTTACATATTAACTCGTCTTCTGGGATTGAGGTAGGATGCTCCAGCGTCTGGAGGGAGCATTTTGCCTAGTAGCGCAGGCCAGATTCTCTACATTCCGTCGGTTCGTCCGCCATCAATGGTAATAGCCTGTCCAGTAATAAAAGCGGAGTCGTCCGAGGCGAGGAAAAGGGCAAGATTCGCCACCTCTTCTGGTGTGCCGGCGCGTCCAAGGACAGCCAGCCTGTTTCTTTCTTGGATCGATTTCTCCGCCTCTTCCTGCGTTTTGAACGGCGCGTAGCTGAGCGGAGTAACAATGAGACCCGGACAGATGCAATTGACATTTATGTTATATTCGCCCACTTCTCTGGCAGTAGCTTTGGTTAGCTGGATCACACCCGCTTTGGCTGCAGCATAGCTAGCCAGTCCGCCCCGGCCGTGATGTCCTTGAGCGGCGATCGACGACATATTGATAATCTTGCCGTATCGTTGCTTTATCATGTAGGGCAAAACTGTTTGGGTGCAATTAAAAACGCCTTTGAGATTCACGTCGACAACTAGGTCCCAATCGTGTTCTGTCATTTCCAACAACGAGGCGTATCGCACCACACCGGCATTGTTCACAAGTATATGCAACCCACCCAAATTCTCCAGCGTAATAGATACCATATCTTGCACTTCTTTCCGTTGCACAACGTCGACCTTTATGGCAATTGCCACGCCGCCAAGACTCTTGATCTCCTCAGCAACGTGCACGGCTTTTTCCACATTAAGGTCGGCTATCGCCACAGATGCACCTTCTGAGGCAAACTTCTTGGCAATGGCCTCTCCTATACCTTGAGCAGCGCCAGTTACTATTGCTACCTTATCTTTTAGTTTCATTTATTGGCGACGAGGCGCTTTCGTGTGCACTTTTAGTCCTTATCGTTTTACGATGATAGTGCCAGCATTTCCCTGAGCTCCATAGGCATGTGCCAGACCTACTTTGGCATTTTCTACCTGTCTGGGGCCAGCCTCCCCTCTCAGTTGACGTACAATTTCATGGACTTGAAGTAGACCCTGTGCTGCCACAGCTTCCCCGAAGCTAGAAAATCCGCCGCTTACATTGACGGGCAGTTTCCCTCCTAGTTCAGTTGCTCCCTGGTCAAGCAGAGTCTCAGCTTCTCCTGGACGGCAAAATCCCAGGGCTTCCATGTACACCAACTCGTGCCAAGAGCTATTATCGGGAAGCTCAGCTAGATCCAGCTCTTGGGGGCCAATGCCAGCTTCTTGATACGCCCTCCGGCTACTTTCTACGCTCTCACTGAGCATAGGCACGCTGCTATTAACCTTATAGGCTATGTGAGACCCAATTACTACCGTAGGGTCGCCGTATACCAGGTTGCCCAGACAGGCCGCGGCGAGAATGGTAGGTTTCCGGGTATACCTCCTTGCTACTTCCATACTGCTGAGTATTACCGCAGCGCCTCCATCACTCGTGGCGCAAATTTCGTATAATCTCAGTGGGAAGGCAACCATGGGGGAATTCAAAACTTCCTCCACGGTAAAGACCTTTTTATATCGCGCTAGCGGGTTAGACGCTCCATACCTGCTATTCTTGGCTTTCACCTTTGCCAGGTGAATCTCAGTGGTGCCGTATTCTTTCATTCGGCGACAACAGTCTAAAGCCCAGTGAACAGGGTTAGTGGCTCCGATGGCGGTCCACCGCAGTGAGTCAGGGCTTAGAGGATCTTCGCCAGGGAGAGCAGGATAAAAGCCCTCAGGGGATACGTCACCGCCAATGGCTAGAACGATATCGTACATGCCACTTTTTATCATCATGGCAGCTATTGCTAAAGCTACAGCTCCGCTGGCACAGGCATTCTCTACATTGACAGCAGGTATGCCACGGCTTCCCAAAGCCCGGGAAATAAACTGTCCTGCATACAGACCCGCTCTGCCTGCCCACATTGTCTCAGCACATACCATAGCTTGAATCTGCTTCCACCCAACGCCCGCGTCCTCGAAAGCTTTGTTAGCTGCTGCCACTGCTAGATCCACGAAATCCTTCCCCGGGAACTTGCCCCACGGGTGTGCTCCCACGCCCAGGATCGCCACTTCTTTTTCCATTCGTCTTCTCCTTTCGTGCTTGTTTCAGGACTTGCTGCGCTCGCTGGGAAGCGAGGGGTTCTTTCTGCTACAGGTTACCTTGTTTCCGCTCGCTACTGCTTCCTTCTTTTGTGGCGTCTCTTGTCGGTCGAAATTTCCAGGTTAGCACTTCGTTTCCTTGCTGATCCTCAAATAGCTTTTCTATGACCAGCTCCATTTCCATACCTATTCTCAAATCCTGCTCCTCGCAGTTGGTAAGTTGCCCCATGACTTTCAAGTTTTCCGGCAGTTCCACGAGTCCGATCATCAATGGTGCCGGTCCTTGATAGGGAAAAGGCGGCTTGTAATATTGAATGGTGTAGCTCCACAGCCTACCGATCCTGCTAAGGATCGTTTCTTTTATTCTGCTCTTATCAGGGCAGTCTGGATTTTGACACAGCTTCACTTTTGGGAAGAAGTATTCACCACAAGCTTCACATCTGCTTCCGATCAGGTGTGGCTTGCCTGACGACCAGGTGAAAACTCCTTCTGCCACCGGAAGTTGCTTTTTCATAGTGTCCATTTTTAAGACCTCCTTAGCGCGGCTACTTTTAGCATACCTTTACCAAGGAGTCAAAACGAAGGCTATTAACCAAGTACACCATAGAAACAGAGACGCGAATACCTCTTAAGCCAGTTCGATTGATGCTTTGAAGGGGCGTAGGTATAATAACGAGATTTAGGAAAGTCACTAGTCAACTCGGAAATGCTGCAGCATTATCGCGTCTTGGACTTGACTGATGAGAAGGGGTGGATGTGTGGCAAGATCCTTAGTGAATTGGGTGCGGATGTAATCAAGATAGAAAAACCGGGTGGGGATCCGGGAAGGAATATAGGTCCCTTCTATAACGATAATCCCGCACCAGAAAGAAGCCTCTATTGGTTGGCCTATAATACCAACAAAAGAAGCATCACTTTAAATATTGAAACGGCACGCGGCAAAGACATATTCAGGCAATTAGTAAGTAGAGCTGACTTCGTGGTTGAGTCCTTCGCTCCAGGTTACCTTGATGACTTGGAGTTGGGCTACTTCCACTTGAGCCAGATCAATCCTCGGGTTATCCTGACCTCGATAACGCCGTTTGGGCAGACAGGCCCTTACCGAGATTTCAAAGCCAGCGATCTGGTGCTCATGGCCATGGGTGGTGTTATGTATGTGTGTGGGGACGAGGATCGCCCTCCTCTGCGTATCAGCGTGGAGCAATCCTATCCTTTAGCTGGTGCTGAAGCGGCTGCAGCATCCCTCATTGCTCACCACTCTCGAATATTAACGGGGAGGGGACAGTGGGTGGACGTTTCCATTCAGGAATGTATAGCTCGCGAGCTATTTATGGAACTTGGATTCTGGGATGCTTTCAAAGAGATTGCGGTAAGGGCAGGACCAAGACGTCGACGCATGGCCAGCTACCAGCGAGATATATGGCCGTGTAAGGACGGTCATCTCGGATTTCGTATCCTCGGCGGTGCACTTGGGGCACAAACTCTCAGGAGCCTTGTGGAGTGGATGGACAACGAGGGCATGGCTGGAAGCTTGAAGAATATTGATTTCGACCTTCTCGACATGTCCAAAGTGACCAGGGCACAACTGGAAGAATGGGAAAATGAATTGTGTCGTTTCTTTGTGCAGCACACCAAGGAGGAAATATACCGGAGGGCAGTGGAGAAGCAAATGCTCATTTGTCCCGGCTATACTCCTAAAGAACTGGTGGAATATGAGCAGTTGAAGGAAAGAAACTTCTGGACACAGCTTCACTATCCAGAGTTTGGTGCTACCGTCAAGCAGCCGGAGGGTTTTTTGAGATCGAGCGAGGTTCAGTGTCAGATAAAGAGGAAAGCTCCTTTGATCGGAGAGCACAATGAAGAAATTTACTTGGAAGAATTAGGCATATCTAAGCGGGAGCTTCACTCGCTTAAAGAGCAGGGGGTAATTTAGAGAAGTGAACGGAGTGGAAGAGAAGCAATCTCCGCTCGAGGGACTAAAAGTCCTGGATTTTTCCACAGCCTTCATGGGTCCGGATACTACGCGCACTTTAGCTGCATTTGGGGCGGAGGTGATAAAGGTGGAGTCTATGCACCAGCACGAGTTGAATCGTGTCTCGGCGCCCTACAAAGATAACATAGTGGGAATAAATCGCAGCTATACATTTGCTAGCGTCAATACGGGCAAGTATAGCATCACTCTTAATCTGAGACACCCACGGAGCGCTGAGGTTCTCACGCGGCTGATTGACTGGGGTGACGTAGTGGTAGAGAACTTTGTCTCTGGGTCGGCCAGGAAGTACGGTCTGGATTACGAGCAATTGCAAAGGTTGAAGCCAGGTATTATCGTGTTGAGCTTTTCCGCGCAGGGCTTAACCGGCCCCTATTCCAGGCATCCCGGGTACGGGTTTAATCTCCTTGCTCTTTGCGGTTTCAGCCATTTCACCGGGTGGCCTGACCGTGAGGCTGTAGCACCCATTGGTTCTTATACTGATCTCCTTTGTCCCTGGTTCGCCCTGGCTGCTATCCTGTCAGCGTTAGACTACCGCTCCCGTACCGGGAGGGGACAACACATTGAGATATCGCAATTGGAGATATCTCCCCATTTCCTTCTCCCCGCTATACTGGACTATATTGTCAATGGGCGGGTGCAAAGCCGTTGCGGCAATCGCTCACCTCACGCTGCTCCTCATGGAGCTTACCGTTGCCGGGGCGAAGACAGGTGGTGTGCTATTGCTGTACACAGCGAGGAGGAATGGCAGGCTTTCTGCAAAGTACTTGGCTATCCCCCGTGGACCAACGATCCCAGATTCGCTACTCTTCGTGACAGGAAAAATAACGAGGATGAACTTGATAGGTTAGTGGAAGCATGGACGATTTACCACTCCGCAGAAGAAGTGATGGCCATGATGCAGGCGTCGGGGATCGCCGCCGGCGTGGTGCAGACGATCGAGGATGTGGTGCGCGATCCTCAATTGAGGTACAGGGGACATTTCCAGATCGTGGAGCACGTTGAGATGGATAGGTATATCTGTCAAAACGTTGGCTTCCGTTTTTCCGAAAGCAAAGTGAGATGGAAAAGACCAACCCCTTGTCTGGGCGAGCATAATGAATTTGTCTACACCAAATTGCTTGGGATGTCGGGGGAGGAATTTGTGGAATTACTCAATCAAGGTGTCTTTGAATAAGGAGGAGCTATGAGTCTGGATTACGGCTTGTCCGAAGAGCAGCAGATGTTTCGCGATGCCCTGCGAAGCTTTCTAGCCAGTGAATGGTCTGCCGAAGAAATGAAAAGGGCCTGGGATCACAAGACTGATTATCCGCTGAGAATCTACCGCAAGATGGGCGAGCTAGGCTGGTTAGGTCTGATAATACCGGAGCGTTATGGGGGCATGGGCTTGGGCTGGATTGAAATAGCCATCTTGTTTGAAGAGTTAGGTCGGGCGCTGCTCAAAGGACCGTTTATTGGCTCAATGGTGCTAGGGGCACAAGCGGTGTTATTATCTGGTAGCGAAGCGCAAAAACAGGAACTACTGCCTCGGATAGCTGCTGGTGACATAATTTTGGCTTGGGCTGATGTGGAGGCGGGGGTAAGCCATGATTTGCAGCTGGTAACTACTAAAGCCACGGTGCAAGACGGATATTTTTCCCTTGTAGGGCAGAAATTGTTCGTCACCAACATGCGCTGGGCAAATTATGTCATGACCGTAGCTAGATTGGAGGGAGGGGCTCAGCAAGACAGGGGCCTTGGCATTTTCCTCGTTGATACCGCTTCCAACGGGCTCACCTACAGACTGATGGATGGAATAGATGGCGAAGAACTAGCCGAAGTGAACTACGATAAAGTCGTGGTAGCAGAGAAATATCTCCTGGGCACGGTGGGCGCTGATGAGCTGGCGAACATTTTAGAGAACTGCAAGATAGCTTATTCTGCAGAGATGGTAGGGGGCGCTGAGAGGGCACTGGAGCTTTCTATCGCTTATGGAAATACCAGGTACCAATTTGGCAGGCTTATCGGTTCTTTCCAGGCCATCCAACACAAGTTAGCTACCGTAGCCATGTTGATCGAAAGAAGCAGATGGCTTACTTATTATGCCGCCTATCTTTCCACTCAGGGGATTGACTGTAGGGCGGAGAGAAACATGGCATATCTTGCTGCTGGCGAAGCCTACAGGCTGGCAAGCGCCGAAGGAGTTCAGATTCACGGTGGCTCAGGCTGTATGCGTATCCACGAGGTGGGTCGCCATTTCCAGAGGGCCAAGGCATTGCAATTAAAGCTGGAACCAGCGTACGTCTCTAGGGAAAAAATCGCTCAAGTGCTGGAGGAAAAAGGAGCCAAATATGGAGTTCAAATTTACTGAAGAACAAGAGAACTGGCGCAAAGAAGTCAGGGAATTCTTCACCAGGGAATCTCCACCGGAGCTGGTGAGACAACTCATGCTGGAGAAAAAGTGTACCAATCCCCTTTCGATGGACCTTTATCTGAAGATGGCACAGAAAGGTTGGTTCAAGAAGACTTGGCCCCGCGAATATGGCGGAGAAGCAAAGGGACGATGGTATGATACTATTCTGAGCGAAGAGATGGGTTACTGTTTAATACCGAGGGGAACCTGGAACCTCTTCGCCAATACGGTTCAGTTTCTGGGAAATTCTTTGCTTGCTGGGGGCACGGATGAGCAGAAAAGAAGATGGCTGCCTCTGATAGCCAGTGGACAGCTTCGTACTTCTAACGGCATTACAGAGCCTAACGCAGGGAGTGACGTATCTTCTATTGAGACTACCGCCCGGGAAGAGAACGATTATTTCGTGGTTAACGGGACAAAGGTTTTTAACCATGCTCATGGAGCTGACTACATCACCACCATCGTCAGGACTGACCCCAGCCTGCCAAAGCGACGTGGCATGAGCGTCCTTCTCATCGATCTTAGAAGCGCTGGCGTCAGCGTCAATCCCACCTTGATGGCGCTTTCGGGATGGGTGAGATCAGAGGTGTCCTTTCAAGACGTTCGTGTACCCAAGGCAAACCTCCTGGGGGAAAAGAATAAAGGATGGGATTATCTTATGGGGGAGTACCTGCCTGTGGAGAGAGTCTCGGTGGCCGCGGTAGACCTCGGCGAGCTGTTTCGGGTTTTTGAGGAACTGGTGGACTACGTTAGGCGGACCCGTCGCGATGGGCAGCTCCTCATCCAGGTCCCTCATATTCGCTCTATGCTGGCCGACATGTGGCTGGAGCTATTAGCAGCCAGGCTGCTCATATACCACACTATCTGGAAATTGCAGAAAGGAGAAAGCGTCCGACAGGATGCTAACATGGCAAAGCTTTATTTCAGCGAAGTCAACGAAAGATTCTGCAACGCAGCCATGGACATCCTTGGACGCTATGGCGAGCTGGAGATGCTCAATTCTTATGCCCAATGGCTACCCCTGGGAGGCAGGGTGTCCTATTTATACAGTCACTCTCGGGTGGACCAGATTGGTGGAGGGACTTCAGAGGTATTGCGTAACCAGATAGCGGTGCTGATGCTTGGGTTACCTCGAGGATAAACAGACTGCTGTACTTCCTTCGTCACGGCGTGCCGAGCGGCCTAATGTGATAAGCAGTCCTCGATGGGCAAATGTTCTTTTCGTTCATAGCCATCACATTTTTTGCTGCAACAATAAGCCAGAATGAGGAAGGGGCCAGCTAAGCGAGAAGCCTTAATCGGGGGCATATCTCTCCTAGTTACCATAGTTTTATGCATCCTCATCATCCAGCACAGAGAATACCTGGAGAAGATAGCTCACCTCGGATATGTTGGCTGCTTCTTCATCAGCATACTATCCAGCGGGACGCTGGTCATGCCTGGCTTTGGCATGATCCTCACGTTCACACTGGGTGGAGTATTGAATCCCGCTGTAGTTGGGGCTGTCGCCGGGATTGGTGAAGCCATAGGTGCAGTGGGCGCCTATTTCACCGGGTATACTGGCAGAGGATTGCTGGCGCGCAATAGAAGCAGTTTCTATCTTCGCTTCAGTGGCATCATTGACCGCCACGGTTCCAAGGCCGTTTTCCTGATGGCGTCTTTGATCAATCCCATCTACTATCCTTTTGCCCTGTTCCTGGGTATGCTTCGCTTTGGCTGGGCAAAATTCTTCTTTGCCACCTGGGCGGGGAGGACGGTCAAGAACATGATTCTTGCCTATCTGGGGTATTTTGGTCTGCGCTCTATCCTGCGGTGGATAGGGCTGAGCATTTAGCTTGAGTTTCTCTGATTATCTTGCTATATTACTTGTAGCGGGGCTGTAGCTCAATCGGGAGAGCGTCTGACTGGCAGTCAGAAGGTAGTGGGTTCGAATCCCATCAGCTCCACCATATTCCGCAATAGACAGAGCGGGACTCCCTCAGTGAGCAGGCGGTATTACCGCACGCCTCTAGTGAACATCCAACCGGACCCCGTTCTTGCCATACCGGGTTTTGAAGACTCCAATTGCCTTTGCCTTGCTGGTTGCTTTTCACTGGTTTAATGCTCTAAATGCTCGCTCCGACCGACAGTCAGTTTTCAGGCTGGGATTTTTTGGAAACAGGTTGCTTCTCGGCGGCATAGGGCTGGCGCTATTACTTCAAGCAGCTGTTATTTATCTGCCGCCGCTTCAAAGCGTCTTCTATACAGTGCCGCTTGAGTTGGGTGATTGGGGCGTTATCCTGCCGGTGGCCGCGACTGCGCTAGTGGCTGAAGAGTTGCGTAAGCTAGTGGCTCCTCGTCTGTTTCACCGCGGCAAGTGACGGGCATGAACCGGTAATCGATACCACGCCTGCTCAGTGCACAAGAACACCGCTGCGAAGAGGAGACGCTTGCGCTAGCGCGAGAGAAATAATCCCAGCCCGCTAAGCAAGCGCTCTTGTGCCAGGGTGAGACATAAGATAAGCTATAGACTGAAGTCGCGTTCTTGCAGGAGGGAAGGATATGGACAACGCAGGTAAAGAGGAGATACGCAAATCTGCTCTCGACAAGTTTCGGTTAGGAGACAAAGTAGCTTTGGTGACTGGTGCCAGCCGAGGAATTGGGCGCGCCATTGCTATTGGTCTTGCCGAGGCTGGCTGCGATGTTATCCTTGCCAGCCGCAAGCTTCCTGATCTGGAAGCTGTAGCTGCCGAGATAAGCAGCCGAGGAAGAAAGGCTCTGCCGGTGGCTGCTAATGTTCGATATATTGAGGAGATCGGTAAGCTGGTGAGCAAAGCGGTAGAAGAATTTAAGCGCATTGACATTCTGGTGAATAACGCAGGCATAAACCCTGTATTTGGTTCCGTATTTGATATAGATGAGAAAGCCTGGGATGCCATTATCGGTCTCAATCTTAAAGGATTTTTCTTCTTAAGTCAGGCGGTGGGAAGAATAATGAAGGAACAGGGAGGGGGGAACATAATCAACATTTCCTCGGTGTCCGGCCTAAGACCTGACCTGGGGATGGGAGTTTACTGTATCAGCAAGGCAGGCATCATTATGCTTACTCAGGTGCTAGCTCAGGAGTGGGGACAATATAACATCAGGGTAAATGCTATTGCCCCAGCCATAGTGAAAACGCGTTTCTCCGAGCCCATATGGAGCGACCCGGCTTTGCTGGAAAAGACCAAGGAGAACATAGCGTTAGGGCGTATAGCTGAACCAGAGGACATCGTGGGCGCCGCTTTGTTTCTGGCCTCGGAAGCTTCCAGCTATATGACGGGGCAGACTCTGGTGCTGGATGGAGGCCGTTTCCCGCCCGCTCCGGCAGCCATGTTAGCCAAACGAAAGCAAGGAGGATGACATGCCATGGTCGTCCGGATCAAGTTCGGCACCGACGGATGGCGGGGCATTATTGCTGACGACTTTACCTTCGATAATGTGCGCATCTGTGCTCAAGCGGTAGCTCAATATCTTCAGGAAAACAAGCCGGGGAAGCAAAGTATAGTAGTCGGTTATGATACGCGTTTTGCCTCGGATGAATTTGCTTCCGCTGCTGCCGAGGTCCTTGCTGCTAATGACATTACTGTCTTTCTTTGTGTCAAGCCGACACCTACCCCGGTGGTAAGCTTTGCCGTTCCCAGCACCAACTCCGCCGGAGCTATTGTAATAACTGCAAGCCATAATCCTGGACGCTGGAATGGATTCAAATTCAAGGGTGAAGACGGTGCCAGTGCTCCCAAGGAAGTTACATCGCAGATAGAAAGAAATATTGCCTTGCTCTTCCGCCGCAAGGTGAAGAGGAAAAGGTTGCCACTAGACAGGGCTTTGCGAAAGGGACTTGTGAGTTGCTTCGACCCGCGCCCATCCTATTTTGCTCACCTTAGCCGTCTGGTGGATTTAGGTGCCTTACGACGCCACAGGTTGAATATTATAGTTGACTCGATGTATGGGGCCGGAGCGGGATACTTCAAGACGATTCTACAGGACGGCAATATAACTGTGACCGAGATCAATGCTGAGAAAAACCCCTCTTTTCCGGAGATCAATCCTGAGCCAATTGCCAGGAACCTCACCAGACTCTCTAAGCTGGTTGTAGACCATGGAGCCGATCTGGGTCTGGCTACTGATGGGGATGCTGACCGTGTCGGCATCATAGATGAAAAGGGACGATTTTTATCGCAGCATCAGGTATTCGCTTTGCTCTGTCTTTATCTCCTCGAGGTTCGGGGACAAAGAGGCGCCATGATAAGAACTTTAACTTCCACCACCATGATTTCCCGTTTGGGAGAAATTTTCCACGTTCCTGTCTATGAAACCCCGGTGGGGTTCAAATACGTTGCTCCCTTGATGATACGCGAAAACGCGATTATTGGTGGTGAGGAAAGCGGTGGTTACGGTTTCCGGGGGCACATTCCGGAAAGGGACGGCATATTAGCTGGTCTTTACTTTCTTGATTTTATAGTTAAGACAGGGAAAAGCGCTTCGCAACTTCTCGATTACCTTTACAGTAAAGTTGGACCGCACCATTACGATCGGATGGACTTCCACATCTCTGCAGCGCAGCGCCGCCAGGTGTTACAGCGGCTTGCCTCAGGATCGCCGGAGAGCATCGGCGGTTTCAAAGTAACCAGAGTAGACACGACCGACGGTTTTCGTTTCTTCCTTAGTGAGGACTCCTGGCTGCTGATTCGCTTTTCCGGCACTGAACCTTTAGTCCGGATTTATGCCGAGGCCGAGAACGAGGAAAAAGTCCAGTCGTTATTGAACGAAGGTAGAAAACTTGTAGGACTCTGACTGGTAAGCTCTCTGGTTCGGAATCGGAAGGACATATTCTGTCAGTTGCTGTACTTCAAGGTTTTGGCAGCACGAAGAGCCCGCCTTTGCCGGGCAAAACAGAGATAGAAATCCACTTCCAGGCACAAGACGCCCTGACGGACTGTTGAGGAAGGTATGAATTGCTTTTCGATCTGGAAATGAGTTTTCAAGAGACGCACCTTCTGCCGGACCCAAAGGTAGGAGAGCGGACTAAGAACCGAAGGAATACCAGAATCATGCACTGGCGGAGGGAGAGGGATTCGAACCCTCGACCCCGATTACTCAGGGTAGGCGCTTAGCAGGCGCCCGCACTAGACCACTATGCGATCCCTCCCATTTAATATTATAAAGCTATCTGAGAAGCAAAAGCAATAAAACGTACCTAGTCAGTCATTCGGAGCAAGCTATAGCCCTCTGGGCAATAGGTCAAATAGGCTCTCCCAGGGTATGACTGCCATGCCTACTACGAATAAGATTGCTCCGATTATCACAGAGATACCTAGGCTAATGAGGACCATCCTCCACCACAGTCCCCACGCTAATCTCCACGTGGGCCTGACCTCATTGTCCATCTACCATTCCTCCTTTCCTTTAGCTACCACGCTCAACAAATCCTCTGTGCTATAAGCTGTCCTTCGTGGTGTAGGGCATTATAGATATGGTATCTCGTGATGTCAACGGGCCATAAGCGTTCCAGGTTGGTGCACCCAGAAATACATCCCCTGCCGCATACGCATTGGAAAGTGCGACTACGGCGCTGAGGGGAGTATTGTTCTCCTTCCCGCCCCGCCGTTCACATCAGCCATTGGCGATAAAGTTCGCGATAACCGCCTGTCCCAGTGCAATACCCCCATCGTTGCAGGGGACTTGACGGTGAGTGAAGACCTGAAGGCCGTTCCTTTCCAGTATCTCCACAGCTCTTTTCAAGAGCAGACGGTTCTGAAACACTCCGCCACTCAAAGCTATTTTGTTGATGCCCATTTCGTTGGCTATCAACTGGCACATCTCGTTGATTATCAGGGCTACCGTATTATGGAATTTTACTGATATTATTGCGGCGGGGACATCATGCTCAAGATCGGCAATAATACCTGAGAGGATATCCTGCAACCGTACCACTTTTGTTCCCCCCTCTTTTGATATAGAGAAGGGATAGCGTTGGTACACATTGCCATAGTCTTCCTGGTAAGCAGCCATCTCAAGTTCCACCGCTGCTTGCCCTTCATAGTCTATCTCCCATCTGATACCAAGCAGGGCTGATACGGCGTCAAAAAGACGTCCCATGCTTGACGTGAGCGGCGAGTTTATCTTCTTTCTTACCTGCTGCTTGATAATTTCTGCTTCCGTTTCAGAGAATAGAGTACCGGGGGGTCTTCGAGTTCGTTTTCCACCTTCTTTTTCCCGGACGAAGCCAAAGCGGGAGAAGACGTGGTTTAAAGCGCTTTCTCCCAGCAGGCTAAGAATGTAGCTAATGGCGATACGGTAAGGTCTCTTTATGGCTATAGCTCCACCAGGGAGAGGCAGATATTCCAGTTGTCCCATTCTGCGAAAACTGGCATAATCTACTACTAGGAATTCTCCACCCCAAAGGTTCCCGTCAGTGCCCATTCCGGTACCATCAAAGGCTACACCTATTACCGGTGTTTCTAAGCGGTTGTCCACCATACAACTGATGATATGGGCATGGTGGTGCTGCACGGGAACCACTTTGAGACCGGACTCGCCCAGTTCTTGAGCATACTTCGTGCTCAAGTATTCGGGATGCAAGTCATGAGCCACGATTTCAGGTTCGACATGAAATAGCCTCTTGTAAAGGGAAATAGTGTCGTGGAAATGTTCCAGCGTCTCCATGTTCTCCATGTCACCGATGTGCTGGCTCAAGAAAGCGTAGTTGTCTTTGGTGAGGCAAAAGGTATTCTTTTCCTGGGCGCCGCAACCGAGGACCTGCCTCACGCGGAAGGGGAGGTGCAGGGGATAAGGAGCGTAGCCACGTGCCCGTCTTATCAGCTGGGTTTCACCCCTATTGACCATGACCACACTGTCGTCGTAGCGCGAGTAGATATCTCGGTTATGGACCAGAAAGTAATCGGCGATTCCGTGAAGCCTTTTCAAAGCTTCGTGATTGTCCTTGGCGATGGGCTCCTCGCTGAGGTTGCCACTGGTCATTACCAGCGGCCGCCCTGTGTCCCTGAGCAGGAGATGGTGCAGCGGTGTGTATGGTAACATGACGCCCAGATAGCAAAGATTTGGGGCAACTTCCTTCGATATTGAGGACTGTCCACTCCATTTCATGAGCACAATGGGACTTTGCGGTGAAGTAAGCACTTCCTGTTCTTCTTTGGAAACGCTACAGTGCCTTCTAGCCTCGTCGAGGTCGGCCACCATTATGGCGAACGGCTTGGAAGGGCGCCTTTTTCTCTGGCGCAAAATCTTAACCACTAGGTCACTTGTGGCATCACAGGCAAGAAGAAATCCCCCCAAGCCTTTAACGGCAACGATTTTTCCTTCCTTAAGAAGTCGACTGGCAGCTGCTACTGGATCCGATTCGCCAAGTTGATTTCCCTGGCTATCGAGCAGAATTAGCTGCGGGCCACACTTGGGGCAAGCATTAGGCTGGGCATGGAAGCGGCGATCGAGAGGGTTATCATATTCTGCCTGGCATTCTGAGCACATTTGAAAATGGCGCATCGTCGTGTTGACGCGATCATAAGGCATACCTTCGATAATAGTGAAGCGTGGACCACAGTTAGTGCAGTTAGTGAAAGGATAACGATAGCGACGGTCGCGAGGATTGAAAAGCTCGCTCAGGCAAGCAGTGCAGGTAGCTATGTCAGGAGAGATAAGTTGATACCCTTCTTTCAATACCTCACTATGGCGAATTTCAAATGTTTTATAACCAACAGGGGGACGGTAGACAACATCGATGCTTTCAATGCGAGCTAAAGGAGGGGCTTTTGTCCGCAATTCCAGCTGGAACTCCCCGACGCTTCTGCTTTTCCCTTCGACCTCTATTTTGACATCCTCTGACGTGTTGCAGACCCATCCCTTAAGATTGTGCTTAACAGCTAGTCCGTAAACAAAAGGCCTAAAGCCAACGCCCTGAACGACGCCACGGACGCTAATGCAGGCTAACACAATATTGTCGCCGTTTGTCTTCGGCATGCTAACAATAGATTAAACGATACGCCTGTCGGTGGGAATTATACTACTGTCGTTGACCCCGAACTATGTTTGTAACGACAGATCGCCGGGGATTACTTTATGACGCTAGGCGACCCAAAGTTCCTCCCCGCCCTCCGAGAAAGTTGCCCATGCTTACCTTTGCAAAAACCCGGCATATACATCAGCTATATTCTTAACCAGCTCGTCTGTGATGGTTATGGCTTCAGACGGGCACGCAGCCGAGCAAACGCCACATCGCTTGCACCTGAGATCATTTATCTCTGCCACTGAGCCCTTGTCCAGTTTCTTCAACCTGATAGCCTCATAGCTGCACAATGCCACGCAGATAGCACATCCGCTGCATCTTGATTCATCTACTTCGATGGCGGATATCGCAAGTTGAAGTCCTAATTCCACACACGCTTTACAGCTTTTGCAGGGACCACAATACAGGCATCTTCCTGCCTCCTCTATCACCTCCTCCAGAGTGAATTCTTGTTCGAAGGGCTCGAAATTAAGCCTTTTTTGTGCAGGCAACCATTTCAGCTTCGGCTGAGGTTCGTATTCAATAGCTTTGGGGATAGGAGCCTTTTCCTTTTCGCCTTCCCTTCCCATTCTTAGATCCCGACCTTGAAGATAACGGGCGATGGACTCAGCGGCTATCATCCCGTCTCTCATCGCTTCGGCAGCGAACCCAACCCTTCTTACATCGCCTCCAACAAAAACACCCCGCTTTCGATTGCTCATTAGGGTGAGTTGATCTATATCCAGTCTGCCCCGCTCATCAAGCAGACCCCATTCCTGGAAAAGCTTTCGTTCCCATGCCTGTCCAATGGTTATCAGCAGTATATCCCCTTCTAGGTATATAACATCGCTACGGTCAAATTTGGGATTAAACCCGATATATCCCATCTCGTCATAGACCCAGGTACAACGCGGACACTTTATCTTACGGAACTTCCCATTGTCGCCGATTATTTCCTCTACACCACGGGAATAGATGATTTTGATTCCCTCCTCGGTAGCGCCCTCTATTTCTTCTACATCGGCTGGAATCCCGTCTTTGGAGCGCTTGTCAGCGCATTCCAGACATACCACGGAAACATTCCCACCCAGTCTTCGGGCGGTCCTCGCCACATCGAAAGCTACATTTCCACCTCCAACCACGATCACGCTCTTACCCTCGAAGAGGCGAGGGTGAACCTTTCGCTGATTCATATCAGAGAGGAGATTTAGTCCAAACATAACTCCTTCCAATTCGGCCCCCGCTACAGGTTTCCCTTCAAAGGTGAGCGGTCGGGGAAGAGGAGTCCCGGTGGCAATGAATATGGCTCGATAACCTTCCGTCTCCAGTTCATCCAGCATTTTCCTGTCATCCTTGAGTTGCGCGCCTAGTTTTACCTCTATGTGTGCAAGCCTTACCAGATCATTCAGGGTTGTGTCGATTACAGCTTCGGGAAGCCGGTAACGCGGAATGTATCTCAGTGCACCTCCCAAGCGAGAACTTCTTTCCATGATGGTCACCCGGTATCCTTGCTTGCTCAGCAGATAGGCGCACATGAGACCAGCCGGTCCCCCGCCGATCACAGCAATCTTTTCTCTCGTGGGCAAGGGAAATGCCGATTTTGTATCCAGGTAGGGAAGGTAGTACTTGGTAATGAAACGCAAAAGAAGTTTCCTTCTGATGGCGCCGGTTTGCTCTTTGTAATTACACTCTTTCTCACAGAGTCCGCATATGTAGGCACAAATTGGGAATAGAGGATTTTTCTCGTAAATTTCCTCGCCTATCTTTATTACCTGCTGTGAAAGCTCTTTAGCGTCCAGGGGGAGGAAAGAAAGCATAACATGGTTACGTTGAATATCCACGCCGATGGGGCAGCGTACTTGGCAGGGGGGGAGATAGACTTTCCCTGTGCTTTGATTGATAACTTGCTCCACTTGTGAGGCAGCTTTAGCCATTTTTAAGCCTCCTTGTTTGTTTGGGGACTCTGGTATATATAGATCTGGGGAAGGGTTGTTTCTCCGCGCTGAATAACTTTTTGGCCTCGGTGCCAACTCATAATAGTGCCGTATTTTAGCCCCCCGCTCTAGCTGTTGTCAATTGGGCGATTTGAATTCAGATGAGGCAACAGGCATTTGACACAGGAGGAGCCATGCTGTATAATTGCAGTTTGCTAAGTTCAAAGTTGCACCTTAACAACTGAATAAGGTTTTGTGTTTTGCCTGACGCGGGTCAAGGGAGAAAGAGCATAGGGTGGATGCCTTGGCATCAGCGGCCGAAGAAGGGCGCGGCAAGACTGCGAAAAGCCTCAGTGAGCTGTCTAGCTAGCTTAGCTGGGGATTCCCGAATGGGGCAACCCGCTTGGGGTGAACCCCAAGCACTCGCTATAAAAGCGAGAGGGAACCGGGTGAACTGAAACATCTTAGTAACCCGAGGAAAAGAAATCAACCGAGATTCCCCGAGTAGTGGCGAGCGAAAGGGGAGGAGCCCAAACCGGGGTAGCTAAGTGGGCTTGGAACCTAAGCTACTCTGGAGTTGCAGGACACGGGGGGCAGAGTCCAAGATCTGCCACGGAGTTACAAAACTTTTCCTTAGTCGAATGTCCCTGGAACGGGCAACCGCAGAAGGTGACAGTCCTGTAGGCGAAAAGGAAAAGTCTCCGCCCGTGCTCCTGAGTACCATGGGACACGTGGAATCCTGTGGGAAGCTGGGGGGACCATTCCTCCAAGGCTAAATACCTGCTGATGACCGATAGTGAACCAGTACCGTGAGGGAAAGGTGAAAAGAACCCCGGTGAGGGGAGTGAAATAGAACCTGAAGCCCTATGCTTACAAGCAGTCAGAGCCTCGAGGTTTCTCGGGGTGATGGCGTGCCTATTGAAGAATGAGCCGACGAGTTGATCTATGTGGCTAGGTTAAGCAACTTTAGTTGCGGAGCCGTAGCGAAAGCGAGTCCGAATAGGGCGCAGCTCAAGGCAACTTGAGCAGGTCGCATAGATCAGACCCGAAACCGGGTGATCTACCCATGGCCAGAGTGAAACTCAAGTAACATTGAGTGGAGGCTCGAACTTGTGAGCGTGGCAAAGCTCTAAGATGAGCTGTGGGTAGTGCAGGTGAAATGCCAAACGAACCCGGAGATAGCTGGTTCTCCCCGAAATGCATTTAGGTGCAGCCTCAGGAAGTAGCTTACGGAGGTAGAGCTCTGGATGAGCCAGGGACCGTGAGGTTACCGACCTCAACCAAACTGCGAATGCCGTAAGTGGAATCCTGGGAGTGAGACCGTGGGGGCTAAGCTCCATGGTCGAGAGGGGATCAGCCCAGACCATCAGCTAAGGTCCCTAAACGCAGGCTAAGTGGGAAAGGAAGTAGTGCTGCAGAAACAACCAGGAGGTTGGCTTAGAAGCAGCCATCCTTTAAAGAGTGCGTAACAGCTCACTGGTCGAGTGGCACTGCACCGATAATGTAACGGGGCTTAAGTCTGCTACCGAAGCTATGGTATGGTCGGTTTACGACCATAGGTAGGGGAGCGTTGCTATGGCGGTGAAGCTATGGCGTAAGCCATGGTGGAGCAGTAGCAAGTGAGAATGTCGGTACGAGTAGCGCAAAGGCGTGTGAAAATCACGCCCACCGCAAGCCTAAGGTTTCCTACGCAACGTTTATCGGCGTAGGGTTAGTCAAGGCCTAAGCCGAACCCTAATGGGGTAGGCGATGGACAGTAGGTTAATATTCCTACACCACTCAGTTTTCGTCTGAGGCAAAGGGGGGACACAGGAAGGTAGACTGAGCATGCCCAGCGGACATGGCGTGTTTCCGAACCCGAGGTGTATCAGGGCAGGCAAATCCACCCTGATATCAAGCTGAGGGGAGGAAGAATTCGAGGGGCAACCCGAGAAAACTCGGTCGAACCTACACTGGCGAGAAAAGCCTCGTTGCCGAGAAAACTGAGTGCTTGTACCGCAAACCGACACTGGTAGGCGGGGATAAAGGTCCCAAGGTGTTCGAGACAACCCTCGTTAAGGAACTCGGCAATCTGACCCCGTAACTTCGGGAGAAGGGGGCCCGCCTTGTAACAAGGCGGGGGCACAAAATTGGCCCAGGCGACTGTTTAACAAAAACACAGGTCTCTGCTAAAGCGAAAAAGCTGAAGTATAGAGGCTGATACCTGCCCAGCGCCAGAAGGTTAAGGGGAGAGGTTAGGGTGGTCTACCACTCGAAGCCTTGAACCGAAGCCCTGGTAAGCGGCGGCCGTAACTATAACGGTCCTAAGGTAGCGAAGTCCCTTGTCGGGTAAGTTCCGACCCGCACGAAAGGTGTAACGACCTGGGCGCTGTCTCAACGAGGGGCTCGGTGAAAATGAACTGGGGGTGAAGATGCCCTCTACCCGCGACAGGACAAAAAGACCCTAGCAGCTTTACTATAGCCTGGCATTGAACTTAGACTAAGCATGTGTAGGATAGGTGGGAGGCTGAGAAGCTGGGGCGTCAGCCTCAGTGGAGCCGACGGTGAAATACCACCCTTGCTTAGTTTTGGTTCTAACCCGTGGCGGCCACGGGGACAGTGTCTGGTGGGTAGTTTGACTGGGGCGGTTGCCTCCTGAAGGGTAACGGAGGCGTCCAAAGGTTCCCTCAACACGGATGGAAACCGTGTGTAGAGTGCATTGGCATAAGGGAGCTTGACTGTGAGACCTACAAGTCGAGCAGGGACGAAAGTCGGGCAAAGTGATCCCACGGTACCGCATGGAAGGGCCGTGGCTTATCGGATAAAAGCTACGCTAGGGATAACAGGCTTATCTTGCCCAAGAGTTCACATCGACGGCAAGGTTTGGCACCTCGATGTCGGCTCGTCGCATCCTGGGGCTGGAGAAGGTCCCAAGGGTCGGGCTGTTCGCCCGTTAAAGCGGCACGTGAGTTGGGTTCAGACCGTCGTGAGACAGGTCGGTCTCTATCCGTCGTGGGCGCCGGAGACTTGAGGGGGGCTCTCCCTAGTACGAGAGGATTGGGAGGGACAGACCGCTGGTGTGCCAGTTGTCCCGCCAGGGGCAGCGCTGGGTAGCTATGTCTGGTTGGGATAAGCGCTGAAAGCATCTAAGCGCGAAGCCCGCCCCAAGATGAGGTCTCCCACCGGACTAACCGGGTAAGGCCGCAAGTAGACTACTTGCTTGATAGGCGGCAAGTGTAAGCGGAGCAATCCGTTGAGCTTAGCCGTACTAATGGCCGAGGCCTTGACTTGCGTCAGGCAGAGCACAAAACTTTATTGCTGAAGTTCGCGGGGTAGAGCAGCGGTAGCTCGTCGGGCTCATAACCCGAAGGTCGTTGGTTCAAATCCAACCCCCGCCACCAATTGTACGCGACAAAGGGGTAACTATCACGGTTACCCCTTTTCAGTTTCAGAATAAGACCCGCAGCAGAGTTTCCAAACTCAACTTCCAGCTCTTGCCATCCTCTCCTTCAGCATCTTGGCGAATTCTCGAGCCTCTTCTAAATCTCGATCATTCGGCCTGCCCCGGTTGAAGAACAAGAATTTGCCTTTGCAACCCCACTTCCCAATAACGTCAACGCCCTTCTGCCTCAACAGGGATTCCATGGTATCAAGGAATCGTGACTGGCTGGCGTAGGTCCCGAACACCGCTCCCTTCTTCCCCTCTAGCTTCCCCAGACCCTGGAGAAATCTGCGCATGCCCCTTTCTGGCCTCCCAGCGTGAACCCCGCTCCCAACACAAAGCAGATCGCGATCCGCCAGCTCTACTTTCTCCTCTACAGATTTCGCTTGCACCCCCAGTACCTCAGCAATCGCTTGAGCCACCTTCTTGGTGTTGCCCGTCTTGGAGCAATATACTACTGCTGCCTTCATCGCTTTCCCTCCTTCCAGCGCTATTCTACCACACTATATCTTCAGTTCTTAACCACCCTAGCACAATGTTATAATTGTGTGCCGTGAAACGCTGAGATGCCTTTGGGGCTTAGATCACCATGACGCGGGGACGCCAGCCACTGACCATCGTTGAGATGCTAGTCAGGAATTCCTCCCTCTATCCCCATGAAGTAGCGCTTGTCGAATTGCGTCCCAGCATGGGGGTAAGGAAAGAGATCACTTGGCAGCAATTTGACCGGCGAGCTGCCAGGATAGCTAGTGCTCTCGTAGAACGCGGGATTAAGAAGGGTGAGCGGGTCGCACTGTGGATGAAAAACAGTATTGATTGGCTCGAAGCTTACTTCGGCATTATCAGAACCGGAGCATGGGTGGTACCCCTTAACTTTAGATTCAATAGCGCGGAAATGAGCTATTGCGCCAATATAGCTGAAGCAAAGGCAATGATCTTGGGTGAGGAATTTATCGAGAGAGTCAGCCCTGTACGGTCCCAATTGTCTACAATAAACCACTACATTGTGGTGGGTGAAAGTCGACCGTGTGACATGGAGAACCTGGAGGATATCATCAGTGGCTGTTTATCGGCACCCCCGGACGTGGTGTTGAGCGATGAAGATGGTTGCGGACTGTATTTCAGTTCCGGCACCACAGGAAGGCCGAAACCGATACTTCTCACTCACAGGAATATGGTATGCGCTGCTATTACCGAGCAAGCTCATCACTACCAGACTCGCCAGGATAATTTTATCCTTCTTCCCCCTCTGTATCACACGGGAGCAAAAATGCATTGGCTGGGCAACTTACTGGTAGGCGCGCGGGCTACTATACTGACCGAGATCAGTCCCAAAGATATATTTGAAACGGTTCACAGGGAAAGAGGAACGATCGTATGGCTACTCGTTCCCTGGGTTTATGACATTTTGCTAGCGCTCGATAGCGGCAAATTGAGAAAAGAGGATTACGATCTGTCTTGCTGGCGGCTGATGCATATCGGCGCTCAACCTGTACCCCCTAGCTTAGTAAGACGGTGGAAGGAATACTTTCCTGATATGCAATACGACACAAACTATGGGCTAAGCGAGGCAGCGGGACCGGGCTGTGTCCACCTGGGTATAGGAAATGAGCACAAAATAGGGGCTATTGGAAAGCCGGGCTTTAACTGGCAAGCTCGCATCGTTAATGAGAATGGTGAAGACGTACCTGTAGGGGAGGTGGGGGAGCTCATCGTCAAAGGCGATGGAGTAATGAAGGAGTACTATTGCAACCCCGAAGAGACAGCCAAGGTGAAAAGGCATGGATGGTTATACACCGGAGACCTGGCTAAGATGGACGAAGACGGTTTTATTTACCTTGTGGACAGGAAAAAGGACGTGATCATTACTGGTGGAGAAAACATTTACCCTGCTGAGGTAGAAGAGGTTCTACATGCGCATCCTAAGATTTACGATGTAGCTGTAATCGGGATTCCTGACGACAGACTTGGTGAAATTGCCGTAGCTGTAGTTGATCCAAAACCGGGTGAAATGCTGACCGAAGCAGAGGTGTACAAATTCTGTGAGGAAAACCTTTCAATACACAAGAGGCCAAGGCGTATCATATTCGACAAAGTCCCACGTAACCCCACAGGGAAAATTGAAAAAGTTAAGCTGAGAGAGAAATATCACAGCTTGGGGAAAAAACAGAACGGCTAGGCTTAGTTTTTGGGCGTCAGAGCGAATTTTCTTGCTACTTCGCAAAAGCCATCCAGGGAGCCCTGGAGAGATCTGTCGCCTACACAACAGGATATACGAAAATAGCCAGCAGCCCCAAAACCACGACCCGGTACGGTCAGCACATTCCATTTCCTTAACTGCGTGACAAAGGTAATCTCGTCCTCTATGGGGAGCGAGGAAACATATAGAATGCTCCCTGCGGCTTGATCACGGAATAGCCCATGTTTACCAGGTTGTTATAGAGGAAGTCTCTTTTTCTCTGGTAGTCCGCCACCGAGATGGTAGCGTGTTGTAGGTAACGGACCACATTTTGCATCAAAGCCGGCGCATTTACATACCCAGCACCCGATCGCAGAACACAAAACCGGTGACCAATTCTTGCTTTGCGTGACAGTCAGGATGTACCGCAATGTACCCGATGCGCTCTCCCGGTTTAGCTAAATCCTTGGAGTATGATGTGACCCTGATCCACGAGCCTTGAGCCATACTGTGGCGGACATTATCTGAGACCGGCATGGTGCCCCTCCTCCCTTCCCTGCCTGAACGCAGCGACGTTGATCTCTGCTGCTTTCGCCGAGAAGCGTTGAGCGATACAACTTTCCCACAGTCGGGCATCAGCGGGCAATAAGCAAGACGAAAATCCCAGCATGAACATGTTCACCGCCCGGACCTCGCCCAGTCTTTTAGCTTTCTCCGTTCCATTTACAAAGTATACCTGCTTTGTCCTTTGCTGGAGAATATTTCTTATTTCCTCGTCGCTGGGATAGCGGTGTAAACCTAGGCTGACTGATAACGGCGGTAAAGCATAATCATTTACTATGGCTATTCCATCACGTCGAAGAAAATGGCACCACCTCGCTGCTTCCAGCTTTTCGAGAGCAAGCAGTACCTCGGCCTCGCCTTCTTTCACCAGAGGAGACCACACTTTTGGCGCCACCCGTATGTGACTCACTACGCTGCCGCCTCGCTGCGCCATTCCAAGAGTATCGGTCTTCTTTACATCATATCCCAGAGCAAGGACAACGTCTGCTAGTATATCGCCGGCAAGGACGATCCCCTGACCTCCCACACCAACCATAAGCAAATCAAGCTTGTTCATTATTCCTTTGGCCGCTCTCAGTGGAGGGACGCTTTATCGCCTGCGTGGGGCAGATCTGCTCACAGATGGTGCAGGCTTCTCCGACACAGAGGGTGCTCTCTATGTAAATGTCTTCACCCTTCTTTTGAATTGCGGGACACCCGATCTTTAAACAGGTTTGGCACCTATCGCATTTTGCAGCATCAACTACTAGAGCATGGGAGCGCTGCTTCAATTGACTTGAGCATCTGCCCCGGACTATGAGCACTGAAAGCTCAGGATTGCTTAGACAATCCCTCACCGCTGTCCTTAAAGCTCTTACATCGAAAGCGTTGACAATTTTGACATCGTCGACACCTATCCCCCTCACCAATCGCTCTAGGTCCACTGCTTTGGTCTTTTTGCCCTGTGCCGAAATGCCAGTCCCAGGGTGTTCCTGATGCCCTGTCATAGCGGTGGTGTTATTGTCAAGAATTATGATAGTCGTCTCAGACTCGTTGTATACTCCGTTCACCACGCCGGTAATACCAGAGTGGAAGAAGGTAGAATCGCCAATAACTGCTACCACCTTTGCCTTCGTACCAGCTTTCTCTATGCCTAATGCCTGGCCGATGCTGGCACCCATACAGGCACAGGTGTCCATTGCGCAAAGCGGGGGATAAGTTGCCAGGGTATAACAGCCGATATCTCCAGTGATAATCAACTTGAGTTCCTTTTCCCACTTTCCTTGAGAGCGCTGTAGCTTGGAACGCTGCCCCATAGTGGAAAGGACAAAGAATATCCCCAAATAAGGGCAACCGGCGCAAAGAATAGGAGGACGTTCTGGTAATCCTGTCACTGCCTCCGCTGCCTTCCACCCTGAAGGCTGTGGTAACAACCCGGCGTGAAAGGACGCTTCCTCAATGATGCGAGGATTAAGTGCGCCCGTACTGGGTATGAATTCCTTCCCCCTCACGTCCACGCCCAAGATACGAATATTTTCCTCCAGGAAAGGGGTAAGCTCCTCTATTACCACCACCCTCTCTACTTGGGAAGCGAAATAGCGCAGCAGCCTAGCAGGAAGGGGGAAAGTCATGCCGAGTTTGAGAAAGGAGGCGTTGGGAAAAACCTCCCTAGCGTAGTGGTAGGCTATGCCACTGGTTATGATTCCAAGATGTCGTTCTCCCCAGATTATCTGATTAAGGGGACAAGACTCAGCATAGGCGGACAATTTAGCCAGTCTTTCTTCCACCACGGGAACACGACGCCGCGCGTGTGCTGGTAGCATGACGTACTTTTCACAGTCGTGATGAAAGGTGCGCGCCCTGGGCAGAGGGTTCCTGCTGCGAGTTATCTCCACCACTGATTTGGAATGGGACACTCGTAGGGTGGTTCGCAACAGAACCGGAGTATCAAACATCTCGCTCATATCGAAAGCATGCGCCATGAGGTCATAAGCCTCTTGACTATCGCTGGGCTCGAGCATGGGTACTTTGGCGAATTTGGCATAGGGGCGGCTATCCTGTTCGTTTTGAGTACTATGCACACCGGGGTCATCGGCTGAGACTACCACTAGCCCTCCATTTATCCCCGTTATCGAGGCAGCCATGAACGGATCACTGGCTACATTCAATCCCACTTGCTTCATAGCCACGAGTGCTCGGACACCAGCGTAGGCTGCTCCCAGCGCCACCTCCATAGCCACCTTCTCGTTGGTGGACCACTCCGCATGGATATCATCGAACCGCGCCAATGTTTCCAGAATCTCAGTACTCGGTGTTCCAGGGTACGCCGCGGCCACCATAACATCGGCATGATAAGCACCTAGGGCCAGCGCTTCGTTTCCCAGCAGCAATTTCTTCATCGGCAAGCTAAATTGGCTCCGTGGCGCCAGCTGTATGATCGGACCAACGCTTACGGCCGTGAATCCTGATCTTGTCGCCCAGTGCGTCTAGGCAATTATAACATTGCCAGATCTGGCACACCAATTCGGCATCAGGTCGGAATGGAGCGATCAATGAACTGCCCAAAAGAATGCCGTTTAGCAGGCGCACTGAAAGGAGGCAAGCCAGAGTCCCCGCTTGGGTGGCACGAGGATCCATGGCACTGGCGGAAAAGTGGTGCCCTGACTGGCTTGCTATTAGAAAATCAGGTAAAGCCGAGTGCCTCTGCACCATAGGGAAGGCGGCTGCGGCATGACCAGGGCTTCAAACCGCGCCTCATGCCCACTAAAGACGCTAGTCGTCTGCTACAGAGGAATCGCTCGAAGGGTTGCGCCCTGCCCAGACGATTTCTTTGAAAGCGGACAATGAGTCATTGGCCATTGACCGGAAACGGTAAGGAGGCATAGAATTAGCGGCGGACAGCTAGTTGATGTGCGTCGGTGGAGAGGCTTCCGTGCCAATTTCGTTGGCTCGTTTCGATGCGACGTTCGTTGAGGACAACCAGAGCGGGAGAGGTGAAGACAACACGGTCCGTGCGGCACGGATGGAGAGTGTATCCTCATGGGTATGCGGTCAGTACGATTCCTTGGTATTTGGCTGCCGCTTTGTTTGTCGAATCACTGTAGCGACATCTCTGCTTGGCGGCATAGCGTCGCTTGGGGTTGAAAGATGCATATCGATGCTTTTTGAGGATCAGGCGTTGTAGCAGGTGTCTGAGGTAATGCGAGAAATGTAGGTGGAGAGATAGATGACGAGCTTTGGGTACGCCGGCAAAATCCTGAGGGTGGATCTGTACTCACGGAGGAGCGAAGAACTGTCGACCTTCGACTATGTTGGATTTCTCGGAGGCAGAGGCATTGCTGCCAAGATCTACTGGGACGAGGTCATGCCTGAGACGAACGCCTTTCATCCCGATAACAGGCTAATATTTGCTGTGGGTCCCTTATGCGGGTTGCCCTCACTGGGCAGCTCGAGATGGACAGTCTGTGGGAAGTCGCCGACGCGAGCCGGAGATCACTTTTGCTATAGCAACTTGGGAGGCAGGTGGGGAGCTGAACTGAAGTTTGCTGGCTACGATGCCATAGTGGTCCAGGGACAGTCGGAAAAGCCGGTCTACCTCTTTATTACTGACTCAACCGTTGAACTAAAAGAGGCTTCTTTTCTCTGGGGCAGGGGGGCTATGGAAACCAGACAGATCCTGAAAAGCCAGCTGGGGAGTTCAGCCCGAGTAGTGGCCATCGGACCTGCCGGAGAGAACATGGTGGTTATGGCAAGCCTCCTCGCCGACAACGATGCCAGCGGCTCAGGTGGTCTGGGTGCTGTCATGGGTTCGAAGAAGCTCAAGGCCATCGCCGTAGAAAGCTCCAGAAAGCGACTGAGAGTCGCCCAACGGGAAAGGCTGCAGGAATTGACCAACCGCTTCCGCGGATTGCGGAGTGGTGCCTTCCTGGCTTGGGGGAGAGATTACCTGGTCAGAGGACCCAGAACAAGACGAGACCCTTGCTATGGCTGCGAAGGAAATTGCGTTCGAATAAGTTATCAGGCTGAGAATGGCACCGCAGGGAAGTTTATGTGTCAGTCAAGCACATTCTATCAACCATGGTCACAAAAATACTATGGCAGGCAAAACGACGTCCCCTTTTACGCCACCAAGCTATGTGATGACTACGGGCTTGATACCTGGGCTCTCGAATTGATGATATTGTGGATGAAAAGGTGCTATAAGGCTGGCATCTTGACCGATGAAAAGGCTGGCATTCCCATATCACAGCTGGGAAGCTTGGATTTCATACAAACGCTGGTGAGAAAAATCTCCCTCCGGGAGGGACTAGGAGACATGCTCGCCCGGGGGCTGGACAAAGCTGCTGATTTCTTGGGATCCGAGGCAAGGAGAGAGGTTAGGCACACTGACCCTTACGACCCGAGACTGTACATCACGACCGCGCTCCTATGGGCAACCGAGCCAAGGGAGCCCATACAGCAGTTACACGAAGTGGGTTTGCCGATCGCGCAATGGGTGAACTGGGTGAAGAAAATCGAGGGGGCGTATCTTTCCAGTGAGGTCCTGCGCGCTATAGCCAGGAGATTCTGGGGAAGTGAAATAGCCGCTGATTTCTCCAGCTACGAAGGAAAAGCCCTAGCCGCCAAACAGATTCAGGATCGAGAATACGCCAAGGAGTGCCTTATACTCTGCGACTGGCTATGGCCCGTCATGGCTAGTGAGTACTCCGAGGGCTACGTTGGAGATCCCAGTCTGGAAAGCGCTATCCTTTCTGCTGTAACTGGCGATGAAGTGAACGAGGAAGGGCTATACAGAATAGGCGAAAAAGTGTTTAACCTGCAGCGAGCAATACTTATTAGGGAGGGCCACAGGGGAAGAGAAGATGATAGGATTCCTGAGGAATGGCATACCGTTCCTTTGAAAAGCAATGCGGTGAACGCTGACTGTGTGGTGCCGGGGAAACACGGAGAGGTGGTATGCCGCAAAGGTGCAGTAGTTGACAGGCAAGCATTCGAGAGAATGAAGGATGAGTATTATCAGCTCAGGGGGTGGGATGTGGCGACCGGCTTCCCCAGCTGTGCCAAGCTTGAGGAGCTGGAACTGGATGACGTGGCTCAGTACCTGGAGCAGAGAGGATGGTAGCACAGGCACAGTACTGCTTCTTAGTAGGGGCTTACCCACAGGCGAAAAGAGGCATATTGTACGAAAAAGGCTAGTAACTACAGGCGCGATTCTTCGCCAATGTGTTCCCACAATTCAAGCTGGCAGGAAGTCGTAGAAAAGGGCTCAGCTTCTGCCCTCGCCGGGCAAATGGAAATAAAGTCACAATTTCCGCACCACCAACCTGGGCTGGGGAGGAATTTCTTCTCACGCCGCACCTTGTCCGCTAGGCTAAGCAGGCTCCATCGGATCTCGCCAAGCCTTTCAGAGGAAAGACTGGCTGTCTCCGTAGCTTGCTCTTTGAGATAGAGATAGCTTATCTTGTTCACCCTCGCCTTGGGGAATTTGTCCGCAACCATCAGCGCGGCAAGCTCGAGCTGAGTCCAATCTATCTGGTCGGGAATGTTCCCGGTCTTGTAGTCTATTATGTGAAGGCCACCATCAGATTCCCTGTCCACTCTGTCTATCCTGCCCGAAAGTACCAGACCCGCTGTAACCTCCACCTCCAGGTATTTCTCCACCATCACCGGCTTCGCTGTCATGTCGTAGCTGGCAATGAATCTGCGAAGCTGGCTAAGTGCCCTTTCCATCCATACCTGCTCCTCCTTTTCGTCCCGAAATCCTGTACGATTCCGCTGCCAGTTTTGCTGGAGCAGACTCTCCATCACCGCTGGACTTCTGAGCGCAGGTTTAAGCGACATAAAATCCTTGAGCGTGGAGTGAACATGATTTGCCATGGTGAAGTAGGGCCTAGGTCTCCCGAAGACGTCACCGAGCTTGTCAATGTAGCTGAACTTATAGCGCTGGCGGCATTGCCGAAAGACTATGACGCTACTCGGCGAGAGATGCAGTGGCGGGACTTCAGGAGCTATCCGCTTGTACACGGGCACCGTGGTCAGTCGAATTTTGTTGCCCGCATTGCTATCCATTCGTACCTCAATCAACCATAAAGGCCACCTGACGCGCGTTTGTCACCGCTTTGTCCTGATAACAATTGTTGAATAGAACGTGCAGCTGCCTGGTCTTCGAGGCAAGCTCCTGGATTTTTGGCACCCAGTCCCTGAGCTCGTCCTCGCTATAGAGATAGTTGAACCGCTGCGCAACCGTAGCCCCTCTTTTCTCCCACATCTCGGTGTTTCTGCCGTGAAATCTTATTATGGCGATGTCGGAAGTTGCCTCGGCGATAGGTGGCATGCTAGACTTGAACCCCTGTGGCTCATCCACGCAGACGAGCGCGAGATCGTTGTCGCGAAGAAAGGTTAATGTCCTTTCCTTGTTCTTGCTGTTAAGCCAGGAATTGTGCCGAAACTCAATTGCCAGCTTATACTGCCGTAGCTTTTGTTTACACCAAAGAATATACTCACGCTGCTCCTGCCCGGGGTAAAACCATGGAGGGAATTGCAAGAGCACCACGCCAAGCTTTCCGGCGCTGTCCATAGGCAGGAGGGCTTGCTCAAATCGAGCCCATACTTCCTCTGTAAGCTCCTGCGGAAGGTCTCGCTGGTACACAGTGGGCTTCTCCCTAGCCTCAGCAGGCAGTGCTTCCCTGATATCTCTGGGTAAGGCTGATAAGGGCGTAGGGTGCTGAGTGAAGAGTCGGAAGGCTTTGACGTCAAAGAGAAACTTTTCCGGGGTTCTTTCTGCCCATAGTTTGGTTATTCGCTGGTTGGGCAAGGCGTAGTAAGAGCTGTCTACCTCAACGATGTTGAACTGGCTGGCGTAATATTGAAGGCGCGCCTCGGCAGAGCGTGCCCAGGGAGGATAAAAACGCCCGCACTCTAGTAGGGTGGAGTCAGTCCAGGAGCAGGTGCCAATTAAGATTTCGCCCATGGAAAGCGATTTTCGTGGAACGATTTTATCACTGGAACTTATTGGTAGCCAAGTGATCAGGCAAAGTTCCGGGCGTTTGGTGCACAGTTAATAAGTTGCCGTTCGCTTCTGAGAGTGATGAGGTGTTCAGCTACAATGTTCACAGTGCCATTCCTCTTTTGCAGCACTCCTTCAACTACAATCAGAGGCTCAGCCCTGACCACATAGCGGTAGTTTTCATAGACTTTTGGTTTAACCACAACATTGAGCAAGCCGTCCTCATCCTCAAGGGTAAGAAAAACATGTCCTCTTGCTGTTACTGGTGCTTGCCGACAGACCACATATCCGGCAACTCGTATTCTAGTGCCAGGGAGAAGCGTAATCACGTCGGAGCTTTTTAATATCCCGCCTCTGGAGACTCTGCCTCTCAATACCTGCATGGGGTGAAGCTTGGTAGATAACCCTTGGACCTTGTATTCGGCAGCTAACTCTTCGAGCTCCGTCATATCAGGTAATGTCACCTGCTCTTGAGGAAATTCAAGCATCGGTCCACCACCTTGATGCTCTAACATCCCCAATTCCCAGAGCAGCTGACGTTTATGCTTGCCAAAAGAGTCCATAGCCCCGGCTAAAATGAGGTTTTCCACCGCCTCTCGATTTAGCTTGGTTCTGTAGCAGAAGTCCTGAAGAGAAGAAAAAGGACCAAAGGAACGGGCTTGCTGAAGTTTGTTCACTGCAGCCTCACCCATTTCTTTCACATAGCGAAAACCGAGGCGTATCCTTCCTTCTTCGATAGTGCAGAGCCATTCACTCCGATTAACGTCAACAGGCAATATTTCCACGCCATGACGTTTAGCATCACCGATGATAACCTCAGGAGTGTAAAAACCCATTGGCTGGTTATTAAGAAGCGCGGTGTAGAACTCGGTGGGGAAATAATATTTAAGCCAGGCTGACTGATAGGCAAGGAGGGCAAACCCGGCAGCGTGGCTTTTACAAAACCCATACTCAGCAAACCCTTTTAGTTTGTCAAAGATCTCGCTAGCCACTTTCTTGTCAACGTCATTTTTCATTGCCCCCTCAATAAACCGATGTCTCATTGCCTCTATTGCTTTGTAACAGCGTTTCCGGCTCATTGCCCTCCTCAGTAAATCAGCCTCTCCAGGAGTGAATCCAGCCACAGCTACAGCAACTTGAAGAACCTGCTCCTGAAATAAGATCACCCCAAGTGTCTCCGCAAGGATCGGCTCGAGCTTAGGCAAAAGATAGGTAACTTTTTCCTTTCCCTGGCGGCGACGGATATAGGGATGCACCATGTTGCCCTGCAAAGGTCCTGGTCGGATGATAGCTATTTCGATAGTAAGGTCTTCAATAGACCTGGGCTTTGTCTGCGGCAATGTTTGCATCTGGGCTCGGCTTTCTACCTGGAAAACACCCATGGTATCAGCCCTGCAGATCATGTCATAGACTTCCTCATCATTAAGGGGGATCTTGTCTATGTCAATTTCGGCACCTCTTTTGCGAACAAGCTCAACTGTATCTTGAATGAGGGAAAGCATACGCAGCCCCAGAATGTCAACCTTTACCAGTCCACAGTCCTGGATCGAGTCTTTGTCCCATTGACACACCACTCTGCCTGGCATGGTAGCTTTTTCCAGAGGAACAATCTCACTTAAGGGTCGGGATGAGACTACCATACCACCCACGTGTATTGATAAGTGTCTGGGAAAGTCAGTTATCTCTTTACAAAGCGAGATGAAATGCTGCCACGGCGCCGAGGTGACATACTGTCGGAATGGCTCAAGTTTACTCAGGTCTTCGTCTATGCTTCTGGAGCTATAACTTCCCACTGCTTTTGCCATCTGGTCGAGGACCTGAGGTGGCATTCCCAAAACCTTGCCTACCTCTCTTATGGCATTACGCGCTTGAAAGGTGACAAAGGTGCATACCATGGCGACGTGTTCTTCACCATATTTTTTATAGATATACTGGATCACCTGCTCGCGGTGATTGGTGGAAACATCAATATCTATATCAGGTAGGGATGACATCTCCTCGTTAATAAACCGGCCCAGAAAGAGCTTGTGCTTGATGGGGTCAACCTTAGTTATTCCCAGGATATAGGCCACCAGAGAATTTGCTGCAGAACCCCTACCTTGAGCAGGAATGCCGTTTTGTCGGCAGTATTCCATCAAGTCCCAGACAATGAGAAAATAGCCAGAAAGCCCGAGCCTTTTGATTAAGTCAAGCTCGTATTTTAGCCTCTTTTCTACCTCCTCCGAATTTTCTCCGTAGCGCTCCTTCATCTTGTCTCTACACACTCTAGCCAGATAATCATCAACACTCTCGCCATGGGGAACCGGGAAATCAGGGAAACGGAAAGAGGAAAAGTCAAGGTCAATATTGCAACTTTCAGCGATACGCAGACTGTTCTCCAGTGACTTAGGACATTGACTGAAAAGTCTTCCCATTTCCCTCTCGGACTTAAGATAGAATTCGGCGTTTGGTCGACGCAGCTGAGAGGACCTATCCAGAGTGACCCGATTCCTGATGCAAACAAGAATGTCCTGGAGACGATGGCGTTCTTTTGTTGCGTAGTGGACATTATTGGTGGCGACACATCTTACGCCCAGACTTTTTGCTAAATCTAGAAGGTCATGGCAAAGTTGACTATCGCCAGGCTGGAGGTTATTTTGAAGCTCAAGATAAAAGTTATTGCCAAAGACCTCGAGCCACCTTTTAGCACGAACCACTGCCTCCTCCCTCTTACCTTCAAGAAGTAGACCAGGAATCTTTCCTTTCCTGCAACCGGAAAGACAAATGAGGTTGCTGGAGTATTTCACCACAATGGCTTCATCCACTCGAGGGCTACCTTTGTTATGAGTGAGCTGAGCATGTGTAATCAGCCGGCAGAGGTTGGAATAGCCTTGATTATCCATGGCTAAAAGGGTAAGGTGGGAATGATCTGGCAGGGTTATCTCAGCACCAATGATTGCCTTGATTCCCATCTTCTGGGCAGCCTTGTAAAAAGTGACCGCGGCATAAAGTCCATCATGGTCGGTGAGAGCTAGAGCTGGCATCCCAAGTTCATAAGCCCTCGCCACGAGTTCTTCAGGATGCGAGGCGCCATCAAGGAGTGAAAAATTGGAATGACAGTGAAGTTCAACGTAACGGGCCATGGTAGCTAGTCGTAAATCCTGCTTAAATACCAGCGCCTGGTTTTGAGGTCGTGAAAAACTTGGTAAATAGCTCCTGTGGTGGTCTTGATCTGGAAATAGTCACGTTCAACTTCCTTGCCCCACCACTCATCGGCTAGTCTCCAGTGCTCGTATATCGCAGTTATCCCTTCACTGTGCCCATCCCGAATCAGGCCAATCGGTGCACCATCAATATTCACCTTGACCCTTATTTCTCGAGGTCTTTCTAGTTGCTTAGCCATATCTTATCCCCCAACATCTGTCAGCCTGAACCTGCGCTCGGGAAGCAACGGAGTTGGGGTTACTGGTTCCCATTTCTTTAGTGGCTGGTAGCCAAGCCTCAGCTTTAACTCAGTTGCTACCTTGGTGAGTTCCTGTCTTACCCTTTGCCCTTGAAGCCAGAGATGAAGTTGTTTTCCCTGGTCCTTAGTTAGCCAGAGTGAAAGTTCCGCCTCAGTTACAGGGGCAGAAAATCTCACCCCTTCAAGCCACGTCCTTAGCCTGTGTAAGATAAGGGCGGTAGAGTTGGTTGCCTCTTTAAGGGGAAACCTTTTCTCCACCAAATTGCCAGATGCGAGCCTGACCTTCAGCCCTACCTCTCTACAGGATTTGCCCTGCGCCTCAATGTCACTCAGCATCTTTTTCAACCTAATCTCGCAGCAATACAAGATGTGGATATAATCAACTGCAGGCGGATAAACTTCGGCAACCTCAATAACAACTTCGGGTTTCTGCCTTGGGATTAATGGACACCTGTCAATACCATGGGATAGCTCGTAGAGTAAAATTCCCTCTCTACCAAATTGGGCAGCTAGAACGCCACAGGAAAACTGCTTTAGCTGCCCCACGGAGTGGATACCAAGAAGATGTAACCGCTCCTTAATCTCTGAGGCACAGGGGAGAAGATCCACGGAAATGGGAGCAACAAACCAATCCTCCTTACCATGTGGAACGATGCTTGGTAGTTCTGCTCTGGAAATGAAGGCAGCAATCCAGGAAAAAAACTTGCCGCTACTTATTCCCAGACGAGCCTTCAATCCCGTATCCATGGCTATGCTGGTAATAATCTCATGTCCCAGCTCAGACTCGTTTTTTACTCCGGTGACATCGAGGTAGGCATGTCCCAGTTCCACAACATCAACCACTGGGCTGAACTTATCCAGAATATTGATTACTCTCTGGAAAAGCTCCTGGTATTTCTCCTCCCGGGCAGCTAAAAATCTGGCTTTGGGACACAGGGCATATGCCTGGGATAGTAACATACCAGGCTTAATTCCATAAGCCATTGCCTCCGCTGAAACATCATAAACAGGCTTTGCCTCAAATGGTAAGCCGCCTACGACTATGGGCCCATTCAAGGAAGGGTCAGCCAGTAAGGCTAATTGGACGGCAAAATTCTGGATCATGACGCAGGCAATTCTCATCTATAATTTCCTCAAGACAGCGATAACCTTGCCCTGAATTTCCACATTTTCGGGTTCACAATAAATTGGTTCCATAAACCTGTTTGCCGGCTTTAGACAAATTCTTTCCCCTTCACGGTAAATCTTCTTGAGTGTTACCTCCTGCCTATCTTTCAGCCAGACTGCAACCATTTCTCCATCTTCCGCAGTACTGGTTTGTTGCATAAGCACAATATCGCCATCATCGATAAGAGCATCTATCATAGAGGTACCCTTAACCTTAAGAGCATAGACCTTGTCCAGGCCGCGAGTAAGCTCCCAAGGTACCTCCAAGCTTTCTTCTGGCACAGTCTCCCAAGTATCCGCCAGAGGAACCGGGATAGGCTCACCGGCAGCGATAGCCCCAAGCAAAGGAATGGTAATGGTGCCTCTCCTTCTTGTTAACAGCCTGATACTCCGGGGTATTTCACTCTCTCGTGTAATGTATCCTTCATGCTTGAGGACGTTAAGATGGTACTGGGCAACGGAAGATGAGCTAATATTACAGCCTCTGGCTACATCCCTAACTGAAGGAGCATAGCCCTTCTCTTCAATGAACCGGATGATAAAATCGAGAATTTGTTTTCGCTTAGCAGAAATTTTCTTCATCCTGACCTCCTTATAACATGTGTTCTATGGAACAAGTGTAATATTAATTTCGATTTTTGTCAAGCGAGTGCAATGGCTCCGCCAAACAAACGCCATCACCTCGGTATCACTTTCTTAAGTAAAACGAACCAGCACAGGATGAATTCAAGCCACCAAAGGGAAGCAAGAAGCCACGTTATCTCCCCTGCACGGCAATGTCTCGGGACACCTGGCAAACACCACTATCCTCGGGTATAGCGGAGCTGACCACCGGATCAACTCAGAGTTTCGATTCCCGGCATTGTGTTCCCTCTGCGCTCAGTTTGAGCTAAGCAATAGGGCCTGTACAACGCAAGTAAACGTTGCTTGCCCAAGACATGGCTTCAGTGTGCCATCCCATACGCGGGCAGTTTCATTTCCGCTTTATTCCGGGTACCATGGAAGGCGACCGAGACAAAGGCAGGAAGCCGGCTTTGTTTTGGCATAACTTGGGGTTGGGTGGTCTAGTGCTCGCCGCGCATCAGAACTACTAAGCAGGAAGGACAAAAAGCGCCTGAGCCAGCGGTCGGATTCGAACCGACGACCGACGGTTTACGAAACCGCTGCTCTACCTCTGAGCTACGCTGGCATTTGCTCGTCGCCGCTTTTCTTTTGCAAGCATCCTCAACCGCTAGCTTTGACTCTGGAATTTCGTCGAAACACTTAGCTGCCTTCTCCTGCAGCTCGAGCACAACGTGACTATAAGTATCTAGCGTGATTCCGATGCCTGCGTGCGCCAATCTTTTACTGACTATTTTAGGATGAATACCACTTTTGAGCAAGAGGGGTCGCCGGGTATGCCTCAAATCATGAAATCGAACATGGGGTAGTCCTGCCCTAGTAGGCGTTTTGAAAAAGCTGTGGCTCACCACTCCTGGGTTTAGAGGTCTACCGTCAGGACGAGCGAACACCAGGTCCCTCTCTAGGCTCCCCGAGAACAGCTTCGTCTTAAATAGTTTAAAAACCTCCTCTTGTGTGTGCATTGCCCATCTGCTCGATGACTTTCCTGACGTGCCACCTTAGCCGTCTGTATGCACCTTTGTCCATTGCTCTTTGCCGTGTAAGCATGGATGCCAAGAATACAGGGATAGGCCTGTGCCCTAACACGGTTACATGGCGGCCATACTTGTCGTTCCATGCAAGCGGAAATCGGTCTTTCAATTCCTCCTCGAATACTTTTGCCGGAAGAGCGTTAACCACGACAATAGCTTCAGGTTCGACGTAGCTTATCAGCTTCTTCGACAGCGACATGGCTGAAGGTAGATTTGTGGCAATCTATGGGGGAAAAGGTTTCAATCCCCTTCCGAGGATTAGGTTCTTTCCGACTCTGCGATAAATTTTTTCGTATCCATCTGCTGTGAACTACGGGTTTCAATCCCCTTCCGAGGATTAGGTTCTTTCCGACTCGTGAATTTGTCGGTGAATTACCAGCTCATATTGCTAGGTTTCAATCCCCTTCCGAGGATTAGGTTCTTTCCGACTTGCGCCGTAGTTCTGGATTATTCTCCATAGGTCGACTGTATCTGTTTCAATCCCCTTCCGAGGATTAGGTTCTTTCCGACAGTCCGCTTTAAGTTTTGTATTTGTTTTTCGAGGGGGTCGGACCTTGAGCCCCGTTGTACCGCCGGAAACTATTCTTTTGTTAAGGTGCAAATAGCGAGGGGGTCAGACGGCAAAATAGGAAGGACTTTGCTCCACCGGTGGACCGTTAACCACCTCGACCTTGCGCAGACAATCGGCACAGAGGTAATAATAGCGCACCGAATCTTCGTCCTGCAACAGTTTTTGAACCCCCTTTCCTGTCAGGATCCCTCCTTCAACACAAGATACCATCGGGCTCTCCACTATTTTTGTTACTTTCCCTTTGCCGCTTGAAAGGTCGCACTACCATTGCCTCGTTCGTGAGTTAGAACACATCCAAATACAACAGGGCGTCCATATTGGGGATGTCCTAGAACCTGTAGAAGAGAGCGCCTGATCTGTATATCGGAAAGCAAGGGCAGTGACGAACAATGGAAGCCTGGGCGGGTGTGATCTTTTGGGCCACGGGGCTAAGGCCCTCGCTGTCATTTCTGCAGGGTCATATGGTCTCGAAAGTGTCCGACATCCACACTGTGAATGTGTCCTTGAAATCGCCTATCTTTACCTCGTAAATACCCGGTTGCAGATCAGTCAGAGTGGCGTTGACCTTCTCGCTTTGCCCCGGAGCCACGCTCACCTCCTGGGACAGCAGTATCTTGCCTCTAAGGATCACCTCCAGCCTGTCTACACCTACAGTCCCGCCCCCGTTGGACACCTCAGCAGCGATATCCACCTGCCCTCCTTCCTTGACCTCTCTCGGGCTGATGTCCATGGCACTGACGTGAAGCCTGGCTGGAGAGATGACGAAGCTGCCGGTCAGGTCACCCACCTCTACCTTATATTCGCCGGGAGCATCCTCCGCCACAGCGAGGCTCGCCACCTGGCTTTCGCCGGGAGCCAGTTCGAGGTCAACGGCGCGTACTTCCGCCCCGTTCACCTTAACCACTCGTCTCACCACAGCATGGGTCTCACTGACGTTGCTAATCCTGAAGGAGATGGTTACCCTTTCCCCTTGTTTAGCCTCCACAGGGTCAATGGCTAGGTCGCTTACCTGAATACCAGATTCCAGCCTCGCCGCTGTTTTCTTGGTTGCCCTGGCGGCCCTGCCATGCTTGACCAGTCTCGGCACCAGAAGGGAAAGTGCTAAAACGCCCATTCCAATGCCAATACCAATCAATGTAGCGATAATAACTTCAGAGCTCATCTTCGCGAATCCTACTCCCCGCTGTTGTAACCAAACTGGCTGAAACTGTCAACTTGGTCTCAATGCGCCGCAGCGTAACGTATTTCCCAGCGCTTCAGCTCGTTTCGATACTGTTCCAGCACCCCCATGTAGGCAGTGACCGCCCTATTTATCCATTCTATATCCTTAGGTTCTACCCCCCTGACTACCTTCGCCGGTGCTCCCATAACTACCGACCTCGGGGGAACCTTCATGTTCACGGTGAGTATGGAACCGGCGGCAATGAGGCAATCCTCACCAACGCTTACTCCGCGTAGGATGATAGAGTTAGTGCCGATAAACACGCCCCGTTTAATGTCCCCTCCATGTACCTTGGCACCGTATCCTATTATGCTGTGTCCTTCTATTCTTATCGGCTCTTCCAGGACAGGGTTCAGGACGGAGTTTTCCTGAATACAGACGCTCTCACCAACATAGATCTGGTTGAAGTCACCGCGTAACACGGCATTGGACAAAATTAAGACATTGCTGTTTATGACCACATCTCCGATCAACGTGGCCGTATTCATCACAAAGGCGTCCGGGGCTATCTGCGGCCTCTTCCCTCTGAACTCTATTATCGGCATTACGGGAGGATTATAACGTGGAACTGCGGCAAATGAAAAGCTTTGCCCTCCTGCATCCACGCTGGCTTGGCGCCTATCTCGATTGCCTCCTCCGCGATAGGTAACACCTGTTTGGAACGGAGGAATACGTCTACCGTGTGCACAGGCTCAGGGATAGAAACAAAGTCGGCATAGCACCGGGATTATCCTGTAGCCTGCTCCTTCTAATAGCTGGCTACCCTGTAGCTGAGACGGCCCGATTTCGCCGAAACACCGGCGACAACAACTGTGCGGCTGGAAATGAGAATCCCTTGCTCCAAGGTCACTGGGAGTTATTTCCGTGGTTCCTGAAATAGTCATCAATGGCAGCCCGGAGCGCCTGTTCCGCAAGGACCGAGCAGTGCATTTTTGCCTGCGGCAACCCGTCGAGAGCCTCGGCTACCGCTTTGTTGGAGATCTGCAATGCCTCCTCTATGCTCTTTCCCTTCACCATCTCCGTTACCATGGAGCTGGTGGCGATAGCTGCCCCGCAGCCAAAGGTTTTGAACTTCGCTTCGGTGATAATGCCTTCTCTTACTCTGATATAGAGCTCCATGACATCACCGCACACAGGATTGCCTACACGCCCCACACCATCGGGATTTTCCATCTCGCCTACGTTGCGAGGGTTCTTAAAATGTTCCATCACTTTCTCGCTATATAATGACCAGGGATCAGACATCTTCCTCTACTTTAACCTTTAAACAATGGGGACATAGCCCTCAGCTTGGTCACGATTCGGGGCAGCACCTCGATCACCTGATCCACGTCATCTTCAGTGTTGTCTTTGCCCAGGCTGAATCTAAGCGATCCGTGAGCTCGCTCCGGGGAAAGCCCCAGGGCGAGAAGGACATGTGAAGGCTCCAGGCTGGAAGAGCTACAGGCCGAGCCGGTGGAAGCACAGATACCCTCTAAATCAAGGTTCAACAACATAGACTCTCCTTCGACGTAATCAACGGTTACATTGACGTTATTGGGCAGCCTCCTCGTAGGGTGACCGTTGAGGCGAGAGTGGTCAATGCGTTCCAGAATCCCCTTGATCAGCCGGTCGCGGAGAGAGGTCAAGCGGTGAATCTCCTCATCCATGCTCTGCCGGGCAAGCTCTGCTGCTTTTCCCAGCCCCACGATTCCGGCCACGTTCTCGGTACCGGCGCGGCGTTTCTTTTCCTGCTCCCCCCCGTGCAGCAAAGAGACCAACCTCACCCCTTTGCGCACATACAAGGCCCCCACCCCCTTCGGTCCGTATAACTTATGGGCCGAGAGGGAAAGCAGATCCACCTTAAGTTTTTCCACATCCACTGGTATATGACCCACCGTTTGCACTGCATCGGTGTGAAGATAGACGCCGGCTTCCCTGGCAATCGTTCCGATCTCTTCGATGGGCTCTATGGTGCCTACTTCATTGTTGGCGTGCATTACAGAAATCAGGATGGTCTTATCGGTAATAGCCCTTCTCACATCCTGGGGGTCGACCATCCCGTATTCATCCACAGGAAGATATGTTATCTTGAACCCTCTTCTTTCCAGAAACTTGCAGACCTCAAGCACTGCATGATGTTCGATGGAAGAAGTGATAATATGGTTTCCCCTGTGCTCATTGGCGAAGGCAACTCCTTTAATAGCGAAGTTGTCTGCCTCAGTACCTCCGCTGGTGAATATAATCTCCTCAGTGCGAGCACCGATAAGCTCTGCCACCCTGGCTCTGGCTTCCTCTACCGCCTTTCTTGCCTCGCGCCCATAGGAGTAAATACTGGAAGGATTGCCAAAAGCTTCGGTGAAATAGGGCAACATCGCCTTCACCACTTCAGGATGCGTCGGTGTGGTGGCAGCGTGATCCAGATATATGCGGCCCATTCGTCCCTCCAGCTAACGCAAGCACTAATTATAGCACGAAACGGCCATCTCCGTTGCCTTGAGACACCGACGAAAAAAATCCTCTTCCTGGCCAAGCACAAGACCTGACCAGGAAGAGGAAAAAGGCAAGACAGCCCGCGCTTGATTACCCCTGAGATGCTGTTCTTTGTCTCTTGCTTATCCTGACACTCCCCCAGACGATCAGACCGATCACCACCACGAGTGCGGTTATGAGCCACCAGTTGATGGTCCGTGATACTGAGAAGGCTCCCCTGAGTCCAGCTAGCTCTACCTCGTATCGTCCGTAACCCAGTCCCGCCACAGTAAATGTTACCTGCCGGCTTTCCCCTGCTGCCAGGGTTACCGTTTCACTGTCCACGGTTTGGCCGTTCAGCTTTAGTGTGACTTCATAGCTACCTTCCTGACCACCGTCATTGACCACCGTGGCAGTAATAGTAGCACTTTCCCCGGTAATGGTGACAAAAGTGATCGGGTCCCAGATTTTCTCCACACTGGTGAGGATGCCCAAGGCGCTGGCCACGAAATGTGGTGGCGGCGGTGGAGGTACTGGTGGAGCCAGGGTCACCACTACGGCGAATGGAGTGAAGTGCATTATCGGCGCGGTCATGGTGCCCAGTTCTGCCACACCGCCTTGCTGACTCTCTACAGTTACCCAGATTTCGTTTGTCTCATCAAAGTAAGCCATCGTCGCTGATATGGCATTTTCAGGCAGTTCCAGAGGATTGAAGCCGAGGGTGAGGAAGACATTGCGGTCAAAAGCGGCTCCCGAAGGAGTGATGTTGAAAACAGTCCCGGCTACCATGCTATTCTCGGGCAGAGGAGGTATCTCCTCGAGCTCCCTTATTGTTATCAGGTAGTGCCTCTTTCCGTCGGGAGTGGTGGGTGCCAGTGTCCCCTTCTGCAACTCGAGGCTGTGCCTGCCGTCGGGACTGAGAGCCAGTAGCGTATCAGTCAGCCGGTCGTTGCTGTCAAGCGGCTTCCTGGTGACGTGTCCTTCCCAGTCCACGGTGAGATAGCGTCGTGGAGCAGCACCACCACCGCCACCTCCCCCTCCACCGCCGGCGCCAGCCACTCTCGTCTCTACAGTGACCGAGGCTGATGCTCCCTCAGCACAGGTGACATTGGCGCTGTTGAAGAAAATGGAACCGGGAGATGCCCCGCTACTTACTGTGGCACTGATGTTGTAAGAGAGTGAGCCGCCAGGAGGAATGGTCAGTCCTGCATTCCAGGTAATTGTGCGACCATCATCAACCCCACCACCGGCATCGGTGACGGTGAGCACCGCTTCATCGTAGTCATCCACCACGGTAACCCCGGTGGCAGCGACGCTCCCGACATTGCTCACGGTCAGAAGGTAGGTTAAGCTGCCGCCACGCGTAACCGGGTCGGGTGTGCCTATCTTGTCAATAGTTAACACCGGGGCACCGGGTGTGAGCACCATGGTCACCTCACTGTCAGCACCGCTCCCGGCATTGCTCGAGGTATAGGAGACGCTATTGGTGAGGCTCGTTTCGCCGTTGCTGAGCACCGTGCCAATGATGGATATTGTCACGGTCTGGTTGGCTCCGATAGAATCGAAAGTCCAGCGGTTGTTTGTACCTTCATCGGGCGCAGGGAGTGCTTCGCCGAACCGGAAGTTGACGTCATAAGTGTCGGTGACTACCACATCCGTGGCGGCAGCGTTGCCGCTATTGGTGATACTCACGGTATAGGTGAGATTAGCACCGGCAAGCACCGGGTCGGGGCTGTCTATCTTGATAATGCTCAATGCGGGTGCCTGAGATGATATTGTCGTTTCTTCGCTTTCACTGTCTTCTGCTCCTTCTGAGGAGCTGACGCAGGCGCTATTGGTTATCACCGTGCCGTCAGCCGCCGTGGCAGCCACAACTCCGATAATGGTACGGGAGATTGAACCCCCGGCAGGTATAGTTATTCCTCCATTCCAGACGATGGTATTGCCGTTGTTAAAACCGCCATCGTCATCGACGATAGTGAGCACACTTTCGTCGTAATCATCAACTATAGTGACCCCGGTGGCAGGAGCATTACCCACGTTGTTTATGGTTAAGGTGTAGGTCAATGTGGCTCCCGCAACTACTGGATCGGGATGGTCAGTTTTGGTGAGGTTTAGCACCGGCACATTACAGTCTCTCCATGTCTTTGTATGTGATGGAGAGGAGGTGGTATTAGATTCATCGCTGGCGGTTAGATATACGGTTAAGGTTGTACCTGGGAGCTGAGCTGGTATAGTAGCGGTCCAGTTTCCGTTCTGTGGTGTTCCCTGGGTGAGGTTCATGGGGACGGTAGTAGAGTTGTAGGTGAGGTTTACTGAGATAACTGCCACGTCATCGGTAACATGAGCGGTCACCAGCACATCCTCCCCGGCGCAGGGGGTATTTGAGGACTGCTCCACTTCCAGTATCTGTGGGGGATTACAGTCTCTCCATGTCTTTGTATGTGATGGAGAGGAGGTGGTGTTAGATTCATCGCTGGCGGTTACATATACGGTTAAGGTTGTACCTGGGAGCTGAGCTGGTATAGTAGCGGTCCAGTTTCCGTTCTGTGGTGTTCCCTGGGTGAGGTTCATGGGGACGGTAGTAGAGTTGTAGGTGAGGTTTACTGAGATA